>Ga0209611_10000031_pt1 | contig 133556 bp, 84 predicted proteins | sample S1TSphgellanicum_3_FD_187693 | JGI IMG/M metagenome (GOLD analysis project Ga0209611, IMG submission 187693) | Host-associated microbial communities from peat moss isolated from Minnesota, USA - S1T2_Fc - Sphagnum magellanicum MG (SPAdes) (version 2) | ecosystem: Host-associated > Plants >... | reverse complement strand
AAGGAATTTGAAAAAAAAAATCCCTATTATACAGGGTTTGCTTTCTTTCAATTTTTGTGATTAGTTATCCCACAAAGAGGATTTAGCCAAATTAGGCTATAGACCATATTAATGACAGTGAATAAAATATTTAAGAATATTTATGTTTTATATGTATTTGGCAAATTTAAATTATTTTTTCTAAATTTGGCGATTAGGGCCATTCCTTTTCACAAAAAATGTTAGAATGTGTAGAAAAAATAAATTTCAGGTTGAAACAATGAAAATAAATTCCCCCAAAAAGAACCTAGCAATGTGGTACATAGAGAGGTTTTGGAAATGTAGTATGTAGTTGTAATTTTGTAATATGTACCGTCAAATACACACACACCTATGCATTAGGCACAAGGTTCACACTAGTATTGTATGAATTGCTCTACAAGTTCTTATGTTAAATGCAGCCATGGGGTTCACACTAGTATTGTATGAATTGCTCTACAAGTTCTTATGTTAAATGTAGCTGATATATTTTTTGATCCATTACATGTTGTGCAATAAGAATGTAAGAGCATTTGTGCATTGTATATCATGACCATCATAAATTGAAACATATGAATATTTTGATGTATTTATGAAATTTTGTACATCATCTGATGATTGCATTCTAATTTTCAAAACCTATAACATATGATATTTGTAGGTTGTGGTCATGATTTATATCTTGGTAGTGTTGTTGTAAAGAATTTGTATTGAGGACTTATACAATAACATGTGAATGATAAAAGGTTTTCAATCGAAGAACATAAGTTGTTCAATTTGCAAAAGTTTTTAATATATTCAATCCTTCAACTACACAATTGATCAATGTGAAAGTTTTGATGTTCGAGTGGAGTTAACAAGTATAATCATTCTTTTGTTCAAATGTGAGAAAAAACAATATATGATAATCCATGTTTTTTTACATTAGTAGGATCAAATGCTAACTCATCTAATGATAATCCTTGTGATTGATGAATGGTTTTTGTTATTGCCAATTGAATTGAAAATTGAATTCTTGTTATAATATGAGTTTGATTTTTGCCAATTTTTATGTCTTTGATAATTGGTTCAATTGATGTCCAATTTGATTGAATATTATTTGTATAAAGTTGGGTAGATTTTTCTCTAACTAACACTCATATTTTTTGATTTGGGAACAATATCCAAACCATAGTTTTGTTATATAAGATGTTGATGTTTTGAATTCACCATTAGCTCCATTAACAAGGCCATCATATTTTGCATAATTTCGAGTTCACAATTCAACTACCATATTTTGTTTGATGTGAATTATAATATATAAGCCTGCAATTTTATTTGAGTCATCTGGAAGTTTATATGATGATGGATATGAATGATGATGAATGTTTATAGCTTCAAAATTGAATGTTGGGCCATAAGTTTTGTTAAACACAAATTTATTATGTTTTTGCACTAAAATATTTGTATAAAATAAATGTGTGGTTAAAATGTTTGGTATTTGTCGACAATAATTTGAATTAATATATTGAATTTTTCTAAAGATTGTTTGTTTAAATTTTTTATAAATTGTGTATTAGTTTGTTGCATAACTAAACTTAATTCAAAACATTTAACATTGTTTTTCCAAAAAAATGGTGCTAATGCATTTATAGTGTCATTAAAAGAAAAAAAACGCAACAATCTTTAATAGGAGATGATTGATAAAAGTCACATGACATGATGACATTTAAACCACCAAAAAATTCATTTTGAATATGTTTTATTGCCTTTAATTGGTGGTCTCTAACATTACACGTTCTTGCACCTACAAAAGATATTTCATCTATTACATTTAGTTGTAATTGTTCATATCAACATGTGAATCTATTTAAAGAATTTGATGATAAATTTGACAAATTTGTTAATGTTTGTTGAATAGGTATGTTGAATGTTAAATGTATTGTTTGACCATCAATATTGAATGCAACTTTACTTGTAGATGCCCTATGGACGTTTTTGAAATCAAAAGGTGCCCTACTTCCATGCAAGGAGTGAGGTTTTATTGACATAGTAAATAGAGGCTAAAAGGCTTTGCCTTAAAAACAATGCTTTGATTTTTGTTAAATTTGATGATAGGTCTTTATTATATAGTCATAATAAGCCTTGAATTATTAGTTTTAAAGTAAATTTTTTACTGGTTCCAGCACCTCTTGTCAAAAATATATGTATTGGAATATTATGATACATTTGTTTTCTATACATAATATTGTAAAATATTAATCTTTGTTTGTGTTTAATTGTCTAAGCATACTTCGATATTTTGATTCATCCATTATCATAGAATTTGACAATATTGTGAAACCATCATCTTCAAAAAAATTTGTTTTATGATATAATGTATTACATGATTGAATGATGAAGTCATTTTTCAAATCATATTTCTTAATTCTTAATGTATTTGTGATGGGGATTAAAGGATGTGTGTCACCAATGTCATCATCAATATCATCATTCCATATGTTTTGTAGATGTGAAGAACGATTGTAAATTCATAACATCATATTCTTCATTTGTATGTTTGTTTTGCATGTTACAATTGAATTTGGATATAATTGTGGATATATATATATATATATTTCACAATATGCATCATGCTAGATAACATGTGTTCCTAATAATAAAATTTCAGAATTTTTAAATGGTGAATACAAAAGATTGTCTTGACCAATTTTTTATATATTTATGTTTATTATAATTCACAAATCTAAAGACTTTTTGTTTGTAACATTTTGATAATTTTTTGTTTCTCATGTTGTAATAGGAGGCAAATTCTCCTAATTACAAATATTCATATTTATTTTGTCAATATAAATATTTTCCAACAATTGATGCACACAATATGTCAATAGAATCGAGTTCTAATTAATTTAGTAAAGACTATGGTTTTAATACAAAAGCATGTTCTTGGTATGAAAAAACATTGACAAATTTAAATGTTCGTGATGAATGATATAAAAAATTTAAAACAACTAAATAAGTAATTAATTGGGTAAACATTTGTTAAACATTGTAAAAAACATTACCTAATTTCTGGATTCTAACGTTAGCATTAGTTTTATTTTAAATACATTTTTCTATTATTGAATGTAATTTGAAGGTTATAGATTTATCAATTTTAGTCATGTATAAAGTATAATACGATGCAATTGCACATGGATTTAAAATAAATTGAATATCCATATTTGCAAACCATAAAGGAGTAGCACGTATGTTAAATGCATTGGTTTTAATATTTGATGGTGTTCATTTAAGAAAAATATGATGTTTCATTAAATTTCTTCTTAAATTTAATATGTATGTTTTTTCAACAAAATGTATAGATTTACAAATTTAAAAATCTAATGTTTTCATATGTTTTAAAATCTTTTAAAATTCAAAAACTTTTATATTGTTTTTACAAATATTTTTTGCTAAAGGGTAAGTCTTCTTTTAATTCAAATGGTTTTAACATTGTTGTTTTACTCATGGGAGGTAAAGGATGACGGAATCTAAAGACAACATGATTTTTTTCTTATATGTTCGAATGTGTTGATGTTGTTGTGCATTTTGTAATGTAATTAATAATAACAATACATTGCATGAAATGTATTTATTGATAAAATTTTAAAGTTCTTCAATTTGTATTAATTCCATATAGTGGTGCATATTTAATCCATAAAAGGCCATGATCATGCTCATTACCATGATTTTGAAATTATATGATAAAAAAGAAATCACACATTTGGTTTATTTCATACCTCATAAGCCTTTAATGATCTACCATTTAGTTTTCTTTTACATATGCATACCCATTCAAAGCTTATAATATTTTGGATTAGTGGCTTTAAAAAAAAGGTTAGAAATATTAGCTAAAAAATATTTGGATTTGTGAAGCAATTCCCATTATGTTATTTGTTGATATGATAATTTTTAAAAACTAGTTAAACTTTGTGGATGCCCATAAAATAATGTTGGAAAAATCAATTCTTCTGAATGATTATCTTTAAACAAACCTAAAGGATGAAAATCTTGACTTGGAATAATAAAAAATATAACATTTTTGTAATCATTAATTTTTGAAACATTTAAAAAGTTATGATGGAATCTATTGGTGCATAAATAACATGGTCTTCATTTTCAAAATCAAAATCATTAGATGATGATATATTTTGGTCATTTGTTTGATTAGACAAGGTTGTTTGCATGGGAAACAAACTATTCCATTGAGGCTGTATGGTAACATTTAAATTTGAATATAATGGTGTTGAAATTAAATCTTTTAGTGTTAACATGACTAAATTAGGACGCACATTTCCAGACATGTAAGGTGATTTGTATTCAAATCATTGCTTTAAAAATACACCTATTATTGCATCATCATATGGTAAACATGATAACATTCACATTATTAAAAAACGCGGTCCTAGGCACTATGCATTCCATTCATTTTTTAGTGGATTAGACCAATTCCATTAGTGGACTAATTCCAATGGTGAGTGGTTGATTATCCCTTGTGATCCTTAAGTGAAAGACATATTATTGTTTTGGTGATTACATTTTTTTGTGACTACTTGACCTATTATTCTAGTGGGTGTATATTGATCTTCTAGTGAATGCATCAAATGATATTCTAGAGTGGTTATGCATTAATCTTTGTGTCATGGGTCCATAATGATTCTCTAATGATTAACCATGTTGGTGATTCTAGAAAGTTTCAATGTATAACACACCATATTACACGCACGACTAATTATAGCTTCTATTAACAACTTTTCTGGAAGTTTGTTAAATTAACATATTACTTTCACACTTTAATTCTAACTACTAGTTTGCATTAACATTCATAATTGTAGGCTCATTATAATTGTGTGGTGGGATTGATCATTGTATTCCATGTCATTGTATAGATCTATTAGTGACTTGGAGGTCGTTTATATAAAAGTTCACCATAATCCAAATTGCACATCGTTTTGTTTTTCCCATGCATAGTTTTGGTCATTCACATAACTAGGTAGTCCACACATTACCTTTGGTAAAGGTGTGACAATTTGCTTTAATCATCAAACACTATAATGTCATTCATATCATGTTAAAGCTTACATGTCACTAAGTCATAAAGCTTATTCCCTAACATTGAAATCACTACCCCATACATGCACATGTCTTTATCTAGTCCACAAGCAAGATTGGTCACTATGGCACATATCACTTTATTTTTTTTCACTCAAACATGGTCATCCACATAGCAAGGTGGTCCACACACCACCTTCACTAAACTGACAATCTACCCTAGCTAGTCACTAAACATTATAATATCATTGATTTTATATCGTTACTTTGCCTATGTATCACTAAGTCATAATTAAAGCCCAATTTCATTAAAACTCAACTCATTGCCCCATAACTACCCATACATACATCCCTGTGAGAGATCAATCATTATGGCCCATGTGGCTTATTTTTTTTTCATTCAAGTGTGGTCACTCACATAATTAGGTGGTCTATCACTTGATACATTGCCTTCATTAAAGTGACAATCTATCAAGTTGCCAAACATTATCTCATTCCTTTCACATCATTAAAGCATACATTAGTAAGTTAAAAAGCCTATAAGGTGTGTTGAGACTCAAGTTATTACCTCATATGTGCACATTCGTAGTAAAAGGTGACATTACAAAATTGATTTTCCTCTAATCCACTTTTCAACCCAAGGGACCTTTTAGCATTCCACCACACGTTTTTTGTCCAACAACAACTCCTTTATATCCTTCATGCACAATGCCAAGCTCTCCATCTTTGTTTCCAAATTGTTCTTCCAATTGCTTCTTGTAATGACATAGCTTTAATTCCACCCTATTTTTCATAGTCTATTTCCTACTTCACACACCAATTTGCCACATGTTGTAACATGAGTAAATTAAATGGTAGCCCCACATTCCAAACCACACCCTACTTAGGGGTGCCCAAAGGGTATTAGAATCCCCCATGCAAGTAAGTTTCACTATAAAAAATAGCCATCACAATCAAGCTTTCAAATTAAACCCTAGGTCATCTACAATTTTAGCAATTGTTGATTTATCACCCATATTTGTGGCCAACCTAGGAAACAAGGGAAGTGGAACTAGAACTCTTTATAATCTTACTTCAATTTATTACTAGAGGGATTGTACCTAGTTGATTATCTCATCCACCATCGCAAACTTACTTGTTATATATCCATCCAACAAAATTGCAAAAAATCCACCTAAAAATAATTAGAAGAAGATTCCATACTAAAATCCCATTTCAAGTCCCCAATCAAAGCCAAGGAAGTTTATGTATTGTCTAACTATGTAGTACCATAATCTCCATTCCTATGCAATTGGGATCCAATAACAAAATGTAAAACATGTAAAACACTCAATTGAACTCTTTAGTTAACCATTGTTGAATTATGAATTCAAGTTTTTAATAAAAGTTGTTTTTTCATTGTTTCAATCTATATGAACTTCATGTTCAATTGAGTAATTAGGGGTTGTTCACCTTAGTGCAGCCCATCGTTTCATACCTTCACTTTGTTTATCTCTTCAATCTTGCCCACCACAAAAACAATATATCCACCATATATTAGTTAGTCAAGTGACATATAATCCATATTATATACATGGTTTTAAACCTATGCAAACAATTAAATGTGTCATAACCTTAATTAATGGATGTGCCCTTTTTTTCGTGCTTGAATTTAGACTTGGGAACTAGTTAAATTAATAAATTTGGTCCATGAAACTCCCAAAAAGACCAAACAAGTTACAAGTCACATAATTATTCACTTGGCCATCATTCCCCAAATTTCTAAACTAGATGGATCTAGTCATGTGCACATGTTGCACCTTGGTTTTAAAAACTTCCAACCAAATGTCCGTTAACACTTGGTGGATTTTCACTCCAAATGATGTCAACCCATACTTAGGTTGACACTTGGTGAAACATTAATATTTCAAAATGTGATACTTAATGTAGTTTTAAAATTGGTATACTTCCTCTCCAAATTGTGTGAGACCAATTATTTTAATGAATGACACATGCATCAGTGGCATAGGTCCTAGGGACATATTACACCAAGCCCAAAAGACACAAAATGTATTGGCAATTTAGATCAAAGTGACATAATTAGGCACCAAATGACAAGGGCATTAGTGGCATAACCTTAGTGACATATTCAACTAGGCCAAAGTGATAAAAACCCTATTCACCTAGAACTTAAGTCACATGCATTATTGACATATAACACTAACCTTGAATGACATAGACTTGAGTGACATATGCTTTGGTGCCATAAGCCTAGTGACATACTACGCCATAATCACATGGGTTGAAGGACATAGGCTTTAGTGATGTAGACCTAGGTCTTAATGATATAGGTTGAGTGACTCAAGTAATATTGGCATAAGGCTTAGTGATAGATGCCTTAGTGACAAAAGCCTTAGTGGTATACCTTGGTGACACAAGCCCTAATGGTGTAAACCTTAAGTTTAGTGACAAAGGCCCTAGTTGCATAAAACCTTTATGACACAAACATCCAATTATGCTTCATATATTTGGTGATAAACTTGTATAATTATGCTACAAAATGGAAATATTTTAGAACATTTGATTGAATAACATTTATCCTTCAATTTATTGTTGAAACATCAAACTCATTAAAAACAATCATGACAACCAATTTTCCATTAAAAGCTTCCAAATTCACACAATTGATGCAAGTGTACATACTTTACTTGAAGGCCAATTCATTATGTTGTAGATTGTAGTAAAAGATTGCCAAATCACCATAATCTTTGCACGTATTACTATCATGGTCAAGTCCAAGTTCTCATTCAATGATGTATAAAGCTTTTTGCTTATAGATGGCAATTTTGCATCCATGGATCATGGCTCAAATTTGGCAAACTTGGTAGCTTTCAATAGCTTTAGTCAATTAATTTGTCAAATCAAATTTGTATATACATTATATATCATGTCTCCATATAGAGTCTGGTTCATTTAAATTTTGAGTTGACTTGCATGAAATCACCAATTTGAACCAATCACTCCTAATATATAACCTATTAGCACCCACAATCATTCAATTTTATAAGGCCCACCTTTGACACAAACTTAAACAAGGCCTACATCATACTTGGTTATGGCACTAAGATTATTTGATGTGAGTATTTTGCTCTTGCAAGTTACCCATTAATCATGTACTACATAGATTCCAAAGATTGTTTGTATAGAAAATCAGATATTATCATTGTCATTTTTCGCTTCATAAATTTACCTTTCATCACAATGACTATAGAGATTCAATGTAACAAGCATTTCCCTTGGTACCATGGTTGAAAACATCATGAACTTTGCCCTTATCCATAACTATTTTGGAATATTCCAGTTATGTAAACCCATTTGCAAAAATAACATAAAACTTGTAAACAAAGTTCTCATTAACCATGCTTTTAACTTACAATCATCCATAATTAGTTGGTTCATTTTTTATTTTTAAATGGCCAATCAAGCAAATGTTACAATATTAATGCACATCTAAAGGATTATAAGATAGACCCCACACAAACAAATTTCAAATTAACCATTTGGGATTAGTTCCCCATCTTGACATTGAAGGTTTGGTTGTTTCAACACATTGAATGAGTCTTCAATGCCACACATTCATGGTACCTAGCCTATGTGTGTCCTGCAAAACACACACCCCAATCAAATTCTTGTTATTCACATAATCCTCCAATTTGAAAGAATTTATTAATGAACATTCTAGTGTTATTTTCAAATGCAACTACACTAGTACATAGATTTTGTTAATCCCCCACAAACACCACATAGTTATGTATGGTTGCACACCTTTATAGTATGGTTGCACATTTTTTTGTTGCACTTGTGAAGATGGTTTTAATGCCTTTTGCCCTTGCTTGCATTTCCCATGTCCCACTAGCTCGACAATCCACGAGACATTATCACAAGATGGCATCTAGTTGTGAATTCTAGATGAACATGTTCACTTTTGAAAGATAACTCACTAGAAGCCTTGGATGCCATACAACAATGTATTGTTGTTTAGTAGAATGGCCATAAGGACATAAGAAGAGCCAAATTACGTAAGGTCACAAATAGCTTTTCCCAAGTCTTTAAAACTCTAAAATAATTCTTTCCTCACCTTAGATGTCCAAAATGTTGTCTCCAAAGTTGATGCAGACCAATGAATTTGATTTACTATGAGCATCCAAAGAAGAACGTGCATATGCCTAAAACATCTACTAAATAAACTAATGAAAACCAGTGCAAGCATCAGACAAAAATCCACCCTTTCAGTCCATGTATGGATTGGGTCCTATTCCTACTCATGGAAATAAACATCATCACATTGATGCAAAAAAATAGTGTTGACAAAAATGGTTCATGTAATAGCCATGGTAAGATTTTTTTAAAAAATTCATCGTCAAATCCATGGGTGTGTTAAAATTGCAATTACAATTTTACAAATTCAAAATTGCCAAAAATTTGCCCAATGATCATGCCTTAGATTCCTAACTACAAAATTCCACAATGGAATAGTTTTCATAGGATGCATAACATGAAACTATAATAATCCTTGATTGTAAAGCAAAATTGGGCTTGTAGAATATCCATTTCATTTCTCAACCAAGTAGTTACATGCCCATCATATGTAGGCCTTCTCACATATAAGGCCTACACATGCAACACCCAAAGCGGTTGCCCAATGGGAGATGCTTGGGCTTAGGGCTCAAACATGGAGTCCCATGTCGATGTACCTTGGTCACCATGACCATTTGGTTGAATTCCCCACATAAAGCAAGGAGGCTAGGTGTGGCAAGGTTCCTGGGGTTTCTGTTCACACCTACAATTCCTTTTGCCACCATTACATGGGGGTATCCAGGGTGGAGAATCCAACATTTGGTGCCAAACTTCAATGGGGTTTATCAACACATAAGTATAAATGTTAGTTTGAGCCCCTTACTTACACCTCGCATGCAAGTTTAACATTATCAATGGTTATTCTAACAAATACGTTCAACAATATTCAAACCTATGTCAAGTTCTATAAGTAGTGCACTTACAGTGTCAACCCAAACATGAATTGTTCTTGTTTTCTTGCCAAACTCCTTTGTGGGTGCTTGCTTCCCAAACTCAACCGTAGTTGTTTCTTTTGTTACATTTCCCCCTTCTTGTTGCAACTTTGATCATGAGGTCATAGAGTATGCATTGAATATTTTGGCTTGAATTCCAACTTGTTTGTTGGAGCTCAAGTGGTTCTCAGTGAAGTAGGTGGAGACTACACCACAAGTCCATTACCCATCCTACCCCCACTATTTCTAGAAGTTGTTATGCTCTTGGATTTGGGGGGTTGCATTTGTGTCAATGTATCATTGTCACCTTTTATTTGGGTTCTCAAGCCTACTATTATAGGCTTTTGGTTGTCTAGAATTAAAACATTAGCATGGAACCATATGTGTTCCCATCCCAAGTGTAAAAAATATTTTTTTTTGAAAAACTTACATAAACAAGTTGGTAAGTTGTTATCCACAAGGCCTAGGTGTGTGCAGATAGGAAAAAACAAGGAAAATTTCATTTTTAGTGGTAATGTGATTAGTTTGGAAATTAATTTAGTCATCCCATAAATTCCAAATAACATGGCATTAGTAGGTGCCATTGAGTGATGTGGAATTAATATTGTTATAGTCATCAAAGAATTATAAAAACCCATTGAGGATGAAGATGGAAGAATGGTTTGAAGGTTTGAACATTAGAAATGGTGTTAGTTGTGTGAAGTGTGGCAATAAAATCTTCATGGTGGTTTATATAGAATAGTCATGGTTATAGGTATGGTGATAGCCAATAATCAAGTTATGAATCTAGATGTGATTTTAAACCTTATACGAAATAAGGTATATTCTTGTGGGTAAATGGCATTATTCATGTATATATTTGAATGCTGGTATAGTAGGGATTTTAAATGTTTATGTGACTATTGCTATCATTCAAATAACTTACATTTTCTAGGTTGATTTTGTTTTCTTTTTAGATTTTAGAGTTATTTTTTGTTTTGATCCTAATCACTAGTCCTAGATTATTGGCCATATTTGAAATCTTTATTACTTAATTAATGTTAGGTCATATATTAGTTCTATCCATGTTAATTTGAATTTCGAAGGTATGGAGTAGTTTTTAGTATGTATGGAAATACTTGCAATTGATAACCTTGTTGAACTTAAGAATGGTTGACCTTTGCATCTTAGATATTAGGTTATGTGCTAATGTTTGAGAGGACAAGAATGAACTGAACATGACTTACTATTTTTCCAATATGTCAATTAAATCATCTATGCCTTGTGTTTTCAATGTGATATAATACATCAAATCTAATTTGCATCAACAAATTCATTATTTTTTATTTGTTTTAATCTTGGAGCCTCTTGTGCATGTTAATATTATCCTCGTTATAGTTGGATTTATAATGTAGAAAATTTGGTTATAAGATAGTTGATTTTTAGACAAGGGTTTTTTTATGCAAGATAATTTATGAAATATATGTGGATGGTGATAGGAGGATCCAACAATTTGAAGGTGGTTAACATTGTTAATGATGAATGTGCACATCAACGTATGGCCACTTGCATCCAAGGTGGCCTTCTTTCTTCCATGGATTAATTTAAAAAAATTTAATAACGAGATCCTTGTGTAATAAATAGTCCCATCACTTTTGTGCTTATAGGAAATCACAAGTGAAATCAACTAGCAAATAATTATGTGTGTCAATTAATTAATATACATTTGAAACCTTGAAGCTTTTCATTAGGGTGTGACCATTTTTTTGTTGTGTTATGTTCATAAGGCTACTAATTAGTTGTGTTGAAAAAACATCCATGTGCAAAAAAAATTTGGGCGAGTTTAAACAATGGTCATTAGGAAGAGAACTTATATGATTAATGGTGGTGGGTTATATATGAACAAATTTTGCAATAGATTGATACCTTCATAATTTTGAGAAGTATCATTTGCAAAGATGTTAACAATTGTGAAAATGAGAAACTATAATTGCAAATGACAAATAGTTGCATATATTTACAAAATGTATAATTGCATAATACAAATATTTTAATAGAAATTACCTCCTATACCTATTTATCATCTTGCAACTTACCTACTAACTTAATTTCAACTTATTTATTAATTATTTAACTTTTTTTTTTTTACATAAATAGTGATGTGAAATAAAAAATTTGACAAAAATTATTAACTTTTGGAAGTGTAATCAAAGACTTCGTTTATCATTCTGAAGGTAAAAGGTTCAATTCCTTATACTTGTAACCTATGTTTATGCTTAAGGGATTAAAGTAGGTAGATTACATTAAGGTAGCTAAGTAGCTTGGGTTAGGTTAGGTAGGCTAGGCTAAGCTTACCATATACCTATATACTTATCTTTTTATGACCTAGTTAAACTTATTTATTATTTATTTAATTAAAATTTTAATAAAGTAATAAACCCAAGAAAATATTTAAATTTCAGTATAAATTCAAATATTCAAATTGTTCATTGTTTGCTAACAAAACAATCTCCCATTTTGTTAGTAAAAAGAACCACCCTAATCACAACAATGGGTCCAAATCAACTTGCTTAAATTGATAGGGTGATTTCTTTTATCCATATCATTTTGGGTTTTTTTTTGAAAAAAAGAAAAAAACCATGTTTTTATACTAATGGCTATAAAAAATTCTTTACAAACATGACTTTTTTAGAGGATGTGAAGTTGTTGAAACATGGACCCATTAAAGATCTTGGGCAAAATACAATTGTTCCATCCTTATTGACGGATGGAACAATGTAAAGTAGTGGTCATTGATCAACATTCTTATGTTTTCTTTCCAAAGGTATAATTTTTTTAAGGACCATATACGCTTTTAAGCTTTTAGAGCACTAATAATTATGAAATAATTCCCACATTAAATAAGTTGTGTTGGATGTCAAGACATAAAACATTATGTAAGTGATATCATATAATGTTTAATAATTGCAAAGTTACAAAGAAATGTTACTGATTGAATTTCACACACATTGTATGGATTTTTTAGATTGCACATTCATTGGATTTGATAATGGAGGACATAACACGATTGTCTATGTTGAAGAGTGATGTTTATTGCAAAGAAATTGGTGAAATTGATCATTATCAAATTTAAAGTCTTTGTAATATATTGTTCATGCAACAATTTGAAAATAATGAAACATTATAAAATTTGATGTTCATACATGTTTTTGGTGGTAGCATGTTTATTAAATATTCATAACATCTTTAAGCAAATGTTGTTTCAAATTCTTGGTTAAATTGAATTGATTGTTATATCCCAAAAGCATGTGAATTTGAACAAATAATGTTTTAAAGTCCTTTTTGAGTGCATGCATAAACAATTGTTAAAGATTAGCAACCATTATATCTAGTGTTTCACCTTTGTGATAGGGGAAAGATTTATATCACTAGTTTATTACATGAATTCACGAATAAGTTTGGCCAAGCTTTGAGGTCATGTGAAAACCTCTTTCCAACGAGGGTAATAAAAGTTACAAACTAATGGGCATTTCATTGAAAGTCTTTTTAACAACCCATCCATGTATATAGTAACCTTCCTTTTGTATTTTAAATATGGAGAATTAAGGATGAAATGGTGGTTCATGAGGTCCACGATGGATAAACCTCATACGTATCTCATATGTTTTTTTAATGTTGTCGATTAAATTGTGATGGAAGATGAATTGTTCAAATTTTTATGCAAGGAAAATCAATTTGTTCAAGATGTTGCTTTGTTGAAAAACCAATGTCACAATATGTTTCATGGTGGTATAAATTTGATAAAAATGTACCAATGTTACAATGTATTGCTTTGCAAATGTTATAATAGGATTGTAATTTTTCAACTTGTGAATGTAATTATAATGTATTCAACCATGTTCAAACTGCAAAGTGAAACTATTGATTGTAAGATTGATGGAATGATTCATTTGTGTGCATTTTAATTTATGAGTGGTTGAGGAGCTTGTTATAGAAGTTCCATTGGAATCATTCAACACAAATTCCATTAACATCTCCAAGGTTTTAGATTTATTACTTCAAGATGAGAAAGAAAAAAACATTTTAACATGAATAAACTTCGATTAGACCTGAAAAAAATAGAAGACAAATTGTTTAAACTACACCTTTGGAACAATTAGATATTTCAAAAGATGAAATTCAATGTGATGATAGTGAAGATGAGGTTGAAAAATTAAAAACAAACCATATGTTCAAGAAAAGGAGACTATCAATTAGGCATTAGTTTGCCAACATAAACAAGATGTGATATTTTGATTAGGTAAGTGCAATTGTCAAGATCAAACTTTTTTTTGGTCAATTTTGATTATTTTTCAATTTAATCCATTTATTCATTTGATCCATTTTAGTTATGGCATGTATTAAACTTAAGGTTCCATTTTTTATCATCATTTTTATTTTGGGTTTTTAAAAATAATTTAATTGAATTAAATCAGATTTAAAACTTCATTTAAAATTAGGCTTATCAACTATGGACAAAACATGTACACCATTTCAAAATGGTAACTTAATAATAGTTGGTGATATTGGTCAACACATCATTATGAACAGAAAACCATGATGAGGAAAACAAAAGGACATCAATTTAAAGAAGATTAGAAGACCGCAATGAAAATAAAACAATGATATGAAGAAGATCAAAAGACCATGAAAATGAAAGTTGAAAGACCACAATGAGGAAGTTGGGCAAATTTCAATGAAGAAGGTCAACAAATAATGATGAACAAAAGATAATAATCAAGCGAGACCATGATGAACATCACGAAAAACACACAAAAGAAGACTAGGAGGACCACATTAAACACCATGAAAACCATTAAAAACAAGTACATCAAATTAAGGAGAACACATTGAACACCACCACCCACTCGCTCAAAAAAAATGATAAAAAAACCATGATGAGCACCACCACTTGCAAAAACCATGAATAACATCACAAAGATCACAAAGAACAAGATTAAAAAAAATCCATTAAACACCACAAAACATGAAAAACACATTGCAAACACCAAGAGTGATGCACCTTTAAGTTTATGGAGTTGATGGTAAGTAATTTTGTCCATTCTTAATTTTGCAACAAAAATCAAAAGCACATTCCTTGGCTCCTAAGGTGAAAGAAAGTGTGGGTTTAAGGTTTAGGATTAAGATGAACTTTTGAGATGAACTCATGGTCAAATGAAACTATGTATAAACCAATAAAAAAATGTAATTAATGATATATTTTGAAACCAAAATGACACATAAATGAATCACATGTTAATTCAAACTCACAAAACACAACATTACTTAAACTTGGAAGGAGCCAACATTCTTCCATATAATATACTTTCTAGTTCCTTGTGAAGGCTATATTTAAATGACTCTTTTCCCTAGGTTCACCAAACAAATTTAATATTAACTTGATTTGTCATTCAAAAGCATCTAAAATTAACCACTAGTTCCTATTGGAATGGGTTGTTTTGTCCTACCCACACCCTCCATCAAAGCTTCTTTTTGTATCTACTTGTAATTTTTTGTGATAAAGAGCAAAGATTGCCTATTCAACCATGTTTTCACCCAACAACCATTGCATTTGGGTTCTTGTAGAGTTTGGAAAATTTATGTAAATGATTACAAAGTTCATGGTTAGGACATGACAATGTTTTCACCATTTCTATCTATCACTTCAAGGATTCTTTACATGCGATATAAAAAAACAACAAACTACACAAGTGAAATTTAAAGCTTGTAATTCTTAGATTGTCTCTGACCTTAGTGATGATACAAATCATGACAATGTGACAGTGTGAGTGGAAACATAAAAGCACTCAGAACTTTACATCCTTTGTGGCATCCTAAAGCAAAACTATAAACAACTTCTATGGATTTGAATGGAGTGATTAGTTGGAAAATCCACTTTGCTCAAACATTCCATTCCTTTCAAAGCAAGCATACAAATCCTGTTTATTGAGGTTGCAGTCAGGCGACCAACTCAGTCATTGTTTGAAAATTCCTCAAGAAGTACTTTGAGGTCACTGTCAAGTTTTTCTCAGAAAAGTGAGCAACAAAATTGAGCTTGAAAGACAGCATTTGCGAAACGCAGCGAGCAGAGACACATTTGTCAAGGACCAGCCACACTGAAAAATAAGAATCCTCGCAAAACACAAGCTAAAATTCCAATTTACCGAAGTCAAGACACTGCGAAGCAACTGTTAAAGTTCGAAATGCCAGAAAATCAAAGCAGAGCTCGCAACGGCGGACAACCAGCGAAAATAAACATCGCGAAATTACGGCGATCCACGTAACGTTTCCTCATCACCAGACAACACGAACAACGTGGATTACAGCAACTACAATCTCATTGCCGTGAAGAACGTCGCAATACACACACACACACACACACACACACACACAGAGATATATATATATATATATAGAGAGAGAGAGAGAGAAGCACTGGCGTACCCTGATTTGTAGGGTTCTGGATCACGAGACCTTGGGTTGGAATTCAATGGTCGGGAAGATCTCTGGAGTCTGATTAAGTTCAGTCTTGAGGCGCTCTTGCCAAATACAGACAGGCTTTGTTTGTTGGTGTTTGGATTCAGATACAAAGAGACGAAAGACTGAGGGAGGGAGCATGGGTGCCCCCGCTGCTGATGCTGCTGCTCCTCCTCCTCCTCCTACGGCTGGGTTTGAAAGCGTGGACGGCTCAGAAGAAGAGAATCTCAACGAGCAGACCCCAGCTACTGCCGCTGCCCCTTGTCAGATCACGCCCTTGCAATTTCAGCTCTGGAAGCGCCAAAAGGTATGTACATGTGTGTCGGAGAGAGACTGTGTGTCGTTCTCTCTCGAAAACAAGCATCTCTCTCTCGTTTTTCTCGGAGAAACACAATCGAAAGATCGACACCTACTCTAACTGGGATGGCGTTCCTGAACATAACGGACTAGGGATTTTCTTCTATCTGATCTTCCATAGCCATCTTCAGCCAGCAGCAATTCATTGGGCTTGATGCAAAACAGGCAGAGTTACTTCATTGTGAGAGAAGGCATCATACCCCAGAAGTCTATGTTCCTTGTCTATGGAGTAGGGACGAGGATGAGAGAAGAAGAAAAATGAGATGGCGCCAGCCGAGCATTCATTTCCCTACAACACTCAATACATAATAATAAAAAAAGACCTTTCTCTTTTCTCATTCCTCTGCACACTTCTGTGACAGCTTGATGCTTGATGCTTGAATGCTTGATGCTTGATGGGGCAGGATGCTGAAGCAGCAGCAAAAGCAGTCGAAGCTGCCCAGAAGCGTGCAGAAGACATAGCTGCAGGACGTGTGCGAATGAATGGAAGGGAGTTGTATCAAAAAGAACCATGGGTGTTTGATGATTCCCGCTTTGAGTAGCCATTCTCTGCTGAGGACCATAGTAGTTATGCTTAAGGACTTCAATATTTTTCCACCGTCTGGGGTAATGATTTCGTCTGCAGAGTAGAAATCCTCAGCCTGCTTGCTTCACTTGCACCCCTACAACACCCGAAGTTTTCGGAAGCTTCTTAATGCAGGCACTTTGATCAAGATCAGTGATCCATCATCATTATGACCTAATAGAATCATAGACTGATACATTGGTTGTCAAACAAAACAGGAAGTTGAAGTTCTTGAGATCTGCACTGAAGGCAAACTGCCAAGTTAGCAGCAGGCTGTGTTCTCAAATCTCTAGATACTGTTCTTGAATGCACAGCAACTGGAAGAGAGAGAGAGAGATTGGTGTTACCTCTTTGAATACAAGGTTTGTGTCCACCCAGCTTTCCTCCCTTTGTTCACATGTAATCTTCCAGTGTCTCAAAGCTGCTTGCTAGTACTAGCAGTTTTGAAGGGATGGAGTTGGTACTCTCCAAGGCCCGAGATATTATTGGCAGCAAAATTAGGGTTCAGAATCAGATCAATTTTGAAGCAAGCAAAATCAATGCTAGACTCATATAGATGTAACAAACATACTACCTGCCAGAAGTGCAAATCTGGTATCTCTCTGACATTTCACAGGAAGTGCATTATTGTCACACAAAGCCTAATTCGGAAATAAGTGCTATGCCTTGGTAAAACTCTTATATATGCAATGAAAACTTCTAAGCTAGTTGGTATCACTAGTGAAACATATGGAATTCATGAAGCAATTTCTGTGTATAAGATAACTAAGCAATCAGATGTATGAGTTCTGTGGCGCTGTGCATTTATGCCACTCTGTGGAAAGTTTGATCGGGATGGCTCATGCCAGAAAGTCTGAACAGCTTGTTTCATTACACTCTGGCCTCCTTCCTGAATTTTACTGACAGTCAATTTGAAGCCTTTTTCTTCTAACTTTTTCGTCGATATAGCAACTCCTGCAATGTTCCACCAACAAGTACTCTCTCATGAGCAACCTCTACTGCTCATGTCAACGCAGAATAAAAGAATCTCCTAGAAGCACTTGATATGGGGGCCCAGCTGTTGTTACTTATTGATAATAAAATATGACCTGACTTGAGAGTGTAGAGATGCACCCAAGAGTTTACTTACAAGGTCACCACAGTAGTCCCAAAAGTCACAAAGAACAGTTGCAAGTGTGTGCCCTGAAGATAATAGAATGACTTCTTTGCCACTCTCTGCTCTTGAAACCCAGGCCTTCCCTTTGGAGAGCTTGCTCAATCTTGGAGGAGGCTTTGGTACTGTGAGCTGCTCACTTTTGCTCTCTACCAGAATCTCCAACTCTACCTCAGGTGTTGGAATCAACTGGGTTGTAAGAAACTGCGCAAGGACCCAATTTGAAGAGATTACCCAGTCAGCCAACCATCCTCAAATTTGATTACAAAAATACTGAATTCTGAACACCTTGCCCACAAATAAAGAAATTCTGGTTGTGGAAACAAAGCAAGGAAATTTGCTTACTAACTAGAGTAAAAGGGGGAGAGAAATCAGTCAGTATGGGTCATCTTTGTGTCTTTAACAGCATATATGTTGTCAGTTCAACACCCAATGCGTCATCTATGTAAATATTACTTAGGTGAGCCAAGGACTTTAATTTTTATAATCAACATTTTTCCTCCAGCAAAGATGCTAAGAAAGCAAAGAGTACCTTGCATAGGTGCTGAATAGTCATGTTGGGTGGACAGCTTAGGTACGGTTTTCTCAGGCTTGGCAGTGTGTCTTCATCATCCATACCATCATTCAAAGGTTGCAGACTCAAGTGCACAACAAACTGTACACATTCCTCAAAAAGTGAAACATTAAACTTCCATGATTCAAAAAAGTCCAGCCATAGTGTGGGGTGGCCTGATATACAATCTGTATTTTGATAATTGAAGAGTAGAAAAAATCATTCAAACTTCAAAGTTAGATGGTAGATTACTAGTTCTATCGACCATAGAAATCAGAAATATTGTTGCAAATGAATTTCATTTCGTCTGATATGTGCAGCAGAATAAGATGTCTTTGTACTCTATTTGGCATCACAAAGAATGCACTGGTAAATGGATCTCAGTCAGAAAACAAAATTCATATGCACATTTATAACTGTTAGTGACCATGGGCAACCCATCTGGCAATTTTGCAATAATATCTATTGGAAGTACATTTTTGTATGCTTCTCCTTCTGTTATTCCTTTGCAGTTTCCAAGCCATTCACAATCAAGCAGCCATGTCAGACTCGAAATTGTAAATCACATGCAATTAGTTGCAAAAGTTTCTGAAATGTGGAACTCTCACCTCTTCTTCAATCTGAGTGCGAGCAGCAGCAACCAATGCATCTACAATGTCTTTGCCCAGCAAGGAGGGCCTCATAATCCGATTCTTGCCATTACTTCCTGGAGCTCCAGTTATGCTGCCATGGCGTGTGTGACTGCGTGCTCCTGCCCTAGCCCAGGTCTTCAAGGCCTCCCTTTTGGTGGTCAGAGATGCATCCTCATAATCAGCCTCCCTCCCAGTCAATTCTGTGGACATTTCATGTTGGGAGAGAGAGCCAGGTCTCTCATCTGTCACAATTGTTCTGCCAGCTGCAAAACCCCATCGTTGAAAGAACCCAAACACCATCTCCATTTAGCAAACTCCCAATATTCAAATCCACAAGTTGGACTACGCATTCAAGTCTGTGAATGATGATTTATCAGGCCTGACATTAACTGAGCAAGGGAAATTTGATCCACTCAGGCAACAAGCTTTGGTGTTTGCAACAATGGTGCCAGCACTACCATTGTTATGCTATACTGGAAGACCAGAGTATGCTTTGATAATAACCACAAGGGGAAACCATGTGTTGCAATACACTAGGAAAATGCTTCATGCCACAGATGAAATGTCACCAGTAGCAAATGGAGCAATGTGCCTCCACCTTGCATGTCATGTGGCAACGAAGTCTCTTGAACTCATGGCCAGAGTACCACAGTCAATACCTGCTCAACTTACAGTTGTGCTTAAATTCAACATGATGTATTAAGCATTCATCATGACCTTGTGCCCATTTAACTGAAATGGAGTAGTAAGTCACTTTGTTGTGGAACCTGAGCATGGAAGGAAACCATGTACATACCACTAGCTGGCTTGGCATCACTACTTTCTTCACCAGTGGTATGTTCTGAAACCTGCCCCTTGAAGCCCCATTTCTTCTGCTCTGGTTCACTCTGTGTTTCATCTCCAGACATTGCACTCTGTGCTTTCCCACTGCCATAGGATTCATCCTCCTCGTACTGTGATTGGCTCCTCCCATACCTGAAATCTTACCCAACTTTGAATTTTGGGAGTGACTTTTTGACCATGATGCCCAAGAAGTATTTCTAGTAGCCTACATTACTGTCATACACAATAGAGATATATATACATCTTCAGTGTCCAATGCACTGATACAAATGATCACCATCTAGCATAGTCAATGCTCCTCAGAGGTGCCTGATTTCCAGTGTATATAACCAGAGAATGAAGTCTGCCAAATTGCAGCTCAGATCTCAGAAAACAATAGCTTTGAAGTTAACATGACTCATGTAGGGATGAACCCCTGCAGTCAGACACAACTACTGACCTGAATCCCCGGCCTCCACCCCTTCCCCGACCCCTTCCCTGGCCTCTCACTTGCCTGGACTGTGTGTTCCAGAATTTGCCATGAGCCTTTCTCAGAATTGCTGCAGCTGTTGTTCGACGTCTTGTGATGGCTGCTGACTGCCGCTTAAATGTATCAGCAATGTTTTCTTGGATCTGTTCAGAACAAAGTCAGCTTCAGCAAATTGGAACTCAGAATAGATTCTTGAACAAATCCAAATGATAGGAAACCCTAAATGAACACTCCCCATTACACTAATACTCAACTTGTTCTGATTCCTGAAAGGAAACAACAAGAAATTTCAATTTCAGCCTGAATGACTATCCTCATGCTATTAACAAAAACATCAATCTCAAATTTCTTAAGTTCAAGTAGGATTCCCCTTTCAAGTGAAGAATGATACACATACCTGTCTGTTAACATGAATCTGGTCTCCAAATTCAGCCATTTCCTGTTCCAATGCAGAGAGGAAACTTGTGAGCTTATATATTACTGCTGACCCTGAAGTTCACAGCTGACAAGATCCTGATATGCAGCAGCAGTCAATGACCAGCAAAAGTCAATTGTATCAAGACTTTCCTAACATCAAGGTATTGGATCATCACTCTTGTGTGCTCTCTCTTGTGCACTCTCTCATTAATGCTCATTACGTGTTCCTGCAAGTTAAGTTCCAATCTAGTAAGAACCTCCATACTGTGGCATGGTCTTGATTTATGACTATGTAACAGTTCCAGAATCTTCAATGCACAAGCACATATAACTACCTCTGCCTCGTACTGGTCAACATTTGGATAAATGGCTGCAACCAGATTATCAAACTTGGGATCATCTCTCAAGGAACGCCGGCTTGCACAGTGAGTTCGACAAGCAGGACATTCGTTATTTCTGCAGTCACTCAACAGAGATGGCAAACTTTATGACACAACACCTATTCAACCAAACAGTTTGCACAAGCATCAAGAATCAACTTAACAACTGCTGTAGCTTTGTTCTCCTGCTAACAGGATTCACAAGTTACACATAGCAAAGAAACTCGAAACATTAATTCATACTCCATGGACCTCAACAATTGGCGGTCAGAGAGCAAAGAAGTTCATGGTACATAACATCTCACTTCTAGGAGCTACAAAAGAACCTTGTGCGAACGCAATATAATAAGGAATTTTGCAACTGAAGAAGCTGAACTAGCAATGAAGCTTCCAAGTGCAATGTGATCGCACTAAAACTCAACTTGATACTTAGCCAAAGGTCAACTCCATGAAAAGAGCAACTGGAAAATAAACTTGAATGCAAAGGAGCTGACTTGAGGCATGAGTAAAGCAAACTGCCTTACCCGAGCCGCATGGATTTATCAATACATTGCCTGCAAAACCGATGGAGACACTCCATAACTGTCCGTGTCTTCCGTATGACACCTACTCAAATCAAGACAAAAAAGAAGCAGTTGCTCAGATATATGTTCCAATACCTATGTAATCGTTTCACATGTTCTTATGATAAGAAAATATATCCTTGAGACAACATATGGAGGCTCTTGACTCTCATACCAAGACAAATGGGACACTGCGTCTCCTTCCAGAGGTCTGGAAGATGGATATCGACATACCTGCACCAAAAAAGAAATAGACAAAACAGTCAACAGTGTTTAAGAGAAATTCACTACCACATTCTATATAGAACGTTTTCAAGTTATTGCCAGGAGCAAAGGTCATGGAGCTGGACATGCACTGTGCTTGCAAACAGGTGAATTTCTTCACCTCCATAGCCCATGTCTCCTTCAACGAGAAGGCAAGATCTTATTACACAAAATGATAATAATAATAACAATCTCTGGACAGCGGCAGTTCCTTCTTTTATATATCAATTGTTCAACGACATTCGAGACAGGATTTGCAAGTCCAACAGGAATATAGGTATATAGAGAGTGTACGAGCAGCATACTCTTTGACGTCGTCGTCATCGTCATCACCACTTGAAGGTGATTCCGATGCTGCATCTGTCGTGTAAAAAACACACAATGACACATGAAGAACACACACGTTCAGCGTAAAATTTTACAAACTTGATAAATCTCCATTTCACAAAAACTAATTTGTACAAGAGAGAAGCAAAAGAGATAGACGATCGGCATGAGAAGTCCTATTTCTGACAAGAACTCTAAGCTTCCGAGGATCAATTGATCAACGGTGCCCTCACAAAAGCCGCCGCAACAAGATCTTCGACTGTCATGCTCTCTCTCTCTCTCTCTCAGGAGAAAATACACATCGCTTGATTTGTTGCTATTTCACAGTGTGAGACGTTCACGGCAACAACTATACTCCAATCGACAACTTGCGAGAACGTAAGTAGTGATCCCTGACCGTCTTGGATCTCATTACTGTCTCTTTGTAATTCTGTGCTAGCAAACGAGAGCTCTCGGGTCACGTGGGAAAATTGTCTCCAGATCCAATTGTACAACACGCAATAATAAACGACGAAAAAAAAATTCCAGTAAGCATGACATCGCAAATTGGAGCTCGACTAGGCAACCTCCGAAGAAGAAGAAGAAGAAGCCAGGACATCAATTTTTTTACGTGCAGTACAGAACGACAGAAAGAGAAGAAGAAATGCACACGAGACTTATGTTATTGTATATTACCATGAGCATGATCAGGTGGATTCGGAAAGCCGAACTCTGCCCGCCCTTGAGCTGGCATTGCCGCACTGAAAACTTTCTCTTTTTCACCGACTTTTCTTTCCCGGCTGTCCCTCCTCTCTCTCCCCCCCGGTCGCCCCGATTTCAAATCACTTGCTTCTTCTGTTTCTGTGTAGACCTCTGTGTCTCCGTTTCCCTCACTCTCGGCCTTATCTATCTATGTATATTATCTCTCCCCTGTACACTACGCCGTTACTCCCCGGATCTTAAACACGACGTTATTCCACGATTTTCCCGACCTTTTCCTTCCTTTTTTTTTCTGTGCGGATGGCCGCCATTAGAGATTACGAAAAGCTGAGAAAATCGCTGTTATACATGTCGTTGTTGTTGCTCTCCGCATGTTTTCTTTCTTCTTCTGTCTTCTTCCCGCAACAAGTCTTCTCTCTTCTTCCTTCCCCCACAACCCTGCCTCACCTCCGCTCGCCCCCCGCTGGCTCGCTTCCCCCGGCCCGGCCGGCCGCCCATTCGCGCACCCGGTATAACGGAACCTGAACCGAACCTAGAACCTAGCCTATTTATCCACCACAACCTAAAGTTTGTCGTTCGCAAGAAAGCGTTCGGTCCCATAGCTGCTGACGAGCCTCATAATTGCCAGGCTCGACACAACACCGCCCGTCCGCACGCCCGCCCGCCCGCCCGGCAGGCCGGTACCAAACGGAAGTTCACTGATGGGAGAGCAGGGTCAGCAGAGCACCGTGATGTACCCTATTACCTTGGCAGCTTCGACCACTAATTATATTATTTTTTAGAAATGTTGAAATTTTTAGAGGATTTTTATTTATTTATTCATTTAATAAAAATTAGTAAAGGAAACCATTGAAACCTTCCAGAACACTCTATTTGTTGAAATGAAAATTTCAAAATTAATTAATTAATTATACCATAGACATGTGATGTGGTATGTGTAGGGGAAGGCACTGTCCATGTCTTCCACCCGGTGAACCTCCGGCTCTGCCCTTGGTCCAGGGTGGAAGGCACTGACAGTAGTGTCTTCCCCTTCATAACAAACGAGGTGATCTGACGGCTCAGATCATCTTATGCTCCTGCCCTAGGGAGCTTCCCATAAGATCCCACTCCCTCCGCCCTCGGTTCACAGGGCCATATGGCACTGACAGTAGTGCCTTCCCCTTCATAACAAACGGACTTCTTTCTCAATCCAAAATCTTCCAAGCTTCTATTGTTGAGAACTTGATGCTGAATCACAAAATCCTTCAAAGTCAGTTTGTATTTGATCTTGGTATGAGCTTCTTCTTCTTCTTTTTCTGCATCAATCATCGAGCACAATATTAGTCTCACCTTCTGAATCAGTACAGAAACTCTGCAATGAAGTTGAACATCCAGGCCCCTGTAGGTGGTTTTTGGCAGGCATGTGTTGTTGCATGCAGGCAGGAGTCTGGTTCATTCTTTGGGATCTTGTTTTATGGCTTCAAATTAAGCTCCATCTCTGTGACAGTCTTACAAGTTTTAGAAATTCTTGTTGGTCAGGGTGTTGAAGGATTGTAGATTGCTGCAAAAAGGCATGTCAAAACAACCACCGTAAAGATCATCTTCAATGAAATGCATTGATTTTCATAAAATTCAACTTAGAAAACTATGTTGAACATCAAACTCTCTTCTATCAACAGAATTAATTGTTGGCCGCAATCAAAAGACACATAACATGTCATTCTGCTCAAAATGTCAGCCTGCAAGCAATTCTGCAACCTGAGATCCAGGTCTTACGTGTTGATTCTTGGCCTGCAGAGAGGATACTACTACTTCAACCAGTATCTCTTGTCTTTGATATTGAATTGCAACAACAATAAAACTTGGTAGATTGTCATCCTAACTTCTAAGCCACATTTGAAGCTCTGTTTCAGCACAACCTAGACAACTGAGAGAATTGAAATGAGTGATTTGTACAAGCAAGATGAACTCAGGAACTCCCACAGCCGCAAAATGCACAATAATACCCAATGACATAATCTGCCACACCAGACCTTAACCTCATAGAATGGCCTCACCCTTGCCCAATATGTTTGGGTGCATTGGCTAGCTCACCCGAATGGGCTTGCCAGTGCCTTGCCCAACATAATGGGCAGGGGCTTGACGATTCCATTGGACAGTGTGGTGTGGTGTGGTGTGGTGTGGTGTGATTATAATACATTGTAGGAAAACTTTAAGGTATTCTCACTTAAACCCTAAACCCTTCAAACATTGCAACATCGTATTAAAAAGTAGTGACCTAATTTTTTTCTTTTGTATTTGCATGCACCTTATAGAATATAGCTAGTTGGGACATTATAAAGCATAATCTTCTTTGTAAGGTATCAACTATGCTAACAAGTAGTGCCTTAGCAGACACTTCACAGTTCAAGCCAGTAAGGTTCCTCCATGCTGCTAAATTCAAATTATGTTGGTGGGTTTATGTGTAGGGGTAAAGGCCCAGAACTGGGCCACCAGTCTGGGAATGAGGCCCTAGGGAAAGACAGGAGCTGAGTGTGGGACCTGAATTCCGGGAATCTCCCCATTTGAGGTCATTACCTGACATAAAGATCTAGTAGAATTTGACTATAAAATGGATGCGTGTGATTGAATTTTAGAGGAGAGGAGGTAAATTATGTACCAGAGAAGGCACCCCCTAGTGTGCATTCTGCATCCTAGTGAGCTTTTAGGGTGGGGCCAACAGGCCAAGACCTGAAGGTGAACTAGGTGCGGAATGTGCCCTAGGTGCCGCCTTCATGGGCATAAAGGGACTTCTGAGGGAAGATTCTGTTGAAAATAGTGCTCTGGTTTCCTCAAAATGAGCACTAGCTTCCTTCAAAATCTGTAGGTTTTTTTCTGGAAAGGCCATATTCCACAATCTAAGAAGCCTGAAAAGGGTCCAGAATTGGCCCTCAAAATCCTTTATGTGCAAGGTTCTTCCTCTGTCCTTTGTGGACCAGAAACTTTACTTAGTGTAAGGTGGCCTCTACATACACTGGAAAAATTCTGCTGGTTGTTTATGCGCAGGGTAATGGCCTAAGGTGGGTGCATTCCCCAAATACAGGGCCTAGGTGAGGCATAGCTAATCCTAGCCCTGAATTTTCAGGAGTGGCCCCTTCCCCCAAGGTACTTGATCTTTTAAGCTAGTTTTAAGGTACCAGGTGATTTATGTAGTGTGCTTGAAGATCACCCATTTCTCACCTTATCATCCAAGCTACTTACAATGTTAAGGTGTTCGTAGACTCAAGGGAATACTTAATCTGTCCCTAAAGGCATCCTTTGATTTAGAGCTTCACTTTCTGGAGTCTAATGGCTCTTTTATGTTTCGGGAACAGACTTATCTTCCTCTTTCATGCTTGAGTTTTTTTGGAACCCAAGTAAAGGTGTTATGTTTAGGGTAAAGCTTGAGACCACATTCTTTACCAAGAAAAGGGCTTGTTGAAAACTGATTTGAATTTTATGATAACTTTATATTTTTATCTAGTTATTGTAGGTAATTTGGGGTAAGTAGGGCTGGAACTGGTTTTAGTGTGAACATGATATAATTTTTTTCATGTTTGAAAAAATAGGGATTTGGGTGATCAAAATTCAGTTTTTTGAATTTAGAAACTATCTTACTTTTTGTGTTGTGTTTATATTTGCTTTATAAAATGTATGGTATTTGGATTTGTGTGATTGTGTCGGGTAATAAGTTTTTGTGTAAGTGAGTACAACTTTGAGTTTGGATGGGATACGCTTAATTTATAGTATTTTATGTTGTTTAGTTTATGTGTGTTAACAACAATGGTCATAAACATGGACATTGGAGTGCATAACAAAGCATAGCCCAACATTATCATGATTCCAAGTTCAAGACCTGCTCCAATTTTTTTCTTCTTGCACCCAGTGTGAACCATATGAGTATCACAAGAGAAATGAAACAAATGAGAGACATTTTGAACATGTTGCATGCATTCCATTTTTATAAGCGCTCCCCAAACAGTGGAGGAAAAGATGTGTTGGATAACATGCCCTCAAATTACACCAAAAAAATCAGAGCAGATTGTAAAGACCCTGTGCAAAGGATTTTAGTTATCCAAGTTATGCTTATTTAGAGGTAAATTTATAGTGCAAAATATTCAAATTTTTTTTCAAAGTGCCAATTCCGTACTTGGAAAGGCAAAAAAAAGTGCCCCTCAGAGGGGGAGTAGCCCTCATCCTAGTGACTCACTAGGAGGTGTGTTCTCGTGAACAAGAAGGTTAGATTTGTTGTAATGTAAAGTAGAATGTCAAATAGGGTTGCTTTGTGTCTAGTCTCCACACATGGAAACATCTTCCAAGAAATAGAAATTTGCGACCTGGGACACATCAGAAAGTGCAATCGGCTAAGATTTCAGGCAATTACCACTTTGTCACTTTGTGGAGATGGGGTTTTTGTGTGTGGGGGGAGTGGGGGTGTTTGGTGTTTGGGTTGAAGGTGAGGACGACAAATGAAACTCTTGGGGATCCCATTGGAAGCTGCATAATTCTGTTATTGTCCCAAATCTAAAGAAATACTGAATTGGGTCTATTTTTGGATCATGTGCTGACAAAGTGACAAAGTGACAAAGTGAATACTTACAAAAGGCTGTTTAGTTAAACAAGTGTGAATGTTCTCGATGAATAAGAGCATGACACCTGCAATGGAGGAACATGGAGAATTTGATCAGAGCAAAGTTGCAAACATGAGATTCACGTTTTAGAAGTTACTCAAAGTCTTGCATGGAAGTTCACCTCAATGCTGGGTCATCTTGAGAATTGATCCAACCAGCAGATCTCTCTATCAGTGACCAAATAATAAAACTCTGTGATTATATATACGTGGTGGGAGTCCAGACCTTTCAAACACCTTACAAACTTTGCAGGTGTCAGTGCATGCTTTTTGCATCACCCAGTTCATGGACTCAATGGTCAAAATTTGTCTTGTCAAGTGCAAGGTAAATGTTTTTTTCTTTTGTCTTGCATGTCATATCACATACTCCGTAGTTTTGAATTTTGTAACATCTCAGAAGAAGGGCCACATTACTATTAGTAGTCTACTTTTATTTACTTGCTGCCAGTGTCCAAATTTATTTTACCTCGACTTTGCGACAGAACCCTGCAAGGGCCATGCAGGTCACAAGACTTACACCTGCAAAGTTCATAGGCGGGTTTTTATACCTCCTCCTTTAGACATTCATCTTGAGAACTGATCAAATCAGCTGATCAAGAAGAGACCAACTATTTCAACTTTGATATATATAGATGGTAATCTGGAGAAGTGATCTTGCAGTAACTCAGAAGTATTTGAAAATCTTCTCCTTGTTGAATCCTTGGATTTGAGAGGCATTCCATGAGCAGAGTTTAACTGCCTCATCTATAGCTTGAATGAGCTTTGGGACAAACTACCAACTGCAAAACTACATATACTTGAATAATTGAGTAGACTGCCCCTGGAAAAGCTCCCAAAATCCAGATACATATACACACTAAGTGTAGGGGTAAGGGCTGAGAATGAGGGCCCATGCAAGACAGGATTGAAGCACTGGAAGCAAATTTCTAGAACAGGCCCATTTGAGGTCCTTAAAGCATCTCCACCCCAAAACTGTAAACAACTTCTTTATTTTAGAAATAGAATACCATTTAATGATCACTGTCTCCACCCACAAACTGTCATAGAAGTCCCTTTAAACACTCAAAGACCATTTATGTCTTTACATCTGGACAAGTAATAGTCACTGTCCAAATCCATAGTAGCAAAAAGCTTTTAAAGGGGTTAAAATGACCACTGCAAAATGGACCATCAATACCGGAGAACAGCAGCATTTGTGCTATCCTGCTGCAAGATTTAATGAAAAGGGGTGTTTGCCGGTGTGGGGTGGAGATGCCCGCAGTACTTACTCAGTACTCAATGCGAAGAACAGCTAGCATTTTGCTTTCATAAACGCTATGATTCATTTGAGAGGAGAGAAAGCACCTTATCCATAAGGTCTCATCCTCTGCTGAGTGACGGTTAGTATGGGAACACCTTGCAACTTGAATGTCCAACCCTACCCCCCAATCTGAGCCACTACCAATGCTGCTCACATCCAACAGAGAGTGTCAATTGAAATGTCTACAAAAGATCATCACTTTAGTGCACTCAAACTTCAACACAACATTTACTTGAGCTTTACCATCTTTTGTTGGCTATGCAAGCTTTTCTCTTTCAGGGACTTGGCCCTGTATGCAAAAATACAGTGTGCCTTCAATGAAAGTGGCTTGTTACGTATTAAGGGCCACTTTAGACGAAGGTCTCGTAGCCTAGATTAACCTACATATGTTTATGTTAACTTAAGTAGGTTTAGGATAACTGATGTTAGCATAGGTCTACCTTAAGTAGCCTAGGCTAGGCTTAGGGTCCAGGGAAATGGAGCAATCCTATTGGCTGAGAGCCATAAATTGGACCCACACAGCCTTTAGATGAGTGTCCAAGACCAAAAAGTGGCAAATCAAGGCTAAACCTACAATGGCACCATTTTGGAGGGAAAATCAATTGGTTCAGACCCAAAAAAAAACAAGAGCTCAAAGGAGAGCTCATGATTTGGAGAACCAAGATGCAAGCTAGGGTTCAAAGGAAGGTCCAACTCAAGGATTCAATTTGCTTCAAATGAGTCCAAATTGGTTTCTAGGAATTTGGACATTGGACCCACCCATGGAAAGTGGTCCTAAGTATCCCCATCCATGTGTATTGGTTCCACTTTTGGTTCTACCAATTCCACTTGTGATGTGAATCAATGGTGGGAAAACACTATAGTAATCTGAATCAATGGTGGGTAAGAAACACGAGTTACATTATGGAACAGATGCTCGTAGAACCCATCAACCACAACATTTCACCCTCTCAACTTGATGCTTCCTTGGTGGAACGGGCTGTACTAGGTCCATTCCGTAGGACATAACCACCACCCCATGCATCATCAGTGTGGGAATGTCTAAAAGAGAAGTCTCAACCGACATATCGGGCTTGGCTTGACAAACCTAAATCACCATAACTAGTGGACTAATAACCATGTCTAGGTCTTGTGGCCCCCATAATAAGCCCCATAATGGAAAGATGAGGTGGTTACCCATGAGCTTGCCATTGAAAACGAGCCACTCGGGGCCGACATCCCCCCTCATCGGTGGGACCAAAAAGTGAAAATGAAGTGACCCAAAACATAAGTAAAATGAGTAGTGATTGTTAATTTGTTCACTTTGAATGTTTGTTGTTGAAACCATTTGTTATACCCTTTTTTTTTTGCTTCCCATTTTTCATGCATCATGCATTATGTGAAAATCTAATCCACATTTTCTAGTTAATGAATGACAACCTTTTGGGTTGCTTCTACAATCTATCTTGCCAATTCCAAACTTTAGAAGTAGTGTCAATGTGAATAGTTATCAAGGTTGTTACTTTTCATTGCAAATGTTGCAATTTTCATTGAACAACTTGAAAATTTGTTACTTTGCTTTTTGGCATGTGATGAAAACATGAAATTCTCCAATGCAAAAAAAAGGATTCTAATCTCATGATATTCTTGTTGTCATTTGTCAAGCACTAGTTCACAAACTAATTGCAAATTATATTTTTGACATACATGTACATCTTTGAGAATATTGTGAAAATGAGTCACATTCAACAAACCATAGTAAGCTAACATTCATACAAGCAAATGTGTAAAGACAATTTTCAACATTGATGTTCATCACATTGCCATAAAATGTTGTTAGAATATTTGAGATAAAAAGAGGTGCAAACTTATTTAAAAGATAAAAACACATTAAGATTACCCCATTTGAGGCAAATGTTGTGAAATGTTAGAAAATGCTATAGTATAATAGGTATGTTAGACAACAAATAAACTTATGCAAACATTTAAAATTGTTCCATCTCAATTCAATGATCCAAATGTAAACAAATGGTCAAAATGTAAAATGATTTATAGTCATTTCAATTTTGATCCAATAATCAAGATTTAAAATGGTTATATATATATATATATCATATATCACATATAATTTGTGCCATCAGCTAATGTCAAATTGTAATTTTTTTGTACTATATGCTACAATAAATGCCACATGCATTGTAATGCATGAAAATACACAATTTGCTTCACACAAATGTCACGAGCTATGTCTTTTTATGTGATAAAAGTCACCTTTTTCAAGTTGCATAGAAACAACACTATCATCCAAAGCAATGAGTTCCTTACTAACTTGAGCATTAAACTAATTGCAAACTAACTTAACACAATTTTTTAAAAACTTAATCCTTGCAAAATTGTGAACACCATTTGGTCATAACACAATAGTACAAAAATATTATTGTAAAGTTTCCTATGGGCATGATACTCACATTATGTCAAAACCCACTAACTTCCATTCATAGATTTAGGAAAAGATAGTCATACATGTCATACTATGTTGTATTTTAATAATTGTTGATTATTTTTTCCAAATTTACAAATCAATGAACTTGAGAATTTTTTGAAAAATTGATAACAAGTTGATAATTTTTTAAGATCTAATAGCATAACTTCAAAAGGTTGACCATGACAAGGAGGAAACATAACAACAAACATAAAGAAGAGAAAACTTCAAATTAAAGAATGTTTGGGTAACAATAGCATAAGAGAGTGTATTATTATGACTATGATTGCATTAACATTATGACTCATTAGAGACCCAATATAAAAATTTAGGCTAATGACAAATGTCATTACTGAAAATAATTACAGCCAAGAAAACAATTTTATGTTCACATGTTTTGCATTGAAAGAAAGAAATGTGATGAAAAAACATTGATTTTGAAGCAATATTAGCATGCACATCTTTTGAAATAACCTTTTGATTCTTTTGATTTGAACCAAAAGAACAAATTAAAATTATCATGTAAAAGGATATGAAAAAAAACATAACAATGAAACAAAGCCATCATGCCAAAAGAAATTGAGAAAATCTAACAAATCCATATGTCAAGCATCATTGAAAAGAGAGTGAAGAAGACTAATGGTGTTTGGAAAAGAAAACAAGAGCGAGGAAACAAAAGTGAGGCAATGGAAAAATTAATGACACATTATGAGATCTTTTGTGGGAGAAGCTTGACATCCAAAGATTTCAACAAGAGAAGATGACAAGAGAGTTACAAGTAGGAAGTTGAGGTTTCAAGATTTCATTTAAAATCTCAAATGCAAAAGGAAAGACCAATATATCAAACTTAACACAAACTAACATGGACACACAAAAGATTGTGTTTTTTAACAAATGTCATCCGATGCCTCTTCAAATAGTAATGCAATATGGGGTTAATCCCTTGGTTCATGGAATTATATAATCTCCACCTTCACATTTGGAAAGTCTTAATATAATATAAACATAAGAAAGTCCTTCACATAAGAAAGTCTTAATATAATATAAACAAGGTTTCAAATCTATTTCAATTGTACAAGTCCATCAAGTTTAGGTTTTTCCCACCATAACCAATTGAACACCATATGTTAGGTAGAGAATGGTTAAAAAAAGGTTTTGTATTTCAATGATTTAACATTATGAAATGTTGCCCAAGATGAGTTACAAATTGAAGGCAATTGGGAAAGAAATAACCTTAGTGGGGTCCACATAACTTGTACCTTATGTCCAATCATCAATTGGGGGAAAGCTACATCCCACAATTCAAAACCTTAGACCCCATGTCGCCTTTTATTATTCTAGCAAGCATTCCATAATTTTCACTAGGGTATAAGGCAAATATCATACACAAGCCAACAACTTGGTCACTATGTTGTTTTATCATTAAAAGTTTCCAAAAAAATAGTATAGGTCATTTTAGAATAATTTTTTTTTTCAAAATCGTTAGAAATTATTAATTCTTCATATTAAAAAAATTCATAAATGTGATCAAAATTGTAAAAACCATATTTAAAATTTTGTTTAATTCATTCACACATACTAAGGACTTATGAGATCTATTATGTTTTTGATAATCATATTTTTTACCTATCAAAAATTTCAAGTTTAAAATTCATATGCCAAAGTTCAAATTTTAAAATATATTAATTTTTCAACAAGTAAGTGCTACAATTGCTTAATTACTACAATACTATAAATAAGTTTGAACACATATAGGGGTAGCTAAATGACATGGCCATTAAAAAAAGGTATTTTGTGATTTGGAAATATTTTTTTACAATGTCCATTTGCGCACATCCTAGTGGGTTGTTCATAATTTTATTGGGGTCAATACAACTACCAAAATATTCACATAGATGTTACTTATCAATGCCCTAATTTATACACAAAATCATTTTTGTAATGAATAGATATCATATGTGGAAATACCACATGCAATTTTGGACAAATTGACAATTTGCATTAGGAACATTGGCAATTGTCCACATGAAGAATGAACCACATTTGGCTAAAAATTAAATAATCATGTAAAAATAATCCTATGTAGTTGTAATAACAAATAGGAATTCATTGTCTAAATATGGCACCATATGATTATCATTATTACAAAAGCAAATTTTCAGATTGAAAATTTTAATAAAAAATACCCAAAATGACAAGCTTCAAAAAGACCACCCTATCAATTTGAACAAGTTGATTTGGATTTGTTGTTCTGATTCAAATGGTTTTTTTGACTAGCAAAGTAAAAAAATATTTGATTAATCAAATTTATACTTAAATTTTTAAAAATTACATTATTATACAATTTTTTTACAATAAATAGATTATAAATAGGTTTAAGGAGATTGTAAAAAGGCAAGTAGATAGGTGAAAAACAACCTATTTTTAACCTATAGGGCACATAGGTTAAAAATATAAGGAATTGAACCTTTTGCTTCAACAATGATAAACCAAGTCCTTATCAATGGACTACACCAACAAAAGGTGACAAATCTTGTCAAGTTTTTTATTTCACATTTTTATTTACATAGGTAACTATGAAAGTTAAGCAATTAATAAGTAGGTAGGAGGTAAGTTAATAGGTAGGTAATGGAAGTAAAAGATATAAGTAAATATAGGTACTTAGTTAGGTAGACAGATCTAGGTATAAGGTACATAGACTTAAGTAAACTTAAACCTCAGTAGATAAGTAAACCTAAGTATGAGATATGTAGACCTAGATAAACTAAAGTAGGTAGTTAAATAAAATTATGCTACCTATCTAGCCTAGGTAGGGGCTAGGCCTAGGTAAATAAATAGGCATAGACTACCTACTTATTTACCTACCTAACCTAAGTAGTAAATAGATAGGTAGGTAGGTATATATAGGTTACTCACCTAGCTTAGGTAATAGACATGTAAGTAGGCCTAGGTAAGTAGATAGGTTTAAGCTATCTACATACTTAGATCTACCTATTTAGCCTAAATAATAATTAAATAAGTAGGTAGGTAGACCTAGGGTACTTGCTTAACCAAGGTAATAGCTAATTAACTTGGTTTATTAACTAACATAAGATGTTTAATTAAATTGAAAAGCATTAGTGATTTTGACTAAACATAACATTTTTTTGTGTCAAATTTGATTAGATGTCCCATTTGACTTGGACCCATTGACCATTTTGACCAAGGTGATCAATTGTTTTTCAACTTGACTAGATTTTCAATTTGATAAATAATAAAATAAGTTATTTTAATCAAGTTTATTAATAAAAAATAAACATGTCATTTAGGACTTGGACCTCTATTCAAAATTGACATATTCCTTAGTCATGATGTACAAGGCAATCAATTTGGATACCATTAAAAACCATGACATTAGACAAAATTGTAATGAATTATTTTTGCATCGCTTTAACAAAGGGACACCCCACAATCGAACAACATTATTGGGGTTTGACATTAGAGGTTCCTTTTAAATGTTCAAATGTTCCTTTTGTGATGTGGTCCTCCACATCCCCAAAATTTCACTTCCACACTTACCAAGTACTTAAAAAATACACATGACATTCAACTTGTCCCCCTTTTTGTTCCTTTTTCTTTCAACTATAAGCTTAGGCCATCTTAACCTTATGATGATGATGTGCGTTGGTTGAAAGTTGCATCAAACATCTTATAACAATTATCAGGTATTACAAAATAGTTGAGACTTGCCATTGCTTTACATAAAACATTGAATAGAAAATTTTAAATGTATTGGTTAACATAGTTGTTGTGCATATGGACATATGATACCTTTGAAAGAAATTCAATAATAATTCATTCAAAGGAAGGCAAGTTTTTTAAAAAATAAAATGTGTCCATTGTTTCGGGTTTTAAGAAAATCAAACATTACACTTACCACACACATATAACAATCTCAACCATTAAGTTCCCATGATAAACTTTGAAAATGTTCTAAGATTTAACATAATTAAACTATTCTATCAAAAAATTGAAATATTCAAATTGGAGTTATTCAAACCCATTTTATCCACACAAAAAGTTGGCAAATATTGCAATTGTCAATCATAGGTATAATACCTATTTGCTAGCAAGACATTTTGCATTAATGTAATATTTGGGATACATTTTTGGTTTGAACTAGTGTTGGCCAGATCTTTGACTTTTACAAACACTGTTAACTTGAGGCTTTCGAAAATAATTTAAACAAAATACTCATCAAATCCATGTTTAAAAATTATTTTAAAAAAAATGACCTACTAGATCCAAGTTTGAGTAAAAACTATTCATTCTTGGATTTAATGAATCTTACTTGGATAAGACACACTAGATCTAAGTTTAGTCCAAGTCCAATTCTAACATATTCCTAATCTCTAAAAGTGTTGTTTGGGTCTTGGTTTTTCATTGGAATTTTGATTGGCCAATCACACAAAAAAACTCGAAAGCTTTAGACATGCCCAAAATATAATTTTTCATTTAAAAAATAGAGGTTCAATTTTTGACTTTTATGGGGGGAGGAGGGAGAATGGGGTGGCTTGTCACACAAAAAAATAAATGGAAATTTTAACCACCCCTCACCCAAATATAAGTTTCACTAATTTAGTAGCCTTTGTGAAGGGATGGGGGAAAAGTGTATGAAATAAAATTAGGTTGGGGGAAGGGAAGGAGTGAGGAAAAAAAATGAAAAAAATGGATTAAGTGGGGTCAAGGGAAGGAAGGAAAATGTCAAGCAAAAAATGGGGTGGGGAGAAAGGAGGTGGGAAAAAAGATAACATAAAACAAAGGGGAAACGAAATAGTCACATGGGAAGAGGTTGAGATTTTAATCCCATATCTTTTGCCTACACTTCCAAGGTTTCTATTCTATGTAAGTAAATGAAAGGAAAGAATAGAAAATCCTTTGATGAATTAATTATTTGGTATGTTCAACCCTTTAAAGAGACTAAATTTATCATCTAGTAATTTAAAAAAACACATAGATAAGTATATTAAATGAAAATAAAATAGGTGGATTGAAGACCTTAATTGACCTAAGATCCCAATTTGACAAAACATGAGATAGAACCCACTAATTGCATTCAAGGCTAGATTTAGGATCCTTTAGGTTTTGCAATGCCAAATTTGAATCTTTGGGAGCTTTGCACAACTTGAATTGGATCTAGATCTAGTGCCTTCCCCTTGGACATTTGTGAGGCCAAATGTTAAAAACTTGACTTGAATTTGGGCCTGGATTTGATTGGGGACCCAAATTCAAACAACATTAGTCTAAACTTAGAATCAATATTGGAAATTTGCCATCATTATATGTCAACCCAAAAAAAATGACAATTGTGTGTGTGTGTTTTTTTTTTACAAATAGTCCTTAGATTCTAGCATTTGGAATATAGATATAATGAATAAAAGAAAAAAATTCAAATTATATACCAACAATTGATCACAATGCCAAGGGGCAAGGATTAAAAATGCGTAAAATACTTGGATCTTCAATTAAAATTTGAGAAATCTTGAAACCTTTAAGGTCTATCATGGAATAGCCTTGATTGAAAAGATTCCATATTGTAACAATTCAGTAGATGTATTTCTTTTTCCATTTTATTTTGCCCCCATTTGGACAAGCTAAGCAACAACACTTTCTTATGCCTTAGATGAAAATAAAATTTCATTCTTCACATGTACATTAGTAGGATAGAAAATACTTGTGTTGATAGTAACCTCAAGTCTTACCACAATGCACATTATCATTTTTGAGTGTTTGATAAGGGAATTGAGTTTTGGCAATAACAATATACCTCCCACCCCCTTCAACGTTCAACCAAATTTTACATTTCATCATGCACTTCTTGCCACCTTCTCCATAAACAAACTTAGACAAATAGAATTTTGTTGCTTGCTAATCTTGATAAACCTTGGTGAATTTCCATTTGAATTTTTTTGCCTTTTGCTTATATGATTCACTAAGGTTGACTTCATCAACAATTGTAGACATAACTAACAATGGGATTTTCAACAAAAGAATGCCTTTTCATTTCTCATATGCAAATAATGGCACCATCATGTGTGGGCTTTAAGTTAGAAGATGACAAAGGTGAGGGGGATTTTATGTTTGCAATAGGTATTTTGGGTATTCCTAATCTTGAAAAAAAGTTCAATATTCAAAATTAATTCATGGTTTGAAGGGGGTCATTACAAGTGGTCCCACACACACAAAAATTTGGGTTTGAGTAGAAATATCAATTAAATTTATCAAGCTTCTCAAATTAACCTCTAGCAAAATCAACAAATTGGCAATCAAGTTTTAATTTTGTTTTCGAAAGCACAAATTATGTGGATTAGAAACAAATGTAGGAAAATTAACAAACTAGGTTTTAAAAAAAGATTTGTAAGCACTCATTACAAGGATTACAAAAAAATTAACCTCTTCAAGAAAATTGACAAATCAATTGAGAAAAATATGATGCATGTTCACTATAAACATTCATTGTAAGGATAATGTATAAAATGACTATAAAATGCACAACAAATCAACTACACACAAAATGAATTGCCTTATGTTTAACTTTTAGTTAGAAGCATGTTTGAAAAAACCTTGGAACTTCAAAACATAATGATTTTTAAAACTTGAAAAGGAGCTAAATGTGAAAACAATGTATCTTTACAACAATTTGTTCTCCCTTTTGGTTCCAATGTGTGCAACAACTCCATAGATATCAAGGATATCTTCACAAATGTAAGTTCAATTTTGTCCTTCCAAGCTCAACATTGCAAAACAACTACCACTTTAGCAAAGTAACCAAACAAAAACTTTTGTAAAACAATAGTTGGATTGTGATTTGTAAAAACAAATAGACTTCAAACTACACATGCACATTTAAATTTGAAACTTAAACCTTGTAAACATGTAAGACTTGTGTATCTTGCTTGTCATGTTTGTTGTTTAACTTGTATGAAAGTCAAGGCCACTCAAACAAGATAATGTACTTTAAGTTCATTTTACAAAATATTGGCCTATTTCCAACTTCTACTCATTTGCATATGGTAACCATGTTCATGTGCATAAGTTCCACGCCACTTAATGTCCAAATCTCATCTTATTAACCATGTGAGCACATAAAATTTGAGGTCCATGAAATTGGTGAGCTCCAAATCAAAGCTTGCATGGTTTTTGACAGTGGTAATGACCTACAAAAGAGTTATGTTGCTACTAAAGGTGAGTGGAGATGCATAGTTTAGTATTTGAGAATCAAGGGATTCAATCCAATTGACGAAAAACAGAGGTTGTTGATCTTAGGGTGGATAAATCACACATTATTTGTTGTTGATTCTTGACACTATTTTCCAATTAAATGCTTCAAATTGCTTTGGGCAATTCACAAGTCTTGTTTTTCTTGTCAAATGGTGAAATTTTTGTAAAAAGAAAAGAATGGTAAAATAGAGATTTTGTGTCATTCAACTAGGTTAACAAGGTTATTGTGAGAGAAAATTGAAGTTGGAATATTCAATCATTTCATACATTTGATTTTTTAGAAGTTTTGTGTCAACACAATAAATTTCTGATTTATTGCAACAACCATGTGAAAGACAAATCTTATTCATATATTACAATAGTCAAGATCCATGAACCTCAACTGAGTTAATATTTGGTTTAACCCTGGTAACCTATTCGGTTAGAAGTAAGTTATATATATATATATATATAGGTAGATAGGTACTAGAACAAGTGACTACTAAATAAGTTAGATGGTTTATACTTTATACATAGGTAAGGTCTGTTTTCACCACCTACATACTGACAACCTGCTTGTGGGTTGGTTAGTATGTAGGTAGTAAAAAAGCAAAGCAAACCGAGCTAACCACCCTGGTTAGTTAGGGAACTGGAACCCAACAGAAAACTGTTTCTGAACCAGTTACCATCCATCCTTCAATGGTTCCCTGGTGGGTGCTGCTTCTTCAGTCTGGCCCTTGGGGAAGAAGTTATTAATAATTTAAGGTGTAGTGAATAATCATAGAAAGATCTGGGCTGAATCCAGAACAACTTACAAGGGTTGCAAATGCCACTTCCGTGCTTACTAACTACATGGTGTAGTACCACCTATGGTGGTGTTCAACCATTGTGTGATGGGTTGGCTACCATACTACTAAAATCTTTCTTTTGAAGTTTCCAATAGTCTATCATGAAGAGAACATTAAAATACCTCACTAATGCTTTCTTCAAATTCTTGAATTTCTTCACCTAACAACAAACCTACCACCTTATAACAAGTTGTTGGTCGCTATCTATCTTCCTAAGTAGGGTAACCCATTAAGTTGGGTGTAAGTTGTAACCCCAGTATTATAAGGGCATTGCTGTACAAACAAGCCCCTACTAAACCAAGCCTCATACACTATATTTATATTCCTTAAAAATAAGATAATAACATAATTTCAAAAAAATTACTCAGAAACAAATAAGAATGGAAAAAACTTTTGAAAAAAATGGAATGTCATTCATTTGTCTCCCTTACCAACTTCTAAAGCATTAAGTATAATCTTTAAAGATATTTCTAACTTACTAATAGTATCTTTATACCTGTTTGCCTTGAAGATTAGCTACATCTGTGGATTATGTTGCAAGCTTACTCCTAGTGTTGAATGAAGTGTTCCAAACCGAAAGTTAATGAGTAGTCCTTTGCCTAAATGTATGACCCAACAAAGAAAGTGGGGGGAGTGGGGATGAGGGGGTGGGTTTGAAAGTGTGTACAAGCCAAATAGATGGTATGCCCATAATGATGCCAACAATCTTTATTTATAAATGCAACTAAAACAAACACTTTATAATTGTAGTTGTTGCTACATAACCCACCCTCCTTTCAAAGACAAAATAGCTAGTGTATTAATGGATATGGTGGTGGTGTTCCTGATAAGGTACCTAACCTGCTGTCAAATTAGAGGCACAGGGGACCCACTCACTCACTCACTCACAAACCCCCCTACCCCTCTACTAAATAGGCACTAAATATGAATACCCTACTAAAATGGCAGCTCTACACTAATTATATTATTTTTAGAAATGTTGAAAAATTCAACTGTAAAAAAAATAAAATTGAAGTCTTCAGGAATATTTTACTTTATGAAAAAAAATAAAAAATAAAAAAATTATTTGACATATGTGTGTACAAGCTTGCCAAGGTATTAGGGGTATAAACATTCTATAGGCTCTTCTTAATAATATTATGGTCCCTTGGGACTCAATCATTTTGGGCTCATGTTCCCTTTTTTTGTCTCTCTCTACCCTAAATTTTGATGAAACCTGTTATAAAGTGAAGAAAAACAAAATTCCCTGGGATCCTTCTCTGACTCTTCAGACTGAATTTTGGCAATTTGTCAATAATAGGTGAAAACACTTGCAGCCCTAGCTTTTTGGTTGGGATTGTGAGCGGGATCATCTCTCTCTCTCTCTCTCTCTCGCTTTGGTTGGTTGATTTGGTTGCTTATGGATGGTTGAGAATGGGGGCCGTCATTGAGTATTTTATCCATTCCTTGATTGGGCCTAAAAACATGGACTCACATTCTCGATGCAGAATTTAGGGCTGTCAGCGTGAACAATTTGATTCAGAAGTGATGTTAAATCCCTAAAAAGCAAATTCAGTCTATTGGCTTTCAGAGATGCTATTTTGGCATTGTTGTGGTGGGATCAGGAGCTTCTTTTTCTTCTTCTTCTGTGGCTGCTGCAAAAGCTACTGAAACTGGCTTTATTATTATGAGTGAGGAATCTGTTAGCAAGTCATGAATATATCTTGTTCATTCGCGGTCTGAGGTGTGTGAGAGAATGTCAGAAGATGCGTTTCACTTTCATACCCTAAAGCTTCAAATATTCCTTCAGCACGTCACAATTATAAACATGGATAGATAGTTCTGTTGGTTGGAATTTGCTACTCATGTCCAACAAGGATGTATGGCATCGGGGAATTCTGCCCGTTGCATAAAAAAACATTGTCAGAATTTAATGCAAAACAATAATTTTTTTTTTTGTAATTATTATTTGTTGTTAGAACTTATTTCGATGTGAAGAAAGTTTTAGTTTTTTCATGTTTCCAAAGTTTCATCCTCAAAGAGGGTCTCTGGAGTCTGGAGGTCTGGACTCTCATATTTGAGCATGTGTTATGAGATTCCAAAGCATAACGCGAGTGAGATTTGTGTGTGTGTTCTGATGTGTGTGACGTTTATTGTTTTGATATTGTTGGGCACTTTGGTCTAGTTTCACTCTAGGTCATGCCGCATGCAAACTTTCACAAAATATAGCAACAGAATGAGCTTTTTCAGTTTTGCTCGTGTAATGACTAATACTTAACTCTTGAGTGTTGGCAATGTGTGAACCAAAAAGGGTCTGTCTGCCTGCTCTCAGTCTGCCTACCTCAAGGCAAACCTTCAATCCAACTGTTGTATTTTTACTAACTAATTTTGATTCCTTTGTGGGGGGCACAAATCTCTAAACTTTGTCAAAAAAGCATTGAATACTACGTATAGGAAATAAGAAGGACACCGGATTTCTGCTGCATCTGCTGCAAGGAGGAATTATATACACTCCTGCTTTGTGGCCATCACAGGGATCCTTTTAAGGATTTTGTGAAGTAGCCAAAGTGACGATCACTCACCAAATAATTTAGCCAAATTTGGCTACATACTAGATACAAAAGTATTTTAAAAAACAAAATCCTTGTATTTTCTTGGCTACCTACTGGAACTTATCATAAAAATCGTGCAATTTGAAAAAATAATCCTTCAAAATCTGGCAAATTTGGGTCATTTTTTCCAATGAAAAAATCTTTTGTATAGGTTGACATCATATACTTCAGAGGTTGAAATTCGACAAAAATTTGCCAGTAAAAGAAGCAAAGTGCCGTCACCATTTATTGAAAATCCCACTCTTCACTAGATATATGATATGCCACTGGACCAGATATGCATCCAGAGATATGCATGGATGATAATTTCATAATCAGGATCCATGGACAAACAGTGCTTAATCTTGCTTTCTGAAAACTTTTTGTACTCCAATTTCCAACAACCGAATAAAAGTCAGTGTCTGCTTAAGCACTTGTGATATGTTGTCAAATTTCTCTGATGAAATGAAATGGGCCTGGCAATGGTAACCCTAAAGATTTGGAGGAGGGGGTATTTTAAAGCAAAATTATCAAGAGGTTTTAGAAGTCAGGCATCCTCCTTCACCCCAAACTCACCATGTACTCTAACACTGGTTTGTGTGTCAACCAACCAGTGTTTTTTTTGGTCAATTTTGTGATTAGTAGCCTTGTGGCAATCATCATCCATGAAAAGATTTAGCCAAATTTGGTTATAACAAGATATGGAAGTGAAATAATTTATTATAACTTTTGGTTATCCATTGGCACAAATAGAAATCTGACAGATTTTATGAATTTCTTTTTTGGGTATCTCTGACAATTCTAAAGCCCAAAATTCACTTCATTTTTGCATTTTTCATTTTGACAAGTGTCAATGGAAAGGCTGATAGCAAACTGGCCTTACAAGTGTCCTGGCACTTGCTGCTAGCTGAGGCAACACAGTCTCCACCAAGGCCAATTGTTGGATGTGACCAGCCCTACTACCCACTCATACTTTCTTCTCCTGATTCAAATGATTGACAAATCATCCACCATATAAGGAGTATGTTAGAATTAAGACCTAATTCAGATTGGTTTTTCTTTTGTGGTAATTATAATGGCTAATATCAGCCAGGCATATCCTCCTGGCTCAGAGCATCAGTATGTGACTGTGCACATTAAAATTGGATGAAGAAAAGTCAAAACATGAGGGTTTGGCTCACAAAATAGTTTTGGCCCAGCATTTTGGCTCAGTGTGTTGAGGCTGCTGGTAAGAGGCATGCCAATTGTGTTGACGCTGGTAACAGGCATGGCAAAGTTGTGCACATGCCAGATAAGAGGGTAATGAATATGATGTGACTATTGCTCCCTGTCTCTGATTGGTCAATCATAATGATTGGTCTAGGTGATTCACTATTAGTAGTCTCTGACCTATTTGCAGTCCCAGTTTTAGGGGCGAGGTTGCAAAAAAGTAGATAACCATACTACTTAGATGTGTGAAATATTTTTGCAAGGTCACATATCTGGGGATACTCTAAAGTGAACCAGCAATCACCAAAGCAACATGCAGGATGGATGATGTGTGGACAAGATTAATTTTTCATTTCATTCCCGTCCCATAGCTAACCACCATAATTAACTATACACCAACCATCCACATGTATCTACCTACTAGTACTCACCAAGTGCCTTATGGAACTACAAAGTAACTATTAAAAATTGCCCTCCTAATTGCTTAGGGTACTTACCCACTTTGTAACCTAGGTAGTTAGTCGTAACCTAAGTAGGCGAAGTGGGAAGTTGGAGTGTTTAGAGGGTAGGTTGTAGGTTCCAAAAGTGGAACCTTGATAACTCAGCTGCAAGAGCATTGTTCATTCACAAGTGAGTCATAACAGGTTTCCAATGGATGGTGCAGTGATGGGTTCTGGGTCACATTATCCTCATCATCCCACAATCCATTCATCATATAATCCTCATCATCCCACAATCCATTCATCCCCATACCTGCCGTCTTCCAAGTTTGTGCCAGGCCATGCCCAAAAGAAAGAAAGAAAAAAAAAGACATCTGAGATTAAATAAAAAAACGCCTTCCCCCCCCCCCCCCCCCCCCCCCAACCACACCACTCCGAAAACTTTGCCAAATCCCTACAAAAGTCAGAGTTGGCAACTAGGTACCATTAAAGTATCTAGTCAGCTGAAGCCTGAAATAGTGTAAAAAAGTAATCAAACCTGCACAATTGATAAGATAGATAGATTTGTATGTAAAAACTTTAGCCGGCAAAACTTGATTTAAGTAGGTACAACAGAAACAACACAACCCAAAATAAAGGGAAGAAAGCCAAAAGCCCAAAAAAAAAAGGTGCAAAAGGACAAAGCCCCCCAAAAATTGAAACAAACGCAAGTCCACGCCCTCTTTTGCGCGGCCACCATTTAATGGAGCGCGCGGGCGGCCGGACGGACGGGTTTACATCTCTGGTTATTGGTTGACCTTTTTCGTTGAAAAAAAAAAACCCAAAAAAACATAATTAAAAAAAAACAAAAAAAAAATCCTTTGTAGCAGAGCTATGCAGGCAAGTCAGGGACTGCTGCTGGGGACTGCGAGAAATTTCATTTTACATCACGTGGTGTCAAAGACTCACGCAAGAGGGCACAAGGAAGTAAGTAAGTAGTGCGGACTGAGGGAAGCTATCTATTTTGGTCGGAAAGAATGAATTACTTACTTCCTTTTGTACGTTGGATATTGCTAAAAGAACTCTTCTTTTTTCCTGAACATCCTCGCCCATTCTTTCTTTTCCTTTTGTTTTGTTTTGTTTGTTTTCTTTTCCTGTGGGGCTTCCTTCCTTTTGCATTCCTCCTTGCCTTTTGTTTGCGGAAAGGAAAACAAATTTAGTCTTTGTTCCTGCCGTGTTTTTCTCTAGGATTGAATTTCTTTCTTTCTTTCTTTTCTTTCTTTCTTTCTCGTGTGTAATTGTTGTGTGTGTGTGTGTGTGTGTGTAGAGGTAGTTCGTCACCTCGCTCGCTCGCTTGCTCGCTCGTTCACTCGCGCGCTACCTTTCTTCCTTCTTCCCTTTGTGTTTGGTTTTTTTGGTTGCGAGTACACACAGTACTTAAGTTTCGTGTTGTCTGTTGTGCGTCTGTTGATGCTCTCGTTCGTTTCTTGGGTTTTTGTTGTCGCTTCCCAGCTCCGCTTTCCACCCAACCCGCTCTACGTACGCAACTCTGGTTTTTTATATTTTATAGAAACGGAATTCCATTGGGTCTCTCCTTTGTTCTGTTTCTCTCTCTCTCTCTCTCTCTCTCTCCTGTTTGCGCCGGCTTTCTTGTCCTTCTCTTGTTCGTGCTGCAAACGTAAGTAATTTTGTTCTCATTTTTTAAAATTTGTTTTTCCGTTTGTGCTTACGTATATGTGATTGTGTGTATTTGTTATTATTATTTTTTTCGGAGCTTTCAAGCTGGATGTTGTGGTCTTGGCGTTTTACTAGGGAGTGAACCATGTTGATGTTGAAAGCTTATTTTGTTCGCAGATTTTGAAGATTTCTTGAGTTTTACAATTTTCTGTGAGCTGCAGGCACGAAATAGGCCTTGGCAAACTGTCAAGAAGCCTTTTTTGGGGATTCTTTCAGTGGTGCTTACTTTGTGGGTTTTGGTTACAGAGAGAGAGAGAGAGACAGGGAGACATAGAGAGAGCATGTGAAGAATCCGGAACAGCAGCAGAGATTGTTTCAAACTCCATCATATGTGTAAAAGTATATACTTCAGTTGTTCCAGCAGCCAGTTCTACTACTACTACTACTACCTACCAAGATGAGGAGTTCAAGCACTGCCATGACTTTGCAGCACATTTCACCCCGAATGTCTCAGTGCCCTCTTCCCTCGTCATGTGATTCTTCCCCAGCCGACATTTCAGGTGTGTGCCCTGTAGCACATTGTGATATATGTTGTAGAAGAACTTAGTTACCTTCACATTCTTTCCTATTATATCTGAATCCATCTTTGACTTTGTGCAGGTAATGACGAACTAGATTCGGAGTTTTGGCATGCTTGTGCGGGGCCCCTCATATCTTTACCTGTAGTGAACAGCCTCGTTGTCTACTGGCCACAAGGACATCTTGAGCAGGTATGTATTGATCGGTTTTGGTCTTGAGTAGATTGTTCTCTGGTTCAAGAGCATCATGGTTTCTGGAAGCATAATAAAAAGAAACCCCCCTGTTTTTTTGCCAACTGCTTCTGTTTGTGTTTCTGTGTGCAGGTTGCTAATTCTACACCACAGGCCTCATCAGTGCAATCTCCTATCCCGCAATATGATCTCCCACCACACATTCTGTGTCGCCTCACGGGTATCACCCTCATGGTGCGCACTTGGGGTTCTCAGTCTTGACACTATTGTGAATACTGTAGAAGGTGTGTGAAAGTTGAAGACTTTTTCTCACCATGTGCATGTTATCTAGCAGGCGCATCCTGACACTGACAAAGTGTATGCCCAAATGGACCTCACTCCAGTTCGTGAGGTAAGATGCAAGTCACCTTCTTCTATGTTGCTACAACCCCTACAAACCATCCCTTCTTCCCCTCCCAAACCAACACTGTCTTTGTTTTTCTTTTGAAATCCTGCTGTGCACACACCCTGTTCTTAGTATTTGTTTTGATTTGATGGCAGAGTGAGAAGCCTTCAGTTTTGGAAGAACCCCCACCACCTGCAAAGAGGAAATCCTACTCATTTTGCAAGACATTGACAGCAAGTGACACGAGCACACATGGAGGGTTCTCTGTCCCAAGGAGAGCAGCTGAAGAGTGTCTTCCGGAACTGGTGAGTACTTTAACTTTGCATGTGGGTGAGCTGCTGCAGAATGTTCTTCTATCATCTCGTTTGTGTGTGATACCTTTGAAGTTCATTCTCGAGATTTACTGAATGTGCCTGCACCTGGTTCAGGACTACACAATGAATCCACCTTGTCAAGAGTTGGTGGCCAAAGATGTACATGGTGTAGAGTGGAAGTTCCGACACATCTATCGAGGTAAGCTCAACTATTGTACATATTAAGGCTGTTAGTATACTTGTTTACGTTAGCTGCTGCAGTAAGTGGTTTTCAAGGACAGTCACTCTTTGGTGGATGATAAGTGATAATCTTGATTGTCTTTTTGTTTGCAACCAGAATTGTTATTGTTGTGGAAGATGAAGTAGAGAAGAACAGTAGCTGGAAACAACTCCTCAAAGCATGCTAGTGTGGGATCAATGTGCAGGGCACCCGCGCCGTCATCTACTTACTACAGGCTGGAGTGTGTTCGTAAGTAGCAAGCGGCTGGTGGCAGGAGATTCTGTCCTTTTCCTTCGGTAAGTGTATCTCATACTCTCGATCATCTGTCTACATCATGGAATTTCACCTTATGTTTAACTTCTTCTTCATTGTTCAGTGGGGAAAATGAACAGCTCAGGGTAGGAGTGAGACATGCACTGAAGCAACAGCAAGATTCTCAGAGTATGGTTGTTTCCAACCAAAGTACATATATTGGTGTACTTGCAACTGCTGCTCATGCTGCGACAGAGAAGCTCCGCTTTAGTGTTATCTATCATCCCAGGTATGCTGCAACTGTTCTGACTTGATTGACATTTGCATTTATTTTCCACTCTCAAGATTCTGTTTGTAGCCTTCTCTTATCCAAAGGCAGTAAATGCACATTGGAATCTTAGTTTGACTATCTGATGTGCAGCACCTGCACTTCGGAGTTTGTGATCCCCTATCACAAGTACTTGAAAGCAATTAAGAGCTCTGTTTCAGTAGGGATGCGCTTCAAGATGAGGTTCGAATCAGAAGATTCAACAGAGAGAAGGTAATTTGAGTTTCCTGAATATGGGAATTTTGGTCAAAAGGAGTTCTTGACATTTTCTGGTTTTGTGGTTGCTCTTTTAAAAGTTGAGATCAACTTATGTTTTTGCTCTTTGATACCAGGTATGCAGGGACTATCACTGGTATAGGTGATGTTGATGCTGTGAGATGGCCCAATTCGTATTGGCGATCTCTGAAGGTACAAGCCTGTCAGATACTGTATTGGATCACATAGTGTTCATCTGTGTCTTCCACATATCTTGAGGCTTGCTGTCCTCTTCTTCCATGGGACACAGAAGTGGTTCAATTGTTTGTTGGAGTCTGATTCCAATGCTGGAATGTATTCTTCAATGTGGCAGGTGGAATGGGATGAGTCTATGGCTAGTGGAAGGCACGAAAGGGTATCACTATGGGAAATAGAGTCTTTCAACTCTGTTGCAACCCTGCCCCCACCCTCCTCCCTAGGACAATATCCTTCGCAGAAGCGCCGACTGGCACGACCTACCCTTGGTACAATTCCATTTTCAGCAATTCACAGAACATTCTTTATAGTTATTTCCTTGAAGGTCATGGGACTTGCATTGGAGATGCTCCAGTTGCACCTTTGTTTATTGTGGCAGACAGGTCACTAGATGAAAAGTGCTGAGCTATGTACTGTCATGTTCCAGAGTCATTTCATTCCACCAAGCTAGCAAGAGTTCTTCTTCATGACAAGGGAGGTCTAAAAATGCGTGAAGACGCAGAAGGTGCAACATCCTGGAGGCTTTCTGGTAGAGCTGTGAAGAGTGAAGATGTGCTTAAGGCACCTGTGTTTGGACAGGACAGAACACGAGCAGAAGGCTGGCCACCAATGCAACAGTCTGAGATCTGTCCAGGGGCTGGCATTCGACATGATCTGCCAAGGGGTGATTTTACAGGAGTCCTCACCCTTGAGCCTTCACATCGCAATGTGGAGAGGGAACAGGAGCACCTCCGGCTTTGTGTTCAAAACTATTTGCGAGAGCATCAGGAACCCAAAGACAGTTTTAGTCCTAGGTTGTCTTCAACTGGCTATGGCAAGCCTGAATGTGGAGGTGATGAGATGCAGATTTCTGTCAACTCTTCAAGTATCTTGGATCCAGCTATGAAACCGTCATGGACCTCTAAACTGCCGTGTTTGTCTTCTATGCCTGAGACTGAGGATCTGTCATCCCCTGCGCCTGTTTGGCCTGCAACATTATCTTCTGTCCTCCCTGATTGCGCAGCTTCTTCATCTCGTTTGGTTGGAGCAAGAGGAAAGTTTGTACCAAGTTGGGAGGATCATGATGGACAGGTTCTTGCACCCACACCACCACCAGCAAGGCCACAGTGCAAACTGTTTGGCTTTGCTCTCAATGCAGATACTGTTCCAAACCCTGGCCCATCTACAGAACCATCTAAAGATGAAGAGATGGATGTGGAGCATCTATCATCAGGCCCAACAAACTCTGGAGGCTCTAATTCTCAGGAGTTGGCTGTGAAGAGTGGTGCATTGAAAAAAGTGTCTCGCTTTCCTGGACGAAGCTTTATCAAGGTTTACAAGCAGGGTGAACCAGGCCGGGCACTTGATCTGACCAGATACAAAAGCTACTCTGAGTTGAAGCATGCACTGGAAGACATGTTCAGCTTGCATGGCCAGCTTGAAAGTCCTGCCAACCTGTGGCAACTGGTTTATACAGACCATGAAGGAGATATCCTGCTTGTTGGGGATGACCCTTGGGGGTAGGACTTCTGATCTCTTCTGGTTTTGTCTGTTTTTATTGATTGCTCTGTTGTCTTTGAATTTGCCTTACCCTAGTTGTGTGCAACAGGGAGTTCTGCAGCTGTGTACGAAGTTTGAAGATATATTCTCCTGCTGTTGAGGGAGGCTCTGAGGATGTGGTGCAAGCTGATGTGCAAGATACACGTCACACCTGACACCTGGCACAAAGTAGTTGTATATATTTTGACGTTTTTCTGGCCAGCTTCCAAAGTGTGTGTGATAGTTCTGGAAGCATTTTTCTGATTGGTCACCAGGCTATAGAGTGGGAGTTTGTGACTAATGTAATGCGGATCTATAATTTTGCAGCTCTGTGGTGAAGTAGGAGAGTATTTAGAGTTGGGTCTGATAGTTTTAAGACTTTATTTCCTTTCAAGCATTCCACTTGCAAGTGTAAAGATTGCTATTTTCCTGCTTCCCAGGACAACAAAAATAGGGCATTCAATTGGTTCTAGTTGGCTTGCACATTTGTTTGCGTAGTAGAGTCTTTGAAGTCAGCAGTGGGAATTTCTGTTCTGGGACAGACTCAATTGTGATCTGTACAGAGTTTGTCCTTTTGTCATCTGAATGAAAGGATATCCTTTTCTGATGTTATGGAATCTCTCTAAACCTTCTATGATGTTGCAGAATCTCTTCCACTGGGTGTGAAGCATATTTGCAACACACGCAGAGTCTCAGATCAAAGGTGCAATGTAAAGTATTGTTATTAGCTGAATCAATGTTTTCCCTTTGCTTGACAAGTTGCAAAAACCGGTTTTTGAAAAACCAAGAAAGGAAATGAACACAAACTATGTTGAAAGGCTATGGAGTGCCACAGTTTTCATTTGGGTCCCTATTAGGAGGAATGTTCCACCAGGTGTTGGTACTGTGAGTTGTGAGTCCCTATTTTGAGGAATTTTCATGGAAGTGTGTCTGTGAACTGTGAGTGGAATGTTTTGGAACTTCATTGAACATTACGCATTTTAAATGTCTTGAAGGTTTGAAATTGTCGTAAGAGATAGTTGCTGACCTGTTTTATCTGTTGCTGGTTTGAGCTTTGAGCTTGCCTAGCATAAGGGGCAAAGTCATTATGCGATGAGCGAGCGACAAGGTGTTGTTAGGATGGTTCATAAGAGTAAACAACAGAGAAGGAAACAGATAGGTCGCGCACATGAAGGAAGAAGCGCCGCAGACTGCCGCGCGAGAAGCAGCTTTGCCCGCTATCGGCCGCAAAACCTGGAAGGCTGAAAATCCCGACGTTCTGCTCGGCCACACCCGGCAAATGTCTGCCTGCCATTGTAGCTCCCTTTCACCGTTCACATTCGTGCTCACCCGCCTGCATTCCATAGCCATTTTCTCACTGCACACAATACGGGCACTGTGTTTCTCAATTTTTTTCTTTGAATCACATTTTCTTCTGTCTTTCTCGGTGCACACAATACAGGCACTGTGTTTCTCAATTTTTTTCTTTGACTCAGATTTTCTTCTGTCTTTCTCACCATGGAACCGTCTCAAGAGCCAGGTTTCCTGTCCCAGATGATGATGGGGGGTCAAGCTCTTCACTTCCCTTGTTCAGTGTGCCTTATACAGCACCTCCGGCTCCACCCAAATCCAAGAGAGATTGGAAAGATGATAGTACAACATTGTTGATGGATTTGTTTGAGGAGAAGTTTCTTGCCAATATCATGAACAGCTTGACACAGCAGCAGTGGTAAAAAAATTGATTGAGGATTGAGGAGGCATTTCCATTGACCCCTCCGCGCACTTGGGCTGAAGTTCAGTCCAAAGTACACAAAATGTGAAAGAAATTTAATCAGTTGAAACAGAAGCATGGAAAATCCGACGCAGGTCAATGCAAATGGCTATGGTTCGAGCGATGTTTAATGATGTGGGGCAAGACTGCTAAGGCTTGTGGCACTGCTGGAGGCATGAACAATAGTGTTCCAATTGATTCGGTGGGCGGATCTGTGCAAAAGCCTGTCAACTTGGAGGACACTGAAGAACATGATGCTCCTCCTTCTCCAAACAGACAGGTTCCTCCATTTGCAGGCAACTCTTCTCAAGGCAGTAAGACTCCACCCACACCGAGGTCAGCAAGCAGCTTGCAAGAAGCCAGGGGTGGACGATAAGCCTCCACAAAAATTTGTTTGAAAGAAATTGCGTAGAGGGCAGGGAGAGAAAATTAGATGGAGGAGCTGAAAAGATGGGCGGACTTTGTGTGCATGTGCGCATTTTGTCTGGCTGCCAGCGAATTTCAAGGAGCAGGCAGGCTTGAAGCCAAGGTTTTCACAATCATGTGCGCGACCCAAGAGAAGGAGAAACTTTTGGCCTTCTTGTTTGTGAAATGGAGATTAGGTTATCATCCACGAGTTGACAGAAAGGCGTAAATGAAGCTAGAAAAATCATCCATGAAGGTAGGCGCTCTATACTGTAATTCACTGCTTGGAACTGCGAAGACGCGGGCCGGAGCGAATTCTGAACAGGTGCTCGAGCGACAGGCGCAGAATTCATTCTTGCAGGCCGAGATCGAGCGCTACCGCACCATGGCGTTCCTCTCAGCTTCCCTTCCGGATCTGCCTCCGTTGCTGCTTCTCTTCCTTTTCATGGTAAGCTTCGTCCTATTCTGTAATTTGTAGCTTCCAGTCAGAAATTTGTGGCTTGTCGATTTTGTGTTCAACAATAAGCTGATGATGCATGCAATTCAAGTCCTCGCCTGCCCCGCGGAATTCAAACCTTTACTTGTTTCTCCTGGTTGTCTCTCCGTACTAATCTACTGGTTGTTCATTCTCGACATTTCAATCCTGGATTCTCTGAAAAAGAAGAATTTCAGGTGTGTAAGTGTGTGCCCTAATTTGGAGGTTTTAGCTTGTTATCATCAATGGTCTTTTGTTGCATGGCATCATCATTTCTGCTTCTCCATTGCTAATAGCCACCTTGGAAGTGGCTCGTGTGAGTTGAAATCTTGTAAGATGCACCCTAGTTGTTGCTGTCATAGGTGGCTTGTGTATGGGTCATGAGGTCACTTAGTAATAAAACAAAATGTGGCACTATGTGGGCCTTCCAAGTCCTTGAGGAAGATTCTGATAACCAAGAACCCCAGTTGACAACTGTGTCAAGGTTTTTTGTCTTTAGCTTCAAAGTGTTCAAACTATGTGTTGTTCTTGTCCGCTGCTAAAACCAAGGCCTGGTTTCTGTCCGTATATTGATGATCAGGTTGTTGCATTGGCCATTTGGTTGTTGAGCTATGTTCTGGATTGGCTGCATGAGCTTGAGCTGGGAGCCAGGTATGTATCTTGCATCTAAGGATGTCTCATTGTCACTATCTATGTTGCTGGGCATAGTACAAATCTCTTCATCCAATCAGGATGCTGCAGCTGCAGGACCCAGGCCTGATTAGTTTGGCTGATGGAAATGCATTGTTTTATTGCATTGTTTCATCATTTGATTAGCACATTTGAAGATTGGTCTGCACCATGTCACCAAACTCACTTTCTTGAGCTTTTGTGGATGCTGATGTGCTGTGCATTCAGCAACATAGGGACGCTGCCTTTAATGGAAGATCCATCCTCATTGGAAAAGGTGAGCTTTAGATTCACCACCAAACTTTGTGCAGCAGTGCAAGCCTTCCTTGACCACAAATATTCATGTCTACTACTTTCTCTGAGCTGCAAAGTAGGCATCAATCAGTATCTTCAACTCTGTACTTTGAAATGCACTTCTAAATTACTGGATGTTTCAGCTGTCAACAGGACATAAATGTGTCCATTATTGTTTTTTCCATTGGTTGCATGCTTTGCAAGTTCTAGCATTTTTTCAGTCAAAACAAAGCACACAGGAGATGTCTTGCAGGTACCATTTCCGTCCTTGTTTGGACCAGCTGGAAAATATCTTTCACTTGTTATGCCTGCATATAATGAGCAGGACAGAATACGCAGCACACTTGATGAAACTTTAAGGTAGATATTTAAGCCCAAAGCTGCCAAGACTTAGGGCTAGATCACGTGAAGGGTGATTGTATTGGTTTTTCTCAACATGAGGGCTGATGTGGAAGATAATCTTGCTACCACTGTGCAAATCATGACAAGTCACTGACTTGACCTTATCTGGACATGCATGTAACTTAATCTCACGAATTCTGAACTCCAGCATCTTTTTGATGAAAGCTGAAATTTTGACCAATGGTCCTCTAGGGGCTCAATATCTTGTTGCTGGATCTCATAATAAGTAAGAAGAATCAATTGGAAAATACACTGATGTCAGGATATTCAATTGTACATGTCAACCAAAAGCATTACTTAAAGGTGAAATATAAGGAACCAGTGCAGAAGTGCAGATCTGAGTAGCCTCCACTTTGGTGATTTGGGAACAAGAAGTCTTCTTGTATTGCATGGAGTTTCTTTGGTGTGAAATGATCACACATTTCAGTGCAGTTGACAATGGGATGGGATCTGATTCTTCTGATGTGTAATCATGTGCAGTTATCTTCAGGAGCGTGCCAAGAAAAATAAGTCCTTCACTTATGAGGTGGTTACTTCAAATCAACAGAAGATATTTATTTGCTAGTTGAAGATGCATGTTCTTGTTCCTTTCCTATTTTGGATATGCATTTATTATTTGTAACAACAGCAATACACAGTCTCTTTATATGTTAGCCTTGGTTTGCATTCTCCCTCCTTGTGCTCTTGAACACAGATTGTGATTCCCTAGGTTGGGCTTCTAGTCAGTACTGGTATGAAAGCAACTAGTTGAGCATCAAGAGACTGTGCAAGTGATTTTTCAACAGAAAGTGAAAATGGGAAGGGTGATCTTTTGTGGTGGTGAAGATTATTATTGTTGATGATGGGAGCAAAGACAACACGGCAAAGGTTGGATTCGAGTATGTCAAAAAGTACACTCTGGATGTGGTTCGTGTGTTAAAGCAGGTGGTAAATCAGGGGAAAGGGGCTGCTGTTCGAAAGGTAGTCTTTATGAGCATCTTACAGCCAAGTCTTCATGTTAACATCAATGTGGCTAGATTTGAAAATCTGATCATTGTTAAGCTGTGAGGATTGAAGCCATCTGTATCAAGAGACTGGAACCATCTCTGTTTGGGAAACTGGGTCTTACTTCCATATGAATGTATTTGTTGAGATTTGGGTATACAGAGGACTGGGGTTAAGAAAGTATTTTCTAAGAGTTCATTTGTATGACAAGGGGGACAGCAAGTTGTAGACATGGTTTGACACTATCCTTATGTGTCCTGTAACGCTTGTTATGCCTGAGCTAATCGAGAGATTTATCGCTTGTTTTGATGGGTGGGGAGTTTGCAGGGGATGCTATGCTCAAGGGGACAGCTGCTCCTAATGCTTGATGCTGATGGGGCCACCAAAATTACAGATCTGGAAAAGCTTGAATCTCAAGTAAGGGTTCTTGATGTTCTGGCACAGAATTTACTTTACTCATCCAAGTTCGTTTATACTTCCAGTGAGATCATTCTGGAAGTATTCTTGAGTATTTTTGGGAACAGGCTCCTCCTCAGTTGCCCTCAATTATGAGCTTGAAGGAGTTGGAAGAAATTTGGTGCTTTTCTGTATTATTCTTGTTTGGTAGACCATCATCAATGGAGGTTTCCTCATGAACTGTTGAAGAGGTCCTTGTGGACCTTTTAGAGCACTATCAAAGAGTAAGCTTGGAGACAGGTCTTGTTCTCAAGTTAAAAACAGCAGAAGGGTAGGTGCTTGTCTGAGTTGCATAGCATGTGGTGGATTTTGTCACAGATACTGCAAAGCATGCCAGAGCAGCAAGGAATATCAACAAAGAGCTTGCCCTATAAAGAGCAGTTGCCAGACAAGGCTGTTGTTGCATTTGGTTCCAGAGCTCACTTGGAAAAGCAGGCTCTGGCTACAGTAAGCTTTTCACCAGTCCCCTTTCTGTTGTTCTTCATTTGGTTCAATAAACTGTTAAGCCTTTGGTGGATGCAGTTACTAAATTTTCCTTCTCAGGTTTTCATTCTCTAGGAGAAGCAACCACAGGAAGTGGTTTCTTCTATTTTCTAGAATCTTTGGCCACTACATCAAGAAGAAAAGAGGTTGAAAATGCTTCTAGTATTTGCTTTGCTGTAGGACCATTTTCATGTTCTCACCCTCTGTAAATTTGTAGACAAGGTTTCAGCATTTGCATCCTTTTTAGGGTTTCATATGATCTGTTAATACGCCTGGCACTGCAAAGCATTCAGGTTCAGTGATGTAGGTGGCATACTGATATGCTTGCCTGGCTTTGTGACTTGCAGCGCAAGTGGTATCGTAATTTGTTGATGAAGGCTTTCCACCTGTGTGTGCTTCTAGTTGCTGGCCCAGGGGTGCGGGATACTCAGGTGCCTTTCACTCACAACTGGAATTTCAAGAGTACAAGAAGAGTTCCTATTTGCTGCATTTCACTTGAGATTTCGTTCATTCACTACTGGAGTTTGTTATAAAGAGTAAGCTTTCAGGAGAACACATGCAGCATCCATAGTATGGCAAAGGTGCTTGATGTGAATTAGACTGGACATTATCTCTGTCAGGAATACATTCTAGCAAGCTCCCATATGTAGGAAGGTTAGCAGAGGGAGAACCAGAAACATAGATTGATCAAATGTAGGGGATGGATAATGCAGTGTGGCTTTAAGATGTTCACTCGGTCTGCAGCCCAGCAACTGTTTGCTAACCTACGATTGAAAAGGTATATTCTGGTACTTTTGTTTACTCAGCTTCAAACATGTGTTCTACTGTGCATTATCATAGTATTGCTAGAGCATTTCAAACTGTTCACACCAATGGTTGTGACTCTGACAATGTCCCAACCTCACAGAAATATTGTTCTGTGGTGGAATCTTGGTCAAATATGTTTCAAGCAGGGATAAGGCATGATGTTGTTTCTGGTGAATGCAGGTTAAGTTGAAAGATTGACAGACTTCTGCATAGTGCGGTCATGGATATCTTTTGTTAGATTCGAAATTAGTAAGAGAAGACTGTAGGATATGTTGAGAGAGATATGAGGTATAGAGCTGAAATCTATGGATTGGGAACTGAGACGCAGCTGGGATGTGGTTTTATACGCAGGTGGTGCTTTGATGTGGAGTTGGTCTATCTGTGCAAGAGACTGAGAATACCTGTGCATGAAGTGGCAGTGACATGGGCAGAGATTCCTGGCTCCAAAGTGCACTTCTTCAGCTTCATTCATATGTTGTTTGAACTCATTCTTGTGCGATTGGGTTATGGATTCCATATCTGGAAGATCCACACTAGTATCCAAGACTGACTCCTAAAGATAGTGCCAAGTCTATCTAACAACCTCTAGCTGGATTGGATTATTTTTGCTGGGAGTTTGCTCAAGGTGGTGCTCAATATCACTTGCAACTCAACCAAATTTTGTATCCAGAGTCTCACCTGAAGCTGACCTCATTTGTTGAGAGCTAAAGATATTAGTGATCTTTTCCAGCTTCATGACACTACTTGAATCTTACCGTGCTAGCAATCTAGATGATTGTTTGTAATCATGGCACATCTGCCTCTGTTTTGGTAGATGTGAAAACCAGATAGAACTACTCTAGGCTCTGCAGGTGTCTACCGAAAGTGAATTGGAAGATGGAGATTGTTTCAGCTGGAGTTGAACAAGTTGGTCTTAGAATTTGTCTTCCATGCAAGAAAATAGAGCCAAGATGCATCCTCAACGACAGACGGGCCTGATATTCTTTCATGGGTCGAGGGACTGGAAGAAAGGCATCCATTAGAGTTGTGTAATGGACTGCTGTAAATTGGTTCTTATACAAAGTGACGACAACTGGATGGTTTTTGTTCTTCTTTAAAAAATTGGGCTAGTGAGAACTAGCCAAGGTAGTAGAAATCTTGTTTTTTTTTAATACTCAACTGGTTTTCAAAAGTAGTGGTTCTCACAAATGCAAATAATAAGCGGTTTTCACAACCTAGATATTTTATTTATTAAAAATGAAATTATAACCTATTACCTATCTACTTATGATTTACTTAGGTAACCTACAACCTATTATCTATCTATCCTTAGTTTATTATCTACCTAAGCTAAGATAGGTAGGATAACTAGTTAAGTAAACTAAGATAGTTAGCTAGGCTAAACAATCTAATCTAGCTTAGCAAGGGTCCAACTATGTTGGTGAACTTTATATGTTATTTAGGAGGTGGCTTAGGAAATGGATGAATAGATGGTAAATATGGATGAATTAATGAATGAATAATATGACATAATATAAATGAATGGATGATATGACATAAAATATAGATGGATGAATGATAGAACATATGACAATGGTGATAATTTATTGGTAAGAAATTCAAATTTTGAATTTCATTTGTTGAAGTTAAAAGATTAGTTGAAACCATGTCATAGTTGAAAACTAGTCAACATACCAATTATAAAGTGGGACTTCACTTTATATTACACTCCCATTCAAATTTTTGAATTTTTTTTTTGCTTTCGTTGTTTTTTTGGTGGTTTTGTAGGCCCAATTTATGTCTAAATTTAAATTAGTGTTATGTGATTCTTTGATTTTTCAAAGAATTGTCAATTTTGGGTATTTCAAAAAATCATAAACAAAAAACTGACTAGCTTTGAGTATTTCAAACTTTCAAAGTACCAATGGTGTTCATGAAAAAATCAACGATTCTTTCCTAGTTTTTTTCAAGTTTTTTAATTTAAAAACTTTTTGCTAGGTCAATTCTAGGCCAAGTACCATGAAAATATTATTTGTCAGTTTGCTTATGGGGGTGGGGTTTTGAAAGAAAGGGAATCAATGGTTATGTACCTATATATAACTGGTTTGATAACTGACAAAGAATTGAGGTTGTTTTAAAAAACCATTCAACATTAGTTTAAACTCATGTAGTTTGTTAATTTGTGAATTTTTTAAAAAGATTGCATGTTGCCTTTTAGATGAAGGAACTTCAAGTTTTTCATTTTGGAGATTCAAATTTTCATTATCAACTTATTTTTAAATGTTTTTTTCTTTTCACTATGTTCAAGTTGCTTTTTCTTTTTTTCAAATGTTGCATTCTTTTGAACTCTATAGATATTAAGCACATTAAAATCGTATGGTGTTAAGGCAAGTAAACATGGATAACATGAGGAACCAAGTTTACGGAGCTTTAAAGCTATCATCTTAAACATTATTCACATTTACAAGCATTCAAATGTTTTTTTTTCCTTTTGTTTTATTCCCTTTACTATGCTATCCTTCTTTAATTCTTTATCTACCATGCTTTTCACCATGTTGTTTTTAAATTGTTTTTTCTCAACTAAGGTTTTTTTTTCAATTTTCATTGGTTTAATTATTTTTTCGTCATTTCAAGAACAAAAACTTGAATAAGGAGTTAAATTTTAAAAACTTTTCAACCATCAATGCATGTCAATAACATTCAACTAGATAGACAAAAAAATTATATTATTCTTCAATCTTTTCACCATGTCTTCTTTCATTTCCCCCCACCGCCCCCCCCCAAATAATTAATGTGATGCTACAACCATTACATTCAAACTTAAACATTTCAAAATCTTTTTCTAAAATGTATGGAGCAAGAAATTTTATTATGTTTAAATTTTGACTAAGTTTTAACTAGATTTCAACTATGTTTTAATCCGGTTCAACTAAGTTTTGACTAAGTTCAACATCTTGATTTACCTTACACCTAGTCGAACTTATATAAGTCTAGTTTTTTGCATTTTTTAAAAGTTTCTTTAATTTTATTTTTATCATTGGCTTTCCAATTCTTAACTATCAATGGAATTTCAATGTGTTTACAACTAAGGTATGATTTTTTCTATATGCACATTATAATGTTGACTCTTATCAAAATTTCTCACTTTTATCAATTTTCACTTTCCTAAATTCAAAAATGCAATCACTAGTGAGCTTTTAAAAACTTTGACCTCAACACATGTTTTTCAAATGATTAATTGACTTCAAAATTTTCAGTTAACAAATAAAATATTCCTCAAGATTCATTATTTTCCTTCACAAAATATTATTCTTTGAAAAAAATAATTAGGGTCAAAGCTGCCAAGGTACAGTGATAACTAAGCTTGGATGTGAGAAATAATTTGGCAGGCTCACATAGTGAACACCGCTTGGGGGATGCTCTAACAGCATCGCCACTAGTGCTCAGTATGTCACTCTGGACAATAAAATTAAATGTCTAAGTTTAGCTGTGTTTTTTTTGGCAACCCCACCAATAAAACTCTAACCGGAACTACAAATACATGGGGACTACTAATTGCAAACCACCTGGACCACTCATTATGATCAACCAATCAGAAATACTGAGCCGCAGTCAGGTCCAATTTATTACACTCCTTTTTGGAGGTGCACCACTGTGTTGCGTCGTTTACCAGACACGGGAAGTTGCATGAATTTGGTTTTCCTGAGCCAAACCGGCACATTTTGACTTTTTCGCGATAAATTTTACTGTCTGGAGTCACATACTGAGCACCTCTGGAGATGCTCTAACTAAAGGAGCCATGTTAGGCTAACCACAATGTGAGTTACGGCAAAGAGAGAGAGAGCACAGGACGGAAGTTAGTTGCAAAACAGTCAATCCATTGTTTGTTTGTTTGTTTGTTTGTTTGTGGCTTCTTGCATGTGGCGGCGGCGGCAGCAGCAGCGCTTGCTTTAGAGGAAATCCGACCATGGCCTTCTCCTTCCTGCTCCTACTCGTCGCGCAGTTTCTCCTCCTCGTCGCCTGCACTTCAATTGTCAATGCTCAATCTTCCAATGCTACTGTAAGTACCAACTCGTCCCTCTCAAACCGTCTCTCTCCAAACTTTTTTTTCTCGTCTTTTTTGGTGTGGATTTATTTGTTCCAGGGTCAACATCTTTTGTTTGGTATTTGTTCTGGCCGCGACACTAGTAGTAATACTGGTAGAAGAAGTAGTAGCCGTTTCTATTATTGTGTTCTTGCATCTTGTGATGATTATCTGCGAAGACGACGATCAGAGTCTTGGTCGTCTTTCGATAATAAGAAAGGTGGCCGCTTCAACGCGGCAGCAACCAGTTGAACATCAATGAATTTTTTTTCTTTCTGCTTCGCTCTCGGACAGATACGAATTCTGCGATGATACAAGCAGTTTTGTCTTCTGCTTGACAAACGGACACGCATCGTCATTCTATTGTTGTTGTTGTACTTGAGCGAAAGAAAACAAATCAGAGCACTGAAGAAATTTCTCTTCAGAAATGCAATGCAAGTAGAATACCGACTTCGTCTTGTGCGACGAGAACAGGCAGGTAGACTGGAGAGAGAGGGAGGAAATTTGACGTTGGATAGTAGTTTCTTTCCCAGACTCCTCCTGGATGGCAGCTTACCATGAACATGTCGCGATTGATAACTTAGGGTCTCTTTCCATCTGTGATCACAGCACAATGGATTACAGCAGCCTAATGGAAAGCCACTGACATAGGGCCTTGGTTCGGGTTGCAGGGACAGTAGCTTTCCACCATTGGAGAGCTGCAAGTGTGTGAAAATATGTAACTAATCATGTTAGGAAATTCAGGAATACATGTTCTCATGTGAAACAAGGGACAGATGTCATTGTATGGCAAATCACAATTTCACTCATAATTCTCACAGCTTTTGCAATTGAAATTCATAATTCTCACAGTTCTTGCAATTGCTCAATGCTTGACTAGTAGAGTTGCCAGACGAATGTGACCATAGATAATTGAAAAAACATAATCGACAGCTGTGATGCCTAATTTAAAGATGTCTTTAGCATGGACAATCCGCACAAGAGCGTGTCCCGGGAGTTATCGTGTGCAGATTCCCGAATGTCTTACTGAGTCATTTCATTCGCCAGTTCTTTCTTTACCGAGATCTCCGACGTCTCAACTTCCGCGCATGACTCAGGCACGGAGTCCGTCGAACTCTCCACAGATTCTGCAAACGAAAGCATTGCTTCATGCAGAGCTGATATACAAGAAGGAGATTGCCAAACTCTCGTTGTGATATTCAACAGTGCAAAACATCATGGAGCTTGAAGTTCAGTAGGAACAACGTGGTTTCAGTTTTCCTCTTGTGCGCTATTGCAGGTGTTTTACGAATCTTTTGACAAGAGCTGGAAAGGACGTTGGATTGTTTCTCACAAGGACGAGTTTACAGGTACAAGATGGCAGGCAACTGATGATGAATATAGTGTTCAAGGTGGGTGGGAAGAGAGAGAGAGAGAGCACAAGCTTAAACAAAGGGATCAGCAAAAGCTCAAACCTAAGAGCATAATCCACTACTTGTTCTGATTTAGATATGCACACCTCAAGACAAATAGGAATTTGTTTGCTGCACAAAGTGTTGCCATCGATATCATATTTTCTTCACAACAGATTTGACAGAAGAAGATTTTTTCTCTTTTGTCATCAGTATCGAGGGCTTGAACCTCCTCCCTTGTCTCCCTCAACATCGCATTTAGACATTGTAACAGGAGAATATATGTCTGTCGCTAATATATCGGCATGAGGAAACACCTGAATGCTAATGTGTGTCAAGCTGTTTTTACAGGTAAGTGGAAGTATGACAAAAGCTCGGGACATGGAGACTATGGGTTGTTGGTGAGTGAGAAGGCAAAGAAGCATGGAATAGCAGTGACTTTGGCTGAGACAACAATATTGGACCCAAGTTATGGCACAATAGTCCTGCAATACAATTTGCGGTTGCAGAAAGGACTTGAGTGCGGTGGTGCTTACTTGAAATATCTGCAACCACAGGTAGGTCTGCTCATGATCAACCAAAAACAATTTTCCATCTGCAGCTACAAATGCTTGTCAACTGTTTCAAAGTCTTGTAGCAACTGTAAGTGGCATTCAAAACCATGATGATCTTTCTCAGCTTGCCTGTGGAGCAATCTAGGAAAATCATGTCATAGCAGAGGACAATTGTGCATATGGATTTCAGTACTACAAAAGCTTTTCAAGATTAGCATTGTCATAATTCATAGGTTGGTACAAATTTTGGCAATGGGGTCACAGAAAGCAGGCTGGACACTCAGTGACTTTGATAATGGCTCACCATACTCCATCATGTTTGGTCCTGATAAGTGTGGTCTTACAAACAAAGTGCACTTCATATTCTGCCACAAGAATCCCAAGAGCATGGAATACAGTGAACACCATCTGAAGGCCCCGCCAGTCCCAAAGATTGACAAGTTCACACATGTCTACTCTGCGATTATCACTCTGAACAACACTCTTCGGATACTGATTGATGGGAAGGAAGTAAAAACTGCCAATCTGCTTTCCAGCAAAGACTTTGACCCACCTGTGATACCACAACCAACTCTTCCTGACCCTGACGATAAGAAACCTTCAGATTGGGATGACAGAGCGAAAATTCCAGATCCTGAAGCATCAAAACCTGATGACTGGGATGATAATGCACCCCAGGAGATTATTGATGTGGGAGCAGTGAAGCCAGTGGTGCACACCCTCATACCCTGTTCAATATCACTCTGTTCTCCAAAGGGCATTGGTCTACATGAACACAGCTGAAATGCATTAAGTCCCATCAAGCAAACAAAATGATAAGAGCTTTCTTTGATTCTGTTGTTCAACAACTTCACGTTGTTCACCATTGCATATCATCTAGCTGAACACAGATTGTGTCAAAGTTAGGGTTCATGAAGAGTTAGATCACAGTCAGTCATGAGCAACAATATTCAGTTGTGACCCAAGAAGCAATTTGATTGTTTTGAACATTATGAAAAACGGTTCAACATGGCATTTAGATATTGCAGTTGCCTGTGAAGGCAGTACAACCTATTGATTCATGCATGACATGCCTCAATAATTGTTCTTCAATTGATCACTGCAATCTCTCTCAAATCTAAACACAAACAGGTTTGACAAGGTTCTGGGTGTGTGTGGGCTGACAACAGGGATGGCTGGATGATGAACCAGAAGAAATTGATGACCCGGAGTCAATCAAGTCAGAGGACTGGAATGATGAAGAAGATGGACAATGGACACCAGCAAAGATTGATAATCCCAAATGCGAGGATGCCCCGGGATGTGGTGAATGGAAACCCCCAACTAAACGGAACCCACAATACAAGGGAAAGTGGAAGGCTCCCTTTGTTGAAAACCCTGCTTATAATGGCATTTGGAAGCCACGACAGATTCCCAATCCAGATTACTTCACTGTAGAGAACCTCCATCTGGAGCCAATTTCTGCAATTGGCATTGAGATATGGACGATGCAAGATGGAATACTGTTTGATGACATTTTAGTTACACATGATGAGGCTGATGCACAAAAGTACAGAGACAAGACATGGAAATCGAAGTTTGATGCAGAAAAGCAGAGAGAAGCAATGGAAGATAAAGAGAATGACATTATCAATGTAAACAGACCACCTCGTAATGTGAAGGTAAGCTTTCCACAAAGAAACCTCAGAGAATACATAAATATGAAGCCATTTGAGGTGTGATCCTTACAGTGGGTAAGGGAAGCCAATTTTCTCCTTGCATTACACAGACAACAATGTTGTTTGAACATGTGTGTGTCTCTCACCAGGAGTGGATTTTTGAAACGATGTTCAAAATCGCTGATATAAAATTCCTGGCACCGCACAAGCTCTCCATAATCGTAAGAAAAAAATTCTCTCATTACTTCAGCTTTGTGCAGAAAACTTTGGAAATACAAATATCAGCAGGGAAACATGTTTTGTTCAAGAGTTTTGGCTCTTGCAATACAACCTTTTAGTTGACTCCACAACATCAGACTCTCTTTTGTATTCAAGAACTCAAATCTGCACATTTAGCTTCATGGTTAGAAAAATTGAAACAAACTACTTCAGATAATTTCCATTGTGTTCCAACTAACAATCCCATTTCTTCTTCTTCTTCTTCTGTGATCCAGCAATCAGTCAAGAAGCTGGAGGACAATGCTGGTGTGACATTGACTGTTCTTGGAGCAATTCCATTGTTTCTCACTTCCTTTCTCTACAGTCTTGCACTGGGCAGGAAGCAGAAGGTGAAGTTGCCCCTCACATATGCCCTCGGACTGAACGTCAACCTCATCTCAAATAAATCATCAGAAATAGCTTCATACTGATCCATGCAGTTGTGCTTAAGTACAAATGTTGTAAGCTCTTCATGGATGCATGGTACAGCTCAATATTCATCATCAAAGGGAATGCAGGACAGAGAGATACAAACACTCAGACCAGATACAAAAGACCTCTAAGTGCCATCCCTTACTTTGGTCCCCTTCTCAAATATCATTGACATGTACCCTTAACATCACAGGTGAGGATGGAGAAATTGAAGAAGGAAGAGTAACAATGCTACAGAACAAGTTGGATGCTTTGCACAAGATGATCAGCATGTGGGAGCTCAAGGCAGTATGTGGGGGGTGGTGGGGGAATTGCTGGTTGTTGATGATCCAAAGGAGCTGTCAGGTGAGATGGAGAAAGATGAGGGAGATGCATCATGGAACCCCTTGGCACAGAACACAGAAAGAGACATAAAAGGCAGGTTTCAAGCAAATCTACAACAATCCTTGGTTGTAACCCCTGAGTCCAAGGATACCTCAAAATGGAGGTGGTGGGTGTTGATCACAAAGCTCGAGGTAAGCAGCAACTGTATACACACAAAACATCTCCTCTCTTCTCTTACATTTTTGTAAAATAAAAAATAGCTTTGACTTTATAGTTTACACAACAGGAGGGTGCTCTATTCACCCACTTTGAGCTTTCCAGTAGCTCAAAGTCTCCCCCACTTGAACAAAATCGTAAGTCAATCTTGAAAGTTGTGGAGCTCCATCACAGCAGTGCACCTCTTTATATCTTCAACATCCCATGTATTTGGTCTGGATTTATGGACTATATTCTTGGTATTCTTCAAATCTTCCTAGTAACTCTCCTTGATTTATTTTTCACAGCATGTTGATTTGAAAAGTACACAAGATCAATCCAAGTAATAAATTTGCAATGAATAATGAAAATAATGAAAATAATATAATGAATTAAGGATGACCGTATATGGGCTATCTAATAAGGTTTGTACATCCAAATAATGACATGACATTGCTAAAAAGCCCAAAAATCAAATTTGTAAAATCTATTTTTACTTGGTGAGTAAGGATGGCAAACTAGCTACTTCTTCTGTGTTTGAACCCAAATTTTTTTTATCTTGAGGATTACTTCAAAGTTTTGCAAACTTATTCAAGAAACACACCTTTTGAAGATGGTGTATTGATGCTTAGCTTCATGATCCATTGATCTTCATGAAAATTTATATTACTAAACCTCACACAAGTCTATTTTCAAAAATGTTGAAATCATCATACCTATTAAGGTGAAAGCACAATTAAATATACATAAAAAATAGTTTGAAAAGTTGTAGTCATATTTTTACACATAAATGCAAGAAAGTAAAGTAAAAACATTTTCAATCATTGTCAAATCATCATAGTGTTAAATATTGAGTTTATAGTATGTCGTATACAAAGTTTGAAAAAATTTAATGTGTTAAAAGTAGTTCAAGAATATTTTTGATATGCACTAATGGAATTGTGTTCACAAATATTTTTACATTTGAAGATTGATATATTATTACTTTTACTTTAGAAATTGAAAGTGCATAAGTAAATTTTAATTGGCATTAACCAAGAAAGTAGAAAATTCAAGTATTTCATGTATTTATTTGTTTGTTATATTTGTTTAAACAACTTGCAAAATTAAAAAAATCATGCTTGCATTTTTAATTTATTTTAAATATGTGATTCTTTAATATCATTGACATAAATTCAAAGAACATGTTCATAGGGTCAAAGTAACATAAAGTATACCAAAAAAACAAATGTTTCCATTTTAACCCTGTGCCTCTCATATAACTACCATAAAGTAACATCAAATTCAATGAAAGTATGTGTCAAGTAGCATTAGTTGGCTTTATTAAATTTATAAGAATCTAATTCTAAGACAATTAAAAGAAAACTAATTTTAAAAGTAGATTAAAAATACATTTGAAATTGATAGAAAAGTGTGTTCAAACCTACTTTTTGATTTAAATTAATGAAATTGATATGTAAGAAGTTAGGAAATGAAGATCAACATATGTTTAAACAAGTCATCAAAAAAAAAAAATCCTTTTTGTAAGAACTTACTTGACACCTACTTAAAACCTACTTTTATAGTTTGAAATGTGAAAGTCAATGCACATTAGAGTAAACATATATCATATTTAATCATTGAAATGAAAACATTCAATGTTCCACAATTTTATAATGGGTTTTGTCATTATTTTAAATCTATTGTTTCAGTTTTCACAAGGTAATCAAGTTGTTCACTTTATCTTGCTTACACCCCATATTGATCATTGAAATAAATAATATTTTTGAATTTAATATTTTAAAACCTAATTGATGGCTACTTTACATTTACCTTGACAAGGATCACAAAGGTTATATTTGATTGTGCTTTCATCCACTAAATCAATTGCCACTCACACAAATTCAAGTAGCATGTTATCTTTCACTGTTATTTTCCTTGAAAGTGTTTTCTTCTCTTCTTCACCTTATCCTTCATTCTTGAAAGAATTTATCCTAGAAAAATTTGAAATTTTATAGTTTTTTTTCTCACATTGTAACTAGCTAGCTTAAAAACCATTTGCACCAAGGGAAAACCAAGTACAAGGATTACAAAGAAGAAAAATTGAACCAAGATCTTCTTTTGTCAATATCTTCATCTTCAAACCAAACCAATTATCTACTTTGTTTTGAGTTCCAAATTCAAAAAGTTTGACCTTCTAGCTTAAAAAACTTGCTTGCAAAGTTTTTGGGTTGAATTCAGCATCTACACATGAACTGCATGTACTTCTTCACATTAATGAACTAAACAATCGAGTTCTTAAAAGTTTTGTTCAAATCAATTTGTTATGATTTTTATCCTTTGTTAATTTTCTCTAAATTGTATGTGTACAAATTTGGATGAAATAAACTTGGTTGAATTTCTATCCACTAACTTCAAATCCATTAAATTCTTAATCCATTTTTTATTACAATGGATCTATACAACTGAAATAAATTTTAAATAAATTTTGTATCAAAATAGCTTTTTGTTTACCTTTCCTCCAAAACCTTTCACAAGTTTTATTTCTTTGGTTATACATGTTAGAAAAGCCCATTATCCTAAGTCATGACAACTAGAAGGAATTCCACTACATATCCATTATTTTTCGACCTTGCGTAACTTTCTTTAGCTTCTTATTCTTAGCATTGCCTCTTATACATTTATTCAACAATAGAACTAAATGGATGTTTGAGAACACACTTCATATTAGGCAAGTTTACACATGTTGAAAGCTTCCCTAACATCGTTCCTAATGGATAACTAAACATGGCAAGGAATGATTCTACTCTCCTTGTCTATGTTAGCATTTCTAGCAAGTTCCAACACCTTTGTGGCTAGGTATTTCAAAACAATGATCAAGTTAACCACAACTCCATCTCCAACATGTTATGTATGATAGACTTCTTCCAAGTACCAAATGAACCTAATCATAGAAACTAAAGTGAAGCCCTAGTGGACTTAGACACACTAGGTACATATTTCAAAACAATGATCAAGTTAACCACAACTCCATCTCCAACATGTTACGTATGATAGACTTCTTCCAAGTACCAAATGAACCTAATCATAGAAACTAAAGTGAAGCCCTAGTGGACTTAGACACAATTTTTTCTTCACCTTAACCTCTTCAAACCAACATTATATATAGGCTCAAAAAATTCACCAAAAAAAAAATGAAGAAACAAGATGAAAAATAGATATTTTAAAAAGGAGAACATAAACACACAAAGGTGGAAAATGTTTTTGCAAGAGATGACACAAAACCAAATGAAGGAAACAACGAATCAATGGAGAAAAGGTTCAAAGAAAAGCACTTTTTATAGTTCATTGTTTCAAATTACTACCTTAAAATGAAAGTTGAAAAACATTCAACTCTATTGCCAAATGCATCCCAAGCACAAGAAATGAAATAATCAGAACCAACCTTTGTGTTTATAAACAACCTTAACATGAGCTTTGAAAAAGCTCCAATTTTTTTCCATCATCAATTCTTTGCTTGTTGAAGTTCTTTCAATTATTTACTTCCAAAGCTTGTTAAGATTTTCATTTTTTTAACTTTTTAATAGTTGCTAGTTAAATAATTATTTGTAATTGGATATAAAACTAACAAGTACTTGTCCCTATTTCAAAGAACTTCCCAAGACTAGTTCAAACCAAAAGGTGCAATACACTTGGGTTTTTTTAATGTATTCGTTTAAGCTAACTTTAAAATGGTGGAAAGTATAACAATGGGTCATCTTAAATCAAGGAACTTAATCTTGATAGATGTAACTAATGTCCTTATTTTACCCACATGAGTGATTATACCCACAAGATGAATAGATGATTATATTTAGTTATGTGAGGATGTCAAACATGAACTTACAAAAAGGGAAAAACATTGGTAGTGGATGGTTTCCCTTATAAACTTCATGGTTGAGAATTTCGATATGGGTAGTTCTTCCAAACATTTAGAGGAGTAAAGTCATTCAAATGGTGATGAAAAGGAAAAAGATAAAGAATTGGAAACACAAATGTATTTTTTTATGGAAAAATAAAAACAAGTTCAAACACAATTTACAAGCATGAATAAGTTGTCACAATGATTTTAAGGAAGATTTTTACTTCAAACTTCTTGTTTTGTTTTGAACCAAATGCTTCTAGAGTTAGATAAAAAATTGACATGTACATTTATGGTTTTTAGTCCTCAATTTTTAGAATTTTTTTGAAACAATAAAAAAATTTATAAACATCATTTCAAAATGAGCCCTGCAACCATGAATGGAATATAATGCATGATTGTTTGAAAAGTAGAAGACAAACTACTTGTATCACAAAATTCATATATGTTCAACAAGCAAACAAAAAAAAAATTCATGTGATGTTTAATTAACTATAATTGTGTTAGAGTTGCCCCTTTTTGGTCCTTGAAAGACAACCAAGTCTCTTGGACCATGCACATGGAAGGAAAAGACCTCTAAAAGAAATCTTGTATCTTGCAACTATTAACAACCTTTGACAATTTTGCAACTATCTTACAACCATGCTACGACTACATTATGACTATTGGAGGCTTCATCTTTCCATGTGGAAGATTTTTAAAATTATATTCATGTACGAATATAATTGCATGTCCCATTAGTTGAATTAATAACCAAAATTTACTCACAACTAATTTTTGAACTTAGTCCCTACATGTATATTAAGGCATATCATAGATATATTAAAAATATATCTCTAGGGGTGTACATTAAGGTTTAATTGAAGTTATAATTATAGTATATTGGGGTAAGTAAATAAATTGATATAGGTAGGTAAGAAGGTAGGTAGATAAATAAGTAGTAGGTACAAAGATAGGTATGTAACTATTTACTTAATTACATGCCTAGATAGGTTAAGTAGGTAGTTATGTAGTTATTTACTTACCTGGCTATGCCTATCTACCTACCAATGTAAATAGGTAGGAAGATAGATAGGTAATTAAGTAGATAGGTAAATAAACATAGGGTAGGTAGGTATGTAAGTTAAGCCTAGGTATGTAAGATCCTTTTAGGAAAATTTTATTTCATTTAATAAGTTCAACCTTTAGGATTAAGACTTTTTGATTGGTTCATCTCAACTGACATTTTCTCTTATTATAATGTTTGTATTGCACACCTATTTATATAAGTTTACAAAATTGAAATGATGAATAATAGATATGTTTTTTTTTTTTATCATAATTTCATTGTAACTATTATTTAGATGACTAGGTTGCAACTAAAAAGTTTATCCCATATATTTTTACCTCCTTTTCAATTTTGCATTACAAACATTATAAATGTCATTCGAGATGAGTTAATCAAAAGGTTGTGAAAGTGTTTGAAATAGCCCTTGTCAATGGCCAAGAACATTTCCCCAAAGCCCTACAATAGCAAGCTAGTTGCATCCTCACTCCAATCACGACCTTGTTCATACCTTTTTGTAACTTTTCTAAACACAAAATGCTAGAAACAACACTAAGAGGCACATGAATGACATGTGAGACCATAGCATTGTTAGACATAGGTGGAGAGTTCATGAAAAGTTTGGTGAAAGAAGAGTTCTCTATATTTGTGCACTTGAAAATGAGTTGAGGTATGAATCTATTGACATGTGTGAAGATTTTATGCAACAAATGTGTACTCTCATCTATGTATATCTATGAAGGATGTACCTTCCATCTCCACAATTCATAATCTGTGACACTTCCTTCCACATCAATGAAATGAAAACAGATTTCCAACAATTGTGTTAACTTGGTCTTGTAGAACTCCAGATGTGGACTTCCAACAACTCACAAGACACTTGCAAGATCACCATGAATCCAAAGTGATTAGTATCAATTTTTTGACTAAACCCACCCTCCCTCTCTTCCTCTTGCTCAGAAGAATGTAGAAGAAAATAATGCTAAACACTATGTTTAATGCAAATGGTGTTTCTGATGATGTTTTTGTGGTTTGCACAGTGTGCCCAACTCTTTAGTGGTTTGACTCCATATGGTAGGACCAACGGTATGATGCTGAAGACCGTCTCTCTTGGCATGGTGGCACCAACGGTATGATGCTGAAGACCATCTCTCTTGGCATGGTGGCACCAACGGTATGATGCTGAAGACCATCTCTCTTGGCATGTTGGCACCAAGTGTATGATGCTGATGACCATCTCTCTTGGCATGGTGGCACCAACTGAAGACCATCTGTCTTGGTGAGATGATGATGGTCAGTCCTGGAGTTGCAGAGGTAGTGTATCCTAGCCTGTTGATCAGTTGCTGACCTTTGCTTTGATGTAGTTTCTCCTCATGCTGTCCAAGAGGTGGAAAGTACCTGAGCACATGCTGAAGGACACTGAAGTGCAACTTCTCTTAGCATTTTGTGCAATTTGTTCTGTTAATGCATTGAATTAATACTCATTGTGTGGTGCAACTTTCTGACCATTTCCATGAAATCTGAAGGAAAAGGACACTACCAATAATTGACACAGCCGAAAATTTGTGATATCTACCAACAAAACAATTGCTCCCATGGAGATCAGCATTTGATGAATATCTGAAGGAAAAAGGACCACCCACAATTGACATGTAGTGGAAACTTGTGGTATGCGCATGACACTAGTTTCAAACATTGGACATTGCAAACAATTGCAACAAAGACTTTTTGTCTAGAAGCTACATCAATGGTAGCTTGAAGGAAGTTTTTTCTCTGACATGTGAATTAAGAACATACTGAAGGTAATATTAATAGTCCCTTCCCTTTCATCAGCCCCTGAATTTACCTGAAAAAAACCACGGGAACCTGTCATGTCATGGGAAACCTAGAGAGAGAATTCTTCTGTCAGCGTTGGGTACAAGAAGGTTGTCCAAACATAGCTTCTTGAAGACTGGGCAAAACTGCAAAGTTTGAACCTCTGATTTTTCTTTGCTTCACCCAACTAAGTTTTGCACTCAAAAATTGTGGCAGATGGTAGTAGCTTATTGCAGGAGAAAAAACCAGTCTATTTACACAGCTGCTGCAGGGGAAGCTGTAAGGTTCTTTGCTATGGCTGATCATGAGGTTGCAAAAGAATATGATATAAAAGAGGATGTCTGAAAGATGACTGTCCAGAACTCACACCATCTTTGACAGCAGCGCTTGCTTTCCCAGCAGATCTCAGTAATGGTAGACTCATAAGCATCAATACCACCCAGCTCCTTTGCTCACTGACTCTCCAGACAGATGGGTAGACTTTTTTGCTCAGCTTCTTCTTCTAATGGGTTGGCTTGCTCCCTCCTCTTAAATGCTTTCCAGATTGATGCAGCCTAGTTGCAAGTGGCTGAGGTTCTCGGGTCCTTTGATTGAATGCCCTCACACAAATGTAACCTGCATGAACACCCATCAAAGAATTCATCATCAAACCCTGTTGAAATATCAGTGTCATCCTCACTGTTTTTAGTCATTCTGTGTGAATAAAATTATTGAAGTGACAGACAGACACACAGACAGACAGGCAGACCTGTGGTTTGCAGGGATTGTGATGGATTGAAACATGTGTGTGTGTGCTGCAGAGAATGATCAGATCTGAAGGGTGTCAGGGATTGTAAGTTTCTCATCTTAGGGTTCGCAGAGAAAGAAAGACAGATGTGCATTTATTACAAGAGGTTTTGCTGAAGTAAAAAAATTATCACCTTTCTGAAAGCAACATTGAATCTCTTCCTGAGTCATACCTGTATTACATAAAAAGATCCCAACCACATTAGTGAGAGAAAGGCTTAGATGGCTGGTTAATAATATATTGTAGTTCATTTCATTTTGGTGATTCCAAAACAAAGAAAGCTCTTTTGTGACAAGATTTATGTTTTCCCCTCTGGTGCATCAAAGAGTTTTCAGAAGAATGAAGTGCTCTTATTTGGAAGTAGCACCACATCTGCGAAAACATTGGGGTAAAGTTTTCACTCAAAAACTTCACTCTTCTGCAGGAAAAAACTTAGGAATAGCTTTCCCATAACGGTGATATTTAGACCCTGGAAAATTATCTATCATTGACGAGAGAGAAGGAAACTGTGGGGGCGAGAGGGACAGTGGGTGACATGCCTTTAAAAATGTTTGTTACAGCAGTACCAAAGTACACAAAGCGTCGTTGTAGTGACCAGAGCAATCTTCGTGGGACTTCTATTGGCTGTAAACTGCTTGCATGGTCTGCAAATACCTGCCTCAAAAGTAACCCACAACATAAAATGAGCTGATAGTGTCGCTCCTCCACTTGATCCATCAATCTGTCCTTTCTCCAACCACAAAATAAAAGCAAAAAAGTGGGAAATCTTCATTTTACCTCATTGACTTGGAAGTAGGTTCCATTCAGAGGAAAGCAGCCCTTCATTGCAGTCCTGCATGGAACCTGCTTATACACATGGTTTCTTGTCTTAGCATTCAGTAACAGGTGTTTTTTCTTGCAACCCATCTGCTGTACTATTACATAATTGATGATGAACAAAGCATTGTATGTGAGGAGGCAAATCATGCACAACAAAAATTGTTTCCTCCATTTTCCATTTGAGGATAGTAGTACTGGCTCACCAAGAGAGTGCCTTTAACCGTTTCTGACTCTCCACCAAAGCCACCTGATAATGATGCAAATGGGTTATGTTGAATATCATCACCCATTTTCGGCATTGACTCTGGGGCCTCATCTACACACCACATTCATCAAACATAGATGATTCATGTTTTCTCCATATGAATCGAAACAATGCGGTGACCCTTGAGCAGCAAGATGGCATGTTAAGAAGGCAAGTCTCCTGACTCCGACAACAGAAAGATGTTTGAATAAAAATTGAAAGCCTGAAATTTTACCTGGGCTCCAAATTGCAAGCAAATAATAGCATGGATCATCGACTTCTCTTCTGTCCATCTGTTTTTCCACATGCACAGCAACCAAGCATTGGAATAGAATTGAGTAGCATACCTCCATTTCCTCTTTTGACTGACCCAATAACCCTTAACTCCACAAACCAACAAGAGAATGCCACTGATCATGACAAAACTCTTCTTTGCAGACAACCTACTTCTGCTCTTGCATGCTTACTGTCTGAAAGTGGAAAACAAATATCCTCCTAATTGAGCATCCTCCCATATAGAGAGTCATGGGTTTGATTTTTGTGAACTGCAAGAAGAAGAAGAAGAAAATTTTACCTCCATGAGAAGTGGATGGGTGTCAGGGAGTTCATACCTGCCAACCAGGAAATTGGGTACAACCAATAAATTCTCAACAGATTGTATTCAGTATCAGATCTCACACAACCACTACAGTTTCCAAGGATTCTATTCTGCTTGACTTCTTCACCAGTCTCTTTCTTGTGAGTGCAAACTATTAGACTTCCTCTTACACAAAAGAGATTAAGAAAACACATACAAAAAATCAAACTTCATGCTTTAAAAGCTCACAGGTTAAAAGGTGTATAATCAATCACTTACACATAATGAACAGTTCGAAGGCGATGAATATTTTTTAGCTCTGGAGCAGGCAGGCGACAAGCATGTGGGGGTAGCAGAATGAGCTCCTGTGATGGGATTATGTTGCTGTCTTCTGATGACTGCAAGATGGTAGTACTTTCCACCAGCTCATCAATCATGATATCCCCATCATCCAATTCAATCACTGATGGTGGTTTTGTTGTCTCGTTTTGGGTAATTGTTTGGGACAAAGATAAAGAGGTATCAATGAGCATTGGCACATCATCATTGTCCATGTCCAAATCAGCCTTCAGCTTCAATAACTCAGCTTTAAATGCATCTGATTCAACAGCAAGGATTGGTTTGGGCGTAATCTGCACCACCAATTGCCCCTCCTCATCCTTGCTGAATAGGGATGCAGTTTCTGCGCTTAGATTCTCTATGTGCTCCCTAAACGGGACATCCTCAATATCAGGCAATGGGTGGTCGGTCACCATTTCAGCACATGATTGTTCAGGTGTACTAGGCTCTTCAATTATGGGTATGCAACTCCCTCCCACTCTTCCCTCACCAGCAGCATTTATAGGAGGAAGTAGGGTCAGATAGTTTGATCCATCATGCTGTTGTTGCACAGTTGTTGCCATCGTCTCTGGTAAAATGAGTGCTGTAGACATGGATGTGGTTTCTGGCCCCATGAGGAGTGGTTTTGCACTGCAATCCCCACTCAATCTTTGCACCATTAAGGAATCCGTGGGTTTGTGGAAATCATCACAAATGACTTGCAATGAAAGCCATGGTAATGATATAACTACAGAAGGTCATTGCAAAAGAAAAAGTTCCATCAGCAAGATTGAACATGAATGTGACTATGGGATAATAATCACAGCAATCACAACAGACATCATCCACCAATGGGGACAATATGAATCAGCAGGAAAAACTACAAGAGCAAAATAGACTACCCCAGCTGAAAAAATCCAGGGTCAACAGGTTCACAATTTCATGAGCCAGGACTTTGTGAACATCACCAAATCTTTTTGGCAACAGCTCAAACAAAACCTTGATGGGCACAGCAGTAGGAGGCTGAGGAGTGAAAATTTTCACCTGGCAAAAGCACTGGCAAAATGCTTGCATTCACCACGCATAGGGCATGCATTGCAATTTGGCTTGCTCTTGGTACAAAAAACCTGTGCAATCAAAAATTGGCCATGTTTCAATTGCTCTTCATAGTTAGGATATATCTAGTTTGAGATTATCCCCTTTGAACTAGCCATTCTGTGGAGTTAAAGTCAAGGACTGCCACTGGTGCAACATGACATAGAACAGACAACAGACGTGTGTGCGTGCGTGCGTGCGTGTGTGTGTGTGTGTGTTTGTTTATTTGAATGACAATTGAGGAAAACCTTGCCAAATGTGATCATCTGGTAGTGCAGTTCATATCTGCGCACAAAACAATCAGAAGCAAAGAAACACACCATCAAACTGAAAGGATCATCTTTATAGTTCATGATTCACAGAAATAATGCAGATTAGACTTTTCTCTGAATAGGGGAAAAAAAGAAGGAAAAAGAAGGATCTTACAATGTCTGTTGGTCAAGGGTGCAAAGTCGGGGCCACAAATATTGCTGAATATGCTCTTGAACAGGGTACCTACATGATGATGAATCTTGGGTCAGGCATATCAGAATGGCTACAAACAGTAAAAGAAATGGCATAATGGCACAGGAATAGTGGGCATATTCCTGAAGGTTAAATACCCATCAAGTGGCTTCTTTTTTAAGATCTTGGGTTACCAACATTTAACATTGCTATTGATACATCACCTAGTTATGGATCTAGTATCCAAGCAATCCCTGATTTCATCATTTCCATCACCATTGACTGACTGCAATAGTTTTCCAAGTGAGTTATGCACTTCAATAAGCTACCCTAATATGCATTTTCCACAAATGCTTATCCAACAGAGGCAATGTTGTTTTGGGGTGAGTAAGCTTTACATCTCTAGTAAATGGAGCTGTGTTTCTTCTGGTAGCGGCTCCAAAGGCACCCAGCCCAGTCGCACAGCTATGCGCCCCACATTTGTATCCACCTGTGCAATTCAATCAACTGATTAATCAATGGGGTTTAGGGTTTAGTACCCCATCAAATCCTTTGCACCCAAGGATTATCAATTGAAAGGAAAGCAGGAAAATTTCCCATAAAGCATACTGGAAATGAAGGATGGTGTAGTGTAAGAAGCCGTATGCATTCCACACTCTTTAGACCCAAGCCTCGCACACCAAGTAAAAATCTCCTGGAAGCAGGGAAACACATGATAGTTCAGAAGGCTAAATTCTATCATGTTGGCTGCACAGGAAGCATAACCCCTTGTATTTCTGTATATTGAAAAAAATTCAGCATGTCTGCATTCCAGAAAAAAACTCACTTGGCATCATCAGGTGCAAGGTGCCGGATCCATTCCAAGTCAAGGCTTCCCTTTTGGTCATTGTGCACTCTTTCAAGAAAGGCCTGAGGAACAAAATCAGAGTACAAAGGATTTTTTTTGGCCACTAAATTCTGCAGTGTGGCTTTACAATAATGGGTTTCGAGAATTTACAATGGATTTTGCAAAGTCTTCTTCTTACTCTATGATGGTCATTTAGAAACTGCCAAATGTGAACTTTACCCAAGCCCTGGGGTGGTGTAACTAGCATCTAAAGTTGGTTGTACATACCTTAATTCTTCCAGCAAGAACATTATTCATTCCACGGTCTTTGATGACTCTTGCAACTTCATCAACATTGGCAAGCCGCACAGCCTCCCAATCAACACAATCCTTTGTGAAATTGTCCCGCAAATAACCTTCTTTAGTCAAAATTTCCCTTCGACGAGCTTGCCAGTTATCACTATCCTTGTTACTCGAGTTTCGGCTCTCCTCAAACCTCGCCCTTTCAGGACCTGTCAGGAACCTCAACTGAACCTTTTCGGCCATTCGTGCATTTCGGAGATTTGCTGCCCGTCTGCGTGCCTCATGGTGCATCTTTCGAAATTCCAGTGGTTTCAAATCATCAATGGCTGAAGAAGACCGTGATGTTGCAGTCTTGCCGAGAACTGTGCGCAGAGTTGCAGCAAGAGCTCCCTCTGCTGCCATAAGACTTTTCTTATCATCCAGCAAATCGGGAAACTTTCTGATCATCTCTGTCGCTCCACTAAACATTGGAATGCTAGCATGACTTTCACAAAAACCAACAGGCTCTACATTCAAAACCCCTGGATCAGAAGCTTCAATGCACATAGCTGTATAATTATCTCTGGCAGCAGATGCCTCCTCCGGGTTGTCAATGCATCTCACTTCAACCTTGAGCTTTGAAAAGTCAGTAGAACAACCATCAATCTTTTCAGCCATATCCGAAATTCGTCCAGAATGTGTCTCAATAAGCGATTCCATACTAGTTATTATACTCCCATCTATTGCATCAGGTACTAAACACTTTTCACCTAGTAAGTGCTGTTGGTTTTCTGAATTGGGTTCGACTGGATCAACACTGACAGCCTTGATGTAATTGATATGTGCTTCATCTGCTCCAGCTTCACATTCACTGTCCAAATTGGAATTGACTTGATGATCAGTGCTAGCAACATCAATATAGATTTGAGATTCATCGGATTTGGCTTCTTCTTCATATGCTTGCATGTGTAAATCGGACTTGACTTGATCAATGATATCAGCATTGATGTGGTGGATATGAGATTCATCAGCTCTGGTTTCATGTCCATTGCAAGATAACTCAATGGGCAAAGAAGAAGTGGGGGACCCAGATTCTGTCAGCACAATCTCTGTGGTTGTTTCATCCAATGGTTCTTCTACATGCTCTGCAATGTTGGGTTCATCTCGTGTGGCACTTTTCTCCTCTACACATGAAGGTGGAAAGTGTGCTCTCAAGGACATGAAAACAGAGCTGCAAAAAACACCATTTTCCACCCATTGAAGAGGAACCTTGTCCCAATTGGTTAGTTGAGAGAAATCGATACCCAGGAGATCTATACTCAAACAAAGGATTTGAGATCAAAACTTTGTCTTTCATTTGTTTTGCAATCGCATGTGATTCACTCATTCGATCTCAAAAGACCCAAAATCACTAAGCAGGATTGGATTGTGTTGTACCTGGAAAGGTAGTCTGTGACATTCTGTGTAAGGAAAGCTCCAACCACTGAATCGACCACAGAGCCACCCCATTTTGAGAATGTACGATCACCTAAACAACAAAGGTGATGTGTCATGAGGTGTATCTTTTTCATCTGGGTCTTGACCATTATCAGTATAGCTTATGTCCAGAGTTTCTGCATGCTGCAGTCTACGTCCTCATGCTTACCTTGAATTTGGCGCATGATGCAATTGAAATTGTCTGCACGTATTTTCCAGAAAGATCGCTCTTTTTTCCACTTTTCCTCGTCCATTTCAGTGGCTGTTTCATCTTTGGCACCTTTGATGAACATGACACGGTTCCACATTTGGATGGTTTCGGCATCTAACACAACTTTAGGCTTGATCTTCATCTTTCTCCTTGTGTAAACTTTGTACTCGACAATTTGCTGTGAAGAACCAACTCCTTCATATGGAACCATTTGAAGAGCTTGAGATGAGATGTCTTCAAGGAGTCGTTGTTTTGTGTGATTCCTGGATCTTGGGTAAGGATCATAGTCTGCATCTTTTGTCACCTTTGGCCAAAGGGCTAGCACCTCCTTCTGCTTTGTCTCTGGAAGTTTTCGCAGGAGGTCATCGCGGAGAGTGTTATGAGAACGATGATACCCTTCAGAGTTCATCAAATTCCTCAAGTATGCTACCTGCTGCAAACTATCCATCTGCAAGAATGGGATTGGCTGACTCAAGAGGCGTGATGATGAACAATACAAACCCATATTCAGGCCCACATTTTGATCAGGGGGACAGCATGCTTCTGAGAATGGTTCCTGCTGAAGAAGGGGTTGGACAAACAGATTTCTCGGCTCCCCAGTGTTGTCATGGGCATCATGATTGTTGACCTGAAGCAGATCAGTCGTCTCAGGTGCTGCTGCTGCAACTGAGTCAAATTGTTGCATCAGAGAGCGACGCACAGAATGTCCAAGGTTATTTGACTGCTTCCTGTTTGCAGACCTCTTTGATTTCACTACTGATGAAGCCCAAACTGGACTTTCATCATTGTTTATGTCCACCATAGCTACCCTTTCTGATGGCGTTTTAGGTTCTAACAAGGCGAGTGTATTCTGTGGGCTTGCCCCAGTTCCAACTGATTCATCAGTAGGAGTAGCAACAATTGACAATTCCATTGACATTTCCATTGTTGCTACCGTTGATAAGATTGACAATGGACGAGGAGGGCTCTCTGATTGTATTTCTTCAACCTTCTTCTCAATGCTCATTCCTGTAAGTTCAGCCTTCTTATTAAATCTCTCTGCTGTTGGTGTTTCCACTAACTCAGTGCTATCCTCCACATTTGCAAACTCCATACTAGGATTCTGCGGTTCTACAAGGACATGTTCAAATTGGGCCTCAGTGTGTGCCAGTCTTGCAATTAGGGGCTCCTCGTTCAAGTCAAAACTTTCTGCATTACCATTTGGAGGAGTCACAGTAATTGCTGTGACATCCCCCCCACCACACCCACTGCTGCTGCTCATCTTTTGTTTCTTCTTGGACCGTTTCTTTCGCACAACATTTTCAACACCCAAGAGAGTAGCACTCATGGAGCAGACATCATCGTTGTCTGTTTTGTCAAACATTGACGTTACTACCTCCTCAGAAGAATCGGACAGAGTGATGGTGGCAATAACTCTCGGTTTCATAGATCTCTGTCTCACCATCCGCACCCTTCTCATACACGCAGTTTTGGTGAACTCCTGAGTGTTGCTATCTCCAAAGCCTCCTGCATGGGATGATGCAACACTTCAAATTTCAAAGGCACCCAAGAGAGTAAAATGGAATCTGTTTACGCAAACTATGCTGCATATATTTTCCAAAATCTTCCGGTATGAATTCTCATGCTGAAGTTTTTGTGGGTCTTTTGTCACAAAATTATCATTGCTCCCTGCTTACCAACTTGAACATGGTGAGCAGTTCTGGGCTTGTCTCCATTTGTCTTGTTCACTTTGGGAACTTTTGCTGGTCGCTTCTCCCTCCATACCTTGGGAGTATACTTTTTCTTCCGTACTTTGACTTTCACCTTTATTTCCTGTTGAAAAATCACTGACTCGTGATTGAGTTGCCAACCCATAATATGCTCTAATCTGCTTATCACTTGTCTACTTCTCAACTGAAATGACCTCTCAATAAGGACCCATGAGGCAGCATGAAAATGATGATTGACTGTAACCGAAAAACTCTATTTAGAAATGACGTTCACACATGGGTAGTAGCAGAGAAAACGAGCATGATTTCTAGATCCAGAACTGCATGCAACATATACAACTAGGCAACATAGCAGCACTTGTTCAGGAGTTGAGTAACTTACCGTGGAATCCCGTATTGTGAATTTCCACTTGGTGTGAGTTTTGGAAGACCAGGCTTTGTTCTTGTTCTTGTTCTTGTTCTTGCAGTTATCTGCTTGGGGATGGAGGCTTCTGTCAATGACAGGAGGAGAAGGAGAAGAAGAAGCCACATTTGTGTGACATGTGTCTTCTGCTGCTGGATCCACAGTTGAAGTTGTACCTACAGGAGCCCAAATGAAGAACAACCCTTTTTGGAGGAAGATAACAAATCCCAATTTTCCCAACTCTAGACCAGATAATATATAATAGTAGTATCACAATTGGCTACAAACTTTGAAGCTCACAGTCCCAAGTGCTAAACTTACAATGAATGGGGATGCTTCTGGAGGCTAGATTCTCATGTGCAAGTTGTTCGGCGGCTGCTGCTGCTGAATTGGGTGTTGTTCTCAACATCAGACTGAGGTCATCCCCTCCAACAACATCATTCATAACTTGTGATGAATGCTTTCCAAACCCCGAAGACATAGTCTTTACCTCATCATCATCAATGGAATCGATGGCAGATGGCAGCAGCAACTGAGCCTCCTCTGCTGCAGCAACTCCAACTTTGGGAGGGGATGGAATGTTCAAATCAACAACCAATTCGAAGGTGTCTGCACACACCAAGGGCCTGGATGTTGTGGGTGCAGAAACCAGGACACTGTTACTGTCTGGAGACTGCTGAGTAGGTGATGACAGAACTTGAATGGATTTCCATAGAGAAATCTGTGTTCCAGTTGATGGACCAATGACATTCGCACTCGGTGGCAGGAGGGGTGGTGGTGGTTCAGTAGTACACAAAGTCCTCTTTCGCTTTTGAATTTTTTCAGGTGTTTGTGGGCCTAGAATCACTAGCTCGTCATCTTGCACAAGACTTGGACAGAGCTCATCTTGTCTTCTCATGTACCCATTGACAGGGTCCAGCAGTATGGAAGCTGATTCGAGTATAGATTCAAATTCTGAAACTTTACACAGAATGTGATCGTCTTTCTCACTTTCTTGTATCATATTCCTGGTCATCACCACCTGACCTGCCACACACCAACCTACTACATTTCAGTTGTGCACCAATTCATTTTGCCCTTCCAAGATCCAAAGGGTGGTCCAATACAATTTTTTCTCCAACAGAAAAAAGAGCAATGAAAGCATGTAAAAGAAACGGAAAGAAGTATTATTACAGCACCAGATCTGACTGGAGCAAAAACTGAATTGATCTTGGATGCTTGCAAAGATCTTTTGGCATCAAAATTCTGTACACCCCTTTCTTTTTTGGTGGGGCTCATAGAAACATACAACAACTGACCTGCACCAAGAGTGAGGACATTGTTTCCTGCAGCTTCATTATTTGTCCCACCATCTGAACCCCCCATACCCATCACATGTCTTTCCATTACAAGGCTAGGAACAACTCTTCTTGGTCTCTTTCGTCGAACCACGGCTCTCCTGAACCCAATCCAAGATTTGAGTTCATGAAGCACAGTTGTTGTTGTATCACCACATGCAGTTGTTGTTGTATCACCACAATCTTCAAGAATGGGGTCAACAATAAAATCGTCAGTGTAATATCTTTGATTCTGTTTCTTGACCCTCCCCACCCGATATTTTGGTTGACTTGTTGTTGTTGATCCTAGTACTGCTTTCAGTCTTACTATTTCTGGGTCAGATTCACTTGAACAAGTTGGGGAAGCTTTCCAATGATGCTGCTGCTGCTGCTGCTGCTGCCTACGATGGCATTTCATTGTGGATGGAGCCACCAGGGCTTGTCTCTTCATGATCCATGAATGATGGCTACCACCTACTGTCTGTCTGTGAGAAAGGTTTGGTCTCTGCAAAAAAACAACAAAGCATAAACCATTAGATTTTGTAATGGACCAGTTGTTCAAGGTGAATTCATTTGCATTGTTTTGTCTGTCTCATGCTCTCTCACTTCAGGCTTTACCACAAGTGTTTGATGGTTGCAAATTGAGATCACCCACTTGTGGTTATCCTCACCAAAATCTGATGAGGAATGAATGATTCACCATTTGGCACTTTGGCTCTCAATTTGCATCTTCACATTTCAGAATAGTGAGTGACCAACATGGGCGTACCCGAAAGGTGTCCAAGACCCATCTGCAATGAAGTCTCTGCTGAAAGTTTCACATTTATATAGATTCTAGACCAATTCATGCATGTTCAACAGAAGAAGAGGAGCAAGAAAAAAAAGCCATTTTTGGGGGTTCTGCAATTGTTCAAACCTTTGAATGAGCTAAGCTTCCAGCTGTAGGTTTGGCAGAAGAAGACTGAAAGAGGGTGGCAGCAGCAGCTTTTGGTACTGCAGGCAGTGGAAGAAGCAGTGGCAGATTACTATTCCTTTCAAACTGGGAGAAGGAGGACCTCCTTGACCTCAGCTTCTCATACTGACTTCGCACTTGCACCTGCTATCCCAAGAAAAAAAAAACAAGCACATCAAAGCATGTACCACATGCACATCCTAAATGGAATATCTATGCATAATCAAACTTGAGAGAGTTCATAGAGAGACAGTTGATGAACAAAACAAAGAAGAGAACATCAAATCTGAGATGCAGACAACAGTGGAAGCTTAGGGTTCAAGGATGATTTGATTTCTATGGCTAGCAGCACAAGGGTGGCTTTTTGTATGTGATGTCGATATCAAATATTTTGCCCTAACTTTTTTGCTCTTAGGTGTGTGAAAGCAATCGACAATTGGGCAATGCCATCATGCAATCTTGAAAGAAGAAGCTTAGGTCAGTTCCCATTCAAATTAAGCTATGTCACCAGTGACCACACTTACATTATAGAAACAATGGATTGAACTGGGTTCAAGAATTCAGTTCCAAATCCAGAGGCAAGAAAACATGGCGCAGCATTTTTATTTTTCTTTCTTACAAATTTTCTGCAACTCCAGTGCCAAGAAAGCTTAGATTTGCAATAGTTTCACAAAAGATTACAGCAGCTATTGGGACCAAGGGACCGACTGACAGACCTGCCTCTGGGTGGGAGCATTGTGGAGGAAAGAGAGCACAGGACGATTGAAGGAAGCAATTAAGAGAGGAGTCAAGATGGGAAGAAGGAGAAGAAGAAGAAGATCTAAGAAAGAAAGAAGGCCTGAAGCAAGGATGCTTGAAAAAGACAGCCCAAAAACCAAACAAGACGAAGAGCAAAGAGCCATGCAGAACTGTGTTTCAAAGCAAATTGAGAAGGAAGGGAAGCCTTGACAAGACTTACCCTCTTGACCCCACCCCCCCTTTTCTTTTCATCTTCTTCTGATTCTTCTTCTTGAACAAGAACTAGAGAGAATTGAAGAGCTGCCTGCAATGAGGTGAATTAGGACGAGAGGCAACGACCACATGCATGCAATCTTTCATGATTTTCTTGCGACCCAATTTGTCTACAAAGGGCGGTGCATAGCGATATACATACACATGCAATTAGTAGTGTGGTTCCATGAGGAACCTAACAGAAGCTCATCGACGTTTCAAGGGAACCCAACAAGTCCTAACTCCTGTGTGCGCGAGAGAGACTCGAGACTCGAGAGCTGAGAGGAGAATTTTTGTCAACTCCGACGGCAAGGAATTGGAAATCAACATGCAACGAAAGAAAGAAAGAAAGAAAGAAAGAAAGCTGGCCATTTCTCAGCAACAGCAGCACCCAAGTCGTCACCACCCTCACAGCGACACTGACCCAACAAGGCGGCAGCAGCAAACGGGATGGATGATCTTAGCAGCAGCAACATCATGAAGCCCCCAAAAAACAAAATTCACTTGCAACGACAACAACACCATGAATTACAGAGCAAGAAAAAGCTACTGAGAAGACAGACAGCAAATAAACCTGTGCGGAAGTGCTGATTATAAAAACACAAGGTAGCAACAGCAACAGAAAAAAGACTTGCTGAAAACCCCACAAACTTTAACAGACCCAAACCCAACCCAAATTCCACAAAACAAAACAAAACCCAACAATGCAAGACTACTACTACTACAACAACACAGACACAGATTTATAGATTTATAGATGCACACAAAGAGTATAGAGTGGGTGAAGAAAAGGAAGAAAGCACAGCACCATGATTATACAACAGCGAGAGTTGAAGCTTTGCTTTTGCCTCAAAACCCACACTTCCCAAATTGATGTAAAAACTGCAGGAAAGGACAAAAAAAAAGGTGGAGCTAGCTAGCTAGCTAGTATACATCAAAATCAATTCAGTCCTTCCCCATGCCCCCCCACCCTTTCCTTTCCATTCCATTCCTCTTCCCCTTCCCTTCACCTCTGTTCTCCCTCCCTAATTTACCAAATTAGGTGTAAGAGAGAGCTCAGAAGTAGGTAGTTGAACCAGAAAACGACAAATTTGCCACATTTAGAGAGAGAGAGAGAGAGAGAGGAGACACAGACAGACACAAACACAGAGAGAGAGAAAAAGAGAAGGACACAAAGTGCTACTACTACTACTACTACTAACTTAGTGTGTGTTTGTTTGTTTGTTTGTTTTTTTGGGTTTTCCTCTTTGCTGTCACACTCACTGTGGTGGTGGTGATGGTTGTGGTGAGTGTCTTCTTCTTTCTTGTCTTTGTGGTAATGGCGGCTGCTTTGTCTGTTGTGCACAGTTGCTTGCCCTGCCCTGGTGGTCACCTTTTCCTAGACTTCACCCCCTCCATCATCTCCACCACCTCCCCATCTCCACCACCTTCCTTCCTTCCTTCCTTCCTTCATTCCTACTAATCTTCTACTACCACAATGTCCAATTTTCATTTACTTTCACACCCTCCACCCACATTCCTTTTCTCCTTATTTTTTTGTTTTGCTTCTTCTTCTTCTCTCACTCTTAGAGAATGTTTCAATTGTTATGTATAATGTACCTAGTTTGCCTTTGCTATAAACAACACACATGTTAATCCTTTCCCTCTCTCTCTCTCTCTCTCTCTCTCTCTCTCTTTGTTTGTTTTTTTATAAGTTATTGTATGTAGTATGTACCTATCTCCATTGCTATCAACAACTTATTTCCACCACTTTTTTTTAAAGTATGTTCTACTTATTGTTGGTGTTGTTGTAATTATTGGGTTTTCTTTTGCACTTGAAATTTCATGTCATTTGGTCTTCTATGAAAACAAGAGAGACAAGCCAAGAATGAAATACCCATCTGTAGTTTTTTTGTTCTTTTGTTGTTTTTTTTGTTTCTTTTGTGATTGCTTGGTTTGTTTGTTTGTTTGTGATGCATCCAAATTGGCTAACAACCTAGAACACATTTCTCGTTAATTGACAACAAATTTGGAAAGAATTTGTCAAAACATTAGTTGGTAGATAGAAATATGATGACACATTCCTCCCCCTTCTCCCCCACCCACCACCACCACCACCACCACAACAGAAAAAAGTATAATAATAAAATAAAATACAATTTTAAAACAACCCAATTTTGGTTATTGTTTAAAAAAGAATTTATAAAAGAATATTTCCTTTTTTTTTTGTGGGTGAGTGTAACCTTTTGGTGATTTTTCACCTCCAAAAAATCACTGATACTACCCATGAAAGACTAATCAAATCATGTGATTAGGTACATCTTGTGCCTTATTTTATTTTTTATGTTTTCTTCTTCCTTTCTTTCAATGGGATGAATTTTGCATAGTTTCTCATCACGTGCATAATCAACTTGTTTTGTTTGTTTGTGGTGTTTTTTTTTAGTACGTGGCAAAAAGAATTTGTCATGATAGTGTGTTTCTTAGTATGTGGATAAAAGAAATTGTCATGAGAGACTGCCCCCCATGAATCCATCTCTGACTAAATCTGCTTTTGCTTCTTCCAAAGGGGATTTGGGTGTTTCTTTTCTTTTGCTTTCTTTGGTCTCTTTTTGTTCAAGGTGAATTTTTGTTTCTTCGGAATCTGCTTTGCTTCTGCTTGAATGTTTTCAAAGAGATTAGTTGGGGGCTCCTTGTGCCATTGGCTCAAATACAGTAAAACCTCCACACAAGGTCATCCCAATACTATTTCAGTCCAAGTGAGCTTAATTTCAGAGTTCTTCCAAAACCTTGCTAAATTTAATTTAATTTAATTTAATTTTCAAGAATGAAAATCACTTTTAATTCAATAAATTTTGTCTTGATAATCTGAAAATTACAAAACGACAACAAAGTATCATTATCTACGGATTTCAGCAAGACTTATTCCTTTGTCTCACATAAATTAATCTTTTTTATTTTCTTTTATTTTTATTTTTTTCCTGAAAAAATTTATTGTTCTTTTAGCCCCCCAAAAAGGGAAATTTTGGAAATTTATGCTTGCTTCAGAATGGCGTTCCAAATGGTTTAATTGGGATTCCTTCCACACCCGAGGAAATGTGATTGAGCTTGTTGTTCATGGCTGCTGCTTTCTGTGATTATTCTTCTGAAGGTTTAGGGCATATTCTTAGTATTGAATGAAGAAAGGGGGTGTGGGATGATTTCCTTTAATTTTATTCAAAGTTTGGTGCGTATTTCCACATATTTAAAACAACCATTGTTGTCACTTGTGACTCACAATTCCCTCACTCTTATAACAATAACAACATGACTGGCCATATAACTGAACTAAATCACAGCATGATTTGTAAGGGCCACAAATTAATTAAATAAATAAATAAAATAAAAAATCTTTAAAGTGACACTTTGAATGATTTTATAATTATTGCTTTCTGTTTCCGAGATGTGAATTCCTAATTTTTTTCATGATTCCTAATTTTGAGAAATTTATTTTCTTAGTACCTATTGCTATGGTGTGTCACACACAATTGACATGGCCCCAAAATGTAAGAACTACAATCAAAGTACATACTTAGGTGATGAAAGTATGAATACATGTACCACCCTCTTGTACCACCCACTCACTTGGGTCTCTTACTAGTTAACACATGAGGAGGGAAGTAGGTAATGGGAATTCTAGACATGAGTGACAAATTATACAATATAGCTGAAATTTTTTGGATCTATTTTCTGGAGGTGGTTTCTTGATGCCACTGAAAAGATCTTACAAGGTGATTTTGCACCTCATCCCAAAACTCTTGCACAGGTCATGATGGCCAATAGGAGTCAGGTTGTTAGAGCAGCTCTCACAATGCATTGCACAATAAGTTTTGGATAAGAATGTGAGATGTTGCACAATAAATTTTGGATGAAAAACATGAGATATTACGATCGTTTTAAGTAATAATATGACTTTGGGCCAACATTTGTGGACGAGATGTTGTGTAGCTCATGAAAGGCATTACAAAGTTTAAGTAGTAATATGACTTTGGGCCAACATTTGTGGACGAGATGTTGTGTAGCTCATGAAAGGCATTACACAATCTAACACCTGCTATTGATATGCAGGCTTGATTGATTGATTTGTTCAGGTGGTTTGCTATCAGTAGTTTCTCACCTTTTATAGGTATTTTCATAGTTAATTTTTTTTGGTTATGAGTATTTTCATAGTTAATTTTATGTCTATGAGTGAGCCATGAAAAACAATAAATATGACATTTAGTATAAAGACCCAAGCATCGGGTATGGGTCAATTTTGATGATTTTTTTTCAAAATTTTAACAAAATTAGCTGAATTTGGACTAAAATCTGAAAAATCAACTTTTTTGTCACCAGTAGGTGAAAATTTGAAAGGGAAAAAAAAGACATGAGTATGAATGAAGCTGCTCTTACATAATGTACTTTTCATAATGTTTTGGCTCTATATTGAATACCTGATTTTCAGTTAATATTGTGCATTTTGGGAAACAAAATGATATTCCAAGATCTCATATATGCCTTGAAAATTATGTCACATGTTAAAAATTTAACATAGGATAAAATCCTTTGGTGGGGGAATTCCAAAAAATGAAGTGCTCAGGACAAGGTGATAGCCAAGTCTAACCCCACATGTTGGGAATGTTGTAACACATTGGTTTTAGCCATCACAAGGTGGAACGCAAATCTAATTATCGAGAACTTAAACATGCATAGATGATGAGGTGTTGGAGGGTGAAAGTTTTCTAACCTATTCCTTAAGAGTGAAAGGGATCTTACGTTTATAATTAAAAACACTCAAAATCCAATCAAAGATTGAGGGTCAAAACCATCACAAGGGAGACAAAAAGAGAAGTCCAAAGAAAGGCCAAAAGACACATAGCTTGCAGGCAACAAAAAAAAAAGAGAAAGAACTAATCCTTCTCATGGTTGACATCTTAAATGAGGCATGATTTCCCTTTCACTTTTAGATAATAATTATAGATCTTTCCTTTTTTCAAAGAGAGCTACTCATGAATACAAGGTTACTTGCAAATAGATCAAGAATTTTCTCTAAGTATTTTGCATGTACATGAAAGCATGAGCCCATAATTTTTATCAAAAATAAAGACCTACTCTAGTTTTTTTTTTTCATGTGATACCCAATGAAAATCTTAAGACAACAAAGATCAAATGTGAGGCGTTTTGAGAATGTCACTCCTCTGAATATATATGTTGGGTAAGGTGCTCTCTAATTACACAAAATAATTGAACTAGCTCTCTTCAATGGTGATAAAGTATAATTTTGGAAAGGTTTGGGGTGATGATCCAATAACACTTTTCTTACCAACGATATGGCTCGACTCATCTGCATGGGAATATATGGTCTAGCAATAGTTTGCAAAACCTAAAATGTTTATGGCAACATGTTTATTCAATATTTCATACCTAATGCTCAATGAGGTGCCAACTCCCAAGTTGCAACCAATGATTTTTTTTAAATTTTTAGCATCCCAAGAGGGATATAGCAAAAAATGGCAACATGTTTTTATAACCTTTTTAAATAGTTCAAAAACTAGTTAAACTTTTTTTACCAAAGTAAATCAAAGTCCAAATCTAATGAAATTTTGTCCCAAAAAAATTCAAAATTTGGTGATTGCTTCTAGAAAAAACAAGAATATTACAAGAAAATAATTTCTTTTTATTTTTATTTTTTTCCTTTTGAAAACATTTTGCACAAAAAAAACACCGGTCCCAACTAATAGCATAACATGAAATTAAGTAATACTTATTTAGAATCCATTATTTTTATATTGTTGTTTTCATCCATTAATTTGATTCTCTTGGGTTTACATTTATTTTAAAGTCAACAAGGAATCTTTTCTATCTGTACATTTATGATGAATTCATGTTCATCCTCATTTATTAATGCCATTGAGCTTTAAACAATGTTTAAATTGGATGAATGTGATGTGAGAGGTTGATAGAAGAAACACCTAATAAATGAATACTCATGTTCACACATGCATGAAAGTTGTTTTGCATTTGATAGGTTCAAAATTAAAATGTGCCTTTGCAAACACTAGGTTTTTCTCTAGATGAATCATTACCCTATTTCAACTTGTCTTTTACAAAGTTGAACCTCCTCATCAGTGTTTTGTGGGCGAGATGTTATCTATCCCCAATTGAGTTATGTTCAATGCCTATTTTGAATCACATTGCCCCACTACCGGGCCTTCCATGTCACACATGTAGGCCTCTCTCATCACCATATGTAGAACATTTCATCTTTGTAAAATGATGTTGCCATCGACCACCTTAGAACATTGTCATCGTCAACTACAATTTTACTTGTTTTGTTGTTTGCATGAATAGCTAATTTTCAAATGACCAAAGAATTTGAACATTATGTCAAAACTAGGGGAATTCAAAATCTAATTTAAAATGCATCTAACATTAGCAAATTTGAGATAAGGTTCTTGATGCACCCACAACCAAGCATTCAAGAAAGTAGAATAAACCTAAAAGGTATAATTTATGATTTATTTTTTCTAGGGTTTATGATTTTTTATGCAATGGTAAACCAAGAATATTACAAGGTGGTTGTGGATGATGTAGGAATCACAAATATTTTGCAAAATGAATCTTTTGTTGCTTTGAAGGCAAGGGATTTAATTGAAGCATTGAAAGAAATAGTGTAATTACTTCCTCCTGGACCATTTTAAAAGGATCATATCACATGGTTACTTCATGTTACATTTCGACACGTACAATCTTTATAACCAGATTAAAATTGCAATCATTCCATGGGATTGGCTTGAACATTTTGTGCAAGGGGAATAGAACTATCCAAAATTTCCTTGCAAATTTACAAAGACAAAGGAGCACAAGCTTTGCGAGCCCCCAAACACATTAACACACCCAAGAACCAACTCTGCATTGCTTATTTTTAGGTGAAGAAACAAAGAGCAAAACATTTTATTTATGCCACATTCCTTATTTTGCACTTCTATATTGGTTTAAGTTTCCATAGTGTATTGTTTTAATTTTGCAATTTGGCATATTAGTTTGTTATTACGAGTTAGGCAATGTTGGTTGTCACATTGTATTATAATTTCTCCAATCTCCCTTTTTTTTAAAATTCTATGTCATTTGCAATGTTTTTATGTTGTTCCTTTACTCTAAAATCTTGTGAAAGTTTGCTACTAAGCATCCTTTCATTATATATAAATTTAATCCATGTTCAAACTTTGAACATGGTTTTAGTTGTCCCATTGTATTGTGACCATTCCAATCTCATTTTTTAAGTTAACTAAATATTATGTGGATGATTTTCATGTTCAAGGTTTGATGTGAATCTAAAGTTCACTGCCTGTCATTGTGTTGTAAGTTCTCTTGTAACTTTGGACTCGAAGACTACACCAATGTACTCCTAGATGACATGTAGAAGCTACTATTATCTACATAACAAAAGCAAAAACATCATCAAGTGAATGAAACAACCAACAAGAAGAAAGGGAAAATGCTTTGGTGGAGTTCCTGGAATCTAACCAACAATCACAATTAAAGACTCGTATTTCAAAGATAATGTCTAATATGTCCATTAAACATGGTTATCAAAGAGTTTTCATTGCAAAGCAACATACTTGGACCAAAACCTTTATCAATTGAAATACTTGAATGCAAAACATAAAAACAACCAAGGTCAAATATGCCATGGGAAATATGTTATTGAATATCGCCATGTTTTAGGTTCCCAACTATTGGATGGTATGAAGGCCCACCTAATGGAGCTTCTAAGGCAAGGCCTGTCCCCAACTCAAGTAATGACTCATCACAAAGCACATGTTAGAAACATGCCATTGAAAAATGAACCTATGACTTGAAACACCTTTGTTCTCATGGCTGATGTGGGAAACTTGGCAAAAAATAAGGGCTAATGAAATATGGCAGAAATACCACAAGGACCCCATTAGTGTTAGAATGTGGGTTCTAGAAAATATTGATTCAATTTTTTATTATGTTCAACATGCGCCTTTGGACCTCAATTTACAAACCCAAGATGACACACCATTCAAATTAGGAATTCAAACTTCATGGTAGTGGAAATTGTGCAAAAATTTAGGCATGGTAGTGCAACATTTTTTGATGCAACATTTGGCACAAATCAAAATAAGGTACGCCCTTTTTTCTATTGTATGAAATGCCACAAAATTAATATGTTTAATATCATTAGTAACTAATGTCAGCTCCATGTTCTTTGCAGTACCGAAGTTGTACACCCTAATGGTGTTTGATGAATGGCGAATGGGATATTGGTTGATTTCATTGTCATTGGAAAAAGTTGAAAAAACACTTGACCTTAACCTAATTCTTTGAACATTATCAAAACATATGTTAAGCCATTGGATGCCTAATCTTATACTTGTTGATAATGTTCAAGCTAAAATCAATTTGTTGAAGTTTGATTTCATAAAATTTACCTATAATTCCATGTATATTAATTTTGTATTATAATGCATACTTTGTTGTAGAACAATACTATGTGGTAAATCATATTTTGTTATACAACATACTTTGCTACACAACATACTAAATGCCATAAATAATTATTCTTTTGCAGAGCATAAGTTTTTTTCATAGCATTATATATTTCATGTCATATTAACATTCATAGAGACTTTATTAAACTAGTACAAAAACTAATTTCTATAGTTGATGTGTTTTCATGCAACAATGTTTAGCCAAGTGCCAAAGTTTTTTTATGTTTGTGGCATGTGCACAAAGCATGGGCAGAAAATGTTGTAAAACAAATTGCAAGTGTGAACAACTAAACTTGAAACTATTATTTGCTATGGGGAAGATCATGTATTCACAAGCTTGTCCACTAGATCATGATCCTATTTTGTGGGCACAACTACAAATATCATGGTAACTAATTATCCCAATGCATCTTGATTTGTTACATAGCTTAAAGACCATTGGTTGCATAAGGTGGGAATGTGGTGTGGTGGTAATCACAACAGTCTGCATGCAAGGCAAGACACCAATGTGATTGTGGAATCATTCCATAGCAACATGAAACAAATATTCTATTTTTCCAAAGAACTGTTTACTAGACGTAAAATGGATTGGCTGATTTTTCATCTTTTTGGCGATGTTTTTGCTCACTACTAATATGGTGTGCAATGCAAGCTTTTTGGGTATGTGAAAAACAAAAAACAAGAATACATCATTGTTTCAACTATGTTAAGAGCTCACAATATTTCGAATTCTAATGTCTTATTGTGTCTTGATGGGGAGGACATTGCTTTTGTCACATCCATCAACCACACACCCAAATTATGGACCATTCACACTCCATCATCTAAATGGCCACAATGTGGTTGCCCACTTGCACAACAAGGAATTGCATGCAAACATACATCATGAAGGTATTAAAAATGTTGCACCCAAACATACCTAATGGTGCCATTATTAGGGATATGGGCACATTCCACAAAGTAAACAAAGGTTTTGCAATAGTTGGACACATGGTTTGTGATGACCTCCTAGATCAAAAATGACGCGTTCCCAAGTCCCTAATTGGCCCAAGTTGGGGCTAAGTCTCTCAAATTGCGAAAATGCGGGGGACTTAGGGCACACTCCCAGCTTCCAACATTAAAGGGGGTAAGAGGGGCGTGCTGGAAGCTCCAGGATTAGACTAGGAAGAGGGACAAGCTACTTAATTATTCGGTCCTGCATCCAAATCCAACCAACAAGTTGGTTAGAACTCATTTTACATTCTTTTAGTGTTGGGACAAGCCATGGGCAACCTTGGACTCACTTGACTCACCACGGCCCGAACCCGAGGGAAGCCACCACCTTCCCCCATATAATATTCTTTGCGTCTCTCCGTCGCACTTGCATCTGAATGGCACTTTTTCCCGGGATTCCCAAAGTGGAGTCCCGAAATTGTTCCGGTTTGGACTCCCAAAACTTTGGGCGTTCATAACTTCTCGCTCTGACCTCCAATTAGGACGAGTTCTAAAGCAATTTTGTAGTTCTCCTTGAGAGCTTTCCAACGGTGTGTCACACTTTACCTGCACACACCGGAATCGGGTCGATTCCTGACTTTTAATGGTCGGGAGTCAAATTGCCAGTTTGACTTCTGGCCCTTCTTTCGCCCATAACTTGTGCTATAGATGTCCAAATGGCTCATGCGAGGCCATTTTAGATATCTACACTCCGAGACCTTTCCAACGGTATAAAGAACACCTCAATGCAAGGTGTTTTGACCCCTACAATCGCGCTCTGAATTTTCGGGAGTCCCGGGGGACTCCCAAGTCCCATTTTCGGGAGTGTGAGTGGCGACCTCACACTTCCCTCAAAGTGAGGTTGCGACAAAAAAACTAACATTCAAAAAAAAATGAAAACATTGGTAGCTTGGAGATGAAACCCACTATTGGCCAAACCAAAAGTGCAAAACTAAAAACCTCATTGACCAGGTATTTGATGACATAAAATCTAGTGCCATTGAAATTCCCATGTTGCAACTACATTTACTTTTAGCATTGAAGGTGTTGAGACGCAAACAACAAGACATGATAGTTAGGGGGATTGTTGGTCTTGAGCACCTTGTTTAAAAGGCATACATGTTTTCATTCATTGTTTATTGATTATTTAAAGGCACTCCAAACCATTGTTATAGTTTTTTAATCTTATGCATATTACAAAACATTGTTTTATGTCAACTTTATTTCAATTTTTTTTGTTTGCTCCAAACACATGGTTGTAAGCATGCTAGTCTCTCAACCCTTGTATGCACATTCAATACATACATAATTCACATTCTTCAAATTGTTGCAACACATGTTAGGGCGATAACCAGTATTACATGAAAAACAAAACATTCCATGCATTAGAACCACCCCTTTTACATTCTACTATGAAGTTATGAATTCTATAAAACAAGAATTGAACTAGTAATTGAACAACTATTGATATTTCCAGAACAACCCAAAATACCAAGTAAGGAAACAACCTTTAGAATCCCACTTTGCCTTGAACTATAACCACACAATGCACACATAGATTTGCAAATGTAGAAATATAAACACTTGTTATAATGTAGCACAATACATATTACATTTTGTCTACCTACATAAATATATGGTTTTAGTGGTCATTAACATGTTTTAAACATTTCCAATAATGTTTAGTGTCATAACCAAATGAAAGCATGGTAAAGTAGACCACAAATGTTCCTTGCAACATAAATGAAAAGTAGCTAGGAAATATGTTTTGATATATTGAACTTAAGAATATTATTAAGTTCAAGGATTAATATGAACATTTTCTTCAACTTTGTTAAAACTTTAAATAAAGAATACATGTTTAAAGTATGTTTACTTATAAATTCATGGGAATTCAAACAAATGTCACATTCTACTTTATAGCCTTTATGTAAATTATAAGTAGATGAGATTTTACATTTTTGAAATTTTGAATTAATGGGTGCCTAAAATGTACTTTTGGTTTTTCATCTTTTTCACGTTCTAATAAAAATATATTTAGCTTATATCATAAAAATAGGTTCAAAAAAAATTTACCAATCAATTTCAAACCTACTTATTACCTACTTTTATTATACTAATTTTTTTCAAATTTTATATTCAATTTACTATAAACCCAATGTAGGCATGGATGTTTTCAAAATGAAAAATAAAAAACTTTCCAATCTACTTTCTTATGTTTTTGTAAAAAACCATCATATTTTTAAATGGGGTTTTAAGTAAATTATTTTTTTGGCCTACTTTAGTGTGCTTTCATCCAACCTTCAATTAAAAACCAAAAGCACATCCAACTAATGAAAATTGTTGATACCAACATAAAAAACATTATAACATGTCTACCTCAACAAAATAAGGGAATGCAAAAAATACATTGTTCTACCTTTACAATCTATAATTGAGTATGATTGTCTTGTTGTTACTACAAACCATCTTAATGTAAAAATTTGTAATCCCAAGTTAATGTCTTTATTATTGATTAGCTGGCATAAAACACCAATTTCTTGGTTCTATCACTTATGCAAGATCTTGAAACAATCACAAACTATGGTTGATGTTGATCCTCCACCATTGGTTGCATTTCCCAAGTCAACAACCCAACTTGTGTTTGCAAAATCCGAACTACTCGATGTCTTTAATATTGCATTCATTAAAACTGACTACATTTCAATCACATCATCCATTGAAAACCAAGTTGGTGTAACTTACAACCAACAAAAGATTATAAGATTTAGATTTAAATAATCTTGTATTCAATATTCTAAAAACTTAGAGGTGTGAGTAGGGGTAATTACACCTTAATGTCAATTGCATTATCTTGGTACATGTAGTCATAATATTTGGCCATGAATTTCATGACATAAAACCCACACTCCTAATCAGATAGTTGTTGTGGTCCATCAAGCCACACCCTATTGTTATTTGATATTTCTCACTTCCATTCAACTATCCCTAACAATTTACCTTGGTAACAACCCACTTGTAGATTCGAAAATGTTGGTAGTCTTGAGAAGGTCGTAGTGCATAAAATGGGAAGCACTCATTACAATTACACTCCAATGGTTAACATCTTATAGAGGGACTAAGACCTCCTGGACGTTGGAAAACACTTTGAACTTCTTCTTCACAAAATTCACAATAACATCCTTTGATTCCCCTTTTTCTTTTGCCCAACTTTTTACCATATCCCACATATGAGGATGGGTGATATATGAAACCTTTTGTGATGTATGGTTGTGTGTATACCACAATCTAAAGAAATCCAATGCATCTATAAATCAGTAGCTAGTAATGTTGTCAAGCAAGGAGATATTAACATCAATTTTTAGTAAATAATCACTTGATGTGACAAATTTTATTGCAAATTTGTTGGTCCCACCTCTGTTGATAATGAAATCCTCCATTGTTGTCGATAACATGTAAGAACAACCATTGATATTGAGTAGAACATCTAACTCTAGGATTTATTTTTTCCACATGTATAACCTTTAACATGTTCTGCACATGTAACATGATTACAATAAGAAATACAAACTACACAAATACTTCACATTTGCAATATGAATATCAAGTGCAACTATATTTGAATCATGAACTCCATCAATTGGTTATCTAAACTAGTTTGTGGTAGTTGTTGTTTTGCTGAACATGTCTTCTATAGCAAACCTACAAGTTATTATAACCAAATCTATATATTTGAGTCTAGTAATTATAAAACACATAATGCAAGATTTTATGAAATAATGGCTTTCTACAAATCGAAGTTTTGATAGTATTTACATATGTTTTCCAAGCAATGATGGATATTTCATTTGAAGTCCATCATCTACTTGGTCTCTTCCATAATATGTCACAATGGTGAGAGATGATGCAACCGCACTGGGATTATTATCATGTGTTGGGGCATGCAAAGAACTAGTTGGCTCAGATAAATTCCTATTTTGGGAGGAGATGTTCAAGTTGGGTATTAATCTGACATGGTTGTGTGAAAACTAGCCTAAAGGTCGTAACCCAAGAGAGAAGGAAGGTGTCTTCATGAATCCAACATGGGTTGTTGTTAAGGAAGTTGATAGGATGGGTGTTGCAAGGCTTGGATTATTGACATATGACTATAAGTCAACAACATTGAAAGGTTTACAGTCCCGCCTAAGGCTATCACTGAAGGCTGCTTTGACAAACAAATCAAACCCCATAAGATGGTGCGATTTCTTGCTTACAAGTGCACTGGCCATGGAGGACTAATTAGAGCAGATGGGATGTTGGTGTTTATCAACTTCTACATTTTGAAATTTTGGTATTTCCTACATAAGACATGGGGAAAATATGAATGGCCAAAATAGGATGAGTGAAACCAAGTGGGATTTTTAAATCTAAATTTAATTTAAAACATGTTTTGTCATCTCACAAATATAATAATAATGTAAAGAGATTCCATGCACATGTTGTGTCATTGTCAATTTGAACTATTGCAATGCTTACCTCTACAATTTTTTCAGGGGCTTCATTCACTCAACCAAGCTTCACAAACAATGCATGAACCTTACAATCCATATTGTCTACCAAGTCAATTTTGCATTTGTTCTACGTTAAACAAGGCATTGACATCTTGAAGGTATGGATTTCTTGGAAAAACCCAGCCAACATTGATTTCCTCCTTCACAAACAACATTTGATTGACCACATGATTAGAAAAGTTCACAAGTTATAGAAAAATTAAACATTGGTTTATAGGTGGAGCACTTGCAAATTGTGACCCACATTTGTTGGATTAAACTTATTAGAGATGCGTTTGTTCATTTTATTAAAAGCATTGTAACTACGCAAAATCCATTAAAGGAATTGTTTGCATGAAAATGTGCAGGTGGAAAGGTAGTGAATGAAATATTTCTAGTCCAAGATTGGCTTGCAATCATGCCCAACATCAAAGTTGCACCACATGTCTTCCAACTATTTTGTTATTCCAAGATTGTATAAGTTTGAAATTATTCTATGATCATGAACAATCTTTGACATGAATCATTATATCTTTTCAATGATTAAATTTTGTAGTTGTAGATCAAATCCAAGCAACCCCAACAAATCTTACCAACATTGTGCAACATTTTCATTGCCTTGACACAATTTGGGAAACCATAGGAAACCAAAGTCAAGAACAACTTGCAATACTATGGTTAACCTCACATAATCCCTTTGTTCACAATAGTAATGTAGGATATTGCAAAGGGTTAATCCCTTGTTTACATGAGCAAATGGACATAGTCTCCCAAATGTTGATGTGCAAAACAATTTGAATGTTCAAACTATGTGCGGGCACTTTGTATCCAATGTTAATTGTTGTGATTCCTTTTCCACTTCAGTAATGATCATATTCTCCAACTCTACTTTTGTGTGCTTGCATGGGCATTAAAGACCAAAATCCAAAGGATACTGCTTCAATAGGTGGTATAATGGTGATTAGCCCCATTTTGACCTCTCTTCATTAACTTTAATGTGTTGGTCAATTTTTTGCAATTCCTATATAACATATTTAGTTTTTTTTCTTCTTGAATGATTTTGTTGCATTTGTTTTATTTGCATCATACTCTTTTTTTGGTTGCAAATATTGTAGGTACTTTCGGAGGCATTTCATTTCAATGAACCTTTTGCATGGTGTTCTTTCCATCCCCTCTAGATGTCCATGCATTCAAGGATTATTTGATAACATCTGAAATGTGGATTATCCCTTCAATCCCTCCACCAACCTATCGGATGGGCAACAAGTAAAAAAAAAAAAAAAAAAAAAAAAAAACTAGAGTGAATGATAAACCCAATAAGGTAAAAAAGTTGTAGTGTATTCATTAGTGGATAAAGATATCATTGACCAAATGTTAAAATAAGCATGTTGCTTAAAATGCCATCCATTTCCAATTTCATGAAAGGTGCCATAGTGTCTTTTTGTTTTTTCCAATTATTTTCTATCCATGACAATATACGTCTCTGACAATAGAACATATAGCCCATTAATCTTGACTTCCAAAGGAAGAGGGGGTAGCCCACAAGAACTTTCCATTATGAAAGTCTCAGCAATTGACCTCACCTTTGCCTCAATGTTTGATCTACTAAGATGTGGTACACCCTTATGTGGTAAAGTTGCAGCAGAAAACAAAGACAAATTTGCATATGATTTATTCTTCTTATTGCAAGGGCTTTTGCATTGTCCAATGTAGTTTTTTGCAGTGGTGGTTTCTTGAATGGCATAGGATTTGTAGCCAAACCTACAAACTGCAAAAATGATAACAACCTTTTAAAATCAACCTCCCACATTACATTGGCAAAATCAAGATACTAAAGTAGATAGCCAATTTACATGTTTATGTAGTTCGAACTTTAAGAAAATCTTCATCATTGTTCAATTCATAAACCTCCTTTTCCTTAGGAGGTGTAAGCCTTGCATGGGGCATTTTCATGGGTTGTTTCTAATTCTTGATTGGTCCTACCCTTTTGGTGGAATATTATGTTGTGCCATCAATTGGATGATTTAGGCGGTTTGATAGTGTCTTCCCATGCTTCTCCCTTAACTTGGTAAGCTCTTTAACTTCATATTTTGTGATGGTAGGGTACATTTTTAACAACTCCTTCCTTGTGTATTTAAGGCAAAAGTTCATCATTATGTGATAAGATAATGTATTTTTGTTTTTAAACATACTTTTGCAAAACTTGCATTGGGATGAAGGCCTATTGTCAAAAGTTGGTACATTTGGGCACTTCATATCAAAGTGTGCTTCCAATGCTAACATTTCATGCTCCTTTTCCATGTATAATGCAACACAATGGTGTCTAATTTGTTGATTTGTATATTCTACTCTTACTTTCTGAACTACCAATAATTTACAATGGGAATCATAGTAAATAAGTTGTAGCCTTCACAATCCTTGAATTGAAATTACCTTACAAACAAATGTAGAAAAACTAAATAATAGATGGATGTAGCTATTAGAATATTGTTGGAAAATTCCCAAAGTTATAACTCTGCATCATAACACCACAACATCACAAAACTCACATAACATTACATTTTCCATACCTTCGTATTACCCGACTACATAATATTTTTTTAATTAATTAATTAATTTTTTATTCTTCTTTTTCTTCACATTTCATTGACCTAAACCCAAGACTTTGACATTGCACTAAAACAAAAACAATAAGCGTGAAAAACCCCCAAGGCCATCTTAAACCCTACACACAACTGTATTTTACTACACCATGTTCACCAACAAATTCATGGACAACAAAATAATATTGGGGGTTGAATTATTTTGTTTGATTGGAGTTCCAAGCACAAATGTTGTGTTTTCTCGCACAAGTGTTGAATCCATGATTGTAAACAAACCTTAAAGGCAAAGAACAATAATGCAAAGCAAAACTAAAGAAGGTCACTTCACCACTTAATGCAGCACAACTTCCTTGTGTGCAAAACCTTTCAAACATGTGTACCACAATAATTAATGTTGAAAGCAATCAATGACAATACACGAGAACATGAGAATTACAATCCTAAAACCCTAAACCTACTTCCTTTGCACTACATGCAAGCAAACCTCCTATCCAACCATGTCCTCATAATCTTTTTCTACCTATTTTTGGATTTTTTTGGAAAGATGATTGTGTGCGTTTTCCTCGTCATTTGAATATTTACTATTTGTACAAGTAGCAAAACAAGTAAAATCACAGTCAATGGCAACAACATTCCAAGGTGGTCAATGGTGCTTGAGATGTTCTATGGATGATGATGAAGGGGCCCTACATGTGTGACGTGGAAGGCCTGGTGGTGAGGCATTATGACCTAGAACAAGTGTTGAACAAAGCTCAATGGGGGGTAAATAATGTCTTGCATTTTGTAGTGGTGAAATTTTGTCCTCAACCTAGAATCTACCTCTTCTACCTCTATGCCTAAAAATTAAAGCAAAAAGCAAGGTAAAATCGCCCAAAAGCTATACCTACGTATGAGTTTCATCTACATTTCCTCCTAATGAATGGCATGCTTTATAGTTATTCAATTGCTAGATGGCTCCATTGAATCATCCATTATTTTCATTACTCACACATCATTGCCATCATTTGCCAAAAAGACAATGAGTGTTACATAGGGTTCATTACTTCTTGTCATTTACAAAATGACCATTCTCACCATCATCAATTATGTAGTTTAAATTTTCATCACCAAATTGATAAGAACGATGCATTGTTTTGTGCTTGACTTTCTAAGTTCATGAAATAGTAGAGTTGGTTATGGTTCAAATTATGGGATCTATGAAAGATGATAAATTTTTCTCAACCTTAACATTCATGAAGATGAAATTATGGAATGAATTTATGAGCATTTGGATTGGTGGTTCATATGTCTGCATAACCTTTTTATACTATTGATACATTTCCTTATAAGAATGCCATCACCATTGAATTGAAAAGAAAACAAGGAGGAGTCTTCTAGTTTAGTGTGTTTTAGCTTCAGGAGTGCCTCATTAACAACTACTCAATGTTATTAAGTAATTGGAAAGTTCTATGTTTTTTAAATATTATGGTTATTATATGGTGTAATCTGTGAGATTGATGCCTAGCCCCATAGGCCAAATGATTTTTGTATTGTAAATATAAGGCATGCTTACCAAATGTTTATTTCATTTTCCAACATGTATATGTTTTAATGTTCAATGGTAATAGGTTTCAAGGGACTAAATCTAATATTAAAATGCAATTTCAAAAGAGAAACATGCCCCTTTCATCTTGGGGCTACATCAAGCAACCCTTAAGAAAAATCTTGCAATGGTAAATTTTTTTTTCACCTAACTTTTAGTTTTGAAATTAGAACCTTGGGTAGATACTATATTTTTGTATACCATTTTCAATATTAATGTTTCAAGAGCTTTTCAATGGTATATTGGGGGCCTAATTTGGACCATGTTTATTATATGCACTTTTGTCCCAAAAAATTAAAATTACCAAAGGACTATAACTTCCAAAATGTTTTTCATTTGGGAATGGTTGGGATTCACTTCTTCACTCTTCCACACTTGTTGGTGCTTGAATCTTGGGACACTCTCACAACCCACTCCCATTTTCATGCCTTAACTTTTATCATAAACTCAAAACTAGAATCATGATAGTAAGTGTTGTCTTGAACCAGATATTCATACAACTTCACACATTCATACAAAACACACCACAACCTACACCCCTATAGGTTCCAATGTTTGCCTTGTAGTTACTCTACAACTTGCCATTGAGATTACAATTGTATGGCATTTTGCTAAATTTTCCAAATTTGGTTTCCCAAAATCAAGTTATTTAATTGTCCTTTGGAGGAAAGTGATTTTCAAACAACACATCATTTTCAAAATGTATGTAAGTACATCATCTTCTAGCCGCTTGAAAATAGTTTTCCAAATTTGTATCTAAATCACAATTCAAACATGATTTGAATCCTCTAAATACCTTTTAAATGGTGAGACATTATTTTGTTGTAATCTGAATGTTACAACCCCACTTTGAGGGAAGTGTGAGGTCGCCACTCACACCCCCGAAAATGGAACTTGGGAGTCCTCTAAGACTTTTGAAAATTCAGAACGCAAGTGCAAGGGTCAAAACACCTTGTATTGAGGTGTTTTTCATACCGTTGGAAAGGTCTTGAAGTGTAGATGTCCAAAATGGCCTCGCATGAGCCATTTGGACATTTACAACACAAGTTATGGGTGAAAGAAAGGTCGGAAGTCAAATTGACAGTTTGATTCCCGACCACTAAAAGTCAGGAATTGATCCAATTCCAGTGTGTGCAGGTGAAGTACGATACACTGTTGGAAAGCTCTCAAGGAGAACTACAAGTTTGCTTTAGACCTCGTCCCAATCGGAGGTCAGAGGGAGAAGTTATGAACGCCCAAAGTCCTGGGAGTCCAAATTGGGACAGTTTTAGGACTTCACTTTGGGAGTCTCGAGAAAAAGTGTCATTCAGATGCAAGTGCGGCGGAGAGGCACAAAGAATACTATATGGGGGAAGGTGGTGGCTTCCCCTGAGTTCGGGCCGTGGTGAATCAAGTGAGTCCAGTGTTGCCCGAAGCTTGTCCCAACACCAAGAGTGTTCTAAATGAGTATTAACCAACTTGTTGGTTGGTTTTGGATGCAGGACCGAGTAACTAAGTAGCTTGTCCCTCTTCCTAGTCTAATCCCAGAGCTTTCAGCACGCCCCTCTTACCCCCTTTAGTGTTAGAAGTTGGGAGCGTGCCTCGAGTCCCCCGCATTTCCGCAATTCAAGTGACTTAGCCCCAACTTGGGGCTAACTAGGGACTTGGGAGCGCGTCACTGAACCTTTATAACTTTCAAAAAAACATCTTCTTGACAAAGCAAGCCCATGTTACTTTACTTTACATTGATTTTTTTTTAATAATCTAATAGTCATTTTATTCAAACATGTTTTGATCCCTCAAACTTCATTGTAAATATTCAAAACTCCTCAATAATTCCAACCAATCTTCAAAGTGGGAATGCCACTTAGGATTGGAGTCTTTCTTTTCATTTCCACACACATCCCATTTTGTCTACACATTTTTTGGTTCATGACATGCCTTGGGCTTATTTCAAACTCAAGTTGTCATGCCCCAAAATTGGTTGCGAACGCAAGGTTAAGGTCTAGACACTTTGAATGTACAATTAGGGCATTCCTTCAACAAATAAGGCCTCCAAATAGTCAAATATGAAGTTCCACTTTGGATCTTTATGTTTCCTTGCAAATTGAACAAAATAAAAAAGCTTGATGATGGAAATGTTTGAAAATTAAAAAGGCAATATGTTGCTACCAAAGCCGATTTGGAGTTATTCATATGTAACACAAAGACCTTCATAGGTCTCACATGCATGATTTTGTTCCTTGTATGTGTTTAAGGTTTGATAAAATGTGTTCAAATGACAATGTTTTCATCTACAATTTTGTTAGTGTTATTTAAAATTATGTGCACCAAGTGTATGTGATCATTCACTCATTATGGGCCTAATGATTTCAACACATTCTTGAACATGATAAAACATTTCAATTTTGTTTTGCATGTGAGTTGAATTACTAAACCCAATTTTAGTCTAGCATATGCAACATTTTGGTCATATATTCAAGATACATACATGGTTTATAAGAAAAATATGTTAATTAAAACACTTGTCATGTTTATAATATACAAAAATGATATGTGATTTGATCCAAGGACTATAAGGTCTTTTTGCCCCAAAACCAAAATCTTGTCCATTTGGAACTTTTGCAACTTGATTATTTTAGGTTGAATATTGCCTCAATATTTCACTAGTTGTGCAATCATCATTATTAAATGAATGTTAGGTCAATGCAAGATAAGGTGAATCACTTTTTATAGTGCATTGCAATTTTTAACAAGGTATAATTTATTGAGATGCAATAAAGGTATAGTAAAATCATTAATATGATATTTTTTCAAATGGTTGAAGATTGTTAATTGAAACTAAACACAAACAAAATAATATTATACAAAAAAATACACCAAACATATAGTGACGAACTTTTGAAATGTTTACAAATGAGTAGTTATAACATTATGTCCTTTCACATAAAAGCACATTTGTTATCATTTTCGTTCCAAACATGTTATAGGGACTTAATATTTGACACATTAAAGAAAAAAAAAAAACATAAATTCAAAGACTTTGTTTGAAAAAAATTTAAAATCTTGATTTGGACCTTTTTTTTCAAAAGTCCCTAGTGTGGTCATTTTTGGTTGGTTCCCCCTAATATGTGTGTTAAAGAGGTATCTATGTGGGTGGCTCTTTCAATTGATCATATTTGTCCAATTTTCATCACATAATTCACACTTAACCAAGGATATTATTAATATACAACAAATTTAACATTAGAAAATGGACTTAAATGGGAGTGTTGTATGTGCCAAAAATGATTGACCTTAATTTGCAATTACCTTATTCAAAAATAAAATATGCATGTGTTATGATGTATTTGAAAAAAATGAAACCATACCACATTTTTTTGATATTGGCTAATCCATTTTATAATCTTATAAGCTACAATTTTTTTTTGTACAATAATACACTTAACCCCATTTATATGTGACAAACAGTTCTTGAAATTTAAGGAGATTCAAGATATAGGTGGGGTTTGCTCCAACTTTTCACCCCAACCATGCTCGATGAAACACTACTGTTGGAATATCAATCTTGTTTTTTTATGTTGATAATATAAACCAATAACCTTCTAACAATGAAGTCATTCATAATTGCCATCCATGCAATAGGATGTAATGCATGCTGATTTTCGGCCAACTCATCCCCCATCAATTATTATAATGGTTTAAGTTGATTGAATTGTTTTTGAAGCTATGGTCTAATCAAGTAATGTAAAATATGAAAGTATTTTTCTATATTGAACTACATGAACAAAAGGTTAAAAACCATGACTTGACAAGGTGTTTATTCATCCCATTAAGGTTTTTCCTTGGGGAGTGTATCCGAAAACTCATCTTTTTGTGTTACAAAATGAAGCTCACTCACAACATAGCAATGTAGGATCCAAGCCTAAACACATAATGACAAGGGAACAAATTGACATATTTGTGTATATTCTGATGGTGTGATTATATTAATCTCAATATTGTTGGACACCGATCTAAGAGCATGTATCAAAATGATTACCAAAAAGCTAACAAACACAATTTGGCCTTGAAATTCCAAAGATAAATATTCATTGTACCAAAAACTAGAAAAATGTAACTAACATTTAAGACTCTAAGTTTGGACAACCATTACTTAGAAAAATTATACCACTAACATATAAGCAATGAAAAGTGGTCACATGATTAAAAAAGACAACTAATTCTAGCAAAAGATTAGTAGCACAATATGTTTAATTATAATAAGAGGTTGGTAGGACAATTTAATTTGAGTTTTTATAGAATGTTGTGCAGTTAAAAAAGGAAATCAATATATATACCCCAACTAAACACATCTGATAACCATTGATCATGTAAGAAACAACAAACACAAAATCTTTGTTGCCTTCACAAGATTATCATAGTTGCCAAATAATTTTCCAAAGAACTTTTCCATGTGTCCAATTATGTAGTAGTGCTATTCCTTAGACATAAACTATATATTTCTTTTGGCATAACCACCCAACTTTCAAATTGCACATCCCAACATAACACATTCATAAATCTTTATTGTTCTATAACAAAGTACAACTATATGAATTAATCACAATTGAATCAATTTACAAATTTTTATCCATTGTAACAATTGTCCAACCCTTCATCATTAATGTCTATGTTAACCTTTTGAAACGCATACATACCTATAGTAACATGAAAATATATAACCCATGGACAATCATAAATTGTTGATGTTCTATAAACATTAAAATAACCCATAATTTAAAAAACTTCTCACAATTAAATGCATATAGTAATATAATCACATGCACAAATTCCCATATACTGATAATGGCTTCTCTCAACATTGAAACCACGTGAAACTTCTAAATTGAAAACATCCCCCCATATTTCAATACACAAATTCCCACAAATAGAAACCATGACTAAATGCATAACCGTTGCACAATGTTAAATTTTCCCTCCTTCTCCACATAATTGTCTTTTCTTTTGTGTCATCATTAGTTTAACCCAAGATATTATGGTACATGAGAGTTGACAAATTAAATTATGAGCTTTATAACATTTTGTGTGATGGGTGAGACTTTGAATTACATTGGACAAACTAAGGTTTACCTCCCTCTCAAAGTTTGTAATTTGTGCATGTTTGAACTTGTGGTTCGTTTTAAGTTTGTGTGAATATAAAACTTTGATATTTATTTTTTTATCACATTATGGATTTTGCTACTTTCCATGTTGTAATGTATCCAATTTCAACTATTCTATAATATTCATGTGGTACTCCCATTTTGCATTAATGTTTTTTGGTGGGTGCTAGTTAGATTTAGTTCATGCAAAAAAATATCACCACTATAAACCCATTTATATTCAATCAAGTTTGTTGAAAGTGGAGTCAACAGGTGACAAAAGCCATTTGTTCCTACTCCAAATTCACCTCAAAAGCCACTTAGGTATATCAGACAACAATTTTATTGACATTCACGCACATTTCATGATTTATAAAACAAAAACCCTAGTTCACAATGAAGTTCCATCTTTGGACAAAAAATATATATCTACTTTACTTTGTTCAATGAAGCTAGCCTTCAATGAATTTTTCTTCTTAATTCAACCCAACCAAATCATAGTGATTAGTGATTACAAAATTTTCTCCCTTCTAAAACAACTCACCATGTAGCCCCAAAGCAATTTTTTTGACAAGCTACAACAAGCAACCAAAAATATGTAATTTACATTATTTATTTATGGGCAAGATGAAAAATATTTCATATGCCTAATGTCATCCATCTATTAAGGAAGGTTGTTTGTTTGTTTTGTTTTGTCCCCTTCAAATCGCCTGAACTATAATGCCCCTACCATGCTCTTCATACCATTGGAAAACCCATTGGAAAACCCTTGATGAGTAGTGGTGTATGAAGGTGGTTTTGCAATGCTTAGACCTAGCATGGAAGAGTTATTGAATTTTGAAGAATTTAGTTGTTGAAAAATTAGTAAAATCAAAATTAAACATTATAGCTGGAAACTGCAAAGTGGGCAAGCTTGGCACTATTGGAAATCTCTCCATGAGTAAGATTGCATGGAGATGATTTTATAATTTTTAGACCTAAAGTGTAAGAGATATTAAATTTTGAGGTAATTTTGTCATTAAAATTTCAGTTATATCAAACATTAAATTCTAATGGAACTTAAATTTCAGATTTATGTTAAAGAAGGCATACCATTTACCCTCTCTAAATTCATTCGACATTTTCAAGAATCTGTGCTCAATGGCACAAGCCACACTTGTTGTGTACCTGAAATAATGATCACTGGGTAACAATCTGCCCATGTACCAACAAGCTTTTGATGTTTTCAAAGGCAAAAATCCTATATGAAGAAATCCTTTTAAATGAGTGTACTTATTGTGCCCTTGTAAAATACTCCATAGTCCAAGGGTTTATTTTTTGGCTTTCTATTTGAGAGCACCCCTCCAACACAAGATTGGTCTGTCAGTTGAAGGACCCCTCTGCTCATCACATGCATACCTTTCATTATTTGAATTAAAAAAACCAACCTTTGGTGCTTTCCGCTGGTGGCAGAAGGGCCACTCCTAAGGGCCGCTCCTAAGGATCCCCCCCTATTTTTCAGGCCTACACCCTTGAGCTACAATTCTCAAGGCTATGACCCTCAAATTAGGCAAAGGCCCTGGCAGCAGGTTTTTCCCCCTTATACATTATACCTCAAATTGACCCAATTTCAGTTTGAAATTTACATTGTCACCTTCTTCATTTTTGTTGTGTAGGGTGAAGCCCTAAACCCTCCAAAAATAACAGGCCTAAGATGAGGTAGTAACACAACACACAACCAAAAAGTTTAATAATCAAAATTAATAATAATAATAATAATAAAATAAGTAAATAAATAAATCCCAAAGAGAGAAAAGGGTGAGAGAGAGAGAGAGGCCAAGTAATAAGTACATGACAAGAAGCTCCAATTTGGTGAGCACAAATTGGTTGTAAGTGAACTTTAGGTTATATGAGCTGACAAAGGAGCCAAACCCCCAAAAGATCAACTTTTACTCCCAATGAATGTCACACTTTATTTGGAAGCGTGCAAAAGAGGCTGCCACTTCATAAAAACTCTCCCAATATCTAAATTAGGGCAATAACAGCTACTTAATAAGTGGATCACCACTTGTCAGTTCTGCCCCCAATCTCTTGTTGATGCCACAATACCTACCCTATCCTCCTCCTCCTCCTCCTCCTCCTCCTCCTTTCCTACTAGGAAACTTGTAGGTTAAGGTGGTGAGAAGGTGAGGAAGAAAGGGGAAATTTAGGGATCTCCTAGCCATTAAACATGATGGTATGTTAATGGATAATTGATCAAAGTGAAGGGTGTCTGGCTTTTGTTGCAAGTAGTTAATACACTAATAGGTGGAATGGGATTTTTATTTATTTATTTATTTCTCCATTTATCTTATTTTCCAGTTTTGACAAATTCTGTCCTATTATGTGTCCAAACCCTTTGTTTGAAACCATTTCCCCCAAAAGACACCACACCAAACCTAATGCACAAACAACCCCCACTTCCAATAGTTTTTCTTTGATACAAGTGAGAATTGTTAGTACTTTTCCTTGAAACTATTTCTCTCTTCATTGGGTGTTTCCTTTGTCTTCAACCTCACATGCCAAAATGGTTGTGGAATATTTGGAAATGGAAATATTATCATTTTGGATTTTTAAAAAGGAAGAGCTTTTTTTTTTTTCTTTTTTGAAAAAATCAGGGTTGACTTTGGGTCCAAAATCATCTTTGATGCGCACATGAAAAATGTTTCTTTCCAAGAGGCTGCTACGATCACATTTACACATTGTATGTTGTGATCGTAGCATACTAAGATAGATAGGTCGGTGAGCAAACACTTAAGCTTCTAAAAAACATGCATTCACTCTCCTATCACTTTCAACCTTGGAGGTTCAAAAGGTCTAAGTAGCCTTCACATGGTGATCCTATAGTTGTTAAGAGACCTCCATTTTGGTTTGAAATGAGCAACATAAAACTTTCCAAAGTAAGGGGATTGAAAACAATAATTTAGTTTCTTGTGAACACATATCTTTCCACGTGCAATTGAAGTACATCTTATTGGACATGTCAGACTTCATACACAAACAACTTTCCTCCTATGAAGAAACAATGTAGGATTTGTTCAAAATAATTCTTCCAATAAATTTTTTGTTTTGACTTTCAGAAAGTTTGAAAATTTGAAAAATCCCATTTAGGGTCAAACAAATGGTGAGAATGCTCAAGAATAAAATTTTCATTACCCATTACGAAACACAAAAACAACATTTCAATGTAATGTTTATAAACTCCAACCGCAAGATTTGAAAACCAATGTTTTGATTACAAAATATCATTGAATGGTTACAAATTGGGTAATGTTTATTGATAAGTCATTTTTTGAACTATTTGGGTGTTTGTTCACCGATGCATGTTTGATGATGGGTGTCTCTACTAATATTGGGCAAGTATCAAGGTCAAAGGTGGGTAACCCATGCATGCACCTTGTGTGGGGTGGCTTGACCGAAGGGCCTTAACTAATGAAAAATTACTAGTTACCTTACATGGGTGGGTCTTTCTTATCCCATACAATGTGATGCCCTTACCTGGTAGGCCTTGTGTATTACAAAACCCATGAGAACCAATGGTGGGGTGAACATCTAATAACACATACCTATGCAAGGCATTGAACTTTAGGGTTAAAATTTTTAGGTTTAAGCTTTGAGCTGCAATGATGTCAAGAATTGTTAAGTTGCAATGGTGCTTTGAGAATTATTGGGTTTTGTCGATTTGACAAAGCAAAAACTCCACATTCATGATGGAAACAACAATGTGCAACAAAAAATGAATGTCAAATTTGGAAAATCTTTGCCTGTCAATTTCACCCACAACTATTCCATTGATATTTAGGTACACATTCTTGGTTCCAACCTTGCATTTGTGTTTGCATTTTTGTATTGGAAACTGTTGGTGTAACGCCTAATTGTCATTCGTTGTTTTCATTTTGCTTGCATAATTTTTATCATTGCATTGTTGTTTTAATTTTTTTCTTTGCAATTCATCACTCTTGTCGCAATGCCAAAATTTTCTCAAGCTTGCATCATGACATCGGTATTGTCTTTGATGGTGATCTTGCAAGTTTTGATTCAAATTGTTCAAGTGTTAAGGTTTAAGTTTTGTTGATGAATCATTGTACTTTCAAAATTAACAATTTGTGTTGCTTCAACATCTTCATTATCATGTTGTTGCTTTGACATTGTTGTTGTCTTATTGTTGCTTCAAAATCTACATCAACTTGTTGTTGCTTCATTATCTTCATTCTCATGTTGTTACTTTGACATTTAAACTATCATGTTGTTGTTTTGACATCTTCATCATCTTGTTATTGTTTTGGCATCTTTGTTATCTAATTATTGTTTTAACATCTTCATAATCTTATTTTACTGCTTTTGCATCTTCATCTTACTACTTATTACAGGTTTCACTATGTCAAATTTCAATCGATTGTTGGGGTTGAAGGTTCAAATGTGTTCATTTGTAATTTTAGAATTAATAATCAATGGTGTTTGATGGAGTGACAAAAGATGGGGAAGGATCTCCTTTATCTATAGTTGACTATGGTGTTGATATTAGTGAAAATAAGGTTGGGAGTGGTGGTGGTGGGGTTAGGGGTGGTTAGGATGGGCATGGATTTGAATTAGGTCCTAGTGAAATAATTGGCCACTAATATCTTAACAAGGGCAATTTAGAAATTCTGACAATCATAGTTAAACACAACAACAAGAATTGTTTCTCTAGCTAAAACTACACCAAAATTTTGTATCACATGGCAGGAAATAACAAATACATGTGCATTTTTCAGACACAATGACCTTACTACTCATTGCTAATTTCTTTAGTAATGGAATCATGTATAAAAATAAAAACCATGTCCAAGAACTTGATACTCTACATCTCAAAATGACACTATCCACTAAGCTCCACTAAAAACATTCGGTTGAAAAGGCTTTTCTTTTCATCAACATGGTTGGGTTGTGTTTTTTAGCAAATGACAATTCACTAATGAAGTTATCCCAAACATGGTGAACAAAACCATGGAAAGGTACATGTTTCCTACACTTGTTGAAACAACCACAGTTACTACTATAGGGCTTTTGAACATGCATATTTTCATCTTCGAAAACAATTTTTTGGGGTCAAAACATGGTTTGCATCCAAAGTGATTTTATTCAAAGAAACCTTGGAATATGAGGGATGCTATAAATCTTTGTTATTCAAGGCAAACAATTGCTTTATGTAGCAGAATTCCTATTCTTCGTACATTAGTTATGGCACGAAATGTTTAAATTTTTTTGATTCCAATGGTCATTGAATGTTTTTAAAACTAATCCCACTTGGGTACTAGTTATTGTCTAATGCATTAATTGTTGCCATATCCATGTGTGTTATGATGCGCAACACCGATTTTGGTACAAGTGATGTGATGTAGGTATGTGAGCTAGTAAAGTTATGGTTTATTATATAAGGTTTATTTTTTCAATTGGTGTAGGTCTTCTTGTTTAAAGTTTATGTTTATGCAAGGTTTTAATTTTTTGATTTTTTTTTGTTGACTTCAAGTTGGAGATTTTGATGACAAATTGATGCATCTTGGGTATTGCATGTAGGTGGAAGTTATTGGTATGTTGAGGCCACTTTTGGCCTTTGCATCATCATTTCAACCTCATGTCACTCACAACATGTTGGTTTAAAAATTTGTAACTCATTTGAGATTATGTGGGCCTTGAATTGGCCATGCAAGTTGTTATATAATATGATTGCATGAATTTTTTTTGTCTATGATGTTGACTATTTATAATACCAAGTAATGATGATTGTTATCAATGTTGAACTTGTTGAATTTGTTGTGCTTGAGTTGGGTGTATTTGGAACTCTAGGTTCTATTGAAGATGCTACATTAAGGTTGCTTAAATTTGAGTTGTCATTTTTCAAGAAGACTATAGTGCATGTAAACGTTTTAATCTTTTGACTTGGTGGGTAAACCATCAAAAATAGTTTCTTAATTTTAATTTCACATCTAGCATGAAAATTCATGGGCATTGTCAATTCACAAATTTAAACCAAAATAATTTTCAATATGACAAGAACCATCACAAGTTTTAAACATTATCAACTTGGGATTTAAAATCTAAACAAGTTGGTTATTATTATGAAAAACTAAGTAGATGATTCTAAATTTGGGTGCACTATTAGGCATAAATCAATTGATGAACATCTCAAGATTGAAAATGGCATGGTGTTGAAAAATGAAGATTCCATTATTGATTTCAATTTGTTTGAAGAAGACTAATGTTGTGTGGTGTTTTTGGGTGCATAAATTTTTTTGATGCATCATATGCGAAAAGTGAAATGGGATTAAGGTTAGTGTAAATGTAACCAACAAAATAGTTGTGATTGGGTTTTGTGAGCTATTCTAATTTGTTGGTTACAAATACACAAACCTTAAAAGCGAATTGCCCCATTTTGTGTTGTGTGTCTTAATGATTTGTTGGATGTGTAGGTATCCCAACCCTAGGGGGGAAAATGCTTCAATGATGAGAAAAGGAAAAATGTGAAACACATTTTTTTTTTTTAGAGCTCCATAATAGATCAAGGTCTATGTGGTGTTAATGTTGCTTGAGATATATGTGCAAGATCTATTGTGGGGTGTTTCTTTTAGCAAGCATGGTCTAATGTGGTTGAAGGTGATGTAATTGCATTGGAGTGTTTTTGTTGTGTGGGGTCGGTGGGTTTTTAGTTTGCAAATTAGAGTTCTTAATTTTCAATTCAAGGATTGTGGGTTCAATGAAACTACATTGGGGTGTCTCTACTAGGGTTTTAGTTTATGAATTGTAGTGTTGGTTTTGAATCAAAGGACTATGGGTTTGGTGGGTTTTTTGTTTGCAAATTACAATTTTGGTTTTTAAATGAAGGCTTGTAGGTTTGGTGAAATTGCCTTGGGTGATTCTATTGGGTCATGGTGTTTGACACAACATTATTTGTGTCACAAAATATTCTAGTCCTTTGATGATGCAATTGTGTTAGATGAATTCAATGTAATGTCAAGTGTCTAAATTATTTTGAATGTTTGGTTGCTTGAGTGTTTTTGCATGTGTGTGCATGGTTTGTGAAAGTTTAAAAGTGCACTCCACCCCCACCATGTGAAATTGCTTTACAATTGAAGGTGATCAATTATTTATGGCATGTCATCAACAACTCCATTTATTGGAATGTTTTGCTAGCTTGGTTACAATCATGCAGAAATCTAGGTTAAAATTAGTTGTGGAAATAGGATTAAAATATACAAATAATTTTCAAAAACATTTTTGTAAATTGCGTGACAACATTACACTTTAAACTTCTCATTTGTCTTTGGACTTATCCAAATTTTTTTTATAATTTTTTAATGTGAAATATGGTCATGTTCGTTAATGCACATGCTAAAGTTGATGTCTAATGGGCATCACCCTTTTCCATAATTATTATGCACGCCTTTTTACAAAAACAAAATGAAACTATATCTATGAATGGAGGGTTTACAATTTTTAAACTAGCCTTCACATATATAAAACTTTGTTTTAATACCTATCCATTGGGTATGCTTCAAAATAGATACACAACCAACATTGTTTTCTACCACCAAAATGGAGCTCTATTTATTGTCACCTGAACATGCATGCACTTTTGATTGGAAAGTTGCAACTAGGCTAGAAATATTTAAGTCATTAATGTTAGGAATGTCAAGAACGTTTCATATGTAAGGTAGTTTTTTAAAAATTTTAAAAAAAAACACATGTTCCCACAAAAATGACAAATGTCACATTTTAATGATCTACAAGTTGACTCATAGATCACACAAGATCTCCATTTGGTCAATGCCTGAGTTAAAACTGGTGAAGCTTCAATGATTTTTTGGGGCAAATTTTTATCTCTTGGCAACAAAAAAGAAATTGGAAAAAATTTGGAATTATTGTTTTCAAAGGTGAACTTGATCCAAAAATGTTCAATTTTTTTGAAAAAAACACCAAAATTTCAAAACTACAAAATTGAAAAAACATAAAAAATAAATAAATTGTTGTGATGCAACTAGGAGAATTTTTTTTCTCAATTTTGAAGTGCAACAATATTGGGGAACGTCCCTAGAAACATTTCAACTTAATTGGTGTCACTTTTTTATAGCATCATTAAAATGGTAAACAATATATATACTTGTGGCAACACACTTCCCCCAAAAAATTAAACTAAATTTGGGGTTTTGTTTTTTGAAAAAAATTGAATTTTTGCCACAGAAAAGTTAATGTCACCTTTTGTCAAATATTTGCAAAAAAAAAAAAGACCAACTAGGAGTAGAGTTAGATGGAACAAATGCAATGGAAAGCTATTGCTGGGGCAAAATCATAGTAGCCTAATCTAGAGAGGCAATAACTATTCATAATAATTTGTGTGGATCACACTGAATATCAAATCCATACTATTGGAAAATAAAAATGGATTGGTGTGGACTACCCTAATAGAGGAAATCCTTAGTTAATGTGGATTGTGAAAAAAGAAGGTGTTTAAGAATAGTTAGTCAAAAAAAATTATTTCATGAATTGTTTGTTATAGTGGGAATTGTAGCCATATGTAGCAAATGAGTTGTCTTTACCTACACATGAATTAATATGGAGAATACACTTTTTTTAACCCATTCTAATTATTGATAAACAAGTAAATTCATTTCAAAACATATCTAAATGTTGGCTTTTAAATTTTTATGTTAATTTCTACATGTACATCTCATTTTCAAATCATTTGTGTGGGTATGTGTGTATGCATGTGTATAAAATGTTAGATGATTTTAAAGGTTAAAAAATGGCAAAATTTGAGGATTTTATTGAATCACAATGAACATGACCCTACTTGTGACATATAAGAATATTTAAAATATGTTTCGAGCTCAATTTAAATTATCTCAACCCCCAAAGGTTTGGGTATCAACCAAATGCTTTGGTCTTACACAACAAAAGTGGTCAAAATAATGAATCAAATCAACAAAATTTTAAAAGCTCTCATCCAACCAAGATGTCAAATGGTCCATTAGACCTATGGTGCTCATAAATGGACTTTTGCAAACTAATGAGACTAAATTAACCCTCAAATTCCAATTACCTATCACAAGCAGTCTTTTCTTTTACTAGTGATATATCACCAACCAAAATGTGAAATTAAAAATGAAATTTATTTTTTTTGGAGGTTTTCAATCCGTAGAAGCGAGCAAAGAAAAAAAAAAGGTTAAAAATCATCAGTTTCATTTATGTCATTTTCATTGTGTAACCAAACATATAGAAGGATGATTAAAGGTTTTGTACTTTATTTTTGGTTTATAGCCAGATTTGGCTAAATCTTCTTGGGGATGATTGCCACTTTTTCTATGTCTTCCAATGAATGATCATCACTTTAGCTACAAACAAACGGCAATTCCTAAGTTAAAATAAAAAGCTGCTCAAAAAGTCCAAAAACAGGCTCAAATGGCATAATTCACTTCAAGCTTTATAACTCCTCCTAATGCATCAATTTGGGGAACCCAACGAGAGTATACTCTCTTGTGGCACAAAGAGTGAATGAAATCAAAGCCTTGACAAAAGTACACACACATGGTTAGCCCATAGAGGCAAGGGCAGGGTTTTTTTGAGGTGAAATTTCACCAAATGGCGATTTTTTTGTCAAATTGGAGAATATAGTGTTTTAGTCACCAAATTTTGGGAAAAAAAAATCAAAAAATCAAAAAAAAATCACCAAATTCTATCTTAAGTTGTAATAGGTAGCCAAAAATATAGAGGATGCTATATATATAAACTTTCATATTTTCTTATCGTAAAATCTGGCTAAATCATCTTATGGATGATCACCACTTTTGCTACATTTAAAATTTAAAATAAATAATAAATAATAAATAATAAATAAAACACTGAACCACAAGGCTGAAAATCTCAGATTTGACCTAGAAATTTATATGATCATAGTAATGTTTTTTTTCTTTTCAATTTTTTGAAGTAGGAGTAGGCGGCAAACATCTCAAGGTAGATTTAACATTTATAGTTTTAAGAAAATTGTCTAAAGTTTTCTTCAAATAACATCAAGGACATGACAAACTTTTGGGGGAAGTAAAAAAAAAATGGCAACATATCTTCAAAACCCAAATTTTCTCTTTTTTTAAAAAAAATGGTGATAAAAACAAACCAGGCATCTATGATTTTTTATTAAAAAAATTATTGCTGCCACAATGCGAAAATTCACCACCAAAAAAACAAAACACTTCACAATAAGACTAAATTGCCTACTAATTTGGAAGATCTCAATTTTACATATTTTATGCACTAAGAGAAACTTCAAAAGGGAAGGACCTTGCACCTACAAGATCCAAGGTTTGCATATATTTAGACATGGGCAAGAAATAAATAAATGTATAATAATGGTCTAAAGCAAGTTTACACAATAATAGATATAAAATAAAATAAAATGTATAATAATGATCTAGAGCAAATATAATAGGGCATGTCCAAAACATGTTACAATCTTCACATCATGTTGTTTTTTTATTTTGAAAAAAATATAGGACATCTCAATCCTTTGCCCACATTGCCCATAATGAAGAGAATGATATGGGGGAGCCTCCTTCAGTTGGATGAAATCCGAGTTTGTAGTTGCCTATGGGTCTGACATGAAATCATCCACCAACTCAAATTGGGTCAATTGAAGCGTTAGGGGTAAATCACATGTATCATGGGTTAAGGATCTTATTCATTTAAATAACTACAATTGACATGAACTGTTTAAGTTTGCCATTTTTCATATAAACATTTCCATGTGTCCTCGTGGTTTAAATATCATGTGCATTTCATTCGTCTATTTTTCATCAATAATTGTTTTGGAAACCTCTTGATATTAAATAATGAAAAGCTTTCAAATGAAAAAAGAAGAAGAAGATTAATTTCATTTTATTCATATTCAACCAAGGCTTTGAGATTATATCAAATCCATTCTCATTGTAATGTTTGACTTGTTATGAAGAAAAAGATATGCATTGAAGTGAAACTACAATAAAATGGACTAAGGGACCATCATTTTAAGTATTCTCCAATGTTATCTAATTCTTCCTTTTAAAAAGAACCTTTCATTCTAGTTTTGACATTTCAAAAGCTTTGGTAGAATCTTCAGGTCTAGTTTGAGTTCAATTCTTTAAAATATTTAATTTGTGGTTTTGGTTTTGATAAAATTTATGAAATTCAAGAATTTTCAAGCTTATTTTAACAACAAGGCCTAGTTTCATGTGCAAATTTACAATCCCCAATGTTGGAAATTTTATAAATACAAATTCTTACAAGTTAAAACAAAACTTTATGAAGGTATCAATTAGTTTTCAACAAATTGAAACCCATCTAGTCCACTTACAAAGTTCAGTCTATGTATTGACTTTTCAGATAATTTTGATGTGCTTACCTTGTAAAGTTCATCTTGTTGACTTCTCAAGTATTTTAACATGAAAATTTGAATTTATTTTGAAGAGTTTATATGCTACATCTTGGTTTTGGTTTTGGTTTTCAATTCTAGCGAACTATTAATCTCACAATTTGACCCTTATGCCAATTCCATCAAAAGGGGATTGAGTGAATCCAAGTCATAAGAACTTGCACCTAAACCTCCAAAGTTTGACACTTTGAACTAGAGAATTTGGAAACACTAATATTGTGACGATGATTTTTTTTTTCATTTGATTGTCTACACCATAAGCCTAATAAACATACAGCATGGTTTACATTTTTTGATGAAACAATGTTCAAGTCTATTTATTTGCATGGTAGAGTACCATCACAAACTTATTGGCTTCATAGGTTTGTTTGAAATTTTCACAAAATTTATTATTTCGTGAATTCATGTTTTTTTTGCACATAGATGTCATGTGTCCAAAACACATATGATGCATGTATAAGTAAGATGAAATATTATCAAGTGGTGAACAATATTTCATCCTACTTATACATGCATCATATGGGTTTTGGACGCATGACATTTGTGTGCAAAAAACATGAACTCACGAAAGAACAATTTTCACATGACTTCCATTACCAAATTGTGGGATGGGCAGTTTGTGATGAGGGTCAAGATCAAATGACTATAAATAATATTTATGGAGGATCTGATTGTGTAAAGGCCTTTTTCTAAATTGGCACGTAACTCTGGGAGGTTCTAGAAAAGCCCTTTAGGTGGGATTTTTCAATTTGGTTAACATGGTGATCTAATTTTGGTGAGTAATGGTTGTGATTGGTTTTTTTTTTTTTGGTAGGCAATAAAAAGCAAGTATGGAGGAGATTGGGGATTGGATGGAGAAAAATGGGAAGAAAAATTTGAACTAGGAGAGGAAAGGAAAATGAATGAATGACTTTATGTAATCAGTTATGAACTTCATATGAAAGTGGCAAAATATATATATTTTTGAGCAAATTGTGTGTCATGGTGGTGGTTGATGAATCATGTGAATTCACATGTGTAATAAGAACATGAAGGTCCATAGTAGCCTATGTGTAGTAGCTAGTTAATTCACATCGAGAAATGCATGACAATGAATGAAATTAGTTAATGGTTTCAATGAGTTATATGTTATCATCATATACATATCCAAATATGAGCACTAGGAGTGGGAAATAGTGCATTAAGTTACTAAAGTAAGCATGGTTCGAACAAACTAACTCAACAACCTTGTGATTTTGCACATAAACCACAAAAATAAACCTAATCCAACACCATTGAGGTTTTTTCTTTTTAAAACTAATAATAAAATACACTCACATTAAGTTTAGCCTTAGTTAAACTATGTTTAACATATATTTAATTTATGTTTAATGTAGGTTTAACTTTTAAATTTAATTTTGGTTTAACCTCTAAATTTAATTTAAGTTTAGCCTTTAGGTTTAACCATGTTTAGTTAGCTAGGTTTAACTTTAGTTTAGCCTCTAGATTTACCTTAAGTTTTGGTTTTAAATTTAACCTAGGTTTAGTTTTTAAGTTTCACCTAGGTTTAATATTTAGATTTGGCCTTTAGGTTTAACTTAGGTTTTGCATAAGTTTAGCATCTAGGTTTAATTTTTAAATTGAATTGGCTTTAAATTTAGCCTAAGTTTAATTTTTAAGTCTAGCATTTAAGTTTATTTTAAGTTTAACCTTTAAGTTTAACTTAAATTTAACTTTTAATTTTAACTTTTCAATTTATCATTTAGGTTTAGCCTTTAAGTTTCTAGCCTTTAAGTTTAAACTAAAGTTTAATCTAGGTTTAGCTTAAATAGCATTAGGTTATTATAAGTTGACTTACAATAGTTTAAGATGGTCTAGCTTAACTTCAGCTAAATTTGATGGGTGGCCTAAGTTAATCTAGTTCAACTTAAATCAACCTAAGGTAGCCTAGCTTAGTTTAGGTCAACTATGTCTTACTAAGTTTACCTAGATTAACATAGGTTATAATGTGTTAATGTTTATAGTTGTGTGATGACTAATTATGTTATAAATAGAAAAGTGTGATGCAATGGTTAAGGACTTGAACCTTCAAAGTGGAAGTGAGGGGTTTAATCCTCACATTAACAACCTAAAGTTATTTATGTTCCTTACTTAAATAGTTCACCTCATTTATTCTAGGTTTGTTTTTAGTTTAAAGTGGCCTAGCCTAGGCTCTTCAATAAAGTAACCTGACCTCAACCTCTTAATTTAAGCAACCTAGGTTATGCTTTCGAAGCCTTAGTTGTCACATGCCATCATACAATTGGGCTAAATAATGTTCATTTCTTAATTATAAGCTATCATGCGACAACCCATAAATGGATAATAATTTGTTAATTTGAAATAGGTTGTTACATGGCAACGAAAAAATAATTTATATTTTTGTAATTTATTTTTAAAAATTAAATCTCAGCCATTGGATGCATCTTCAATAATAGTCATTTTAATATTACAAATTTTGATAATCATCATTACATAATCTTCTGAAATCATGATCACCCATCCATGACTATAAGCATGAAAATGGTGTGGAATGGTATAAACTACTACCATCATGGCATAAAAAATTATATAGTCATGGTTGTGACAAGATGGCATAAGTCATGCATTTGATTTGACTGTGTAATTGTATAGTCATTAACACATATACGACTAAAGTTTGTAATCATGGATGGAGTCATAGATGCTACCTTTTGGCATAGTGCTACTTACTAAAATCATGTAAACAAATTTGGTGATTTTTCTTTTTTTCAAAAATTTCAATTCCAAACCACAAAAAACCATTTTATTTTGCACTTTTTAGTTTGACAAAAAATTCCAATAAAAAAAGTTGTCATTATGACCAAAATACTCAATTACACACAATATTTGCATTTTTAAAATAAGTTTCCAAATATGAAAATGATTTCACCTTTGGACAAACATTTGATATATCAAATTTTGAATGCAATGCCATATTCAAATTTAACCCTAGGGAAGGATTAAAGAAACTTTAAATCAATTGAACCTTTTTGCCCACATTTCAACAACGGTGAATCATGACAATCACATGGTTTATGTATTTATTAATATTCAGTATCCTTGAATTCATTTACTTATAAATTAACATGTAAAGAAAATTACAATGGGGAAACAAATAAAAATAAAATAACAATGGTTGAACAACATTTGTGTTTCTCAATTTTTGTTTACATTCGCATTGATGTTTCTTGATTCTTATCACCTTTTAATTTGCTACAATAGACACCAAAAGGTTATGGATTATAATGAGATACATTGAAGATTTTATTATTGACAATTGGTGAAAGCTCTATATTGAAGTGATTTTTGGTGAAATGAGTTTCCAAAAATACCTTGTGTCAAATTTTGACATTTACACAATTACAAGCAATGAACATTTACACTCATTGTTGTGACCCTAGCATTAGGTTGATGACCAAAGTTAAGGCATGAAAAAGGGAATAGGCTTGTAAAGTATCCTAGGATTCAAGCATGTTCCCAAAAGTGTGGGACACAAGTATGTAAAAGTGCATCCCAACATTCCAAAGTGGTTTTTTACTTTGGGAGTTGGAATCTTGTGGTGTCCCAAAATTTTGGAATCTATTTTGGGGGAAAAAAAACCTTAATCGTATTGAACCTTCTTTAAACCATTGTAAACGTCTTGAAGATTAGATATCCAAAATAGGGTACAACCAAGTTACGGCCAAATGAATGATTGGGAGTCAAATTGTCAACATTTGATAAAGGGGTTAAAAAGACCTTTAATTGGAATGTGCAACAAAACATTGAAAAGGTCTTTCAAGAGCTACAACTTTATGGTTGATAATTCCTAAATTGGAATCCATATGTGAGGGTTATGAACTTGTAAAGTTACAAGGTTCATAACTTAAGAAAATTGGGATTTGCAAGACATTTGCTTGGGAGTCCTAGGAATTTTTTGGCATTTCAATGTAAGTTCTACTACCATGTACATAGTATATTATGACCTGATAATGTTGGTTCTTCTCAAGTCCATGCTATGGTGAGTCATGTGAACATGTCTTTTATGATTCCATGTATGCACCATTTTGGTTTCAATTTTCACTAATCACATTCTTTTTTAGTTTATGTAAATTCATTTCACCTTGAATTGACAAGGATTTACCATTGACACCATTTGACAAATCTAGGGTTGCATCATTTGGTATTAGAGCTCTAATAAAAAGTTTTGGTCCAAGAGAAAGCCCATGCCTAATATGATGGCCAAAGAAGGCAAACAAAAGAAACGTGAAGCTAAATAGGAAACTATTGTGGAGAAAACCACCCAAGACTTTGAGGTTCAAACCAATTGTCATTTGGGAAAAATCCCAATACAACCAACACAACTACAAATACCAAGAGGAAATTTTTTCCCACAATGAGGAGGAGCCATTAGCACACTTTCTTTTCCTTCCCAATTAGTTGGTTGTCTTGATGCAAATCGACTATCTAGATTGCACCAAGTTAGTAAAGATTTTCAAAGGAAGATTTTCAAGGGGTATGGGTGTCAAGTTAGCAAAGCCCAAAAGTTTTGATGACATTAGTGATTGAAAGGTTGTGAATGTAAATTTTTTAAATGATTGAAAGGTTGTGAATGCATGGCTTTCTAAGCTAGCTCCACCATGGTCTTAATTGATTTTCGTGATACAGATATAATCTAAAGACCATGGTGGAGCTAGCTTGGTCCTATTTAAAGGTTATGCTTGAACTTAGTAGAAAATAGTTCAAGAGTGAATGGGAAATGACATGGCTATTCCTAAGAAGAATTCAAGGGCTACATAGAAAAAATGTTCACCCCAAAGAATTCCAATTACATTTCAAAATGTAAGTTTTCAAACTTGGAAAGTAGATCGAATGACAATTTATAGCAATATGTCAAGGCATGCATTGAACTCATGTTACAAATCACTGACATGCATGACCTACATCAAGTGTGCCACTTTATGACAATAATTCCTACTCAAGCCAATTGCAAACATGAAGAAAATTGGCCTACCTTGTTGTTGCATGCTATCATTAAAGCAAAAGGGTTCTCTAGTGTGGGGTTTGGTGAAAAGTTTGGGCCCTAAAAAAGCACATTGTGAAGGGGAATGGAACCACCGACATGATGCTTTGTACAAAGAAAGGCCCAAACACAATTTAACTTTCCAAAACAAAATATAGGTTTTGCCACAAAATTTGATTCCAAGTTATGTTTCCATTCTAAATGTTTTTGGTTGAGTTTTATTTTGTTCCAAAGAAAAATAAAATCAAGGCCATTGATCCCTACCTTTTCCCTTTAATCAATGTATAGATAACAAACTTTCCTTCGTCCCCAAAAAAAAAAACAAAATAAAAGTAGAAAGAACAAACCCAAAACCTTCAAATACAAACTTCCAAACATGACCCCAAGGAGGAGAAAAGATCCTTTATTCAAAAGGCATTAAAAAAAAATTAGGGCATTTTTTTTTCATTAAATTTTTTTGTACCTTATTTCATCATTCATGGATGAAGTTCATCCATCATCACTTAACTCATCATACATGCATAAATTTCATTCATCATCAATATTAGATAGTTATATAGGTTATAAAAGAAAAATCTTTCAATGGTGGGCCTTGTGGAAGGTTTGATGGAAATTTCTTTGACTTGGTCCCCATAGGGATATAAATTAAAGAAGCCCCCTCCCCAATTACCTTTAATATATTTATACTAGTGTGAGGTGTCACCTTATCCTTTGGCCTTATCCCTTTTATTTCATGTTTTAAACATTTTTGTGTTCTAAATAAACGATGTTTTAGTGTTTTTCTTGCATACTTTATGAGCTTGTTTTAGGGTTATTTTTTGTATGTGCATGGACTTAAGTTTAGGTTTGGTTTTTTATACTTTTTTTAGCATTTATGCATGTTAGAAATTAGTTTCTTCATGGTAGTTTTCATACCCATGACACAAAATTCATGAAATTTCAATTCTCACTACTCAAGATTGCTTGTTCTAAAGTCTTAAAACACTAATTAAAACTATTGGGAATTGCATTTGATTTAAGCATGTGAGTTGCATTTTTGTAGCTTTTGTTAAGCTTTCCAACACCATATGAACTTTGGATTTGGACACAATGTGAGTTTTTTTATTGTGTTTTGAGTGGTTAAAACTTCTTTAATAATTTGCATCCTAACTTTTTAAACATTCATAATTTCCAAAGATAACAAATGTCTCTTTTTGAGATCTTTCCAACCAAAATTCCTTGATTTGGATAAGGTTTAGCTTGTCAAATATCATTTTCAACTTTTGGAACTCGTTGAATGTCACAACTCCCAAAGTGAGAGTGCATGTTGTGAGCTTTGGGAATGCATCTCTTTTATTTAACATAAATTCCCCTTTTGTTTGGATGAATGTTCCACTTCCTTTTGCCTTTGGCACTCATCAAGTTTATTTTAAACTTGAATCCTTTATCTTGTCTTAATGTTGATCACAAACCCCAAGGTTGCAAAATTTGTGTTTGGATTGTTGCTAGCTAATGCATTAGTGTTCAAATTTTTCACTAGCAACTTGTTTTCCTATGTCTAGCATGTTGGGGGCTTCTATTTTGGTCCAACATGTTTCTTGATTTTTGCTCTTGTTTATACATAATCCAATATTTTTATTTTTATTTTTATTTTTCAATGTTTATCATGATTGTAGCCAATGTACTCACGTTTCATTTTAATGTGCTTGAGAGCATTAATTAATGTAGGTTTGATATGATGAACACATTTGTCATCATGTTTATGTTAGAATAGTTGGATAATAATAGTAACCAATATCAAAAAAAAAATTGTGTAGGCTGAAATGTTTGGGTGACATTTTTCAAGGTGATTTTGCAATTTTGTTAATAATAGTTAACCTCACAACAAATCATTTCCAAGGATGGGTCATGGATTTGAGATTCATTTCCAAGAGTTTAGTTGATGCTAACCTAGTTCTTCGACATGTTTAAAAAGAAACCAACAACTTGTAGGAAATCATGATATAATCTATTGAGGATTAGGCTTGCATGTATAGAGGTGTACAAGTTTAACCCAACTAGCAAATCAATCAATCACCACACCAAGTGAACATGCCATGGGAAGTTTTCACAAGGCCTTTGAACATGGTTTCATGGTTTCAAGAGATCTAAGGCTAACATTGTGAGGGATGGATTATCATCATGCATGCGCTTGATACAAATGGGGTGCATGATTGAAATCTCTTTCTGCTGAGAAAAAAAGGAAATAGTGTTGTCAAATGTAATGAAATCAGGATAGTTGATGATGTCATTGTTTGAGATTGCTCTTTGAACATGATATGTGAAGAAGGATCCAATGTTGTTGGAAAATTGACAAAAACCGATATGCTATATAAGAAGGTGTGGTATGGTATGTTTTGAGTGAATCAAACACTTGTGTTCTTAGGGCTCGAGTTTGGCGAGCATTTGTAGTGTTAAGAAAGTAGATATGTTCAATCATGCAGTTTGGAATCATTGACACATTGAGGGACAGAGTCTTATGCGAATTTCATGTGAGAGTATTGAGGCAATTTGTGACAGAGCAACAAAGCGTAAGTCTAAAAGGTTACTACTCATACAGATGTCCAAGCTTTGTATGTTGAAGGTAAGCAACCTTAAGGTTACAACTCAGACAAAGACCCTTCAGCAAATCAATAAGCATTTGATTTAACTTGAATGTTTGTTTAGGAGAGTTGGAATGAGAGGTTGTGCATGTAGCATAACATTGACTGGTGACGTATGATCTCATAATGTTCATTTTTGGTTGATTCATCTTATGATGATGTTTTATCTTGTTGATTCATGATGAGAACAAATGACCAAAAGAATTGGTCTCCCATTTAATCAATAGGGAAGAAAGAATGATGATGATTACTTCAAGATGTTGGAATGCTTTGTGCAACATGGAAGCATTGATCTAAGTTTAGTTCAATGCTGAAGCATGTGATTGTGTTATTAAGGTGAGATGACACTTGCAACAAAAGAGGTAACTTTGAAAATGGAAAAAAATTAACATCTATCACAGCCCATTGCAAATTGGCAATGCTAAAGAAAAAATCAAGCAAGTATTGCAGAAGTCATCTCATGCCAATGATGACACTCTATTCAATCTCCAGCACAGGAATACTCAAATTTAGCTCTACAGATACTATTCTCCATAGCCATACAAGCGCTCATGCTAACATACAACAGGAAAAAGAAGCGAGTTTCTTGATTCCTGATTGTATCCAGAAATTTCTAGCACACAAACATGGTCAACAGTTACAAAACAGTATTTGCAGACCATGGACAACAGTAGTGTGCAAGCAGAGGTTGTTTTCAGGGAATGCATAATCAACAACATTTGTGTAGCATAAGGAGACGGGTCGTAAGAATCACAATATTACACAACAACATTTATCATTAACCTTGTTTACATTAGAATTGAGCTCAAAATTTAACCTCGCTGTTTCTGTAGGATGCATGATGACATTCTCCTTCACTGTCACTTGCCCTTCCTCACCAGTACTACTATGGTGCATCACTTGAGCTTTTGGGATCTGCATTCGTTGCTTCCTTCCAGGCTTTTCAACTCCTTCACTAGGGAGGTAAGTACATACGTGTTGAAAAATAGTTGTCCCATATGCACCTTTTGCACTCTCTCCCTTTCGCTCATGCCCCCCCTTCTGTTTGCTGCTGCCACCACCAGGCCTGTGTTTCTCTGGCTTGGTTAGAATTCCAGCATTTGTGAAAACTTTGAGACCTGGAGAAATGCTAAAACTGTGTCTCTCCTTCACACCAGAAAGCTCTGTTGCCTCATACATGAGCTTGTGAACTATGCTACTGCAAAATAGAATTCGCTCTGTTGTATTTGCTAATGTTATGTTCCTGGAAACCACCGTCGCTGCGTTTGTGCTCTTGCTGCTGCTGCTGCTGCTGCTAACCTCCTCTGCAAAACAAATAAAAGAATTGCACCAAACAACACAAATGTCAATTTACTTCCCCTTGAAAAAAAAAACACTACCCACTTACTTCCGATACTCACTAAATTTGCCCATCTATTTCATGAATCTGTTTGCCAAGGCTTCTTGTTAAGGATCACACTAGTGCACTCTTCAAAAGTCCTGCTTACACTGTCTTTGGAGAGCCCCAAAAAGCTTCGCATGACAAATCTGAGATGGAAGAGTGATGATCAGGCACTGCAAACATGATGTTGAGTGCAATGATCTTTTCATCTCCTCTAACTCAGATGTCGGGGACCAGATTATGAATCAATTTGGAGAAGTGGGCGGGTGGGTGTTTCAATTTTTTTTTGGTCTTCGATTCAGGATCTACTAGCTGCTGTCTGGACTTCGCTTTCCAGCTACCACATTCTACGAATGGAGAAAATACCTAGTGAACTATGGTCCCATTCAAAGTGTTGTGAAACTGAGCCAGGACGCACTGTGATGTTTGAGAATCTACTCTGACCGTTCAGCTCCTCTGCCATCCTCCCATTTGTGTTGTTGCTCCCTTGTGCCAATTGAGCTGGCTGAGAGTCTCCAGATTGGACTGCACGCATTGGAGACCCTGCTCTCACTGAATTCAGCTTGCTAAGCTGTGGACCATTTGGAGCAGCAGCAGCACCCACTACTGCTGCTTTTGCTCCTCCCAGAGTTTGGGATTTTCCAGGCAACTTTGTGGAGGAGAGAGATGCTACTTGTTGCTTCATGTTGTGATGATCTTTCGAAACCTCTGAATTTGTGTTCACGATGTTGCCTTTTCTCTCTGGCTCTGCTGCTGCTGCTGCTGAAGGTTTCTTGCGCCCAAACTTAAATGAAGATAAATGCTTCCGTGCAATTGGACCCAGAGACTCAGAGTTCTCAACAACCTCTTCTTTAACTGGGGATGATAATGCCAAGTCTGAAAGGGTCAACTTCTTCCCATCAGACAGTTGAACACTGCCATCTACATGGTTCCCAGTGTCCACAGTTGGAAGCCTGACAAGCCTGTTAACCTCAACAACCGCAGTCTCCTTGCTGGCAAGAGTTTTACTACCCTTTCTGGCATGGTTGTTGGATTTTGAAACTGTCTTTATCAGGATGGCTCCCGCTGCTGGTTTCTTGGTCTCAGAATTCTTCAGAGTGCTCAGGTTGTTGTCCTCAGTCATTTGTGGTACTGTACTTGCCTTGGGTTCTTCCAGAGTGTCGGCAAAGTGATCTAAGCCACCACGCTCCTCCAAAGAGATCTGCTTGATTAGACTCTGAGCCCCCGCTGCCTGACTTGCTGACCTCATGCTTCCATATTTCATTAACGCCGGCTGATGAAAACCTGGACTAGAAGACTTTGTGACATCCCCAGCCTGTCTGATGCTAGCCCCTTGTTTGTGCAGCAGTTCCATGGGGAGAGAAGGCAGGTCACTTACATCAGAGACACGGGCTTTTGTTGGACTCAATTTAGGGTTCCAAAATCCAGACTTGTTCTCCCCATAAGGACGACTCAGCTTGTTTTCCTCTTCTGCATCACAACTTATCGCTTCCTTCAGAAGCTTGATCTTTCCATGATCAGATGATACTTTTGCGCCCACACAAACAGGCTTTTCAAGCTTATCTCCAGCAGGTGGTGAATTTCTATCCACCTTCCCAACAGGCTTTGCAACAAGCTTAAGGGCATTGCCATTGACATGATGTGAACCTAGCAAACCCATAGGCTTCTTCAGTGCTTGACCATGCACATGCTTTACCTCCTCAACCTCATCAAGCTTTGAAACACTTTCTCCAATTGCCCCCCTAACTGGTGCTGCTGCACCACCACTTCCACTGACTCTCTCTTCTGATTCAACTGGACTGATCATCTTCGGTGGCATCTGGGCAATCGAAGCATCCAAATACAAAGCTTGCTTATGGTCTTCAACTGGCATCCAGGCATCTGCCTGATCCCTTGTTCCAGCAACAGCTGACCATATGCTTGCATCCAAAGAAATTGGGTGCTTCAAACTTGCACAGCTTCCATTGGATTCAGGTATTTCAAGGACACCCTGGTTTAAGCACGCAACAGGCCTGCACTCAGTGTCTTGCACCTCATCTGTCAGACTGCAAGCTTCTCCCATCTTTGTCTCTGGTAATGCTGCTTCATTCTCCCTCTTCTGTTCCCATCCTTTGTGGTCACTATGTGCATCTGCTTGATCATGCTCTGCATTTTTCCCTGACCCAGTGACATCAGATACATGATTTGCATGATCCACACCTTCAGGAGTGGGTGCCAAAACCACTGGAGGATCATGATCAGGTCGTTGCTTCAGATCTCGACAACAATGCACAGCAGGGCTCTCGATTCCATCCCACCTACTGTTCAATGTGGTTTCGACTTTGGAGTCACCACCTGTCTCCTCAATCATTCTTCTTTCAGCAGGTTCACCCAATCCCTCGCTTGGAGCCTTAACCATGACAGGTTGGAGAAGAGACTCCTCCTCACCAGGATCAATTCCATGTTCCACCTCTTGGGATGATGATGAGCTTGAGTTGCCATCACCTTGCTTAACAATATCCTCCATCCCAATCCTTGTTGCTACCCCTTGTAGGTTCCCTTCTTTCATCTTCGGATTGCCTGTCAATGTGCTTCTTTCCATTTTAGGACTACCGCATTCCTGACTTGAAAACAGGGATGACAAGTTGTCAGCTTTGGAATCAGAACATCTGATGGTACCACTCCCAGGTGCAAGCTCCTCTTCTTGCACGCAGAGTCTAGAACCACAGTCAGACAATGAATCATCCAGTTGTCTGAAATCTGTGCATCTGTCTCTAGTGAACTCATTAGGTTCCAGTGTCACAACAGTCTTCTTGTTCTCATCAGGAAGCTGTGCTACAAAAGAGTCATGTAACCCAATGCATGGTTTCTTCATCTGCAGGGACTTGGATTGAGAATAGCAGGCAGGTTCCACACTCTCTTCTTCTTCTTCTTCTTCTTCTTCTTCTTCCTGGAACACTCGTTTTTCTGATTCTCCAGGCTTCTCCTGCTTCCAAGAGAGTAGAAGCTGCTCTCTTTGACATTCACCAGGAATCTCCTTCATCAAACCTCCAGTATTGAGGAGCTTCACAGAATGATCACTCTGGCATTCATGATTCAAGGTGGCCTCATCTACTAGACATGGCTGATCAAAGAGCTCAAGTGTTTGAGTGATGTCAGTGGTGGTGGGACTCATATTGTGACATGAAGCTGCTGCTAACTGAACTTGCTTTTCAACCATCCCAGGACTCAATCCTCTTGGAGAGTGATCTTCAAGCTCTGTTTCAGCACCAGACATGCTAGGGCTACCATAGTCTTCAGAGTTCCGGTAAACATACCAGATGTTTTTCTGCCTCCCCATATCCACCACCACCCCATTCTGTACCTCCTGCCTACACATGGGTCTGAGCTTGACCGCTTCACTTCCACCAGACTCATCATTTGTGGAACTTTGAAACTCCAATCTTGGAGCAGGAGATATATGTACTGTGCTACATTCACTACCAAGATTACAATACATACCAGGGTGATCAGCATGGTCACTGTGCACACACATTTTTTCTGCAGCCTCCTCCATACTTGATCCTGTTCCAACTTCCTTTGTTGCCAAGCTCTTGTCATCACTTCTTCTTCCCTGAGTCACACATGGGTCATGGAGAGGAAGCTCAACAAATGAGGGTGAGGTGGCTTGTTTAACAACTCTTCCAGGTCCCTCATCAACCGAGTTGTGTTGTTCTGGGCTTTGTTGCAAGGCAGGTACCACATTAGGACCACACCGTAGGAGCACCAGCTTTTCCTTCACGTGCTTCAAGTCTGGGACACTTCTTCCCACATCCTTCTCAAGGTTGGCAGGTGTCTCCCTCACTTTTCTCACTCCAACCTCATCATCCTCATGGCCATGGACACAAGACTCACCTTTGATCAGTGAAGGTCTTATCTGCTTCCTCTCACTGTTGGACCCATTGTGCAACTCTGATTCAGAATTGCCCCAGAATTCAAGCACTAGAGCATTATCTTCTTTAGCTTGCAAGTTCTGTCCGTTCTGCTGTTTTTGCCCAGGTTGCTCTCTTCCTTGTTCATGCAGTTCTAGATTTGTAACTTTCTGTGCCAGCTCCTCCTCCAAGTAAAAACCTTCTGTAGCTGCTCCTCCTGTGCATTCACTGTGCTTAGCTTCATCATGAATACTCCTGGTCTTTGAAGACTCCCTCAGATATGGAGAGCTCTCTTCTACTAGAGCTTCTATTCGCCCAAGAGCTTCATAACTGTCAGCCTCATGAATCTCGCCATGTATTCTTGACTCCAGCAGCTTCAGCTCTCCATCACATTGAAGACTCTCCTCCCAGCTTGTCAACTTGGCAGCCTCCGTATCAAGGACAAGAATATCTGCTGCACGTCCCCCAAGTGATAACTCCAGCCGTCCCCAGCCATTTGACAGTTCTTCATCCCCTTCACTGTCAGGTGCAACACTTGCTCCCTGCTCTGAGCTTGCAGTGCTCCCAGGTGTCAGAGGCCTACTACGGAGTAATGAATTTGCCCGGTTGCTCTAGAA
>Ga0209611_10000030_pt1 | contig 133948 bp, 91 predicted proteins | sample S1TSphgellanicum_3_FD_187693 | JGI IMG/M metagenome (GOLD analysis project Ga0209611, IMG submission 187693) | Host-associated microbial communities from peat moss isolated from Minnesota, USA - S1T2_Fc - Sphagnum magellanicum MG (SPAdes) (version 2) | ecosystem: Host-associated > Plants >... | reverse complement strand
AAGAACTCGCCATATCTTGACCAAAAAACTTAGAAGTCGTCAGATTTAGACAGTGTGTTTCTGTAGGCAGCCAAAACTAGGCAGATTCCAAAAAAGATCTACTAGTCCACCACGACAGTCGCCATTTACTGTTAATTAATGCTGAGGATCCTAGCCAGTGCACCTACTTGAGGAATTTGAAAAAAAAACACTGGTTGTGAGTAGTGACCTCTGTAGTAATAGTTTATACCTTTGTCCTGCACAAGAAGAAACAAATATCAATACTAAATTAAAGTAAGTTGCAAAACAAAACTGGGAAAAAAATGGTTGAGGTTCAAACAAATTACAAACATAAGAAACTTTTGAAGTTTCAACTATAACTTTTCAAAAAAGACCAACAAAAGTTACGTGGAACTAGAGGAGATAAATAAACTTAGGATGATGAACATTACAAGAGCATCCACCCTAGTAGAACTTTTCTAGCATGAGACGACATCTAGTAAAGCTTCACCTTTCTGAACACTAAAATGTCATTGCACTCAAGAACCTATGAGCACCACTCAAAAGCTTTAGAACTTTAGCATTCAAAATTTTATTATTGTAGAATGATCAAATGAGGCATGAGGCATTGCCTTTCAAATTCAAAGAATGTTTCATTACTAGGTACTTGGTTCTGCCCACCGGCCAGAGTGAACTAGCAACCATTGATGCACTAGTTAGCCGTTCTATCTAATGGATGGGTTGCGTTTTTTCATTCGATATCAGATGGGGATCATTATAGTTCATTTTTTTTCATTATCGACCACTGTACTTTTTTTTGGGGGGGTTTGTTCTTGGCTATTTTTTCCTTGGACTTGATTTCACACATAGCTACCCTACTCACCTTCCTACCTTCATAAATATTGTATTAACCTTGGTACCTTACTAATTATCCCATACTAACATAGCTACCTTAATAATTAGTTATCTTAATAACTAATTATCCTATTAACCTAACTACTATACTAACTACCTACCTTATTAACCTAGCTATCCTATTAACTACATACCTTACTAATTTAACTTCCTTACTAACCTAACCATTGTACTAACTACCTACCCTACTGACCTAACCATTCTACTAACTACCTACCCTACTGACTTAACCATTCTACTAGCTACCTACCCTACTGACTTAACCATTCTACTAACTACCTACCCTATTAACTTAGTTACATTACTATTTACCAACTCTATATACATAACCACCCTATTGACATAAGTACTTTATAAGGTAACTTGTTTCTTACATATTAACTTTCCTATCTACTTAGTTACCTTGCTGATGTAACTTTCTTCCTACCTACTAATTTGCCTACCTACATGCTTACCTACTCTAACCTATTTACCTTGCTCCTTGAACTTCCTTTTTACTTACTAACTTGCCTACTAACCCAATTACCGACCTATATACCTACTTACCTACCTATGCACCCACCTTCCTACCTACCACTATGTTCACCTACCTACCTATGTTTTTTACATAACTAAATACTTAACTAATTACCTACTCACTTTTCCCACCCCCAAACCCCCTATCCTACCTATCAATTTATTAAGGTTCGCCTTAATTCATGGATGATGATCATAGGTCCCCATATAGTTATTACAAACAATTTATAGTGGAAACAATGTCATAATTGCAGCCATTTTGGTTTAGTTAATGCATATTTTTACTAAATTTTGTTTACCTAATTTATTTATGGAATGGACATCATAATACATCTTTTCATGTAATTATTATAAATATGTACTATTGGATTATGGTTTAAGTTTAAGGTTGGGACACAAATTAATTAGTAAGTTTTTCACAAATCTATAGTAATTAATCTAAATTAGGCTAAATTTGGGTGGGAAGTTTTAGGGTTTAGACATATGTGAAATAATAAATTTCATTCTATATCTTTTTCAAAAAGTGTGGAAAAAATTAATTTAAAAAGATCACACAAAAGTAATAAACATATCTTTTCTTTTGGTTTTTTACAAAATTTATTTGATTGTCTTTAAAGATTAAGGTTTTTTTTCGGTGAGTTAATCTTTGTAATTTAAAAGCCGTAAAATTTGGTTTCTAATTTTATATATATATATATATATTTATTTATTTATTTTTAATTTTTAATTTTTTTTGTTACATTATATAATTTGTATATTTTGTATAGTTTTTTGGGTTTAGGCATATATCATTAAAAACAAATTTGTTAAAGTTCGTATAGTTAAGGTTGTAATAAGGCTTATGGAGAAATATCATTTGGATTTTTTGGGTTATGCCTTATGATTTAATGTTTAAAATTTTGGTTCATATATATCAAGGCTTAAGGTTTATATTTTAGACTTTGTTCATTGTATTAGTTTTTGATTTTATCACTTGTTTAGATCTATAACATAATTATGACTCTCCTTTGTTTCCATATGTTCCATAGTTGTTAAATTTCAATATTTCCTAATCCACTTTTGTTTAAATGTAATACCCATATCATATTATGATAATTCATTAACCATGAAACATAAAAATATTTTTTAAATATTTGAATCCCCACTAATACATCATGAAATTCATGTTTTCAAAATTATTTATTCACCTTATAGTATGATTTAACATATATAAAAATGAACATAATGTAAAATTGTTCACAATGATGATATAAAGGGTTAGGGTTTCATGTAAAATTTACCATTTAATGTTAAAATTATGGTTTAGGTTTAAAATTTAGAACATATAAATTAATTAACATTTTTTTAGAAGTCTATAATAATTAAAATAAATATAGGGTTCATTTTGGGCGGAATTTTTAAGGCTTAAACATATGTAAAATAATGCAACATCATTTTATATTTTTTTAAAGAAAATGAAATAACTTAACTTGGAAATATTACCAAATGGTAATAGATATACATTTTTTTGTGTTTCCCTAAATGCAATACCCATATTCAAATTTGTTTGGGTATAACCCTTAGGTGATTTAGGTAACCTAAGGTGTAGACCCAACCTTAAATGCAATACCCACATGTGAGGTCATTTCGAAATAACCAATATGTAATTTGGGTGGCCTTTCAATGAAAACCAAAATTTATATGCAATACTTACATGCGAATTCATTTTGAAATAATCCATAGGTGATTTAGACAACCTTAGGTGAATAATCAACCTTAAATGCAATACCCACATGTAAGGTCATTTCAAAATAAATGGTTTGGGTACCCAAAATATCTCTTTTTATATACCTAAATTAATTTTATGGCAATTAATTATCATGAATAACTTATCAACATAAAACATGTAATTAAAATAATAAATTAAATATCAAATTATTAATTTTATTTTTAAATTTTAATTTTAATTATTTGAATAATTAAGGTTCAACCAAATAATCAGTTAATTAATATTAAGAAGTAAATGATTATTTAAATATGATAGTCATTCATTTACATTATCTAAAATAAATTTCTAATAATTTATTATTTATGACATTATTTATTGATACTTAAACTAGATTATTATGTCATATGAGTCCCATAAATATTACAATGGAAACCTATATGCAAATATTACAAAAGATGTTAAAAGTCAACAATTATTTATGGACCTACATGTAGGTATTGCATATTTGAAATGGCTTTATGGAAATTATAATGGAAAGGATGTAAGTATTGCACAATGTTTATTTTGATCTTTGTAAACCCTAAACAAATTAATGTTACCTATTCATATGGGCTTATTTAAATTTTGATTCTTACATCCAAAATACTAAGAAGATTATGAAAAAAAAGACAAATTGATTAAACCATATACCCATCAAACAAATGTGACTAAAAGAAAATCTTATATTGATAAAAGATGTACAAATGTGGGTGGATCAAAAAATGTTAAAGAACCCAATGAAAAAAAAAAGTTCTCTATCAAAGGACCAAAGTTCAAAAATTGGGTACTCCAAAAAATGAAAGGGTTGAAAAAACCTAGCTAACTATATAAAGTGGAAACCCTAAACCACAACATTATTTATAATCTTGTGTTTAGCTCGGTAAGTAGCTATTGCATTTGCAGCCCTTGCTGCATGACAAGAAGTGTATAAATGGTGACATTCCATCTCAACCTGAATTGCATTCCCAACAAACTCTTCCTTTGTTATTTCATGAACCTTATAAACACCAAAAAACCACCAAATTAAACCCTAACACACCTTGAATGAAGCAAAATTATAAAAAAATAATAAACATTAATTATTATTATTTTTTACCTTCCATGAATCATCATAAATTCATGAAAATTTAATACAATCTATTAATTGTTTTGTCCAACTTGTTTTACTGGACACTCGATCCTAATTTTTGACATTCCATGCCATCTTCAATCGCCTTACATATTCAAAATGGGTGGATCAAATCATCTCTTGTAAATTTTCATCTTTATCCATCCGTGATGTTGCATTTTGAGACACACTTCTTACGCCTTAAACATTAAAACCCAACACCAGCAATAGTTACTCTAAAGTTAATTTGACCAAAGTTGGTTTTGGGAATGGTGGACATTGTTCTACAATAGTTATTGATTTATCCCACTCACGCTATGCTTTAACACAAGCGCAGCTAACAACCTTTTGATCATTCCGCCTTTCCACAACCATGGCATTTCCCAAGATGCAAACATTTAATTTAACATGGTCTTGATGTCGAAAACTTCTTTCAAAAGTTGAAGGCCTCCCAAGTTTGGCCTTTTCTGCCACCAAACCATGCACCTCCTTCAAATGTTTGGTCAACAACCATTTGGCACAATATGCGACAATGCAAGTGTTAATTTTACACTTCCATTTCGACCCAACCTTCGTCCATTCTTTGTCTTTCCAAGCCAAATTAGGTGGACAAGGAAGTGCTAGTGATTGAGAAGCCTAATCAGTTTCAAATTTTGGACCTAAACCAAAAAATATTAAAAAGTAAATCATTATTTTGTAATTAAAAAATCTTAACCTTAAAACCTTACACAGAAAAAGTTTTAAAAACTAAAATGTAGGTATTGCAAAACATAAAATCACACAATTAAATACAACTCTTGCAAATTTTAACTGTTTTCAGGTATTGTAATAAAAAAAATTTAACAAAAAAAATCTCACACTTTCCATCAAATGATGGAAAGCATGGATATAATTAAACTTAAAAAAACTTTTACAAGTTATTTTATTTGCATTTAATCTAATGTACATAAATTTTAAAACAATCTAACCCGCCATTTTTTGATCGAAATTCTTAATCTATATTGAGAGAGATCTCACCATTTGAATTGCAAATTGTCATCATTATCAACTCTAAGCCACATAGATTGTCTAGTTCATCAATTTTCAATTCTGATGGAGCAACATTTTGTTCCTCAAGTCCCAATTCTAATGGAGCAACATTTTTCTCCTCGGGTCTCAATTTTGATGGAGTAACATTTTGCTCCTTAGGTTTCAATTTTAATGGAACAACATTTTGCTTACTAATTGTTTGTTTTAATGAAGCAACATTTTTGCTTGTGAATTTCCAAATCACCACCACCTTTTTTCAATCTCTTTCATCTAACCATTACAACCTTCAACATTAAAAAAAACCACCATTTCATTGTTAATTGTCAATCCTAATGAACTAAACCAAAAGGACCAAAGAAAAAAAAAATCGCCTATTGCCATCACCTTTTTCATAACACCACCACCACCACCTTTTTCGCAGCAAAACCACCGAAAAAAGTGATAATAGTTACAATCACCATTTTTTACAATAAAACCATCGAAGAAGGTGACAAAAGCTATCATTTTCTTCTTCTTCTTTACAACACCACCACAAAAGAAGGCGATGGCAGCTTGGTGCCGTCTTCTTTTTCGTTGCAAAAGAACCATAGAAGAAGACAACGACTCATTGTCGTCATCTTCTTTTTCTCAAACATAAAGAAGAAGGTGACGGTAATTGCTACCATCATTTTCTTCGTTGCAACAAAAACAAGGAAGAAGATGACGACAATGCAATCTGTCATCGTCTTCTTCTTCTCAAGCACAAAGAAGAAGGCAACGACAACAACTACCTTGCCATCGCCTTCTTTGCTACAACAGAACCAAAGAAAAAGGTGACGACAATAGTTACCGTCGCCTTCTTCACTACAACAGAACCAAAAAGAAAAAGGCAACAACAACAACTGTTGTCACCTTCTTCATTGCAACAAAACCAAAACAAGAAGGCGACAACAACTTATTGCCATTGCCTTTTTCGTTGCAACAAAACCAAAAAGAAAAAAGTAACGGTAGCTTGTTGTTGTCACCTTCCTTGTTACAACAAAACCAAAAAGAAGAAGGCAACAACAACTTGCTGTTATCACCTTCTTCACTACAACAAAACCAAAAAGAAGAAGGCGATGGCACCTTGCCAGCATCGCTTTTTTCATTGCAACAGAACCAAAAGAGAAGGGAGGGAGCTTAAGGGAAGGAACTTACCTTCAAGTGTTCCCGAGCTCTGACAACGGTGGCTCCCCCTTCAAATGTTCTCGAGCTCTAACGATGGTGGTTCCCACTTCAAGCACTCCCAAGCTCTGATGATGGTGGCTCCCACTTCAAGCTCTGATGATGGAGTGAGCGCAAAATGAGGTGAGGTAGGTAGGAGGGGGGGGAAGTAAGTAGGAGGGAGGTAGGTAGAAGGGAAAAACTTTGGGACAAAGAAGAGATTAAAAAAACCAAAAACTTTGGGCAGGGCAGGATGTGTTTTTTATTCATCCCCAAAACGAGTTGAACAGCCTCATCCTCAACTTGTGCATTGCTGGCTGCTGGTTCACTCCAGCCCTGCCCACCTAGTATAAAGAAGTGTCATGCACAGTGGCCCCCAACTACAAACCCTTTCTCAATCTTTTATGGTTTCATTAGCAAGCTATTAATTCTAGTTGTCACAATTTAGGTATAGCCTTTACATTTTAAGTTTAGCCTCCATTTTGCGGCATAGGGCAGATACAGAGTTGGAGACTGCACATATTCTTACATGCAATCTTGAGAACGTACAAGGTATGTCTTCTCAAGAGCACTTACAGTGTATCGAGTGACCTTGTTTCATCAATGAGTAAATTAGGAATGAGATCTACATGATACAATTCACACAGGCAGAAACGTTTTAGTGTATCTGGAGGGTACATTATCAACTGTAATGTGTCCTCTGCAAATAGGAGGGCATTTTGAGAAACTCCAGTGGGTGTTTCACTTGTCAATATGCTTATGTTATTAAGTGGAATGTGTCCTCCGCAAATGGAAGTGCATTTTGAGAAACTCATGTGGGTGTTTCACTTTTCAAAATGCTTTGCCTCATTTTTATTTTAGTTCTTTCCTGTAATACCTGGCAGGTGTCAACAGACAAAATCAAAAAAAAGTTGTTGGTGTTTTACACAAGTACTAACTGAGGAGTGAGGCATTTGCAAAATAAGCACCCCTCAACCTTAGGCCCCTCTGCCTTGGGCAGGCGCTTATTTTGGGAATGCTCAACTCGTCACATATTACCTTATACATAACCAGTTCTGAATTTACATACCAAGGTGTATACCCAAACACATAAACCCTATCATATACCAAATCAACATTGGTATCTATTTATTTAACACTATTAGCCACCAAATGCCTTTCCCACTTCCCTACCTAAATAGTAACCACTTACATTCCCTGTTTATGTACCTTTATACTTACCCACCCTACCTAAATAGTAGCCACTTAGGTTTCCTACCTACACCTTTATGGTTACTCACTTACATAGGTAACAACTGTAATACCTTGGCAACTTTGGCACAAATTAAATTATTTTGAATTTTTCAAAACATAATATTTTATTATGTCGAATAATTCAAATTTTATAGTTAGACTTGAATCCTGGCCCTCTTCAATATAATATAACTTCATGAAAACAATCAAACCAGGAAGGCAACTGAAAACTTTTGGTTGAGAAAGTATTTTTATTATATTTAGTTTATACCTGGTGAAATTCTTAAATTAAAACTAAGTTGTTGCATTAAAATTCCCAAAATATATTACTTATTTGGCGAGTTATTGCCAAAGCTGCCAAAATATTAGGATACCTTTGTTGACAAATTATGGGATTTATGTAGGTCCAAGGTCCAAGCTATCACATGTTCTAAGGTGTTTGGACCACAGCTTCCTAGTTTTATTAGAATCACCATTGAAACCTAACCAAGTAATCACCCTCTTTTCAAAATTGACTTAGAACCTAAACTAGGTGTGCTACCTCATTTTAAATATGTTCAAGTTCTCTAAGTAAATGAAGACAACTTTATTTTTAAAAAGTATAAGCTTGGCCGTACATTTTAGGCATGTTATTGTATTTAATTAGTTGTACATAATTAATATTATATAATTTTTATGTTAAACTATGTGCACTAATTGAACAAAAAAAATTATTTAATTGTGTGTAATGAAAATGGAAATGAAACTGAACTTGGTCTTAAGCCAAGACCAATTCTAAAGTCTTTGTGAAAATGATTTGAACCATAGGTTTTAGAAATTTTAAAAAATTGGTCCAGACTAGAAGTTCCATTAAAGAAAAAATAAATTAAGTTAAAACTGGACCAGAGCTTCCTTTTGAAATCGAGAATCAAACAATACTAATAATTATCTGGATAGGGGAAGTAAGATGGTTTATAGCATATGATACCAAGGTTCATCCACAATTGAGTGGGTCTCAGAGGAACAGGCACTGGTGGCCTGAGCACCGGGTCACATAAGCCTATGATTTTGTGGCTCAATCAAATAAGTAACTGGTCTTTTCAAACATTTTTCTCCATGAGTTTCAACCTGGAGCTCTTGCAAGTGTTACCATTTCCATCCAATTGAGCTAATCCATCCCTGGGCCAAAATGGACATATCCATTCAATAAATGACCAATGAGAAACTTGCAGATAATTGCCTACTTCCTCCAAATACAACCTATGAGAATGACTTGATTGGTTGAGTTATAGATATTATAACCTACCTTCAACACACAAGCTTATGGCTGTTAGGAGGGCTTTACCACCCAAGCAATTTGCAACCTAGGTTTACCCATGGCTAGCTAGCAAGTCTCTTCATAAATTGCCAAGAAAGATCCTGATAATGCTCTCTTGAAATCTAGGTGTGGGGGTAAAGCCCCTCTGTGGGGCATTCCAAAAATAAGGGACCTAGGACAAGGTGGTAGACCCATTTGAGCTTCACATTTTGTGAATGATGAAGGTTCCAATGAACCTATACATAAGTAGACCACCACATGTGGAGGAGGGGTTCTAACACTTACTCCTTAAGAGTGGGAGGGATCTGCCTGCTGTAAAGCATGCAAACAAACTCCTTAATTTACTGGGAGGGCACCTTACACCCCATGAATATTAATCCTAAAAAGAAGGAGACATCTTATGCCTACTTCTGAGGCGTGTGCCTAATTATGTCATCTATAGGTGCAAGAACCCTCTCATCCTTCCACTTAATGTTTGCCTTGTGCTTTAAGATGGGTAAAATCAATAGGTGGGAGACATTCGAAAAATAGAGGGTGGACTCAACTTTAGACTCATCTTAGAGCATCTCCAGTAGCTACGGCTCTGTATGTGACCCTGCAAAAGAAGTTTCATGTCCAAGTTTAGTTGTTTACTTTTTTGTAACCCGACCCATAGAACTGAAACTGGGACAGCAAATAGGTGGTGCAGAAATAATAGCAAACCAACTGGGCCAATCATTATGATGGGCCAATCAGAAACACTGAGCATCAGTCAGATTTTATTTAATACACTCTTTGTGGCATGTATACAGTGTTGATATGCCTTTTCCTAGCCACTGCAAACTGTCGAAATGTACTGAGCCAAAACCATTGTCCTGAGCCAAACCGGCATATTTTGACATTTTTCCATCCACTTTTACTGTGCAGATCACATATTGAGCACAACTGGAGATGCTCTTAGGCCCCTTATTTTCGGGAGGCTGCCACCCTTGGCTCCACAAAGGATCCCTCCCACTCTTACAAAATAAGTAATATCCCTCATCTTTTCTAGGAGAGATATTGATGGTTATAGAGGTGCCCTCCAGATACAGTAGAATGTTTCTTTGAGAGGTAACATTTATTGTAATATTAGTAAACGTCACACGTCCTTTGAGTTGAACAGAAATGGAAACGGGCTCAAATCACAGTACGTTACCCATAATCGACCAACACCTGCTACTGCATACAATCCGCGTTCTATGGACGGTTCAGAGGTTACCTATGCAACCAAACGCTGACAGTTGAGAGTTGGATCCTAGAGTTGCCTCATTATTGATAAGTGTGAGCATCCAGCTGCCGTCTGGAGCCTGTGTCAGGTTACATCTCATTTGGTTTAGATGTCAGTATCTCTTTGCAGCTGAGGAGTGTCTGAGCTTGCACATTTCCATTATACTGATGCTACTATGAACAGCAAGTTTGTCCGCTGCAGCGGGATTATGTAACCCAGTACCCACCAGTGCAACATCCGTTGGAAACTAGTCATGACTTGGAGAGAAACCACAACTGAGTTACCAAGATTCCACCTTGGTAACCTATCTTGTAAGCCCTTGCTCCTTCCCCTACGTAGGTAACTACACCTATGTATGTGGATAAGTATCACAGGTTAGTAGGGAGGGAATATGAGTGGTTACTGGTTATTATGTAAGGCACTGGCCAGCTATTGGGTAGGTGGATGCACGTGGGTAGTTAGTACATAGCTAAACACCGTGGTTCCTGTGGTTAGCTCTGGGACAAGAACACAAAGAAAATGTGTTTCCCGTCTACAGTACACACACCATCCATCTTGCATGGTGCGCATCTATATTGTTATATGGTCTTTAAAGTTTCTTATTTAAGCTGAAATTCACAATAATTGGAGGTGACTAATTATGTGATAAACACCTGCAAAAAAATTTCCTTACACAAGATTGAAACCAGTGTTGGCCATTTATTGACAATTGACCACCCTTTATTTTATTGGTGATATATTGCCAAAATGAGAAATTAAAACTCCAATTATTATTTTTAAAACGATTTTGGAGGTTTTCAGTCACCAGAAGTGGGAAACATAAAGAATAAAAATCACCACATTATATGTGGTTTTCATTGTGTAACCAAACATATCTATCTATTTTGTTTTGTTTTGTAGATATGAGATCCACCAAACCGGGGCACTGCAGATTGTGTTCTTGATATCTTTAAAAAGCTCTTGATGAAGAGGTGTGCATCTACTTGGTTTCATGGCATTTGGACTTGTGATGTAAAAGTTCTTGGATATTGACTAATTTTTTCATTGAAAATTAAATTAATTCATAACTGAAAATTTTAGAGGAATGGGATGTGCCTTTAGTGTTGTTGGAAAGATCTTGAAAGTAGGATTTAATGGAATACATTTTGTAAGATTTGGAATTAGGATGGGAGAGATATTGAATTTTAAGTGATTTTTGCCACGAAAATTTCAAATAAATCACAGAAAACTAGGTTTTGGAAGGAAAAATCAGTTGAAAATATGGTCACACTTGGAAGTCTACTATTCAATTCAAGTATGAGGAATTCGGATGTGCCTTTGGTGTTGTTGGAAAGATTTCAATGAGAAGATTTAATGAAATCTATTTCATAATCGGTTTGAATTTAAGATGTGGGAGATATCAAAACTTAAATGATTTATATCATTGCAATTTCAAATAAATTACAAAAAACTAGGTTTTCGAAGGAAAAATCAGTTGAGAATGTGTTCACACTTGCAAGTCATATTTACCTCTTCAAAAATTGGATATAAGGTATAGAGCTTAGGGTTTAATTTAACCTTTATAAATCCTAAACCCTACAAAACAATTTTCATATGTTGAGTTTCCCCTATTTTGAAAAGGGTTCACTTGGGCCAATAGCACATGCCACACTAGTAAAAGGATGATTAAAGATTTGTATTTTATTTATGGTTTATAGCCGTATTTGATTAAATCTTCCTAAAAATAATTTCACCACCTTTTTTACATCGTCCAATGAATGAATGCCATGTTAGTTACAAATAGACTTTAAAAAAACAATAAAATTTACCCAAGTAACCCAAACCAACATTATATGTGCATATAGTTTTTAGTGCAACTAATACAAAAATATTGTCTGTTTTTTTCTTTTTCCTTGATTGACGTTTCACCCTTCCAAAAAGTGTTTAGTGATGCCCATACACATTTTGGGTCTTGTTATTCAAGTATTGGGCTTGTGCTAGAGCCCATTAGAAGCCGAAACATGCATATCATCCATGAGTTTTAAAGTGTGTTTCGGTAGGATGGATTAAGCCATACTTGGCCAAGGACATACAAGGAAAGAAAGTAGTTAGCAGGAGTGCTTACAATAACTTCTATGTGCATATATATAATTGGGGGTAACCAATAACCAATCAAGGTAACCAACATGCCAAGTGACATTATTTAGGAGAATTGGGTAGAGACTAATGTTGGGCAATTCTCTCTTCTTTTAATGAGAATTGTAAGTTTCAATTTTTTCCAACACTTGAAAGAACCAACTTGGTTCTTTTTTAAATTTATTTTTAGACCTACGAGATTGATCAAGGTATCACATTTTTAAAATAAATTAATCAAGTTGGTTCTCAAACACGGTGATTTTCAAAAATGTGATAATAATCAATTTTCATGCCCAATTTTCACAAAATGGATTCCAAATTTATGGGGAGGATACAGGGTGTTTGGTGTAAGGGCGTACAATGCTTAGTGATAGGTGAATTAAAAAAAATTAGGACTATAGCTTAAAATCTTAAATAGTTGCATTTTTGCTTTCAAAATATAAAAAAGTTTTGTGAAGGCCTAATTGGTGCACCCACTAGGTTTTTAATCTTTCAAAATGGACTAAAATTGAAAAAGATATGGTGCTAGAGTTTTTTTTTTTTAAAAATTGAAGCAAACCATCATTTCTTAATTTTTAATAGTCAAAAAACATTTGTAATGTGTCCAATGACACATTCATCAAGGAATGAGAAAAATATTGGAAAGTGTTTAATTATAAATACATGTTCATTGATGGGATATTTTATTTTATTGCCCTTAATAATCAAAAAAAAAAATTCCATAGAATCGACCCCATTCTCCAAATAAATAAATAAAAATAAATACATGCTTCTTAATAACCCAATCACATCACAAATTTATAGGCTTCATGGGTTCATTCCAAATCTGTGTGAAATTTGTTATTTCATGGGTTCATATCGTTTACACACGAATGTCATGCATTATTTAAACACAAAAGTTATGTGCATGACTTTCATATGTAAACAATACAAATAAACACACAACATTCATGTTTAAACAATACGAATGGGCATATGACATTCGTGTCTAAACAACACACATGACATCAATGTTCAAACAATAGAAGTAGATGAATGACATTCGTGTCTATTTCATACAAACCTATGAAAAACAAATTTCGTACGACTATTATTGTCAAATTGTGACCCATGAAGTTTGTGATGGTTTTCATTTGAATGAGAACCATCAGTCTAGTTTTCAAATCATACCACCAAATGTGATACCAATTGATTTTCATTGTGAAATCCAATTTGAAAATTGATTTGAAAATCAAAAGTCCCAATAAAAATTGCCCAACATTGGCAAAGACCCTACCTCCCTAACTAGTAATAATGTTCATCATACTCACAAGAATTTAACTAATCTAATATTGTTTTGAAAAAAATTTGATACCTTACTTGTACATGTCCATGTTTAAATATGTGTTTCACCTTGTTTGGTGAATTCTAAATCCTAAAACTTTTTTTTAATGCTTAAACTTCTCTATGCTATGGCATTCTTTCCTTACAACCCAACCTTCTATTCTTGTAGATTAACAACTACTAGATTTTTTTGTCAATGTCATATGTTTTTGTGCTGCCACAAAGTCTATCTTACTTGAAAAGTTCAATTTAGAGGCAATATGATAAATTCATGCATCACCAAACACCCTTCAATGAATGAACAAAAACAATTCAAAAAAAATCCATTAACAAACATTTGTTTAACTAGTATTAATTATTTAATGATACCTTCTTACCAAATAACCACTTTTTAAAACTTATGGTTAAGGATTTTAAACCTTCCATTCAAAGATAGGGTTTTTGTGTTTGTTGGTGGGCTTCAAATTCCCCCTTGCCAAAATATTTTGCCTATTCATTTGCCTCTTTGTGTTCAATGTAGAATCATTTGTTGCAATCAAAAATATTGATTATTGGGCATTTCCACTGCATGTTTGGTCACAAGTGGGGAACTTTGTGATAACTAAAAATAAAGGTGAACACAAATGTCTTCCCTTATGTTTCATAATCATGGATGTGATTAGAATAAATGAAATAAAAAGTGAATAGAGGTATCTTTACCTCTATTTCCTTACGGGTGAGGTTTGATTTATTTATTTTTGAAGTTGAATACACATGTCCCCATCTCCTTTGTTTGGTAATGGGTGTGGGTTGTCAAAAAAGTCACAAATAATGACTTGAAATGTCTCTAGTTACCTTTTTTTTTTTTAATGACAAGTGGGTTTTTTTCTTTTATAAAAAATGAACACATATGTCCCCATTGTTTCATAATGCGTTTGGGTTGTCAAAAATGACTAGAGGTGCCTTTAGTCCATCCTTATAAAAATGGGTGCAACATCTTTTGTTTATATTTTATAAAATTTATTAATTCCACCCATCATTAAACATTATTTCATAGATTAACAAGGAAGACTATCCAATAAGGGCCAATATTTATTGGTGATGGGATGGGAGATTTTAAGAACACCACAAACCAGCAAATCCTTGCATATATAATTTACCACTTAAATCATAACAAATCCCATTAATCATAACCATATTTTAGATTTCCTAATCTTACAAAGGAGCCAATTATTAATCCTACAAAAAATGCAAGCATCTACAAATTGAAAACATTTTTAAAAGCCCAATTTTAATTTTCCTTTTCCCACCAAAATTGACAAACACATTGACAAGTTTAAGATCAACAAAAAAATTTCATTTTGTCATATCTCATTCACCTCCTTCTCTCAATTGCATCAAATCATGACCTCTCTATTAGTAGAAATGATAGATGAACTAAAGAATTTTTTTAAGCTAATAATCCCTATTGCAATGTGTTGAGATCAAAAGAAAAACATATAGGAGTAAAAATAAAACCATCTAGCTCTTAATGCAAATAAGTTGACAAAAATAAAAGTAAAATCAAAATTATCCTAGTGCAAATGGACATTAAAAGCAAAAGAAGCGCAATTAAAAGTAAAAATAAAATCAGAATAGAATGGGGTGAGTCTATTAGATAAATTTTATTCAAGAAGGTTTTCCAAATTCTTAAATATTACCATTGATTCCAACAAAAGGTAGTCCAATCAACACCTCCACCACCAAAGAGACCAAAATCTCACATATTCTAACTTCAACTTCCATTGCACCATTCTGAAATTCATCCCCATTACCTACAAAACAACTACATATGTAAACTTAATGTGGGATAAATTATATAGTCTAATATCTTCTCTATAAGTGACACTATAAAGAAATGTAATAAAATATATACCAAGTTAATAACTTAGTTTTTATTTCATGGGATTTATACATGAAGGAATAGGGGTTACCTCTTGTGGGACCTAGGCACATACCCCCAACTTGTTGGAGGTTGGGACCAAGATGTCAAAGCTAAGCATGAGCTTGACCATTCCTTGCAAGCGATCAAGTGGCATGATGAACTGTGAAAATCTAAAGAAGGAAAACAACCCACATGGGTCCACCACACACAAATCATTTGTTAATTTGTTATTGTTGTTGTTGTGGTTAACATCATTTTCAGACAACTTGAATGGAAAACTAAGTCATGAAAAATAGGACTAATGGGTGTGCTATTAAAAGGTGAGGATAAAACAATTATAGAAGGGGTTTTTGGTATGCAAAAATTGAGGCCCTATCCATTACCTTGCAATAATTAAAAATTAAAGTTGATGAACTCACACAACTAAACTAGGGCCATTCTATGATGGGGTACATAAGTGCAAATGTAATAAAAAGAATCACTAAAGGGTGTGGATAATGCTTAAAACTATAATCTTTGATTTTTAAAATCACAAAAAGGGCACAATAATTTGGATGTTTAAAAAAAATGGATCTATATGTTTCAATAATTGGAAAGTTTCAAAAGTTTTTAAATCACTGCCATTTGTCAAACCAAATGTAACCTTTTAATTTTAAATGGGCATGGCCTCATACATGATGTTAGAGGTAATAAACATTACAAAAAATAAAAAGATTTAGCAACTAGCCTTACAACTAGATTTTTGAATTGTAATGACCATTTGCAACTCATGGTATTTCTATAGTTCATGAATGTTATCAAACAAATTGCAACAATTGCATTAGATGCAACTTGTTGTATATGGAATTGTATACATATAAAAATACATACAACTAAAATGTGACTATGTTACAACTAAAGGAATAGACATAATGTTGACATGATATTTCATTCATCTATCATGGATGAAATTGTGAATGTCTATTGCAACTCCTTTGCAATTAAAGGGTCATTCATAGCAAAGGAATTTAAGATGTTATCACCATTTTACAATATGTTCCTTTCAATTCAAATATTATTTGACTATAAATCTAAATATAATGCCAAGCTACTTGATTTTCCTCTTTCCATACAAAGGGTCATCACAAAAATGATGAATCATAACAATCAAATTTTGTTGTTTAAAATTCTTAGATTGTATTTCCATTTTGTGAGACTTTTTTTTTTAATGGTTGAAATGGAATGTGAACCACAATTTTTTCATTGGACATTTGTCTTCTTGAAATTTGTCATATTCTAATAGTCATTGCCACATGTGAAATGAGGTCAATAACATATATATAACATTATAATGTGGAAGATATCTAGATATTCATATTTTTAACTTATATGAATTTTTTAATAACTACAATGCCATTAACTTTGTTCTAGCAAGTAACATACATAAATAATTGTATTTCATTTATCATTGAAATGCAACATACATAACACATTATGATTACATTGCAACTAACATTCACATAATGTGACAACAATAACACAAAAAATACATGCAATTCCAATACAAATTAAACTACAACCTACACTCTTACATAATGATGGGTTTCAAATGAAATGCATCACATAATTGAAATATCGAAATTAGACTTATCATATTTTGTCTTTTGCTTCACCTTTGTTGTTTTGACATTTGACTTACATGTTTTGATTTGATTCACTACACAATAAACAACACATTTAATGGCATAGTTATTAGCAAACTAGCAAAATTTATATCACATGTGCATGTTCTTTCACTTAACTATATATTTTTAAACACAACCACCATTTTATTTTTGAAAAACCCATACCTTGAAGCTTGTATGTACAACTTTGATTTTGATGGATTCAAACATTATCAACAAACCCCTATATAATGCAAAAAACAAACAAAAAGAATGAAAGTTAAACAAATGCCCAAAATAACATATATGTTTGAACAAACTAGTTTTGCTTCAAGTTCGCCTTTCACCCCAAAATCCAAATGCTCAAACACAAACAAATTCATAAGATGATTCTCATCACAATTTTTTTCAACCTTCCCAATCCTTCACCATTGTAAATAACATCTTACAAATCAACTTCTAAACAAAATGGATGTATTTTTAACACCATTTTTCTTTAATGCAAATAAATAAAATAACATGAATGGTGGACCTTCAAATCTTCAATTTTTTAACATGAACAATACAACTTGCAACAACCTTTGATCTCTAGTTTTAAATTGAAAGTAAAAAAGAGAAATAAACTAAGTTATGTAGCACATATCATAATTTTATCACCAAAACCCAAGAAATGCACAAACTGTTTAAAGAAAAGCCTCATGGTGATCGAAATTTCAGTCGCCATTAAACATGTGATGACCAAAATTTTGGTCATCAACTGTATAGCTAACCAGTTGGTGACCAAAATTTTTTGGTCACCAATTATACAGTCGATTAGTTTGTGATCAAAAAATTTCAGTCACCTTTAACATTTAGGAATGAGGATCGAATTTTTTTGGTTGCCAATTATCCACATGGCCCATTGGCAACTAAAACAATTCAGTCAACATCCAACAACATTCCAATTGTGTATGGGAGGGTAAATAGGTAAGTAAATAAGCAGGTAAGTAGGTAGTAGGTGGGTGGGTAGGTAAATAGGTAGGTAGGTAAGTGGGTGGGTTGGTGGGTAAGTAAGTGGGTAGTAGGTAGGTAGGTGGGTGGGGTGGTGGGTAGGTAAATGGACAGTAGGTAGGCATGTGGGTAGGTTGGTGGGTATTAGGCAGGTAGGTAAGTGGATTTTAGGTGGGTGGGTTGGTGGGTGTGTAAGTGGGTGGGTTATGGTGACCAAACTTGTTTTGGTCATTTTTGATTGCCATCTAACACAATGGTCTAATGGTGACTTGACCATTTTCGGTCGCCATTTGATGGCCATGCATTAATGATACTTACATCATATCGAATGGAAACCAAAATTTTTAGTTGCCAAGGAATCCAGGCCACTTGTCTTGGCCCAATTCTTAAATCGGGCCTTTAGTCTTGTGTGGGCCCACTATAAAACCCACACTTACCTCATTCCATGTACTTTCTTTTATGACATGTGAAGACTTTGTTTGCTTTGAGCAATCAATGCCATAAACTTGGAAGAAAGTGGGAGTCCTTTGGAGAGCTTTAAAGTTCACAATGCTAATTGTGAAAATAATTATGTGTTGGATTTTAAAGTTAAACCTCTAGGAGGACCCCTATACCAATTTATTCTAAATTTAACTTTAATTTACCTCACCCTTAATCTTAATTTATCCTTAACCTTAATTTACCTATTATTAACAAATGATGGGTATGATGGAGGACACTATGGACCAAAGGAAAGTGGTCAAGGGTCATGGCGCAAAAGGAAGATGGCACAAAATAAAAGTTGAAACATTTGAAAACCAACCATCCTTGTAGATGTTGGGTGGCAAACCTTCCCTAACCCTAGTCATACATCCTATGTTTGCAGTATGTGTGGTGGTGCCACATTGACAAGAAGTGGCCATTTCCTAAACATGAAACCCATGGGAAAAATAATTCCACCCAATATACAAGTTGCTTACATGAACATATAAATGCACACATTTTGGAAGTGCACATGGCCATGACAAGGAGCCAATTTTTTTCCTAAAACTAGGTGCCTTAGTTTGTGGCATGAATGGTTTATGTAAAGGTGGTGCTTGGGGTTCAAGTTGATTGGAGGATTGTTCCAAGCTCATGAATCGATAATGTGCCTCCATACTAATCAGATAGATTTGAGGGGGTAAATCTGTTGACTCTTCTAGAAATTCTCCCAATTCCTACAATAATTCCTTTAGTTCTTATAACATGACTTCAAGTTCTTCCCATATTTGCCCTTGTCACACACCCTTTCTTTTTTCAACTAGTTTTTTACCACTAATATTGGTTATTCCTGAATTAACAACACCAAGTACCTCTTGTACCCAAGATCTTTTTCTTATGATGAAGGACCAAATTGTTCAACACCTTTGAAAACAAAGACCTTCTCAATCACCCCTGAGCATGGATAACCCCATGGATGGAGAATAGTTGAATGTTGTGGTTCTAATGGCATCTTGTATGCCATTTGACATGATAGATCGTCAAGGGGGGTGGGCATAAGGTGCTAGCATATTGACCTTGACAAAATGGGACGACGTTGCAAAACATGCTTTTGAAGCATTGCTAGGGGAAATGAGTGTAATGCAAATCCAACTTTGGGAGGTGACATTGGAACGCAATGCACTTCGTGAAGAATTAGCTACATGCCAAACAAAATGTCTTGGGTTAGAACAAGATGTTGCTAATCAACAAAAGGCATTGGAAGAGGCATTTGCAAAGGCCATTGAGGCGAAAAAGGAACACATGAAATCTATGGAAAACATCGAACATTACTACCAAACATTGATTGACATGAAAGAGGATCTATGATTTATTTGTTGTCCCCCATTTGGACCAAAAGGAGGATGGATTTTGGGCATTTGTCAACATGTGTACGATCCGCAATGCTTAATCACTTTGATGGTGGCAAAGAAGAGATGTCCACAATGTAGGGCTCCATTTCACTAGCGCCTATATGAACAATTCAATCCTCAAGCGGCCATGCCACAACATTGGGAGTATAACATGTTTAACACACCCAACATGCCACAAGCATGGGGCATAAATATGGAATGGATTTGGAATGTTGGCATGTTTGTTATTACATGGGGGAGTCATTATGACAAATGGAAATATGACAAATCCATGATTTAGAAGGCATGTGAATTGTTGTACTTGTCAACAAACAATACATGATGCCATTGGTTTTATCAAATATTTCAAGGGTGGTATAACCCAAAAATTAATAAGTTTGAATATGGTATGAATTTGAAGCATGTTTGGTAAAACATGATGGGGGAGGAGATTGGGTAGGGGTTCATTATATATAAGAGATCTTTAGCCTAAAAATGTGGCCAACTTGACATTGGAGGAGATTAGTGAAAGACTGCATTTGAAAGATGATGGTGCCTTTGCATTATTAATTGCAATATCTCCTCACATTGTCATGATGCTCAATGAAATAGATATTCTTCTTAGGTTGGATGCAATTTTGAATGGGAAACCCATTGGGCTAGGAAATTGTGCTAGTTGACAACGTGGTAGTAATATTGGGAAAATAGTAATAAAGGATATAATAGATCGTAATAGTAAGGTGAAGTGGAATTTGCCACTAGATGCAACATATGTACATTGTAAAGTAGCCTCAATAATGTACAAAATTGATATTTATGGGGCAAAACGGGCAAATAACTTATTTCCCCTAAGAGTTTGTCATAACTAATGTAAACCTAGTTAATTATAATCATATGTAAAGTTTTACAATTGAAAAATGATTTGGATGATTGGATATGGCCCATAATTGTTGAATATTGAACCTTATAGATGACAATGTGATTGGAGTGATTGGAAAACATATAATTGCAACTATATGGGGGCACTTCATTCGAAGTGCCCTTGAAATTGAAAGTTTGGAATTTGAATTATGGAAATGAAATTATCTTATATGAAATATACCAATTTCCAAATAAGGTCCCAAAGCAAATAGTTACAATTTATTACCAGAAAATATATAATTGGAAGAAGATATGTTTAAACCACCTTGTGGATTTACATATAAAGTTCAACCTATGTGTAAGTATTACAAAATGCCAAATGCCTATGATTGTGAAATTGTTGTGATTCATGACCTAAGAGGATGACTAATGGCAAGATTTGGATTTTGGGGTCGAGGTTCATGGTAGTTAGTATCATTTGCGGTTTCAATTCCCCCATTAGGAATGTCGGTGTCATTGTCATCATCATCATCATCATTGCACTTTTCCTCCGCTTCTAAAATCTCTATCCCACACAAGGTTGTAATGATATTTTGCCCCTCGTGATTTGTCACAATTTGTTTGGTGGGGCACCATCCCTCAATATCCCAAATGCCATCATTGGTGTGTGGTTGTACATAGTTATGTTCATCTATGAAAGTAATTATTTTTTTATTAGAGGGCCTTTTCCCTCAAGTAACTCAATGTGTGGATGAGTTTCAAATTGGTGGTCGAAGATGGTTCGTGGAAACTACCATAACGACTAATCTTGACCCCACATCAATTTTGGCCATTGAGGGTTTTAGATGTCGTAAGTACTTGCTAATTGGTGCACAATCAAAATTTAAATAACCTTCTATTGACTTCTCAAGTCTTGTAGGTGTAGGGCTTGAAAGATTTGGATGCACAACTTGGGGTGCATTTGTGTTAGTGACCATATGTGGGCCCACACATGGTTCCAATGTAATATCCCTAATGTCATCAACTATAATATTGGGAGGATTAACGAGTGGGTCCCCTTGTATGTCTAAGGTGTTTATTAGTGTTTGTTGTGTGTTTAGCTTCGGGATGATTGTTCAAGTTAATAGTGTGTTCGAGCTACTTGGGGGGAACATTTCCATGGAACCCATTGATTGCATGGGCATGTGTTGACTTGGGACTGTTGAAGCATGTACAACCTAGAGGGGTACATCAGAGGGGTGAACAAAGTTGTCAAATAATGGCATGTTTAGATTTGCATTGCCATTTTTAGACCCTTGAACCTACTAAACCATCAAATGAGACAACAATCTTGAAAATGGAATCTTGTCATCATTAGGGAATTCAAAGGGGTCATGTTTGACTTAATCTTCATCAAGCTCATCTAACTTTATGGTGTCCTTGCCTGATGATTTGGTTTCATTTTCATTTTCATCAACATCGGGCATTGAATCTTCAAACATATTCTTTTTGTACCACACCATGGGGTTGGCACCAGGTCATTCTCACAAAAGCTTGCTATTAATGTATATGTACACCAAGTCCTTCGCCCAATTTGATGTTAATTGATTTTTCATTTTGCTATGGATAAATGGATATGAACTCCAATTTTGCTTACACGATGATGTGGGAACACACTTGAACCAAAATGCAATGAGCAATGGGTGTAAATGTGCATCCACCAATTGCAATCAAATCCCACCATTCATGTGGGAGCAAGTCTAGGTCCTTCATTGGGGGGTGTCAAAAACAAGACCTCAACTTTCGACAAAATCTACGAAGTCTTTTAAAATTAAGGCATAGGCAGTTGAGTACCAATTATTTTTCACAAAATTATGTTTAAAACGTCCTTTGCATCTGCATCATCATGTAGGCAAGCTTCATCCAATAAGTATGGATTGAAAAGGGTCCTTGCATAATGTAGGTCGGTCGTCAACATCTTCCACCTTTGGTAAAATTGATTTTCAATCACATTTGCAAGGTTTGATGGCAATTCAAATGATGGATCTCATAATGATAAAACATGTCATTCCAATGTTTGCATGAGAAGCCATACCCTCCCCATCTAAGGTTGTTTGCCATCAAATGCCCTCAATGACATTAAAACTAGTTCCACCATGTGCACAAAGTTGGCACAAATATTGCAAAATTCATCCCTTTTTATGTTCATTTGAATGAATAGCTCTTGCCTTGGTGAGTGACTTTTGACAATGGTTGCCATGCAATGTGTTGATGAAAGTTGTCTAATCAGGATTAACAACAATTTGCTCAATGGCAAATCTGCGTTTGAACAACCTCTCAACCATTAAAAAATTGGTTGTAAACTGTGTTTTAATGGGGTTTAGCAACATTAGGTTAGTCTCATAACAATGAAAGATTGCTAATGGTGCATGGTGTTGTCATATGAGATAAACAAAGGCTTTCACCTTCTTCACAATTTCTTTCACCCATGTTGTTTTTTCGCAATCTTCCAATAGCAAGTTTAAACAATGAACAACACTACCTTGAAAATAAAGGCTTGGAAAAAAATGGATTAGAAGGTTAACTACACTTTTCATGCTTAAAACATTGTTGGTACAAATTTGTACAATGTTATCAATTCCAATGGTTTCAATGTATCCATCCAATGCATTACATATGCAACGGGCATCCCTCTGCTCCCTAGTTATGTCAATGGAACTTATGAATACATCACCACTTAGTTAAGTAAACATTACATTCAACAATGGATGCCATGCAAAATTGTCCCAACCATCAAAATAAATGGTTGTTCCATATTTGTGAATCGAATTTCATGACCTTTCAGTTATTCGTTTGAACACATCCACCTTGGATTGCTTTAACAAATTTGTGTGCAATTCGTGATATGATGGGGGTTTGTAGTAAGTTCAAAATTTGGAGGTTGCTTTCACAACTTCTATAAACACCGAATGTCACACAACATTGAAGGGGATGTTCACTTCATAAAAAAAAGTTGCCCATTTCTTATCCACATTTTTCTTTTTGGCTAAATTCAATCCTTTAGGCAATGAAACCTATCAAAAGGTTTGAATGTTGTTATTTGTAGGGGGGGTGAAAATTCAAGACCCTTCCACTTGAGACATCAAAACAAATTTTCCTTCCATTAAAATATTCGTTGTTGCAATGGTCACATCTTTTGTCCACCCATCCAAGATATGGGCTAGTACTTCCATGTTGTTTAGTGGTGGAAGGACAAATGCATGACATTGGGCAAATAAGACCTTCATTCGTGGATGTGCCTTTGAACACATTACAATTCTAATTTGCCCATTGTCATCATATTAATACCCCAAATGGAAGAGGATTTTATACTTGCAATATGAAATAACATTGCTGCAAAACTTGCATTCCACCTTCCCTAGCTTGTCTTCTAGCATCAAATACCATGGACTCCACACATTCTGCCTTCCCTCCATTGATAAAACATTTTACATATGAACAATAGGCTTGATTAATATAATTAAAGTATTCAACAATAAAATTAGACTCCAGCTTCAACGCTACAATTGAAATTCAACACCAATTGCAAATGCAATGTGATGATCTAAAATTCAAACACCTAGAAAGGTTTCACCCTCCCCTCCCAAGGTATATGGCTATGGTTGGTGTTAAACAACACAAGGCCCACACACCTCAAAGGAAAAAGTGAGTATTAATGTGCAAAGTCTACATCTTATTACCAAGCAAGTCCAAATTTTGTCACCAAATTAAATTCCATCACCAAATCAATGGTGGAGATCAATCCACCATTAATCAAACAATTGAAATCCACAGACTTGCGACAACAAAAAACATTTCATTGCCAATTACGTGGTGACGGAATGTTTTTGATCACCATTCGTGTGGCAATGGAATGTTTTTGGTCACCATTCATGTGGTGATGGAATGTTTTTATCACCATTCATGTGGCAATAAAAAACTTTCAGTTGTTGCAAGTTTGGTGACTAAAAACGTTCCGTTGCCAACCATGTGGTGACTGAATTTTTTTCGGTCATTGCATGATTGGTGACCAAAAAAATTAGTTGTTACAAGATTTTTGACCAAAAAAATTTCATTGCAAGGTTTAGGTCAAATTTTTTTGCAACAACCAAAACTTTTCAATTGTTGTAGGGTTTATAGTGACCAAAATGGGTTCAATTTCAATCGGCCATAAGCATGTCAGGGGCATTCGAGAATGCCTTGACCTAGAGGTTGACCTATGTTGACCTTATACTAACATGATGTAGGGTTTGTTTGTGTCTAGATGCATCTACCGCATCATGATGAACACACAAATGCACGAACAACCCTGCTAAATGAATTAATAATACAATTTATACATTGCTTCAATTTCACTTAAGACTACACTTTCAATTAATTATATACTTTGCATGTGATGTGATATACGTGTTGCAACATAATTGATGTTTATTAATCATATCACAGTTGATAATAGTTGCAAAAGAGTTGAAATTGCCAAATCTAATGGATGAAGGCAATGCATACACATTTCATGATCATATGCATCAAGGTTGTATGGTAGTTGCCAAGTATAACTCATATGCAACTTGCTCACGAAGCCAAAATAAGATTGACCACAATTGTATATATATACCTTTGCATTACATTTGTATAGGGGTCCATTTTGCAATTTACATGCAACTACAATTAAAATATGTGGATGCTTGATTTGATATTTTAATTTTTAATTCCTCATATTTTCATGGAATACTTGCATATAGTTGTCTTGGATACTTAGTTACAAGGTAGTGACATTAAACTTTGGTTCATCCACATGGTGCTTCTTCCTTCACACAAATTGCATGCCCTTCAATCTTTAAACATTTCTTGTTTCAACCATTCAAGATTACATTCCAAACAAAAAAATGAAGGGTGAAAGCAAATTACGATGACCCCCCTTTGGGGCACTTTTGGGTCTAATATTATAGTACATACAGTATAATTGTTCCAAAAGTATGGTATATTTGATTTTGGGTATCAATTTTGGGTTTTGGGCCTTAAAATTATTATTTTTACACAACTAATGTTATGTAATATTATTTTAAAATAATAAAAAATTTCATTATCTATATTGAAAGATCCATAAAATATTTATAGTATACATTGGTATAATAGGGTCACTATCTCATTTTGACTACATTAACTTTAAAGTTTCATTAATTATTAAAATAATCAATTTTAATGGAATTTTAAAAATGGCCCATTTAGTTATGCTTGCCATCTTTCATGTGAATGTGATTATTGATAAAAATTTCAATTTACCACACATTTATTGCATCTTTGTTGAAAAAACTAATTTACTAAAATGAAAATTTTCAAATTAGTCACATGGTATCCAAACATGGTTCAAACTATGTGAAATGACATGGGTCAATATACCTTCAATTTTCATAAAGATTTTAAATCATTTAAATTGTTTTGGAGTATATTTGTGTTTTTGAGTCATAGGTACACTACATTTGTTTTCACAAACGTACTCCAATCTCTCACTATATAAAATGAAATGAAATAAAATTTTAAAAATATCTTGCCTAGGTTATATTCTAACATAATATGAAAAAATATTGTGAAATTCTTTCAAAAGTTTGAGGTGAAATAAATTCAAACATGCACACCCCTGGAAAGTAATACAATTTGACACCCCAAAAGGGGTCATTATAATGAGCTTTCACTTTAAAGCCATGACTAGAAATAACTACCTTGAACATTAAAAACACTTAGGAAAGGAAGGCTACCTAAAATCGTAACCAATGAAATATTGATGTATGATGCAACATTAAGTATTGACAAAAATTATGATAGTCATTGTCCACCTTCACCACTACAATGTTAGTACATATACATCCTACCTTGCCTTCTTACCACAAACCCCTACACGCTCATGTGAACACACACATTGGGTATATTGAATATTATGAACCAATCAACATTAGTTAAAATCAAACACCTACATGCATGTACACACACATCGAATAGAAAATGAAAATTAAAAATTAGCCACCACGGGTTAAAACCAAACATCTATAAACACACAAACACACCAAGTATAAAATGAAAGTTGAAAACTAGCCAACATTGGTTTTAACATTAATAAACCATTAATTCTCCAATTCTACAATAAACCTTTGGTTCCATTAACATTTTTCAAAGGATTGATTTTGGTTACTTTAAAAAAATATATGGGACCCAATTTTGATTTTGGATTAATTTTTAATTAAGGGTCATTATGGTTCCAATTTTTTTTTTTCATTTTGAAATTAGGTCAATTTTAGTTCCTAGTTCCATAACCCTTGGTTTCAACTCCAACATCCAAAAATTGAACTCCTTGGAAAAAAAAAAATCATGTTTTTGAAAGAGTCATATTTTTTGATTTTACAAATTCACAAGATCAAAAAAAGATTCCTTGGAAGAAAAAATATAATTTTAATGGATTATATATTTTTTCAAGGAGTTCATTTTTTGGTCTTCTAAACTTCCAAGACCAAAAAATGAAATCATTGAAAGAAAAAAATTCAATGTAGAAAAATGGATCAAAATGATTAGTAAGGCAATGAAAAGGAAAAAGACTCACTAAAACAAAAAGTTTATCATCACCATAATCATCCCCACAATAAAAGCAAAAAAAAGGCCAACTAATGAGCAAAGTGCAAAAACATTATGAACATGCATTTAATACACAACTTACCTTGTTTACAACTCAATTGTTGGCCTAAAAGGAAACCTTAAAGGCTTGAAATGAAATTAGAGTTAGAAATTTTTTTTTGAAAAAATCAATATGATTTCAATTTTCAATCAATCTTGGAACGAAATTAACCATAGGTTCAATTCTTGTTTCTTGTAACAATAAAACCAAGGGGATGGATTCCAATTATTTCCAATAACTAGATCCTAACTATCAAGTTTCGAATCCATTCAAGTCAAAAATTGGGACTGGATTTTCGTTAGGATCTTGGAATCGAATTAGATCCAAGCCCAAATAGTTGGGTCCATTATAGTACCCAACCAACATCAGTTAACACCAATGGGTACATTCACAATTGGGGTGCACAAAAGGATTGTCTCGCCCCAAAATCACTGTCAAAACACTACTTTGAATGACCACTACATTTACAAAATAATTTGTTTAAAAGCATCTTGTTTTGAAATGAGTTTTTTGAGCAACAGAAAAAATGCATTTTAAACCACTTTAAAAAATTAGACTTTGAATATATTTTCAACAATTTATAAATCCAAAATTTCTTTCAAAAGCTCTTTCAAAATTTTCCAATTCATTTTCTAAGTCTGCATCTATCCCAATAAATTTTTAAATATTAAAAAGGGATTTACAACCAATTTTACAATCATTGGGTTAATTTTTGTTCTCAAAAATTAATTTCTTTAAGTTTTCTGATTATAAATGACATCTTCTCAAATTAGTGAGGATTCCAACTAAGGAAAAAATCCTTTTCATTTTTATTTGAAAACCAACAATCTGTATAATTTGACAAACAAAAAACCCAACTGTTGGAAACATGACTTCATGTCTTTCTCACCATTGAAGGGGGCATTTGATCTCTTTCACATCCATCTAATATTGCTAGAAAACCAAAAGTTCTTGTTTAACAAGCTCTTTTGTTGGTTCAATACTCCTTATTGTTTTTTGAAAAATTTCCAAACTATTGCCATCATCCACTTTCTGGTCAACAAAACCATTGATGGATGCAAGTGATAATAACATTTCATGAACATAGGATATAATGACATTGTATCATATTGCCACTCCTTGATCATGAACAATGAAAAAAGACACTAAGTGAAAACTTTTAAATCTTGGGTTCAACATTAGAGCTAACATATTGTGTGTTTTTTTTTCATCAAATTTCTTCAAGAAGGAAAAAAAGTTATTAAGAACTCCACAAACCTTTGTTTTAATGTTGGAAGCCAAACAAATTAACCCAAGTGCCACATTAGGATCCTTTTCGATTAGGGTTTGAAAAGATGGTGCATTTTTTGGTTGTTCTCTCAATTTCAAGTTGATGGAAATGGCAAAATGAAGGGCATCACTTAACAACCAATGTCCTTTAGATTGGTTTAAAACAAAGGCAAGTTATTACATGAACCTAAAGCTTGAGCCTAAAGCTTAAAGTTGGATCTTGGGATGGTAAAATGTCTTTTTCCCCCATACACATGTAGGTAAAACCCAAAAATTTAACCACAAAATGAATGTTATATAATTGGTAAACCTAGAAGCAAACATGGGGATGAATGTAAGCATTCATTCTCATTATGGATGAATGATTTTTTTCATTCATCTAATGTATGGATGAAAAAAAAATTGAATTTACATGCTTTTAATGCATAAAACTATGGATGAATGTTTTATTTTATCATTTAGTTTTTATCAATGAAATTTATTTGGTAAAATGTTTTTTTCATTAAATATTCACATACATCTTGATTAAAATGGTGGTGATTTTTTGTGATTTGGATCATTCAAACATGTCTTTAAATGTCCTCAAAAATGACTTAGGAACTGTGTCTCATTGTGTAGTTTTATTAAAAAGGACTCAACAAGATTAACAATATTTGTTCAAATTGTTCCATATTTTAACCACAAATACAATAAAATATGTTCTATGTGATGGCACAAATCTTTAGTATGATAAATCACCAAATTTGGTGAAATTAATGCTAGAATCTTAAATTTTTTTATAAAATGAATGCATCAATTAGGACAATCAAATTAATTTTAAAAATTACAAATCTACATTCAAAAGATATGGAAAGAAGTATAAAAGACGTGGGTGCAAAAAAAGGACATTATGTGATTTTTTAATAGGATTTTGGCACTCCAAATGAAAGTATGTCATTTTGGAATGTTTGAGTATTCCTACATTCCTTTCTTATTTATACTTGAACGAAACGTTCAAATTTTGTTCAATTAATCTGAATCGTTGATTATAACACTTATTAGTAAAAACCTAAACATACATATCCCTCTTTCATTGTTTAGCATCTCAAAATATTCATTTTGTTAAATCTTTGCTTTAAGATTTAGAACACAAAACAAACAGGTGTCGTGGTTCCTATTGTGATACCCCAACCGCGAATGCACCCAATGTGACATAGGTATATCTTTTTGCTCTAGGTATTAATCAAATATGATACCAAATATATGCATATATGCATGTCAAGTCTTACTTTTTCGAAAACCCAAATCCCCCTTCCTACTTAGCATTTTTTGAAAGTTAACACCACCCCCTTCATCTCATAGGGGCCAATGAGTTTTAAATTTCAAATATTCATAATTAGACCCAACCAAGGGAAAATAATTGTGTAATGTAAGGTGTCTCTCAAAAACCTAAATCAATAGCCTTTTTGTATTCAAGGGAGGCCACAAAAACCTAAATCAATAGCCTTTTCGTATTCAAGGGAGGCCACAGTTAGATTTACATTCTAGTTCACATTTTTTTGTAGTTGTTTGGAGTTAACGAATAATTGGACTGTAGTTTGTTTAACTTCAATAAAAACCATGACAATCACCTCGTTGAGGTTTTGTTTTGCACTCTACCTTCAAAACTTGTGATATTTTCAAATTGCCCAAAAAAAAGAACTCTTGCCTTGTAAGTTTAAAAGATTTAAGGCTTTTTGTCAAAGCTTAAAGACCTTGTAGGACATTATTAAAGACCTAGCATATGTTTTGAAGGGGTCTTCCAAAACCTTAATAAAAGAATCTATTTGGACCCGTATGGGTTTCTATTAAAGAACTAGGCATTACACCCAGGTAATCACTTACCTCCACCCCCACCTCAGAGCCACCCTTCTTTGGGTTTCTAAGACCCAAACCCGAGCAATTCTTTTTATTTTTTATTTTCAAATAATCAGACCCAACTATGATACCCGCCCCCACACTATTAAGACCGAAGGTATCCAATAGCTGCCCTCAACGATGAACTGGCCAGTGTGAACCAGCGTCCCAGCACCAATCAGCCCACGACAAGTGACCAACCGCGTCGTTGTGAATAATCATAGTTCTAGGACCGTGTATTTTCAACGTCAGAGCAAAAGACAATTAAGTCGTACGTTGTGGAGCAACGGTAGACGTAAACACGGCTTCCAAAGGCAAACGGAGACCAATACACACCTGGCGCTTGCAGTCCTAAGAAAAGCCATTGCCGGGGGTGCGTCATAAAAAGCAGCCGCCTAATTATAGCAGCTAAACTCGGAATGGATATTTCCCCCACTCTCCCCCCCCCCGCCCTGACGTGGGAGTCTCGTGTACGTCGCCGCTCATCTGATTCCCGACGCGCCGTTTCCGGGACGCTGCATCTTCGTGATAGTAATGCGCTAGCTGCACCCGATGACCAAGCAACTAACCTGATCCCTTCACACCCTGGGTAAGACTCTCGTCTCATTACGCCATTTGTGCGGTGTGGCGGTGACACCGACCTGCACTCTCTCCACTCATCACTTGCTCTTCAAAAAATCAGGTCTCAAAATTATGAGAGGTATATTACTGTGTCACTCGGATTCTGCGAAGATACTTTTGCTTGCTTTCTCTCCATACATCTTCTTACTAGCCTCCCCTAAACTGTATACATACACTTACTTGTCGGTTTCCTTAGCAATCGATCCGCGCTTAGGAAGTTTGTTTCTGTGGCGCATGAGTCATGCGTGTAAGCTAGAATTTTTTTTTTCGTGTACCGCGTCTGCACAAAGTTAAGTGATCGACTCTCGACTCCGCTGTGAGTTCCTTTTGGAACTCTAGAAATTTTACAACATCGATGTCAAGGGGAGAATATTGGTGGAGAGGTGGTAGACCAAAAAAACATGCTGAAATGTGCAAGAGGTGATGAGAGAAGGTTTTCATTGGCTACAGAGGCTGTTGTTTGAGTCTTGAACAGGACTGTGCACCGTAGACGATATTAATGCTTCTGAAGGAGTTTATGCGAAGAAAAACTGGGTATAGTTTCTCGTCAAAAGATTGTATTGCCTTAGGAAGTAGCTGAGAGATGCAGAACTCTCATTAGTTCTAAGGTTTGATGTGGCCGGGAATAATATGGTATGGAGAAGCGTTGACAGGCCGTGTTGATCGACATGAGTTCGATTTTGCTTACTCACGCATTATCGAGGAGCATCAGAATCTGTTAAAACTAGTACCATGTAGCTGGATTGGCAGCGATGAGCGAGTAATTTGAAATCTGGGGAACTGAGTGAAATAGATCAGTATTGACATCGAGGGTGGAGATATTCTACATTCGTGAATTTCAAAGCTTAGCGATTCCCGGCGTTCTCAGGAGTCAGAACAAACTTCAACATACGGACGAGAACAGCAATCAAGGATAATCCATGGTGGAATCTGAGTATGGAGAGAATGGCAATAGAAGTTCGATCAGAAATGTTTCGGAGAAATCGCTTACCGCAGTGTCCTCGTTGGATGGCCGTCTTCTTGGAGCGGTAGAAATCTGTTCCGAAGACAAACGGGGAGACGAACACAATTATCAACCTGCTGATCACCCGTCTGGCGTCGAGTGCATTATGTGTGGCGATGTGGGATTCGTGGATCTTCTGCAGTTCTGTTCCGTTTGCAAATCTCGTGCTCAGCATCTGTGAGTAGCACTCAAGTTCTATTCACTAATTGGCACAGTCGGTTCACTAGAATTCTCGTAGTCTTGATAACAGTGCTGTAGATTATTTTTCGTCCTATTTGCATCGGATCATCTGCCTAGAGCAGTAGATTTGGATTCACTAGAGCCGGGTTGCAAATCTGCTTGCTAGAATGCAAACTCGCGTAGATGAATTGAATCATAGACCGTCGACTGCGTCCGTCCAGCAACAATTAGAAACTATATTCATCATACATGCCTGATTACGATCAGCCACTGGAGCACTATTTCTCCTGCTGGTCTGATCACACTCTTTTAAGTGCATTGAACTCGACACGGCTCTTATGTTCACCAAGATCCGTTGTTGCACATGATTTAGCAAAATATAATCAACCTCCGAGGCTTATGATCAATTCACCTTTGTTTTGGCTTTTCGACAGGTACTGTATGGCTCCTAATCCCAGAGGACAGACAGCTGGAACAAATTCGAATCTGCGAGACCTCTCCTGGAGATGCAATCAATGCTTGATAGACATAGATGTACAAGGAACAAAAGCTGGTGCCCCAAGGATCAAAGAGGATCTTAGAATTCGGGCTCCATCGGACTGTAGTTCATCAGAACTAAGATGCAATGTTTCTTCTACCTTCAAGAGTGGTTTTGACAGCAGATTTGTTAGTTTTCCAGTCACTTGCATTACGAATCCAGATCAACAAACAAACTCTGCCGCGAAACACACCAACTTGTGGCCAGTGAAGAATGAACTTGGTACCAAGGTTTTCTCAGACCAAAATCGACAGCAGCAGGATGGTAATGATTTCACACCGTCAAAATCCAATGCTAAGCGAGGATTGAATCAAATGTGGGAAGCCGATTCATCTGTAACAAATCAATGCAACGTGCAGCTGAACCCAGGTGAGATACGAAAGGGATCATTCGTGATCAGACGCAAGCTGGGCGGAGGTCCCAATACTCGTCCCGAGTTCGACAATGCTAGACAAAAGGTGAAGAGCAAGTTATCGTTGAGTCGGGTTCCAGGTTCAGAACCTTCTGATCCTGCAGATCTGGCCCCCACTGACGTGAGAACTGGTTTGTTGTCAAAACAAGCCGACATCAGTTCACATCATGGACGTCGGAGTTTCCGAATTATGCACGAGTCACCTACAAGGGAGAAAACTTCGAATTCGAAGCTTCTAATTCGACGATACAAGTCACTTTCTGAGCTTTCCTGTTAAACATGAACTGCCTACTTCGAGTATAATATCTTGCATTCGTGACACGTCTGAAATGCCTTTTGAGTCCAGTCATGGGGTTATAACCATCTGTGACACTCTCAGCAGCAGAGTGATCGTGAGAAAAAGTTTGCAACTTGCAGACGCAGACTTGATTGCAAAGAAATCTGTCAGCTAGCTACGATCTGTATTGTGTCAAAAATGGATTTTGGAAGAGCAAGATTGGCATGTACATATGTATATATATATAAATATATATGAATTTCGAATTTGGTGCACGTTTTCCAATTGTGTCCCAAGGCAGTACCCGGAACTTCATCGCCTGCTTCCTTGCAGCCCGGTGAGCTCTCCACAAGAAATCGTTAACGATATTACATGATGTGCCTTAGAAGGCTTGGTTGCCCTTCCAATAACAAAGAAACTTTCAGCATTTCCCTATAGGGGAAGAAGGGAGGGAAGGAGGCATAGCTACGGGCGCTGCCAAAACTAGGCTGAGATACAGAACACGGGACTCCTGTTGCGAGACGATAAATACCCTACCTTGCCCCATCAAGCTCATTTGTGAATGCATTCCTGTGTGGCAGGGAAATGCATTCACAAGTAGCTACATAGTTACAGATCAACACAATCTAAAAATTTATGTCTCTCAAGGTCTTTGTTAGGTAGAGCCATTCAGCCTTGCCCTTTCCCACGTGTTACTGACGGATCAGCTTTCCTATGTCCAGATCATAATTTCGGAACTATTATAAATTTAGGGTCTAAATTTACTAAAACTGTTTGGTGCGAGTCAGATGACAGATCTCTCTGGTAGTATGCCTGCAAAGTTCCTGAATTACCCCACTTCAGGAAGCAGCGTTAGAACTTAGATGGCTTATCATGTCTGCTGCGGGAAGTGTGTAAAGTCCGCGGATTAACTTAGGCCGACTTTGGATGACGGTCCAAGGTCTATGGACCAATCAATTCAAGCAATCTTATTGGTCCAAAGCTTTAAATTGGTCCCAAGGCCTTTAGATGAATGTTCAAAACCAAAAAGTGGCAAATTGAGGCTAAACCTACATGGCACGTGTTGTGGAGGGAAATTTTGGAGGGAAATAAATTAGTTCAGAGCAAAAAACATTGCTAAACGGAGAGCTCCTGATTTGGAGAACCAAGGATCAGGCTAGGGAGTAAGGTATAGTCTAACTCAAGGATTCAATTTGCTTCAAATCAGTTCAAATCAGTTCCTAGGAAATTGGACCCTGGACCCTCATCTAACGTGGGCCTTATTCTCAGACTTGCAGATTTGGAACTTAGTGTTGGGTAAGGCACCTGGACACTGGGGACATTTTAGAAAAAATAAGTGACCTAGGACGAGGCTATCAAGTCTAATGCAGTTGGGCCACATTGGGGGAACGACCCTTGCCATTGTAAAGCATAGATAAAATAATTATTTATAGATCATAAGGTGTTATAAGGTGTTTTGTTTTAAATGATTTTGCAAGTGATTTCGACTTTTTTTTTAATGTATGTGGGCACATTGCTCAAGGTCATGTTTCATCTTCAATATCACTTTTGCTTTCTACATTTCGACTCCTATAGTTGGAGAAATAGTTTGTATGCAATACGTTGTATTACTGACCTATTGTTTAGTTGCTTGCACTTTGATTATTCAATTTTAAAATATTTTCACAAAGCATTTTAATTTTCATTAGTTTGGTGTAACAACTCATGACAAGTGTGAGATAGTGGTTCACAACATTCCAACAATGTTAAATTTGCATTCAAATTGGGTGGTTCTATAAGTGGATGTTCATAACGTTTTCAATTCAATGCCACAATCAAACATTTTTTAGGAGTTATGATCTTCATTTAGTTATCTAAATTAACTTTTCTCATTTGTTCAACAATTTCATGCACGACCATCCCCATTGTATTTTTCTTAAGCTTCTCGATATGAAGATTTCATAGTCATTTTGTCAAAGTTAGGTACATAACAAGGGGGCCTATTGGGAGGAGAGTTGTTTATTTTAGTTCACCTTCGCACTCTTTGCACTATAGCAACAAACCACCTTACTTGTGTTTTCCCTTCCTTGGTGAATGATACACATATAGTAGGTCATGCATCAAATGTGGTTCTTACGTTTTTACAATTATAGTAGGAATTATTGGCATTAGGGCTTTTGATGCAACCAACGAAATGTGTAGTTTCGACTCCATAAGGGTTCGATCACTCTATATCACTTCCTCTTGGCTTTCTTATTCATGACTTGGGTTTTCATATTTTGGGTGCACCGGTGGGATTCACATCATTCATTGAATTATTTGTGGTTGAGGCTATTCATAAGGATCTTGGTACAATATTTAATTTCCTTATGCTTGTAGATCCTTAAATAGCTTTTGTGATGTTCTTGTTATGCTATGCCCAATGCCCAAGCTATTTGTTTCATACAATGTTTCCATCTCCAAGCATTTTGTAGCATTATGCTAAATTTGATACTCATACCATAATTATGTTGGAAAAGTTACTTAATGCGAGATCTTTTAATGGTTCTATCGGTCACCTAACTCACTATCGAGCCATTTTCCCTGTTTTTTTGGGCAAGTTTGGCCTCCTTTCTATGGTTTAAACTACTTGCTTGTGCATTTTTGGGGTGTTGGGCACTAATTGTTCCTACACTTGTCATTCATTTCCAATAGGATGATTACCCTATTTTTCTAAATGTAGTAACACATGTTGAAACTAGCATTTCCTTATTTCAAATGACACTATGAGATGTCCAAACCATGTTACCTTAAGTTGTCCATTTTTAGGTCCCACCCTTTGAGAACCTATGGTTCAATCTTATCCCCAATTGCAAATTTCTTTAGCAAATCACTTACACAAGCAAGAATTTGCTTCACTTTTAATAAAGAATTTTTTTGAATATTGTGCGAGAACATCCATGTTCATGTGTGGGTCCAAAGGTAGGCATTTGGTTATTAATTCATCTTACCACACCTACATTTTGTTTATCCTAAGCCCACTTTCTTACAATACTACGTATTCATCTTGGTCAGTCACATTTTATAATTACCCATATTTCACAATGTTAGTGTGATTAGACCATTGATGATCTAGGTATGCATTTGCTTTGGTGCCCCTACAAAAATGAACATACAACAGCCCACAACACATTTCAAAATATTATCGTACTATTGCTTTGGAGAATGAAACACATGTTTAAAAAGAGGTCTCCCACCTTTTCCTTCACCACACCTGACAACAAATGAATATCCTTATCACCAAACATGGCTTTTGAACTTTGATGGACATTATCATTATTAACTTAACTCGCACAGATATGATGCAATGAACATCAATGATGACAACACATGTAACGATGATGGCTACTTAGGAAAAGAAACAATCATACGTCGAGTGAACATTAGTCGAACGAACACAAGGCAATGACTTCATTCCCCTTGCTATTGAGATGTTTGGGTGTTTTCATTTCCATTTTGATTCATTTTTTACTATTTGTGTGCAGACCATTATCGTGTGTCACTAGCAGTCTTCTTTAATCCCTTTGATGCTTGTTTCTTACTATCAACAACGCATGTCCATAACCCTACAATGTGCAGAAGCCATAGTAATTATTTAGTGGGCTACTACATTTGGTTAAAGTTCCTCATCTCTTGCACACATCATAGTTAGTGCACCTCCATCACTAGCCAATTTGTGGTAAACCACAACTTTTTTGTTTTAAGTCCTCTTTGTTATCATTGATCATCATTTCATAATCATGGGTCCTATTTGCATAGGGTTTTTACCTTATTTTTGTTGATTGTTTTCTTCTTCTTCTTTTTGGATTGTGTCTACTTGTGATCTCATTTGCCTTATACTTTTGATAGATGGGTTCCCATCCTTGATTTTTATATACAAGGCTTTTTTTCTTTGTTAAAGGTGAAAGCTACCTTACACTTACAAGGAAGGCATCCCACACATATTGAGTAAGGCCTCTTTCTATTTAAGCCATTAGAATCATGGCATCTGGTCCGAGGGTAGCTTTTAATTACATTTGTTTGATCTAATTGTGCTCAATCACCTTGACCTCTGCGGATCAAGCATTAACCAAATGTAAAGTTAAACTCTCAATCTGAAAATGCATTTGTCTTTTTCTTATGAGAACATTTGTTCTTTTTAAGTTCTCTAGAAAGTTCATTAAATATGAATTGTTGGAAACCTTCCCAATATTAAGTATGTACATAATTTCCAGCCATTCGCAACTCTCCAAGTGCTTGTCCATGCAACAAGCGAGTTTCAGTGAGTTCCCATCATGCTGTTGGGATCACATCATACTATGTGTTAATTGTAATCACAGCAGCCTAATGGAAAGAGACCTTACACCTCATTGTAAAGGGCTTCTTATAGATTTGAGGTGCACCAAGTGTGTTTCAAGAATCCTTATTAATGTGTATAAGGTGGCCACCAAACACACTAGGAAATTTTCAGAATTAGGGTAGAACTACCTGTCACTAAACAATTTCATATCACGAAATAATTTTTAATATTTTCCTCATTCTTTAACCAAATTAAATAATTTTTATGTCATTGCATGCACAAACTGAAGGGCTACAAATGTTGTTGGAGTGTTAGAGATAAAGGAGCGACATAGAAAACACATGAAGAGGATGAGTGATAGTTTGTTTCAATTTTTTTGAAAAAATAGCTTTATACCCCTTTCTAGTTTCAAACCTATATCTTCTCCATTTTTAGTCCATTTTGAGTGATTTAAAACCTGATGGGTGCGTCATCTAGTGCTTTACAAAAGTTCTTTCTATTCCACAGAAAAAGATGCAATGATCAAAGTTTTTTAAGTTTGAAATCCTAATCTGTTTTATTTCACCCATTATTGAACATTGAACGTTCTTACAGCAAACACCCCTTATCTTCCCCATTCATTTACCAAATTGAGCAATTTTTGTGATGTTGGAAACCCTAGGTGGAGGAGTCAAACGTTCTTTGAGCTTCAGAAGCAAAGGAACAATGCCTGAGGATTCAACCTCCTTAGAGTTTTTAAGTGCTCACTCACTGGCCTATCCACCCTAGTGCTTTAGGGAGGTCCGTGACACAGCTTGCTGGTAGGATGCCTGTAAAGTCCCTGAATTAGCTTTACTCCAGAAAGCAGATTTGGAAATTTAGGAGGATGGTACTGTTCAGTATGACCACTGGAGAAATTTTGACGCCTAGACCTGTCGTAGTGGCGGATAGCCTCTTATAGGGTAAAGATCCACTTTGTGACATTTATTAGTTCTTGAACTGCGTGTCTCACATCTATTTGGACAGTCTGCCTTAACTAAGGGTCACTTTAGTTAGATGAGGATCCAAGCTCCAGGGTCCAATGAAATAGAGTAATCTTATTGAATGAGCGCCATAAATTGGACCCATGGCCTTTAGATGAGGGTCAAAGACCAAAAGTGGCAAATCAAGGCTAATCTACATGGCAGCATTTTGGAGGGAAAATCAATTCGTTCAAATCATTTTGATTCAGATCCTAAACCAGATTTTTTTTAAGCTGAAAAGGAGAGCTTATGATTTGAAGAACCAAGATGCCAACTAGGGTCCAAGGCAGGGTTCAACTCAAGGATTCAATTTGCTTCAAATGAGTCCAAATTGGTTTCTACGAATTTGGACCCTGGACCCATCTAAAGTGGCCCTAAGTGTAGGTACTGTGTCTTTTTCACATTTTGTTCTGGCTGTATGGGACAGTTTTAAACTTGTCAACTGTAATTATAGCTCCTGCTGCAAACTGCTCCGATCTCTTTATTGTGTACTGATATTTAGGAATGTTTGAAATAACAAATGGCACTTCAACAGGGCATGCGCCATGAACCTGATGTGTGGTTATGGAGGTAAGTTCCACCGGCATTAACCCTTAATGACCAAACCAGTGCCAAGTGACAAGAGGGAGTGGCAACCATATAATCTCCCAATAGCTGGAATTCGCCTTTGTAGAGTCGTAAGGAACTTCAATCTGAATATTTTGGGAGTAAAAACGTGTAATTTGAGTGAGAAAGGAAAAATCCCCATCATGAATGTACAATTTTATGAAATATGGGCAGCTTTCAAATTTTGATGTTTTTAGAATATTTGATTTAGCTACCATACTTTAATGACCCTAAAACTTTTATAGTAGATGGAAGGTGTTCATATGAGGTTGTGGAAAAAGAAATTCAATATTTGGACTTGAGATGGGTAGTAATGAGTGGTCAAAGTTGCACATACAATGGTTATTTACACACAAGTGAGAAAAAAGCAAGCTATTACTGCTCTAGGGCATGTTGTTGAGGCCCAGCACCTCCCAAAACCCTGCCAACTCCACTTTCAAAACTGGACTTTTGATAGTAGCGGATAGCAAAACTTGAGGTGCTTAAAAAAATTCTCCCTTTCCAAGCCCAATAATTTTTATAAATAAGCTTGAGAGACCCTTGGCACATGAGAGGGGCAAGAGAGAACAAGGAAGGTGTCCCCTATAATGTAAAGCCCTGCTCCAAATTTTGTACTGTATCTGCAGGGTACACTATAAAACATAATAACGGGGTGAGCATTTTGTAAAACAGAACGCCCCTCATAAAACGACACGACAGGTGTTCCAATTCACAAAATGCTTCCCCTTAATTTATAATTTTTTTGACTGTGCTTACTTTGTGCAACGCCCATCGAGCAAGTTACCCTACACATAGGGGTGTCAGTTTTTAACCTGGGATAGTATAGGTAGGAGTACTGGGGAGGAGGCAAACCATTCTGGTACGCACTGATGTTTAAGTGTTAAGCTTGCTGGAAATTAGATATACACACTGCACACTGCTGAAAAACTGGGTAACATTAGATTATGGACTTCACACAATACCTTGCTGATGTTTTCTTCAGGCTAGTCCCGCATGTGCACACTGTCTTGTTGTAACCAAATAGAAAGTGGAAGATAAAAAGAACGAACCTGATTACATACAATAGGTCTAAACAGAATTAAAATTTCTGGCACCCTACAGCAAATAACATTTCTTGACCTTTTTTTTTATAATACTAGTGTCAAAGAGGGCTTCTGCTGATATTCACTGATTTTAACAGAACCAACTTTTGAATCTACTAATTGGCAAACTTGTTAGAGATGCATGAATTTCCAACATACATCTCCTTAGAGGCCAATGGACTATTAGCTACCCACCTCCAATTCATATTACCAAAAATCAAGAATCTATCAAGGTATGGCCTTTGAGGTTAGAACTCTCAAGGTTCACTTCATCCATATGAGCTACTAACCATTTTCCCACCGGAATGCAACAATGCAGTGTACCTCCACTTCTCTATTCTGAAAACCTGAAAACCTGGAGACCTTTGGATCTAAATGCTTCTGAAGGACTTGATTTTGAGCAAAAGGTACCAAGCTCATCTAGAGCCACTCAATAGGACAATTGTTTATGCAAGAATGCACTACAGATTCTTTTCTTCAAGTTTCCTTTTTCACTCTTGAACTTGTCTGTCTCATTCTGCCCACCCTAAGGACGACCCTTTAAGGTTTTTGGCACTCGCTCTAGCAACTGTCTGCAAAATAGATCTAAGGTACTACAACATAAACTCCCCATTCACGATGCTCCTTGACTTCTATATGCCCCTTATTTCTACAACTCAAACCCCTCAGTTCTTCATCATCCCTTAGCATCAACCCTTCATATCTATCCTTACATTAATCTACACAACTACTCTGCTAAATCATTGGCACAATGGAGTTCATCAACAACTAGCCTAGTAGTCTGAAAATTGCAACAATAAAACAATTGCATAACAGAAAGAACCTACCACCTCTTTCCTTCATACTACCTCTTATGTTTACCTTCCTCCGTCCATTCTGCAAACCTTCTTCAATGCAATCACTCCCTCCACCATCCATTGCTCGGTGCAACTCCTATTCTCCATAACACACAAACAAACAAAGTTGCCTACCCATGCATTCCTTGCAACAGTGATGGACATACTCCCACCGCAAGCATGCAAAAAGGTGACAACTAATGAAAACAATAAAACAAAAATGAAACCCTAAAAAATATGTTGTGTTCACACTATTAGGGTGACCTATTGTTCAGTCACATTGTTTCCACAGATCAACTTCATTTGAGACAAAGGAATTTGTGTTCATAACCCTTACCTAGGATCAAAGGATTCGCATATGGCTTTTTCCTTCCAAGACAACTATTGTAGTAGAGAACATGCCATCAAAGCCACATTCTGTCATTTTAGTTCATCCTTAGGGATGAACAAAGGCAAAATACACCTCCAAAGCAATGATTTTTTTTGGCAAAAAATTGCCAAAAGGCTAACATTATAAAGACCCTTGCAACAAGGAAATGGGGGTAAAATTTGAATGAAATCACCAAGTCTTCTTAACATCATGTGATAACATCATCACCATCTAGAACAACTAAGCGCTAATGTCGCCATATGTGCGACTGTCATCACCTCCAATAGCCAACAATGCTCTTAGCACCATTGAACTTATCACCAACATAGCTCTTGTCATTGAAGCACATTCATTAGCAATAAGTGATACATATGTACAACAAAATCGCTAGCACTATAGGTGCATTGGGAAACTTAGAAATTAAGGCTATCACACTAGGCAGAATATATGTGTTTATGAGTGCCAATCGTGGTCTCTTCCAAAAAACATTGTCAAAAGGAACTTACTTGTTTCTAATCATGATAAACATGTAGAAGACAACATCAAAAGTATCAACAATGAGTTCAATGCAAACAACTACCTTAGAGGTGTGGAACCTATTTTGGTGATCAAATTCAACAACTATTCAAAGGAAATCTTCTAACTACCTTCCTTGTGCCCTACTTCTTTTCCTCCACTTGTAAGTCTAACTCTTGTCATTTTCGGCAATAGTTTCCACCTTGTTGTAGAGCATGTGAAATTGGTGTTTTTTTCTTTTTTTTCTTTTTTTTTCTTTTATTGGGGAAGGGTTGTAAGGTGAATGGGTGAGTGGTGGGGTTTGTGATTATTTTAATCTTTGGGATTTTCCTATTGTCATTTTGGGTTATTATATTTTTATCTAGTTGTGTTACATTCCATACACATGGCTTGTAAATATAATTTTTTTTCATGGCATCAATTTCTTTGTGGAGGCTGTATATTAATGATAATCATTAACTGCATCCAAGCATGGGCAATGATGCAATGTCTTTTTATGAAAGTTATTTTTTCAAAATCTCAAAGCCCAAAGCCAAGATCATTGCCCATATGGAAAACAACAATGAACATAAGAAAGATATTGGCATGTGTGAAAATTTCATGATAAAAAAAATTGGAGAATTTGGTCAAACTCATAATCAAACTTTTCATCATTGTTGGATGTGTGGACAAAAAGAAACATTTTTTAATATTTTGTTCATGGGTTAAGAATCTTGAACGCCCCATGTTTAGCATTTTTTCAAACATCATTGAATGGGAAATACTAGTAGAAAGCAAAAGATTAGGGTTTACATGTCATTATATTGTTCTTCCAAAATTATTTGAAAGATGACAATATGATTGGTGCATTTGAGCATATTCTCATAAAAAACAACAGTTTAATATATATGTTTTATGTGTTTATATATATATATATATATATATGATAGATGCAGTATTGTAGTTTTTAAAGCAGGTTTATGTGAATATCTACATAAATGTGCATCTTTTATGACAGTTTTGTGAGCAAGTCTTAATGGTTATGATTCCACTATTTGTTGTTATGGATAATTTTTCTTTGCAATTTCATAGATTTTTTTTCCAATTGTTTTGGTGGATGTTCTACATCCAAGTAGTGTCACCATTGGTCCACTTCAAGAAAATTTGGTCATCATGCAAGAGCCCCCAACTACTACACTTTCTATGCCTAGGGCTTTCCTATGTTTAAAGCTTGAATGCTTATTTGTACAAGGACAAATGAAAACGAAATACATTTTTCCCTTCACTAATTGGTTATATGTGACGCACCCACAAACTCCTTGATGGACTCAGCTACAAATCCAAGGAAGAAGACAGCGGAAGGAGAAGGAATTGGGCACACTCCCTAGCTCGCAACACTTCGGGGGTAAAGGGGCGTGCTGGAGCTCCGAGATGGGACTAGGAAGATTGACAAACAAGTCACTTACTCACACAGACTTGCACAAACCAAACAATAGGTTGGTCAGTGTGTAGTTGGAACACCTTTGGTGCATGGACAAACCACGGGCAAACACGGACTAACAAGACTCACCACAACCTAGATTTGGGGGAAAACACCACCTTCCCCCTTATAGTATACTTAATTCCTAGCCACAAGACCAACACCCATGTCCTTTTGTCCCGGGACTCTCAAGTGAGAATCTAGAAATTCCCTAAGTTGAAACTCTCGCAACTTTGAGGGCCCATAACTTTGTGTGCAGACCTCCAATTGAAGTGAAATCTAAAGCAAAGTTATAGCCCTTGTCGAGAGCTTTCTAATGGTATGTGGCACGCCACCTCAATCTCTTACATTCCTAGGAGCATGAAATGTGACTCCCAAGTTTCATTCTTGGCCCTTGCTTCAGTCCCGAACCTAAGGCTAGGGTTGCGATATTATAAATTGAATGAAAATGCTATGACTTATTTATTTCATTGTGTTTTTCAAGTGTCAACTAACAACATGATTGAGGATTCCCTATTTTTTGAGAAATGTGACACAAAATTGAAGATGCAAATGTTTGTATAATGGTTGACCCAAAATTTTGGTCAATTTTTTTTTTTTTTTTTGGTACCCATTGTTGGAAGCTAATAAAATTCATTAGTGAGGAATCATGGTACTTCACTGCTACTATTTTGGTTGAAGGTGATCATGGTTGGATATTTTTTGAAATTCTCATAAGTTTATGATTACACCCATTGCCATGACGCCTTTCAAAGTGTTGTCATGGAGTTTTTTATGTAGTTCATAGTTTGCTTAGAAGTTTTTAAATCATTGTTTTTTGTGGGGTGGGAAATTTGGGATGAAGGCAGGGCACGAAGGATGCGTGGTATATAAAATAAAAGTAAACTATTACATGCAAACAATACTAATGTGCCACCTGTTTTCTCTAATTGTTTCAGCCAAGGGATTCAAATTGTAGCCTACAAAAATGAAATTAACAAAATCATTACATCTTGCAAGATTGGAAAAAAAAGGTATGTAATAATAAATTTTTGCATTTTTTTAAATTTCAATATGTGTGTCAATACTTTAAGGTTCAAACTATGAAATTTCTTCTAGTAAAAAATGTATTTCAAATTGCGAATGTTATACATGGCCCCACATTGGACAAATTGTTCTATCTTCATGTTTAACAAGTGGGGAAATTTGGAACTATTGGTTTATCTTATGTTGCTTATCGAATTGTTATGTTTATAAATGAAGAATCTGCAACTAAGCAAAAACCATGGCCACTAAATGTGAAGATAATCACATCTTCTAAAAAGTTGTTGGAAATTATATCAATAGTCAATCCTACAATACAAAAAAGTAAGATGGTTGAATTTGGATTTTGAACTTTACTATCAACTAGTTAGGAATTTTGGCTTAAAATTTATAGTTTTGTAATTGTCCCAAATGTTCAACAATTATGTGCATATGTTGGTTATTATTGGAGCCCAAATCCTTTGAGTTAGGCATTGCATTTATGACGCGTTCCTAAATCCCTTGCTAGACCCACTTGAGGGTCCAAGTACGTTGAATTGCGAAAAGTTGGAACTTGAGGGCCGCTCCCGACTTCCAGCACTAAATGGGGGTAGAGGGGTGTGCTAGAAGTCCCAGGATTAAACTAGGAAGAAGGACAAGTATTATCTCACTCGAATTTGCATCCAAAACCAACCACAAGAGGGTTAGTTCACATTCGGGAACACCCTTGGGTGTTGGGACAAGCCACGGGCACTTGGACTCACTTGACTCACCACGGCCCGGATTCGGGGGAAGCCACCACCTTCCCCCATATAGTATTCTCTGCAACTCTCGGTGGAGGCTACATTCAAATGGCTCTTTTTCCCAGGAGTCTCGAAACTTTCTCGGGTTGGAGTCCTGGGACTTTGGGAGCTCATATCTCCTGGCTCCGACCTCCGATTGGAGTGAGGTTTAAACCAAAGTTGTAGATCTCCTCCAAAGCTTTCCAACGCCATGTCGCACTCCTTCATCAGACGTTGGCAAGAGGTCGATTCCCGACTTTTAATGGTCGGGAGTCAAACTGCCAGTTTGACTCCTGGCCCTTCTTTTTCCCATAACTTGGGCTGCAGATGTCCAAATGGCACATGCGAGGCCATTTTGGGCATCTACACTTCAAGACCTTTCCATTGATATAAAGAACACCTCAATGCAAGGTGTTTTGACCCTTGAACTTGAGCTTTGAGTTTTAGGGAATCCCGAAGGACTCCAACTTCCCACTTTTAGGGGTGTGAATTTCATCCTCACACTTATCCCAAAGTGGGGTTGCGACAATTTATGTTATAATTCTAATTATTGTTTCTTTGCTACATGATTGAAGCTTTTACACATCTTTGTAAATATAATTAACTTGTCAAAAAAATTACAAGTCCAACTTGTAAGTTATAAAGCCACAATTATAAGCAAGGAAGAAGGTGAATTTATTCTTGAATCTTACGATGCTTGTATGGTAGAATCACCACTTTACGTTGCAACATGTACATTATATATCATGTTTGTAAATTACAATGAAGTAAATTTGCATGAGGTTATAATTTATGATTATTTGCCAATTACATTAAATTGAATTTGTTTGATGTTGATTGCATGTTACTTTCATATTAAGGTTTAAAATAATGATTTGAATTTCCATGAAGTTATGACTATTTGCCAATTGTGTTGAACTAAATTTGAATTTTTTTAATGCCCATTTCTTACCACTTTCATATTAGGGTTGCAAAGTTACAATCCAAGTCCTTTTTGAATAATATGTTGATCAACTTTTATGTACAATTTGCAAGGGCATCAAGTTTCAACTATGGGCCTTTGTTTTGTTAATCCTAATCTTTTGTTGGTTGTAAGGTTAAGACACCATGGCCCCTTTACAAGTGCCCAAGAATTTTTAATTCAAACCTATGTTTCATACTTCATCAACCCTTGAAGATGAAAGTAGTCCATTAATGTCTTTTGCCTAACCTAGTGATGTCTCATTGGTGGAAAGATCACTAAGTATTATTATGTTTTATTTAGCTTGTGAAGTTTTGTGCAATCAAATTCCAACAAAGAACCAAAAGTTGTACAATAGTTCATAGAAGTTTCAAGATGCCTCGACTACCCATTTGCCATGGGCAAAATCTATTGTTGATGAGAATGGGTTAATGCAACAAGTTAAATGTAAGATTTGCACATTTATTGAAAGGAAAGAAAAATTGTTGGCCCCAAAACTGGATGTTTACTCAAGCATGTTGGGCATTGGAAAGCTAAAGTTTCTGTGCTAGGTGTAGATTATGGTGCTCATTACTGTAATAAAAACTTAATGCATGCCAAAAATGAATGTGAATTTTTTATTGTTAAGCGCCTTTCTATGTTGGACCAATTCCAAATTGATGTTCCCTTAAGACATAAATGGAAATATGTGTAGTTTCTTTCCATTTATGACCTATTAACCAATGGATGTCCCATAAGTACTATGAACACATGCAAGGTTTATTCCAAATGTTGAAAGTCAAATATGTTTTTAGAAGAAATTGGTCAAATTTTTCAAGTTGGGGCATGGTTGAAGTCATGGACAAGGTGTTATTGGAAGCCACTAAGGCAACATTTGCTTCTGCTAATTTCATTGATGTTAATGTAAATGAAGCTACAACAACCGACAACACGTAGTGGTTGTCAATCCACTTGTATGTGGTGCAAGGTTGAAAGAGGATTCTAATTTTCCTATGTGTTGAGACTAAGGGTTTTTGCCACAGCTGATAATGTTTTCGAATTGATAATGAAGAGTTTGTTTAAGGTTGGAAAAACTAGCTAGGAAATTGGTCAACATGGGGTGTGATAGAAGCAACATCTTTCAAAGCCATCAAATGGGTGTGACCTTACAATTCAAAAAAAATGTTGCCCCATTTCTAAATGGGGTTCATTGTTTTGTTCACAAGACCAATCTAGCAATGATCACTTTGTTTAACTTGGAACTTGTGCATTAGTTGGAGGCCTTATATCAAATTTTTTTCACAACCCAAAGAAATTCCTTAAATTTCAAAAGCTAATAGATTTGATCCAAATGCAATAAAATTCTATGAAATGTCAAACCCAATAGACTTTCATGTTTTCTTTAGCAAAACAGGTATATGTTGAATATCGTCCTCTCATTGGAAAGTTGCATGCTAAGAATTCCAAGAATGATCATGGTTTTGCAAAATTTTAATGTGATGTGTGATGTTGAACTCATTTTGGGGCTACCTTGTATCCTGCCATTATTTAAATGTGTGCATATGTTGATCAAAATTGCATAAGATATAAATGTTTTTGTCTGTGACTTTGTGGAGGGCGTCAAATTAGCACAACACAAACTTTACAAGTTATATTGTGATCCTTACATTAGATTCGATGATCCAACATTTGATGACTTCAATGCCATTGAAATCTTAACTAATGATGTCCTTCCCATGAGCTGGTTTTCTGATGTCAATGGTGGAGAAGATGTTGTGTATTTGGCATTTTCATTTGCTGGACACAAGTACCATGTACACCAACATGACCTATTTAGTGTTAGAAAACTTCACCTTATCATGAGGAAATTTTTCAAGCTAGCTATGGACAAAGTGAAACAACAATGTGATAGGGCACCTCAAGGTTTTATTAATGAACTTGAATGATGCTTCCTAGAACATCGGGTTATGATGGCGCTAGGTGTGGTTTATCCCCAATTTTGGGTGAGAAATCCAAAGGATGTAAAAGAATTATTTTTATAAACAACTAATTGTGTTGAATTCCACCTTTTATGCCCTTCAAAAGGTGGGTGAATTTGGAGAATTGGTCCTTACATTACTCTTAGCTCACACCCTAGATTTGCAAGTTTCTTATTTCAAAATGACAATAAGATATAACTTTGAACAAGTCTTATGAAAGGAAAATGATCTCAATCCACTTACCAGATTATAGTGCAAAGTTTTTGGGTCTCCAATTTTCAACCACAAGCTTTCATAATTCACTAAAATTGTTGAAATTAGAGCTATCCATGTCCTTGGTTCTACCAAAGATAAATGGACTTTTAGCACCATCAATTTCATGAAAAAAAAATTATGGATGCAACTAAACACACTTAGACTTGTGCACTAGATTCCATAGTCAATGTTTTCTTACATTGTAAACTTTTCCATATGATCAAACCATTACTAAGTGGCAAGCCAAACATGGCTATTGTATAGATGATTGGTTGAAGGTTGACAACATTCTTAGGTTCCTAAATCCTAGACCTTGGCTAACACATTGAATTTTGATGATGTTGTGATTTTGATGTAGCTAGTGACCACTGATAATATTTGAACTTGAACTAAATACACACAAAAGTGTCATTCTCCATTTCTTCAATTTATCATCTATTAACATAATGGAAATGGCAATCAATTATGCATTTTTGAATTTGACATGTGGTTGTAGCAAGGGTATGGTTGCCATGATGTGATTTTTGAATATCATTTGCAATCAGAGTGGGACGTTATACTGATGGTCATTTTTATATTTTGAATCTGTGAGTAAAGTTGGAACAAGAACAAAAGATATGGTTGTCATTTTTTTAACATTGAATCTTTTTTGTTGTAGGTTGCATGATAATGTTGTTGATGTTTCTTATTAACTAGTTTTTTGTGTTGAAGTTGTTGGTTTAACAATTTGCAAATGACCATCATAAGGTTAAAAATCAAAACCTTCCATGCATTGTTATTTGATCATGAATGTGTTTTTGGGGAGTTTTTTCTCGAATCACATAAATTATGTTATTATATTGGAGATTTATTGGCTTTATGTAGCCAAATTTACTCCCTTTGCCACCCACCTTTTAGCCAAATATATGACATAGCAAGACATTATGTCACCAACATTTTATATCACAAGTATTATTATTGTCACCAATTTGGATACAATTGCCAAAAGCAACTCACCACCATATTCACCTTCCATTGAAAAAATTCGCTAATAAAGCTCCACTTCACATAAAAATTTAACTAGTTGAGCTAATTGATAGCTAAACTTTGTAGCCCAATTGGCAACTAAGTATACTTGAAAAAAAAATCACTACTCCTAAGGCATAATATGAATGTTTATAGGTAAGTGATAGACTAGCACAAGTTAGTTTTTATGCAGCATAGATAGGTAAGAAATATCAAAAATGGTAGTTGGTCAATTCTACCATTTAAGACAACTTCCAAACATACCAAATCAAGAGGTATGAACTATGAACCTTTCCATACTAGGGTTCTAAAGTGGAGCAAGGCCATGGATGAACTTACTATAGATTCCACATGATTAATGAGGGGACAATTCACATACATAACCAGAGTTTAGACCCCTTCGCTATTAACATATGTCTCAACCATACAAAGTTTCATACACCAATTGTGTATTTTGAATTTGATTGCGATTGAATTTTAAACCACGATGCTTTGAAAAGAACCTTGAAAGAAGGCAAATGTTTGTGCATGTCATGATGTAGATTCAACCATGCACAAAATTTTAATCAAGATATTGAGAGCTAATTATCTTAATAGCCAATTTCTTTTGTGTGAAATTTTGCATTTATGCAACATTTTTTTTAAAAAACTTTCACACTATTCATTTTAGATGCCTTTTAGTTCACCACATTTTGAAAGGAAAAAAATGAAAGTTGCCATATTTAGACATTTTAGGTCCTTAGAGGTCACCAAAAAACATAGTAATGTAACAAATTTGTAATTTAGGGTTTGGATGTGTACAGGAAGGAGTTTAGGGTTTCAAGGAAAAAACGTTTTCTCTTGCTTTCGGTTGGGAGTGTTTACTCATGACAACAATGGAGACAAGAAAAAGGAGCAAAGGGAAATGTGATGGTGTTTATGGCTTTGATGTTTTTATGTTGTTTTCTTTTATTTGGGATGAATGTGTTGTTGTGGATATTGTTGGACATTGGCTGATTGTGTGGCAAAGGAGCTACCAAGCGAAGAGCAGCCAACAAAAATCTTGTTGTGGAATGGAAGAAAGAACAACAACAAAGTAGATAAGTGGGAAGCGGGGAGTTTTTTTTTTTTAGTAGGTAGAGGCTTTTAGAGAAGGAAGGTTAAATTTTTTGTCTCTAAGAAAGGTATAGAAAGATTCGTTGCGCAATGTACTTGAAAAGGCAAAAATTTAATCTAGGAGTTGGTTTTGAAAGTTGATAAGGGGGATGATGAAAATTGTAGGGATCTCAAAAGCGACTTGGAATCTTCTCAATAAGTGTGTGTCAAGTTGATTTATATATGAGTGTTGTTGACCTGCATATCATGAAAGAACACCCTAATTATTGGGAACTCCGAAAAACAACCATAGTTCGTTGAATTTTACAAGGTGGACCATGTAAAAGGAGGGGCTATGGTTCTTTGTAAAACTTGTGAAGCAATCACTAGGGAGTTGAAGTGTGTTGTTTTCTTGCTTTTACGTGCTATCAATTTGAGGGATGGTGTCATGAACACTGGTTTATGCAATCTATTTGGGCTCAAGGATCTATGTTACAAAATGAAATCTGAGACTTGGGTTCCTATTGAATCTTGATGTAGTTTTGGGTTCATATGGTTTGAAGAAATTGAGAAAGAGAAGGAAGGCCAGTGGGCTCAAGAGATAAAGATCAGAGTGATCTAACCCTTTAGAGACCTCAAGCCTCTCTTTGTTGAAGAAGGCAGGAACTTAGGTGGTCACAAGATTTGAATTAGGTGGCCATAGGCTCATGCTAGTGGGTGGTTCTGAGCATGTATCTACCATTTAATATATGTGTTCCATGTTTTGATTATTGTGTACCCTAATTATTTTTGTCACAATAGGATTTTCGAAAATGTCTACTATCCTCTTTAACCCAGATAGCCAAATTTGGCTCTTTCATCTTTCGGATGGCTGTTACTGTGGCATCACAAAATTGAAAAAGAAAAACCGTGATCTTGAATGTCATTACCTCACAGGGTTATGAGACAGTGCTAGGATACTTGCATGACATTGCGTTCTTTTAAATTTGGCGTCCAAGTCTCCTAGTGAGGTAGAAACCATTTCCATGTGCCCTTAAAATGCTTCAAAAACTTATCAGGATGGACAGTTTGCCACGTTCAAAGATTTAAGGCTGCCACTGTGGGGCTTGCAATTATGGGACAATCAACTTTGTGCCTGTACATGAAAGGTGAATAGTTGTGCTTAGAGACTTTGTAACTCAATCTAAGTTGCTTTCAGGTATGTTGTATGACTTGCACAAGATGGATGATCTTAATAGTTGTAGCGTGCAAACACAGTACTGCAAGATATTTTGTAATATTGTAGGTTTTGTACCTAAATTATCTTACAACCCATCACACTCTGGTGACACTTGTGTAAGATGGTTTGATGTAAGTGGAGACCTTTGTGAAGATTTTTTTTTTAATCCTATGGGGGGTCATGTCACAAGACAGATGGCCATATGATTCTAGAGTTCTGTAGGATCAGGCTTGCTTTAAGATATTTTGGGATACGTTACTGGATGGTGCCACTGAAAGATTGTTAGGAACTGTTACGGTACCTTCTTCCAAGATCTGTGGCCACAGGTGTCTCCACATGCCGCATTCTCCTCTCTGTCTGCTGTGAACAGCATGTTGGCCTGCCCCTTGTTTCAGTTAAGCAAAAATAACTTCAAGACTACGCATCCCCTTTTGATACGGTTTCCTACACCAACTCAAAACTCACGTGGCCTGATATCCATCTGAAAAAAATTCATTGAACATTCATTTTAAAATCTCAAATTCTCAGTTGAGGGATATCTTGGAATGAAATTTTTTCTCCCTTCACAACCATCCTTCAAGCACTGGTTTTGTCCTGTGGATGGAGCGATTAACTTTGGTTTCTTTTATCATTTTGGCCCTTCTAGTTTCTGGAGTCTGGGTTGTGCTGTCCTGACTCCTGACCCAGCAGTCTATTTGAATTATTAAATCTGCTGGAAAGCAACTGAGCAGTGGATTTATCGAACCATATCGAATCAGCTTCCTTTCAACCCTGTTTGGCTACAGCCATCATACCTAAACCCAGCCCATTTACTAACTTATTCAAGGCGTGGGAAAGGATCTTGCCAGCCCAAATCTTTTGCATTTTCCACAACAGAGCCCCCCTAATAAACTAATACGAGCTTTCCTTTTGACCAGTATTCAGCCGGAAAAGTCAAGATTGTACCCCACATGACTTTACACTCCTCCAGTCTTTCACAGAGACTGAAAATCATGGGACTTCATTGTTTGTCCTTCCATCAATTCAGTCTAGCAGATAATCTTTGCAATCAGCATCCTCAGATCTCATCCCAAGTTGCGATTGTTCGTAGCATCAAGCCAATGACCCAATTGGTTACAACCAGTGTTGTTTGGTTTCGGGTTTGTTTGCCAGTTTCAGTTCTTGGGTGGTTATCATCTTCCTGGACCATTTATGTTAAATTTTGAAAATGAAAGTTCCATAGTTAGAACTGGAACCGGTCTTGGAATCAGAATCAGAACTGGAACCGGGAATGAGCCTCAGACTAGAACCAAAACTAGTTTCACCATGCTTCCAGTGCATGTGCTGGTTCACCCAAAGGCCAATGGGGCAACCAGAATATAAAACTTTGAATATCTAAAAACCATCTCTATATCTGGAGTCAGTTTGCTTTTGAAAGCCAGCACATACATATTTATCAAACGAACAAAACTAAATTATAATGTGTAACCTTAATGACAAAAAAATGGTATGTTGTTGGCACTGGCCCTGAAGTCTAAAATATCATAACCCAAAACAATGGTTACAACTCAGTGTTACTTTGCAAGTGGTTTGAGTTCAATTCATGACTACATCCTAATGGTACATCATTAGGCTGCTAATGGTACCTCTCATGGTGCCTCCCTTTTGTGGTTGTTATCTGTTCCCACTGAGGAAAGGAGGTAATAGTCTTTGAGGATCAAAAGTCACTAAATCACTCTAAATTGGAAACTATTTTTTTCACTTTTTAATGTGTAATTGACTAATTAAGACTCCTCTCTTTCATCTCATATTTTCTTGTTTGGAAGTCTTTTTTATGTTTTTTTTCCCTCTTATTTTGTGCTCTTTTGCTTGAATAAAGTCTATTTATTCAGCTCATGTAAGAAAAGAATGTTCTGAAAACTTCATTTTGGTGTTTTTTTCTAAGAGACAAATTGGAAAAATGTTCACAAGCATCACGGAGATTGTCATCAACATTGCTAACAAACTCAAATTGAGGGATATTGCTAACAACAAGAAGTAGTGGATAATGGACTTGAGCGTTGACAACAAAACTTTCCTCAATCAGCAACATTATCACATATCCACCCTTGTAGAACCTCGTGAACTTTCTTTTTTTTAAATTGGTCTCAACTAGTGTTGGTTAGTCTTTCTTTTCTTTTCTTTTAACAAGTGTGGAAAGGTTTTTTTTGGGCACCACACATTGTACCTATTTTTTTCAAAATTTTCAAAACTTCATGTTATCAATTTCCCATCCAAAGTAACACACACAATTACCAATTCCATTGGTTATTTATAATTTTTGTAATAGGGGGTTTATGCATAAAGATTGATTCTCAAATGCTTGTCTTGTGCATTGCCTAGGTTGAGAAGGTTTAAAAGTTTAGAGTTTTCTCAAAAATAAATTTACTAATTAATAGTTTGAATATTAAATTTATGCCAAAAAATCTCCATACTACCAATAAGCAACACTTATGTTCACACTTATGGGCCAACAAACACTATGAACCAATGGTCACATATTGACAATAGCAAAGTAAATCAAGAAAAGATAATCAAAGCTCTTATGAGAAAATAATAAATTTGTGAGTTCTTAAATCACCACCTAACTCCTCAAGGAATGTGAATGTGTAACCCTACAACCCTATGTGACATGAAATTAGGTGGTGTGTGAATGGGGCATATTATGGATGATAACTTAACCAGGATGATTTTTTGCGATTGATGAAAAGCAAGGAAATTGGCAAAATAGGCGACAATTGATGGATTAATTTGAAAGGAAATAGAGGTAAACATCTCTTAAGTTTCTCTATGTTTTTTTTGTTTTGTTTGCTTGTAAATAAATTTTTGGCGACTAAATACTTACAAGGTTTACTAGTTTTTTAGATGGTTGTAAGTTATGTAGAGACTCCACAATTGGTGATGGTTAACACATGCAACTTTGGTTTGTTTTGATGTAAATCCATGGAAGGTCAATGAGGTGACTGAAAGGTCAAGGAAATTCATGGTAGAAGATGGAAACATGGCTTACAATTAGAAGATAAGTATGTGTTTACTTTGCTTGGTGTGTAGGATTTTTTAGAGGAAAGATTTTGAAGTAAAAGTGACAAATTTTTGTTGGCAATTCATGGAGAAAAATGTTCCAAACTGGGACTTGGCTTTTGGGGGTTTTTTTTTTTTTTTTTTGGATGTACCAAGTTTAATAACAAGAAATCAAGGAAGTCTAGTTGGACATAGAGTAAGGATTATGTGTGGAAGTGATGAAAAATAAAAGGGTTCATAGAATTGGCCTATGGATGCATCAAAATTCCAGGAGTTTCCTATGCCTACACCAAACTCTATCTTATGAAGATGTGTGGGTTGTTGGGAGTTTGGTTAGGGGTTGGATGAATACCTATCTATTCGGGAGCTCTGAGTGAATACTATTTCATGAACTTTTTGGGTTATATGTTGTTGTAGTTTTACAATTCAACCAGTTGTCAAATATTTCAATTTTTAGAATTGTGGATTGTGATGGTCAAAAAACAAGTTGGTGGGACAAGATGGGAATATCCTTAGGTTGAAAATGTGTTCATATGTTGATGATGCCCACAAATGATCATGGTAGCTCATGAGAGGATCCAAAGGAATCTAATCCACATAAAGTCCATAGATTAAACATAACAATTACCTCTATGTGGTGAATTACATTCTAATTAGTAAGGATTTGTGTTGATACCTACATTTGTGGTTGTGTGATTGGAAGTTCAACATGATGTTACAGAGTGATATTCATGATGTACTTGAAACATAAGGTGCATAGCAATCAGACTATTACCCCCCCTTTTAGGAAACACCTATGCAAAGAAACACATATACCCAAGCATTTTTCCAAAATTTATAAAAATCAAGTCCAACCTAAAAACACATGGTGGTAATGTTATGTGTTATAAATAGATTTAGGGTATCAAGATTGATAAACTACTTAGAAAAAATTCCAATCATCTAGGTAGCAACTATTAAAATTTGAAAATTGAATGTTTGACCCATAAAACTCTTCTTGATTCTTTAGTTGCTACCTACCTACTAGGTGAGTTCTTAAACTAGTTTTCACAAGATTTGAAAATTGGCAAGTACATTATAAATAACCTTACTAATTGGCAAGTACACTATTAATAACCTTATTAATAACAACCAAGTTATTTTTCAATAACCAACCAACACTAATATCAATTGAAACACAATACAAAGGACTTTTAAACATACACACTCATCATGTGTTCTCTTTCTTGGCAATGCAACACAAATGCCTTTCACATCCATGTGGGGTAAATTGGCCAATCAAAGTACACTTACAAACACAAAGCAACTTTGTGATTTGAGCAAATCTTAGTTGTATCTAGGGTCTAAAGATGAGTTATAAAGAAGCTCTTGGCGCACCTAGTGCACTTTAGATTGTTGGATTTGGACTAGAAATGCAAAAGATATAACCTCTAAAAGTTTTCAATCTCATTGCCCCAAAAACAAAAGTCACCAAACATTTTTCTATCTATGTTCAAGCAATGGAAATCCTATCAACGTACATCCTTTCTTTGACGCATGTCACAAATCCACCCTATTACCAAACAATGTCATTCTCAAACTAATCATGTTCATTGAAAAAGTTAAACACCTTGATTCAAAGGTTGAGATCAAAGTCTTATAAATTGGCAAAACAATGTTTGGTTATCAAACCCTAAAGGTTTGATAAACCTTAAATTAACCACCACTCTCCCACGTGGCACCAACCTAGAAACCCCTACCCCTTCCCCCTTTCATCTCCTTTGCTTGCATCAGCAACTTGCAAACGTATTTCCCATCACTAACCTGGATTTTACTCCCCTTTTGGTCTCCTTTCTATGCATGGGTTGAGTTCTTTCCGACCGATCCCACTCCCACTTTCGTCTCCTCTCTATGCATGAGTCAAGCTTTCCCTGACTCAATTCCCACTCCCTCTTTCATCTCCTCTGTGCATGAGTCGAGCTTTCCCTGACTCAATTCCCACTCCCCCTTTCGTCTCCTCTTTGTGCATGAGTCGAGTTTTCACTGACTCAATTCCCACTCCCACTTTCGTCTCCTCTCTATGCATGAGTCGAGCTGTCCCTGACTCAATTCCCATTCCCCCTTTCGTCTCCTCTCTGTGCATGAGTCGAGCTTTCCCTGACTCAATTCCCACTCCCCTTTTTGTCTCCTCTTTGTGCATTAGTCAAGCTTTCCCTAACTCAATTCCCACTCCCCCTTTCGTCTCCTCTTTGTGCATGAGTTGAACTTTCCCTGACTCAATTCCTCCTCTCTCTTTCGTTTCCTCTCTGTGCATGAGTCGAGTTTTCCCTGACTCAATTCCCACTCCCCCTTTCATCTCCTCTTTGTGCATGAGTCGAGCTTTCCCTCACTCAATTCCCACTCCCCCTTTCGTCTCCTTTCTATGCATGAGTCGAGCTTTCCCTGACTCAATTCCCACTCCCTTTTCCAATTTTTCTATAGTGCACGAATGTCCTACATGTATGGTGATTCCCAGCATGAAGCTCTAGCATGAATGTCTTGCAAGTATGGCAAGTCCCAACGTGATGCCCAAATATTGAAAGGAGCTCGAATCTCCTCGGTTTGAACTTCTTACTCCAATTTTACTACAAGCAAAAGGAGGGCAACCTGATGCAAACTTAGGGATTGTTTTATGGTTCTTGCATTATGATGTCCTTCTACTAGTTAGGAGATGAGTGAGGTGGAGTGAAATGAAAGCACATTACAGCAAAAAACAACTTTGTCAAATCTTTTGCATTTGTAATTGTGAAATTGTTTCTCAATTTTGATGTTGTGTTTTTTGATAAGTAGTTTAGGAGTGGATGATCTTCATTTTTGCTTGTTGTAAGTTTGGTTTTTCCCATTTCTTTTGGAAGCCTTGGTGCATTGCTTGAATTAGGTTTTTTTACATCTTCCAAGCTGGTGGCAGTTCAATTTCAACTTGGCCTTCATTGATATCAGTTGAAGTGCTATTTTTCAACTCAAAATTCATCTTCACTAGCTAAAAATACCTACTCTATGTTGTATTATACTTGCATTTGGGTTGAAGATGAGCATAGATGCAATGTAGAAGATACATATATGTAATGGGGATTATTGTGATGATTTGGATTATACATAATGAAACAAGTGACTAGAATGACTTCTACAAATGTATAGATAAGTCGTTTTACTACTAAATCAAATTGTTGTGGATGTCAATGGTGTTACTTTGATTACTTCAATGTAAGAAAGTGCATGTAAATTCAAATGACGTTTTAGAATTACAAGATTGGAGATCCTTTAGTCTTGACATCACCAAAAAGTGCACAATTGTTGATCTAATATGTTAATGTCTATAGTAAAAAATTTGTGAGATAATCATTTTTATATGGAGAATTGCATTAAACTTTGGATCACATCTAGACTTACAAGATCATTGGAGATCCTTCATTCTTAACATTACCAAAAAGCACCATTCATCATCAATAGTAACTTTTACTCCTCCTAATTGTTCCACCCCACCAACAACTCCTCCTCCTCCTCATTGTTCCACCTTAACAACAATTGTTCCTCTTGACTTCTTGTTCATCCTTAGCTACATCTGTTTTTTTTCTTAGTTATTCTAGCCCATCAGTAGTTGTTCCGCCTCTTAGCTATCGCACCCCAATAGGTCAGTCGTCTATTTGTGATTATTGTAGGTGTGCTACAAATTCCCTTCTGGCTCACATTCGAACCAAGGCTCACTGTTGAACCTATTTTTGCACCTATGTTATTTCACCAAGATTCACACCCCTATATCCAAGGGGGTGAACTCGTAGACCTGCTTTGAAATTGTAATGCAATCTATCTCCTACCTTTTTAACTATTGAAGATGACCAAGTTATAATGAAATTAGCTCATTGTTATTTTACAAGTTTTCTTTCAACAAGTCTTTCAACTACAATCAACACTATAAGTGTTTTTTTTGCTTGTTTTTCACTACTAGAAAAAATGGTTTTTTTTATTGACAAATTTAATCAAAAACTACCCAATTTAAACAGGGGTTAAAAAGACCACTCTAGCATTTTAGACAAACCAATTTTGACATGTCCACTATGATTGGGGTGGTTTTTCTATTAGCAAAATATGGACCATTTGATTGGTCAAATTTCTACTCGTATCAAAAAAAAATTTGTGGCAATTAGGTAGGTAGGTCATAAGAATGCAAGTAGGTAAGTGGTACCCTACCCTAGTATATCCTACTTAACCTACCCTACCTACCTTAGCCCCTTAAACATGTACATAGGTTATAATGTTAGAAATTGAATCCTTAACCTCCCCAATGATAAACCAAGCCTTTAACCAATGGACCACACCATCAAAAGGTATTCAACTTTTGTCAATTTTTTTATTTCACATGTTTATTTCAACACATCATTACAAGACTATGACGTACAAAGGTAGGTAGGTAGGTAGTACATCTAGGTAGGTGGGTGGGTAGGTTGGTAAGTAGTTAATATGTAGATTGGTTATAGGTGGGTGGATAGGTAGGTAGGTGGGTGGGTGGGTAGGTAGGTAGGTAATTAATACATAAGTAGGTTATAAGGGGGTGGATAAGTAGGTAAGTAGGTAGGTAGGTGGGTGGTTGAGTGGTTGGGTAGGTAGGTATTACATTTAAGTATGTGGGTGAGTTGGTAGGTAGGTACTACATCTAGGTAGGTGGGTGGGTTGGTAGATAGGTAGTACATCTAGGTAGGTGGGTGGGTTGGTAGGTAAGTAAATAGGTAGGAGGTAGGTATGTAATAGACATAAAATGTCCCTTTTGACTAGAAGACATTGGTCATTTTGACTAATGATGTCAATTTCTTATGTTCAATTTAATTAGATGTCCCATTTGACTAAAACCCATTGGCCAATTCAACTAGGGTTGTCTAACTTGATTAAATGTATTAGTCAAATAAATCATTACAATCACATTGATTGGTCAAAAAATACATGTATTAGGCCTGTAATCAAAATGGACATGTCCATTAGTAAAAAAAGACTAATTAGTCAACTTGAATCATTTGAAAAACCATTTTTTCTAGTATTGTTTTTTATCTTTCTCTCCTTGTATTTTTTCTAATCTACTTTGTTGCCTACCTATCCATAGTCTTTTGTTACATGATATTTAGGTTGATCTTCAAATAGACCAACAATTGGAACTATTGTTAAGCCTATGTTGATCAACTTTTCTACAGCTATATGTTTTGTCTAATCTTGCTCACCATTCTCCTACTCTAATTCTTCTTCTTCCTTAGCCTACTTCTGTAATGTATCAAATCCTTGTACCTTTCAACCCTATCATGATATTTTTTCTTGTTAGTGTTAGGTCTAAAGCTTTGTCTACCCACCTTGCCAATGTTATCTTATATGGTAATTATATGTAATTCCTCTTAACCATTGTTGTGTCTTTTTCCTTTCTGAAAGTAGTCTTGAAAGGCTCGAAGCAAACCAATCCAAGGGCTAAAATGCATGAAATGTATGTGAAGGTAAAGTAATCATATCCAACCCAAACTCTTTAGCTTGTTCAATTGCTTCAAAGGTGACATGGGATCCATGCCCGTCCAAGATGAGTAGATGTTTATTTGTTAGGGATATTCCACTTGGTGTAGACCTTTTGAAAAAAAAATAGAAACTTTTAAAAATGGAAAGTAGTCATCCATGCCTTTGATTGCATAGCCATACAAATTCCTAGTTTGCATAATTGTATGTAGTCGTCACGTATCTTCTTTCCTCTAAATATTTAAAACCATGGTAGTGTTGTTCATGCTACATTGACCACATGATTAACAGTCAACCATTCCCTAGATTTCAAGATAGTGTTGTACACCTAGTGGGAACCTCATTTTGTAAAAACCCTTGTTCTTGATTATATTCCTATTTGAATGCCTATTTCATCAAAATTCCAGATATGGCATGTAGCATAATTATGTTTGTTGTAACTCGAGATTAAGTTCTGCTAGAAACTTTGGTAAGATTAAATTGTTAACCCATGTGTTCAGTTAATATCCAATCCCTAAGCTTGAAAAATGTTGAGCTCAAGATGTTTCCTCTTGAACCAATACCACCAAGAGGTCCCTGGCACCCTTCTTCAAAAAGGTGTTGGCCTTGTTTTAGTTAGTTTTGCCATTTTCATTGTTAATTGTTGTAGGCCTAATGATAGCCCAACTTCCTACATCAACAAAACCCAAGCAACCACAACATGATCTTCTACTATTAACATGCATGTTGGTCCAAGTTTCATAGATCTTGTTTTCCCATACAAATGATCAAACAATGAGGTAAAAGGTATGTTCCAGTGCCTATTTGACTTCTTCAATGAAGTTGTCCCATTTTCAACTGCATCCATGGCCTCCTCCAATGTTTCATTGGTCCATTTGCCTCTAGTGATTAGAGGATTACATCTATTAATTTTTTTTTGTTTTCTTATCAATTTCTGTCCAAAAAATGGTGGGACATTTTCCTTGTCTTGGCTTAGCTCCTTTTATAATCCACTTTTCTTCCTACGAGGGACATTGATCATCATGATGTAAATCCCTTTGGTCCCAACCTCCAACACATTAAGGGTGTGTTATCTGGCCCTATAATAGGTACAAGCTTGATTTTTTTGTATTTTTCCCAACTCTCAAGGAAGTATGACCAATCAAGGTATGTTTGAAATGCATATATCTTTAGTTATTAGGAAGAAGTTATTAATGCATAGAATTGTTCAAAGTCATCTCAAACTAAAATTCGATCTATTGTTTTGGTACATGTGGTAGGTGGTACAACAAATTATAATTTCTTGGAATTGGATAAAATATGCCTCTCTTGTGACTAACTAGATTGCTTTTACAAATTATAGAACTTTGCACCCAACAAGAATATAAAAACTTCTTGAACTTTTGGTTGTAAAACTAATATATTGCAATCTTTCCTTGTTGTCCCTCTACATCCACCCCTAAATCCTAAATTCCTATTTCTTCCTTGATAACATTAGGATATAATCCTTGATGTTCAAATTGTTGTAGATTTTCTTTGGCTACTCTACTATTTTGATTTTGCTAATCCACTTCTAGTTTTTATAGCTCCTCGTTGGCTACTCTAACTCCTTGCTCTAGTTGATACACTAGAACTTACATTTTTGATATAAAACTATCTACAACTCTTATGTTACTTTCATTTTGCTAGTCTAACCCATATGTTCTCAAAATGTTGATGAAAAATTTCAAATTATCTTTCTCACAATTTGGAAACTCTAACATGCTAAAAGAATTTTGCTTATGAATCCAAACCTTGCACCATAGCCTTGTGAATTTGAGCAAGATAATTTTGGTGGGAATGGGATTTGTTTGAATTTCGAGGGAAATTGGAAGTCCTTCCCTAATTAATGTGTAGCTGTTATTCTTTCATTAGATTCTTGTAAACCCTAATCCTTGTTTATGGTTAGATGTGTGTTATTTAACACAACCTTTGCACCCCATCACCAAATTGATTATGTTCACTTTAGTGTGTAGTTCAATTACTTATGACCAAACACTCATTCCCACCCCGAACTTGGGGTTGTTATAAAATTGGACTATTTTTTTCCCATGACCAAACATTAAAAATACCCCTCATGTTGCCCCCCTTGCATAATGAAAATCAACTCATGGCTGATCACTAAATTAGTCCTTTGTAAAATTATTCAATTTTTTTTACAAATGTGCCCACCTAAACCCCTATACCAAACACTTCAATTTGATGGCTGGTCACCTATATGAAAAACCTAGAACATTATTTTTCTCAACCAAATATTTGGTAATGGGCTAAAAAGACAACACCCATAAATAATTTTTTGTTTTAACAAAAGTTGGTTGCTGTATTACATGGGTGTTCAGTGACTCGCCAATTGGACCATTGTTTGGTGGTGGGCTAGTTTACTTTACATAAGTTATCTAATAAGATCCTTTGACATGAATTCTATAAAAGCACAAATGTTGCCTTAATTACCATCCTTACACTTGGGCCACCCACCTCTTCACTAGGTATTCATCATAAAGGTCTTGTACAATATATATTCAAATACAACAAAACCATGTATGGATATTATCACAAAGCACTTAAGAATATCACTGGAAGAAATAAAGGACCAACAAAAGCTTATACAAACTTAGCTTTCCCATATTGAATTACCCTTTGAAAATATGACAAAAATATTTTATGGGATGTAATAATTGGATTAAATGTTATTCATCAATAGGTCCAAGGGCAAATTAACAACATGTATGAACTTGGGCTTCACACTACCAATGACAATTGAATAAAATAATGTACAAGTTATTTAAGAAATATGGTATAAGAACAAGTATGAGGATTTTGTTCAATATTTTGTCATTGTGAGCATGAAATTTCGCATCAATCAAAAGTTTAGGTTGTGCATTGTTGTTATGGTAAATAATAACGTTTATTTTGGAACATTTATCAATGTTTATGACCGTGGCCCTATGGAACCAAAGGAGGATTATATAAATTGTGCAAGAACTTAGTCATTTATAGGGTGTAGATCGTATTTGGAAGCAATTTCATGAATTCTGTATCTTAATATAATAATGTATTTTAATTTGACACATTGAATCCACCTACAACTTTGTAATGGTGTAAAATGTTTCCAAAACAATTATTGAACATTGTTAAGAAATTAGTGATTATATTTTTTGCAATATCATGGATCTAGAAATTTTATTTCTTCTTTCAATTAAGCAATCGTTGTTGGGCCTATAGAGTGCATGACTTGAATCAACCTCTCCGTCGGTCATCTCCTTCATCTTCACAAAAATATGAACAACCTCCTCATCATGCAAAAGATTGAACAAACTATAGAATTCTATTTCTTTAAGTGTCACAAAAGTGCCAAATATTTTGAATATCCAAATACACCTTTGGTTAAATTCCATGAAATTTCATTGGCATGGTTTTGATGCACTTGACTTTGGACTACCAAATTTCAAAACTTTTTCTAATTTCCTTATTGTTGCAATTTCTCCCACATGGTTACTACGTTCCAAATATGTTACAAAAGATTATCTAGGACAATATTTTCAAGATAATTATCAAACAAATTGGGACCCTCAGATGCAAGTGATTACATTAGTCCTTCACTATGCACCCTATTGTGTGCTAGCAAATTAGCATTTATGCCTATTCCATTCCATACACAACAACCAAATGACATAGAACCCCCTAAATGACATATCACATGTTTTTATTTTTTAAATAAATAAATTTTTAACCCCTAAGAAAACTGAAATTTTAAATTTTAAAAGAAGTTCAAGAGAGGTCCAAATTGAACCCCGGCTTATCCTGTCCTGTGCTGGTCCAGGCCCAAAGCACGTTAGTCTCCACTTGTGTTTGGGCTCTCAAGTTTGACAAGAGCTTGAGAGCCTGCAATGATGGCAGCATGAGCTTCAATTTTCGAGATCACTACAACCCACCAACCCTCACGCCCTTTTTCCTCCCTCACCTCCCTCCTTACTATTGTTGTTATTGTTGCTTCTGCTATTGGCACATGTGAACCCACCAACAACGAAAAGGACAATGTGACCGAGGAGGGAGAGCCTCCTCACCTCACCCTTCTACCCACAAAAATTCAAAGACTAGCAACCAAGGTGGTTTTATGGACAAGAACAAAGAAGACAATGGAAAAGAGGGTGATGGCCATGACAGCCACAACCCCACAAGAGAAAGAAGTCCCTCACAAGCCCCTCCTCTTTTGTTTTTTTTCCTCTCTGAAAAACTTCAAAATCAAGGAATTTTAAACTAAACACAAGCTCAAACACACCAAAAACATCATGCAAGCTTCTTTAGCTAAACAAAAAATGTCCCCAACTTCCACTGTTTTCCAAGTCCATGAATCCTGAAAGGTGAGTAATATTCACAAGGTGTCTTCAAATTGTGAATTTTGTAGAGAGAAGTAATTGACAAGCATTGAATGCATGCCATGTTTCCTCTCTTGCTAAAGACTAACCCCTCTTACCCTTAAAATATTAAAGGCAATTACAAGTAAAATTATGGTGATATACTAAAAGCATCTCCAGTGGTGCTTAGTTTGTGACCCTAAAAATCTATTTCTCACATCCAAGATTTAGTTATTTACTTTTTTCCAACCTTGCCCATAAAACTAAAACTGGGAATGAAAATAGGTGGGAAACTAATAATTGCTAAGCACTTGTATTAATCAAACTATCAAGCCAATCAGAAACAGGGAACAATCAATAAATATGGTTTGATGATATTTATTAGACTCTTCCGGGGCTCCTCGAGGGCCTTGGAAGCTGTCCAGGGTGACAGCAATCTTCCAATGAATTCAGTGGATATAACTACTGCACCTCATCCAAGACTTTCAGTGAAGGGCCACACGCTAAGCACCCGTGGAGATTTGTGCCTTTCAATTCTCTCAGGACGATGTGTTTTGCAAGTAGTCACTTTGGATTTCATGATAAGTCTTTGCCTGCAATTTTGACCAGTTGTGGCAGTTGTGTGTTTGCAGATTTGCAGTGCAGTAAACCATCACTTTAAACCTCCTATACAATTTCAATCTGTGGATATTGGAACTGTTCGCAAGGGAAATAGCAAGATAGATGGGGATACAGAGATTTAGACTGTGCGAACTAATGTCTAGGTATGCCAATGAGATGGAAAATATGGGCTAATATCGTCAGTACCTATTCACGTATGTGTATAGGTAAGGTATTCATCCTTCTTATTAATTAGTTGATGTACCAAAAGCTTTAATTAAAGCTTTTTTTGGTGAAAGGAGACACTTGGATTAGCCCATCCAAATTTTTCTAAAACATTGGGCACACCTCAAAAGATGTGCACAGGTGCTTCCCTTTGGCCCCCCTTTACGGCCTATATACATGAAAGTTTGACTTCAATCAAACTATATTGGATAAAAGTGTGGTGCTAGTGGGAACATCTTGAGGAACACATGGGGAACTTCGTAGGAACCTCCTGATAACTCAGTTGGAACACAATGGGAATATGTTACCATCAACGGAAAAAACAAAAGAATCCTTTTCCCCAAAACCCAAAAGAACAAAGCTGAGCCCTCCCGAATTCATGATTAGCCGTCTCATTGGCCACATGAAAACTATGGTCCCACAGCTGTTTGTCCACATTTTCACCCTTAGCTAATGGAAGTAAAGGAGAGTATAGGTACACAATTGTTGTACACCATATTAATTAATTGGGAGGGTCTACACCCAAAAACAAATTACAAGAAGCCAAAAGGAAAGTAAAAACATTGGCCACTAGGAACACTAGAACATAAAGAGGTGTCTCCAAAGTTGGATATTCTTTATAGGTTATGAAAGTTCAACTTTAAGCCCCAAAAAAAAGGTATTAGTGTGGTGATATTGAAAAAGTTGCATGAGCCATGTGAACAATGCCTTGCCATTTAAAAACTGATGCCATCCATTTGGGCTCTTCAAGAAGGATACAAAACAAGATTGCACGTCCTAAAGATGCTAAAGCCATAGATAAAGTTGTTTCCTCCTTGGAAACAGCACCAAAAGAAAAGCAACTTTGGGTTTTCCATCAAGGACTTAGTGATTCTCCCCCCTGTAAGATGTCCCATAGGCCTACTTTCTCTGTCAGAGGTGGTGACTTTGAAATTACCCTAGCACAGTTGCCAAAGCCTCCCCTTGACCTAGACCACCCACATGGTTTGTTGGTCACCAGTTCACCTTGTGATGCCCACTACAGATGGGTTTTTAAAGCACAGTCAACAAACTATCCCTTTTTTATGATTGAATGGCTACATTAAGTAACAGCCTTAGTGACATGTGTGCTGTTATGCTGAATTGCCATTGACCACCACCGCCAACACATTTGAGGTGGTTGGGCATTCCAATTGACCATAGAAACATTTCCAAATTTCTATAACCTGCTTGCCAAAAAGAGTTCAACGGGTCAGGAGTCCACACCAAAATCTCTGTTTCTGTCCTCGATTTTCTTCACCATACAATGAGTGCTACAAAATTTCAGACATAGAGCTCAGAATCAGATTGTATCCTTCTCTTTTCAGTTGCCTCCCTTGCCACCATGAAATTTAGGGCTGAGGTATGTGGAGTAGCTCGATGAATGAGGGTGGTTATGGCAGACACCAACAGCCGCAGTACACTCATGTTTGTGTCTGGCCAAGACATCAGCAAGCATGCCTTTTGGCCTTGTATTTGACACTGCACCCACAATCCAATGTAACACACTTAATCCTGGGATAAACACAGAACATTGCCAATTTAGGAGGAAGCAAAAGCCTGCTGAACCATAATTGTCAGCATTCAAAAGCAAGTATGTCTTGCTGGCTATTGCTTGCTGACATCTCCCTAAGCCTAATGCCATTTGGGCTTATCAGTAATGAAGATAAAGCTTTTGTATTTTTGAAAAACTTTTTCAACTGGAATGGCTGAGTTTTTTCTGTTCATGCTCCACCAAGTCACCTGAGAAACTATTGCAACTAGTACACTTCTATATCATGTTGCATGTAGCCTTACATGAGTTATGAGGGCAGCAGCCACACCATCCACCAAACTGCCTGATGGAAAGAAAGGAGCCACAGCAACTTGATCTTTGTCTTCTGACTGAGCGTCAGCAACAATCACAGATCCAATAAGTTACTAAATGCAATCATTGTTGAGTTCAAGCACCCCTGTATATCATACAAAGCTCCCCATATACTCCTCAGGTCCTCAAGTCATAGGGTTAATCATTCCCAGCAGCTTGGGAGTACAACTATCATACTCATAACTGAACCCAGCTTGACCAACTTGGCAGTTTCATGAGAGCAAGAATTTTTACTATTACAACATGATCTCCACCAGCTGAAAAGTTTCTGAATGTTTGGTTCCTAGAGTCAGCATTGTTTAGCTAGCTTAAAATTGTGGAACCAAATAGCCATAGAACACTTCTAGTCTTTTGAGGGCAAGGATATTGAAACATTTGGCCAGAGAATACAAGTACCTTTTGTTCATCGGTTTCCAAAACGAATAACAAAGGGTCATCTGCTGATAGCTTCCCCCTAAAATGCTGGCTTGCAATCGTTCCCAAAATCAGCACCCTATTTTCATCCTCAGAAAACACAGACTTTGTCATTATCTTCCATTTAATTATATGACTGACGCACCAAATGAAGATTGTACAATATTCTGCAGTTCATGAAAATGCACTTCACAAACACCTTAAACCTTCTCAAAGTCTTTGAACCCCTCACCTTTTGTTCTCACCAAAAAGCAAGCGAGAATTGTCTAAAAAGACTGCAATCCAAACCTATAAGGATGATTTGTCCAAGCTTCTGACAGGCAGATGAAGATCTAAGGTATCTTTGTGCTCACTCCAGCATAAGCTCCAGCGAAAAAAGGATTGATGAAAGATTGAGCGAAAAAAAATTAATCTTCTCAACAAATGCCCTACACACTAAATGAAGAGTGGAAACTAGTATCAATTCATATCGATCAGATAGAAGAAAAAACTCCACAATAGCACTGTGAAGGTAACCATTGTGTCAATTCCAGTAAAACCAAAGTGAACACAATAAGATGAGTGCAGTCATAACCTATCACAGAGTATCAGACCACCCCTTCATCATGAAGGACAGGGACTAGCTATCATTACTCCCTACTGGCATCATTAGCACCCTAAATTAAGAAAATCTGCATCCTAAGTTTTTGTCATGTTTCCAGAAGCAACAGAAAGACTTGATCACAATGTTAGATAGAAAACAAGAGACATAGCAAATCAAAAGAGTCAATGGAATCCTCATTCAAGCTGCTTAATGAAATGAAGGTAAGCTTCTGGTAAATCCAACTATTGGATAATCCTGCTACTGGTATCAAGTCAATGCAGACATAATAAGGGCAAAAGGGGACAGTGGGAATACCTGCTAGGCTGTATGGCCTTAAAAACTGTCTTTGTCCAGAGACTTGAATGTTCAGGAGATATTGAGTACTGAGCGCTGACTAGCACCACTGAAGCATCTGAATCCACTGCAAATAAATAGCACTCTTTGTTGTGTGGACTTGGCTCAACAAAATTATTCACCTACCCCAACATAATGGTGACAAGAGAACAAATGCTGTTAACCACATATCTATGAGATTGCAGAGAAATCTCCAAACAAGACTTCCACAGTAAACCAACAATGAATGCGGTCATATCCTTATGAGAGTCACTCACAAAGTGTCAGACCATCACCTTCATCATGAACAGCAGTGACAAGCTGCCACAACTGCCCATCGATATCATCACCTCCCCACAGTGGGTGCAGATAAGAATATGCTAATCAACTGAAATTCCAGGAAAATTATTAAACAAACATCTGTGTCCTGGCTTTCTCTCACATTTCCAGAAGCAACAGGAAGACACAGTCATGATGTTGGCAGCACTCAAGAGAAATATATGATCAAAAAAGTTAATAGCATCCTCATTGAAGGTGCAACAAACTTGTGAGGCCAGCTTCATTTCATTTTAACTCATCCCTGTAGAAGCAAGCATCTAACACTATAGAATCAAGAGGCCTACATAGAGGGTAGTGGTTGGGCCTCCTGCCCCCTGAACAGAAGCCTGTTACCAGAGTGCACTCCTGTCCACATCAACTAAGGAAATGCTACATCTCATGCTGAATGTTTAGCCCTTTCCCAGTTAAATAATTCAGTGAATGGAAGCAACTACTCACCATGGAAATATCTGGGAAAATGATTGAACCGATAATTCTTTTGCCAGGTAAATTATGAAGGAGGTGTGCGCCTACATTCGATTGAGACAGAAGTAAAAGGGAGGGTTGAAGAACTCCTGATTGAAGAAGCTTCTTCATTGATGGAGCCCACTGTAAAACCAGCACATTGGGGTTACATCAGCCAAAGAAACCTCTAGTGTCAGCCTCACTTCATCCATTTAAGAACCCTTGCTTTCATTTGCAACCTATGGAACCTTTTCCATGATCTCCTGAGGAGATCCCGAACATTTTCTACAAATGTACATCTGCAATCCAGAAACTTTTCCATCCAAGTGTATATATATCTGCAACCTACAGGTACCAGTACAACATTGAATTGGCATTTGAGGAAAGGTAAGGTGTCACAATGTTCCCAATTTTCTCTCTTATGAAAGCAATACCCCAGACACAATACTATCATAAGCATACGCCTGAATCAAGACTTGTGAATACATAACGAATCTTCTTTTCTACTGAAAAACTATTCACCTCATCTAAACCCTAAACATAACCCTCCTGGACAAACATCATCATTTTTACAAGCTTGTACAAAACCTCAACTGAACACCAGGAATTAGAGGTCTAGTCTGCAAACCAGCAAATGCCAAGAAGGGGTGGAGAGCACTGTTGGGAGTTGAAGCACACACCACAATAAAAGGAGGGCTGATCTCGACAGATTCTGGGCCCAGAGCAAAACTATTCAGATCTTCAGGATCAAACCGAGATGGCGGAGGAAGATCAGTGAGAGGATCAGGCATACCCGCCATTGATTCCCCCCAACCACACACCCAAAAAAAAGGGGGGAAAAAAATGCACCGCCTTCAGAACTCCTGCAAACAACCCCACGAACAGAACACACAAAGGTCAAACACATGAGCAAAGTTCAAAAATCTAGTCACAATGAAAAAGATAATTGCAGCAAACCTCCCTTGAGTAGAAAAGGATTCCCATCTCACCTAAAACTCAGTGCCCAAAGTAATTTCCCCCTTGTATTCAGCGCGTGCTCTGCATCAATCCATGAATCCCCGAGGATGTACAATGGGTCCTCCAAATGTTTATCCTGATTACTTCCTTGCTTTCTTCCTTCCTTCCTTCCTTGTTTGCTTGCTTCCTTGCTCGCTTGGATCTACAAGCATACTGGTACGAGTTCACGTTCTCTGTGTGCGAAATGTTCCAACCTGCAAACCCTAACCCTAAAATTCCTTGCTTGCTTTCTTTCTTGCTTGTTGGACCCCGTACCCGTTCTTTCTGCGCGCAATGTTCGAAGCTGCAAACCCTAACCCTAAATTCACATTTCTAAACGAGGCTCTTCACTTGAACTCCTGAAATTATCAGAATTTGGGAAAAAAAAAAAAGGACTTTTCTGACATTTACACAATTCTAATTCTCAACACATTAAAACCATTGTTGTGGAGGTAAAGTGTAAATACACATATACGTGACTGTAAATTAAGAAATTTACATTTACCCTCTCTCAAAGTGCAAAAAACAAATTTACACTTACATGGGGAAGTGTGAAAAAATTCGATTAGGGTAACCTTCCCTATTACCGAACATCACCTATAACCGAACATTTTATTAATATCTTCCTCATCTCTTCTTCATTTTGAGTGATTTAAACGTTAAGGGAGCGCTAACTTGAGCTCTTCAATTCGTCTTTGAACAGCAGAGGCAAAGGAGTAATTATAGAAGAGCAAGAACAGAAATAAGCTCTTCCAAATTATAAAACGCGTTTTTTTTCTCTTTTATTCTCTTCTACTCCTCTTACTTCAATGTTCATAACTTTCTCATTTCTTGTTCAATTTAAGTGATTTAAAGTGCTATAAGAGCGCAACCTTATGATCTACAAATCATCTTTGAACCATAAAGGCAATAGAGCGACTTTCAACCACTTTTTTAGGTGTTCGGTAATAGTCTTCCCAAGTGTTCGGCGGTTTTTCGTTTCCACCATTTGACCCCCCCCTACTTTGGAGGGTCACATCTGACTCATTTATTCATCTTTTTCCACGATTCAACTTTCTATGGGTGCGCAAATAGTAGGACTACAATTCCTCTTTGGGCATGAAATTCAAAGGAGCACTCTCCAGAAATTCGCAGGCCTCTGAGACACTAAGTGTCGGTGACCGGCCTGGCTACCCTACATTTACACAACTTTCTGTAATTATTTTTCAAGCGGGAAAGTGTAAAGTGTGTATATTACATACCCTTAAGGACTATACCTAATTTCAGTCCACATCAATTAGTTATGACTGCATCTCAATTTGAATTGTATTCAATATATTTGAATCAAATTTAAGAATTTAAATTCAACTTCAATTTGATAACATTCAAATAATTGAATGGAATTCCAATTTCATCCCATTCATTTCAAATTCAATTGAAGAAAACAGGATGCTAGTTGGTATAAAAGATTTTGAATGAATATGGTGTTGAAAAATAAACCTCAAAAAAAAAACTCAAATTTGAAAAAACACATTTTCATCTCTTTACTTGGGAATTGATTAAACAAAATTTCAGTTTGAAATTGTCCAAAGGATGACTTTTGGAATCTAAAGTTGTCTTACTTAAAGTAATTTCAAAAAATCATTCCCACTAGGATTAAATTAGTTGTGCCACATCCAAAAGCTCCAAAAACAAAAATGTTGGCAATGGACCACTTTGATTGGACCATCACCAAAAAAACAAAAATGAAACTTTGAGAATGTTCTATTCATTGGCACCCATATTGACAAATTTTGCATCATTTTTTTCTTTATCAAAACAAGGATTTGAATGAATTTACATGATGAGGCAAGGAAAGAATTCTAGATTAATACAAGGTTATATAATGTCAATTCAAAAAATATATAATTTTTTTAATTTATCTCACATATATGATTCTTAGTAGTTCATCATTATTTATGTCAATCTCGAATCTTATTTAATTAAATAACATGGACATGTAAAAGCACAATTTGAAAAGGAAAGTGCGCCATGTTTGTTTACATGGAAACGGGAAAGGAATGAGGTAGTATTTTTTGAAAAGGTATTGACATAATCTTTTTTGAATAACATATTAACAACAATATATACAAAATGGAAGCCATAGGCTCTAGATGAATCCATAGAACACTTACACCATTTTACAAAGCTTAAAATGAAATTACATGATTTTACTCATAGATGTCCAAGGTTAGGCATTTGCATGGTCTACTAAAAAGTTTGTTATTTACATTTATATGAAACATATATCTAAAATCATATACGAGCACAACACTAATTATTTAATTCGTTAAAAAATGTTATACAAACTAGTAATGAATACAGAAAGGAAGAGAATAAAAATTGTGACATATTTTTCCACTTTACATTACCATTAAACCCAAGGATCGGGTAGAAATTCCTCTTCTGTGAATAGATATTAGAATCTCTAACCTTTGACAACTTCAAAGTGGTTTATTCAATAATTTGTTCCTTAAACCTATCCATTGTTTTAAAGGTACATCATTATTTGAGAAAAATATGTTTCAAATGGTTGCAATATGTATTTTAAGATATACATAGTAAAAAAGTCTAAATTAGATTGAAATATTGCAAGTGTTTTTGTCCCAAGGTAATAGAAAAGAACTTTGGAAAATGCATACAAATTACGACAAACTAAAACACAAAAGGCCATGACACATCAATGCATGATCTAATGTAATAAGTAAATGGAAAACAAAATAAGATTATGCAATTCATGATCCTAATATTATGAGAAAGAAAATTGTCAATGCATGATTATCCATCAGAAAACAAAGAAAGCCTAGGTTGTACATCAATGAAAGGGTTCAATGTTTGTTCTCTCACCTATTGAAAGTAATAATTTGGAGGTATACTTAACCTCGTGAAGGTTGATTTCCCGGACAATCATCCAGGATTTATAGGGTTTAGGTTGTGATAATAAAATGAAATAAAGAAGCTACAAGGAGCACTGAAGAAAAGGATGAAGGTGATGCATGATTTGTATGCATTACATTGCCATACATAGTAAATTCCCTGGAAATGAAATGAAGCTACAATCAATAGTATGATGCAACTTTCAAATTAAGCCAAGTTTTTATTTAGTCCTTATTAATAATTGTTAATGAACCTTTTTTCAAAACAAATTGTTGAAGAATTGGTGAAAATGTCATGTACTAGAAACATCAAAATTCAAATGGCACATAGATACCAAATTTGGGCCCTTAAATGCTATAATGATTTTAATATTTTTGTATTTTCAAGTTAAGGATGGTACATCAGTTATGAAATGATTGGGTTAAGTAAAAAGAATGTTTTGAATTCATCAATGATGCAATGGTGAAAATATTTGAATTACATATTTGTTAATTCTTAAAACATTTTTGCATAAGCAAAAAATCATCCACATTTATTCATCAAGCCATTTTGAACCCTTGCAACAAATTGACTTCAATTTTCATGGATTCCATCAATAATATCTAATCTCCTAATTCCTATAATATTATTCCATTTTGGTGGTTGTTTGATTGAGAAAATGAATCATTTTGGAAAATGGGATGTACTTAATATAAAATGAGAGACCACTTAAAGTCAACCACCCAGGTTACTCATGATTTTTGGCCAATCAAATGCAATCCTTGCATTGTGTAATGCCTTTTACAAGCTCTACATAATCATGAGTAAATTTGCTAGTGCAATCCTACATATAAGTGGTGCACTTCATTCAAAATATGTTGTTTAGGCCACCAATGGAGCTACTCTTACATCCTAACACATATTATCTAAATCTTGTGAGTGCCTTGTCCTCATATCTTGTGTCATTCACTAACTCCTAAACCTTCTCAATGACAATAGAGAGCCTTTTCATCAATTTTTGAATTCTCAAGTCCCTCCCCACCCCTCCCTTTTATGGTTTTGATGTCTCCAACCAACCACATAAGATAGTTTATGGCTAGGGTGAACAAGCCTAACCTACAGTGGTACTTAGAGCTTGAGTCCTATTATTTGGTTGGAACAGGGTCAGGATAGGGTTAGTGACCATGGAATGATGAATTTTCACAGAATTTTGATCTCTAATATTTGAAACGAATATTCTGTCCGAAAATCCCTGTTTAGAGAGAAAATTCACCAATGTTTTGAGGAAAAACATAATATTTTTGCCACATTTTGACACCAATTTAGTTTTGTGACAGTTTTCCCCAGTTTTCTTCAGTTGGAAATCCTTTACAAACATGTCACCAATTAATGCTTTAACACATTTGGGAAAATTTCTATAGATGCTAAATTGTTTGGGGGGAGGAGAGAGGAAAGAAAAAGAAAAAAAAGGGGATGCAAAGCTCTTTGGGCTTTGAAAATTGAAGGAAACAAAGTTTCACCAAGTTTTGAAGAATAAAGCATTTTTGGAGAAAGATTTGCCACATTTTGAAACAGATTTATTCTTGAGACAGTTTTTCCCCAGTTTTGAACAGTTGGAAATTATTTTAAAGCGTGTGACCAATTAATGCTAAATCTTTTTTCGGATGATCATTATAGTGTGCTAGGCTACATCGGTAGGAGGGAAAAAAGGACAAAATAATAATAATAATTTTAAAAATTGGGGAGCTCCTTGGGTTTTGAAATTTGAAGGAAACAAAGTTTCACCAATTTTTTAAAAACATGCAATTTTGAAAAAAAAATTGCCACATTTTGACACAGATTTATTCTTGGGACAGTTTTTCCCCAGTTTTTGGAAATTTCCTTTTTAAAATGCCACCAATTAATGTTAAATCTTTTTTTGGGTAATCACTATAGGCGCTACATAGAGGGGGAGAAAACCCCAAAAAAATAATAAAATAAACAAAAATAAAAAATAAACCAACAAACAAACGGCATGGGGGAGATCTTTGGACTTAGGAAACAAAATTTTATTCCTGGTTGTTGTTGGCTACTTCGGATGGTGTTTTCGTAACAAGGGAGAGGGCATGGACCCCACCAGTCTGAAGCTCGTCTGCCAAAACTGCGTACACCAGCCTGTGACGCTTCAAGAGGCTCCGGCCTTCAAACTCCTCTGACACCACGTTCACGTTAAAATGGGTCTCACAACAATCTGTGGACATCTCATCAGTGTAGCCCTTCTGCTGCTTCTTCTGCTCCTGCTGCTGCTGCTGCTGGAACGACACATTCTCAACTTCCATATGCACTGGTGCCAGGGCTGCTGACAGCTTTTTCAGGATCTTCATCTTCGTCGACTCAATAGTGGGCAGCAGCAGCAGCGGGTCATCATCATACATCGAGTGTTGTTGCTGTAATCGGCGCTGCTGCTCAAATGGGTTGTCTCTTAATGCTGACACCCACCAAATGCACTTACACATTTGTAAGTAGTGAAGTTTGGAACTTTGAAAAGAAAGCCAGAGATGCAAATAATATTGTGGCCTTTCTTTTATAGCCAAAAATCTCTATGAAAAATTTTAAGTGCTAAAATCAAGTGCTTTTTTAGATTTTCAGTAGCCATAATTTGATCAAAATTTAAGAAATTTTTCCAGATTTCTATACATGGTTCAAGTAGGTAGCCAAAAATATACAACTATTTTTTAAATTATTGCTTTCATATTTAGCTTGTAGCCAAATTTGGCTAAATCTTCCTCTGGATCATTGCCACTTTGGCTACATCACCAGATTGACCCCAAGAGAAAGCACTGCCCCGCAGGCCCCTCAGAATGCCAATTCACAAATACTTCACACTGAAGGAGGGAAGCAGCATTTTTAAAACTATGCAAAACCTACCAGCCTCCCAAGTGTGGGTATCATCAAGTTTTGGTCCTGCTCTTAATTCTTGTGAGCTGCCAAGTATGTGGCTCTGTTTCCTTTCTCCTCATTCTAGCAGATAGTATAACTCCTGGGTTCATAAAATTTTCATGTGTCCAAGCCATTGCTGCGGGCTATTGGATATGACTTTTATCACCACATGTCTGCATTGTACTAGACCTCTTGAGAAGCCTCAATACTCTTGAACAATGCCACGTGTTCTTTTGCTTGAGAGTGTGGATCGGCTTGACTTACATAAATGGGTATTGGAGCAAGAGGATCACAATGAAGGCAGTATGTAAGAGGGACAAATGAATGTAAGGTACATTAGGATTCAGGCATAATAAAAATAGTGACAAAATTTCACACACAAGCATAGATGGTGATCTAAGAAACTGGAGACAATTGCAGAGGGAGCCTAGGCTAGGCGCATACCAAAGAGGTTCCTGAGGAAGATGGTGCTTCCAAGGGGAATGTGAGAACAAGAGAGGAAAAAGATCAGAGCAAAGGAGAGAGGGAGGGAAAACAAAAAAAAAGGTGGGCTGAACTGGTCTCAAACAGAGATTTGTATTTCTGTGTCTATTCATAATGACCCACCCATAATTTTTTCCAACATCATGTCCAATTGAGAGACCCTGTTTATGAAGTTGCTTGCCCTTACCTTGTGTCCATAGACTCTGTACCATAGATACTAAAAGGAAATTCACTCCAGAGCCTGAAATTAGAGATGCGTTCTGCAAGAAAAACATTCTCTCAAGGAGTTGAAGATTGATGTATGCCAAGACATTAATGGTCTTATCTCTGCTACACTTGGTACTACCCAAAGAGTAACAGGCTCTTAAGGTTAAAGAGACAATAAGGTTTATTGCGGTGCATCAACAGCCTTCATTGTCAGAAGATCCTACTCCCTCAAGTCCTCACCCATTCCCCAATATATTAGCCAGCTGAAGAAACTAGTGTGATCAAAAGAACCTCTTCCCATAAGCAACATCAGCATATTCAAAATGCTGTGAATGGAATATGTTTCTCAAAATCATTCAAATTCCTCCTTGCAATGATCCAAGCATCCTAAAGAAGCAGAATTTTATGGTTTCTCTTTCATGGCTGACTATTGCATGTCCTCCAAGCTCTTAAGAGATGGAGGGCAAGCCTACCTTTTAATGTCTTTTCAGTTATCAACACCTTGAAGAAATCAGCAGCTGGAAAAGACTGAGTGGAGCAATCCTCTCCAAGAGAAGAAAATCAAAAAATACAAAGAGATCAAGTTGAGCACATAAGTAGGTAAAGATCCAAGGGCATGGGAGACCCATTTTTTAAGTCCTCTTGAAATGCAAAACACAAGACATCGGAAAGGGAGACAATTCATAATATTTAGAAGCCTGCTTATTAGAGCCACATTGAAGAGAAAAGAGGATTTGAAGGATCTTGCAAGCAAGAAAAGGCAAGGGAAAAACAATGTGAAGGCTAGCAAATTAGTTGTAAGAAATGAAATCAGCGTACAAACCTTTGGAAAACTGATTCAGATCCATGTAGGCTACATGAGCTGCAAGATCTTTTTCTGCACCAACCTGGTGAGCAAGTTCAGAAAGCCATAATCGCACAAGGACACAATGCTTGGCTACAAACCTAGGTTCTAACACATGAAGGAATCACACACAGCACCCTTCTATATCTGTTAGATACATTTGGCTGCACCCCTTTGCACTTGGCTTCCAATAGACCCTCCACCAAGCTCTTGGTCAAGAACAAGACAACCATTTGTAAGAAATTTCCTAAAGTGTTTGGAGAGAACCTTGTATTCATGAATATTCCCTTTACAAAGGAGGGATATTACACATTACACCAACTCCTCAAGGGTGGAAAGGATCTTCTTATAAGCTTCTCTTTAAGAAGGATATTATTACATACCTATTTGGTATTTTACACTTATGAGTGCAAATGTTTTAAACTCCCTACAAGCTTTGTGGATGTTGATGTTGTGACCTAAATGATGCCCACATGGTTATGGCATAGGGTTTAACTATTGTTTCGTGCAAAGTTTAGTTTAAATGGCTTTGGACAATGTTACTTGTGAGTGAATGAAACTAGGGCATTTGTAATAATGCGAACCTTCTTTTGAAAGGTTGTGCCATTACCTAATCTTACATTGTAATTTCTTTTTACTATATGTCACAATAAATGTCACATATTTTACATGGTAATGGCTGAAACCACATAGTTTACCTCACACAAATGTCATGAGCATTTTTTGTGTGATAAAAGTATTTTTCTTTGTAGTGTATACATTTTCATTACAAATTTTGTTTAATTATTTAATAAACCACTTTAATTTTTTATTGAAATGAAAATTATGCAACAATGATTCCTTTTTGGGTCCACCATAGCTTGCAAACACATATCATAGTTTTATCCTAAAGTTTTTGCATGGCCTTCTTATCCCAATGCATGTAGCTTGGGAGTGCACCTTGCAAGGCCTTCAAAGACAAAAGTATCTTGTGGGTGGTATCATTAGGAATATCTCATGACCTTAATTTTATTGAGCCCACCAAACTTTAGAAATAAATATATAACATTTAAATTTTTAAAAATATTAAAAATTTTGGGTGAGTACATTTACTAGGTTGTATAAACTTTGAAACTTTAATGAAATAGAAAATTAGTTTTTATTTTGATGTTCTTAATCATTACATAATCAAAACATTTATAAAATGTTTTAAAAATGTAATTGTGTTTACTTTCCTTGAACTTTTTGGTCAAAAACACAAGTTTGAATCATGTTTTGTTTTTTTCTTCAAATATGATTCTCAAAGGTAGCTTTGATAGTATTCTAACTAATTAATTTAATTATGAACTTCTAAAGTTCAATAGCATGATTTTGAAAAGACCATTGTATTTAATAATTTCCACTTTTTTTAATTCCACTGAACATTTTAGGGCATACACTTGCCAATGTAATGGACAAATATGAGAAAAAAAAATTTATAATTGTAATAATATTTTTCTAAAAGGGCTATTATTTGACAAATTTACTAATTTTACAATTGCTTGAAATGGTTTTTTATGGAACCACCCAAAAGGACTTTGCCCCAACATTTTCCACAATGTTATGTATTGCAAAATTTACCTTGATACTTTATGGCAAGCCTTTGAGGATTGATCACAAAATTTGTTGCAAAAAAATATGAAGGATATTGTAGATTAAAATCAAAATGTATGTATGATGTATGTTTCATCACTATATATAGTCTCCCTCTTTTTAAGTTGCAATCGTTTTGTCACATTGGAAGGTTTCCAAAATAATGATGTTCTTCCCAAACATCCTTACACAAACATAGAAGTGTGTGTTCAATTGATTGAACAACTCACTTTTCAGAAACAATGTTGAAACATCATTTGTCTTTTACAAATGACAAACTTGCACCATACAAATTTTAATGAGCTTGAACCATTTGAGCATCTTCAACTTTCAAAACTTAGTTAACCCTTAGCCTTCAATTATGATTAATGAAAAAGATTACAATCATTTTTATCCATTTCCATGACATCTATGGAATTGTTTTTCATGGTTTGAATGAACAAACATGTGTTTAATTGTTTGAGGCCATGCCCTCTAATGTAACATTGCATCTTTTTTTACATGTGTGTTTAATACATTAAGAGAAATCATGTTTGCAAAGACCACACTATCATGTAACTTTATATCTAAAATAATTAAAATGATATTGACATGTGATGTACATTACTTTATTCCAAATTAAATCCATACCAAAAATTTCCTTTGTAATTATAATGTAATTGTATACATGTCAACATGTTCCCACAAGTTTTTGGTCAATGTCATTTGACCTTTGGGGATATGTATGAATGAGTTGTACTACAAAGAACCTCACACTATCATTTTCCTAGACCACCTTGACTTCAAGAATGATTTACGATTTTATAATACAATGTTTGATTCATTTTTTTATTTTTAATATTGTGCACATCAAAGAACGCTAGATAAAACCCTTCTAGTTTTTTTAAATGAAAAAGAATTTAAAAGAACCAAATTGATGTTTAAATTATGTTTCATAAACCAAAGCCGATGATATTCACAAATAAATGAAAATCACCCAACACTAGTTGTAACCAATTAAAAATTATTGCCACGTTGCAAAATTAAATAGTTTATGACAATTACAAATGGCAAGGTTCCATATTGTCAAAATTTACATTGATGTCTAATTTAGTTGTAGAAAGGTCAACATCCAAACATGTCAACATGTTCCCACAAGTTCTAGGTCAACATTATTTGACTCCAAATGTAAGTTTTTCATTCAAACATAATTGGCTAATGGGAATTGAAATGCATGTGGGGTGGTGATCCATGTGATTTATGAGTGTAACAAGTGTTAATGTTTTTCGCCAAATCATTTGTGTGGACATTGTAAACAATTAATATGCAACTAGATTTCAACTTGGAATTTCAAATTTGAACAAAAACTTCTTAAGCAAGTGATATACGGTAATAAATCAAGAGATTTCCTACTTTGCTTCAATGACAGTTAACACTTATGCCTATTTCAAAAAAATTAAAGACGAACTAATGAAACAAAGGTTTCTTTTAAAACATTTTGTGAATTTCTTAACCTTTTCAATGATGTAATTATCATATGCGCAACATAATTGAATGTATTTTTTTGTTTTTTGGTTTTCAATTTAGAATCAAAGATGAAACATACATATAAGGTACAATTTTTTTCAACAATTAAATGGTGGTTGTGTTTGAAAAAATTAATTTGAAAGAAAATTTGTGTGATGGTATATCATGTTGATAGGTTGAACTTTTACAAAATTAATGATTCAATTCACTATTGGATTATTGTCATAATGGACATTTGTGACTACAAAATGTTGTAGTACCAGAAAACAAATGCCATCAAATAAGTAGTCACAAAAGACATTGTGTGACATGGAAGCTGCATTAGTAGTCACAAACCATTGTGATTACAATTAATTTTTTCATCCATTACCATGGATGAACAAGAATATGATATGAACCCCATGTAATTTGTATGGAATTTAATTTTGCAAATATGTTTGTGACTACCTTATGGATAGTTTGCATGATGCCAAATGTTCTAGCAACTATTTAACCTAGCTTAACCTATAATACATTACCTAGTTGAACCTAAGTTAACTTTAAAGTGAAAGTATAAGGACTTGAATCCTTCACCTTCATGAAGATAAACCAAGTCCTTAACCATTGTACCAAACAATTATATGGTGACAAATTTTATTGAACTTTATTCATTTCATATCTTGTTACATACATTAAATATGTGAATAAGAAGGTAGATAATATGTAAATAGTTTGTAAATAGGTGCATGCATGTAGGTAGACGGGTGCTTATAAGTAAATAAGTAACTGTACTAAAAAAACCTCGTTTTGTAACTTCAATTTGTGATTAGAAATTAGTCATAGATAACTATCTTAATTATATTTTCCATTAATTACATAAATGTGGTTGTACTCAACATGTAATCACAAATATGATCTAAACATGACATTAGCAAATGTCCCATGGATGAAATATACATTGAAACATAGATAATTATTTATAATTACTTACCATTATTTGCAATTATAATACCATTAATTACACATTACCATGTCTAAATGCATTTATGAATTTAAATTATGAAAATGTAATAGATATTTTTATTTCATTTGTCCAAACTAAATTGACTAATATTATGCCATGTGCACTAATCACATTTTGCCATGTGGCCTAATGTTAGCGTTTCAAAAGATATGAATCTTAAAATTCAATTTAAGTAGGTAAATGGGTAGCTAAATATATAGCTAGGTAAGTTTTCTTGTTTTCAAATATTGGGTTTAGACTTTAAAATCAACTAATTTTTATTGATGCATCCTAAATTACTTTTTTTTATAAATGTTATTTATGTGTTTTCAATATTTCAAATGCACCTTCTTATATAGTTTACAATATTGAAATGGAGGACAAAAAATATGGGATAAATTTAATAGTCACAACCTAATCATAAACTAATTTGCAACTAAGTTGTGACTAAAAAACATTATCCCATTTCTTTTGTCTTTTTTTCAATGTTGTAAACTACATAAATAGACGTGGATAATAAATTTTATAGTCTCAAAATAAAATAAAATAAAGTGTTAAAATGACTACTTACCTACTGAATCCTTGCCTACCTACCTACCTAGTTCATAACCTAACCAAATTACCCACTTAACCTATTGACCTACCTTTTTAACCAACCCATCAACCTAATTAACATATACATATATACAATTAACTTATTTAACTTAAGGTACTACCTACCAATTAATACATAACCTAAGTTATTACATATTAATTAACTTATCCTATTAATTAAACCGACCTACTTTGCACCTAAGATAAACATGCATAAATTTCATGCCTAAATTAAGAATGCCACATGGGACCTAGGGTAAGCCATAGATAAACCTTGGCTAAATTATAATTAAGCTAAACCTTGATTAAGCATTGGCTCAATTAAATTTTGGTGAAAATAAATTGATTGGTTAAACTTTAGTTAAATTAAAACTTTGGCAAAACAAAAAAAATGATTAAACCTTGAATAAACTTTTGTAAAATTAAAACTTGGTTAAACCTTGAATAAAATTTGGTAATCTTTTATGAAACAAAAAATTGGCTAAACCTTGATTAATTAAAACTTGGCCAAATCTTTATTAAATTAAATTTTAGTTAAAGCTTGGCTAAAATGTGGCAAAACAAAAATTTGGTTAAATTTTGGAATTTAAAAAAAAAATGATGAAACCTTGGCTAAATTAAAACTTATTTGAATAAAACAAAAAAATTGCAAAACATTGGTAAAAACTTGGTTAAAGTTTGGTTTATATTTGACACCTTTAATTTAGTCGTGATTATACATGCAATACAAGTTCAATATACATGGAACACATTTATTACAATAATAATAACCTTAATATACCCTTAGTACATTTACATAACTTTAATATACCTTATAACTTTAATAGAAGGGCAAGCCCATCCTTGGGTGGTACCACTAGAAACATCACACTTTGATTTTTCTAGACCCATAAACTTTGAAAAATCATAAGAAACACATAAATGGACATTTTCATAAATTTCTTTTTATGAATACATTTATAAGGTTCCATAGATTTTGAAAACCCAATAATACCAAGAATGTTGTGTATTTTGATGTTCTTAATCATTGCATTTTTAAAAAGTTTCAAGAATGTACATTGGTTTTTTTCCTTGAACTTTATTGTTAAGAATACAAATTTCAAACATGTTTTTAAAATTTTCTTATGAATTTCTTTCCTAAGGTAATTTGGAAGTCGTTTTATTTTTAGGTTTTTATTTGGAACTTAATTCATATAATACGATTTAGTTATGAATTTCCAAAGTTGAAGCTGTCAAATTTTTAAGGGGTTTTTTTAATTAAGAATATAAATTTTATAAAAAAATCAATTTTCTAGATTCTCAAATAAACTTTAGGCTGTATATTAAAGCATGCAATTGATAAATATGAAAAACAATTATAGGAGTGAAAATATTTAATGAAAAGGGCCCATAAAAATGATTTGGTTTTTTTAAAATTCCATAACCATTCCTTGAGGTGGTTCCTAATGGTACCACCCAAGGATGGGTTCGCATAGAACCTCTATAATAAATTTTAACAATACCTTAAACCTATTCATAATATATTATTAATAGAGATGAAATATAATTTTAATACACCTTTAAAAATGTACTTTTAATATACTTTAATACAATTATGTCAAATTATTTTCAATTAACTTTCAATTTTTAATGCAATTAATGGGACTTATTACCTATTTGTGATGAAAATGGTCATAAAATTTTGAAATGTAGTTATGTAACTACAATAATAGTTGGAAATGACACATAGTCACTGTAATCATAAAATTGATGGTTGCAGAATATAAGAAAATTACTATTGTAAGTAAGTTAATGAGCTACTTATTTAGGTCTACTAACCTAAACAAATCACTTACCTAACCTAAGTATATTACCTAGTTACTTACTTACCTACCTACAAACTATCCATTCATTACCTAAGTACATACCTATGAGCGTAAACATGCAAAAGTAGGCGAAAAAAACATTTTTCGACATTACAATCCATTATTCTTTTATATGAATGTAATAAAATAAATTCATAACCTCTTCAAGTATCATTATGAAACCATCATGCATTCATTAAACTATAAATAAATTATGTACAAAGTTTCAAAAAGTTTAATGTAAAAGAAAAATGTAAGAAATAGATTTCAAACCAACTAAGTAAAATGTGCCAAAACGTAGTTTTAAGTTAAAAATTTGGCAAAGTATGGCCTTTACTACGCAAAAGTTTAAATTAATTAATACATTTTAATGTGCCACGATATATAATTAAAATCCTATTTGAATTTATTTGAATTTGGACACCTATTTGCATTTATTTTTATTTTTAAAATTCTATTGAAATGAATATTAATAACATAAAAATATATATATTATACTAAAGTTTTAAACATCATCATATTAATCCTCAAACTAAAAAAAAATTCAACATTTTTTATATTAAGATCTACTTTTTGGTTATTTGCACTAAAAGAAACAAGAATCATAAATTAACCTATTTAAATACATGGCCTGCCTACAAACCTACCTAGCACAAGTAGATGGCCTACTTTACTAGTAATGTAAAAATAGTTAGACATGTAATATGTGTCAACCTTAACCTACTTTATTAAACCTACCTTGCCTAGAACCTAACCTCTTGAGGTTGATCAATGTAAAGTGTTTCATTATTAGCATCACAATGTCAATTTTTGTGATATGCACGTAATTCCAATGGTTAATTTGTATTTTACATGTCAATTTTTCTCAATAATGATTTACTTTATTCATTTGAGTATGCATATGATGTAAGTATTTATTATGTAAAATTTACATCACAATTTTTCAATATCACTAAATTTCAATAAAATTACTATGAAAATCCATGGGTTTCAAAATGTAAAAATGTCACAATTTTTTAAAATTATATATATATGATGTGTATTTTCTACTTATGATGTTTGATGTGAAGTAAATATGATTTAAATTTAACCTAAATCCATGCAATTATCATAATGTGATTTTGTGTAAAACTATGGATTATTCTATATTAAACATGAATATTCACATATGTCATTCAAAAACAATGTATGATCCATTTGATTATTTAATTTATTGAATATGTACAAATATTGTTCATATTAACCATAACATGAAACTCATGTGATTTTTATAATCCATGCAATTATCATAATGTGATTTTGTGTAAAACTATGGATTATTCTATATTAAACATGAATATTCACATATGTCATTCAAAAACAATGTATGATCCATTTGATTATTTAATTTATTGAATATGTACAAATATTGTTCATATTAACCATAACATGAAATTCATGTGATTTTTATATGAACTTTAAAAAATTGAATTTCGCACAAAAATTTGCACAAACCCATGAAGCCTAGTAATAAATTTGTGATATGAAATTCATGCAATTTTTTATGAACCTGTGAAAATTAAATTTTGCAAAAAAATTGTATAAACCTATAAAACTTAGTAAATTTGTGTTATATAGACTTATAAAATGAAATGAACGGATTATGCACCCCAATAGTAGGTTTTTTGTATGGACTTTAAAATGGTCCATTGATTCATGATTTTTAAGATCCATTTTCATTAGACAATATATCAATAAAATAAAAATTAAACTTTTTTGTTGCATGTCAATTCTAAATTATTTTTAATTAACTTTTTGTTCTTTTGTGTTAGTGTTAAAAAATTGAGTATTTTCTTAAGTCCATATCACTATGGAAAACAATCATTTTATGTTGGGTTTATGCACATGTGTATATAACATTTTTAAAAATCAGGCTTAGGGAAAGATACAACAATCACTTGGATTAAATGTTGTTTAATTATTTAGTCATTCCAAGGTTTAAAACAAATACAAAGAAAATGAACTTTGGGTATTTTTTTTTATCACATAGTGAACCACCTTAGCTTGAATTCACCCCCTACTAGCCTAACCTAACCTCATAATAGGCAACTAACCTATTAAGGTTAGTTAAGATAGGTAGGTTATATCCCTACTTAATCTAAAACCTACCTAGCCTACATTAGCTTAACCTACTTAGCCTATTGTTGAAGTAATTATTAATAATCACTTAGTAATTAGTGTATCAAATAATCTAATGGGTTTTAATTTTGAATTTGAACTACTCAAAGCTATGCATTTTAACTTTAAACCATGATTGGAAGGAGATGCAATTATGTTTAGTCCATATTTTACTCAATTTTAACTAAACTTGAACACATTTACCACAGTGAAAATGATCAACCCCTTAGCAAACAAAGACCATGGCTATGAAAAAATGAATTCATTAATTTTTATTTTTTAATTTTTTTAAACAATTAATAGTTAGGCTAGGTTAGATACCTAAGAACCTGAGGTAAGCAACTAAGAACCTAAATTAGGTTACCTAGGCTAAGGTAAAAACCTAGCCCACCAATTTAGGGCACAAGTGTGAAGGTTTGAACTTTTCACTTCTGTTCACTTTTATGAAGTCTTTAACCATTAAACCATTATTAAAATAATTGAAGTTATTTGTCACCACATGTTATTATGCACATTCTTTTCTTAACCTACCTAAATATCAAGCCTAAGTAACTCTCTTACCTAAGTTATTTTATTACCCTATGTTACATACCTACAAAGCCTATTATGATACTAATAGGCTACCCTAGGTTCTTCTTAACCAAGTGTAGGCTACCATAGGTTAAGTTCCTAAACTAATCCTAAAATATTCTTAAGTTGATGATTGGTCTTAATATGATTGTTACAAAATTGTAGTTTCATGGTATAAATACATGTTAGTGCAAGAAAATATTGTTAAAACAATAGTATTTACAAGTTGTAGATATTCATAGAGGAAAAAATTACAATTTTATACCTTCTTAGTCTAATTTAGGCTATTAAATATATACAACCTATTTATTAGGTAATAATAACATTTCCTTATCTACCCACTAACCAATAAATGAATTTGTAGACTTTGAATTATAATAATAATTTAAATGCCACGTGTCATATAATCATCGATCATGTATAGTTGCAAATATAATTGCAAGAGCAATTTAGTGGGTTTTTAACTTTCATGGAACCCACCAATAATAGATAACACATGTTCAAGTTTTATCAATATTTTCATATAAAAATGTGGTAGTCACAAATTATACTCATATGTACCATTCCAATTTGCATTTGTCATTATAATGTAATCACATATGTGACTATGAACACGTGCAACTATGGTGACAAGTAAAACTATTACAAGCATTATTAGAAAATACATCCTAAACCACTACAACATTCAACAATTCATTGTATGAAAGTATACTAATCAATCTATATCAAATATTATGAAGGAATATCAATGGATGATGTGCCATAATACAAAATTTGTCCCTAATTAATATTCATACGTACACCCAAGTATGCATATGTTACACATAGGTACACAAAGGTCACACATATGTATGCCTAAGTTAATGTAGGTACACATAGGCATGCATACCTACATGCCTAAGTCATATGTACACTAGGTTAGGTGTCACGGGCACGAAAACAACCAAGTTTCTGAGATTTCCTAACTAAAATGAGAACAAGGGTAGGCCTAGTTCCAAATTCAGGTTGTGAAATAAAAAAAACAAAAGAAAAAACACAACACATGGGAAACAAAAATCCAACAAGATTTTATTGCAAAGAATAAACAAAACAAAGCTATGACAAAAAAATGTACCCAAAACTAATGTTGAACAAATTAAAAGCAATGGGGAATTTTTCATTTATTTATACCTATTGGGCACCTAGCTCAAAGAAATTTCTCAAAAATCTTTCAACTTACATGTGACCCATGTTCACCCATGTGTGAATTATGAATGAATTAAAACTCAATTAAAAATAAACAAAAAATTAATTAAAATGAACTGAAAATTAATTAAAAGTGAACTAAAAGTGAATTAAAATTTAATTAAGAATGAACTAAAAGTTAATTAGAAGTAAATCAAGACTTAATTAATAATGAATTAAAAGTTTATCAAAATTTGTTGATAAGTTAATTGAAAGTGAACTAAAACTAAACTAGGAGTTAAGTACAAGTTCATTACAAGTCATGGATGAATATTCAAATGAATGAACTTCGTGGCATTGACATCTTTAACATTAGGGTGTATGTATATAAGTTAGGTTGTATGCACACTGGTACAAAACCATGATTTTTCAAATGGTTCAAATTGATTATCTATCAAATTGAACATCCATCAAATTGAATAAAAATTTATCACTTTAGTCAAAATGGTCAATGGGTTGTATTCAAATGGGGGATATATATAGGCAAATGATACATAAAAAATGACATATTTGGTCATGATGGGCCAAGTATTTTGATAAAGTGGAACATCCCATGTTAATTAATTGGCCAAGTTATTTACTAATTAAGTTAGATGTGTAAATTAAGCCTACTTACCTACCTACCATTTTATAACCTACCTACCATAAAGGTACCTAGCTTAATTCAGGCCAAACATGTGGCAACATAACATTACACCATGTCCATATAGGTACAAACCACTAAGAACCCATTGTATCTAAAGGTGGTTGGGTGGAAAGTGCATGGACTTCTTGCCATGGGATCCCAACCATAGTCCCATCCATTATACTAATGATCAAAACCACTTTAGTGGTTTTCTGGTAGTATATACAAAATTAGGTGGAACATATATTCACCTAGGTCACAATTTTAAATAATGGAATGTAGTCACAAAGTTTTGGACATTAATCACACACTAGTTGCAAACATAAGGTTGAAATAAACAAGATTTTTCTTTACTGTATCACTAAATGTTTTGTTGTTTGTTATGTAATGAATCAAACCAAAAGATGTAAGAAGACATATTATGCCTATATAAGAAAGGTGAAGCAAAAGATGAAATTGTATTGTGAAATTTAACTTTTATTTGGCTTGGACTCCAATTATGCCATGCAATATTTTTGTTTGAACGCCACCATTGTGTGTAAACGTAGAATGTATTTAATCAAAACATACCCAACAATAATTTTTACTTTAATGTATATTAATTATTGTCACAACTATGGAAAAAAAATTCCTTTTTAATACCCACCCATAAACCTACAAAAATGCACTAAATAAAATATAAAAATTCAAATCATACAATTCAAATCACCATTATGATGATCAATTGAAGATAATCATTTATTTCTACCAATGTCTACCAACGTTACTACAAGGTTTTACTAACGTGGGCCTATTCACAAACATGTAATGATTTTACTTTGTTTGATTATAAATTTTCCTACAAAATATGCTAAATGTGCTTGTTTATTACTGTCAAAAAACATATTATTACAATTGTTTGAAAATATGGAAATCTAGAGTTTTTTTCATAATGTAAAATTATTTTTCTATTATTAATTTCATTTCACATGTGAAATCAAGTCACAATACGGTAGTCTTAAAAAGTAGACAATGTCGAATAAGAAAGTTCATGGCAAGACACCAAACATAATGAAATTTAACTTTAGTACTCCAATTATTTAATATAATTAGTTTTTAAAACCACCATTATGTGTAGGTTGTAGTTTAAATTGTATCCAATTGTCCTATGTGTTATTTGGGAACTATATTTTGTGATAAGGTATTTACAATGATTTGTGTATGCTACTTGTTAATGAAATTAATTACATTATAGTTGTAATATAATCTCATTTAGGTTGTAAGTATGGTCATGTAGATATATTTTTCATTACAAGGTTTCTTATGTATGTTATTAATGTCATTTCACACGTGACATGATGATATCAAAGCATAATAGTTTTAAAATTAAAATGAGGTGGGATGAAAAAATGGTGACTTGTTCCACTTCAACAAAATATATATTGAAGTTCTCAAACTTGAAATACAATTCATTTTGTGACCTAAATGACAATATTTGATATGGGAAGAATAAAATCTTTGCCACAAATAACTTGGGCATTAAAATATAAGCAAATTTTATTCCATTAAGAATAGACATCTTTAAAAATCTTCTAATAATGTATTTTTCAACCTTGAATGTTAATATAATTTTGTCAATTTCATGTCAAGTTTATCAATATTGATGGAATGCACTTTTGTAGTATGTATTGAACATTGCACATCTATAATGTGTGCATGCAAAGTTTGAATTGTACATGATGGTGAGAAATGGTGACATGGCATCAAAATACTTGCAAATTTGTTAAAATGTGTCATAATAGTTTTACATTAATTACATTTTGTAGGCATTATGTCCATGGCCAATTCCATCATAAATTACAACCAAATATTATTGTCAAATCTATTACTTGATAAAATGTACCAAAATCTATTCCAAAATAGTAATTTTAATCACAAAATGTTTTATTAGTTACATAGTAACCTATTTCATTTCAAATCAAAATTGGTTGTAAGTTAGATCATGGATATTTTTGGAAGTTGCAATCCAAACATTTCATTCATAATGATGGATATTAGTCACATAAACACCATGATGGAATGGGTTTAGTTTTCCCACCAATTTAATGTGTCACTTGATCCACATGAGCACCATTCCAACATTGACTTAAAATATTTTTCTACTAATTTGGCATGACACCAAAGGTTTTAATTTAGACATGTAGTTGCAATTGAGTTGCAAAATTTTGGTGATGCCAGAGTTTATGTGGCATGCTAACTATGATGCCACATCATGTTCAGGGATTGATGCGATTTGTGTATGCATCTTCCATTCAAAAACATGGGTATTTGTTAATGTTGAATAAAGTTAGAAGTTTTAATTGTAAATGTACTTACAAAACTTGAATTTTAAAACTAGTGATATTTTTGGGCAATATTGCAAAAGGATCTTTTATAATGACAAGGTGACATTTGAAGTTTGTTTTGGCAAACATTTTCCACACCTAATAGTCCAAATAGACAATGCCCATGGTTATAATGAGTTCCATGTATAGGAAGCAACATTGCAATTCAATAGAAAGTTGAAATGTTACCTTATCTATTATGTCTACACTTTTGCAAGTTCTATTCCCACATGGTTCTAGAAAAACAAGATCCATTTGCCCTATTTGCTAATATTTAACATGCACAACCATGTCAATTTAGTATCCACAAATGAAGTGCACATGTTAGGGCAACCAAAATTTGAATAGCCCACATTGCTAGCAAAGCCTCATTCTACAAATAGAATGTAATGTTGTCAAAAATAACAAACACATGATCCTTGAATGTGTTTTAGTTGCATCGATATAACACCATATATCAACCTAGATTAACTGTTTCATGGCCTCAACAAAATTCACAACATAGATGTTTGATGCATTCGCTATTTTGATCCAACCATACAATAATTTAAGCAAGGGCATGAAGTAGCGGAAGTCAAACAAAATTTGAACATTGAGCAATGTGCAAGTGATGTTGGTCCAAGTGGCTATTTCACATGGAAGCCAATCATTTGCCCACATTTACATGACGAGGGGTTTATACTTTGCCCACACCTTATAAACCTAGGAGAAATTAATTCAATTTTTTTTCAAATTATATGAAAAAAATTAAGGTGCACATTATTGAAGAGAATTAAAATTTACTTAAATGTAAGTTGGGTTTTAAAATTTTCATTATGAGAATTTACCTATGATATATTTTAAATATTTTCAATTTTAAATATTATTTATTATTATATAGTTCATAACATATTTAAAAAGCCTTTTATCACATAAAATATACAAAGAGTAATTTCCCTAACTCTTAACAAGAAAGAACATTAACAACCGACAAGTCTTCATGTTACAAAAGATCTTTAATGCCTTCAAATCAAACAATGTAACAAAATTTTCAAGTTCAAAATTTTTCTTGTTAGATTGAGAAAAATACTATTTCACTCTAGTTAACAACTTCTCTATGTTGTAAACTGGTGATTAGGTGCATAAAGTCTTCATTGCGAAGTTGGTCCTATGTGCATCACAATGCATAGGCATAAAAATTCATAACAAAAAACCATATGTGTGATTTGAATGATGATTCCATTACACACATTAGTTAACTTAAACCTTTTCTTAGTTCTAGATGGCTCTTTAACTTTTGGCATGTTTCTTGTTCATCCAAACCATTAGAATTTGAAAAGATTAGGCACAACAAAACTTGGGCCATATTTGTTGTAATAACATGTATTTTCACCTTTTCAATGGTTAGCAAAATGGGTATTCGTTTCCACTTCTCAGAAACATATATGCATGGATTGATTTATCTCTTGTTGTTGATTGTAGACACTCATGAATGGAAATGAACCTATTAGCAAATCTATTTCATTTTTGACCTTGTGTCACACAAGGTCATAATCATCGATCACCCAAACAAATTGTTCTAATGTTTCTTTTTTAAGGTTGTGTAAATATTTTAGAAATGCAAACAAATCCTTCAAGCTTTCCTACTTTGCCATTAACTAACCTTGATTTAACACATGAAAAAAATTGGTTGTTTTGTGCCTATCATTTCCTTCAATGCCCACATACACCTACTAGACCTATTGGAACATTGATTGAGATTGGGAAGCTCAAACTTTTTCGTACGTTTAATATGACATTAATGTCCAATATCCATTCCAATCATATTAAACATTGCTAGTTACATGTGACTTTTATAGTGCCTATTTGGGGATTGCAATCATAAATACATGATTATATTAAATCAAATATTGATGTAAATTGTGAGAATTAGTCAACATGCAAGACATAATGTAATTTAACTAATTAAATACATGATAGTGTAATCCATATTTAGTTTGAAATTAATTAATTAGGAAATTAAAATTATGGTGAAATTAAATTAAATTATAAAATGTGTGAAAATATAGAAGTGCCTTATTTTAGTTAAAGACATTAAATTGAAATTCCTTAAACATTTAAGAAATTAATATAATCTAGTTCCATTTTAATAATTTAAAGATCACAAAATTAAGTGAAAATATGACTATGAAACTAAAAACATTTCACTTAATTACAACTTTTAGATTTGAATTTATGGCCCAACTCAGAATATTTGAATTTGATTTAATTTTTGACAACTGAAAATTAAAGTTTTAAATAAAAGTGATAAATTAAAATATTAAAAACTAAAATTAATTTATTGTCTTTACAATTTGAAATTAGAGATGTAATTAATGTCATCAATGTTAGACATTAATATTTACCATGCTTGATTGTGCATATTTATAATTAATTGCCATCAAAAGTCCAAAATAATGATAGCCTTGACATAACCTATCATTATCTATTTCAATATGCCCTAATCAAAATTGTTTTTGTAAGCTCCAAAGTGATCATTGTTGGGTATGTAGAGCTTGTTGAACATAATGAATAGGACATTCACATTCAAAATTCAATGAGACAACAAAATATAAATCTTTGTGATTGGGTATGTGAATTAATGCCAACATATTCTTTCTTAATCATAGTATGTACATCTTAGGTAATGGAGGTTGCACTTAATGAGAGTTTTAAAGTCCTCCCAATAACCAACCACTTAACACATTCTTGCAATTATGGGTTGCCCCTAAACCCTAAACCATCTTTGGCCAAAATTCCTTGTGAAAGCTCCATTGTAGGTTCCTGGAATTGGGTTCCTTCAACAACCAAATAGATGACCTATTTTTGATTTATTCAAACTTTGATCTTGAGAAAACTGATGTGGATTCAATGATCAATGGATGACACAATTTTGAATTAAATGAAAATTCTAATTAATGGACCTAAAAAATATCAATTAAAAGCTAGATTCAAAAATGAGATAGACATAAAAATACATAAGATATATAAATGGGAATGGGGTGTTCCCAACTGTATTCCATGTGATTTTTTCATGTTCCCACAAGTGCTCAATAGTTATTTATTATGTTCTCAATTTTCTTCTCAAGTTCTCAATGATTTGGCAATAGGAGCATACTTTGTCTTAATATGTTTCACCCAAAGTCCTCATGTTATGAACTATATAACAACCGGAAAGAGGACTACATTACGAAAATTTTGGGATGGCAAAAGTTTTAAAGCTACCTAATCACAAGAACATAATAACATTGTCACACTTAAGCTCATGATAGATACCAACAACAACAAGGCTTACATCAACTTATGGTTTCCAATTGTTCATGACAATAATGTTTTATTGTGCACTTCTTTGATTTTCTTAATATTCTAGTACCTAGGTTAGTTTGACACTAATTATATCATTTATCAAAATGGAATCCTCAAAATTAATTAATTATTTGACAAACATGTGTCAAAGTGGCCAAGCCACTGCAATAATTTTTGGTTCTGGTTGTTTGAAATTTCAAAAGAAAAAAAAAAAAAAAAAAGAAAAAAAAAAAAAAAAAAAACCTTCTCTTTCAATCTTTTGAAAATTTTGAGAATTAGAAAACTTGTCCAGTTCTGGTTTTTTTTAATTTTAGAGATGATGGTTCTTTTTTGGGCTGATTATTTGTCAATGAAAAAAAATGATGATTATGGTATATACAATTTTTTTTTAAGGTAATTTTTTTTTGTCATGTCACATAGTTATTTGTGATGGTTACAAACTACTTCTTTGAATTTGCTAAGTGTTATGAGTAGGAATATTGTGTTAGAATGATTGGGTATTTGTATGTCTTGACATTGAAGTGCATGTAAAACTATTACAAATCAAGATTATATATATTTATAATTTTTTAATGTTCTTTCTCTCCAAATAAAAAACTCATGAAAAAAATTCTTCACCAAACAAATCTCATGTGTACATTTAAAATATTTTGTTTAACAAATTATCATATCCTATGACCTGACAATTATACATTAAGTTCTTTTACAAATCTACATCATTTTTGTAAGTCTCCAAGTTGAAGCCTCAAAATAATTTTCTTAGTTTCCCCACTATTACAAGCTAAAATTTCCATTCTAAAAGCATCCCCAAGGGTGTTTAGTATGTGAAGCTACAAAAATATTTCTGACATTCAAATTTAGTTACTTATTTTTTGCAACCTCACCCATAAAGCATAAAACTGAAATTGAGATTTCAAATAAGTGGGAGACAACTAATAGCAAACCACATGGACCAATCATTGTGATTGGCCAATTAAAAACAGGGAGGAGCAATCAAATCATATTTATTATGCTCTTCTTTGGCAAGTGCACAACTTTATTGCTCCTATTACCAACCTAAGCAAATTGGGCCACACTGAACCAGCACCCGCAAGCGCACCATCCATTGGATGTCCGTTATTATTCAGCTATGGATGAAGTTTAACTGAGTTAATATTTGGTTTCATCTTGGTAACCAATTCTGTAGGAGATTGGGCTCCTACAAAAGCAGCTAGGTCGGGAGATAGGCAACTTCTAGGTAAGTAGGTGGTTTATACATAATTGAGGGCTGTTTTTACTACCTACTTACTAACAACCTGCTTGTTAGTAGGTAGGTTAAAAAAAAGAAAAGTAACTGAGATAACCACCATGGTTAGATAGGAAACTGGAACCCAACAGAAAATTGTTTCCTAATCACTTACCATTCATCCTTCATGGTGCGCTGGTGGGTGCTGATTTACTGTGGCCAGCAATTTGTGCAAATATATTGGGCCAAAACCATTTTCATTAGCCAAACTGGCATGTTTTGTTTTTCTTTCATTCAATTTTTACTGTGCAGGGTCACATGTTGAGCACTATTGAGGATGCTCTAACCAACAAAATATACCCAAAACAATCTCACACACCTACATCTTTGTTATGTTGTAGGAAGTTTCACGTGTAAGTTTTGAAAGCTTAGTTTTCTATACTCATCCCTATGTACCCAATGACAGATCATGTGAGTTTTCAAAAGTGAACATGCACAATAAATTGTCTTATGACTCATCTAATGACTCATTCCATGTGAACCAGGCACATTAAATGGCTATATGATTCATTTGCAATGATTCAATTTGATTTAATAAGTCACCCATAAACTATTGGGAACTAACTTTTAGAACTATGACAAATAGGTATCACAAGTATTATTTTTAGTCAATTTGTTGTATATTCAAAAACTTGTCATATATTTTATTGATAATCTTGTTATATGCATCAACATCTCTCATTAATATAGATAGGATTTTGAATATTCAAAACACAAAATCCCCATAAAAATTATTTTTTAAGAACCATAAAAAAATTTACAAGAGGATCAAAGTTGTAAGGATATTGGGAGCCTGAGACTGAAAGCCAGTTTTTGTTGTGTCAGGTGGTGGAAACTCGGGTGGTGAATGAAAAAAGGTATTTTGTCATACCAACTTCCAGCCGAGGTGAAAATTTGTTAGTTATTTCATCTCTGTCATGGTAGTTATATAAAGTGTGTGCTAATTTGGTTGGCAGAAGAATAATCTTGAAGTAGCATAAACAAACCTTGTATGGTACCACTAAGGCCCGCTTTACACTAGGAGTCAAGGCTGAAAGAGAAAAAAAAAACTTTTCAATCTGCCCCAATCTACTAATAAATGCTGAACTTGCCTTGTATTGGCCCCAAGGCTCAAAAAAGGATACCATCAAATTTGGGAGGCCAATTTGTAACCCCTGGGGCCAATGTTCCAGCATTTATTAATATCCTGACGTTAATGTGCTAGGATTTATTAGTAACTTGGGGCCAATTTGCAACTCAAAAATGCTCAAAGTTGGCCCCAAGTTTTTTGGGCCCTTACTCCTAATGTAAAGCGGGCCTAAGCATTTTCTAAAGCAAACCATTAAAGTAAACAATTCATTGAATCATGTGATAATATTATAAAGTTCCACAATCCACAAAAATAAGACCCCACCCAAAATAGTGTAAATTCAAGGTGGTTATGGGTGTACAATAGGCCTCCAAGACAAGACAAAAAGGAAACTATTATTAGCCTGAGAAAACTAATCCTAGCCCACAGTCAAATATATCTGAGAACAACTAAGATTTAATTAATGGTTTTGGAGCCCACAGGCCCACTTACAACAAGAAAACAATGGGACAAAAATAGAGTGACTTAAGGTGCATTCACACCTAATGTTAAGTCAGTGTTAAGTGAAAATCGAGGTGGCATCTTAGGTGGCACACAATGTTAAAATGGGTGATTGTTTAAAGATGAAATGAATGTTAACTTAACATAAAATGTTCTTCGTATATAAGTTTATGTCCTAAATGACTAGCTTGGTGTTTATGGACATAATGTTATAGTCATTAACACCAAGTGTGAATGCACATTTAGTATTTAAAATTTTGCAAAAGAAATTTTCATTATTTTAAGTAACACAAGACAGAATCTTGAGTTTTTTTTTTTGGAATGCTATAGTTGAATTGGATATATTGGATGTTTTTAAAAAAATAAAATTAGAAATAGGGATGTAATTTGATGTCAATAGCCTATTATTTATTTAATTATTTAATGATTAATTTTGGTAATTTATTAGATGATGGGGTTTTATAATTTAATAATTTTTTAATTGAAACATAAAAATTCAATAGTAAGGTCTTTGTATAAATTAATGTGCATGATTCAATATTAGTGATTCTAAAAAAAAATCTTTACACAAATTAATATGCACCACACAATATTCGTAATTCTCAAAAAAATAAAATTACATAATTAATGTGCATGACAGAATATTGGTGATACCTAAAAACAATCTTTGCACAAATTAATGAGTATGATTCAATATTAATGATTCTCAAAAAAAATCTTTACATAAATTAATATGCACCACACAATATTCATAATTCTCAAAAAAAAAAAATAATAATTAATGCGCATGACACAATATTGATGATAGCTAATTTTTTTTTTGCACAAATTAATGTGTATGACTTGATATTAATAATTTTCAAGAAAAACCTTTACATAAATTAACATGGATGATTTATTATTAATGATTTCTAAAAAAAACTTTGCGCAAATTAATGTGCATAACTGAACATTGGTAATTCTAATAAAACTCTTTTCACAAATTAAAGTGCATGATGTAATATTAATGATTTCTAAAAAATATATTTGCACAATTGACATGCATGACTCAATATTGATGATTCTAAAAAAACTCTTTGCACAAATAATGTGCATGACTCAATATTGGTTATTTTAAGAAATTTTTTTGCACAAATTCAAGTGCATGACGTAATATTGGTGATTTCTAAAAAACTTTTTGCACAAATTAAGGTGCATGACTCAATATTGGTGATTCCCAAAAAAAAAATCTTTGAACAAATTAATGTGCATGACTCAATATTGGCGATTCTCAAGAAAAATCATTGCACAAATTATATGCATTTAAAATTTTAATTTTTAAAAAAAATTAATTTCTTTTTGTTTGTACACAAATAAATTTTTGAGATTAAACACCTTCATTTGATAAGAACAAATTGTTATAAATATATATAATATTATAAAATAAGCTTGTGAAAAAAATTGAAAAATTAATGTTTAAAAGTTTTGCCATAATTTGCGAATGTATAAAGTACATAGTAAAAAAAATCTGTGCCATAATAATTATACATTAAAAAAAGTAGAACAAGAACATGAATTTTTATAATTATATAATAAAAATAATAATTTTGATCCTATGTTTGTTTGTATTTCACATAAACACCTTAAATCACATGTTGTAAAACACGATATCATGAATTTAAACATAGGTGGATGATGGGATGTAGGAAGAAGAAGGTTCCTACTCATACTCCTAAAGATTGAAAAGGATCTTATGCATTATTCCTATGCCTACAGCTTAAATGTGAGGGACCTTACATCTACGTGTAGGCATAAATTTCCTCCCAAAAATTAAAAAGTAGTTAGAAGAACTACTCTACCTACACATAGCAATCTACATAAGCTGAAGTGATAGGTTGAGTCCTAGGGGAAGCAACAATAAGGAGCCTATGTTAGGTGGAACCATATGATTTTGGTAATGTTGTCCATTGAAGACCTTATATTGCATGAAACTTTGTGGTTATTTTGCTTTTGTAATAAAAAAATTGTGATACCATATTCATTCGGTATGACTCATTTTTGATAATAAATTTTAAAAAATGCCTTACACATCATAATGAGCATTGCCACAACACAAGCGAAATAATGGGCAAGGCTTTATGTTCATGATAAATATCACATGGCACCTTCTATTGCGTAAAGCCCATGAGAGAGGGGCCTTCCAAAATGCAAGGCCAGCTACCGCCTCATCCTAGGCCCTTTAGTTTGAGAAGAACCCAACCTTGGGGGCTGAACACTAGGACGGCTAGTCGCACAGAAATAAGAAAAGAGGGCAGAAGTGTCCTCTGACTGCGTTGAAGAGGAATTTTTGAATTCAGATGGGATAAAATTTAAACGATCCTATGCTCAGACAAAAGAAAAGGGGGAATTACACTTGGGCGATAGATAAAGGCAGGCGGGGGGGGGGGGGGGGAGTGCCCTAGTCAGGGAAGAAGGCGGGGAAAGAAACGGCTGACTTAATGAGATGAGTAAAGGAAAGTTTTGTTGTGAAGCAGGGTTCAGTAGGCTCTGTCTGTTTGTTACGATTGAGTGGCAGCGCGGCGTCCGAGACGTTTTGTGACATTTTACGCTGCTCACGCTGCTAGCCTACGACTTGCACTGCCCTTTATTTGTGGCTTCTCCTGCGGCGGCCTCTCATGGCTTTCTGAGTACGCCATTGCCACCTCGGACTTACTTATGTCTGGATCCATCTCTTTCGAGTGCGTTCCGAATGCCCCGCAGTTTCTTCTGTGTGGTACGATCTCCCCTTCTTGTTCTTGTTACTTTTTATTCTTCGTCTGTGACCAAGGAAGGACGGAAGGAATGAATGTGGACGCACATTGTGTTGTGCTTCTTTTCTGCCTCGTGAAGCTGTGTTAAGTGTGTTTGTCTTGCCTTCATGTGTGAGGGATCACGCAAATTTTAAGGAGATTTTCGACGGTGGACTTTTGTCTAGTTTCGGGCTTTCTTTTGGAGTCCTGTGCTCTCTAGATGCTTTTTTTTGGCAATGCGCTTTGCTTTCTAGTTTAGGGATCCTGGCTGTGTGGAGACTGCAATGTAGGCGTTCTTCTCTAGGAAGCTTTGGAGGCTGATTTTTTTGGTTTAGGTAAGGCTAAGTTCATGCTTGTTTAATCTCAGTGGTTTTGTTTGAAGATAGTTTGAGGTTTATTCGCCTCCTATCGCTTTTTCTCTCTCCTTCTGTCGTCGTCTCGATTTACATGCAGTATAGCTGAATGATAAATATTTGGATCATGCTGAGATTACGGTAGCACAGACCTCGATTTTTTAAATCGACTATTTATTCTCTTGCATTACTGTTCTGTCACTTCCCGTGCGGAGCTTTCCGGCTGGCTAGCTAGCTAGCTATATGCACAATTCTTTACAAGTTGTTTGCCTGTGACAAGCATTGCCAAATTTGCTGGATGAGGGTTTCTCCTGTGGCAGCTCTGTTTAGAATATGTCATTTGATTTCCATCTTTTACATTCTCGCTTCAATGCAGGTTTCCTGCCGATGTTAGCAGCCTGAGAGATGTGCAACCTGGAATAGCAGCAGCCAATGAGGTAGCATCCAACTGATGACTGATTATCTGGGATTTTAGGAGTGTTTTGTGTGTGTTTTTTGTTCACAAGAACCTACATTGTCTTTCGTCTTGGTTCTCAGAGGACAGCACTATATGACATGTGCTTTTCTTGCATGTTTTGTTTGGAATCTGCTCTGAATCCTAGTCTATTCCTTGCCTTGTAATGGTTGCTCATGAGAGCAAATGGTCGGTTTCTGTTGAATTGTTCGCACTGAAATAATTGGCATCTGTACTATGATTTTTCATATATCTGTGGCGTATTTTGCAGTGCTTCCTCGCTTGACAACATGGAGCATGTCTTTGAGGTAGGCAAGGAGGTTGAGGCAAGGTTCAATGAAATTGGCTATCGTGGAGCTTGGTTTCGCTGCAAGGTATATTCTATGAGCTCAAGCCTCTGTTTTTTAGACCATCGTCTGGAAAGTTTGTCTCTACTTCACCAATGTGCCATTCTAAGTCATTTCAAGTCATCATTTGTGTGTAATATGTGACAGATATTAGAATCCAGAAGATCGGGAGAGGAGTGGGAGTACCTTCTGTACTACCTGGACTTCACTGAAGAGAGTAAGTATATGGCATGCAGCTTATTGGCCTTCCTTTGCATTTGCAGGTTTTGTAGTCAAGGAAAGAGATGTGACCCCAATGTATTTAATTGTAGTGAAATGCGAGGCACCTACAGTATAGGGCGGGTGCTCAGTCATTCTAGCTCCAATAAGCATCAAAGCTTTAGTGTATACAGTACAGTGGTGTTCTTTGGTGTCATGCTGTTTGGGGAGTAGTAGTCATGTTGTTGGTGGAGAAGACTCTCTGAGAACATTTTTATGTGTTTGCAGATTGTACTTGGACATGTGCCTGTGAACCAGATCCAGTTTCTGGACTTGCTAATAAGAAGAATATCACATGGATGATTCGCCCTCCAATGCCTCTGACACTAGACGAGATTGAGTACCAGCAATGGAAGGAGCCTGGGCTTGTGGTCGTTTTCAACAAGGATTACAGGGTCGGTGACATGGTTGATTGGTGGCATGATTCCTGTTTCTGGACTGGTCGGATTCTGAGCATGAATGCAGCTAACAACAAAGTTCAGGTGAGAGAACTAACAACTGCTACTTGAGATGATGTTTTTTATAATGGCCTGGAATTCTGTGATCTCTATTCTTGAATCAATGCTGAATACCACACATTTTGACGAAGCACACCTATCATTATCATGAACAGCTGCGAGTTACATATCTTATAAACCAGGTGGGAGGTGAATCAAATGGACGTTGTCTCTAATGGTTTGGAGTGCTGTGTGGGGCTGTGCAGATAACCTTGCTAAATCCACCACAAGGGGAAGGAAAGAGATATTGGGCACATCCAAAGGATCTTCGCCCAGCCTTAGAGTGGACTATGGAATCTGACTGGATAGCAGTGAAGCCTCTTTTGGCAGAGGATGTAATCAATCCTGATGCCTTGCATTCTTGGTCCATGATTCTTTGTACTTTTATTTTCTAATGTCTTCTGAAAAATTCATTCCATAGAGGTACTTGTTGTGTGCTGACACATTTGAGCTGGACTTGTTTGTTTGTCAGGTTCACAGACGTAGATCAGTAAACCCTCGGTGTGGTCAGCCACGTGTGCAGTTGATGGATAAATCCTCAGGAGCTTCACTAATTGTTGCAGAGTCAGCTGCACATCCTCAAGGTACTTGCACTTTTAGAGCTATGAATTGGCAGGCATTAAGGGTATCTTTGCATTGGTCACTATTTATTCTGGCTTTCTCATATTTTGTGCTGGGTGATCTGGCCACAATCCTGAAGAAATCACATATTCTTACTATGATTTGATCTGTGTCTAGATTCTGTGATAGAGGATGTAAGCCTGCAAAGTCAGAGGTGTGATCAACCAGCCCAAGGACTCACCACTGAAGGTTCTGTTATAGGGGAAGCTAGCAGGGAGAGGGGTAGCTGCAATGGACCCACTGGAGAACTGAACATAGCTGTTGAGCCAGCAAAACAGTCCATACATGCTATACAACCAATTGCAAAAAGGAGGTACAGAGGCAAGAAAAAAAGAGAGACCACAGGAGAACTGAACATATCTGCTGAGTCAGTAACAAAATATATGGATGCTATACAGCCAAGGGCAAAAAGGAGGTACAGAGTCAAGAAAAGAAAAGAGACCACAGGAATAACTACTGGGAATGTCCCAAAGGAAAAAATCCAGAGAAAAAGGAAACGAGCAGTTTGCGAGGATAACACAGTTTGTGGAAAGAAACAAATGTGCAGGACATGGACCCCTAATCTCAGAGAGCAGAATGGAAAGTCTTCTGAGGACCCTGAGATAAGGCAAAATTTGGAGCAAGCTAATGAGCTCATTGCATTAAACACAAAAATGTTCAGTGCCCCATCAACCCCACAACATGAGGAGGTACGGGACACAGGGAAAATCTGGGAAAGCGATGGGCATCCTCAATCAGGAGACACCAGCATGGTATCCGATGAGGAGAAGATAATCCCAGAAAACAGTGGAGAAGCAGATCCTGTTCAGAACATTCTAGTTGAGGTACGGCTATTAGCTCTGGTTGTATTTGATGTTGTCTCTAATTCTCTGTAGAACAGTGATGGTAAAGTTCACCAGACAAAATGTTGTCTGATGATTATTTATTCTGCTCATGTGGCAGTCCAGTGAAGCTCATGATGAGAAGGTTGCACTGGAAGGTAAAGAGAGCAATTTTACAGTTTCATCAGGCTCACCAAGGGAGCAAGATTGTCAACACCAAGAGGGACACATGTGCAATGAGGGGGCTGATGTTCTGGATCTGTGCAAGGATGTGAAAGCAGAAGAGAGCAGCATAAGTACCACCTTGGAGGTGGGCGAATTGGTCTAATTGATAACTTCTCAGTACAGTTAGAGCCTTGCCCACCTTGTGAAAAGTGTGTTCTCAGGGAATTCAAATATTTGCACTGCAGGATGGAAAGGAAAGACCAGTACAAGTCATGGTTGTGTCTGAAGGAGAGCAAGCACAAGTTGCTGATGAGAAGACCAATTTGACCAGTAAGTGCCATCATGAAGCTTAACTGTGATTAGAAGTGGAATATACAGTTTTAAGCATCACATTACACATGTCAGTTTACTGGTCCAAAGCACATACTGAAGTGTTGGTTGTGAGGAGATTTTAAAGTAGTCCTGGACTCTGATCTTGATCACTATTATTTATTGTAAGAGAACCATGAGCCTTGTTATGTTATTGCAGTAACACTCAGTGAAGGACTAGTGGAAGCAGGTGCAGCTGCAATCAGAAAGTTCTCTTTGATCGACTTCCCTGAGGAGCTTTATGACTTGGAGCGACTGTCAGTGCGAGTCCAATCCATGAGAAAAATTTTGAGACGAAAATTTGGGGGAAAACAGAAGGACCTTATATGGAGAGTAGAAGGGGCTACACAGAAGTACGAAAGCACTGGTGCAAAGTCTTGTGAAGCTGTTGGAGTTCGAGATCAAGAGAGCCCTATAGATTTAGCTCCTGTGCAGCTCGGTCATGCAGTCCAATCAAGTGATCAAGAGCATACTGCAGACTTGGCTTTTGTAAAACCAGCATCTGAAATTGAGTGTCACATGATGAACTCCAACAAGATCATCCAAGGACAGTCAAAGGGAGAGTCCATTCAAGAAGCAGAATTGGAGTTGTTGGAACTGCTATCCTGTCAACCCAATGCCTCTGAAGCCACTGCACAAAAGCAGGAGAATTCTGACACAGGGGGACATCTGAAGCAGCAGAGGCAAACTGAAATTGATATTACTGACTTGGATATGGGTGCTGATGCATCTAGAGATGGTAAGAGCCTTCTGTCTTGGAATTGCACAATATGATTAAGAAGTTGGATTGATAACCTTAATGGTGAACTGAACCTATATGTCATAGATTCTATTTGTTTTGTACCAGCAGCAGCTTAATTGCATTTTTGTGAACAGAGATGAAGTCAACTGAAAAAGAATTGTGACATTCTCATGTACTGCTTGCATACATGGACAGGATTTGGGGAACTCAAAGCCGAATTTGGAGAACCTGTGGCCAGTGCAGGAGAGCAAAGCAAGGGAGACAGTTTGCAATGTCCTGGCATCAAATTGCAGCCAAATGGTGTTGGGTCTGTGAAAGCATACTCACAGGAAGAAGCTGTGTCAATAGGCAATTATGCCTCCTTAGCAGAAGCTGGTTTCGCATATGAGAGTGCAGCTGGACGTCCACCTTTCCCTATAGCAGGAACAGATGCCTCTTCAGGACCAGTCACAAACTTGGATCCCTCCAGGTGTGTCTGGTTTTTCTATCTATACTGCTTGTTCTTCTACTCCTCATCAATGTCTGACTTCCTGCTCTATCTTGTTCTTGATTTGGGGAGCACCCAGCCGGTGTAGACAAACTGAGGGGTTTTAGGGTATGATGAGCTGTTGTCTGCAGGGAACAACAGAAGCATGTTAGATCTCTGAAAATAGGGAGAAGTGACAGAAGCTCATGTTTGAACTGGGGTGAGGCCAGTACTAGGAGTACTGAGAATCTTTGCTAGTATCTGATGATTTGTGATGTGTGAGCCTTAGCTTGAAGATCTGCAAAATGGTTTGATAACATACGAGCATTCATATCATACATAAGGAATGTGTCTAAGAGGAGTTTTATGTTTTGGGATATCAGTCTAACAGGATATACCCTGTGCAAGAAGGAAAATGTCTATACTGCAAAGGGAATCAATCTAGAATATATGATGTTATATAGGAATTGGAAAAAAATTATGTTCACAACATAGAATTGGATACTAGCAGCACTTCTTCAGGAGCTAATTTGCCTGCAAATTAATAAGTGGAATTGTAGTGTTCCTTTGATGTTTTCTGTTTCTGTATTCCCTTGTCCATTTATACTAAGAGCTTGGCTCCAGACATTGAAAAATCCTTTTCCTTCACCTACTTGTTGAATTGCACCAGCACCAGGTATGAAGATAGACAAGCAAAATTCAGGGCTGTAATTGAGATTAAGTGTAGCTCTGTTGGTCAAGAAAAAATTAAGCTTAACTATAGCCCACATGGGGTTTAATGTTTGCCTGATTATTATGTCTGCAGGAGAAAGGATCCAAAGCACAAAGAGACTATTGGTCTGTGTCCTACCACAGCACAATTTGGTCTTGATGCTGCAAACTCAAGTATTGATGTCACCATAGTCTTAGAACCTTCACCAATTGCACAGGGAACTCACACTGGTCCAGAGGGAAGTTCACATCTGAGATGCAATGAAACAGCTGAGAGGCAGACAGCTGTTTGGACTGTAGAAAAAGAAAGCTTAGTCTCCGTGGCCAATAGGACTGGTAAGCCTCAACCAGATGAATCTGGTTTGATATTTGCTTGTTCAAATAGTGAGAGCGTTGCTGATGCCACAAAACCTGTAGTATCACACATGTCTAGTGAATGTGATGCAGTGCTGAAAGATGTCAGTGCCTCTAATGCAACCGGACTGGAAACTCCTCCCTCCTTAGACCTTATCAAGATACGAACTTTTCTTGATTCCATCAAAATGACAGGCTTTGCAACCATGAAAGAAACAGAGGCTGCATACCAGGCACGCAGAACCTTGCTCCAAACTATATTTTGCACCATTGATGACAGTGGAGCAAGTATGGACAGCATTGCTGGTGCTGATATGCTTGTTTTTTTCTCATCATCAGTATCATATATTGATAGTGACACCAATGGTAGTAAGGTTATCCTGCGATCTCGTTCTGGGCAAAGGACAAGCAAGTATGAGTCAATTCCTATTGGCCTCTATAAGACTCTAGAAGAGGCAGAGGCAGCATGCAGAGCCATCTCACACTGCAGAAGGGAACTGAAGAAGTTTGCTTCCCTCAGTGGATTGCTCCAGGTATTGTTTTGAATGTCCATTTTTTTTGTATACTCATGTTGGAGCATGTCTGCTAATCCACCTCTATCCAAAAACATCCTGACCTGGTTTCTGGGCTTTTAATGTTGCAGGTGGTCAATCTGCCACAGATTGCAGGGCCTGCATCAATTCTGAAGCTGGAGGCTGTTTCACAAGTCTGGAGACCTTGTACTTCAGATTCTACACTCCCTCCTGCTACAATAAACCATGGACAGTGCAGCATCCAAGCTAAAGCTCAGCCTTCTAGAGCAACAATTACACAAGCCAGCATGCACTCTCCAGGAAATGCAAAGGCCGGCATGGGAAACAGGCCTTGTCTTACTACATCAACTGTCCAAACCAGCAGGCAAACTGAAGCTTTTGATGTGGTACTAACAGATACACATGCCAGCCTCCAAGCTAAAGCTTCTTGTCAAGTACAAGTCTGCAAGCAGGCCAGCACACATGAGATTGCTCCTTGTACAACTCCATTAAATATACAGGTCTGTGTGCCAGGTGGCACCCCTTTTGTTCCAGGCAATGTGCGATTTGAACCTCCTCCAGCAACTCTAGGAGCTGTAATTACCATAAACAATGAAAGAGAGTGTGGCACACTACCTCTGCCTCAGCCATTCCACAACCAGTCAACATTTCTTCCTGCCAACAATGTCAACACCTATGTCTGTTGTAAGGTGAGGTATCCCCAAAAGTTGGCCTCTGTTTATCTTTCATTCTTCATTTTTTCCTTTTCTTTCTAGACAAAGCCAATTCTCTATGCCAGCAGGTTTCTTGTCTGAAAGAAATATTAACTGATCTTGTTTTCTAGTGTTCTACTGAGTGGGGAGGTTGATAGTAAGACTGCTCAGGTTTAATATTGGCAAGTAATTCATGGTACACTTTGAGAGATGATAAGGTGTTCCATTGTGCGGCTTATGATTTCTGGTAATTCATCATGATATTTCCTTTTCTGAGTTGAGATCAGGGGTCATTATCACCACCTTGTTGGCAAGTCATGACTAAGTACTAATACTGTCTTGTGCACCTATCTTCACAAGGCCTTGCAGCTTATGGAGTCAGTAGGTAGGTCAGCTATTTCCAGTTTCTGAGGATTTATCTAGCATAGCCTTTGGACTTGGCTTTCTGAAAGGCCAATATCTAGTTTTTAAGTACATTGTTTCACAGCCTCTTCATCTGTTGTCTCTTGTGAATGTGTGTAATCTTGTGTCTCCTATCTGTGGTTTGTGAGAATTCTGTTTTGGCCTATTTGGATGCTTCTTGACATTCCAAATTATGTGCTACAGACCGCAGTTTGGCCTCTAGACCAAATACTTGTTAGGAGACTGCAGTGCAAGCTCTGCAATTGTACAATGCACACTGCATGTGCAATTCGCTCTGGTCAGCTGAGGCTGATGCAATTCACTCGGAATGGTAAGTTTTTAATCCTCTATACCTTCCATTTATTTTTATTTTTTGCTAGTAAGTTTGTGGTTCAAGGATATGGATTGTGTGTGAAGATTATATATTGATGGTATCTCTTTACCTTGTGTTCCTCATTTTTCTGCTGATAGAGGAGGACTGATATTTCATACTGGAACTTGTTTCTTCTTACTATTTGTGAACTGTCTTGTTCCCATGCTCCTCTTCATCCTCCTGTTTTCCAAGAGTGGCTGCTTACAGTCAATTGCACATGTATTGCAGGTCAAGTACTAGAGCATGTTCTGTACAGGTGCTTGTGCAATTATGACTCAGAAGTGTTGTTCAAATTACTTGCTGTCATTTGGCACATCACAACAGTCATTGCAAAACAACAGAACAGGAACAGGGTGAGGTCTGCAGCAGGTGTGTGGTCTGGAAGTGTATCATCAGTACAGGCAATGCTAGAGCTGGGCTACCTGATGGAGACACTCTCAAGGTTGGAGCTCAGTTTGAAGGGTGCATCAAGAAATCTTTTCAAGCTCCACAGGATGGTGTCTGCAATGATCAATTACACCAAAGTGGCTCCTGATTCAGTTGACTACCAACGGTTTGTTGACTGGATAGCATATCATACAAAACTGGCAGCAGGTATGTGTAACTTTTTATGATAGGTTTTCTGTGGATAGCAAGACCTGTGCTAAATGCTTGGTGACAAAACACCTCTGCATGTGGATTTTTGATGTAGTATCCCATAGATGACTCCATTAGTTCAGTGATTGCAGATGCTGTAAGAACATTCCGGTGATGTTTGGTGGTGTGAGCAACTATGACAAGACTCATGTAGTTGTGGGTTGTCAGGTGCAGCAAGGGCTTGAGTGTACAGTAGAGGACTCTACCATCTGTGACTCACATGAGAAGACTAGTGTAACAAGCAGTGATACTGAGTCTAGGTCATTCTTTTGAAGGAAAGAAGTGCTAGCACCAATTTGTGTGTTGATGGGATCCTAGGAATACGAATATGCTAGACCTAATGCCTTTTAGAATTGAAAGAACCACCGAAAAATCTGCAAGATTTTTTCTACTTGCTCATTGTCCTGATATGGGAGTCTGTACAGTAATGACATCAACTCAACATACATGCCGATTTGGAACATAGCAAAATTGAACTTCTGTGGGGAATGATTTGGTGTGTAGGGTGTGTGTTGAACCCATGCATGGTTGTTTCTTGTCAAAATCATGCACTTGTCTCCATTTTGGTCTTGACCCAGGTTAAAATGAAATGGAGTTGACCCACACAAGCTGGTTGCAGCTTGGATGAAGATGATGTGACTTGTGTGCAAGCCAACATCATGACTGAATCTTTCCTGTTGCTATTGGAAACTCTGGACCCAGATTTGGCTCTATGGTTGCCTGGAATTGTGTGCAGATCATTGTAAGCTTATATGCACACTTTTGGAAGCTGTTGAAATCAGTGGGTATGCATTGAAGCTCATTACTGCAATTTGTGATGAAGTTGATGCTTGCACCCATTGTGAATAACCTTGTAAGGTTATGATCATACTCATCCTCATGTCACCTCTTGAATTGATGTTGAGATGTCTCTCAATTCTTGCAAAGGTGAATAGCATAGTTGATTTCAACAAGATAGTGTCTGACAGTGTATTGGTGCATTTGAGTTGGTGCTTTCACAATTCTGTGTCTACACAAATCTTATGTAAACACACTATCATGAAGCCACCAACTAACATGCACAGGTCACAGCTTTGATGGATGTGATAATGTGTGGTTTTATCTGGTAAGTATCACTTGGGGAGTAGTATACGCAGGGTAATGACATGGAAGGAATAGAACCCAAAGGACAGGAAAAAAGCTCTGGATTAATCCAAAGTTATGTAGGGTCAATTTCAAATTCCAAAATTCTATAATTAAGTATTATTGTTACTAAAGTGTGTTGTGGAGAAGTAGATGGAAAGGAAAAAGGGAAGTTAATGTGTATATTTGCTTTATTCCAATTTGAAATGATTCATTAGAGCTCTTTTTGGTAGGATAACTTTACATTCCATAAGTTGTAAACTGAACAATTTCAATTTCAAATTTGTTTAGTCCATTATCAGTTAAAGAGGCATAGAAAGGTGTTTTTGAATTTGTGTTCTCTAAAATATTTTTTTCCATTATTGTGTTCGTTAGAAAAATCTTCATTTATATCAACATTATTTCAACTTGTCACATCATTGATATATATGTGTGTCTTGTTTAATTAGGCTTCATGTGAATATGTTGACATTGCTCAAGAGATTGTCAACCAAGGAACATATGTCAATGCAAAAGGTGAGAATGTGAAAATGCTTTTTATATTTAGCATGGGAGAATGATCATGATGGAGTTATTTTGATATTATTTTGTTTGTTCTTTTCTTTCTATCATAAATGATAAATTTCATAGATCTGTCTTAATTGTTTGTAATTATGTGAATATTATGTTCGAGTTACATGCACAAAGGGCAAGAGGGAACAAATGTGAAAGCATGTTGCAAATTCGATAATGATGCAATGAAAGTGTGCTCCAAACACAAAACAAGAATGAAAGTTGTGCATAAAATTTAAAATATTAAGACTATATAAAATTGTTGTTTTTATTGGAGCATGTTTTGTTATGTTTAAATATGCACATTTATTTTTTCATTGTGTTTGCACTCATTTAAGATGTTATACAAAAAGTGATGTTCACTTCATTATGTGTACATTATGTGAAAAGAAACAATTGAAAAAATTAATGCATCATATATATATATATCCTCAATTTTTAATTATGTAATTAATTAAATTTTTTAGCTAAAACATATTTTGATAATTTGATTAAATTTTATGTGTCACATCATTACTTCATAACACAAGCCATATGGTGTCAATCCATTTATACCTTTACAAGCATGTTTTAAATGACATGGGTATTCATTTTTAAAAGAGACAAAAAAATACAAAACATTAACAACCTACATATTTGTCAAATTATTTAACCAAGATGAAGCAAAAGATAGAACAATTTGAATATGTAGTTGTTAAGCACTACGAAATTAACATCCCCAACACTATCAAAATTAATAGTAGGTTGAATGCGATGTGAGCCCCAACATTAATCTCCTAGTTGCAATGCATTATGTTCAACCAAATTACAACCTTCTTTGAATCATGCACTAACCCAATCAAGATGTCTATGTCCTAGTATTGAAGCCTAACACAAAACAAGTATATTTGGTGCATTGTGGACACCACCCAATCTCCTACTATAACCTACAAAAATGGTGATGTAAAATAACCCATATGCCATCCTCTAAAGCAATGGTCACAAACCAATATGCTTGCTACACCTTGTGATTTTCCACATAACATGCATTGCAAACCTATTGGGACTATAGCCAATGATTGGATGCACTTTGCCATTCACATGTGGAAGGTGGCATGGTGCACAATTCCACACATGGTTTTTCCATGTTTAACCATTTCAACCTTATAACAACAAAATTGTAAAAGGTAAAATCTTTTTCACATGTAAAATAACACAAATGGCTATCACATCCAATGTGCTAGGTGACATCTATTACAAATAAACATAATCTTTAGGTTCAAACCTTTGAACCTAAGGTTGATGCCCACCTCCACAGATGGTGGCATATCAAAAGGTATTTTGGTGTTGTGCAATGGTCAAGTTTTCCATTGCCATGGGCATGCCTCTTTTGAACAAGACTTCATGTAGTGGATCATAAACTTGAACCCACACATCGGGATCATCAAGGACTAAGCACATTGGCCACATCCCTACAAATGGACGTTGATTGGTGTTCACACCCACAAAGCAAAAGGGAATGACGCAAAGGACACTTGCTTACTAAATTGGTATCCCATGGCCAACCATGGCAACTATATCCCAATCAAACATATGCCATTCCTATAATTCATATTTTTGTAAAACTTTTTCCATTGTTTATACCATTTTTTTAATTAATCCATCAAGCTCATGATGATCATGAGAAGAAATCCTATGGTCAATCAAAGTTTGTTCACACAATTTCATAAAATTCTCCTATGAACATTTTTGTTGGAGCATTAAATCTATTTGAAACTCAAACCAAAAATGCATAAGCAACATTTTCATTATTTTTTCCATGGAATGGAACCAACTCAATCCACTTGGAAAGATGTTTAATCATAACCAACACATATCAGTTGTGACAAATAATTAGGTCCAATGGCCCAACAAAATCTAACCTCTAATGATACCCAAGCCCCATGATTAGTAGAAGTTATAAATGTGAAATGGGTGCATTACATGATGCATAAACCTAATCACACACCATGCACCATGAAACAAATTGTTGAACCTCCAATTACATGCCTCTCGATCAACATTTGAAGCAATGATAGGTCTAACATACCCCAAAATGACCGAACTCTTCATGGGCATGGCTCACAATGATTTCTTGCAATTATAAACATGGTACCACATGTACATGCCCATCTAGCCCATGTATCTTGAAAAGGTGTTGTCTTTCCTAATGATATATTTTGGCCCTTCAAAGACCCAATCATTTTCCTTCAATGTTAATCCAACATCCAAGTCCCCATTTTATAAGTAGGTCAATAGTCGAGCATCTCCAAAAATGTCCACATGTCTAGTGTTATCAAATTCTACCTTTGAATTCTTATAAATGCTTGAAGATCCATTTGAGCTTGACATGATACCTATTGCAAACCATTTGCCAAAATGCAAAGGAGTGAACAACATGCCAACTAAGCACTATTTCCAAATCTATTTCCTCATGCCAACGTGCTTAATGGTATCCAACTCACTAGAACTTAGGCTTCTAATCAACCCATTTGCATCCTTGTTGAATGCTCCAATCTAATGTTTAATATCAAGATCATACTATTGAAAAATGAAAACATGTCTTGTTAACTTCCAAGTGAGTTAGTCAAACTCCATGAGTCATTTCAATGGTTGGTGATTAGTCACCAATGTGAATGTGCTACGAAAAAAATAACACTAAAATGTGGCCAAGAACCCAACAACTACCAAACATTCCCCTTCATATAAATTGCATTTGGCCTTTGTTTGGTTGTTGGACTAATTAATTGCATAAGTCACCAAAAACTTTTGGTTTTCTTCATCAAATTGTGTAAGGATTGTTCCAAATCCCAAAGCAATCCAATTTATTGGAAAAGACAACCTAAAATGGTCTCCTCAATATGGGTGCAAAACTAAGCCTAACTTTCAATTCTTGGAAAACTTATTCTTGTGCATCCTTTCAAATGAACTTTTCATCAATCTTGATTAATTAGATCAAAGCTTTGGAAATTTGATTAAGCCTTTTGACAAACCATTTGTAATAATTTGTTAACTTCAAAAATGCCCCCAACTGACTAACATTAGTTGGTATCAAAACCTTGAAAATTGCATCCACCTTGACCTTTTAGACTCCCAAGCCTCCTGGATAAATCATGTGGCCCAAGTACATGCTTGCACTTTCCCAAGTGTAGTGTTCAAACATATTTGGCAAGTGATGACCATGCTCTTCCATGGTGGAACTAAGCACAATGATGTTATCAATGTAACATTTGGCACAATCCAAGCCTATAAGAACTTGATCCATCATTCTTTGGAATTTTGTAGTTACATTTTTCAACCCAAAAGGTAGGAATTTCCACTAATAAAAACATTCCTTCCTATTTTTGTTAATGCCCCAAAATGTAATCTTCACTTTGTCACTTTCAAAGAGAGGCAATTGATGATGACCAAATCATAAATCCAAAGTGTTAAACACCTTGGCCTAGCCAATAGAATAATAATATCTTTTAACAATGGCATGGCATATATGTTAGATTGTGTTTTCTTACTGACAAGTCCATAATCTCTACACATCCAACTTTTATTTCAATTACCAAAAATGTCTTTCTTGGTAGGCATAATTGCGGTTAATGCATATTCCCTTTGGAAAACTCCACCGACCTTACCTCCAAAAGTACCTCTTGCCTTTTAAGTTTGCCCAACCCGTTAAAATTAAAAGTAAACACTATTACAATTCATGGTTTTTTTGGTAGGTTTTTTAGTAAAAAAATACTAAATTTGACATGCAAAAAAAATACCACCCTATTCATTTGGACAAGTTGATTTAGATGTAGATGTGACTAGGTAGTCAATTTGGACATTATTGTTTTGACTGACAGAGTAATTAATTATTTGAGTAATAGACAATGGACCATTTGATTCAATCAAAATTCATACCTAAATTAAAATCATTCTCTGGATTATTATTATTTTAATTAATAAGTAGGTAGGTAAGTAGGTGGGTAGGTAGTAAATAGGTTGAAAAAAACACTTAGGTAAGTAGGTGTTAAGCTAGGTTAGGCTACCTAACCTAACCTAACCTAACCAAACCTCACCAAATTACCTTACTATGGCCTACCTACTTTAGCCCTCTAAACATGAACATAGATTACAAGTATAAAGAATTGAACCTCAAACCTTCATAATGATAAACAAATTCCTTACCAATGACTACATTGTTGAAAATGTTCAACTTTTGTTAAGTTTTTTTTTTCACATGTTTATTTCACATCATTAAACATGGTGGCTAAACCTAGCTGACACCTAGTAACTAAAATTAGGCTAAACCTAATGGTTAAATCAAGTGGCTAAACCTATAGCCTTAATTTAATGCTTCGACATTGATTAAACCCAGTGATTGAATCTAGTGGTTAAACTTTGTTGATAAACCTAATGGCTAAACATAACAACTAAACCTAAGCTAAACATTGTGGCTAAATCTAATTGCTAAATATATTGACTAAACCTTGGCTAAACATAATGATTAAATCTAGTGGTTAAACATAATGGCTACACCTAGGTTATACCTAATGGTTATACTTAATGACTAAATGTAGATTAAACCTAGTGGCCAAATTTAATGGCTCAATTTAGGTTAAACATAGTGGCTAAACATATTGACTAAACCTTGGCTAAACATAATGATTAAATCTAGTGGTTAAACATAGTGGCTACACCTAGGTTATACCTAATGGTTATATTTAATGATTAAACATAGACTAAACCTAATGGCCAAATCTAATGGCTCAATTTAGGTTAAACCATGTGACCAAATCTAGTGGTTAAACATAGTGGCTACACCTAATGCACAAACCTACATGTTAAATTTAAACTAAACATAATGGCTAAATTTAATGCCTAATTTAATGCAAACATGGCATTAGTATCAACAAACTTTCATTTGTTGGAAAAATGAAAATTTTCCACCATTGAAGACATCCATATGTATCCAAACACATAAAAGTTGGGGTTTTGTAATATCATAGTAATTTGGAATAATTCATTAAAAAAAATTGTCCACTGAAAAGAATATATAAAAATTTGATATTTTGAATTAAATGTTTGAATATGAAATGTTCCTACAACTATCTTTGAAGGAAGTATGTTGTTGGATTTTTGAAACTTTCAGATCCATTATTTGACATGATTATTTTCAATTTAGAAGTGTAAAGGACTAATTTCTTCAAAAAATTCATGTGTTTTGACACTTAACACCAAATTAGTTCAAAATTTGACATGCCTTAAGTCATGATCTTAGAAAATCACGGAAAAAAAAACTTTGGATTCATTGAAATTAAATGCATAATTATAAAGTATAATTTTATAATTCAATTTCTTTTCTAATAAACTTGGTTGAAAGCTCCAAATTGAGTATTCATTTAAGTAAATCAATGCAAATTTCATTGGAAATCCATGTCAATATGGTAATAAATAAGGCTAAACCTTAGCACATGTTTTTAACATCTTAATCATTCAATTTGAAAACAAAATCACATTGGTATTAATGCCCTTTTCGTACTACAAGTATGTCCAAAAATTGTACCCTCAATCATGTTTTCACCTAGATAGAGAGGTAAATGAAAAAGAATAGGTAGATAGGTAAGTAGGTAGGTAAATAGTAGGTGGGCAAATGGGTCAGAAGGTAATAGGTAGGTAAGTGGTTAGTTAAATAAATAGGTGGGTTAATAGGTTGGAGGTAGATATATAAAGTAGCAAATCATGTCGCATTTGATTAAAAAACATTGCCCATTTTGACCAAGGGTGTACAATTTGACTAAATGTATTTAATGAAATAAACCATTATAGTCAAGTTGATCACTCAAAAAATACACGTCTCATTTAAGCCCCTGGCCTTTAGTCAACATGTACATGTTTATTAATAAAAAATGACAAATTAGTCAACTTGAGCCTCTTAAAAATCCATGATTTGTAATAATGAAAACAATGAACATAATTTTGCAACAATTGTTGCATTTTGCATGCTTCAACTCCTATCCCATGTGTCCATAGTTATGTCAAATGCCTTGGGCTTGAATGATGATTCACCCTTGGTGTTCAATGTTGAGGCTACAACCTATACATGTTACATTGTTGATTTGGGAGGATCCCCACATGAAGCGCCCATTCCATGTGCATTTAAAATGTGTTCAACTTCTTCGAATAAGTCCAAAACCTCGGATGCCAAAAATGCATTTGATGATTGGTATTCCCCTCATTCCAATGTTGAGCCCTCATAACATCCATCACCTTTTCCCTTCATGTAAAATCCTAAAGTTGGCATGGGTATTTGGCCTATTTAAAATCACCAACTCTAACTTGAACATCATATTGCCCCCCCCTACATGAATGTGCCCATCCCATGATGAAATGCAAAAGTGAAATATTGGGTCATGGGTGGGTGGGAATTGAATGATCGATGGTGTTTGGCCAATCCTAGGCTAATAATCCAAGTGAGACAATTCAAGTCCATGATTTGACCAAGGATTCGACATTTGATGGCTTCTCATAAGCCAAAAACTTGGGTAATGTGGGTATGGAACCCCATAGCATGTTCCTATTCATCAACATGACATGGTTCCACCCAACAAGAATATTTTGAATCCCAAATAATGTCAAGACCATCATCATGGAAAACCTATGAACTTGGAAATTTCATGATTGTTAGCAAGACTACATGTGGTTGGCCCACCTTGTTGACAATAATAAGAGGTGGTTGATCATCATACCACACCACTTGTGGCATGCATCTTGAATCCAAAATGGCACCCATAGTAAGACCTTTACATTGTGGCACCAAATGATATGTTCATTGCAACAAATCAAGTGATGTTAAATTGGTCCATAACCAACATAATCAATGTGCATGAGATCCCATTGATGTAGTGTCCATTAAAATTGGTTTACCCAACCAAACATGGACTTGTTGCCACCCCACCAAAACTTGCGGGCATGAATCACTTAATGGAGGAACATTTTCCAAAAGGTAGATGGATGGTTGTTCTTGAATGTGTTGTAAATGTAACAACACTTGTAATGTCTCCCAAAAAAATCTTGATTGTGGGTGAAGCAAACCATCACTTATGCCTATTAAAAAATGGCTTTAATATAGCCATCTAACTATCACCATATCCATTGGCCCAACATCATCCAAATCTTGTGCCCCCAATAATGTAATGTCATGAGGTAAGGCCCCCAAATATCCATGTAAAACTATGTCTAGTAATAATTTTGTGTATTTGTCCAACAACATCCCAACATGATGCATGGAAACCTTTTGGGCTATGGTGTTGGGGTCCACATATAGGTATTTGTGAATACACACACACACACACACACACACACATATGATTGAAACACCATAATCAAGCCAATGTTTATGCCTCCACACAAGTCCAATAAACATGCACCCTTTTCACAAGGTTGCCAGAAAATAGGCATGGCATGTACTAGAGTAAATCATGGCGAGCCATCCAACAACAATAATGTCATTTTTGCTATATGGTTATAGGTGGTAAATTTTGTCATGTTTATTGCACACGCCAATCCATTGCTTTTTCCAATTGATCCAAAGTTCTTCACATTAGTGGTGAATCACATGTGGACAAGACAACATGTGCAAGGGATGGGTGGTCCCATGTCATCTCTTCAAGTGGAGGTGGGACATCATTTGCATTCAAGTTTCCCTCTAATGGCCCTAAACCCCAAGGTAATGTGCTAGAAAATCTAGCCAACACGGTAATACCATTAATTGATCCAACACCTTATATAAAATATTAAACAAGGAGTTGAGCTTGACACCCATCTCCTGATTCACAACAACGCATTTTGGGTTTTACAACTAGCCTTTACAACTACATACTAGTTAGGAAAAACATATGCAACTAATGACTAATGAGTTGTAAACCCATGTTGTTTCACCCATTTAGTCGCAAATGACATTTAGTTTTAAAGCCTAGTCATTTTAATGATTAGGATTTTTTAAAAATCTTATAATAATGAAATTCCATGCCATTTTAACCAAGGTTGTCAATTTTTTTGTCCAATTTGATTAGATGTCCAAGTTAATAAATAATCAAATAGGTCAATTCAACCATGTTGATTGGTCAAAAAATACACATGTCATTCAAGAACCTAGCCTTTAGTCAAAATGTACATGTTCATTGGTCAAGAAAGACCAATCAATTAACTTGGACCATTTGAAAAACCAAGCATTCTAGTAGTGTTAATAGACCTTCTACCTCTTCAAATAAATTACAACCCAACCAACATATTGACAAGAAACAAACACATAACCCAACAACATTATGAGGGGATTTACATAATAAACAAAAAGTTGACATGTATTATTTCCCCCCATTTTAGGCCTATTCCAACAAACTATTACATAAAAAGAAAAGTTGATGGCGTGAGATTCTTTGTTCATTAATGGTGCAAAACTCCACCACCTTTTGGTTACATGTGGTTATGTTTACCAGCACAAATAATTGGTGTTGAAAATCTATTGAAAATCAACTTAGTGCACACCACTTTCATGCGCTTGTGAAAAAACCTCCATTTTTTGTGAAAAAACATTTTTTTTGTTTCCAAAGGGGTTTTAAATTTGCAAACACATATATGGACCTCCTTTCCTAAAACTCAATTGCACAAATGACATTCCATTTGGATTGTCGTACATTACCACATCAATGCCTACAACTATCATTATTATAACACATAACAAATAAAACCCTAAATGGTACACCGTATCCAAACCAAATTTTTCATGTGTTTATGCAATTTTTGTTACACATGGTGTTTGTGTTTTCATTTTTATGTTTTTGGGCTTGGATTCATGTGTGTTGTAGGTGAGTTCATTCTGAATCACCAAAAAAGGATTTGAGATCACAAAACTTGGGACGTTTTATATCCAATCCACAAATTAATTTAAGCTTTTTTCACACTAAAATTGGTTCATAGTTAGACTACACACTAAACTAGATTAACCTAATTAAATTAAATTAGGCATAATTAAGTTAGACTTAATTATATAGCTAATCATAACCACGTGACATGATTTTGTACACCAAAGTTAGGAATTCTGGAACCTTCACAAAAGCTATTAAAAAATGGTTGTTCATTAACAAACAACCCCTAAATCATCATGGTGAATTACATTAACACCAAAAAAATGTTGCCTTCACATGGTTGTTTATCAATGAACAATTCTCGAGTGGTTATAATCATGTTGTTGCTCATTAACGAATAATTTGACATTAATGAGTTTTTCATTGTTGATTAATTATTCATGGACGAACAACTCCAAACTTGGCAAGTTATTCATTGGTCCAAATAACCCCTTTCCAACACCTTGTGATGTTATTATGCTTTGGCCACCAAACACTTAAACATGTTTTCACATTTTGGGCATTAAACAAATCATGCTCCCACATTTCGGGTTATGAAAATTGCATCGACCTTGTGTTATTTGTTGGCAAACAACCTTGATGCTTTTGAATGTTCTGCTCAAACAAATGTTTGTCAACAAATAGCCTTGATTTCATTAATTGTTCACTAACAAACATGTTAGTTTCAACCTATTATTTGTTGACCTTTTAGACATTTTTTTCACAAAGGACATGTGGCATGTTTAAATTAGTATTGAACTTAACTTTTAGGTTCAATAAATTACAAAAAAAGAAAAATAAAAAAGGAGGTCCAAATTGGACCTTCATGAACCCTTTATTTCAAACTTCCTTTGAAGCTTTTGAACTCCCAAATGTGCCAAGCCTTCCTAGAACTTGGGAGGTCCAAATAGCTTGATTGGCAAATGGTGATGGGGGATGGCAGTTCATCATCCCCTACCTCCCTTCTTCCTTTTGTGTAGTTGGTGTTGTTGTGTTGATTGATGGTGCTCCTATAATTATTGTTACACAACACCATGATGTCAATGACCTTTGCAACATGCAATGACACTGCTTCCCCCCTTGTTTTTATAACTCCTATTGTTGCCATAGAACATCATGATGTCAATGACCTTTACAACATGCAACAATAACACATCCCCCCTTGCTTTTGTAATTTATGTTGTTGTAGCCATTGTGCCTTCGAAAACGAAGAAGCATAGCAAAAAATGAGACTATAACACCAAATTGCCTATAAAACTTCTTCAACCACAGAGCATACCAAGATTGGTGCCTAGCTACTATTCCTACCCCTAGCTACACATCCTTTCTACAACTTTTCTAGTGCCAATTACAAAACAAATATAATGTAGCACCATCAATTAGATTGAAATTTTTTTGTTTAATTAAAGTTGGAAACCACAAGAATCCAAATTCAAAAACACACAAAACACAAGCTTGTTTCTCTTGTATGTTTTGGAATTTCAAAACACAAAAAAATAGGATTCCAAAGCCACACCATGGGGATAAACCCCTTGAAACATAAAAAACCAAAACCTTATTCACAAATAACAAACTATAACAAATTAATCTCCTATAACAAATACCTAACAAATAATACAAAAAATTTGATCAATGGTTAAAGAGGTATATTTGTGAATAATATTATCTTTGAAATCTAGATTTGACATTTTGTTCTTTCATAAAATAAATTTTCATCAAAATTGAACAAGGATTTGTGAATGTTTACAAGACATTATACATGCAAAAATGCCATTTGTTCATTGTTACAACATGGCACACATAATATGAATAAATAAATGATAATAATTTTTTGCATGTCTTGTGACAAAATCAATGTGTTGCTAATAATCTATTGGGATAATGACATGTTTGACAATCCAAATTTTCCTATCATAATTATATAAAAAAACCTTTGCATGAATCTTCTATTGAATAAAAATGAATCTATGGTGTGTTGTGGTAAGTGTGCTTGGTTGATAGCATATCAAAATTGCATTTGTTTTATGACCCCCAAAATACAAAATAACCTGAAATGCTACAATAAATGACATTGTCATTTGTAGCCATCATTGTCAATTCCAAATTGTGTTGCTTACCATTAGTATTATCAACTTGACACGCCACACCAAGACATTACAATAGTAATAAGATCAATCTAAAACCCAAAACAACCATTACACTTTGCTTCAACACCATCACCAATCAACCACAATGTACATGCTCAAGTGAATCTCCACTCTTGGTGGAATCTAGATCATATTAGCCACCCAAGGAAAACAAATGGTCAAAGAAAAGCTCGATTCAAAAATATTGTTTCCATTATAACTTGTACCAACTTGTAAGCATACCTTTTGAAAAAGGTTTTTTGCTATGCTAGGATTGTAAACATGATTGTAAACATGTTTCATGGAAATACAACTAATTTCAATGTCAGACTAGATAGAGAAAGGTAGAGGTGCTAACAGGCCTTGAGTTGTGACATGCACATTATAAGTAGCTTCAAGTTGTCCTTTCCATGCCATGTATGCAAGCATGAAAACATTATGGACCCCACTTGTGCAATTCACATTCCCAAGCCCTTCTAATGATATGTCCAAATCAAAACCATGGAGAGCAAATAAATTTGTCTTGTCATCAACTAGTGTTTGCACATTGAGCAACTTGCTTGCTTTTTCAGAGATTTTTGGTCTTTCAACCAATTTGTACCTTCCATTTGCCATGAATGAGCAACTCAATACTCAAAAAATAATGAAATCAAATGGTTTGTATGTTTTTTTAAACTCATTAGATGATCCTTGTCCCTCTATGCAAATATGACCTATTAGAAGAAAACAATCCATCTTGTTTATTGCACAATTATAGTGACCAATAATTGGAATTGGTACATGGGGGCTTTTTTGGTATCCTTCGTATGGTTGTTTGTGGACCATTCCGAAGACAATTAAAAAAAAAAAAAAAACTCATTTTCAAGTTTAACTACTTTGTTTTTTATTAATAACTACTTCCTTTTCTTATTAACGTTCTTAATAACTATCTCCCACCTTTCCTAATAACTATTTCCATTTTATAACTACCTCGTTCTTTTTCCATATCCACTAACTTGGATATGAAAAATAAAATTAACATGTGTGTTTTTTCATCCCTTGAAAGGTATATTAATTTAAATTAAATTTGACATTGACATAAATAATGATGAATTATTGAAAACATAAGAAAAAATAACATAGTCGATTGTCATTGGTAGTGCACAATAGCATGAAGCTCAAATTTATTGTACACTAATGTGATTTTCATATTTACATTTGGTTTATTATTGTAGTATCTTGGCATTATTGATATTAATTAAATTATTTGTAAAAAAATCAACTTTCAAATTAAAATTTTTGGGATATTGAATTTTTAAAATTCTAAATATGAAAATTTCAAATTTCATTAATTATTTTACAAGCATGTGTTGAAGTTGCCTTTGTACTACATCAATCAAAAGCATTTAAGTAATCTTGAAATACAAATGAATCTATTAAATTGTGTGTGCTTTTTACATCCCATGAATATGATGTGGTTACAATTTTCTTTCAATGTGTGTCATTAATTGAATTAAATTCATGGAAGGATGAAATATATGTTGCCATAAAAAGCTTTACAAAAAGGAGAAAAGAAAGCAAAGGATGTAACAAAAAAAGGAAAAAAGAAAAAGAAGTGATTTAGTTTGTGAACAATACACTAATGCTCACAAATTGGGTGCAAAATGAGATGGGCAAGTATTTAAAAACCATAAATGGTAATCACAATAATTTTAATTTTATTTAATTATAAAAGTATAAAATCCATTTTTTATGTGATTGAAACACATTCAAAGTCTATCTCTTGATTGCAAATTTTTCATTATTCAAATATTTAATATTTTGGTTAAATCAATTGCATGTTAATTATAAATCATGCATCTTTTAATTTATTATCACTATGTATCACACAAGGTCTTGAAAACCTTGAGATTCCTTTGTGAACATTATATTTAAAGGTGCATGATTTGAATACATAGAAATGCATTTGTGTTTCACCTTTTCATTCAACAATTTACATTAGAAACCTTAATGGCATGTGAAATAATACATTATTTGCATTTTAAAAGATGAATCTTAAATTATAATTAAAGTTTTTGACCTACATCATCATGATTGCCAATTGTATTAGATGTTTAAATTGCAACAAGTTATTTCATATGAAAAGAACAACATGTCTTGGTGTATTTTAAACCATTAAATCACACTCTACATCCATATATTCTTTAATAGTATTGATAATCAAATTTACAAATAAATCAATATAAAATTACATTATAATTAAAAATAAAAAATTGACTTTTTAATAACTTTTTTTATTATTAAAAAATTTTAAATCAAAATTTATGAATAATATAATGAATTTACATTAATAATTTTTATTAATTAAATAATGTATAAAGACATATAATCATTAAATGTCAACTTAAAACCTTTAGCACCTTTAGCAGGAGGTGACAACAAACAATCTTTCAATATCACCTCCACACATGACTTGGGGTTCGACATTTTATTTTGCCTCTTTCAACCACGTTCTTCTTGAAATGAGTAAGCATTTTCATTTTTTTGAATAATAGAATATATTTCCCCCTTCAACTTTGGTGTCTTTTAAAAATAAATGAAGATTTGACTTGTTTTTCTAAAAAAATTTGAGTCTTCAAATCATTATGATTGTTGTTAGGCCAAGGTCCTAAAAGGATATCCCAACATGGGATGTTGACGTAGCAAACATTCTCAAATATAAACATTCCTACTCAAAATTCAAATTAGTGTAATGTTTGATTTGGGAATGACTTAAGCTTGCTCAACAAATAAAACACACCCAGACAACACCAAGGATGATGAAAGATAAAGAACATTAAAAAGACAAGAATGTTGACAAGGGATGACAAAATATCAACAAGCAATAATAGGGATGTTGAAAAGGTAAGCTAGAAACACTAGGAGCACTAGGTTGGACATGAATTCTTATTTTTTTTGGTATATAAAAGTGGCACCAAGATGTTGATGGTTGAGGGCATTGGATACAATTTCGAAGGACACCACCAAGATGTTGAGTGTTGAGGCCGTTGGATACAATTTCGAAGGACACCACCAAGATGTTGAGTGTTGAGGCCGTTGGATACAATTTCAAAGGACACCACCAAGAAATACATAAGGGACATTGGAAAGGCCCCCAAAAGAATCTTTTGATGCAATGAGGGTGATGGATGCTAGAAATATATCTATATGATCATTGATTACCAATGTCTAGTAATTAATTAGTTTTAAAATAATTTATTTAAGCAACTTTAAATATTTTGACCTTATGTCAATTGATTATCATTGGTAGTCTGAAGCACACAAAGCACAAGTTTTTATGAATGTAAATTTTGTAATGATTTAAATCTTTTTATGGAATGTTCTAATTGTTAAATAATTAAAAATAAATAAAATTATGATCATTTAGCTTCACTTTAAAAGGGGAAGTTTTCCAAGGGAATGTGAGAAAGAGATAAAGATAATGGTAAAGGAAGTAGAGGTTTTGCCTTACACATTTGAAAAATAATGGGAAAGGTAAGGATAAGATAATGTGCATTTTCATACCCATGTAGGTGGATAGGGGGAGGGATTGAGGTAGTGAGGCTTAGAAGATGCATTTCTAGGGTGCACAAGATAATGTCATGAGTGGTTTGAAGCCGTATACTTCAGAAAATCCAGAGAAGAGTTTGAAAGGATTTGAATGTATTCCAATTTTTGGTAAAGCAAATCTGTCCATGCTCAAGATTTTGTTATGACTAAACTTTTAAAACATCATGAAATGATTTTGAGTCTGTAAAGGATGTTTGATCCTGAACCAGAAGGTTATGCATGATTGATCTCTTATTCCATCATCAGAGATAGGGGATCTAAAAAAATTGCTGAGCTCACTTGGGCTCGGGGAAAGGGCATTTGATCCTGAATCAGAAGGTTATGCATTATCGATCTCTTGCTCCATCTTCAGACATAGGGGATCTAAAAAAATTGCTGAGCTCACTTGGGCTCGGGGAAATTGTGTCTGCCTCCAATAGCTGCACAACTTTATCCATAGTTGGGCGCTCATCAAACACTGGATTTATGCACATGCAGGCCACTTGCAAAACTGACTCCAACTGTTCCTTGGGTACACCCTGTGAGCATTTTGGATCAAATAGATCTGATTGCTTGCTCTCTGCCACACATCGATGTGCCTGTGATCATCACAAAAGAAGATTGACTTAAAGAGATCAGCTGAATTCCAAGTTTTTCAGGTGCTGGCTGGCATCATCATTGCCTCATAAAGAATATTGTCTCGATGAATCTCTACTCTCAGCTTCACAAAAATTTGAATTCAAAATCAAACCCAATATTGAGCTACGCCCTTCTCAAATGCTTCGAACTGAGTGACTCAGATGGAAACTCGATGCTAGTGTTAAGTATCATTCACAAATTTCAAAACACAAGCCTTAAACCCAAACACCTGGCAGAGAGTGAGATTACGACTTGTTACAATGTGAAATCTCCATTCAGATCAGCAGATTTTTGAGAACGATAGTATATCAGGAACATCACACAGCAAGGTCTGTGTGCAAATTCACCAGATATTTGACCAACTCCTACCTGCATTGATTTTGCAGTTTGCCATAGTGTTTGTGTGTGTGAAAGAACACAGGGATGGACATACCCATTGAGCAAGACTGAGTCCTTTAGTCACCAGAGTAGTGTCACTGGGACGCTTGCCACTAAGGAGTTCAAGTAAAACCACACCATAACTGTAAACGTCACCCTTGTCTGTTGCTCGCCCATTCTGCAGGTACTCTGCCTCATAGTTTACAGCAAAAGAACAAGTCAAACAATGGAAAATCTGTGACAATTTGTTGGTATTCATATGGGAGTTTTGGTCTTGCTAGTGAGAAGTAAAGTTTCAACAGCTGCTGACAACTGAAGAAGATTATCATAAGTTTCTGCATGGGGAAGTAGTATATGGAATATGAAATTTACCAGGTGCCAGGTATCCAAAGGTCCCTGCCACAATCGTGGTGACATGAGATGCATTTTCTTCTAACAATTTAGCCAGTCCAAAGTCTGACACATGTGGCTCTAAGTTCTGATCGAGTAAAATGTTGCTTGATTTAATGTCCCGGTGGATAATTCGAGGGCAGCAATCATGATGCAAATAAGCCAGGCCTCTAGCTGTGCCAATTGCGATTCTGATGCGGGCTTGCCAGTTCAACGGCACCTCATGTATCTCCAGTTCTGCAATAATCTCTTCATCAGTTCATCAGCTCAAGTCAATATTTAAGAGCCTATTGCAAAAATCATCCAACAGTGAGGAAATCAAACTAGTAGACTACCCACAACCATCAAATGGTTTATGAATGTGATGATGAAAAAACAGTTTTTGATGATGTAGAAAACTAGAGACCACTCACCATGGAGTTTTTCATCAAGGTTTCCATTAGGGAGGTAGTCGTAAATAAGGAGCTTGGCAAGGGGGGAATTACAGAAGCCACGTAAATTCACAAGGTTTCGATGCTTGAAACATCCCAGAATTTCCAACTCCCCCTCAAAAGCACGGTCAGAGCTTGACCCACAGACTGCAATGCGTTTCACTGCGAATGACACTCCATCATCCATTATGAGTCGATACACTGTTCCATATCCGCCAGAGCCAATCACATCCTTTTCTCCAAGTTTTTCCAGTCCTTTTAGTATAGCCATAGACGTATATGGCAGATCACCATGAAATACAACCAATTTTGCTTCAGCTTGACCTAACAAGTCATTCAAAAAGCAGACCAAATATTACACTCCTGCAAATTATGGTGAGATGGACATCCATATTAAGCTCACTTGACTCAAACAAATTTCATACCCGAGTCCCCTAAAACTAGCAAATAAAATCCAAAAACATTCGTCATTTGTGGCACCATTTAGGTACTTGCAAACATTGTATGACTGCAACATTTAGAAGTGACAAAAACAGAGGAGGCTTTCTGCCAATTGACAGTTTTGGCTAGGTAATCAGTACCGTTTGTGACATCAATTTTTCCTGGAAGATCATCACCTTTGGCTCTAAGCTTGTTGCCTTCCCCTTGAGTGCAGCACTTTTGGTAAAAGAACCAACCCCATGAGCACACAAGGGCAAGTAACAATGAGCTGGCTAGAGTAGTCAGTACACTAAAAACTAGGGTGCTGGAATAACTGTGATGCTGTCTTTGAGTACTGGACACGATTGTCCATCCTGCCAAAACCCAACCACCAGCCATGTTCATGTTCAGCTGCATGTGATGTCCTCTATAGCATATGATGAGCAAGGTTTGCAATATTGAATAGCCTTTTTGACATGTGTGTTATTTGTTCTAGATAAGAACCAGAAATCAGTTACAGATGAGTGGCAATTGAACTAGCAAAACATTGAGCTATCTTCAACTATGAAATGCTGTTCACTTTGTCTTGGTCATCTTCAATTCTCAAAGGTTTGAACTGGATGTGCAACATCATGAATCCATTTCTTTTGACTGTCTTCACAGTGGATTTCACATGAAGGAACAGAGTTTTTACCTGGGCTTGTAATCGGGGACAGGCCAGAAGATGGACCATGGGCAGGTGTTGGAGCAGAAATGGGCTGAGCGAATTTACATGCAACTTTTACTTGAGGACCACATAGACCTGGATTTCCTTCAAATCTGCAGTTCAAACTAGTTTGAGTACAATTTGTAAATCACAAATGAGCCTCCTGCAAATGTTTTTTTGTACCAGATGGAAATTCCCTACCTCAGGTTCCCTCCATTTTCAAGCTCAGCTATGCTATACATGGAAAAATAAGATGAAACTAATCAGTTTTTTATGCTGGAATAGTACTGCAAATTTGTTGGCATTTTGGAAAGAAAAACCCCCATGTATTCAATTGTGCTGGTTATGGTGTTGTCAACTCTTTTGCTGTACAAACATATCTTGCTCTCCTCTTTGTCTCACGTATAATAACACATGATTTGACAACAAGTTAGTATATGTGGAGCTTACGATGTAAAGCTTGAGTTGGCAAAAACTCCAGTTGTTGGAATCTCCCCCACTAAGAAGTTTGATGACACATTTCTGCAAATTTGAGCAAGCAAACTTGAAAACCATTTTTTGCTTGTTCTTAAAATCAGCTCTACATAAATTTATAATTCAAAAGTGGTAACTAGTTCCTGTGAAATGTGAACTGTGGGGCCATTCTTATGAAAATAATTGTAGAAAGGATTTTTGTAATGCGGTTAGAATATTTTTTTTCTTCGGTTCCAGCACTAGAGAATGGGGAGAACTTACAGAAAGGTGAGATTGTGAAGTGAACCAAGTGAAGTTGGAATGGTGCCTGTCAGGCCATTATTGGCCAGATCCCTGCACAAAGGAGCAACTTCTAAGTTCTCCAAAGTATACAATCTAAACCTTGTTTCTGATCGATGTTTCAGAAAATTGCCACCATAATCTAGACCAAAACATACTCTATATATCCAAGAAGAGAATACATCACTCTGGGAGATCAATAAGCAAAACAACATCAGGGGCACTTGTAGTAGTCAAAATTGAAATAAACTTAAGATTGAAAAGACTGATACTAGGATCTTCAGATTCTCAGGTTTCTTTTCCTGATTGAACTGATAAGTTGCATTTTCTCAGAAAGCACAAAATTTGGAAAGCATTTCAGAATTTTCTTACAATGCCACGAGTTGTGAAAGATTTCCAAGTTCTTCTGGGATATCCCCAGAAAGATAATTCCCTTCCAAATATCTGCAAAACTTGGACACACAGAAAATTACACCTCCTGAACCCCATTGAAGAAACACTAGAGATTTTCGTCAAGTGCCAACATTACAGTTTTCTCACACTGGGCAGCTAAGGAGTAAGAAAACAAGGATTGCAATGGTACTTCACTTTGTCTAGTGGGTATCACCTCTTGGGTCAGAGACCAGCCATGCTTAGCCAGGGATGGTCTGATCTGAACATCTCTAGTCCGCTATCAAGCAACATTAACATCAAATTTGGTCCAAAATTCTCAAAAACAGCATAGATCTTCATTGAAAGACTCAAATGAATGAGTGGGTGATGTTGGACACAAACTTACAGGGACCTCAAAGAGGAGCAGTTGCCAATTTCCGGTGGAATCTGACCAAAAAATTCATTTTTGTGAAGGCCTCTGCAATCAGATAGTGAAACAGCAATATATGTCAAACAAAAGATCCATTTGCTTGTGTAGCTGAGCCTGCAGCTGGCTCATGGCTTTGCCAAAAAGGTTCAGATCAACTAATCCCTCCTGAGGTTACTGCTTGAATACACTGGGGAACTGAACTCACAGGAGCAACAAAGTAGAGAAATGGTCATGCCAGTGAGAGGACCAAGTACTGTAGCAACTTTGAGGTGGGAAAGATTGAATCATGAAGTTCTTTGCTGTGGGGAGATCATCATCCATGGTAGGAATTCTTACAAGCTAGACTTCATAATTGCAGCTTATAAAGCTTGACTAGAAATGGATTTCAAAACTATGTGAGTGGCAGCAGGAAGTCTGGAACAATATTACATAAAAGGAATTGTGATTTTGGAATTACAAAAGAAACTTTGGCCCCACTCAAAACATGAAGCTTGTTCAATCAGGGGACAAGAAACCCACTGGGAGAGTAGAGGACACTAAGAAATATATTCTCCTGAATGGACTCACAGTCTATGTAACTTGTCAAGCTTCCCAAGCTCAGGTGATATGGATCCTTGCAGCTGGCAAAAGGGAACATTCCTGTAAACACAAAACGTTTGCAACAACAAATTCAACCAGAAACACTTACCAACAAAGCATTACATATATTCAAAGAGGAATCCAAAGTTGAGGTACCTGAGCTGATCCAACCTGGAGAGCTAAAGATCTGAGATTCAACTCTTGAGCAATTGATGATGAGATCAACACTTTGCAATCAGCTTTGTAATGATGACAAAAATTGCAGATGAAACAAAACAGAACTTCAAAAAACCTCTAGATAGATGTTGGATTCATCTTCCTGGACACTTACAGCCCAAAGACACGCCTGGTTGCATTTTGACATCGAATTCCAGACCAATTACAAGGATCAAGATCGTTTTCATTCCAGTTTGACAGTTGACCTCCTGGGTCCTGGAGAAGCCTCTTGAACGACAGCAATGCCTCTCCTGAAAACCAAAGCTCAAGAATGATAACTAGGTACACTTGGGTGGCATGGTATGGTATGGTATGGATTCTTGGATGTGGAAAAAAGATTGAATCACCATTACTTTAATATTCTATTACTTCATAGCATACCAAAAGATACCCCTTTATCTCACATGTTCTATATTAAATATACAAAGAGTAACTTCCCCAAAGGTGTTATGGTATGTTTGCAGCAGCAACACAGTTGAATCAAATTTCTCACTCAATATCACAGACTTGTTACATGATTTTGTATGCCTCAGTACATAGTTAAAGACCAAGAATTGACGAAAGTTGCTTAAGGAAAATGAAGAATCCTATCAACTACACAGACTTGGTTGTACTGCAGTTGCTGTAAGTACTAGGCTAAAAGACCATTTCAATCAGCAGCAAGCTTTGAAGAATGCCATTCAAACTTGTTGATATCACAGAAACATGGGTATAGTTCTATAGCAGATATGGTGTGTTTTACACAGTTATTGCAGTTGTGGGTGTGGTGGGAAATATACTCACCATCTGGCGACAAGGCATCAGTTCTCATGGGAGCTTCAAGTGTCAAGCTTGCAATCAGGAAGAAGAAGAAGAAGAGAAATGCAGTCATGATGCAGCCCATCATTTTTCAGAACTTTTAGTGTGAGCTGAATTTTAGGTCTCTGAGCCTCTTCCTACATTTTCACATGTATACTTGTTTGTCTTTATAGGATATCATGATCTCGACTCTCTCAAAACTGCACTCAGAAGACATTGCCAAGTTATGATGCATGTGATCATCATATCTTCCCCCCTGCAAACAAACCGTATGTAGGCCCACTCACTCAGCTGGAGGACTTCATGAGATTCCTATTGCAAGATCGCAAGTCATGGCCACTAAGGAATCTGATGATCAAAGGTGTGATGGACGTTTGCCAGATCAATGGGTTTCCAGGATGATGAAGATGGGAGAGTCCTAGCCGTTTGAAATAAAGATTGGCTGCATTTCCAGATGTTGCTGCTGCTGCATGGAAGAAGAAACAGCTTGTGAAATGGAGACTTCCTGCAGTCATGGACATCAGAGTACAGTTCTGTAACTTGGAGAAATTTGTGAGAGGAAAAAGAAGGAAGTCCTCAGGGAAACAAGGGGATCAAATTCTTCTCAAGAAAATTCCCATTCTCATGACGGATGAGATTTTGTATCGCCATTTTGGACTTCGCAACACTTCAAGAACTGAAAAAGAGTTGAAAGCACATAACAGAAACTGGAGTACACATATCCACAAGACCCCAACATTGAGCAAAAGCAGAACATGAGGAGAATTCAAGATGGCTAGGAAGAAAATTAGAGGAAGAAGAGCTGAGGAGAACGAAGGAACGAAGGATCGTGTTTGAGCTCAGTTTCAAACATTATGTACAAAACACAAAATCCACGAAATCAAAAGGTCTAGTCTTGCTCCACAAGAAAGGACCACACAGTCTTTGTTTGTTTGTTTGTGCTGTTATAAGATGCGTCGGGCATACGTCTTGTTCTCCAGACTGAAAAGACAACCCACATGCAGCCAGCCAACATACACACATGAAATCCAATTCGGAGCGACAGCAAGCAACTGGTGAGAATATGAGAACAAGGAGAAAAGACGAAGAGGACGAAGAAAAGAGAGAGATTCAGATGAAAGAGCCCAAAATTCAGCGACACTGGGAGGCTCAGCAGCCAGGAGGAGGAGGAGGAGGAGGAGGAGCTCAGGAGCTCGCAGCAGCAGCAGCAGCGACAAAAGGCTGGACAAAAGACTCTGTAGCCATTATTTTACTCTGTGGCCAGTTTTCGCCAAAAAGAGAATTTTCAAATCAAATATTCGAAAAAGAACTGGTTTTTGGAGGTTTTCAGTCGCCAAAAATTGAGGAAAAAGAAAAGTAAGAATCGGCATATTCTTATATTTGGATTTTCATTGTATAGCCAAAAATATAGAAGGGTGATTAATGATATATACTTTATTCCTGGTTTATAGCGAAATTTGGTGGCTATCTAAATCTTGCTGGGGATAATCGCCACTTTGGGCTACAAACCAAAAATGCTATTAAAAAACAACAAAGGGCTGGAGACCAGTTTAAAATTCGATAAAGAAGTGATTTTGGAGGTTTTCAGTCGCCAAAAGTAAGGAAAGGAAAAGTAAAAATCGCCATATTCGTATATTTCAATTTCATTGTGTAGCCAAAAATATAGAAGGATGATTAATAATGATCTATACTTTATTTCTGGCTTGTAGTGAGATTTGGTGGCTAGATGTTGCTGCTGCAGATGATCGCCACTTTGGCTACAGACAAAGAAATGCTAAAAAAGAAAAAATCAACAGGGTTGGAGACAGACAGTTAAAGACGATTCCACGACAAAAACGTCCAAGTTTGGAATTGAAAGCAGTTCTGTCAAATTTGCCGACTTGTTGTGCGCAAAGCCAATGAGTGCAAACTCCGGGAATTAAATCAATTTGTCAGTTTATTGCTGGAATGGAATGTTAAATGGAACAGTTATAAGACAGGAACTGAACTCCCAAATTTATTGTCCTTTTTACTGCCAAATTTTCGCCAAATTTCGACCTGAAAAATATGCTCTCCACTCCCCATTGTTGGGTTCG
>Ga0209611_10000029_pt1 | contig 135759 bp, 101 predicted proteins | sample S1TSphgellanicum_3_FD_187693 | JGI IMG/M metagenome (GOLD analysis project Ga0209611, IMG submission 187693) | Host-associated microbial communities from peat moss isolated from Minnesota, USA - S1T2_Fc - Sphagnum magellanicum MG (SPAdes) (version 2) | ecosystem: Host-associated > Plants >... | reverse complement strand
ACTAAAATAGAATAAACCCTTAAGCAATAAAAAAACACAAACAAAAGGGGAAAATTATAATAACTAACCTTTTACCACCCAAAGTTCCTAAAAGATGGCTTTATGCCAAATGGAATTAAAGGCATTTGCGACGTCCACCTGAAACACCACATCGAGATGGACATTTAGAGCAATGTGGATACCATAAACCACAACCTCACACCCACCCCTAACATCCACACCAAACTAATGTGGCAACAAGTGTGAAAAAAACACATCACAGAATTGAAAACATACTACCCTACTCACAAGTTAATAAAACACCTTGCTTACTACTATTGATCAAACACCACTTAAGGGTTTAGCCAAAATCAAAAACCTAGCAACACCAAGAATTCAAATAATAGACCTTAGGATATAACTTGTGACCACATGGGAACCCAACTAGTGGAGTTGAATGAAATGACTCATTAAATATTTTTAATTAAAAGAATTTCGAAGATGTTCGATAACCATGTTAAAAAGATCCCTTACTAACAAATGGGACAAGTGCTAGAATGTTGGCCTAAAATAATATTAAAAAATTCAAAGTTTACATTTGGTAAAAATCCATCAATGAATCAAAGCAAAGGGGATCCAAGCTTGAAGGATGCAAACATCCCAAAGTGTTGACGGTTTTAAAAAAAGATGGGGTTATGGCAAGGGGAGTTAAAATTGTAATAATCCATGCAAATTCCCCTACACGCCCAAAGGCTAAACCCTCCCCAAATCAACAAATGGGGGAAAGACATGCACAACACCTAGAAAAGATACGAGCACCAAAGGGGCCCGATTTGTAGGCAATGCTACCATAAGCTCTTGTGCCCTAAGAAGATGTTCCACATTAAATTCCTCCCAATCGCCTAAAAGGAATCACCAAAGGTGCACTTGATCTCCTAATGCCCAACTAATCCACCCCTCAAGGGAAAGGTGAAACACCATTATGGAAACAAAAGGAATAACTACCAAACGGCCATGTCAAACAAATCCCGGGTGAAATGATCAAAGGGGAGATGAAAAACTAATTGCACCATTCAGTGCAAAACAAAAGGGATGCACAAATATAAACAAGGTTGAAGAAAACATGAATGAAAAGTGTCAAGGGATCCAAAGCCAAAACCCAAGCCCATGTAATCAAAGGTAGAAAGGAAACCAAGGGAATAATTGAAACATTAGGGCACCACATGTTGGAAAAACATGAAAAGTCTAATAGTGTCTATGGTGACACACCATGCCATGCTACAAAAATAATGACCCACATTCGGAACAAAGTACATCATGTTAGGCCTCACTCTAATTCATGAGGGATAATGAAGGACCAACCGTGCAACTAGCATGAAAAAACACACCAAGACTAAAAGAAGGAGGAAGCCTTAAAATTTGAAGGTGAAACCACAAGAGGAAGAGAGAAGGGAACCTAACATTAAATGGGGCCAAAACCCCTTTAGAAAAAGGAAAAAATAAAGAAGGATGGGGAGAGGAAATGGACACCATCCTTATAAAAAAAATTAATACAAAGAAAATAACAATCGAGCTCAAAAAAGGTAGCATGGACCTAAGAAAAACCTTAAGGATTGCAAGCCTTTGTTTTCACCAACACCACCTCCACCTCCTTACTATTTTACAAATGTTCTTTTCCACAATTTCTCAACAATCCTATCGCCAATGCCCTCTTGCATCAATGCTCCTCAAAAGCTAATGGGGTTGAAGCTTCATAATTTGATGGTGTTGAAGCTCAACTCCATAAATTGGCTAGTCTTGTTGGAACTCGACAACCATTGGAAACTGGCTAATCTTTTTGGAACTCATGTATAGACAACCACTAGAAAAGTAAGAAAAACCAAATTGGGTAGTTCTTTGCAACCAAAGTGATCTCATGTCATTGGATTGGAATCACCATGAATTTTGTCACTTTAAAGGAGTAGGTGTAAGAACCTTTCCCTACTATGCCTTATGATCAACCTTTGCCTCATGCTTTATGATAGTTAAAGCCCCATGGCTCAAGGACATTCCCAAAATGCAAGGCCAAATTTAGATATTGTTTCATCCTAGTTGGGAATCCCCTTGAAATTTTAACCTAGACTAAAATTGCTTATAATTTTTTATGAACTTCATGGTTATATCTTCAAGAAAATTTCTCATTGTTGATATTTTTAACATCATGTAACATATTCACATATTAAGTGAATAATTTGTACAAAATATATACATTCAATTCACATTTTTCTTAATCCTCTTTCAACATGTACAACTAAACCTATCTTGATATATATAATATCACAATTATCAATGATTAGAATTAGACATGACACACACCATATTGTGTTTATTCTTTTTCCATGTGCAAAGTCAATTCATTAATAGTCCCTAATGTTATTGTTATCATTTATATTGCAATTTTTAAAGTTTCCAAACCAATAATGACATGTTCAAGTTCTAATGGCCAAATTTATATTTGCAAACATAATTAACACAAAAGTACATGTGTCCACAAAAATCTTCAATCTAGTTCATTTCCCTATCATGTAAAGGAAGGGTTTTACTAGTTTTAGATTTGCATTATTCATGTTCATCTTTTGTATTAGACAAGGTTTTCACCACCAGAAACAACATAAAAGTAGCTCCTTGAAACCCATCCCCCTTCCTCAAACATTCAAAATTTTCTAGGTCACGAAAATTAATCCTAAATTACTTCCTTTGGATTTGATAAATCTTTTGTTTCACAAAGACTAACAATATTTTAGAACACTTTGTGGCACTCCCTTTCCTTTGCCTTTAAAATGGTTATCAAACAACCTTTTAATTTATTTGTGTAAACATCATGTTTTCTTGTGCACAATTAGTTAAAGAGTTCAAGATTTGCATCCCATTGTCATGGATCATTCGATCAACAAATTCACAAAAGACTTTGCACATTTTTCATTTTATTGGCTTCTTCCAACACCTCTTATTGAAATTAAAGCATCTTAGGTTTGTAAAGTGTTATTGAGGGTAAAAAATTAACCAATTCTTGGTTTTACAATGGAATGCAAACCCAAGGTGTGCTCTTTAACTCTTAAGAAAAAGAAGAGGCATGGGAGTTTTAAAATAGGATTAGGATGAACTAACAAATAAGTGTTCAAAATGAAATAAATTTGCACAAATCAAGAAAGAGGACCAAAATGATGCAAGTATAAGCCATGGGCAACCCAACTCACAAAACACATTGTGCTCTAGACTTAGGAGGAGCTCACCACTTTCTTCTTATAACATACTTTGTGATTGGTGATGGGGGTTACAATGAAATGGAAAAAAATCCCAAGACTCCCAAAAATGAAGTTCAAAATTTCTATTAAGTTATGAATCTAACAATTTTATGGGTTCCTAATTCCTACATATGAATTTTAATTAAAGATTTTTCACATGCAAAGTTGTATCTTTAGAAAAATCCTTTCCAACATCATATCACACACTCTAATTAGATGTCATTTAACCCTTATTTTTGTGAATTTTAATTGTTGAAAATTCAATTGTCATAATTGGAACTTCAAATTTTTTAATTGATAACACAAGCCCACTTTAAATATTTATGTTTTAAGACATTTTCAACAATATAAAGAAAGTTCAATTTGAATAAAGTTTCACATCTTTGTTTTTGTCTCAATTTTTTTGAAACAGTTATAAAATTGCATGAACTCCCAAAGTGAAAATCCATTTGAATGTTGAAATTCACTTTTTTTTACTTTACCAAAGTTGTGAAAGTGTGCTTGTATCTCATAACACTTTTTCTAATCAACTTCCTTTCTCATGTTTTAATCTTGGTCAGGAACCCAAAGCTAGTTAACAACAAAAATGATCATCACATTAAGGGATCTACATGAAATTTCACAATTTATTGATGATGGATTGGTGATACTTGTGTCAAATCATTGCTTGGTGTTGAAATTGTACTTTGCAATATTTCGAATTATTAAACTACATCATTTTAAACCTCTTGAGATCAAAACAACCGTTCCAAAACACAACATTGGTAAGTGGATGTTCAAATGACACATCTTGCATCTTGTTTTTACATGTACCCTTACACATTAAGGTCTAGAGTGGTAGCCACATTAACAAAGGAATTTTTAAATAAAAAAATGGCTTTTTCGCCTAAAACACTATATGTCATCATGACGGGCGCCGAATAGCCACCTAAACCCTAAACGCTTTCGCCTTTTGTTTCTACGTGATGATTATTGGAGATGCCAAAAATATATCAGCATAGTCGTTGGATCGCCAGTATGTTGCAACTCCTCTGCCCATGTCGCCACACCGTTCAACAATAAGGAGAAGGCTCCTCGCCATCTCTCATTCCTCCACACAGTTGTAGCTCGCCACCCCATGCTCCTGCTCCTTAGCATTGATCGCACTCCCTCTCTACCTCTTGCCCACAGATTTTGTGAATCTGTTGAAGTTCATGTAAAGTAGGTTGCAACTTGCAAGCTTGATGAGCTTGAGTGTTGGTGACTGAAGAACATTGCAACTTTTTGTTAACGTACTCTCAATGCCGTTTGCATTTGATGGAGTCGAAGAGGACAAATCTAGATTCTGCATGTTGGAGAATTGCATTGCACACTGGAGTTTGGAGTCCGGACTATGGATCTTGTCTTTTAAGAGTCTATGAAGTTCGAACTGAAGATTGAAAATATTTATTTTTAAGGTGAGTGCATTGTGCAAGAATCATTTTGTGCGTTTCCTTTTCGCATTTCTGTGCATTCTGTGACATGCTTGAGTTCTTTCATCTTTCTGATCGTCTAGCATTACTTTCAAGCTACAGCCCGCAAATGTTTTTGAGAATGCCTTTTGGGGCTTTTACTAAAGTAGGCGTACAAAGTTTGGAGCAAATTCTCCAACCTAATGACCATGTTCAGTTTAGACAGAGCTTATACAGCAAGATTAGTCCGGTGGCCCATGCAGTGGATACCTTGCATGTGAGGAGCATAATCCAATTTAATCTGCCATGTAACTCCAGTCCTGGCCCCTTGAAAAACACTTTCACTGTCAGCTCCCAAACAAATCAGTTTAGAGGACAGTGACTCACCTCTTAGACCACCAACAGTCAACAGGGCTTGAATGATCACTCTAGTCAAATTTCCAGCATCAGCCCCTTCAACCACCCTTTCAAGGGAGAGTAGGATTGGGATCCAGGACCATTCCTTGATGATATATACATGCAAGGACAACCAACTTTGATTATCAACACTTGTAACTTCATCACAAGAGATGGAGATGAAGTTTGCTGCTTTCACAGCATCTACAGTGGCTGCTTTCACAATGTTGTGCATTATTTCAGCCATGGACCAGCCAGTATTGTCACACCAGGGCTTCTATGGACAACTTTTCACTTGAAGGAACTGTAGGAAGCCCTTCATGCTTTTATATTCAAGCATCAGCTTTCCCTCTTGAAGTAGATAGAAAACAGTCACAAACTGAATGACTTTCTTCAAGCCTTCATGTGGCATACCTTGCATAACCTTATCCAACACACTTTCCCCACTTCTGGAAACATAAAGCAATTCATTTTTAGCATGTCAGCAATCCTTAGCATAGTAGGATGTACCTTTGGGAACACCCAGTAGCCTTCTTCCTACCAGCATGTTTGCAAAGAGAATCAAACTTGGGAACAAGAAGTTTGTCCTTACCTGAGACCTTTGTGCAAATCTTGCACTGAACATGAGTGACAAGTCCGTCTTCACTCAAGACACTTTCTGCCCATGGTAGTTTTGCAGCCCAGGAGGCTTGAAACTTTCGATTCAACTCGTAAGCCTATTTTCTTTTCTTACATTCAAGTTCAATCTCTTCCGGGGTTCTTTCAGGCTCAACTTCAACTTCAAATGTCAAATCACTCTGGAACAGACCTTCATTCACAACCAACATCGCATTATCCCTCATAGCCCGCATAACACCTTGGTTGCTGCTTTTAGCAGCAGTGCCAGCAACAATGCCAACAACATTGCCTACAACAAAATTTTGCTGGCTGAACAAGCAGCGGAATTTAAAGTTGTTAGGGAGTTTCATAGCTTTGAGAGGAGCCATGAATAGAAAAATAGAAACCAGAAACAAACTTGTAGAACCGAATCTCCAGAAACAAAACACAAACAAAACCAAAGTGCCAAAAAAAACACAAACAAACTTGCAGAATCAAAGCTCTAGAGACATAGCACAAAAAGAACCGAAGCGCTAGAACCAAAGCAAAATGGAAGCTCTAAAGACAACACAAACAAAACCAAAGCGCCAGAAACAAAAGAAACCAAAGTAGAAAAGAAGAAAAACCACTTACAGGTCTGGATTCTGGAGCTTGGACTCTGTGCAATGCGAACTCTAAAGTTGACAGTCCATTTGAAGTTCAACGAGATTGAAATTTGTAGACACAAATGAGCTGTGACAGTAACTGACGAACTTAGGGAATAAATCCTTAACAGCTGCAGGCTTGAAGGCGCATAAAAACAAGGCCTCCAAGCTCGAAGTTCAACGCAATTTGGACATAAACCCAACGCGATTCAGATTGGGCAGTGTGGGTGTGACCAGCAAGCTCGACGGACCCTTGAAGCGCAATCCGAGCACAACCAGCAAGTTTGTTGACCCTTCAACCTTAAACCCTATTCAGGTTCAGAGAACAGAAAAAATGATGAGCTTAAGCAAGGCTTGAAAGCTACAAACCTCAACGCGGTTTTACCACAATCTAGTTTGTAGCTTAGCTGTTCCAGGTAGTTCGTCAACCTTAAACCTTAAACCTACAAAGAAAAAAGAATAAAAAGAACACAAAAAACAATCTCGAAACTCCAAAGTCCAAAGTTTACAAGCATTCAAACATCAAAACTCTAAGCAAGCTTGCTGAGATCATGGAAACTCAGGGTAATAAGCTGGTGAAGAATGTCAAAACACGATGGCTTTTGATGCTAGAACCTACAAAGAGGGTTATGAGTGAATACCGCACTCTGGTCAAGATGGCTCTTGAATACACTAACAACAGTTCTGCCAAGGTAAACTTTGAACTCCTATGTGATATTGAGGTTTTGTACAGTTTGGCAATCTTGTTGCCAATGTTGGAAAAAGTGGACAGCTTGATGAAGTTGGCCCAGGCTCGGGACGTTTTTGTTGTTGATTACGTGGCTGCAATCAAACTATGTTAAGCAGATTTGTATTCACATTTTGTGGACCCATACACTGCTTTCAAGTCTGATGTGTTTTATTCTTTCAAGTATTTGGTGGATTCTTGCGATGACCTCCTCATCATGAGGTGGATTACTGACTTGAACACAGGTATGGAGCACTTAGCCTTTGATTGCAACAGGCAGCACATTTGGGCAAACATTTGGACCAGTTAACAAGGGTTGTGAGTTTTGTGACCAGAGAGGAGTACATTCAATTTGTGGAAATTGTGAAAAATCAGGTGAAAGAAGCAGCTGAGTACCTGATTTCAGAATTGCAATCTCGCTCTCTTGCACATGGTGTGATAGAAGCTTTGGGGCTGGTTTTCCCTCAATATTGGATGATGGCAGATTGTGAGGAGTTTTTCAAACGACACATCAGTGTGATTAAGGCCCAATATTGCCATGCCAAGAGGATTGGGCCTGATCAGACTTGGGTACCAAAGGTTTTATCTTCTATGTCTTTGGATTTGCAGATGTCATTTTTCAAATTGACCATGAAGAGTAATGTTGCATCAGCCATGGGTCCTCCTTACACCTGAACCCTATGACTTGACTTTGGAGAAGTTTGTCCTCTTCACAAATGATTGCACATAAGATGCCGGAGTATGTGAAGTTGGCAGAAATTGCTATGGTTCAAGTTATTGGTTCTGTTGAAGACGAAAGATGTTTCAGCAATTAGAATTTCATCAAATCCAAGCTTCATAACCGTCTGATGACACATCTGGACCTTGCGGTTCAGATATTTGCACAACAGTTTTACACACTGGAAAATTTTCCATACCCACAGGCAGTTGTAGCATGGAAGGAGATGCGAATTTGGTATGGCTTTGATGCATAATCTGTTTTTGGGCGAATTGAGGTCTAAGTTTCTTGCCATTGGCCCTTGGTTTCCATGATCTCAGCAAAGTTCCTGGCTGATATGTTTCAATATCACATCAAACTTTTGAATCTGCAGTTAGTAATACTAAGTTTTATGTACTAACATGTTTTTGTTATAATATTTGTATTTTTGTATGTGTTTGTTGTGTTGTTTTGCAGGCGACTTGTGCTGGAGTGGGTAGTTTAGGGGTTCAATTCCCCCACAAGTCGATTTTTAACAAGTAGGCATGATTTTCATGTTTTGTTATTTGTTTTGTGCAATATGTATGTGTGACTACTTAGTAGTGACATGTTATTTGTTATTGTGCACTTTGTAGGTTTTACAGGAGATAGCTTATGCTACAGTGGGCAGTTCAGGGGTTCAATTCCCCCATAAGTTAGCAAATACGTTGCCAAAATCTCACCTTTAAGAAGGTGTTCATCAGCAAAAGGATCTCTAGAAAATCTGAAGAATAGCCTTATTTTTTTAGGGGGGACAAACACACAGCCAAATTAAACTCCATTGCACATTTTAAAGTAGCCATACATTTCATGGACACAAAAAATTATTGCCAAACATCTTTAAAATTAAAAAATCAGGTCGCCTACCCCTCCTACAAAGATTTCCCCAAAATAGCCATTCAAGCAATGGTGAATGCTTCCTCATAGCCAGGATAGCTATTTCTGAAAATTGAAAATAAAAACCCTGGTCTAGAGGAGTTTGAAACTTGAAACGCAGTGTTGGAACCCGGTAATGTTGATTGATAGCAGTCCTGGTATCAAAGAACCAACAAGACTTGTATGACCTGAGGGAATACCAACCTCTTACCAGTACTTTCGTGGTACAGACTTTAGGTTACACAAACTTCATACCAAGGTTGTGCTGATCTCCAATTCCTGATATATACATGTTTCATGCAAACTAAAAAACAGCCTTGGACCATAATACCAGAACTAGGCTAGTATGAATGTGGTAAGGAAAACCCTAGGGGAGGCCATTACCAGAACATTGGGAACAAAACATTACCTCAGTTTTGGTAACACTCTCCCATGAGGGCCTATCTCACATAGCAACCATCACATCATTTTTTATGTTGTTTTGCCCCTGGTGTATGCGCTGGGTACCATAGGAGAAAATAGAAAAAAAGAGGCAAGCCATTTTAAAAACCAAAATGCTTGCTCTAGCATTTCCATTCTTGGATTTTAATTCGAATTTGTTGAGGTAGAAAGGTTATTTAAAATTATCTAATCATTAGGTTATATCTAATCTTTATTATCATTTATTTATAATTTTGTGTGCTTACACTCTATTCAAGCTTTTGAAATAGAAACAAGTTGTTTTAGTACACCAATTAGTTCCTTCCGTGAATGTTTCAAGTCTACCAAACCTGCCACTTATAAGCCATAAATTCTCACCAAAATAAATTAAAAGTATTGAATTGAAAAAAATTGGCTTCAATAGCAATTGTGAAATGCCAATCTCTTGTACATAATCACATAGCTCAATTGTTCGATTAATTCAGAACAATGTGATTTGCTAAATTCAGAGCCAATCTCTTGTACATTTCACAGTGAGGAATGTGAATTGCTAGGAATTCACATTGCTGCTATGTTTTCCTTCCTCTCTAATCACTCAACAATTCCTCTATCTGATTCTCACTTAAACCCATTAACTAGATAAAACCTTAAAAACTGGGAAACAACTGATAAATCTTGCATTCCATTCCAGTTCATAAATGCAGAAGACTAATCCAATTCAAGTAAAATCAAAGTAGGAGTGAAAAGTGCTTCCTCCAAGTATTGAAAACTGCAGTACAACAACAGCTCCTATAGGGGACCTGAACCTTACCTAATGAGAAGCTCATGCATACATTCTCAGTTCAAGAACCACCAATTTGTGAACACGTCCTCAGGTTCATTCTGCAACTGATTTGTCATTCATGAGTTTACTGAGGTCTAGGCTCAGTTTGTTCAAATGAAACAATTGATTCTCACTCACAGAGAATACTCAGAAGATTTGAGGTCTAGGCTTGGTTGTTCATATCAAAAGATTGATTCTCACTCACTGAGAATTGTCAGATCAGAGATGCTTCAAACTTTCTAATGCTCCACCAGGTAGAATAAACAGAATGGTCAAAATGTGCAAACTTATCACCTAGTTTGATTACAAACAAGGTGCATCTTTTTCTGTGTACACTGTTAAGGTAGACTACATTCATGTACCTTCAAAGATTAGCTAACAATGGAGATTCAGTCTTCTTCTGTTTGATATCTGTAGCACAGTTGCAGACAATGAAAACAATGGAGACCCACCTGCACTCCCAACAGCTTCTCAAAACCCACAAAACCCAATATGTAAAGCTTCATAATATTGAAGCATTGGCAGTGTTGCTGTTATAAACTCACCCAACTGCTGTATGGTTGCAGATCAATAAAGATCTCGTCTCATGCACCCTTCTTCACAACTCCAGTCAAACATAGCCTGCCCAAGTGCAGGCTCCTTGCCAGAGGTGGACTGCTTGTTGAGTGAGGAATGAACTTTCCTGTGCTGCTCTACATGGTTTGGAGGTACATTATGCACCACTTATGACATGGCTGGCAGTTGTTCTATTTTCAACCTCTTCTCTACTGGCAGGCTTTCCTCTTCCTCAAGCTTCCTTTTAGCACCTGCAAGTGTCTCTGGAGTGAACATGACCATATCATCATCATCCTCCCCATGTCCATTCTCCACTTTGTTGGACAGATCTTCATCTGCCACTATCTTTGGTTGCAGTGTATCATCTGTGTTGACCACTGATGCTATGTCTCCGGTTATTAACATTCCATCAGGCTCCTTCTCTTCATCAAAAGTCTCCCTGTACACAAATATGCAAGAATCAATTCTTCAAGATTTCAACCAGAATATGCTTGTACAAGCCCAAATGATAGCTCAATGTTTCCTCAAAATTACTACCTACTGCTGTATGATTAAAAATTTGACATGGATGCCTCTGCACAGTCCTCCAAGATGCTGCAAAGGTTCAAGAAAGCTCACAGAGCAACACCATAGCTCCTGCCAGGAACTAAGAGAATAGATCTGAACCCAAACCTGTGCTTCACATGTAAGCTGCACCGGAAGTCCTGGTGATAGTCTTCCACGGTCAACACCACACCAGTAGTGATAGGAGTGGGATATGATGCCAAACTCTGCTTCAAAAAATCACCCCATTCTTCCTTCAAACAACCACCTCAGTGGCATAGCAGGCAAAGCCATCTAACATATATGAATCTGATGCACCAAGCCAGACCTTTCCCAGCACCCAAAATAGGCCTAGCAACTAAGCAGCTGCAAAAAAAGGTTTAACACAACAGGGCAGTTGGGAACCTTGTTCAACAGAGAGGCATAGTGAGCAGCCATGTCCTCCTCTAAGTCATCACCAGTTTCATAAAGCAGTGATGAACCCTGCATAATGACAGGTGAGTCGACGCCCAGTTTGCGCTTCAACACCTTCTCAATTACATCCTTCATTGTAGCTGTGACAGTATTCACCTCCAATACCAATGGAGTCTGATCCCCAACAAGCACATACCTTCATGCCTTAGTTTCATTTGAATCATCAACTTTACTCTCTCAATCAGGGCGTCATAGTACTATGATCAGATAGATGAAAATACCTCTGAGCAGACATAGCAGTGTGGATTGGGCTCAGCTGGCTCCACTGGAACCAGCAACATTTTCCGAGTTGGATGTTCCACACAATAAGTCATCCTGCACAAAATAGATCCATCCCATGGTTCTTTCATCTTTTGCTCAGTGCAAAAAGGTTGACTGCACATTGAATCAGAGGCTAGATGAGGAAGGATGTATCCATGAGATTGCAGAGGAACCTTGATAACAACACTTGAAGGTTACAGCAAGATGAGTGTGTTCATAGACCTCATGAGTATCACTCACAAAGCGTCCAACCATCACCTTCATCACAAATAGCAGTGATTAGCTGCCATGACAACCCACTGACTTTCTTGAGTTTCTTCCACATTTTGCAGAAGCAACAGAAAGACTTAGTCATGATGTTGGCCACCACTTGAGTGGTCAGCTTCAAGAGGAACACAAAAGGATGGGGGGAAAAGTCTGACAAGACAACAGGAAGGAAAAATAGAGAAACAAGGTGAACTTTTCAACATTAGTACACATTGGGATACCCATTGACTCCTTGAATCCTGTCATCTATGTAGATGACCAGGAAATCATCAAGCCATTCTTGGAAAATGTCATTCTTCTAGGTGTTTGCAATCAACAAAGTCGAAAGGAATAAAAGGAAACACTAATCATGGCCAAGGGGCAGAACTTGGATCTTCAACTTGACAAAACCAAGGTCTTTCATCTCCATGCACTCAAGATTCCATGCACCAAGAGGATCTCTTCTTGCTTAAGAAGTTTTCAATTTTAAGACCTCTTTCAATGCTTTTCAGATGTGAGGGAAGGGGAACAAACATACCGGCACTGCTCAGTTCGTTTGGTGAGAAGCTTGAGTGCTTCAAGTACAATAAGCCCTGCGATACATGCATTTGTGGTGGCAATGGCATGTATGATGTTACCAGCCATGCCCTTGGCCTCAAAGAGACTCTGCATTGGTATCCCAAAAGAGTGTGCTCGAAGGTTGGCAGCTGCAGTCACAAACTCAACTGCCAACTGATCATCCTTGTCAAACACCAGCTTCCCAATGTCCTGTCACCCCAAATGTCCATTTGAGGTCACTACAAGAAGTACATGTCCACCACAAACTCAAACAATTGCAGCTGCAGGGAACCAGCTGATTCAAAACAGGGTACCAGTCCTGTTACCTTACTCCGCCTTTTGAAGAACAGTTGAATCGTCTCCAGGAACACTCTTGCATTCTCTTGCACATCCCAGATTTTCTGAGGATTCTTCAGTCCCAAGGTCACCATTGCAGATACAGTGGGATTCTCAATCTCACCATTCCCATTTTCCTCTGCAGTAAATTCTTCAGGAGGAAGAATTTTATCCAGGTACAAAGGATCAGGACGCCTCCTTGCCTTCCATGTGTCCTCATTCTGAAGAGCAGTTTCAATGTTGTAACCAAAGATGCGGTCAAAGACACGTCCTGCAAACTGCCGGGTGCTCTCTCCACTTCTTAATTCAAAAAAATCAGCGTCATTCCCCACCTCATTAGTGTCAGCTTTTGCATCAGCAAGAACAGATGGTCGCACATCCAGCTCGTTGACTTGGCTTTTGTCCCCAAATAGCTTTGCCAGTGCCAATTCTTTTGCCCAAACTATGCAATGTATCAACTGCCACAGAAAATCATAAGGCAGTGAAAAGCCAACTTTGGAAACAGGAACAACCCAGTGAAGGATTAGTACCACTGCTGTGAAAATCAACACATATTAGCCAGCTTCTGAGAGCTGCAGCAGAATCAAAACCATTGTTCTGCATCCAATATACAAACCCCTGGGAAGAACAGCCATTTCTTGAGGAACTGATTTACATAAACAACAGAATAACCACAACATGTGCTGCTGATGCAGACAACTGATTTAGGGAGGAAGATCACCTTGGAAGGGGTGCTGGTGATGGTACAGACAGGATATGATTTTGGTGCCGGTTTAGGCTGGCACTCATAACACTCCGTCTTCCCCTTTATGTGCACAGTCACCTGCAAAGTACAGAGAAAAGCTGCTTTAATGAGTACATTACAACAAGGAATGCTACAAGTGACAATGGCCATCATTTCAGACCCTGAAACTCCATTTTCTCCAGTCATACTTCTGTGCAAACATACCTGACCAAGGTAACCTGTTGTGCCACTTTCCACCAGAGGTACCCCAGCAGCCAAGCACAAACGATTGACATGGCGCCGTGCTTCCAAATTGTCTAGACCATTGAGAACAACACTGAACTGCTTGAAGAAGTCAATGTCAAATTCCACATTCTTCACATTGCCATGGTGGGCTACGATGTCTACTCCAGGTCTAAACTTGAGCACCGCTTCGCGAGCCACCTGCAAACAATTGGACACCCACCCAAAACCCCAAAACCTTCTGAGAAAAACACCTGAGGTCACAACACTGCATGAACCCCCCAATCTAATGCACACAAATCCAAGAAACCTGGAACTGGTTTTCAAGGTCATAACAAAGATGTTTCCAGGGTTTATGACAAAGAACTGGGAGATCTCCTGTAGGTACTTACTTTGTTTCTTTCCTTGGCATTCAATTGACCCGTGTGTATGCTTTCAATGCACAAATCAAGAAATCTGGAACCGGTTTTCAAGGTCATAACAAATATGTTTCCAGGGCTTTACTACAAGAATTGGAGAGATTTTCAGTATTTACTTTGCTCCTTACCTTGGCTTTTGATTGACCAACATGGCTCTTGCGGAATAGAAACTGTCTGTTGAGGTTGCTCACTTCTATAGTGTCCATGTCAATCTGTATGCTAGCACCAACCCATCTTCAGTGTTTACAGCAGGGAAAAAAAAGATAAAAATAGTTGTACATATGCTGTTACAATACAAACAGTTGCTAATTTGGCTCTTCATGGTCTAATTTCCTTTTCCACTAACACAGGAAGGAAGGCTCTAGTTTCAAAGACCATGTGCTTTTTCCCCAAACTTGCACAAAATTGTGCCTCTGTTTAAGCATCCCAGAGTTTTTCTAATAAGGTGAACATCATGTGTTCCTCCAAAATCTACAAATGTCACATGCAAAAGTTGTTGATGGGAAAACTGAAACAATAAATTGGAGACAAAGCTGCAGAGATGTTGCAGCTGTGTTTTGAGCCCAAAACAAAAACCCTACTGCGTTCATTCATATACAAGAATTCTTCAATGCACAGACAGAAAGCAGCAGCACTACTGACCAGATGAATGTGCTTGAACCCGGTCAACGCAAGAGTCTTCAGTAGCTCACAGCCGATGCCCCCTGCCCCCACCATGAGCACCTTCTCCTTCTAGTCCATCAAAAGAACAAAACTAGTCAAAACTAGCGACCTTCTCCTTCCACTTCCAAAAACCCCAAAACGCGCGCGCGCGCACACACACACACACACACACACTCTCTCTCTCTCTCTCTCTCTCTCTCTCTCTCTCTCTCTCTCTCTCTCTCTCTCCAAAGTCCCAGAAAGAGAGACCCAGCCAGAAAACAAGAAAAAGGAAAAAACAAAGAAACAGCAGGAGCAGGACTCATCAGCATATTCAAGTGCATACCTCGATGGCTATTCTCTCCTCCTCGGAGCCCATTGCTGCAAATGTCATTCCTGGTAAGTAAGAAGCTCCTCCCTCTCCCTACTTCCCTTCCCTCTGAGCCCTCCCTCCGTCCCTCCTTCCCTCCCCGCAAAACACAAAACCCCTCCTCCGCACCCAACTTGCAGACAGAACGCCAACTACTTCAGCCTACAAACCACAACAAATTTGTTCTCCGCTTCTCCTTCTGAAGAAGCAGCTTCAAGCCACTTTCCAGCGCTCTCCTACAACCTGTTCGAGTCCCCATTTCATCGGCAACAGCTACAACGTTGTCGCAAATTCACAACGCGGCGCAAAACGCCATCGCCAATTCTTAGTTTCTCTGTCTCGCGCGCTCCCTGTCTCGCGCGCGCTCTCTTTTTTTACGGGCAGCCCAGAAAGATCGTTGACCTACACTTTTTCTCGGGGCAGCATGAAGTTCGATACCGGTTATGAGGCGGGTATCATTAGTAACGAGCTCTCCTTAGATTGAACATTAGTTATCAGTTGGACGGTTCCAAACGAGAATCTATTTTTAGCCCATTCCCAAGTAAAGGGTAAATGAAGAGGTGTCTTTTCGAATTTATGTTTTCTTAATTTTTCTTTTTTCAATACTTTTCCACCAATTTTCATCTCTTTTTTAAAAATTAAAACATAATTGAAATCTTACTTCAATTATTGAATTAAATTTAGTAAATTTCTAATTTATTTAATTTTCCATTCAATTTATTTGAATTTAATTTAATTTAATTTTCCACTCAATGTAATTGAATTGAATTCAATCTCATCTGAATTGCAAATTAAATTCAATTCAATTCAGATGAGATTGAATTCAACTCAATTACAATTTGCACTTGTAAATGTGTGGGATAAATTTCCATTTTCAGTTTGTTATTCTAAGGCATGTACAATTTTGTAACAAGTGCAAATTTAGGGAACAAAATAATCAAAGGTGAAAAATAAATAAATAAATCAAATTGAATATGAAATTTGAAAAGATACCATAATAAATAATTAGTCTTTTAACCTGGACACAACAATAATTATGTGATTTTTTTGATGTTAAAAATTTTCAATATAAAAATATAATGAACAATGCTTAATGTTTATCAAGTTTTTAAACTCATAAGTAAATTAAGTCTACCTAGTTCCACTACAAAGGGCCACTCCTCCAATTTTGATCACTTTATAGCACATCTACCATGGGTAAACATAAGGGGCCTCACTCAAAGGTTGGCAAGGCCAATACTTTAGTGATGCCTTGTTCATATTTTTGTTGAAAGAAAACGAAATAAATAACGACATTGTAATGTACCATATTGAAGACGTTACAATAGCCATAACAAAGGGATTTGGAAACAAGAAACAAATTTTCTATGTTGTGGCCTTACATATTATCAACCGGTAACAAAATCATACATGTAATCTATGGACGTATAAATTATAAAAGATAAACACACCCCTAAAGAATGAATCCATGCTTGAAATCAAATGACCAATGTGTCTCATATGCTACTACTAGGTATGTTGGAACTTGGCTTGGCGCCCTTTAGCTTTTGAATCTAGTGTGCATAGTTCAACAAGAATCATGCACAAAAAAGAGTCATCCGGTTATGTGAGTAGGTTATTTGTCAAACATGAAGGTGGGTTTCAATGAGAAAAATTTTGTATCGTTATTCTTTTTGTACTATGGAAGGTGCCCATTCCACCCCGGAACACATTGAGCCTAGCAGGTTGAACCATGGTTTAGTTAGGTGCCAATACGTTCTTCCCAGTTCTATTCCAAAGTGTAACCAGCTTTAACATCGACAGTTCACATGTGAGTTGTGTTAGGAGTTCTTGATTTTTTTTTAAAAGGGGACACTAACAACACAAAAATGGACGCTAGCAGATGGGCTATTTGTCCCACCCAGGAAAGAGCCTCGAAAATTGCCTGAATGGACCATCAAAACCAGTTACAATGATGGATTTGGATTCCCAACAATTATACAAATAATGTTTCAGTACACAATAAAATGAGATTTCAAAAAATCATGCAAATATTATTCATTTCACATAAGCATTTTTCAATAAAAAGAAAATGGAAAAATCATGCAAATATTATTCATTTCACATAAGCATTTTTCAATAAAAAGAAAATGGAAAAATCATGCAAATATTATTCATTTCACATAAGCATTTTTCAATAAAAAGAAAATGGAAAAATGCTGAGACTTATGCAGTATACATACTTCATACATGGCTTCCTAAATTTTTAAAAACAAACATGTGTTTTGAGAGTCTTGTAGTTGGATAAGCCCCAAACACAAAATCACTAAAACCCCTTACTCCGACTAATATACCAAATTAGAGGCAAAGAAAACATAATTGAAATAACCCTAACAAATACTTCAAACGCCTAAAACCACCTTACCACATTTTATTCTTGCACTAAGTCTACACTCTACACGTGTATACCACCCTACATACCAACATACTAATGATTTTTTTTTCATTTGCCCAAGGTCTTTTAATTGGTCATACATGTTGATTGTAGTAGGCAATGTTAGCAATTAATGTGATTTTTCCCTATGTATTGTTAGTATGGAACAAGTGTTTTAGCATCCAAGAAAAACTCATGGTAACACATAATTGTGACACAAAAAATTGTCAAGGCAAACTAGTTACATGGTGTTTTTACTTGTGAAAAAGTTGACAATCCTTTTTACATCCATGAAAGTTCATTGATAAACATGTCAACATTTGTGTACAAAATGTGGCAACAATAAGAACTTGCAAAACTTAGAATCTATATACTAAAAATCAACACAATAACAACTTCCAATCACAAATGTTGTTAAAAAAATAAAATTGTGTGCAATTAAAACAAAGGTTTGGGGAGAATCAAACCTTAATACTTTCAAATTTGGCCCATTGCATTTTAAGTTAGGTCTATACAAACAACAAATAAATTCAGCTGCATTCTCATGTTAATTCAAGAAAACAACAAGATCCAACAATGTGCATATCCAACACAATGCAATAAACAAATAGACAATTGAGGGCAATTATGAAATTTACACAAACAATACAAAAGTAAACATATGAGGGCACTTCAAGAACTTACAAGCATTTTGTATAAATCCAAAATCCAAATCACACAAAACACACATCAAAAAATTGATCAAGAAAAATGCAACTTTCATATATATTGTAACAATCATAAAAAAATTGGATGCATTGTTTGTTTACTTACAAGCATACAAGTTCCAACATGAGTTCAAAACAATGTGTAACATTAAAAGTTGTAAAATAATTTAAGCATCAATTGCATACTTTTGTTTCTTAGCATGCTAGTCTTTGATTGCATCTCCAAATGGAAAAGTATTTACGGAATGATGATTTTGAACAAACATCTTGACAACCAAATCAAAATGAGTTGTCAATGTGTTTCTAAGCTTAGATACAATAAAAGACACAACTAAGAAGCACTACTTATCCTCCACATTATTTGTTTCATTCAATGAATAAAGCATGTACCGCCCTCATCATTAAACTGTTGTCAAAATGGTATTGTACCTTCAACATAGCAAGATGGGTATGGGATGTGGTCTCTACATCATAATTCAACCTTTACTAATGATAAATGATCCCAATAACATTCATGAACTCTTAGATAGGAAACCTTCATGCAAACTTTTCAATAAGGCTAGTATTTACAACAAAACATTACAATTCCACTATAATAACAACAACTTACCACTCATCACACATGCACATGGAAAAGAACCCTATTGAAAGGCATTCAAATAATGGATCTAGTACTAATGACTTTGAAAATTAAAAATGGCATACTAAATATTACTAACTAGATCAATTCACCAAGTTGTCAACAACCCATCATTTGCACAATTCACAAGATCGATAAAACTCTTGAATTATAAATCAATGTACCTTATTTTAAATCACAATAAAATATATACAAATCTACATAACACATCTTCACAACTCCCACAAAATCACAAACAAAAAGTATCATAATTTTGAACAAATGATGAGTTCATGTGTTGCCTTCAACATGACATAATGCAAGTGAAACTTGTGATAACTTTAACATCACACAAGAATTCAAGAGTTGTTTTTGTTGTTGGGATGGCATATAGGATATTATTATTCATAAGCACAAATAAAGGCTTGTTTCCTTAAGAACCTTCTTGGCATGAAACAACATAGAAATCCACCTAATCTTTACATTGTGCAAGAACTTATTCCCCTTTGTTTTCAACAACTTAACAAGCTTGCTTTGATCAAGGTGCCTTTTAAATGAAGAGGAGAAATATGTGTATGTGGAATGAAAAACCTTTTAAGCTTTTGCACTTGGGGTTGGTTGGAAAGAATTTGAATAATTAAATTAATCCAATGTGCAATACAATGAATAGCAAGCATGAAAGGAATTGTCTTTTTGCAAATTTGTGTGGTCACACCATTGTGGACACATAAAAAAAAATCAACACCATTAGAACAAAAACAAATCAGTTTGCTACTAATCTCTTGCACAATGAAGCCCCCATAAACCAACAAGGAATTGAAAATCACATTGGTCAAATTATCAAATGTCCCACCACTGACCAATTTTTCCAAATTCAACAAAATTGGGATGTGCTTGAAATTGTCCACAAGGTTAGCATTAACATTAATTTTAACATAAAACTAATTATCAACTATTGTCACTTAACCAAAACTAACAACAAAGAACCTTGATGAATGAATAACTTTTTTATTATGATGCAAACAATGTGGTGCACGTCTTGTGTAATTTCCCATCTTGTATTATTAATCTAATGTCTTTTTGGAGTGTTTTTCACCTTCAAGAATTGAAACAACTTCATGGCCTCAAAGTTAGTGAGATGGTGACCTTGTTTCAAAAGCCAAAAAACAACAAGAAATTACAAAAACTACCTTTTCTTCTTTCCAACCAACTGCCCCAAAACAAAAATGTTTGCCACTATGTTTATTCCCCAACTAAAGAAGAGCCATTCCTTTTTTACATGTTATGAATTTGGCAACATGTAATACTACCTCACAATGTAATTAGGTTTGGTTTTTTTGCATTTGTGCCTTTTGACATGCTTTTTAAATGTTATCAAATTTGGGAACCAATAGCTTTGTTATCCCTATGATTTGTGTACACACCCAACACCTAAGCAAATGCACTTTCCCATCAAAACCAAGGACAATTTTTGCCCATGAAAATTTTGTTGCCCAATTGTCTTAAAATATTCAATTCACTTCCGATTCCTTCACTTTCTTTTCTTTCTTTTTTTCTCTATTGGGATAGCTTCAAACATCAAGTCTAAACTCAACAATATGCCTGTAACATAATGTTCACAAGTGCTAGCCTTTGCATCAACAACATTGCCATCAATAAGGATTACATTGCAATAAGACACATTATAAACAACAATAGTACTAATTTAGTTCAATGAAATAACATTAACAACACTAAGGACCTCAACACTAAAAAAACACACTTATATTTGAATAGTTGATACTTGCAAAGGTGCCATGCTATTGAAACCTAAAAACCCTGAGAAAAGAAAATACTTGATTTTGAACTTGAGACTTACATAGATATGTAAAAACTAAGAGTATCTCTATAAAAACTCCATGCATAACAACATTGTACTTATATTGTAGTTTAAGACTCAATCATTGTAGTGTGATTTGTCCTATAAATTACACCTCCATTGTTGAATTGAAGTTCACTTGGCAACATCAATTGTTACAACAATATTTTTCACATATGCAACACATGTCCATAAATTTCAAGATTTTGCAACTCCAACTTCTAACACAATTTATAACAATGTAACAAGAAAAGGTGGCTACCCAAAAAAATTCAGACATAGGAAAAAGGTGGTGAATTGAACTTAAAGCTTTGATGTTCAATAACAATGAAATTTTTTAAATAGACAAAGATTTGGTGAAAGCCAACAATGGCATGATGTAAGAGAATAATAGTCCACCGAACACATTTGAATGTAAACAAAACAAGACTGTGATGAGGACCGCCCATCAATGAATAATTCTTTAATCACATCCAAACATTAACTAATCCTAATCCTTAACCCTAGGATCTTAGCAAATCAAACAACTTTTTTTCTTTGGATTATGCAAGGGATGTTGCTCACCATTCTTCTAAGTGGCAAACTAGTGAAAAAAATTTAGTTAACTTTTTGTTGTTCCATACTAATTCAGTAAAATTGCTACATAATAATTATTTTCATCAAAATCTCAAATTATCCCTTTACATAGATGTTCACAAAAACAATTAAATATAGTCATAAGACGACCTTATTATGATTTTTTTTCAAAATTCTAATGTTGTCTCATTGGTTAGCATCTTAAGAAAGATTTAACATTAAATGGTAATAGGTTTTCAAAACTTATCTAATTAGTTTTTAAGGGCCACTTTAGACAAAGGTCCAATGAGCAAGGTTTGATGAAATTGAACATTCATATTGATCAAGAGCTTTAAATTGGTCCCAATGCCTTTAAATGAAGGTCTAGGATGGAGACAAATCAAATTGTGATTTAGCTTACATAACATCATTTTGGAGGGAAAACCAATTGGTTTGAACCAAAAAAAAAAGTTTAAGGAAAGTTCATGGTTTGGAAAACCAAAGTGTAAGATAAGGTCCAAGGTTATTCTTTTCTCTTTTTTTGGTGTTCTTTTCCACTATTTTCTTTAACCCTTATTGTTCAAATTTTGTGAGAATGGAAGACATGTTATGGATTGATGACATTGTTGAAAACTAGCTCCACCATGTTTGACCAATTCTAGAGTTGAAATGGCTAGTTTTGCGGATCTTGTTATTGCTAGAAGGAATGCATTTTTGGCCTTACCAAGTACATGAAATGGACATGAATCAAAAGGTAGGGGAAAAAGTGAAAGGTTGAAACGCCAATTTTCACAAGTGGAAAGGGATTTGGATTTACAAGAGATCTATAAACCAACTTCCATTCCAAAGAAAAGAGCACTAAGGAAGAAGGTGGTTTGTGGTGAAAGACAAAAATCTTGAAGGTGAAAAAACAAGAAAAAATTTGGTGGATAGTGAAGTATTATACCTCATTTTTCTAGGAGGAGAAATAGAGCTTGATCAATATCTTGTGTTTACATTCATCCATTGTGTGTAATAAAAGTAAAAAAGATTTTTTTTTAAAAACAGAAAATTTTAAAAACCATAAGAAAAGGAAGAAAAAACAAGAAAAGACCAAAGGCTAACCTAATCCTTTCACATGTAAATCACACATTTTTTATATTGGACCCTCAAATTGGACCCCAAGCTTTTAAACATGTCATTCATTGTATTTTGGGGTTTTATTTTTAAAAAAAATATGAAGAAGGGTCCAATTCAAGGTTCAATTTTCTTCAAATTGGTCCCTAGGTTTTTGGTACTTGGAGCCTTCTTTAAAATGACCCTAAAATTAATTTTAAAAATGTTATCAAATTAAAATCCAAATTATTTTTTAAAAATCAAAATTTGGCAATTTTTTTCCCCAAAAAATATTGTGACATTATATTTCCTTTGTATTTTTATTTTTAAAATTTTGGCAAAATTTCTAACCAAAAATAAAATTGGAACACAAGTTGAATTATTGATTATAATGAAAATTATTGATAATAAATATTTAATTTCATATGAAGCCTTTAAAATCTCCAAACAATTAAAAATTATGTCTTAGTTATTAACATTTTTTCTCTATCTAGTCACTAATGGCTGAATTATTTTGAAACTTTGGATATATCTGCCCCAAGCACATGATTTCATATGCAACACACTTAGAACTATATAAAAAAAATTTAAAGGCCAATCTTTGGAAAAGGGTAATATTAGTCAAAACAATGGTCATGTTGGTTGTGCTTGAAATTTTTGAATTTCTAATTGCAAGCATTTCACTAATCAATTTTTCTAGAACTAAACAACCAAAACATGGAAAGAACATGCTAGGTTTTTTGGAATAAAAAATTTAAATGAAGCAAAAACACCATATACAATAATTTAATTGTCAAATGTGGGAATATGAAATATTGGATACAAACACATTGAACACAAGAATTACACATGGTATGAAGGGGTTGAACAAGGTTTTTATTTTACTTGGTGATCATCTTAAAATCTACAAGTTTCAAAAGAAAAGTTGAAAGTTTGCAAACATATTCTACAATGTAAACATGTATTTGGTGTTCTACAATTGTATTTTTATTGTTATTTTTACATTCAACAAATTTGGCATTAGAAATCAATTGTTTGTGAAAATGATAGACTATTTATATATAATATTTCCTTAAAGAACAAATCATGATAAGTCTTTTTTTTTTTCTCTCTCTCTCTAATTATTCACATTCAACAAATTTAACATACAAATATCATAATTTAAAAAAATTCACGTCATCAATTAAATAATATTATGAAAATTTGGCAATAAATATAAGCAATTTATCTAATTCTTGACTTTGAACATTTAAGATAATGGGTTTGGTCCTTTGAATTTTTGAAACTATCATTTGTGAGTTATTTGTGAGGCATTTTGGATGAATTGTTGCACTAAAATAATTTTCTTATAACTTGGCAAATGTGTGCAAATAAGTAATTCCTTTGGAAAGGTGTTAAGAAAAATAAATGCATGTTTTGGATTGGCTAGCCATAATGATTGACCCATGTATCAAAACATCGATAGTTTCTCCTTTTTGGTATTTTGTTACAAGATATTTTTTGATGTTTATAGGTGGGGTTACATGAAAATTTAAAATTCCATCTTTGATATATGAAATACTCAATTAATAATGTTTAAATATAAGGTGATGTTGGAATTACTTTTACATTTTACTTGGTGAAATCATCCTTGGGTGGTACCATTAGAAACATCACACCTTAATTTTATTGGGCCCATTGAATTTAATATAAAGATAAAAAACATTTAAATAAGGATGTTCGTTAGAATTTTGTAATGAGTAGATTTACCAACTTGTATAAGCTTTGGAACTTTAACGATATCAAAAATATTTTTTGTTTTGATTTTCCTTACCATTCTATTTTTAAAAATTTAAAAATGTAAAATGTGTTTTCTTTCTTTGAATTTTTTTATCAAGAACACAAGTTTGAAACACATTTTGGTTTTTTCTTGGCAAATAATTTTTTAAGATACCTTTGATGAAATTGATTTGATTCTTTCTTAAAATAATAATTAAGTAGTTATAATTTAGTGATGAATTTCTAAAGTTTAGAAGCATATTTTGAAAAAACCATTACAATTAGGAAAACAAATTTGTAACCATTCCCATCTTTTTTTATTCCACTAAATATTTTAAGCCATATATTATTTTGGCATGCACTGAATAAACATGAATTTTTATTATTATTAAAACATCATTTAAAAGGAAAGAAATCAAGAATATTATTTGGGAAGTTTTGCCATAAGTTGGAGGAATTCTTTGAAATAGTTTTGAATGGTGGTAAGGATGCTTTTGTCCTACTCTTTATCAAGAAGTATGCCTTTGTAATCAAATTAACACAAATACATACAAATGAAAAATAATTTAAAAATATTTTATTTATAGTAAATCAAAGTTGTGCATAAATAGACTAAAACTACAACATTGCAAACCTAAAGTCTCATTCACATACCTATGTAACTAGTAATGGCATTGGACAATCAAATATGTACATTTTTCCTCATGATGAATCTTGTAAAAATATAGATTTTCAAATGTACTTGAAAACAAATTGATTTTTTAAAATTGTTTTTTGAATGTGAAAACTTAAACATCTCCATTCTTCAATTTTGTGAAGTAGCTGAACTGGTGATGATCCATTAGAGGACTTAGCCAAATTTGGTTAATGGTTAGAAAGAAAAGTAGAATTTTTTTCAAACCCTATTTTATAGTGGTGACATACAAGAGCCTATGGTTTGTTTTTCAAAATATGGTGACTTTATGTTTTTTTCCCAAAAAAAAATCCTTTGGACATGTTTACAACCCCTTTTTTTGCCACCAAATGATGAAAATTCATCTAAATAAAAAAGCTTGCTCCACTCACACCCTTGATTTGAACTTTTATTAGTGTTTATTACATCCAACATAAAATGTTAATTATTCTTTCATCAACATCCATAAACATGAAACAATGGACATAAGAAAATGAGAGATTATTGAAATGTCATCACTTGAGGCCAATCATTAATATTCACCAATCAAATCCTTTTCCTATAAATATAAAAGAACACAACTAGGGCCCAAGAGGTTTTGGGAGATCTCAACATGGCAAAAACAAACAAACAACATTATTGAATAGTAGGATTAATTACAATGATGAGACTTTTGAAATTTTGATATATGGGTGTTTTTTTATTATTTTTCATAAGCTCCTTGTTGATTTTGCATAATCTTTCATATGGTCATCCTTGGACAATTTCAAAAACATTTCAAAGTACAACTACTTCATTTCCAAACCTAAATATCTCATTTCCTTCCTAATAACTATCTTTAATCTTTATACCTATTTCACTCCCTTTCATTACCCATCAACATGGATATGAAAAGGCAAATTAACATGTGTCATTTCATGTCCACAATATTTTTATTAGTTAAAATTTAATTTAACATTGACATAAATAATGATAAATTATTGACAATCATATGGGAACATAATAAGAAAGAAAATTGTCACTAGTAGTGTGTAACAAAGTGCAGCCCAAGTAATAATAATAATTTTTTTGTGAAAACATATTTACATCTCATGTAAATATCTACATACATTTCAACCACGGTCTTGTATATGGATGTGTTGTTAACTCAAATTTTCATTTTTTGTAAATAGGAACCAGTTGTTACCAATAGGTAATCGATAATATATTGTTATTTTGAGGATTTGAAGTTATTGTTAGACAAGTAACCGGTTTTGAATAACTAGTAATAGGTCTGTTAAGATGACAAGTCTGTTGAGTAATTGGTTAATAAGTCTATTAGGATAATCGGTTTGTTGAAGAACCATGTAACAAAATTGGTGTTCAACCATTAGCTAGTAATTATTTTGATTTAAAATTTTGGACTTCCTATTGGCTAGTGACTATTTAAAGAGAACAACACTATGTTTATAGAATAAATAGTTGTAGATCAACAAGAGTAGAAAGAGGATTTTCCTTGAAACTCATTTCATTTTGTACAATTGTGAAAATGGCAACACTTTTTATGTTTCAAACTTGTTTTTCATTTTAGATTTTAAATTTAGAACGTACTTGTTGATGTTTGTATTCAAGTAAAGAATTTTATTGTAAGAAATAGTTTTCAATGGAATAGAAAGTACCCTTACATTGTGTATAATTTAGTTTAGGGTCATTTGATCCATGTAAATTTTTTAAAAGTTAAGCATAAGTCAATTACACATATATGTTGTAACGATTCTATAAATTTGTGTAAAGCCACTCAAGTGTAAAATTCGAAATCACAAAACATGACACACATAAATTAAGGCAAAATATAAAGGGATCCCATGCAGATAGTGCAATGAAATTTTATGAAATGCATACATACATAAGTTTAATAATATATGTTTGTGTAAATCAAATAATTGGCATGGGCATAAATGTGAATACAATGGTCATGCATATCCATGTGCATTTATCCTTAGACAGATGTACATGACCATTACAATTGTTCACATTAATCTTGGATGGGTATGTTGATACTAATGCATAAATATAAAAATCCAAACATGTTATGTTAAATGAAAATAAAACAAAATCAATGAAGTTAAAAAACTTATGTCTTCTCTAATCCAAGTAAGGGTAAAGGTACATTGGCTTTGCAGAAATATATAAAATTTGGGTATGGGTACATGTAAATGATTGTAAGGGTAAAGTTATAGTACATGTACATTGCATTTTTCCCAAACAAATATGAGCAATTATAGATTTCAAGAATCTCAAAATAACATTTCAAAGATTGTGCAATTTTCTTTTAAAGTGATTGTGGAAACCTTATGTTCTTCTTGCAATGGAATATGCTCTGACACTACATGGTAAAGACCAATTGTTACAATAGCTTCGAATGACTTGGACCATGTTGGGTATTTGCTGCAGAATGTCAGTTTTTTTTGAAAGGGAATTGATGTTGGAATGCAGTTTCAGCTTTTTTTGTGTTTTTGGAGAGGAGGGGAGGCAGGGAGGGACTGAGGGTGAATACCCCAAGAATAGGGAGTTTTTTTAGTCTCATCTTTCGTGTTACAAGATTTCAGAGCATGACATGAACATGAGATTGTGATTGATGTGAAAAATTGTGCTTTTGTTGTGTGTTTGTGCTTTTGGCCTTGATTCCTGCACTTGGAGATGAGTTTCATTCTGTAACACGAAAGATGCATGTTTTTATGTGTGGCTCGTTTAGTTGTGATAGTGTCAGGCACCCATGTAGTGTCAGGCACACAACAACCATGCCATAAAAGCAAGCATATAACAATCCTTTCCTTGATTCATTATACTCATATTTTACATGTATATGAGTTTACATTGAGCTTGTAAACCCATCAGCTTTGAACACACAACATCTTGGGTTCTGACACATCAGGTTCTGGAGTAAGAAGATGATCAATCTGTGGTGAAATCAAATTGAAACAACCCCACAATTCAATGATCCTCTGCTGATGCACAAAATAGTGGTGAAATTCTTTTCTTTCAAAAGTGGCAAGAATTAAGCTTCCTAATTGATCCTAACCATACTCTAGTGATTTTACATTTGCTAGACTGTACTAGATATCCCAATGGGGAATCCAAGTCTCCAGGATTTAAGAAGCTTGTTACCTTCTTCAGTCCAATCCCATATCATCTTGGTTCTGGAGTAGCTCTTGATGCAATTAGAGAGATACTGCATCTCAGTGAAACGTAGTCATTTCATTTCATAGTGATCTACCTGCAACCCAAACCCAATGGAGAATTGGAACTATTTGTGGCCCAGACAAGCTGCTTACACCTATATCAGAGTAATCCTCTCTTTTGCAGAGAGACTCTGAGAAATTGAATGCCTCCATCACTTGATGTTTATGTTTAGGAAGACATGTTTTATGCCATGACATTGTGTTTCTATTTTAATGGTCTGTGAGAATCATGATTGAAAGCAAGGGGGCTCTCACTTGTTTCTGCAAAAAGGCCTGCAGCAGAAGAGGTAATTGGAGGTGTAGTAGTGAAGATAGCTGCATCAGTTGTCACCAGTTCCACAGGCTCTGAGGGTGCTAAATCATTCAACATCACAAAGCCAAGGAGCCCTTGTCTCAGCTTCAACGGTGCATATCGACAACCTTCTTGAAACCTAAGAAATTTTTCCTGTGCTGGTATAATCCGTGTCGGGTTGCTCAGAACTTCAGTCAATTTTTCCAGTGATTGTGTTTTTTGGGTTACTGGAGCACCTTTTTCTCTTACTGTCACTCTGAACTCCTCTTCATCCTTTGCTGTAGGTTGGTGGTCTCTCACCTCATGTTGAGACTTTCTGTCCATTGCTTCCTCCTCCTTTGCAGCAGTTGGTTGTTCAGGTTCATTTATTGGAGATGAGCATATCTTAGGCCTTTTGGAATTTGAAGGAAGGTCCAAGCAACCATCCTCTTGCAAGATGGTTTTTCCAGCTTTCGATTTGCTGACTTTCATCATGGGGATCCCTTGAGATTTCACCCGTGATGATGTTGAAAGCACTTGAGCAGGAACCTTGATCTTGGATGCTGTGCTCACAACAGGAGTAGCAACTGGTGGAGAAGAGCCAAACATAGCTGGCTTTGCATCAGAGACAAACTCAAACTTAGGCATGCAGAGATCCTCATTCAGGCCAATAAACGCCATGGTTGAGAAGGTAAGGCTGAGAAAATGGATGAGAGGATACCAAAACCAGAACTGACTAAACACTGCCATCCCAACAATGGCATTCATACGATCATGTCCTGTTCGAGATCGCAACATGATTCCAACATTGCATCCGCCTGCATTGAGTATTCCTTGTGCCAGAATTGCACCCATTTTGGTCATTGTTTCTTCCTGCTTGTTGCTTATTGTTGCCTCAACTTGCTTTCTGAACCTACATAATCGTGGCTCGCGGGCCTCTGTAGTCTGCAACAAAACCATAGACATGCCAAGGAGAGCTCCTTGCCGGACAAAATCCACCTTGTCTGTCATGAGGGGCTCCAGTAAAGAGATCGCTTTGTTGGACCCTGAGCTTGCGCATGAAATCCCAATTGCCATGGCTGCTCCATACCTCACATGGGGATTGTATGACTCTACAAGCAATGACACAATACGAGGGGTCTGCTCTGGTTCAGAACAGAGAACAAATCCTAATGCAAGTACTGCTGTCCTTTGGACATCATCGTTGACATCTGACACAGCAAAATGCAGCAGACGCCGTATTGTAGTATTGTTGGCAGTGCCACGATATGCCATGGCCATGGCATACATTCCTCCATATCGCAGAACTGGGTCTGGATCTCTTGTCATCTGGTCTATAACCGGATCTGCTTCCTCTTCACAACCATATAGCATCAATGCAACCCCTAATGCCAGCCCACGAGCGATCTTCTCATGCTGTGTATTGTGAGCATATGTGAGCATCTCCCCTGCTTTATCACTTGGAGTTCCTACCATGACTAATCCCATGCTGATCCCTGCTGCTTCCCCTGCTATTGCACTGTCATTGTACAAAACGGCCTTCAATTCTTCAATGATTTCTTCATCCCCTGTTCCTATTGCTGCAAGTCCTAACCCTAAGCAAGCTCCATGCTGAATGACCTCGTTGCCAGTGTTTCTTAAGCTGTCAAGAAGGTATTGTCTGATGCCTTCTCCATGATTTGCATGGATCAACCCTAATGCATACAGTGCTCCACCTTGTGGAAATGAAGATCCACCGCCTCCTGCACCTCCCTGTTGTGGTAAATAAGGAGACAACACCGCCTTTGCTTTTTGAAGATGACCTCGATGGATCACACCGAGACCTGCAGTGGCACTGAATTTTGCCCAGTTTGTTGCTCTGCTCAGCCAGTCAAGGTTCTCTCTCAGGAATGTATCCACTGTTGTGCCAGCATGCATGAGTGCATTTGAATAAATTGTTGCACTGTGGCAAACACTGTTGCGTGATTCCACTGATTGCTTGATTGATCTCAATACAAAGAGATTGGATCTGTCATCAGAATTGCAAGAAAAAAGTCTGTGGTTGCTTGGATCATCATCACATTCAGTGGTTTTGCAAAGCATGCTCTTAGTATGGGAGCATGAAGAGAATGTTGTAGAGATTTCAAAAAAGAACATGACTATGTGCAGCAGTTTTCCAGGGTGGTGATGGACAAATGGAAGGAGGATCCCTATGAAGACAAGAGCTTCAGGGGATTGAGAAAGACATGAAACAGGTCAAGATTTCTGCTGCATTGCCTATTGATTGTGTGAAAAGATTGAGGAGGATGCAACAAGACCCATACAGCAAGCAATTGTTGTGAGTAGCACCTGTTGTGAGTGCACAGAAACTGCAGAGTGAGATTGATGGGAGTGTCTCCTGAGAAAATTCCTTTGATCTTCTTCAACCTCTGAGCATATGTAGATCTGTTGATTGCAGCAAGTCCCTTCCCACGGTGTGATTCTTGTTTTGGAGCTTCTTCTTCAGTCCTGATCATCTCTGCCTCGATGGCTGTGGCCCCATGCTCAGATCCTCCAGACATAATAATCACATGAGCAGAAGGAGGAGGAGGAGCAGCAGTAGCAGCATTGTTTACTGAGTTGGAAACCAGTTGTTGAGCAGAATTGGAAGTCTCAGGGAGACGATCTCGCACAGAGAGAAGAAACTTGCGATTCTCATTCTCGAACAAATCGAATGCTACTTGGTAAGCTACAAGAACGTCGGTTTTGTCTCCTCCTCTCAGAAGCTTGCCTAAGATTGACGCCACGGTTTGAGGGTCGTCGAGAAACATGCAGCATTGGCAAATGCTGAGGTAATCCGGTTGTTGCAAACTCTCGTAATTCTTCACCAAAAGACGAAGCACCTCATGACGGAATTCTTTTCGCCTAACGAAAGTTTGCAGCAATCTGAGGCAATAAGAAAGCATCTTGGGTACATTCTTGCTCCTGATGATCGCTTGCTCCACTTTGTCAAGCCTATGGCACTCCAGAGCAAGACCGATAGCATGTTTGAACTTGCCATCCGCCATGCACTTGTCCAACGTTCGTTCCACTACGGAAACCAGGCGAGGATCCACAACAATCCCGTCTTGTCTTTCCGACGACGACGATTCCGTGGTAGTAGCAGCTCCTCCTCGAAGAGCCAGTGAGATGTACTCATCAACACATTTGGCAACCAGAGTTTTGGCATACTCGGTGTTGTCGGAAACATCAAACAAGCAACCGGCTCTTAGCGCATACATGAGCGATTCATTCAATCCTCCGAGATGGAAGAACACTTTGGACGTCACTAATGCTGCAAGCTCTCGATGATCATACTGCTCATCTTCGCACAAGCGTTGAATCTGCGACAAATTGGCAGAAATCTCTGTCCAAAACTGGTCCACAATCAGGTTCAGGTTGTGCAAAGCATGCAGCTTGAGAATGGGGTTGTGCGATTCCCTCAGCATTGCTAGCAACCTGGCAGCTGTGGTGAGCACCGTCATCTCTCGCCAATCTAAAGTCACCCACACCCACCACCACAACAGAAGGACGCCACCGCCACCACAACATCAACAACGACAGCAACAACAAACCGAAGTGTGCCTCTTCGATCCTCTTCCCCTCCTCCCTCTTCCTCCTATACTACCCCACATCCCAACCAACCGCAAATCATCCCTGATCATTCTCCTCCACACCCACAGATTCTCGCAACACAAAACTTTGTTCACATGAGCACTCGCAGTATTGTTCCACAATATCCTCATCAAAGAAGCTTCAGATTGCTACAGAGAACCCACAACAAAAACCTTCTTTTTATCTTTATCTTCCTTTCCTTCTTTTTCTCCGTCTTCATCTTCCTTTTCTTCTTCTTCTTATTCTTCTTCATCTTCGTTTTCTTCTTCTCCTTCTTGGTCTTGTTGAGCATGATCGCATTCGCATGCTCCATGCAAAAAAATGATCTTGATCATCGCTAAGGCACAAAGTGGAGAGTTTAGATGCTACCCAGAATTCCTTCGTGGATGAAGACACTAGCGAAGGGTCGAGGACCTTGAGAAAGCCTTTCTCATCTACGACGTGCACGGATACTGGTGAATGAACAACCTGACGGCAGTTCCTTCATCATCATCGTGCACACATGCAGATGTTCTCAAGAGAGGCTTCAAAAGCCGCCAAGATCTTTCTCTCCTTTGCACACTCACACACACACACACACACACACTACAAGTTAGTTTAGAAACTGGGTTGTGATCATTGCAGGTTTTGTCTTCTGCTTCTTCAAGTTTTCTAAGTGGGTTGTGATCATCGTTGCTGGTTTCTTTTATTCCAGTTTGTGTGTGGGTGGGTGGGAGCTGGATTCTGCGATGGGGAAAGAAGGGAATGAGTGGGTGGTGACGAGAACCGGTCGAGCGCCCAGCAATATTGCTGTCATCAAGTACTGGGGAAAGCGCGACGAGAAGCTCATCTTGCCCATCAACTCCAGCATCAGTGTCACGCTTGATCCTGCCCATCTCTCTGCAACCACCACAGTCTCTGCAAGCCCTGCTTTCGAGTCAGATCGACTCTGGCTCAATGGCAAGGTACTCCTCCCCTTCCCCTACTCTGTTTCTTCTCTCCTCAAGATCATGACATGTCTGGATAGTTTTCCGAAGGCATCATCTCTGGATTGTTGGTTCTCTCTTCTCCTCTTCCGTTTTCCTTGTTTGTTTCTTTTCTGGTTTTGGTCTTTTTTCTCCTCTTCTGTTTGTATATTGCTTTCTTCTTCTTCTTCTTCTTCTTCTTCTTGACGATCTCCTTCTCTTTTCGATCTGTTTTCTGTTTTGTCGAGCTAGCCAAGCCAAGCAGCATCATGGCTGAGTCTTCTTCCTGTTCCTCTGCTGGTCTGCTTGTCTCCAGAAATGTCTGACATTGTATGTGCATCTCCACCCAGTGCCAGGATTTCATGGCTAAGTCTTCTTCCTGCTCCTCTGCTGGTCTGCTTGTCTTTGGCAAATGTCTGACTGTTTATCTCCATCTCTACCACCCTGTGCCAGGAGTTTGATGAAATCATTTCAGGAAGGATTCACTTACCTGCTCACAAACCTAACCCCCCCCCCATCCATACATGTTGCTCTTGTTTGTTGTGTGATAATGATGACGATTGGCAGGAAGTGTCAATGGAGGGTGTGAGGTACAAGAACTGCTTGAGGGAGATGCGGGCTCGAGCAACAGACATGGTGGATGAGAGAACTGGAGTGACAATTCGAAAACAGGACTGGGCAAATGTTCATGTCCACATTGCATCAGAGAACAACTTTCCAACTGCTGCAGGCTTGGCTTCCTCAGCTGCTGGATTTGCATGCTTAGGTGCCATTTCTTCAACTCCACCAATTCCAGAATGAGTTTTTTCATGGAGCTTCTTCTGGAGCTATGAACCTCCCGTGCAAATTGTGATCGTCAAGATTTCTCTGCAAATTCATAGACATGTAATGCACATCTTGAGCACTGTGAATTTTTCATTTTGAGTCAACCATGAACAACCAGGTCCTATGAACACAAGACTCAACATTCTGGCATAACTTTCTATATGATTGTATCATGCTGGTATTGAGGCGTGTTCTTGGAATTGATCTTCACTGCAGTGTTCACACTTGCACAGCTGTTTGGTGTGAAAGAAACATACGAAGGAGAGCTCTCAGCAATTGCACGGTAAAATTGCATAGTGTCTCAGGAAATCATCAACTGTCTAGTATGCAAAGGATACAAACTGGCATTTGATCCTTTGTCTCTCTCTCTCTCTCTCCAGTCCAAATGAGGAGCTTGACTTGAAAGGTAGAAGAGCAGCAACATATGAGAATAAATAGAAAACCATCATCCTCTCTTGTCTCATCTTTGCAGTTTGAGTGGGACTTCACTAGGCGTTGCATCCTTTTGTGAGACTATTGTCAGCTCATACATGAGTGAAGCCTTTGTGGTACTTGTTGGATTGGTTATGGTTGTGGTTGTTCCCTTGATTATGTTCCTGGAGACTTCATTGATTACACATTTTCTGAGAATCTGCAATGCAAGTTCTGGTTGGAGAGATTGATGGACCAACCTTTTGGATTGATGCAGACTTGGTTCTGGGAGTGCTTGTCGCAGTCTTTATGGTGGCTTTGTAAAGTGGAACATGGGTCAGGTACTTGTCATGCTTGTTCATCCTCACTATTTGGTCTCTTGTTCCACCCCCAAACGACAGGAGACTGTCTTGTCAGCAAGAAGTTCCAAGGGAGGTCAATGTTGAAACAATATTGCTTGGGGCCTGTGTGCCCCCTCATGTTCCAATTGTAAAGCTTTTGCATCTTCAAGTCTTAGAAACTTTCAGCATTGAACTTGACAATTGACTTTGTTCTTTGGACGAAGGGAAGGATGTAGATGGAAAAGACAGCATTGCAACACAGCTGGCTGAACATACACATTGGGATGACCTTGTGATCATTATTGCTGTTGTAAGAAGTTCATCTTGAATATCCTCATGATCAGTATCGCTGTCGTAAGAAGTTCACCATTCAATGTCCCTCAAGGGTCTGGACACTTTGAGAGTTTGGCTTCACTGGAAACTGTGAAGTGGTTTGCAATGATGCTTCCCTGAGCCTTGGGGGTGCAAAAAAGTTCCTTCTTCTGGTTTTGTGTTGGTAGTTAAGAGAGTAGAGGATGACAAAAGTTTGTTAGTCTTTAGGGGGCTTGTGCCAACAGCAGAAGAAAAGTGTTGATGATGCAGGTGAGTTCACGACAGAAGGAGACCAGCAGTACGGCAGGTATGCAAGAAAGTGTTCGAACCAGTCCTCTTCTCCACTTCCGGGCACAGGTAACCCCCACCTTGATCATCTGTTCCAAGGACATAGATTTCTGTTGACATTATGAACAGCAGGTTGTCAATGCATCAGGAGAGGTGGCAGTCAACAGTAACCAGTAAAGGGAAGCTAGCTATATAATGAAAGTAAATAGCAGCACTAGGTGAAAAGCTAGCTATACAATGAAGGTAAATAGCAGTGCTAGGTACCATTGTAGATTCCATCTTGGCCACTGATGCCAGTGGTGCAACCACTTTGGGGATGGGTGTGAACAGGAGGTGGTACCTCAGCGGATCAAGCAAATGGAGGAAGCAGTGAAAACTTGTGACTTTGAAGAGTTTGCAAAACTCACCTGTGCTGACAGCAATCAGTTCCATGCTACGTGTCTTGATACATCTCCACCCATATTCTATCTGAATGACACATCCCGAAGGTAACATATATCTTGCTATAAATATATTCATTCTTGTCTTGTGGTCTAAGAATCAAGGAAGCAGCTTCCAATTTTGAGAGTATTTTTGTAGGTGTTTGTGTCAAGGTGTGGATTTCTACTTTGTCTGCCTCAATCTGCACGGCAAGCATCTATGCAGTGAATTTATTGTACCTTAAGAAATTCCAGTGTTTTGTTGTATTCAAGGGAAGTATTCAAATCAACTGTGCAGATTGATAGGATTGGTTGAAAGATGGAATCGATTTGCAGGAAAGCCACAGGTAAAAGGGTCTACTACCTCTCTCTTGGCTGTTGAAAAATTGCTTCAGAATTGCAGGAAGATGTCATGCTCTTTGTGCACTCCAACATACTTGTCCAGCTGACGGCCATCATTCTGCTTAAAACAGAAGTCAAAGCTTCAATTCGTCAGTATGAAAAATTATGCATGCAATCACATGCATATCTGTTTTGCAAAAAGCTTACCCAGCTTAAGACATGTCACACTGCAGCACTTTTCAGTTGAAACTTGACTAGAATCATCATCACCCTACTCAATGTTTGCTGTTTTTGATCAATCATGATTTTAGTGTTGTCATGATGTTTGTGGACAGGTAGCATACACATTTGATGCTGGCCCAAATGCTGTGATGTTTGCACGTGACCAAGAAGTGGCAGTGCTTCTGCTGCAACGTCTGCTTTTTCAATTCCCTCCTTTGCCTGATGTTGAACTTTCAAGGTCCACATTTCAACCAAATTTTGAGTCCATTACTCTGCTCCAGTATATGTGTTGATCAAAGCTCACTGTAGTACATTGTTGTTGTAGCACTGTCTTTTCTTTGGATTAACGATGATCCACCTGTTGCAAATGCAGTTATGTGGTTGGTGATCAAAGCGTGTTGAAGAGTGCTCAACTGGATTCTCAACAGGATTTGCAAACTATTCCTGTCCCAGCTGAAATGGCTGGTGCTGTCATGCCTTTGAGGACACCTGGAGAGCTTGGTTACATTATCTGCACTCGTCCTGGACAGGGTGCATATGTGCTGGATGCAGACAATGTTGGGCTTCTGGATCCCATTTCAGGCCTCCCATTGCAACTTCATCAATGAGGTCTATAGTGGTTTTGTTGCTGTAGTAGAGACTAAGCCACAATTGCACATGTGTGGACATGCTTGTTATCTCCTGCATTGTTTACATCTTCAGCTGTGCTTGCACAACCTTTTTGATGTGCTCCGTTTGCTCCATCAACACTTCCAGATTCAGCCATCAACAAACAAATTTTGTCTCCAAGTGTGCAGCAGAATGGAAACTCAAAAGAATACTGCTAACAGTTACCACATATGCATGGAAACACTGAAACCACCTTGCTCCATTGAAATCACATTGTGCACTTGCCCACCAACCACCCAGTAGAAACAATGCAAGGTTTCTACTTCCCCACAAATGCTCAAAAGTCACTGACAATTCAGCAGAATGTCTTCAGAGATGCTTGGGTTACAGCAACTTCAGTGACTAAGGGGCACTGGAGAAACCAGGAAAAATGCATCTCCATCTTTTCCAGTACTGCAATTTGCAAAACCTCTCCACACAACTGCTGTATGTCTTTGAGAAAATGGAAGCAACTAGAATCCATTATAATGATTTTTATGAGCTTTCAGTTTTGAGATGAACCTTGTTGCAATACAACAATTCTCACAGGTTTGAAAGTTCTTGAAGATGCAGACTGGGGTCCCAGGAGATGTACTGATCAGCCCAAAGATTGAGTGCTAGCATTTCCCTGTGGTAGTAGAAAGAGAGCTCTTGCTGGTGCTGGTGCTGCTGATCCACGTCCAACACAAAGCTTGTATTGGTCACATAATCTGCATCTTTCATTTGCTTACTCAAATCCCTAAGCATAGCATACATCTCTGTTTGGAAATGAGATATATCCTCAGCAACAAATGTATGCACCCTGTTCCTGACCTTAATCCAGCTGTGTCCTGCCTCCTTTCTTACAGCTCTTTCTTTCATCAGATTCTGTATTTTGACTACATTGTCCCACTTACCAGCTGCAGCATAAACTTTTGATAGCAGCTCAAAAACTGAAGCTTTTTGTGGGTCCAACTTGAGGAGATCATGTGCAGCATGTTCAGCTAATTGCACTTCACAATCAACTCTACAAGCTCGAAGTAAGGTCCCACATAACATTGCATCTGGTTGACAAGGCATTTCAGCAATAAACTCCATTGCCTCATTGAAGCACCCTGCATGACCAAGAAGGCTGACCAAACAGCCATGGTGTTGCACTGTTGGTACAATGCCATGATCTTTGGTCATTGAGAGAAAGTGGCAGTAACCCTCATCCACTAGCCCTGCATGGCCACAAGCAGAAAGGACAGCCACAAAAGTGTCATCATCTGGCTTCACCCCCTCTATTTGCATCTGTTTGAAGAGCTCAAGTGTTGGCTTACCAAGTCCATGCAGAGCATATCCAGCTATCAGTGAGTTCCAAAGCACCTGTCATACAGGCATCCGTTTTAACACTTGACAAGCATCTTCAAGATTCCCACATTTAGCATACATGGCTATAAGTGCAGAACCCACTCAAACCTGCTACTGACAATGTCATCATGTATGTAGATTTCTTCTTCCAGTGCTCCCAAGGTGGCACATGCATTCAGGTGAAAGTGAACTTGTTTGGCTTCAAACCTTCATGTTGCAATTCACATAGAGATCTGAATGCTTCTTTGGCATAACCATGCTGAGCACACCTGTAATCAGCTTATTCCATGAAGGTAGGTCCTGGCATGTTATCCAGTACTCAACAAGCATCAACTACACTTCCACACCTGGCATACATGGTGATGAGGGCATGGGTATTCCCTGCACCAACATCAAGCTCAAAGCCCCTTTTGAGAATGTGTTCAAGAACTCAATTGCCCTCCTCCAGGAATTCTGGGCTAGCACATGCCTTGACAACACTTCTGAATGTGACCTCATTTGGCTTCAAGCCTTCCTGTTGAATTCACCAAAACAGCTTTACCATGCTGATGCTGGGCATATCCAGAAATCATTGCAGTCCATGGAACAACATTGCATCTGGGCATTCCATCTAGTACTTGACATGCATCTGCTAGATTCCCACACCTTGAAAATGTATTGAAAAGTGCATTCCCTATGCCAACATCTGAGTCAAGTCCCTGCTTGATGATATGTGTTTGGACAAACTTGCCCAACTCCAGCACAGTCGAGGTGGTGAATGCATTGAGAACACTGACAAAGGAGATGCAATCTGGGTTCACACCCTCTTGTTGCATTCTTTGGAATAATTCTACAGAATACTCATTGCCCATGCTGAACACAGCCTGCTATCATGGAATTCCAAGATACAAAACACCATGTCAACATTCTGTTGAGCACTTGGAGTGCATCTGCCACCCTCCCAAATCTTGCCTACATGCTTGTGAGAGCATTTTCCAAATGGACATTTGACTCAACTCCACTTCTAGCAACATGAGCATGGAGCTTCTTGCCCTCTTCTAGGTCTATGGGACTGATACATGCACCAAGAACACAACTGAGAGTAACCTTATCAGGCTCCATGCCTTGTCTTTGCACCCTACCGAATAGCTCCAGCATCTTGTCACAGTGCCCATCTTGAGAATATTGTGCAATGATTGTATTCCATGAGACCACATCTTGTTTCTGCATCTTGTTAAACACTTGTGCTGCTTTAGATAAATTCCCACATCTGCCATACATGCTGACAAGTGCATTTCCCACAGGAATATGTGATTCGAGCTGACTTTTGACAATATGTGTATGAATGATCTCTCCTGGCTCATTAGTTTCTGGTCTATCACAGGCAGAAAGGATGCTCAAATATGTGATTGTGTTTGGGCTTACCCCAGCTTGCTGGATGTAGACCTCAAATGCATCTTCAATATGCCCTTGCTGAGCATATCCTGCAATCATTGCATACCATGCAATCACATAGCGGGTATGCATCAAAGACTTGCTGTGCATTCAACACACTCCCACACCTGGCATACATGCTTATCAGAGCAGTCCCAACAGAAATATCGGATTCAAATCCCACATCAACAATGAAGGTTCCATGTCTCAAAACTGCAGGACTGTCCCACACATTTAGAATGCTCATGAAACTAACTTTGTCTGGTTGAATGCCATGTCCTTGTAATTGCAAGAAGATGTCCAACACCTTCATTCCACGCCTGTGATCTGCATAAGCTGCAACATTGTATGAGACTACATCTCTGGTATGCATTTTGTCAAAGACTTGGCGTACATCTGCAATGCTGCCACACCTGCTGTACATGCTGATAAGAGCATTCCTGACACTGACATCTGCTCCAAATCTGTTTGTGACTATGTAAGCATGAACTTGCTTTCCTTTCTCAAGAGCTGTGGCACTGCCTGAGCATGCAGTGAGAATGCTGATGCATGTGATCTTGTTTGGCTAGAAACCTTCTTGTTGCATTTGTGCAAAGAGCTCCGAAACTTCCATAGAAAATTCATTCTCTGCATACCGTGCAATGACAGCATTCCATGAGACAATGTCTCTTTGCAGCATATTTTGTCAAGCACCTCCATCACCTCTGCAACACTCAGGCACTTGGTATACATGCTGATAATAGTGCTGCAAAGAAAGATGTCTGGCTCAAATCCAGCTTTGCTGATATGTGCATGAATCTGTTTTCCCTCTGTAACAGCTTTCAATTTGTTACAGGCTTGCAGCAAAGAAGCATAAGCTGCTCCTGAGTATGCTTGCTTCCCTTCTGGATCATTGTGATCCAGAATCTGCAACACTTTCTTCAACCTGCCTCCCTTACACAGTTCCCTTACGGCCTTGCCATTGCCTCTGGAGTTTCTGTGACTTTCTCTTTTCATTTTCAATCCTTCAAGTGATTCAGATATCCTGGATGTATCACAGCATAGACCCATGCCATGAATCTGATGCTCAACTGCAGCTGATCAAAGATCTGGAATCCAATCAGCCTGCAGGAAAAATCCTCACAACAATGTACTACAAGTCTGGAAAAAACAAAAAGTCCTCACAGAAGCACAACGTGCACCAAAGAAGAATTGTCCAGCCAGAAAATTCTTGTTTGTCAGCAAACATTGAAACAGCAATTGGCAATAGAAATTAAGATACCTTCGAGATGAGTGTTTGTGGAAGCTTGTTCGGCTCCCTCACAAAGGAAGTTGCTCATTGAAGCAGATCATCTGGCAGAATCTTCTTCCACAGCTCACAAACTCTTGAAGGATTCTCCGATGGTGAATCTCCTGCAACAGTTGCCCCTTGGTTTAAGTCACCTGCAAGATCCAAAACAAATTGCTTGTGTAAAATCAAGAACCATGTTTGCACCCTTATGTTGGCAGGCATTGTCTGGTTGTGGGTGTTTCTATTTGGGGGGGATGTTTGTTGTTTCTTCACTTCCTCTTCAAGTCTTACAAAGATAAGAAAATGAAAATCTTCAGCTCTTACAAAGACAAATTAAACAGCAACATATTTCATTTCTGCAGAAACTCTTCAAGTCTTACAAAGATAAGAAAATGAAAGCCTTCAGATCTTACAAAGACAAATAAAACCAACAACATATTTCTGTTCTGCAGAAACTCTTCAAGTCTTACAAAGATAAGAAAATGAAAACCTTCAGCTCTTACAAAGACAAATTAAACAACAACATATATCTTTTCTGCAGAAACTCTATATCTGAGACCACAGGTGTGGCAAAGAGCCAGGTTGATATCATGTAGGTGGAACATGTGCGAAATGCATACCTATCTGGAAACAAACGCATCTTGACTCAATTACGTTGTGCATACAATCTCATGGAATGCACAACTGGCATTCTCCCTGTAGACAATTGCACGAGTATTTTTCTATCAAGGTTCACATGGAACAGTAACAACTAGTCTGTTTTGATGTCTGGATTTTCCTCTTCTGTGTCTATCGCTGCGCTCAAGCCTGTGATTCCTCAGTCAGCTATATTGCAAACAGCAAAACCTGTGTTTTCAACCTGTGTTTTCAAGTGCTTGCTGCAGCTCCCATGAAAAGGAAAGAATTTTAGGAAGAAGATTCTGGTGCAAGCTGAGTACCCTCAGATCCTTTTGTTATCGATGCAGTCTTGCTACTGATGCGGTTAAGAGTTGTGGTCACAAACTTGATTTTTGTGCAGAAAGAGAGAATTTGTCTGTGAGATCCGAGGGGCGATGCTACCAGAACAGCATATGGACGCAGAAAAACTCTCAAATCAATTCAGAAAATTGGAGCTATTTGAAGTGCTTGAAAATATTTAAGGGTTTGCAGGGTGGGTGATTGCAGCTCAGGAGATGGAACAGTTTCCGCTATTGATTCGAGTGGAGGTTTGGTTTAAATCGTTTTTTTGATTCGAGGTTTTGGTTTGAGCTTAGGAAGGAGCTTGGTTTTTAGTATAGAAAAGTAGGGTTTGGGGAGAAGAGAAGAAGAAGAAGAGGCGGTAGCAGCACATCCTCCTCAACGATTGTTGTTAGAAACCATGGCTATGGTTATTGCCAGCTCGAGTAGAATTCCGAATAGTCTGCAAAGGCAATCCATTCTTGTTGCTGGCTCGAAGGTTAGACCCATCTGGAGTGTAAACGTTCCAACCGTTGAGCGAACGACCCACAATTCCAAAACTGCAAATGCATCGACCCTCGCGACTGAATCGGGTCGGAAGAATGCTTTCTCCACAACTTGCGGAGATGGCTCGCAATTTGCATCGATGACTACTAGTACTACTACTAATCGTCGTCGCAATACAACTGGAAGAAGAAGACAGAACAAAATCTCCACCCCAAGAGCTGAGAAGAGAAACGAAGATGGGAGTACAGAGGATGATGATTCCAGCAACTCCTCTTTTCTGAGCGTGGAGCTTTTGCTGCAAACGGTCATCGTTGTTTTCACACTTGGTTTCATAGACGCGGGGTATGTTTCCCTTTTGTGTGGATGTCTCAATGTCTTTGCACTCTTTGATTTATGTGTTTATTTGATTGATCAGTTTGCAAGGAGGAGGAGGTTATGATTTGTGCTCACAATTGTTGTGGCGGTACACTTGGATTTCTTTTCTTTTTACGGACTTGCATCAAACATTTAGAATTGCTTCCTTGTAGAGAGAGTAGTCCTGAATAGCTGCCTTGTAGAGAGAGAAAGTGGTCCTGAGTGCAGATGAGCCTGACACATTCCTAGAGCATTTTAGTTGTGTTCAAAATGCAACATGCTTTTGTGATACCATGACAATTTTGCATGAACTCTCTGTTTACTCCTTCTGTTGAAATTTGGTTGCAGTGGTATTGCACCAAGAATATCAAGAAAGGGTGGGAAATTTGTGGGTGTGTAGGTATAGTGGAGACTGGTCACGAATTGGAGCTTTGTCAAAAGAGAAAGAGGAGCTGCTTCGCATTGCTGCATATGGAGTTGTACCTCTCTCTGCTGCAGCTGTTTGGGCAATTGGGAATCGAAGCAAGAGTAGTATGTAGAGTAAGCCAACCAGGACGAGGGAGGATCCAATGTTTCTTTGTGCTTCAGAGAGCCTGTCTCTGAGACCTTGGACATTTTGTCTGCATTCGATATCAAAGGTAATATTCCCTTACTGAAAATGGCCAATCTTGAGCTATTTCTTGAGCTTTCTTTCTATCCAGTTGAGAATTTTTTTGCAGCTCTCTGGGCAAATGGGACCACATTCAATACCATAATCTCTTTCTGAAGATGGCAGATCTCGATTTCTTTCTTCAACTTTCTTTCTATCCAATTCAAAATGATTTGCAACTATTTGAAGCACTAAGGACATGAGTCAACATTTAATATGACAATCCCTTCCTGAGGAAGATCTGTGTTTTCTTTCAATTTTTATTATTTACTTTCCACTATATAGATCAAGCATGACAAGTACTTGAAACAATGTTCTTGAAATTTCAAAAATTTCAAAAATGTGTTTACTCCCAAGTTTTGTTTTGCTTCATATTTAGAATACTAATCAAGCATGACACATGCTTGGAAGCAATATTCTTAATATTTAATGATGTTCGAAATGTGACTTCTTGGAGGTTTTGTTGTGCTACATGTTTAGAATATTGATCAAGCATGGCAAGTGCTTCAAAACAATATTCTTATTATTTAGAGATTTTTTTAATGCATTCTCTTGGGGGCAAAGTATGATTGCATGGTACCATTAGGAATGTCAAAGTTTCATTTTTTGGATCACCTTAATTCAAAAATGATTTGTGATTTTGTGACACAATGTTTGATTAATTTTAAAATACTTTTCAAGAGTTTTATGTCAATTATATGTTTATATCTTACTCATTCTAAGTAAAATAGGGTAAAAATTGTGAAATCAATTTCAATGTGAACACAATTTTAAATATTTAGTGTTTGGGATATAATTCAAAGTTGTGTGATCTCAAATCATTTTTAATGATTTGAAATTTCATGGTAAATAGTGTTTTCTTATTTTGCAATTTTTTAATGTTATGTCAATTTATTTTTTTGCATATGATGTTTTGTTGAGCTTGGATTCTTATGTTTTCATAGGTGAGTCTTATTTTAAATCATCAAAAATGACTTCTTGAACTTTATGTAATTCGAAAAGTTCAATTATTTGCATAGGATTTGTTGTAACAAATGTGGAGTAAATATTGTTTTCAATGTTGCATGGCATGGTCATGGTTTGGGTTTGTCTTTTTGTTGGTTTTTTTCATTGTTCATGTTGTACATAGGTAGGAAATGTAGTTGGGGGGCATCTTTGGTCTATTTCATTTAATGATTTTGTGATTTATAAAAATTGATTTTCGCATGATAATGCGTTTGAAAATTAAACCCAAACAAAGCTTGGACCTTGGAGTTTGTTGTGTCAAGGAAAGGAAAAGAGAAAAAACCATTCAAGAAGAGGCCATTGTTTTTATCATAAATAACCCATTCTCTTCTTTTTTTTTCTTTTTTTTCCCCCTTTTTTCTTCCTTTTTCTTCCTTTATGTTTGAAGGTTGATATTGATCAGTTGTTAAAAAATAAAAAATGAAGATATTTTTGTAAATTTTTCATAAATACATATAGTCTCAATTTGACATGAATTTTGTACCATTGAATTTTTAGAAAAAAAAGTTATATGTGTGCAAATGTGCATAAGTTTCGGAAACAAAGAATTTTAAAAGCCAAAAATTAATTTTCCATTTATCTTTCGAAATTCACATCTCACCCATGTCGAGGCGAAATCAAAAGTTGTCTACGTTCATAAATTCATGAATGTTACTTTTTTTTAGCAAAATATTTGGTTTTAAAAATCATTAGACTTATATGTTGGGCTATTTGTGGTGAATTGTTTTTAAAGTTTTTATAGAATGAAACAAATATGTTTTAATATTCTATGACAAAGTTTTACACTTCTTAAATTTCTCTTCATTTAAATAAAAATGATCTTTAACATATTTAAATTTTTTATTTTCATAATAGGTTAAAACCTTGATTCAATCATTTTTTATGACATGTATAAAATTTGTAAAATTATGTTTAGCTTAGGTGAATACATGAAAATGTTTAGACTTATTTGGAAACTATTTGATGTTTGTTAAAAATGTAATGATGAAATAATATAATTTCATTTTTCATGATGTTGTTTATCGTTTATTTAAATACCATCTATTTCAAAGCCATACATATTTTTTCACAAAAATGTCATTCATCAATGTGATTAAGTTTAAACAACCATTATTTAGTTCAAACAATTCAATTGCATTGATAAAATAGATGGTGATCTTGTTTTTTTTTTGTAAGGATTTTGCACCAATCATTGAATAAAGGATTCATCATCTTTATGTCCATATAATTTTGAACCTATGCATTTGATAATGCTAATATTTTTGCATGAATTAGTTTGCATGAAAGTCGCATCAATGCTTAAGGTTGGATTTTATTTATTTTTTGTATTAGTAATTTTTGACTTAAATGGTTCATGGGTAACATAAGGATAATAGTATAATTATTTTGCATTGTAATATAAGAATTATTTCATTCATAATTTTAATTTTAATATCAATTAGTCCATAATTAAAAACATCATCTTTTTTATTTACCTTTGTTAAAATTATGGTCATTATTTTTAAAGCAACTTTGATTATTATCGACATATTTTCTTATTTTCCATGATTTGTAGCACCTTTTTCCATTTCCTTCTTAAAAGATGGTGCCATTTGAATGAACAAATTTTTTAAATGTTTGTTTTTGCCTTGAATAAATCTTCTTACAACTCATAAAATTTTACAAGATTATGATTTTTAATAAGTTTAATTTTGTTTTAGTGATGATGATTTCTTCAAAATTCATCTACATGTACAAATTGGTAATCATCTTCATTAAAGTGAATCGTAATTATTCAATTTTGCAAACTAACATTTTAAAACCCTTGCACAAAAATAATGAACTTTGATCATGAAATTTAGTAAATGAATTGATTTTTTATTTGTTTATAAAATGATTTATGAATTATGGTTTTGTCAATGATTTTGATAGTCATAATAAAAATTTGTTAAATCATTAATTACTTAAAGTCAAAAAATTTCACACCTTTCATGTTATTTTTAACTAATTTTTAATAATCATTAAGGGGAAAGATTCAATGGTATGATCTTATTAAGTCTCTTGTATTGATATGTATGATATCTTTCACAATTTCAGCACACCACTTAAATTTTCATCTAACATTTTTTTGAAAAATGTTTGTTCTCACAAATATTATAATTGAATGGTTAAAATCAATGGTTAAAATCAATGCTTAAACGAAAAGTTATAAATGATTTGGCATATTTAATGAGGGGACTCATATGGTAATGTGTTCATTAACATAAATTGCAATGGACTTTATTGTTGTAAAAAAATTAAATATAATTAAATTATGTGATTTTGTTATTTATAATGGGTACACTATAAAGTTAAAGTATGAACATCAAATTTATGATGCACTAACTCAACATTTTGATTTTTATTCTAAACCAAATATAATATCTATTCATTAATCCTTCACACGGTCTTCATTATTTCATTTTTGAAACTATCGTTTATTTGTTTAACTTCAATCTTAATTTTTTTCAATTAACGATTTAAAAGTGAGACCATCATTCATATAGGACATAAAATGACAACACGACATGAAAATGCATTGCATTAATGACACCTGTAAAATCATTGCATGATGATAATTCACAATTCAATAATGAGGGAATTCATTAAAGTAACAATAAAAATGTATGAATGTAAAAATACATTCTTTCACCTTTTAAAATATCTTATCATTTTTTTTTTAACCTTTGAATTATTTTTTAAAAACTATCAATTTTAAGTTTTTAAACATCATGTTTAAGATGATATGAATGGTGAAAAACATATTAAACCCATAGATAAAATGATGAATGTCAATGACACAAAACAAAAAGAAAAAGAAGATGGTGAACCTAGGAATGGGAAATATCACTTAGAACATTTTACACTCAAAAGATGAATATTTCTAAACATTCCTTTCGAAAGTTCTATAAAGAATGAAAGCATGAAGAAAAAAAAAATTAAATGAAACTTGCCCGAATTAAAACTTGATAAAAAGGAATTGAAATAGAAATGAAATGAAATGAATCCACTTTGAAGGACTTACCCATGACTTATATTCGAAAAATTGTAGTCACCATGCAAAATATGATGATGACACAAGATAAAGTTAATGAAAATTTTATTAAGGCCAAGATGATTAAATCCTCGCCAAAAAACCTCATCAGAAACCTATGGAAAGACCCAAAGCCATTAATAACTTCATGTTCAAACTTTTTTTTTTAAACTTTTTCTTAAAAACGAAAACAAGTTTAAAAAAAATAGATAATGGTTCACCTTACTTAAAGCCTATTTTGAAAACCAAATAATAGCTTTAAATAATGAGAAAATGTAAATGGTTCAATCATTTTTTTCGAGATCATGCCTTAAGTTATTAAAATATATATTTTTTAAAAAACCTAGAATCAATTCTTACCATCACTCAAACGAGGTTTAATGTGAAATTTTATGTGAGATTCACACCTCATAACCAAATCCAAAAAAATGGGCTGAAGTTGTTAGCACTAAAGTGAAGAAAAAGGTTGGGCTCACTAACAAAACATATGTAAATTTTTAATGTTTTACTATATCTAATTTAAATGAAAAAAAAGTACACTAAAAACGTGATTTTTTTAATGGCTTACAATTTTGAACGCGCAAGCAAATCCTCTAAAAGCTCAAAATGCCAAAAAAAGTGCTAAGAGTTGTTACAGGTGCAAAGTGCATGAAAAATGACCCTATCTCAAAAGTAGCCTCACATCAATTATGAACTCAAAGGAAAAGAATTCGCATAACAAGGGGATTTCATGGAGGAAAAAAAAAAGTAAAAAACGCCCCACGCAACAACAAAAGAAAGGAAGTTACTCGTGAAAAAAAATCAAAAACAAATATGAGTATATTTAAGTGTTACACTTACGAAATAGTTGGGCACCTTGTTAAATGTTGCACAAGGAAAAAGTAAGCCCTAATTTAAAAGGTTCGGGATTATCGCAAAAAAACTCCTTCGAAAAAACAACTTGTTTTTTATGGTCTTGCCTTTGTGCACACCATAAAGTGACTCCTAAACGCTTTTGACATTTTCGTTATATTGAATGTGTGCAAGTTGGATATCCGTGAAATGTTCACAAAATAATACAAATGCCTTGGTTACCTTTTCGTTATAATTTGTCATTTCATCTTCATCATCAGGGATTATTGTAATCCCATCAACAAATTTCCAAAACCCATGTTTAGAAAGCATCATGCGCATCTTGAACTTCCAAAGGTGAAAATTGCCAGCATCAAACTTTTCCATGACCTTCAAAAAATTTATTTGGAAAAACGACATTTTATTGAACATAAACGTTAAAATAAACATTATGTGTATCTCTATTCAAATGAATTGTAAATGGAAAAAATTTCAAGTTGAAAACTTGCTAATGTTTGAAGATTTCATTTCAAATCTCTCCCACTTAATCACTATATGTCACAAAACAAAACCATTAGAAGAAAAACCTTCAAACATTTTTTTAAAAAATTTACACAAACTTGAAATTTCACTTAAAACTTATAACAGTGGCAAAAAACTTAACCTAAACCCTAAACATGGGATTTTTCTAAATATATCTAGGTTTATCTAGACTTTTCTAGATTTTTCTGGATATATCTCGATTTACCTAGATTTTTTTAGATTTTTCTAGATATATCTAGGTTGATTTAGATTTTTCTAAATTTTTCTGGATATATGTTGATTTATCTAGATATATAACATGAATGTGAAAATAGTTTACCTTTGGTGTAGTTGATATTTAATAGTGTATCTAGATATGTGTACATGTATGTAAATATATTTATGTAAAAATGTAGTTGTTAAAATGTAGTTGGTAAAATGTAGTTATTGAAATCTAGTTGTTAAAATGTAGTTGTTAAAATGTAGTTGTTGAAATCTAGTTGTTGAAATCTAGTTGTTGAAATCTAGTTGTTGAAATCTAGTTGTTGAAATGTAGTTGTTAAAATGTAGTTGTTGAAATGTAGTTGTTAAAATGTAATTGTTCAAATGTAATTGTTGAAATTTAGTTGTTAAAATATAGTTGGTAAAATGTAGTTGTTAAAATGTAATTCTTGAAATTTAGTTGTTAAAATGTAGTTCGTAAAGTGTACTTGTTAAAATGTAGTTGTTGAAATCTAGTTGTTCAAATCTAGTTATTGAAATCTAGTTGTTCAAATCTAGTTGTTGAAATGTAATTAGTAAAATGTAGTTAGTAAAATGTAGTTGGTAGAATCTAGTTGTTAAAATGTAGTTGTTAAAATGTAGTTATTAAAATGTAGTTGTTAAAATGTAATTGTTAAAATGCAGTTAGTAAAATGTAGTTGGTAGAATCTAATTGTTAAAATGTAATTGTTAAAATGCAGTTAGTAAAATGTAGTTGTTAAAATGTAGTTGTGATATTTGATAGTTGTGCTTTGTGATATTTTGGGTTTGATAGTTTTACGTTTTTGGGTTATTTGGTATTTGGTAAATTTGATATTTGCTTTTTGTAAATTTTTAAGACATTTGAACTTTGAACCTTTTAACAATTTGAAAAACTCTCTTCCACACACCTCAAATTTCAATGTTGAAACTCTCAACAAATTAAAGAACTTTCATCCACACACTTTCAATTTAAAATTTGAAACTTAAAGACTTGAAGAACACTTTTCCACATTTGAAAACTTACAACACCTGTCACTCACTTGGAAATGTTGCAAACTCCTTGTATGCCACCACTTGGAAATGACTCCCATTTAGTTTGCAAACTAAAAGTTTTCTTTCAAAAAGATTTTCCCTTTTTTATGCAATATAAGCTCAAAACTCTTATTTTCTTTTTGTTCTAACACAATATCTTTTTTCTTGCTTGGTGTGAACCCATAACTTATTAGAAACAACTTGAAAACAAATAAGAAATGAAACACTCAAAGTTCATGAAATGCAACAATTATATTAATTAACAAAAAAATTACAAAAGTTGTATGTTTCTAATGCTACAATGACAAAACTATGGCTTGCAACAACTAACAAATTTTGAAGGTTTTATGTACATTCAAAACCATGAAAGGAAAGAATGAAAGACAACTCAAAACCACTTTAATATATATTATTTCCTAACCTAAAAGTAGCCGCCACTTAACCCTAGCCACCACCAAACTTTAACCCTAGCCACCATCAACTTTAACCTTAGCTGTCACCAAACCCTAATGTGACTTCCATTTTTAAACCTTAACCGTCACTATTCAACCTAAATTAACTACTATAAGGATGTGAATATTATTCATCTTTTTGATGAATGTTTAACACATTCATCAACATTGGGAATTAGAACGAATATTATTTATAATAATTAGGTATTAGGAATGAAGAGTGAGGAAAATGTTTTGGAGTCTAAAGTGCAGGGCACCAGTTCAAACAAAGTGATATGTCATCATTGGGGCAATGATGACATGAATGTAAAAATCATTGGAACAAAAAGACATGAATGTAAAAATAATTTTTTTCACCTTTCAAAACATCCTATCATTTTTCTTTTCAACCCTTAAAAGTAAAAAAATATTATTATTTTAAAATTTTTAAACATCATGTTTATGATGTTTTGAATAGTGGAAATCATATTAAACCTATAGATGAAATAATGGCAAATGTTATTATTATTCAACAATTTCGTGCATATCGAATACAAATGACATTACAATAATAAATGTAAAAAGTATTTTCTAAAGGACTTTATTTCATGTGTTTTAAAGTAGTTAAATATTATAGTTGGCCAATGAAAAAATAATACAATTTGGAGTTGTTTTCAAATGTTGAAAAGTCTTTGAACATGAAATTTATACTAGACATAAATATAATTAGCCAGGGTGTAAAGAAACCAAATGAAATAATAATCATGTTGAATCATGAATTATTTTTTTAAACCTTTACAAATCTCTCCACATATGTTGTTAGATTATGATTTGCAAAACTATTGAATCTAAAAAGATTTGTAAGGATGGTGCCCGTTTTTAAATTGTTAAAAATTGTAATGAAATTTTTTTTAAAGAATATGATTGTGTTAATATGGTCAATGCCAAGGTTAGCACAAATTGCAAACTCTTTTTTTATCACATCAACACTATTTATCAGCTCAAATTTTACTTTCTTTTCAATCTTTAAAATAATTATTATGATTAGTTGGAAGTGTTCTTTTATTAATTTTTTATGAAATACACTATCACTTTTGGATTATAATAGTGTTATTTTCGATTAAATTGACATTAAACATAATTTAAAAATTTGGTGTTATTTAATGAGGAAAGTAACCTACAAAACATCAAACTTTGGAGAATGAATCATCACTTCCACCACATTTTAGGTTTAACAACAAAAAATGGTATCACCAATGATTAATTTGACCTCAGCACCAACAAAATGTCTTTTAAAATATCTAAACCAACTACCCATTCAAAAAAAATTTAATCAACACACAAAAGAACTTGAGATAACCCTTGTTATTCAAAATCATTTTACTCAAATTGAACAATGTACAATATTTGATCTAGTTTTGATGGTACTTTAAAACATAATTGTACTCCTTGTGATTTGAAGGATTTTTGATTTTGCACACATGACGTTATTTTTTAATCTAAATTCTTTTTAAATTTATCAATTTTCAAATGTAATTCAATGTATGCAAAAGAAACATGACCACCTAAGTAGCAATATCACCTTCTAGTAGACGTACCAAAATGTAAGATAACTTTACATCATTTAACTCTTGGTAACAAAAGGTAGCTATATTTGAGTATATTTATTATTAATGAGAGAAAAATGCACGAAGATAATCATAGATGTTGAGTTGCATTTGCAATTGAAAACAATAAACTTACTTCCAAAGTGAACATTACAAAAACCCAATATGTAAAACCAATTTTTTTTCATTCAAATGAATGTCATTTTTCATTTAACTAGTCCAAATGAATTTATTCCAATTTGAATTGATAAATAAACTTCAAAATTTTTAGGTCTTCAAATCTTAAAATGTTATGTTAAATTGTCACCTACTTAAACAAGCTTTTAAAAGGCTAGCAAAATATTCAACATAAAAGCAGAATTCTGAACGCTTAAAACACCATTGCCACTAGATCCCATGTTCAAATCTAACATGCATTAGTTCGTTGAAAAGCTAATTACGGGGCATAATCATGTCAAATTTCAAGTTGTACATTTTAATCAAGTATGAAATATGCCACAAAAACCAAAAAGGTTGGATGAATTTTTTTCAAGATTGAAACTTTTAAGCTCAAATGTACATCATTCTTCATGTTCAAAATATATTATATATTGAACATTATTATTCCTCAATTTCACCATCTATTAACACTCATCACTCCCATTTTTCCCTACAAATATTAAATGAATAAAATTTTCAAAGCTCAATTTTCAAAATAAAAAATAGAAAAAATAAAATGATCAAAGTTCAACCCTTTTAAAGAGAAGAAAGAGGAAGGAAACAAGCAAAGGTCCCCAACTTGGTGGCCAATGAAAGCTTCCAAGCTTGATGGTTTTGAAAAAAAATCAATGTTTAATGATTTTAAAAAGAATTCATTGATTGGTGGCCAATGGAATGTTTCAAGCTTGGTGGTTTATGGAAGGACAAGGAGAAGTATATTCATTTAATTACTTTTTTTTCACTTAAAAAAAATGATTTCATCTTCCCCATTCATCATCAATTTTAAGGTTTTTATTTTAACTTGACCAAATTGTTTTTTCACGTGCATGTCGTGCACCTTATCGATTTACCTTACTTCCATTATAATGTAAAAAATTGCATTGATTATCCCATTCGAATTATCTATCAACATTTTTCAAGTGTCACATCCTTTGTATTTGATGTTATGATCCTTTGGAATTAAGTTTGTAATAGCAAACAACATCACCCCCTTGGAAGAACCTCAAGTCACAAAAGTAGGAGATGACCACTTTGAATTATACTTGGGTTTAACCATGATCCAACAACCTTGAAGTAAATGCATAAGGTTATGTTATGTGCCCTTGTTTGAAATTTGTTTTGCCATGTACAAAACTAGAATGTCCTTGGGTTTAATATCAATTGGCCCCCATGTTTATTCCTTAGTGATATTGTTGTGGATCCCAATGTTATAGAATTCATTCATATGAATGTTCATGCATGACTTGTAATGAACTTGTACCTAACTTTTTGTTTTGTTTTAGTTCATTCTTTGTTAATTTCTAGTTAAGTTTTAGTTCACCTTTATTTCATTTCTAGTTAACTTTTAATTCACTTCCAGTTAATTATTAGTTCATGTGAAATGAATTCATAATTCACACATGTGTGCACATGGGCCACATGTAGGTTAGATGACTTATTGCCCATTTTAATTTGAAATCCTTGAATATCCATGATAACCCCAACAAAACCTTACAAATTCAATGTAATTCAAAACTAATTGAAACTACCCCACGCGGATGTGTCAATACGGTTCATAGTGCCCTAACCATACAAGTGTAATACCCTTAAATTTATATTATGTTTTTAGGTTTAATAGAAACCATAACATGTTCAATGATGCTTAGTAATTAAACAATTTGATTTGAATATTCGAAATAAGGTTAAGGTTTACCATGAAAGGGGCATAAGATCCAAGGATAGAGAACATGGTTATTATCATTAATGGTTTTACTAGGTGTGAAGTGTGATTCAAACCACACACCATCATCATTTACATTTTGAAAATTTTGAAAATTAAAAAATAAGTCCATCTTTAAATTTGGTTATCACACCATTATTGCAGGACATGAAAAACATCTTTGAAACCACCATGGGGTCCAATTAATATTTAAGTGTAATTGACACCATAAAGATAAATGATATTACCCAAAAGTTTGACAATTGATGCAATATGCAACAAATGTGTAATTCCTAGCTATTCACACTTTTCATGGCATGGAAAAGGTCCATCTTTTGAAAGGGTCGCCTATTGATGATTATTATGAATTCAAATGTGCCCATGAAATTCATATTGAAAAGTGATGACTATATTAGTCACTAAACTATGTGTATACTATTAGAGTACGTGGTCCTAACATTTGATTTTGTTTCATATGTGAATGTAATAGTTCTTAATAGCGACTCAACCAATGGCAAAAAGACCGTTAGTGAAATTGTTGAAAATGAAGTAACCACCAAGAATGGTGATATTGATCTTCCTACTACTATTTAGGGTCCATTGCCAACATTTAACCTAGTTGTAAATTTCTTTCAAGAATTAGAGAAGAATTATTACAAAATTTAAACAAAGAAACTACAAAATTTATAGGAGTTCTAATGTAAAGCACATGAAAGCTTACAAAATGCTTATGCAAAAATGTGTAGGTTGATTATAATGATACAAAGCGTATGGAAGCGTGGGATCTCATATTACTTCAAATTACACACGATGGAATCCACTTTGGTGAATGTGTTTCAATTATCAAAATGAGCATGATGGAATCTACTTTGGCAAATGTATTTCAATTATCAAAATGAGCATGGTGGAAGAATGAGTGGTCACCCTGGGGTTCAATTTAAAAACCCAAAAAAAATTCAACATCATCAATTCAACAACCATAGGGCCAACTTAATAAAACCATGCATTATAAAGGCAAGGGAGCCAAACAGGAATTGGGTGGTTCCACATCATATTTGATAATAATAGGCAAAGAAGACAAATGTTGACAGGTTGCATACTTAGTGAAAAGCAAAAAAAATGTTTTAAGCATTGAACGTTTCACACTTACTATGATGTCCATATGACGGGCTACAAATTTTCATTTGTGTTGTATGTGTGTGTGAGGTTTTTGAATTATTATTTTAACCTTTCTAGTTTTTGCAACTTTTTATTGGGGTGTGTGTATACAAAAAGAATTTGCAAAAGTTATGTTTTGTTTTGTGTGTGTGTGTGTGTGTGTGTGTGTGTGTGAGATTGTTCATTTTTGGGAGTGAAGGGTTCTTCATCCATTTGGAGCTAGTTCTAAGAGTTCGTTATTGCAGGAGAGAGAAGGAAGGGGTTGAAAAAGGAACAGACTGATTCTCTCTCTTTCTTTCTTCTTGCCACACAAAGAAGAGAGAACAACAGGCCACAAGATCACACACACAGAATGAGAAACTGACTCTCTGCGTATCTTTTAAAACTAAAGAAAAATGTTGGCCATTGCTGCAATAACCAACTCCACCGTAGCCATATTTGGAGAATCTTTGCCATTCCATGTTCTTTGTAGCAATAGATCACTATACTCTTCCAAGTCCACACAAAATTAGTCACCAACCACAATAAACAGCCATGTTTGGTTAAAAGCTTGCCATAGAATCTCTGGAAGCCTTGACTGCAGTTAGATTACTGTTTTGGAGGTGGCCCATGCTGTTTCATTTCATCAACTGTACAGCCTTCCACTTTAGTGGATGTTGAATGTTATGAAGCCATGTAATATATCAGCTAACTGATTATACAATATTCCTTACCACATTTTCACTGCATCAAACAATCAAAGAATGTGCTGATACATATAAGACATGAAAGCTCACAACTGCCACAGGAAGGTAAAATCCCAAGAGAGCTGCAACAAACACCAATGAGTTTTGGAAACCCAAAACCCAACTTCCAACAAACAATCAAAGTTGTTGACAACCATGAGGGCCAACAAGAAAAAACAAATGAAACATATAAAATGAAGTCTCCAACATTTATTGTTCAGAAGAGCTCCCTATCTCATATACAAAACGCAGGCCAACTTTGCTGGTACAATAGTGAAAAAGTGAACAAAATTCTGAATTGACTCAAAAAACTACAAGAATATTATCGGACAGCCTCAAATCACTCAATTAGTGTGTCAGCTCCGTTGGAGGTCACAGGACTGTGGACCATCAGGAATAGGAATAGGAATAGGAATGGGTGATATAACACCTGTTTCTAGTGTGCACAAAGAAAAAGGCAACAAAAAACAGACCTGAAAGGAAATTGTAATCTTCCCCAAGGTAGGTTGCTGGTACTTATTTGCACAAATTGCAACAGATGTATCTGCACTTGTCATTGTGTGTACATTCTCCAGGTATGAAATCAACCCTCGTAATTGACCAAGTACTTACCTACAATATTTAGACTGACTGTGTACTGAAGAAGTTGTGATGAATACAGCCGCCCCACCCACCAATGATCAACTATGAAAGAAATTGGCGCTTACAGCTCTTGCCCAAAATGTATTGATCAGTAAGTTCAAATACTGGTCAATGTAAAAGAAGCACATGGTGCTGCTGTGGCAATTATGAGGTGAACAGGAATCCACCACCATTACTAGGACTCTGTCTCCAAGTAGGGGTTGTGCTTTTTATTGAGGATCTTGCTAAGTGGTATATTCACAGAAGACAGTAACAAGATTTCTGGCAGGGTGCCCAGTATCTCCAGGAAAGAGAGTATTGACTGTACACTGATTTAAGAGTCTGGAGAAACCAAAGTAGACATCACCTCTGCAGTATATAGCCACTCAAGGAACGACTTTCATACAACAGAGTGCCAGGCATCCCCAAGCAGTACAAGGTTTGCCCTAAAGTGTGTTGGCATGCTTCAGAATGCCATCATCCAGACAACCATCCCTAAGGCCGCACATCATCAGCATGCACCCAATCATCTAATGGGTCGTTGCTTCCTGCCTGATCATCTGCAGCAGGAGCACTGTCTTCATTCCCAGTACTTCTCACAGAACTTACTCCATTGCTGTGTGTTATTTGCATTACATCTTGTCCTGCTTGATATACTGTATCCACCAACATATCTCACACATTACTTATCAAGAGGCATGCATCCATGTGCATGATGAGGAAGTGGAAACAGAAAATGGCCAAAAAGAATTGTAATCACATTTGCAAATAGAAGCAAACTCAATATCACGCAGTCACAGTCTGTAGTATCTATGATCCAGCAATGTTGAGAAAACCTACATGTAGAAGCCAACTTCAGCACAATGCCTTTCACAGCCTGAATTTCCTGTTGATGATTCACAATGAACTTGCTCTGCAATTGCGAACTTTTTGTCAATTCCTAATCATTCAAGCTAAGTTCCTTTTCACACATACTGGGTTGAAAAGAGGGGCTGAACGGTTGCTGCCAGCCTTGCATGCCTGGTACCTACTTTGGGTACCTGATGGTGGTATGGTTCTGGAAACTTCCATAACAGTCAGCTGCAGAGGGCTCTCCAGCCACTTTGAGGCCGCACAGGTTGGAGATGCTGATGGGGTTTTCCAGATCTGGACAGCTTACTGTCCCTTCATTTGCATGAACTGTTATGGAATTAGATAGACCTTAGAGAGGCAGTTTACTTGTTCAATAGGACACAGAAGTCAGACCATCATAACCTAGTGCTTGGCAAACAGATACAACCAGAGCACACTCACCATCTCATTGCGAGTGCCATCCACAACCCGATCTAGCCTGGCCTGATGCTTAAGAAGAAGAGGTCGTAACAGACTGCTGTACAGCTGTTGTGATCCCTGTAACCCCAAAAAAAGCAGTTCAACCCAACATGGCATTCCTCTCTCAGACAAATACCCGAGCAAATATTCCAGGTTTTCAGGGTGAGATGCCTCAAAACCTAATTGGCTTGGTAACGTTGCACTAGTCATTCACTTCAGGTTGAGCAATCTGATGCATGCAGAGTAAAAAACTGGTGCATGCACATTCACAAACAGAAAAGGCACCCACTGCATCTTCCCAGCAACTGCAAGCTAAATTGAATCATGTGCACAGCAAATGCTTTTTCTGGGGGAACAAACAGGATGAGAAGAGCAGTCTAGTCCTCAACATGGCTCCATTATTGCAATAAATGCTAGAGAGGGGGCAGGAGGGGAAAGTCAATAGAGGATTGATAACTTACAGAGCTACTTGGAAGCTGAAGCCAGACAAGGAACACAAATTTTACATGGTAGTAGAAGGGACACCTGCAAAGGCCCATATCACATAGAAACCAAAGATTATGACAGAAGCATACTCTAGCAAGAGATCATGTCAAAAAGTAAAGAACATACAATAAATGTTTACAAGTCCTTCAAGCATGGTCAAAGAGAAACTAGTACGCTACAGCAAGTATCTAGCATTGCCAGAGACACTTAAGGAGGAAACAATAATACCAAGACAGAAGCTGATCAGAGAAAAATTCAGCCACACTGAAGCATCCATACACTGCAATTGCAACACACACTTGTCAAGACTGCAGAAGTGAGTGACTCTATGAATGATTTTGCCAAACCCAGAAGGGCTCTGTGTAGTCAGACAGGCACAATTCATGTCCTGAGGCATGGACAGGTAGTATCCATCAAATGTGAAATGACATTTTGAGCAAAGCCATACAGCAAGGTGGTGCTTGTGTGAAGGGCTTTCTACAGGAAATCCAGAAAGTTCCAACCAACCATCTGCATCAAGGTAAGTCTACCTGATGGAATGACCATTGTGTCATCTTCCCTACATTGCTTTCCTCAAACTACTCCTGCTCTGTCCAAACCAGGGGTAGGGACAGCAAGCCAAGCACAGTCTTAGGAGCAAGTCCCATTCAGTCTCTCAATGGACCTCAGAGTAAGGTCTAGCTTTGCTGGTGTGGCATTGTGGTAGATCAAACACATCTGGCTGAATCTTGAGGTGTGAACAAACCACTGTGTAAGTCAGGAATGATCATTCCATGCCACATGGTCAATCCATTGGAATGGAGCTCATTGGATTAACCATGTGGGATGGAATGATCATTTCTGATTTATGGCTAAAATGCTGGAAACTGTGAAGCAACACACGGAATGAACCGATGTGGTAAAAGGGAGTTAAGAACTACAATCCAGTAGTAGTGTATCATTCATGCCTATCCTTCACATACTCCAGAGACAAATGCGTGTTCTACCAGGTGGACCTTGGTTCCAACCAGTGATGAAAAGAAGAATATGAGACACTGACCTGCCCAGTAAACCAGCCACTGTTCCTGTTCTGCTGGGTTCTTTCTTACAATTGCCTTGTGTGTTGAGTACACTGGAAATCCAATTCCAACCACAGTACTGCATATGTTTTCAACAGAGCACCATAACTCTATTATGCAGAGATCAATGAACTTCCATCTAGTACCTTCTCTTGCCAAAATTCAGAATCCAAAACCTGGAAAATCTGATTGACAAGCTTGACATGGATAATAAGGAGGATTTTGATGCAGATAGATCCATCCAAAACAAGCAGTGACTTCAGTCCCACTATGTGCAACACCCTACAGAATGTATCAGCGTGGTGTTGAAAAAGGCAGTGCTCCAGCAATGGCTACTCAACCCCATCAACACTGTGAAGATCATCTCATTTTACTTCAGTGATGTTCTTGCCAGAGACTCAGAGAACATTACTATGGCACAACTGGTTTTCTACCAAGCGAAGGCATGCCTGTAGCTTCCCTAGATGTAGTACCAAAAAGCACCTAGGTTTCCAGATTGAGAAAATCTCATTGAGAAATTGAATCAACCCATTGCAGCACACATTGTACATATCTATGAAATTGCAGAGAAATTTTCCACAAAAACAATCTCCACCAGTTGTAAACCGGTTGTTTCACTCATGCATGCATTTTGCTGTCATTCTATAGCATTAGGCCATTCACTTGCAAAAGCAATTTGCCTGATTGAGGTTTACAGCATACAGTAGAAATGCCAAAAGGATTGTATTCCAAGGATTGCTCTTTCAAACCAACAGGACAAGCTGCTGCTGCTGCTGCATCTTTTGGATCGAATGGTCTGCAAATTTCTCACTAGAACAAGGATGTAGGGTTGACATACCAGGCTGTTCGCACAACAACATGAGATGATGCAGGGGACAACAGCAAGCGCAATCCCACCTGCACTCTCAACAAATCCCCACAACAACCAACTTCTTTCTCCCCATCAGAACGTTAAGAAAGCATGAGAGAAGCAAAACCCTACATCCTCTTCAACCTCCGAATTATTGTTTCAGTACTACAGTAGCCACGAACTTCTTCAAAACTGCTGCGCCTCAACACACACACACTCGGCCACCACAATTCTCAAACATAGCAACTACATCCTTCCATAAAAGCATCCGTTACACAGGATGAGAGGTGTAACAACATGAGCAGAGACGAAAAGGAAAATGAAGCGTTGCTTATACCTCGCCCCCAAGCGCAGAGCTCAACAACGCCGCCATGACAATTCTTGTCGGTCTGTCTGTATGCGTCTCTTCTGTCTCTCTCGCTCTTTCTGTCCTTTTTGCCTTCCTTTATGTATCCCCTATGGACGCCAGCAGATCAAACACTTCTCCAACCCTTGTGCAATTGCAAACATCATCGTCCCAACGTGCATTGGCAATGAAGCGGAGAGACAAGGCACAAAATAGAAGCGAAGTAGGAAGGCGAAGAGAGGACGTGAGGAGAGGAGACTTCACAAGAACTACTCTACACGACACAATTAGGGCATACAATCGGCGAAGAATCGTCGTATCAATCTCGAGCTACAAAAGGCATATTCTTCTGCTACAGGACCGATCCCGGTAGGACTCGAAACCCCACAAAATCCTTCGTTTATTTCGGAGATTATATATATCTGTTGAGCAGAATGTTGTACGCATCCTTGTTAAAAACGTGACTCCGGGATTGTCCTGCTCAGGAGCAAGAAGAAATCGGAGTCCATTAGGCTCTCCGAAGATTTTTCTGGCTTGCACATTTGATGCTACATGGTTGCTGAAACAGGTACATTTGAGAATCCATTATTGCAAGTTTTTCTAGGGTTTCTGTACTTTCTCTGCCGGTAGCATTTTGAACCATTCCCCCCTGGAAATGATGATAACTAAAGCATCTGCAAAGGACCACCACGATCAGTTGGGAATTCAAGCAGAGGTCTCCAAGGACAATATCTTTCCGAGGTTTTGCAATGGCTTAGAATGCAACAACAGGGCTCACAGTTTGAGTTCTTTTTCTCTCGATGCAAAAACCAGAGGATTTTGCATTTTCAGGATTGTGTCATTGCAAGGATTCTTTTGTAATGGCAATAGAGGTTATGTTGTATGTTCATTGCCATCCTCGTGATGGAGGAAAAATTCACATCCACATTCTGTTTCTTTGCATCATCCTTGACAATTCTCCAATCCTTTCTTTCTATACAAAAAGACATGGTCGATTCAATCTCTACCTCATTCTCCATTTGATGTAAGAAAATTCACTTACACTTTCTGTTTATTTGCACAATCCTCAAGAATTCTGCAACGTTTTCCCCCATACAAAGACATGATGAATACAACCTTCTGAGAGTCTTCTGAGAAATCATAGGTGAAAATTAAACATCTAAAATGCAGTTGGTTTGTATGAAAATATAAACAGAAATCACATAAACCAGTGCAATCTTCAGCAAAAGATAAGTGCACTGCATGAAACTAATCCATCAGTGCATGTCTGTGACTGCTGCGTTGCATTTTCTTTGAGGACATTTAGTGCAAACCTTATATTTAGGATTGATATTGATGCAATCTGATGTAAATCTTAAACAGAATTATCATAAGTATGCAATAATTAAATTCAGACTCTAATGCACTTAACTGATTGAAGGGAAGAACAATGTGCAAAGTGCATAGTGCAAAGTAGATTCATATGCTTGCTTGGAGGCATAACAGCCTTCATTCAAAAAGGAAAGAGTATATATATAGAAACTAAAGTTTAGTGACATTTGCACGGATGTTCATGGACTACTTTTAAGTTCTTTGTGAATATTCTGTTCATTCCAAAACTGATGTCTCAGAATCAGTTGGTTTGTTTTATCAGGTTGAGAAATTCAGAGAGCTCAGCTACCAGGAGTAATACCTTGAAGTTTGAAGTAATACCTTGAAGCATTTCTGCCATTGTCCTTTGTGTGAAGGAGCCAGCAGCAAAGATGTTGTTCGATGATGATCATATCCCACTTGGTACAAGCATGAGACCTGAAGATCATTTGCAACAGTGGCTATAAACCTGCAAGAGATCGGCATCACAAGGAAAGAAATACTTGTGAACAAGAATATGGCCACCACTGCAAACTTGTGGACACTCGATATAAGACTACATTCTTGTGTCTATCCTATGCTAAATCTTTCTTCTTACAAAATGTTCCCTGTTCACTGAGGCACTATTCTACTTGACAACACAAGTGCCAAAACTTAGTAACCCTAGAAGTCTTAAAGTTGTAAGAAAATGGTGCCAAATAAAAGTATTTATGTATCAACACTTTTAACAGTCTCTGAATTTCTCCATACTTATGCTTTAAGTCAATCTGCATGGAATTGAGAAATAATTTATTAGCAAGGTTATAGATATTTCAGAGCTGACTACATAATACCCATAAATGGGAAAGCATGTAAAATAGCAAAACTTATTAGAATCTTCAATTAGCCATATGCTAAACCAATATGGAAATCATTTGACAACATGCAAAGAAAATGTATTGCAGCATCCAGAGGACAGAGGCATGAGAGTGATGAGAAAAACAACAGAGGCAAATGTTGAGCGATTGCAAACAGCAAGCCTTCTAGGCTAGCATAAATTTACATCCAGAGATAAGATCAAACATTCAGAAATGCATCAGCTGATGATGCAGACGAACAGAAAGCTCAAAGCATTGTGGACACTGTCACTCTGACACTGTCACAACTCAATTGCCTCTGGTACATGCAGGCAAATGTGGGGTGGGTGTGTCCGTGAGGATGTTCAAGAGAGTAATAGCTAGATAGGCCAGACCACAAGGTCTTCTATAATCAAATCAAATACCCAAATAGACAATCAAAAGAGCTTCTTGCTCTTTTGTATATGTACAAACTGAAAGCTATGGCTAACTCTTAAAGAGGGGTCTCCCATGGGTCCCGAAACGCTGAGTACAGGGCATACCGAAAGCAAACCTGTGCATCAAGCTTAGCTTTTCCAGAACCAGCTCTTCTGAAATACTGAAGTTGTGCAGCCACAACAAATAGTAATGGCCCCTTTGAAGTTTTGGCAGACTTTGACAAAACCAACATTTCAGATCTGGCAACCATGGAGGAGATGGTCCCCTGCGACATGACCAGCGGCTACATGGATTAAACTCCAATAAACACCAGATATTAATCTTAAACACTGCAACAATGTTGGAATACAGTTACAACAAGGAAATAACTCTATAATAACAACAAAATCTGAGACATGGCAGCAATGTAACTCATAACCAATTAAAATCTGCCTTAGCACAGGTGTTAGCAATATGGTGGAAATGATGCAAACATATGAACTCTTATCAATGAAAAAATATGTTCATAAATATATACATGCTGTTGCAAAGGGAATCATTCACTTGATGCAAAATGATGGTGTTTTGAGACTTCTGCATTGAATTGTGCAGTTTTCCATATTCACTTCAAGACCCATGGGCAGGGCTGTGGAAATTTATATAGTTGCAAAGGCATACCTTCTAATATAGTCATCTTAAGAGGAAGCCCTTGATTCCTGATTGGAACCTGAATGTGGCCAGTGTATGTCAGCAACAGTGCGGTCCAGCAAGGCAACTCCAAAAATGTCATTTTTGCTCTGCCAACAATAGGTTCACCAATGTCCCATTAAATACAACCCTACCTGTACAATGTACAGATATTTGAATGAACAAGAGCCTCAAACTGTCAAGTAAATCCACTCCTTTTGCATATGGACTCATGTAGACAGGTCTTATCACAAAAGAGTAATCTTGCTGGTAGAAAAAACTTCACAAAAAAGGAACATGAAAAATTACCTTGAGACACATTCCAGCACGCAAGTTGCAAATAGGGTAATCCGCAGGACAACAATGGTAATGATCCTCACAACATGTAGCTGATTCCAAAGGGCAACAACCCCATGCCAGGCAGCGCCTCCCGAGCTGAAATGCACAACAGCAAGTGCTGGAAAGTGGACATTTAAAAGTATTGTCACATACTGTTGGAGGTTTAACTGGGGAAGGCGGGGCAGGTGGAGCTGGAGGTGGATTAGGTCCCGTCTTAATTGGGAATGATGGCTCAATGTTCACTCCACATATCCCATAGGTGTTGCTGGGACCATAACGTTGCATTCGGATGTACCCCTTTTCTCCCCAACTTGAGCCCCATGAGTTCTTAACTATCCAGTAATTCAGACCATCACTGTCAATTCCATAACCCACGGCAAGAACACCATGATCCAAGTCGGTCCCACATTGACCTGTGAACACACCCTGGAAACACAGGAAAAAACTTGAGAGTCGCTCAAATTGCATCAGTCTATTGTAACAGAAAAAGTTGATATTGCTACAGCAATAAAACTACAAATTGATTTCCACCAACTTTGGAAGGAAAGTAGTTATGGCAATAAGAGGGAGAAGGGATATTGCTATTGGGACTGACCCCCATATAGTGCTGGAAATCACGACCACTGGCCTCAATTGCTATACTGACAGGTTGCTTTGAGACCGCCTTCAGCAATGAAGCTTCATCATTCTCAGGAACCTCTTCATAGTCATCAATGACTACCACTTTGGAATTTTTTCTCTACAAGATGCAGGAAACTGAGGTAAGAACAATACAGCAAGTACTTTGCCACTAGGAAAACAATATGTGCAAGTCGAGATGACCTGAATAGATGATGTGAGATGATCTAAAAGGCGAGAGCCATCTCAGACAAAGCACCAGCAGGATGTAACAGCAAACTGCAAGAGGTAGAGAAAAGAAACACCAAATACAAAGAACAGCAAAGAGCCTAAACACAGTGTGGATATTAGTGAGAGCCCCTTGCATGCTCTGTGACCATCAGCAGCGGTAATCACTGACCACACTAAGATCCTCACTGACTTTGATAATTCCCAGCAGTGACTAGGAAAAAAATCATATGCACAAATTGAAGCACTGATAGGCAAATGATACATGAAACTCTTACCCGGCTTTCATCACAGCGCCCATCTGTGCCCTTGTATGGGTAGTCAGCCTCGCTGTCAATCCCACCATTTGAGATGATGAACTCAAATGCATATTCCATGAGACCACCATTGCACCCCTCATTCTCCTTTGTGTCACAATCCACCAATTCCTGCTCTGATAGTGAAATCAGGCTCCCAGTTACTATTTTGTTAACTCCCTCAACTGCCCCAATTGCTGAAAAGGCCCAGCAACTCCCTGCAGAATACACCATTTTCCTTTAGATCAATCAAGAACTTCAGAAACCCTAGTAGTAAAAGATGAAGGGGGCATTCGAGCATCACAGAGTGCAATTTGACCTCTTGCATTGTGTTTATACAGTTCCAAATTCAAACAGAAGTTCTCTGTGAGCCATCTCCACAGATCCTCATCATCTCAACTTCTGGAAAAATTAACCATACGTCATCCCAGCTGTGTGATCAAGAAAATTCCACTCTGAGCATTATGAGACCAGCATAGCACATGGAACCAGGCTTCCAAACACTGCTAGACATAAGAAACAAAGAGTGATAACAGCACAAGATGTGGTTTTGTTTTGAAAAAGCTTCTTGAAGAAATCATTTGACTAAACGGGAACGTGGAGAAAAAGAACTAGTAAAGAAGACTCACCGCAGGAGCCCTGGTCTTTGACTTCCGCCACAGCACCTTTCTCTCTCCAATCAACGCTGGCAGGGGCTTCAACATCAGCATAAATAAAACCCTCTTGTATCGTCTTCCTCCGCAGTTTTCTGTCTCCGACAAGGCGCGGCCGAGTGCCGAGATAACGAACCTGGAACTCTTCGTGGGAGAGGTCAGAGAAATTGTTCAACCCCAACCAGTACGATTTCTCCTGCACATTTTGCGAGTGTATGTACCTCAGATTCTCCTTGAAGATCGTGAAGCGCTGATTCTTTTCCGAAACGCTGTGATAAGATCTTGAGTTCTTCCGCAGCCACGAGTGAAACAGGTCCAAAAGCCTCTCATCCGAGCTCAAATCATCGGGCGAATACCCGATAATAGTCGAATCATAATGCCGCCCTCCTCCGCCGACGCACACTCGCACCAGCACTGCAAGCAACACTAGAACACACACCTTCACAGCCATCTTCCAGAAAACTGAAATCTCTTTTAAAAAACCAGTCCTTAAAACTCGGACTACTACTCCTCTTCCTCCTCCTCTCCCTTTTGCCCCTAGCTGCCCTCCACCTTATCCCGACTGTCTCAAACAAAGGAATCTCCAAAGAAACACTGCGGAAAAGAAAAACAAAAGAAAAACCTACAGCACAGGGCGATCACAGGAAAGAATCCGGAGCTCTTTCCCTGCAAAACTGCAAGCAAAAGGGAACATCAGAGAGCAGATCTGCGCGGCCCCAAGCACGCTGCGAAGACGCAAGGCGTGCACCCACACGAAGAGAAGAAGCAGAAGAGAAAGAGAGACAGTGAAACGAGGAAGGCGGCACAGCACGCCACCGGTAAGAAATAAACTAACCACGGTTTTTTACCCCCCTGCATTTTACCCGCTACATTTCCTCACTTACCTACACATATACCTACCTAATTACGTAGGTACCTACTACCTACCCAGCAAATCATTTCTTTTCCTTTCTTTCCTTTTCTTTTCGTTTTGGACAGTAAATCCTGGCTGTTCAGCAGGGTTTTCCTTTTCATATTTGTAATTGTAGCTGAACTAAGTAATGTGAAAGTAAAAGAAGTTTTAAGATTCATTCACATTCTTGGTTACACGCTAGAGAACCCAATAGAGAAATCTGGCAATATTTCCAAAAAAAATGTACAAATTTGGCGACTAGAAAACCCACAAAAAAAAAAGAAAAAAAAAGGCATTTTTCACTTTGAATTATTATTTTTTAGCCACCTTGTTAAATTTAGCCAGAAACAAAAGGCTGGTGCCAAGAGTTGGTATTTTTTATTAAAAATATTTGGGGTGTTTAGGAGAAAGAAATAGACATTTCCACAAGACATTTCCCCCCAAAAATCATTTGCCTTTATTTTTGGGAATTTGTTTTTGGTAACTTGGCCAATGTTTTTTACAGACAAGAGTTTTTACAATGAAAAATTCGTCATTTTTTGAAAAAAATCAAAATCAAAATTGGTATGTCTAGCCTTAGGTGGTGGCTAGGTCCCCAGTTATAATAGGGTTTTTGAAGAAAAATAAATCTATTGTCCCTCATAAACTGTCACCATTCATTGCTAGATCCTTTTGAGGCTTCTCATCACTTAGCCTACAAGGGAAATCTTTTTAAAAATTAAAAAATTTATTTAAAATTAATTTTTAAATTTTTTAAATTAAAAAAAACAAGCATTGGTTAGAGTCAGTTGCCTAGTTTTATTGGAAAAACACATTTTAATACTATAAAAGCTCACTTGCATTTTTACCAATGTGGGCCATTGGTTTGTTTGTTTTGGATTTTCATTACAAGAGTTTGTTTCTATTGCTTTCTTTGACACTCACCAAGCTCACTCCTTTGATGATTTTGGCTCTGTCGTTCAAGGTAGAGAGACATTGTGCTCATGATTTGGGTTGGCTCCGCCCTTCAAGGTAGAGAGACATTGTGCTGTGTCAAGAAACAGGCCAAAGTTTGGTAGCCCTACTACATTCATGTGGAGTCCACTATGGAAACATTGGGTCCTAAAGGCTCCACTTGGGTTTCACCATGGTAACCACACAGCACCGTGTTTCCAATTTAGTATGTTGAATAATTTTCATTGAAAGGCCAAAGGTCCTTACGCGATGAGCCACTTGTTTTTCTTTTGTTACGGAGACCTTAAGTGTAAATGCAACAAGCCCAGAGTGTAAAATAATAAGAAATCAAATATGAATGAGGTTGTGGATTTTGTAGAGAAAGGGTGAAGAGGCAATGTGAAGGGATGGAATGGAATTGAACAGTTGGAAAAAAATTTGGGTTGCTTTTACACGTTATAAATATCTAGTGTAGCTTGTGCCATTGGCCCAAGTGTGAACTTGTTACCCAATTAAGTAAATTTCATTTTTTATTGAATTTTCAATGAGCAAGACTACTCAAAATTCAATATTTCTTACACCTTAGGTTTAAAAATTATGAAATTGCCTCCAAGGAATTCCACCATCAAGGGCTTTCCAACAATATCAAAAGTGCAACCCAATTTCCCTAGAAACTTTAGTTTTGACTTTTTTTTAAAAAAATTAACATTCGATATTTAATATCTCTTACACCTTAGGTCTAAAAATAATGGTTTCAATGTGTTAAATGTGGATGGTTCAATTCATGCACCATGCTGACATTTGAAAAAATATCCAAAAAATCATTAGTCCATTATAATGCATTATATAGATAAAGTTAAATGTTATTCTAATTTTCATGTTAATAATTCGAGATTATTTAAAATAAATTATTGTTCAAATTATATTCATAAATGAACAATGTAGTGAACATTAAAGCTATCAAAACTATTGACCATTAACCAATGTAACAAGCCACTTGCAAAGTTAAATTGGTCAATTGGTAGTAGTTGTAATGTGTGGGAATGGAAAAAAACAACATTTTTTTCTTGTGTATAATCAAGGGCTGTGGCATTTAAGATTTAAGTTTTTAATTTTTTTGAATTATATGATAGAATTTATATTTGTTTATTATGTGCAATAAAAGTTTAATTACTTTTTTCAAAGCTCATCAAATATTCAAAAGGATGTTTTTCATGATCCATACTTAATAGAGGTGTTCAAAAAGGTGAAAATAAGTGGTTATTAACTTGGATAGGAAAAAAATTGTCAAATTTAACATCAATTCAAGGATTTCATTTTTATGTGTTTAAAAATGCAGTAAAAGAACTCCCAAAATGGATTTTGCAATTGTCATTTTTTGTACTTCATAATGTGCTTTCACCCAAATAGCCAATTGCATAGTAGCAATGATGCATTTTCATTGTTGCTCTTGTTTCTTTTTTTTAAAAAAACAAACTCCAACTCCTATATGCAAAGTAAGTAGGCTACTCAAGAGATGTGTGTGCCATGAATTGATCAACATTGATGTTCACTTGTTTATCCTCACCTTATTGCTAAAGCATCATAGACACATTGATTTACACATAATTAGTCCCCCCAAAAATTGGGTGACTTTTAACATTATTGTTTTGATTACACACCTACAATTGAGAAAATCGAATCAAGACAAAAATTATTTGAGAATTGGGGAAGGAACAAAATAATAGAACAAAAGAAATGTGGTAAAAGATGAAAAAGTTGAAAGAAAATGAATCAATACCGAGGCAATGGAAAATAACAAACAAAAACTAGGTTGTGTGTATGTGTGTGTGTGTGTGTGTGTGTGTGTGTGTGTGTGTGTTACTTTTTCCTTCTTTATTTTGGTTTATTTCCATGACTACTTACAATAAATTCATTTAAAATTTAATATATTGGCTTATGTGATATCGATCTTTTGTACAATAGGGTGATAAGTGAAAAATTCAATGGAGGAATTGCAAAATTATTAAATTGAAAAATGTTGGGTGTAATTTCCAAAATTCTTAACTCTAATTGTCCTGTTTTGAAAATTGATTTTTCCCCCATATTAAAAGTATGAAAATATTACATTTATTGTTGCAAAAGTTTGAAATGTCCTAAACATTTCATATCAAGTTGATGTGCCATCTATAACCTTGATTGACGGGCATATTCACAATCAAGGTACCTAAAAGGATAGTTTAATGAAAAAAAAACTACAAAGGACTATTTTGGATTTTTATTACATTTATTATTTCATGACTATAATGGATTGGTATATGACTATAACTAAAATGATGTCATGTTAATCTAGTAAAACAAATTTAATAATAGATTGGATATAATATTGATGTCCTTTTGAATCCTTAAACAATTTGAGTCCTTGTTTTAATTGTATTTTTTGTTTTAAGGGAGTCAAAATGAATGTATTAAACAATGCAATTGATTTCAATTATCTTTTATGGATAAGTAATGCATACATCTATGTTTAACAATGTTCGTATAATACATTTGATTAAATAATGTAGGATATAAGAATTTTGAAGGCTACAAAATCCATTCTAAATGGGCTACAAGCAAAATGAATCATTTTTTTCCCATTTGGTTGATTTTTTCTATTCACTAGGCTTAGAATTTGTGGCCCCAAATGCTAGCAAAATCTGCAAAAAAAATTCATGCAAGGAAACATGTTAAGTTGTATATAAAAACTTATGTATTCATTTTATGCATTTCTAGTTTTTTAACAAAATATTTATGCATAATTACATATGGATGTGAAAAACCACCACCACCACCACGAAAATTATCATAATTTGAATTATCCAATATCTCTCACTTAAATTTATTCCATTTAGATTTTGTATTTGGAAGATAGCAAAAACAAAGTCCTTGAATCTTGTGGCGAAAAAATGGTACCTTGATTGTGAATATGCCTTGACAAATCATTAAAACTAAAACAAATCAAACAAAAGCTAGCAATGGAACATTGTAGACCCAAGTTGGAAGAAACTTTCATGTATTATAATCACAATTAACACATATAATTCATGTAATTGGATGGTGGTGACCATTAGCCACATCTCCAAAACTTGATAGTTCATTACAAACCTTAAATTAACTTTTTTGTTGGTCTTGTTTATACATGCAATTGAAGTTGGTTTTTAAAATGGCATCAAGTGTAACCATTTTAACAAAAGCAATGCTAGATGAGGACAATGAAATTTTATCTTTCAATAATCCATTAATTGGATTTCAAGAGGCATCCAACAATGACATGGGGGAACCTCGGGCACTTCTAACACAAGTCTTAACCAATCATGACATTTGGTAACCCTAACACCTCATGTTTCATTATTGGGTTTGTTTAATTTTAATGATTCTACTAAAATAATTAATGTTTGCAATCCACAAATGATGTGTTGGATTGTGTCATACTATTTCATTACAAGTTGGTAGGATGCTTACAAAAGGGAAGAGCAAAAAGGCTTCTAAATTACAACAAAAATCATGGCACAAAGTCATTCAAAAACATGTTTTTAATGAACATTTGGAGGGGTATAGGAAGCAAGGGGGTTATTTTTTATGAATGAAAAAAATTACTAATAAAAAATAGGTTGGAAAGAAAAAAAAGAAAATTATACAACCATTTCATATCACAAAAAAAATTGGCAATCAACACCCTTATCACAAATTCTAATCTCATACAACAAGTGTTTTTAGAGGATCTAGTGTTAAATATTGCAAAGGGATACTAGCTTTTGTTTTCTATCAAGAATCCATGGTTGAAGTGGTTGGTTTTACATCAATATGGGTGTGACCAATTTCCTTATTGATGGTAACTTGTGAGTAAAGTGCTTTTGAATGTTGTGGACAAAACTTGGGAGAAATATGTTTGACCTTCTTTTGCATCATGTATTACATGCACAAATTGTTTTGATTTTTGGATGTCATGGTTTGAGTATAAAGTCACTTTTGTCATGGTGGTTAGCTTTATCAATAGCTCATGGGAACCCACCCATGTGACTATGTGGATATTTGAAATGCACAATATAGCAAGTGCATCCATGGCAAATCAAGTAAAGGTCTTGCTTGATTCATTTGGTTTGCTTGACAAGGTCGTTGCATATGTGAAATCTAAGGGTTTTGCCATTTCAATTACTATGCCCATTTATAAAGTCTTGTTTTGGTCATGTTATGTCAAAGGCATGTTAGCTATATGTTAGTGATAATGCCAAAGTTTTGCACATGGTTTTGCGGAAGTGAACTTGAAACATATTCAAAGTTCATTACAAAAGACTATAACATTGATTTATTTTTTGGGAAATGAAGGCAAAGTGAAAAAATTCTTGTGTTATTGCAAGGTTGTCAATTAAGATGTTCAAAACTCTTGTGATGATGTGTTTACTTCACATATCATCTTGTCTCAAAAAACTTTTGAATATCGATATGAAATCTCCATATGTTATAAATGTTAACAAGTTTTGCATTTGTTTTTTAAAATGTTAATGTGCCTTTGGGATATGTTTTAACCTTTTGTTGAAACATTGCTCCCCATTGTTATGTGTTTTGAACCCAAGTTCGGGTTATTAATTATTATCATGTGCATTTGTTTCTACTTTCACATTGTGCATTATTATGAAGAAATGTGGTTAGGATTTAGGCTTTAAACCAATCACAATTCTTATGATTTTTATTATTAATTTTAGGAATTCAATCTCTAAACTATGGCACAAGAAGTCTAGATTTTGACACCATTTTTAACATTTTTTGTGGCTTACAATGACACCAAGGCCCACAACATGTCAGTGGTCATGTTGAACCCACATTGTGAAAACATGAAAATAACTTATGACAAGTTCTTTTCAATGCCATTTCTAATCATTTATGCCTAATAATTAATGCCATGTTTTGGCATAGTGACTATTTAGGATTTTGTGGGCAATGCATGAACTATTGAAATTGTTGTTGAATATGATGTTAGATTGGTCTACCGTCTTTTTTTGCAAGTTCACTTGCATTTAAACCTTGTTAGGGCAACAATGGAGGTAGCGTTAGTTGAACATGATGATATGTTCTTTGGGAAAATTATGTCCAATGATAATGCAATTATGTCTACCTTGAGGAACGAGTTACAATTGTTTGAATGACTTTATTTGGGACCAACAAAATTTAGAAACCCCATGGTTTGGTGGTCATAACATGCAATGTAATTTTTGCACGTGTTTTTTTTGGTTTGTCAAATACTTGTCATTGTTTGTTCACAAATGGAGATTGAATGAAATTTTTGTGTTTCTAATGTTGTTATGAATCTATGATGATCTACATTGGGGGATTGAAAATCTAGATCGCTTGATCCTTTTTGTAAAAGATCAATTCATTGATTATCATGTTAGGTTTGTGTTGAACCTTAAAAACATGATTGATTTTTTTGCATCTAAAATTACCATGATTAAATATAACAAGTTCATGGAAAACAAAGGGCTTTTAAAAAAACCTTCCATTTATTTTGAAATTTTTTGGTCTTCAGGTTTAGACTCTATTTCTTTTCTTGTTTGTTGATTTTACCATATTTTCTTGGATTATTTTTTGTCTTACATTACTACAATTTCATGGTTTTTCAAAAGGTTCAAATTGACTAGCAAATCTTTTTTGACTAATGGACATGTACATTTAGACTAATGGCCCAAGGCTTGATTAAATTTATTTATTTTATTGGTGAACTTGACTAAAGTGACCTATTTAACTATTTGTCAAATTGAACATCTAATCAAGTGAGACAAAAAAATGACCACCTTGATCAAAATGGCCAATGGTTTTTAAGTAATTAAAGCATTTAGTCAAGTTGGACAAAACAAAATGATGTCCTTAGTCAATGGTGTTTTAGTCAAATGGGACATCCTATGCTAGCTAATAGGCAAAGATAGCTACAAATTAGGCTAGGCAATAGCCTAAACCTACATACATGTACCAACTTACTTACCTACTTACCTACCTACCTTTTATATCTACTTCCTATGACCTACCTACCTATTTACCTTTTATGACCTACTTACTTTTTTACCAATCTACCAATTTACTTATGTACCTAACTACATATTTCCTAGACCTACCTCCTACAACCTATTTACGTAGCTACCAATTTATTTACCTAAAATTTACTTACCTACTTAATTATTTATTCATTCTTCCCATGTACCATATTCTTACAAACCTACTTACTTACCTACCTCCTACCTACCTAGATTTTCCCACTTAACTACTTTTTATTTCTTACAACCTACCTACCTACCTACTTCCAATGGATTACAAGCTACTTACTTATCTACCCCTCTACCTACCAACCATCATGCAACCTACCTATTCATTATCTTTTTTTTTTAGTTACTTATATATTAACTAATGATGTGAAATAAAACAAGTGAAATAAAAAACTTGACAAGTTTTGTCAATTTCGAAAAGTGCAATCCATTGATAAAGACTTGAATTATCATTGGGGAGGTGAAGGGTTCAATTCCGAATACTTGCAACCTATATACATGCTTAAAGGGTTATGATAAGTAAGTTAGGTTAGGTAGGTTTAGTAGGTTAAGCTATGGTAGGTTACCACCTACCTACTTGCATTTTTATGACATATCTAAACTTATATACTCCCTACCTACCTACCTACACAAAAAATATTTTTGGTAATAATCCAAAAAAATGGTAGAATTTGGACTAGTTAAATGGTCTAATATCCACTAGTCAAAAATACCATCATATCAATTTGGACAATTCAATTTGTATCTATCGAACATGATTAATTGGTCTTTTTGATTGGAAAAATGTTATTAAAAAGTAATAAAAAAAGCATGAATTGTAGTACTGTTATTTTCTATGGATGTGTAATAGGGCATCAAATGTATGGGTTGTTGGCAATATAAAGGTCTAGAAATTTCTCCATGCATTTTTGCTTTCTACAAAATTTCAATGATGAAATGGGCATATTCATTAAGAACCTTGATGGTCTTTAAACACAAATGGTTGTCATAAGTTGTCCATTTGTTGTTTTTTTAGGTCATATGGTTTTTCATCACAAGTTCATTCTACATTTGCCATGTCCAATTTGAAGGATTCAAAGCCTACTATGTCAAATTTTAGGGTTTAGGATTTCTATTTAAATGTTTCAAGTTTTCCATGTCCAATTTTAGGTTTTAGGGTATTCAATTTGAAGGTTTTCAAGTATGTCATATTTGATTTCAACATTTAAGGTGTTTAATTTAAAGGTTTTAGGTCCCCCATGTCCAATTTGATGGTTTAAGGTGTTTAATTTGAGGGATTCTAGACCTATCATGTCAAATTTGAAGCTTTGGGGTGTTCAATTTAAATGTTTCAAGTGTTTCATGTCCAATTTGAAGGATTTTAGGCTTGTCGTCTCCAATTTCAAAGTCTATAATGTCCAATTTGAGGGATTCTAATTCTACCATGCCCAATTTCAAGATTTGGGACGTCTAATTTAATTTTTTCAGGTTTTCCATGTTCAATTTGAGGGATCATAGGCTTGAAATGTCTAATTTCAAGGTTTGGGGTGTCCAATTTGAAGGATTCTAGGTCTACCATGCCTAATTTCAAGCTTTGGGATGTCCAATTTAAATGTTTCAAGTTTTCCATGTCCAATTTGAAGGTTTGGAATGTCCAATTGGAAAGCTTCAACTATGCAATGTTCAATTTTAGGGTCTAAGGTGTCCAATTTGTGGGATTCTAGGTATTTCATGTGGAATATCATGGTCCAAGGTGCCCAATTTAAAGGTTTCAAGTCTACCATGTCTAATTTAAAGGTGCAGGGTGTCCAATTTAAATGTTTTAAGTCTATCATGTCCAATTTCAAGGTCTACCTATTCAATTTGAGGGTCTCAAGTCTACCATGTCTAATATTTGTAATTTTGTCAATGTTTGTTAATTTCAATTGTGTCAATGCAATCTTAAGTCTTTAATGTCAAATTTTTTGTTTTTCAAAATTTATTGTGTTTAAAAGCATTTTTTTTATAGGAAAGATGTGTTACAAAGTTTATCATGAATCCAACAATTCATTTCCATTCACAAAGATGATACAAGTTAGACTTTAGGATTAAAGATTGTAGTTTGTATTACCTTTTGTTGGTTGCAAATTACAAACATGTTTCAACTCATTCTACATTAAAGCAAAATGTGATAGAATAAAATGTGATTTTTTTGAAAATATGTTCTTCACATTGTTTTTCTATTTTTGGATAGATTATGTGTTGAATATGAAATTAAAGATCATGAAAAATTAAATGACACCAACACTTTAAAATTACAATCCTAAATCTAGATTGCACTCAAAACCACATATACATTTTTAGAAAACCCTAAACCCTATATTAGATAACTACCCTATTTGGGCAAAACAATATTACTTTTGTTTGTAGGTTCTAGCATTTTTCAAAAACAAAAAACAAAACCCTTGCCTCGAAATTTTACCACGTTTGTGAAATATATAAAATTCATGACTTTAGGTTCCTTAAAAAACAAATACCCACACAATACTTGTTTAAACTTCTAACCTAGAAGAATTGCCCAAAACCCTTGTGTTCTTTGCTCATTTTTTTCCAATGTTAGGTGGGCACCAAGTTGGAGCCATAGTGTATAATCTAACATTGATAATGGTATCAAAAAATTGACTAAACCAATATGACTTGAGGCAAATATTAGCCTCATACCAATACATGCATCGTAGGGTTTTGAAGTAATATGAATTTAATATTATAATTACATCAATTATAATCTTAGGTATATTTGTGTATATATTGCCACATAATAGTGAAAATTTTGCATTTGACCCTAACATTAAGGCCATGTTTATATGAATTTTTTAAAAATATCCAATACTGATATTAGATGTTATGTTTAAAAGTTTTCATTCACCTAACATTTTTTTACAACTTCAAATTTTCTGAATTCCAAAATAACAAGAAGCAAATAGTGCAAACACAATAGAAGGAGTCAACTAAGTTGTTAATTGTAATGAAAAATATAATTATATTATTTTGAAAAAAAAACCATTAATTGTATTTAATGAATTATTTGTCTATCATTTGAAATTGTCTTTGTTTGTTCATAAAATTTGAATCATATGAATTTGGAATCATTTCACTATGTAATTAGAGTACTTTGTTAAGAATGTTAGTTTAATTGATTAGTTAAGTCATAATTAGGTTAGTGAAGTGATTAATTGTGTTTTAATTTGGAACAATTCATGTGTGAATGAGGTTCAAATTATTTAGTGTTTGGGATATAATCTTAAGTTGCGGGTTCTAAAATCACTTAAATTGGTGATTTGAGATTCTAAAACACATGGTGTTTTATATTTTTTATGTGATATGAAACCTTTTTTTCCCCATTGTTTTATGTTTTGGGCTTGGATTTTTACTTGGCAAGTCATATTTTGAGTCATCAAATGTCCATATAGTTTGTTGGTGCAAAACTAAATTCGTTTTGTTGCATTGAGTTTATAGTTTGTGTATTGCAAAAGATTTGTTGTAGCAATTGCAATTTGCTACAAGGGTTCGAATGTTGTTTGTGAATGTCAAATGGTGTGAATGTGATTTATGTTTTGTTTAGTTCACTATGTGTTTTGTAATTGGATCAGTCATTAGGGATCTGAACCCTATGTTATGGGGTGGAAGTCTTTTGACTAGTTAGTGCCATAGGCATCCTAATAACTAATAGTTATTAATGGTAAACTTAGTGTCCCTTACGAAGGGGTGAAGCTAGTGGGATTAAGTAGTTAATGCTAATGAGTGGTTGGGTTAATCCACCCAATCACCTATAAGATTTCTAAGAAGGGATTAGGATAAGGACTCTATTTTTGTGGGGTTAATGTGAACCTTGTGTGGCCTTTTGAAGGAGGATTAAAGGAGGATTTGAAGGAAGCCTATGATATTTGATAAGTTTATAGTTTGGAATTGGAGTGGAGAACTCTTTCTTGGAGAGGTGTGTGGTGTAACACTAAAGAGGAGGGAATAGTTTGGAAAAGTATTTGTATTTGTGTGTTATCTCAATGAAAATGGTGGAAGAACCTTCATGTATTTTGTGTGAATTTATTTTATTAAAATATGAAGAAAGGTAGTATAGTTTAAACTTACATAATGTGTTATTACATCTTATATAGTAGTTCTACATTGTTTTTACAAAAAGTGGTAAGAATGTATGTTAGGTTTTAGTTTCTTACATAGGAAGTCACTTGTTACCACAGGGAGGTAGAAGTTAATATATGGTAGTAGGAATAAAGAGCACTTGGAAGTTGAAGTCTACAAGGTACATGAGACTATTGTAGATGATAAGCAGTAGTCAATAGGGTTTGTAATGGCTACAGATGGTAGGCAATGATGAGGAGGTTTTTCGAGGGATTATAAACAATACACAACACCCCAAAAGGGTTTGCAAGTGTGGGGAAGGTTAGTTGGTCATCATGGAAAGCTTGTAGACCCATTGTACCTTGTTCTAATACAGTGAAAGTATTGTAAAGACCTTGACCACATTTTTCATGTTCGACTTGCTTGTTGTTTATACTTTCCTCTTTTTGCACTACTGGAATAGTCTATAGTCAATATGGTAGGTTTGTCCTTAAATGATGACCTCGCCTTTTTCTTTTTCTCTTTGCATGAATTTTTAAGTACATTTGAAAGTTGTAGTATAGGAAGCAAGTGAGAGTATTTCTTTTTGGGAGTAAGAAGGAGTTGACCTTGTTCCCTCGGTGTTATGTTCTTAGGGATGGTAATGTTTAGGGGCTACATTTTCCCCCCTTTACACCCTAGTGGGGACTTTGTGTACCCCAAAATGTGGTTGAAAGAAGAGGAGAAAAAACATCAAAAGGAAAAGGATCTTGTATTTATAACAAAAGCCCCACCCACCTTTTAATATTTTCTTTCTTCCATGTTCATTTTTTTTTCTTTTTCAACTTCAAGCACATTAAGCATGTAGGCGGTAATAACAATAACATGAAGTTATGTTGCCATCACCACCACTGGCCACAAGGTCAATTGAGTTTTTTTTAGTAGCAAATCGGTTTGGAGGGGGGAACGCTTTTCACTTCCTCCTCATCATTTTGTGGCATCAAGTTGTGAGTGGTAATGCAACAACATTTAAAGGCAAAGGTAATGTAATAGCAAAAAGAAGGGGGTTCCAGTAAAGGGGGCGGGGGGGTTGTGCCATCACCATGAAAAAATTGAATTTGCTCAAACTTGGGCTAAACATGCTAAATTCAATGAGCTCTAAAGTTTTTAATGCTTTAGATTAACCTTAAGATTAAAGATTTGCGGGGTCCAATTTGGACCTCCCCTTTTTATTTTCATTTTAAAAAATAATTTACAAACCTCATGTTTGAGAAATGATGGGTTGGGCACCAATCCGGACCTACCATGTGGAAGGGTTTTTTTATTTTCATTTTTTGAAGTTTCCAAGTGTATTTTTTATTTTCCATTTTTCCAAATTTTCATCCATCCATAAGACTTTTCATCCACAATGGTTATGTAACATTTTTTCATCCAAATAATCAGTAGTCAAATGGGGGGTCAATTATTGTTTAAGTAAGCTAACTGACAAACATTTTACCCAAGATTAGACATAAGACAATTGAAATTCTAAGAGCAAAAGAATTTTGGAAATTTAACATTCTGTGACTAGACAATTAAAAAAAATTTTGATTAATTTCAAAATCCATTTTTTTTAAAAATTGATATTTTCTTTATAGGAAATTAGATTGGACTAATGCCATTTATGCCATTAAGTTATTTTTAAAAAGGTCTACAAATGTGTAAATTTTTAGCACCTTTGGAAACAAAAAATTTGAAGGTTTTCTCACAGGCATGGGAAAATGGATTGTGCAAAGTTGGTTTTCACAAATGCTTGTATTGATATTCAAAAAATACATATAACCCATAGATGGTGGAATGTTGTGCCATCAATAATTGCAAAAGATTTTGAATTTCGATTGTATGAATAAAATGGGGATTGTGTTGTACAAAAAAATTCATTCCCACTTTGTGTTGTTTTGAAGTTAACCATATGCTTATGTTTTGTTTGTGAAAAATGTTTGGCTAGGGTGGGCTTATAATTTTGGGATGAAATCTCATAACACAAGTTTTAAGTATTGCATTAATAATTTGTCATTTGTGATGAATTATCAATACACACTTACCACATTGGGGTTCTATCGGCCCAGGGAAAATATTAACAATAAACCTAAGAAAAAGATCGATCCTATTTGAGATTATAAAAAAAATTAATATATATAATCAATCTATCAAGACATGCCCATGTATTTTCCATCAAACAAGCTTGGAAGTTAGTGGGAAGGGTTAAGTTGTAAATTGGTTTTGGCATTGCTACAAATATTTTGGATTTGATCATTGGTTATCTTGTTGTTTGTTTATGGTAGTGAGATTAGGTTGATGGTCGGTCAACCATGTGTGTTTTATTTGTTGACCTTGTGGAATGTTTTTGTGAATGCAAGTGCATTTTTCCATTAGAGTTAAATTAAACCCATAGGTTCAACATCTTGGTTTAGGATTATAATTTGATTACCTTAAATTTAGGGTTAAGGTTCATCATAGAGGTGACAAGATTTCGTAACAAGGGACATTTTGAACAATAGTAATAGGGTTACTAGGTGGGGCATGTGATTCAAACCACCCACATTACCATCATCATTTGAAAGTGATTCCTTATATTTTAATTTGGATACAAGTTTGATCCAATCCATCACATCATTGTTGTGAGATATGGAGGACATTTATGGAATCACCAAAGAACCCTATTGAAATTTGAGGGCAATTGGCACCATTGATCTAAATGATTTCATTGTAGAATTTGATAGATAACATGATATGCAACATATGCACAATCCTTGGTTGTTCATGACATTCATGACACAAAAAGGTTTATTCCAACACCTAGAAAGGTGGCCTACGAATGATTACCATGAGTTTAAGTGCACCCATGAGATTGAAATTAAGGAATGATGACTATATTAGTTGTCCAATTATGTTTCCATTACCATAAAGACTATGACCACAATGGTACATTGATAACTATGAATAATAGTTTGACAAGGACAATTAGAAACGCCAATGATGGTGGAAGCATTATAAGTGGTGGGGCTATTAAAATTGATGGTACCAATCCATCCATTCATACATTGGGCCTTTTGTTAACATTCAACCTCATTGTGAATTTTTTTCACAAGTTATACAAAAATTACAAAGGGTTCAAAACAAAAAAATTAAAAAATATACACAAATTCCAATGTAAGTTGCACAAGAACTCATGAAAATCATATGCATGAATGAGACAATTTGATCATTGTCACACAAGGAATCACAGAAGCATAATTTGTTTGTGGTTTTTCTTTTTCCTAATATTGTGAATTGATGTATGTTTTAAATTCATTATATGTTGATTTAAGAATAAACATAACCTTGTTATAAAATTAACTAAATTATAATTTTTACACAACAATCAATATATGGGATCTTATATTATTATTCATAAATTTTTTAACTTTTAAAAAAGATGTCCACCTAACACTATAATTAGTTACTTGGTTTGACTAACTCCCTACCTACCCTAAACTTTGTGGTTTATCCTTTACAATGTACAATATGTGATGTTTATTGTGACATAATTTACATTAAAATTGTTATTTAACATTGATTTTTTGCACATACACAACCATATTTGTTACATGTTTACACAAACCCTATATATAATTTCATTTACACTTGTACAAAAGTAGTATAAATAATTTTCATTTCCATGAACCCCTATAAATAATCTATGGGCATGTATCAAGTTGTGTAAATAATTAGTGTAAACCCAATAGGTACTCTTATTGATACTTCCTAATATGGTAGGTCAATGGATTAATATTAGATCACATGACACAAATGCATGTTTGATTTTGGAAATCATTCTATATTTCATTTTTAAAGTGTGATGGTAAAAGATTGGTGAGTCATTTGACATGAAAGGAAATCATGTCTGCATGTTTCTTCACTTAATATTTTTCATGCTTTGTGTATTTATCCAATTTTACATGGATTTACACAACCATTACATTGCATGTAAAGACATCTAGTATATATTTCCAATATTACATAACATCAAATAGCTTTACACAATTATACATACATGCACACATAGAACTCCAATGTTATACATTTACACATAAATTTACACAAATTGGGGTTGGATTTTATACATTATATTGAACAGTAGGTACCCATATTACTCTTACACAATGCTGGGCGTAGAATCTAAAATTGCTGATGCACAATGGAATCAAATATACGCCCACTCCCCCCACACACACCCACCGCCCAGCCGCCTTGCCTCCCCACCCAAACCAAAGGCAAACGGCAAAAAAATAACCCAAAAGAAATGCACAAAAATTGCTCATTGGTAATGGAATCAAATGCACCCCTCCCCACAAAACCAACGTGGTATTTAAAACAACTTTTAGTCTTCCAGTACAAAAGACTCTTGGTTCCATGTAAAGCCAAGCACCACGACAAACCACTTGTAGGGCTTAAGCATTAAAGCCTAGCACCACAACAAATCCCATGTAGGCCTTAAACACTAAAGCCTAGCACCACAACAAACCACATGTAGGGCTTGAGCATTAAAACCTAGCACCACAACAAATCCCATGTAGGCCTTAAACACTAAAGCCTAGCACCACAACAAACCACATGTAGGGCTTGAGCATTAAAACCTAGCACCACAACAAACCCCATGTAGGCCTTAAACACTAAAGCCTATCAGCACAACAAATCCCATGTAGGCCTTAAACATTAAAGCCTAGCACCACAACAAACCCCACGTAGGCCTTAAACACTAAAGCCTAGCACCACAACAAACCAAATTAGACCCTCAACCCTAGAGCCACAATGTAATTGAATTAGGCCTTAAACCCTAGCACCTACACTTACACTAGACGCAAAAATGCACCCTATAACCTAGCACCACAATTAACTGAAATAGGCCTTCAACCCTGAACCCTAGCACCCAGAATAGAACCCACACACAAAAAAAGAAATAAAACCCTAAACCCTAGCCAACACAGTTATACGATGACGATTGGAACGTGGGGGAACGAATCCGTCAATCCAGCGACACAAAAAACGTCGCAGTCTTGTTGGGGAATTTCATCGCGGAGTGTTTGGATTTGATCGCAAAAGTGGCGTGAAGATTTGCATGCATCCGCAACATCCGCAAAAGCTGATCGAGAAAAAGACGGACCGCATTTGTTTTGTTTGTATTCGTGAAGCTGCTTGCTTCCGGATTCTGTCTAGACTCTATTTTCTGCTACCCACCTCCCCACGCACCCACCCATAAATGTTCATCGGAATTTTGCTTGCTTGCTTGCTTTCTTTTTCAGGATTTAAACTGCCAGTGATCGATCCAACCTCTCGCCTTTTCCATTTCATATATTGAATCCTTCACATTGTGGAAGACAGCGAGAACTATTCATGCTGCAATTCGATGAAAAAAATTCCTTCGTTCACTGGATAGATATGAGTTTGTTGTTGTTGTTATTGTTGTTTTGTGAATTACGTCGATGATGTTGTTGTTGTTGTGTTCGTGGTAGTCTGGGATTTGGGCTTCAAAGCAGCAGCAGCTCCAGATAAATTGCACAGTCAGGTAACTAGCTCCAATTGTTCGTCGTCTTCTCGTCATTTGTTGCTCGAGCTTTTAAGATTCAAATTGATTTACATATTTATGCTGTGGATTTTTTCTTTTTAGGGGGATCGTTGAATTGGACGCTGACTGTGGGTGTGGGTTTTGAGGATGAATTTGGATCAGCGGAGGATTACATACAGCGGGAGTGGGCTGATGGGTATTGCGGGTGGCGACAACGAGAGCAAGAAGAAGAAGATGGCGGACCTAGCAGAAGAAGAAGACGATGAGAAGAAGAATAAGAAGAGCGTGGAAGGTGGGAAGGATGATGACTCGGACGAATGCTTGCGGGTGATCAGGACAAGAGGGTCGAGTCCAGAGCTGAAAGCGTCAATACCCAGTTTCCTTTTCTGGCAATGGTTACGACCCTTGATCGTAGTCGGGAATCGGAAGCCGCTTGAGGCAGAGGATCTGTTCGACCTGAATCCCAAAGAAGGTACATACTACTGTGTGCAGCGTTGGCAAGAATCCATTGTAAAAGAAAAGAGGAAGAAGAGGACCACCAAGAGAGATTCAAATGGAGCGTTTCCATCAGTTTGGAGGATAATGTTTCGAAGTTTCGGAAAGGAGTTTCTAGTAGCCGCCATCTGCAAGCCCATTTGGTTGACAGCAGTTCTGCTTCAGGTGAAGGATCTCTCTGTCTCTCTTCTGTCTCTGTCTCTCCCTCTCCACAGGTGCTCAGTATGTGGCCATGAACTGGAAATCTTGGCTGAGGTGCAGCTATCATATCCAGTGGATCCACTGGAAGGCTGATGCGGGACCCTGGAAAAATGCACATCTTCCAGGGCCTAGAGACGCTCTGGAAGAGTCTAATAAATAGAGTCAGATTGTATTTATCGACTGCTCCCTCCTGTTTCTGATTGGCTGGATAATTTGATTGGTCCAGGTGGGTTGCTATTACTAGTCTCCCACCTATTTGCAGTCCCAATTTTTAGTTTTATGGGTGGAATTAGAAAAAAGTATATAACTAAAACTTGGATGTGAGAAAAATAATTTTGCTGGGCCACATACTGAGCACTGCTGGAGATACTCCAAATCTTGGCTTCTTACACACAGGATTTTGCATCTCATGCATTCATGCCTGCTATCTCTTTTGTAACCTAGATCATGCTGCAGCAGCTTGCAGCATTTTTCTTGCACAGGTGTATGATGATGATGATGCTTTGTTGTTTCTGACAAATGGGATCTGGAATCTCTACAATTCAGCTTCTGACTCTAAACCTAGTAATCCATGGCCCAGCAGGTCTATGTATTAAGAGCTTTAGTGCGAGTTGTACAAAACAGCGACACGGAGCATCTGCATTGGTGGTGGGCAATGATTTTGGTTGGAGCTATGATGATCACATCAGTTACGCAGAGTGTAGCACAGCATCATTGTCTTAAAATTGGTCAGAGAGTGGGGATGAAACTACGTGCAACTGTTGCAATGGCTGTTTTTGATAAGGTTTTTTCTTTCTGTTTGTGTGTCCACTCTCTCACCCACTAATTCCCTGTCTTCCATTTTGTATTCAAGCTTCAAGCAATCATGATATGTTTTTATCTGTACTCTTCGATTCAATTCTAGTGGTCACAACAATGGTTTTGAGCTTAATTGCATGGCAAAATTCAAAATTGTTCAAAGTATTCAGATGATACAGGATTCATGGTGTTTGTGAGCTGAAAGACTCACTACGATCTATGTGAAGGTCATCTCATTGCTGGCTTTTTTGTTTTGTTTTGTTTTTGCAGCTTTTGAGTATGCGGACAGTCGCATTGGTGGGCACAAACAGTGGGAATATGTTGAATCTGGTCACTAATGACACTCAAAAGATACTCGACGCTTCCATGTATGCACACTTTGGTAAGACAACCTTTAGCACTTTTGCAAGATATTTTGTATGCAGTGTCTGGGAAAAAGAGAAGAATGAGAATTGGAAGAAACTTACTACAACTTAGTGGCCATGATGAATCTCTATTTGTAGCTGCATGATTACACAATTCTGAATGGCATGCTGCTGTTGAAGCTCGCAGAGAAGAGATGCTTCTCAATGCTTCTTCTTCTTCTTCTTCTTCTGGCCTAATGACCATCATGTGATATCTCTGCAGCTTGGTTTGCTGCAGTGGAGATTTCAGTGGTAGGAGGGCTTGTGATATATGAAGCTGGTGTTGCTGCTGTACCTGGTGTGGTGCTTGTCTTCCTCACACAGCCTCTTCAGGTGTGTATGTATAAGTAGCAAGGATTAGCTTGTAAATGGTGGGGCAGTTTCAACACCACACAAAATGCTGTTTGGAGGATCTGATCACAAGAAACCTTGATGTAATCTTGTTTGTTGTTCTTTCTTGATTGCATATTACACATCCACAGAAATCTTCATGTTTATGATCATTGTATGAAGTGGGCTTCTGGCTTTTAGTCAAAGCATATGGTCCAAACATACATTTCTTGGGGAAAACCTTCACCTACTGTTGTTGATTGATCAGGTGAAGGTTGCACAAATGGTGGGGAGGATTCGGCGCAGAGCGATTCGATACACAGACGCCCGTGTGTGCTCTGTTGATGAGATCTTGACTGGGGTGCGTGTGATCAAGTATAATGGATGGATTGCAGCCTTTTTGAAGCGGATTTCAGACCTCAGGATTGCAGAGCTGAAATTGATCACCAAGGCTGCCTTTCTACGAGCATCTAATTCCACCATCAGGGTAACAACAACATTCTCTGGGTGTGGCTATTCACTCACGTGTTACATACTCACAAACATGGTGCTACAGATTCATATTTTGTTCTGAGAGTTGGGTTTCTCTCCTGAATTCTGAGGAGTATAAGATCAAGGCTATTTCTAGCAAGTCATGCGCACTTCCCATCTTGAAATCTTGGAATGGCAGGATGGTGCGATCCCTTTGGTGTCACTTGTAACCTTCGGCATATATGTAGCAATTCATGGAGGAGCAGCATTAACTCCTGGCCTTGCCTTTACTGTACTTGCCCTCTTCAGCATTCTTATACGGGTCTATGCAATAGCACCCCAAGGTATGATCTTCTCAAGATCATGAAGCTTTTTGATTCACAAACCCCCATTGTAAGCTCTCCTTGGTGCTGTCCTTGATCATAGTCACACCCTGTAGGTCAATCTGGAATTCAGAATCTAGAATTCTGTGGATGAATGCAAGCTGTTATGCAAAATTCCTACCAGTGATTCAGCTAGCTACAACTTCTGTTCAAATAGATGTTACAATGCATTTGTTTCAGTGAGGTAATTCTGCAGAGGCTGGTCATCGACAGGGGTACAGACTGTATCAGAGGCTCTGGTGGCAATCCAACGTGTGCAAAGGCTGCTTGACCTTCCTGATGGCAATGGATTTAGCAGCCCCACAGAGGCAGCTGCTGTAAGTCAATTTTGCACCTTCAAATCTGGCATGAAATCTTCCTATTTTGCTATTCATCATGTTTCCTGGAGAGACTGACATCAGTGATCTTGTGCTCTGCTTCATTCCTTGTGTTGTGTAGTATTGTGCCATTTTTACGCCAGATGATTGAAAGCTAAACATGCAGATGTTGCTGCAAGACTTTTGTGTTGATTTCTCTCCTAGATTCAAGCTGATTCAATCTCACAAGCTGAGCTATTCTGACTCTCCTGGTGGTACAAACAAGTTGTAGAAATTAAAAACTTGGGAAGAAGGATGCCAGGTCTCTGCAATCAACCCAGATGCAGCCATTGCTGTTGTGAATGGCACATTCTCTTGGAATATCCAAGAGAAGACCCTCCTTGCCAACAAGAGATTGAAGTCAACTGGAAAAGAACAAAAAGAAGGGAATCAAAGACTAGCTAAGTTGCAGTTGCAAGAAACTACCCAGGAGAGGCAATCTGCCTCAATGGACAGAGCCCTGACAAATTTGGAAGGCATAAACTTCGAAGTGAAGCGGGGTGAATTTGTGGCAATAGTTGGAACTGTTGGAAGTGGGAAGAGTTCATTTCTCTTGGCCCTTCTGGGTGAGATGGAGGTATGATTTTGCATCTTTTGAGTTGGAAGATGGAGGGATGGAATCCCCACAAATAGGGAAGCAGATTTATTGCTTGCAGATTTATAAGAAAGATTTGCTTGGCATAGGGCCATAAACTCTGGACCCAGTTTCTCATATACACAAATCTAGATGTTGGGAATGGAACAGGAAATAAAGGAAGAAGATTTACTCCTTGCAGATGTATAAGAAAGATGTGCTTGCCATAGGCATAGACCTTGCACCCAGTTTCTTGCACACCAACAAGAAGAAAAATCTGTACTGGGATGAGTGGATACGATGTGGGGCTGGGTGGACAGTGTTTGAAAGGAGTTTTCACCACAGACCGATCAGTTGCATATGTACCCCAGCAACCCTGGATCTTGAATGGTACAGTGCGAGACAACATACTCTTTGGAAGTAAATTTGATGAAGATCGCTACAGGCAGACAATCTCAGCTTGTGCATTGGATCATGATATCTCACAGTTAATTGCAGGTCATGACACAGAAATTGTAAGTCTCTTCCCTTCTTCATAGTCTGACAGATTGGAGAAATAAGGGGCCTTCAATATTGAGAGTTATGATCTCCAAGGGAGGACAACAATTCCATGCACAGTGCTACTGGAAAACATCTATACTCACTCTTGGTGACTCTTAAGCTCAGTTGTTTTCTATCATATAATATGTTGACCAGATGCTGAGGCTTTCTGTCTTGTAATTCTTATCTTGGCAGCTGTGTCTCTACTGTGTAACTGGTGCTAGGATTCAGAGAGGGAATAGCTCATGTGTGAAGTTGAACTTTCCTGAGTACAGGGGGAGAGGGGGGTAAATTTGAGTGGAGGTCAGAAGGCTCGCTTGAGCCTTGCCCGTGCATGCTACAGTGATGCCCCTCTTGTCCTGCTAGATGATCCCTTGGCAGCTGTCGATGTCCCAACAGCTAAACACCTCATGGAACATGTGTTATCTGGGATTCTGAAGGGAAGAACTGTCGTTCTTGTCACCCACAACAAAGTATCTCTTGGTCTTTGTGATCAAGTATACATGATGGAGCAGGGGAGACTTGAACCAGTCACAATACACAAGTTCGAACTAAAGAATGAACCTGTTCTTGATGAGGATAGCAGGTGTGATACATCAACAGGCTTGTGTAGTGCTGCACAAGTCGGAGAAGCAACCAGCAGTGAGGTTCAACATGCTCATGGGTTTTATGGAGTCTCAGATGGGAATATAGAGGCATTGGATCAGTTCATAGATAAGTCCCACAGAAGCTCTGTTGCAGAAAGCATGCAAGAAGAGGGCAATTCTGTTGGTGAGGAAAATAACAGGCCTGAAGAAAGTTTGAGTAAAGAGCTTAAATTGGAGAATGTTATGGATGCTGTCTCTAAGTTGGAAAAGCTGGTGGATATGGGGTCAAAAGCAGCTGGAACTTTCAGTGTTGAGAATAGTGAACTGATAGGAGATCAAGAAGGTACAAAGCATGATAGTAATGCAAGTAGGACTGAAGCAGGGGGAATGCTCACAGTGAAGGAGGATCGAGTTCTGGGTGTGGTCACTTGGGCAACATACATTCAATATGTCCGGGATGGAGGAGGGTGGGTACAGACTACAGACCTATGGGCTCTCTCTGTCTCTCTCTCTGTCATACTGGTTTCCAGCTTTTGATGATGTTGACTGTTGTGTTTCTCTATCTTGTTCAAGGAGATGTTAATGGTCAATTTCTCTTCTTTGTTCTCTTTCTTTGCAACTGTGTCTTCGCCTGCTTTGATGCTCTGCTCAATGGGGATTAGGTGAAGAGTTCATTCTCACATTCTGTAACCAAGAGAATGGTTCAGCTGCAGCTTGTATTGGAGACCTTAAAATCGTACCCATATGTCTCAAATTGAACCTCATTCTTCAAAAATCAGTTTCTTCTAGAATATCTGCTATTTGCTGGTAGAGCTGACTGCATTTGCATCCCAGTCAAGTTTAGAAACTTCAATGTCATGTGTGGTTCAACCAAGGTGTCTCTTGGTTTGTGCCTCAGTTGTCAAATTCACAGTGCATTAACATGGGTTGGAGTGTTTGATGTGGTTGTAAAATGTGTGTATTGCAGGCTGGCCTTCTTCACATCAGTTATGGCAGTATTTCTTATGGGTCAAGCATTGCGTGTCATGGTGGACTACTGGCTTAGCATATGGGTGGATAGAAAATACCAGCTCAGTACTAGGATCTATGTGATCTCCTATGCTTGCTTTGTTGGGGCAGCTATCACATTTTCACTTGGGCGTGCTCTGATGTTCACCAAAGCAGCACTTTGGTCAGCAAGAAAGATGCATAGTTTGATGGCAGAGAGGGTCCTCCGGTCTCCCCAACTCTTTTTTGATCAGGTAAGGAAAATGTACACCTACCATTTTTCAAGATCCACTTTCAGATATTTCCACAACGTACCAAAGCAATGTACCAAAGCAATGTCTAGTGCAGAAAGAGCAGTATTGTTAAAGAAAATGTTTTTTCTGTGTTAGTGCAGTGTTTGCACAGCTTCTGAGTAGTGGGTGATAGCAATGTACATAGACCTCTTGGGTTTAGTCATGCCATTGTGAGTTGGATTGACCATGTACCAATGCTTCACACTGTATGTAAGACTGATCTTTGTTTTCCTTCTGCATAGAACCCTGTTGGAAGGATACTGAATCGTTTTGGTAAAGACCAGGCCATGGTGGATGAACTGCTACCTTACACTGCTCAGGTAATGTATTATGAGAAGAGACTATTGCCAAAATTATACAACTCACTGTGACTGATGATCTTCAGATTGTTGATTGTAGTTTTCACACTGCTCTAGTGTGTCCCATCCAAGTACTGACTAGAAGTCAGCCTTGTCCAAACATTATGTTGGAGGGTGCAGATGATGCTGGAGATGCTGGTCAGCTGTTTGGGATCCATTTCAATCATTTCTGTCCTTATGCCCTGGTTTTTGCTATGCATCCCACCACTTGGACTTGTGTTCCTCTATCTCCAAAGGTGCTACGTTGCAGTTTCTCGTGAATTGAAACGATTGGATGGACTGTCCCGCTCTCCTCTGTATGCACACTTTTCAGAGACCTTTCAGGTTAACAATCTTATCACATGCAGTGGACATACACAAAACATTTGACAGCTTTCTTTTGAGTTTGGCATTGCAAACTTCAACTTCAAAACTAGGAGTTCCAGAGTGTTTTGATTTCTTCTATCATCTGTAATCACAGGAATGGCACAGGTTTTGAGCCACACATCTCTGGCTTCTGGTGAATTAGCACAATGCAAAGTTTTCTTTTACTTTGCTCTGCTAAGTGGAGAGAGAGAGAGAGAGCAGGGGGGGGATGGACAAGGATGAAATGGACTGCTCACAAATTTTTTTTGAATTTGAAATGATGTACCAGGGAATCACATCAGTACGGGCTTATGGTGCAGAAAAAAGAATGCACAACCATTTTATTCATTTGATTGATGCTAACCACAGGGCTTTCATCATGTTTGTGCACTCATCACGTTGGCTTGGCGTACGTCTAGACTTTGTTGCAGCCATCTGTGTCACATTAACTGCCCTGCTTGTGGTGCTTCGTCGTCACTCCATTGGCCCTGGTTTAGCAGGTCTTCTTTTTCTTCTTCTTCTCCTCTCTCTCTCTCTCTCTCCCTCTCTCTCTTTTGGTTGGTAAAATTAGACCCTCCCACTTGCTTCTGGACTGTCAAATGTGCCTGGAAGATCAATTTAAGGCACCCACTTCCAAGGTTTCAACGTAACATGCAATATTTCATTCTTGACACTAGGCTGCAGCAAGGAAATGAGGTCATCGAGACCCTTGGCAAGGAGAGGAGAATATTGTTCATTCTCTTAATGCTTTTGGTGGATACTCCTTTGCAAAAAAATTATTGTGAGAAAATTGCTGGAAGAAAAGATACGTGCACTAACCTCTTGAAAAGTGCAGGGGTGGTGTTGGTGCAAAGTCTACAAATCACAGACTTTTTCCAATATGGAGTACGAATGGCATCTGAAACTGAAAACTACTTTACCAGTGTGGAGCGAATTCAGGCACTGCTCTCACTTCCCTTCTATCTTCAGTTCTTAACACCAACAAGTGACTACATCATATATTCTAATCAAATGTCAATAATACTTGTTCTGTTCTCCAAGGTTTTTTTCCATGTTTCATGTGATGGTCATGCCAACATTTACTGTTTCACAACAAGTATTTGGTGCACCCATCTTCCACTCTGAATTGGTGGGTAAGTTTCACACATATATGCATGCAGAGATGCTGACATGACAACTATCAGGAGTAAGATCATGCATCAACTCGTCAAAGATCTGCCTTCTCACTTCTCCCTTCGGCTTTCAGCCACATCCATTAATGAACTTCACCTTGATTTGTCACCATGTTGCCCTGCCTCTGCAAACTCTTTCTTAACATTGACTAGTTGAAGTTGATTTATAGACTTGAGATGGGTTACAGGCATACACAGTGTTGCCCACTGAAGGCAATTCACAAACAAAACCAGGAAAAATATCTGACAACTGGCCCAAGCATGGAGAGATAGATTTCATACACTACACACTGGCATACCAGGAAGACCTGCCCCCAGTTCTAAAGGATATTACCTTCAAGGTCTGTGTGTTCAACAGAGCTATTTTCAATTTCTGTAGACAATCTAAGAAAGTCAGGCAATGCAAGCTCATGTGTTCAACCTGATACCACTCTCCTCTTCCTGGTGAATGGTCAAGCAGGTAAAAGCACAGGAGAAAGTGGGCATCCTGGGGAGAACAGGAGCTGGAAAGTCTAGCCTAGCATCAGCGCTATTCCGACTGGTTGACAACAGTGCTTGCTCTGGCAGTATTCTGGTGGATGGCATTGACATAGCTGGGGTTGGGCTCGATGAATTGCGCCAACGCCTCTCCATCATCCCACAAGTTTGTGCTTGAGCAATCTTGCTGCTGTTGACAGTAGTGAATTTTATCAGTGGATGGCAGTCTCAGTTGAAACTTTGCCTGTTGCTCCAGACTTTTGTTCATCTTGCACCAGTTTTCTGCTTATTCAAATTGGACCCAGAATTAGAGAATATACTAATGGTGTGGATCTCATTTGAAAACCTTCTCTTCACATAGACAGTTTAATTGATTGGCAGGATCCAGTGCTTTTCAAGGGAACAATCAGGCTGAACCTTGACCCCTTTGAGCGGCACACAGATGCTGAGATCAATGAAGCCATATCCAGTGTCCATTTAAGCAAGAAGATTAAAAGCCTCACAAATGGAATAGACAGCTTAGTAGCAGAATATGGTGCCAATTTCAGTGTTGGGCAACGTCAACTACTTTGTCTTGCCAGATCACTTCTTAAAAGGTTTGATTTCCTATCAATTTGATGTATTTTGTCTCTAATTATTTCGTCTTTCACTTCCAGCATGCAGCAATGCTCTGATGAGTGAGGAGCTTTCTCAAATTCTGCTATTTGCCACATTTAGGATGAGTCCCATGCTATTTCATCAGCCCTGGAGAATGCACAGGTTTATGGCAGGAAGGCTTTGTGTTGAACCCATCAGAATGCTATGATTGATAAAATCAAGTACATCTGCTTTGTTAACTTGTATTGTGAAGGTCACGGATAATAGTGATGGATGAGGCCACAGCTGCTGTTGATGGAGATACAGACCAGCTGATCCAGACAGCAATGTGCAGTCTATTTCATGACTGCACTGTCCTGACAATTGCTCACCGACTCAATACCATCATTGATTGTGACCGTGTTCTAGTTCTGGCCAATGGGCAAGTTGCAGAGTTTGATACCCCGGCAAATCTACTCAGAAATGCAGGTACAAATGCTATTTTAAATATATCGACCCTATTAGACACAGCAATAGGCAATTGTGTGCAAGTTTAACAACAGGTAGGTTGACAAGAAAAAAGCTTATGGAGGTCATCAGATATTTGTCAATCCAACCACAAACACAGACAGAAAGAAAGACCAAGAGACAAGGTAAATGGCCTTTACTAGAAAGTTGGACTGCACCTTGCTCACCGCATACATAACCAGTGGACTTCAGAATTTGATGCTTGAGATCTGTAGCACATGAGATCTTACTGTTTCATCATCTGTGCAGGGAATTTTTTGAGTTCCAGTTCATCACAGAATGGAGATCAAAGTACAAGTAACATGTACCATATATTTGCAGATATGGTAGCTCAGAGTGGACCTGCATTGGCTGAACAGCTTCTTAAGGCAGCTGAGGCATCAGAATTAGTGAGACAAAGTAGGCACTAATTGTATACTTTGCTTGCACAAACTGTAGTCTTAATCAACATTCAACACATGAAAATTGTTATCCCAATTTAGGCTTAGCTAGTCAGTGTGAGGGGCCCCAAGGGCAGCTGTTTTGGAGAACAGAGAATAATTGAAGCTACAGACCACACGAGTATTAAACCAGCTCTTACACTATTTTTATACATTATGGTATCTAACCCATGTCTGACCAAATGGCAATGCATACATGAGATTTGACAGGTGCTACAGCCCTTCAAATTATCCGTTGCTAGAACCATACGGGGGCCTTGGGTCAAAATTGATGTTTACTGCCCTACCTTTGTGAATCAATTATGGATGCAATGTACTCAATGCTCATCTCTTCCATTTGCACCATGTGATTGCATTTCCACCTTTTGCAAGAGGGTAGCACCCTTTCTGTGCCAAAAATTGGGTGGATTGGTTTAGACTGCAGCTGCACACTAGGAGAACTGAGACTTGAATTGAATTATGCCATTATGGGGGAGGCTTACATTTAGCGTTTTAAACATATTAAACATCTTGAATCAAGACTAATTTTTTTCAGATCAACATCATAACTCCTGTATAGCTAACTGCCATAAACCAGAACGCTCAACTTTCAAATCCAAGGATTATAATTCAAGACTGACATAAGAGGCCCTTAAAACCCACAGAAACCTAGCAGGGATTCAAGACTTTACTAGACAGCATGATGCTTAATAAAAAGCATTCTCAGGATCAAATTTGAGTAAAGGAAAGAAAAGTGGGAAGAACATAAATATTTGTGCTGCATCCTCTACACATCAATAAAAAAAGCCCAGCATCAAATCTTCAATGGATTCTGCAGCCCAAGAGTTGGAAATGGCCAAGTACCATACAAAAATGATTGTCAATGGCAGTTTATGACAGCTTTTCCAACTGACTATTGCAGGTGAGAACAGGCAATCACATCAATGGGTCAAGCTACTTACATCATTAGATTTCATTGACATCATCTGTTGTAACCAAAATGTGACAAGGAAAACACAAGTTCCTTCCCTTGATCCATTTGTACATAGACCTTCCTTGCTTCATTCACAACTTCAGATGAACAGTAGAGGCCTTGCTGTATGACTCAAATGAATTGACAGAAGAGAAGTGACTGAACCAAAGCAGTCAGAAGAAGTGATCATTGATCATTGCAAGCTATTGAGATGCATACTACCACTACATTCCTTTGCCAATTGAAATCATGACAGAAGACCATTGCTTGTAATAAATTGACAAGAAGTTCCTACAATCTGCCAAGAAACTAGCCAAGGAAATGGTTGCAATTCCATTTGTTATCAAAACAACTCAACCCTTAAAAGACCCAACCCCTGCTGTGTGCACATTGCAGCATTGTCTCCTAATTTAATGACAAGCATCCTTATCAAAAAAAAATGATCAGAAGAACTTCTAAAAATGAAGTGCCACAATTTACTGGTTGAAGGGAACCCACTAGTCATCTCCAAATGTCATTTTCTTTCCTGTATAGCCAACAAGTAGAATGTCAATATCGCTAAAACACTAATGACCACTCCAGGACTACTGTCAGTTTCTGATAAGAAATCTAGAATATTAACATTTTTATGACCACAGAGATTGGAAACCTCTGAATCATTGCAAATGGCAGATTCTACTTGTGAGAGCTGGACCTCAAATTTTCACGTCCACATTCTACATGCTCCAGCAAACAGAACATCAGATGTTCGACACATTCAACAAGAGCATGGAAAGGCAAAGAAGAAACAGACCTGTTCCAATCATGCTCATCCCACCACCCCCACCACCTACACATCCTCGACGACCTCCAAAGTCACCCCGACCTCCCCTACCCCATCTTCCTCCTCTCCCTGTGCACACATTATGGCAAGACCATTATCACCTTTTCTCATTCTTGGTTACCTTTTCCCTATACTCCATAAACTGATAACCCTGAACCTCCACCCATACCACTAACATCAAAAATCACTAAGTTATTTCAAGAGGTAGAACAACTACCAGGTTTAAAAACAATGTAGACAACTCACCATGATCACCTCCACGACCACCACTGCATCCACCAAACCCACCACTGCGTCCACCACAACCACCATATCCTCCTCACCCACTGCCACCACCACCACCACCTCCACCACCACCACCAGTATCACCAGCTGTGTCCACTCGCAAAGAGCGTCCATTATAATCCAAACCATCCAGCTCCAATGCCTTAAATAAAGACTCCTTGGAATCAAAGGTAATGTATGCAAACCTGCAACCAGCACAAAAAAACACATAATTATGCTCCTGGACAAATCCCCCTAATTTAAGTGAAATAACCAAAATATAGTTTTCAAAAACGCACCCCCTGATTTCCCCTGTCTCTTTATCTGTGGGAATTCAAACATTCTGTACTTCACCACATGCGCTGAAAAACTTAGTCAATTCATTCCTTATCTGTAACACAGTCATTTCCAGAATGGCATTAGGGATCCAGTACTGCAACAATAATGCAAACCTGCAAACATCACAAAAGCTGCATCTCCATTCATAATAAGAGATCACAGGCATGCTTCAAAAGTACAATTAATAAGAAATTTCAACAACTAACACAGCATGTATTTGGGGCAACATTTGATGGGTTCTCGATATTTGGGCAACTAGAGAAGTGATAGACTCACTGTGTCTTCCTCTTGGAACTTGTCAAAACCCCTAATAAAAACAGTCTTGTCAGCTCCTGGCCTTGGATTTGGAGTAAACCCTGTGTTTTCACCACTGGCATGCACAGTGACAACCAGACTGTTAGTAATCTGCATACATATCCTACCACTAACAACCCTCTAACAAACAGTATACCATTGCAACAGTATCAAGGAAGTTAATCAATTGCTTCACATCTATGTTCAAAGTCACAATGCAAAGTGAAATATTACAAAACACAATGACAGACCCAGGTGATTTCCAATTCTTCCCAGCACTCTGGGTTCAGTCTTCACGCTCCCATGCAACTTCACAGTGGACTTCCCTTCTAAATACTGGCCATTCAACTCCAATGCCTGCAAGGAGCCACACTGGTGATTTGAATTGCTGGAAACAGGGCCTCCACACAACAGGACATGATTGAAAACAGCTAAAATGCTGAAAAGAATTAAATGAAAAAACATGGCTTGCAATATGGAGGAGGCCCTGAGGATGTCACCTTGGCAACACCTTCTTCTGTATCCATTCTTACAAAACTAAATCCTCGACTCCCATTGTCATCTTGAGCAATGTAGACATCACTCACAGGTCCAACAACCTTGAAAAACTCATACCTGGAAACACATACAGTGAGGCAAATGCTACTACTTCAGTAGGAGACACTGGTCCTAAGATCCTTATGTAAATTTTGGGAAAATCTTCCTGGAGTATTCAAACCCCCTTCTGAAATGGGGAAAATTTTGGGAAAAATAGTGCCACATGAAGACTTACAGGGTGTCTTCTGTGGCTTTGAAACTCAAATTCCACACAAAAAGCTTTTTGCCACCTCCTCCACTTACATTGGATTTGACAGGTGTTTTTGCCTGCTTTCACAGTGTATTTCAGCTTAAGTGCATGTCTCAATGAACAAGGAAGATCTGATTAACAAGTTGCATGAGAAGGCATCCATGGCAAATACACATGAAAAAGAACCTGAATTCAAGACAACACATACCTCCACTTTCTTTTCATATTCATCCTCCTCATCCTCATCATCATCAACAGTTTTTGCTTTTACTTTTCCATTCTGAGATTCAAATCATAGAGTTGACAAAGTAAGAATACTAACATTCACAAGACTGCACACCACCTCACTTTCTCCATCTTGTAAAGCTAAAGCTGCCTGGTGCCTGGACAAAGAGTTCTCTATTCTTTGCAAATAAGTCAATGTAAAAAAAGGAAAAACACTCACTGAAAGATAAAGCATCAAGATTGTAAATGAAAAAAACCTCAGCTCCTTCCTTGCTTTCTTCCTCACTGTCATCGTCATCATCATCATCACCACTGTCTTCAGGTTTGGCTGCTGGCTTGACCCCATTCTTCACTGGCTGTAATGGATGATGATCACTATCATATGCATTTTCAATAATACCTTTCTTGAATGCAACCATATCTGCCATTCAGCATCCACAATTCAATGTCATTCTACAAAATAACAAGCATACCTTTTCATCATCACTTTCATCCTCATCACTGTCAACACTTGTGGGTGTTGGTTGTGCAGCTTTGGCAGGTGCACTCTTCACAGGTACCTGACTCCCATACCAAAAAGAGCACATATGAAAAACAACCAATCTAACCACATTGATTTTCTCCAGTATCAAGCCCCATCTTTACAGGCTGCAGGTGAATAAGCCATCAGATGAAACCAGAGAACTGCAAACTATTTCTATAAACAGCCCCAAAAACAGTGATTCCACAAAGATACAAACAACTTCATGAGTAATCAGAAATCCTCCATACTCATGCCTTTAGGCCAACCTGAATACAACTGAGAAATAACCCAATGATAAGGTAATACATATTTCACATCTGAAAACATATCAGTCAACAGCAAAAGAGGAAAGCCAACCCTGGAACAACATTGAAAATAGAACAAAATTGAGGAGTATTTCTGAACAACAGGAATAGTCACACATGTACAGAGACCTTATATATCTTCATAAGCGCTGAGAATTTCTCAATAATTAACAATTTCAGGCAACCTGTAAACAATCTGGAGATGACCCTAGGATGAGGAAATGGATAATTCAAATCTGACCAAAAAACCAGCAACCATCAGTAACCATGAAAAAGATGAAACTCCTCTCTAAAGAAAAGAAAAAGCCAGACCACAAAACAGAATTGAGAATTCCTCAATGACTACAATTCTAGCAAACAAGAATTGAGAGATGACCCTGTAATAAGGTAATGGATATTTCAGATCTGACCAAAAATCAGCAACCATCAGCAACCATGAAAAAGAGAAAACAAGAATTAAGGAATAGTTCAAACACCAGCAATAGTGATATGCATGTTCAAGGACCTTCCACAACGCCATGTATGGCATTGACCTCCAACATAACATCCCCACTGATTTCATCAATTCCCAAGAATGTCTGCAGGTTGATGTGAAACATTAACCAGCATAGTGAGTTTGTCACAAGACCAGCAGTAACAGGGAAACTCAGCCACAATACTGGCTAGCTCAAGAAAAGAAGACCGAAACCCCAAGAAAAAATATGAACATCGACAGTGAAACCAGAAATAGAAAAACCCCACCAAAGTGAAAAAGGAAAGAAAACAGAGAGAAGAAAGATCAACAACAGATCTGTGAAATTGCAGAGGTAACTCCAAAATAACACTTTCAATGTCATTGTATCAATTCCAGCAAAACAAAATTAAGACAACAAGAACAAGCACAGTCATAACCTTATATGAGTGTTGCACAAAGTATCAGATCATTGCCTTCATTATGAATACCAGTATCTTGCTGTCATGACTCATGACTCCCCACTGACTTCATGCGCTGCTGATGGTGAGTGTATGTAATAATCTGCTGAAAACAGGCCAGCAATTATACACAAAAATCTTCATATTGAGTTTCTCTCACATTTCCAGAAGCAATAGCCAGACTTAGTCATAACATTGGCTAGCGCTCTAAGAGACCTTCAACACCAACCTATATGGTACTGAACATCAGACTGCACAATATTGGCCAGCTGGCATCCTCACCTGAGTTCATCTGCTCCTGGTGGTGGGTGGATGGAAGTTTATGTCATAAATTAACTGAGTTTTCAAAAGACTAGCAGTTACAGGAGACTTCACTATGATGGTCAGAAGCTAAACATAACATAAAGGAGACAACCAAAGAACCAAGAAGACAAACACAATACAATAGACCTAACATGAAAATAAGAAGAGAAATAGAGAAACAAGGTGAAGGAACTTGAAGAGCATTGGCTTTTCAGGACCAAATCAGCCATGTGGAAGAGGCAAGCATACAAACTGTAGTAGAAAGAGAGACATTTTGGGCAGAAGAGACATTCACTGGGTAAAAAGAAAAACCAATGAATTATGCAATCAACATGACTACACCACTAAAAAGACATCTCAAACTATTGAGAGAGACTATACCCTCTTCCACTTTCAATACAAAAACACATAACAGCATCATCCATGAAACATGAGCAAAAATAACAAGCAGCTCATTGCATAACAACCCTACCCTTTATTGCAGGTTCAAACTTCAAACTAAAAACTTCCCTTACTGCATCTAGAACTACTCATCTAGATGCATGCACTTCTATGGAGCATGCCCACCCATCATATGCACATATAGTGCTCCAGATGTCACTCACATATTGGGTCAAGTTTGAGCCAAAAAAATTATGCCCAGTCCTGCACCAATGAGTAGTCTCTTCTGTGTGGGCAGAGCCAACAAATTGCCAGCTTACCTTGCCATATCAGCAGCTAATAACTGGAAATTTCATTCAATGCATCTAAACTCCAGCCAGAACAAAGCCACTTCTAGACTACCTAAAGATGTAACTAAATCATTACCATAGCACACATATTGCAGGAAAATATGGTGGACATTTCTTACCACTTCTTCATCATCACTATCCTCCTCATCTTCTTCTGAACTACTTTCATCCTTCTTGGCAGGTGCTTTGATTGCTTTTGCTACAGGCTGCATATACAACAGTAAGACTCAAGAATATAGAGATGTCACCTCATATATGAGAAGTAATATCCAGATAAAAAACCATATGTCAACTGCCCACAGGAAATCGATCAAATCAATCAAATCACTTAGATAACAAACCAAAGGACCACACCATTGAACTTGGTCCCACAAAGTCCTCTAACCCAATCTCATAAAACTCAATGGACATCATAAGACAATGTTGAAAACTGTACCTTTGATTCTTCCTCTAACTCACTCTCTTCTTCTGAGGTCTCATCTTTTCCATTCTTTACAGAGACAGCCTTCACAGGGACCATCTCCTGAGGAAAAAACAGTATTGTAAGATGCTAAGAAAGAAATGCTTTCTCAAATTCACTCCTGTTCAGTGTGACGGATTCCAGTCTACAAAGCCAGTGTTGGAAATATTGTTCTGTCGGTCTATGTCCATTGAGTGGTTGGGCATAACAGCAATACAGGAAACGAGATTCAAAGCGAAATTGCCGTGAACAAGTCACTTTGTCTTCCCTACCATTATCATCCTTAGTCTATGCTGACCATAGAGAAGAACCAGTACCTGACTTTTTCTTCTCTGCTTTCACAGGCACTGACACAGCAACCTATGAGTTCAATTCAACCACCACCAAAACACTGTCAGGGCAACAACTCTCCAACATGATACCCATGTAGGTAGAAACATATAATCCAATGCAGATAAAGATCATGAGATCTGAAGATTAGAAAGCAATGGACATGACCCCTAGAACCCAATACATGACAAGTCCAAGATACATTCAAAAGAAATCAAGGCCTCTTCTCACATACCTCAACTGTTTTCTTCTTTCCCATGACTATCAAATATTCTGCAGAAAAGAATAAGGAACCTTCAATGATTACAATAGATAAATACATCAATGGGATAGAAGAGAAATCTCCACGACAACACTTTCAAAGTAAAATGACAAAGAGTTCAGTCATAAACTTGTGAGAGTCATTCATAAGGTGCCAGAACATCACCTTCATCACAAATAGCAGTGTCAATCACAATAGACAATGCAGACAAAAAAGTCCTCAATTGGCAAGCAACATGAACCTGAATCAAGCTTCAATTTCAAATAATCTCATACCATCCAACTACAAAGCTGCTTAGAACAAAAGAGCATGCTGATGACAAGCTTGCTCTTTACTAAGTGTCTAAACCCTAGGTGAGGATAGATTGGAGAACTAGCAAGTAACAGGAGGTCCACAGATGCAAAACATGTTATCATAGCCACTAGAAAGGAGAATAAATTTGTTCCAGATCTTCAAACTATGAATAGCTGGATACAACCACAGGTCTTAAAAACATATGCAATGAACACAATACAGAGACGATACTGCTGGCCAGAATGCAATCTTATCAATCGTTGATTCAGAGTGCCAGGAAACCTCAAGGAGACTACAATGACTAGTGTGTTGCAAGGTTGAACAAAACCTAAGTTCATGCAACAAAAGGAAAAATCAGATCGTTCTTCCTTAACCTCTTGAAACCGGACATACATTCATACTGCACGAAGGATCATCTATTTTTAAGCACAGGAATTTCGAAATGTGTGACAGAAGCATCTGCACTCAGGCAGTGGTGTGGGCCAGAACGAACAGCAATAGATAAGACCCATCATGCATTGGAAAAGAAGAGACCCGAACTTTGGACACCGTTCAGGGTTTTGAGGCACCACTCTGAAATAAGATCACATGCGTTTGGAAACAGGGGAAAATCCTCAACCCTCCGCACACTAACAAAAAAGCACCAGTGAGAAAGTGATTCTCCTCAAATAACGACAATTTGTGGATTTGAACCCTAAACCCTAAGTTGCGCTTTCTTGGACGGCCATTCTAACGGCGTACCAGGTAATGCGATATGCTGAAAGCCCGCTCTACGAGTGGCCTGCTATCCGGCAAGAACAAGACGCTCAAGCTTCAAGCCGCTTCTCAACACTGGAAATAAATATAACCGAGCAAAAGACTCCCTCGCGTACTCCCCATGCATGAACTAACATCAGTACCAAAAAACCCTAAGTAGGTAGAAACCGCTCAGCATGAAAGACAACGAAAAAAAGAAAGAGAAATTACTTCCCAGAAAGCAAACAGTCAAACAGAGTTTACCTCGCATTATCGCACACGTAAAATCATAGCTCGACAATACAAACTCTCAATTGGCATTCCTACGTCGTTCATCACACCAAAGGAAACAGGGGGAAAAAAAAACAGGAACATTTAATAGCCTCGTAAAGCACTGCATTGAGTCCGCAGGAAATGAACAAGTTACCTCCGCCTACGAGATGAATCGACTGCGATGCTTGTGGCAAGGTGCAAGGTGCGAGCTTGAGCTCGAGCTCGCTCTGCAGTCCACAGTGCCTTCAGCACACGAAGAACTCAAGCGAGGCCAAGGTTTAGGGCTAGGTTTAGGGACGCCGCCGTGCAAACCCTTTTCACACGGGAAGTCGTGTCATTTCGCCTCTGGATCACAAGTTGAGGGGTTTTGATTCTCACACTTCCCTACATCGATGGCTTAAAAGAGAGGTTCATGAATCTATTAAAGAAGGTAGTTTGTTTTGTTTATCATGCTGATTACAAAGGTTTTTTGTATGGCAATTGGAAATAGATTTAGGTGAAACATTTGTTTCGTGTGCAGGCCCTACAAATTGCTTTACCTTTGGTCCCCCTCTCAAATGGTGTCCTTCCACTAGAAACCCCATCCCTCTCTTTTCACTCAAAGTGCCATTGTCTTCATCAAAGTCTAGCCCTAGTACAAGAAGGAGTGTATTACACAATGTAAAAAGGCTCTTGCCCCCCTAACCCTGGTTTCGGCCTTTTCTAAAACTATTATTGATTTACAAGCTTTTCATCCTTGCCATGTTCAAATTCTTGATGGAGTTCCAACCAAAAGTAGATTTTGATTTTTTTAAAACATGTTCAAGTCTATATTTATCCATTTGGCTCATCTTTTAGTTCATGGGCCTTCAAGCATGGTATTTGAACATTTTTGAAATTTATTTGACCCAAAGGATTTAGTTAATTGTTTTTTTCAATTATTATTGATGTGTTCTTATGTTGTTGTAGGGCATATCCCTAAAATTATAACTAGGACCTTTGGTGTTGCAAAGCTATTAGCTTTGGCCAGCCCTTCTAGTGGCATTCAACCAATAACAATAGGCAAAGTTCCTTATTAGTTAATGAGTAGGACCTTTTGCCTTAAATTTCATAATTTTTTTCTAATCATTTGTCCCCCCACTAGTTTGGGGATGCAATTAAGGGAGGTTGAGAAATTATGGTGCACAATCTTTAGGTAGCTTTAAATGTTCACCTTGATTAGGTGGTGTTATAGGTAAACATTACAAATGTTTTCAACATTGTTTCCCTTAGGATTATATTTCAAAAATTATGTGTTGCAAGTGGGTTTGTTGTCTAAGTTTATTCCTGTCATCCATTCATTTTATGCCTCATAGCTCTCTTTTTTCTTTAGTCACCACTCCCCTCAAGGCGATTTGTCAATTATTCAGTCCTCCATTGGCACATGGGGATCCTTGGGTGTCCTCTTTTCACCTTAGCACATTTTTGTGCATTTCATAGCTTAGTTGGCCTTTTTCCCATCTTGTTTATTTCCTTTTATTATAGATGACACCCACATCATTGAGCTTGTTTCATTTATATTTCAAAATTTTCATCATTTTTCGTCCTCATTAGATTTGATAGGCCTTGTGGTTCAACCTTTCAAGTGTGTTGTTTGATCTTAAGTTTGGGGTTGCCTTTAAATTTTTCACCTCCATTAAGTTTCTATACCTTTGTTAGGGGCATTAGGGTTTTAGGTGTTCCTTTAGGGTCCCTTTCCTTCACATCATTTTTTTTCCATGAGGCTTTGGATGATGATATTCAACACATAGATGCCCTTCATGAGTTGAGGGATTTGGGATTTTTGTTGTTTCACCTAGAGGCTTGATTACCTTTTTCATTATTTCCCCCACTTCACAAAGTTAGTTAGTTTCTTTTTATTTGATTTTTATTCACATATTTGGGAAACTTTTTAAGGCCAAGTTTTTTTAAGTGTCCAAAGGCTCCCCTAGTTCATCAACAAGCGTCTTTTCCCATTGCCAAAAGTGGGATAGGTTTTGTTTCTTTAGAGGTTATCACCCCGACAATGTACTTGGGGGATTAAAGGCTTGTTGACCGAATCATTGCAACCAAATTTTTACAAGACAGTCACCCATTTTTATTAAAGGTTATACAAGCAAGCAATTCAAATCCACTTCCATTCTAAATTCACCTTAGGTGGGTTCGTGACTTCTAATTCCTCAAAACTTCCATCCCTCCGTTTGAATAGTTGTCAAAGAGAGGAGCAAATCATTTTTTTTTTTTTTAAATTCAAAGAGCATGCACAAACATTCACCTTCCAACATCATCTCAATGTTGCTTTCAGATTGTCATCATGTTTGGCTAAAATCTTGCGCAAGCCTAGGTTCAAGTGCTTGGTTTTCTACTTGCCCAATTATCCCATCTTTTAAGATGGCCTCTAACATGTTTTTCTCAACATGACGTATCAAATCAGGCCTCCCCCATCCTATGGCTCATGGTCTTTCTAGATACATATGCAACCAACCCATAGACCTGACAAGGATACATCTACTTCGTTATGTTCATGGGAAAAAATGCACTACCACAAATGATGAAGTTAAGGATTCTTTCACCTCCATTATTAAGGATGTCAAATTTCATGTCTTGTGCAAACAAACACATGTTCTCCCGATGCCATTTCTTTAGTCATCATGACAACAAATGGATATTGTATTTATAATAAATGGTATTCACATTTTGGTAAATGTAGTCATTTCTAACCCAACTCATGCATATTTTGTTCCATAAGCGATTTTCTCTTGGGGAATGGTTTTAACGATTGTAGCTTAAACAAAGGTTGTGTCATATCATGATTAATAACTTAAAGATGATTTCATCCTTTTGGTAATAGAGATATTTGGATGTTTACACTAACACGTGAATGACTTCTTTCATCAATGTGCCAACATGGCATGATTAGTAAAGGGCTCTAGAGGTCCTCCTCTTTCGATTTTACATTGATTTTATAAACAAAGGGTGTCAGTGGTTTTTTAGAAAATTTAAACCGCCATTATCTTGTGACAATTAGTTGTGGTAGCAAGAAAGGCTTCTTCTAGGCTTGGTGTCTTTCTAGGTTTCCACCCATCTCCTCGCATGACTTGTTTCATGTTATTGGTGATGGGTTTAAATCTTAAGTTTCATGATTTTTATTCTTAGGGCTCCCCATTATGTGTTCTACACTTTTGAATGTGGTATTTTATTTAAACTTTAATCCTTTCCTTTTTCTTCTTTTGTTCCCTCGTTAGGTGTTTTTTCTTTTATTTATTTATTTATTTATTTTAGAGCCTTCAATGAATAATAATGAAACAAAATGGTTTCATAATGTTTAAGCCTACATGCAAGAGTTGATTATTGAACAAACATTTCAAAGAAAATTCAACAAAATAAAAATAAGTTTTTAGGGGAATTGTGTGGTGTTTTTTTATTATTAGAAATTGTTCAATGAGTAGGATTTTATGGAACGAATTTTTAATTTTTAGAGTTAAGGTGTATAAAATATTGAAATTTGAATAATATGTTTAATAAAATTTCAATCAATTTTTAATTTTCAAATTTCGTTAATTGGGTAGCCACTTAACACTTGGGCCAATGACAAATCCACATTATATAATTTACATTAATTTGTTCCTTAGGAAATTCCAACTCTTATGGTTTGAAAGACATTATTTTTATAATTGAAAATTACATGAATAAACATATTATTTTCCACATATTGGTTGTCAAGTAAAAATTATAATTTGGTCAATTTTATGTTAGGATTATTTTTACTCTCAAAATTTAAATATAATTAATAGAATATGAATGAATAATATGTATAAGAAAAAATATAACACATGAAAAGATTTTAAAAATGTATTAGGTGTTAGTAAGTTCAATTAACATGATGAATAATGTGTAATTTATACTAAAGGTTCTTAATAGACATAGTAACACTAATGAGGTGATGTTAATTTTGTCAATACAAAGAGTTGGTGAAGACCCAAATGCAATAATTTGGTGGTTCAGTTATTAAAGTTGCAACACATGTTTTGTTCACTTTGATTCTAAAACCCAATTAATTATATATATATATAGGAAACAAACCAAATGTTCACTATCTATAATGATTTTTTGAATGTGAAACATGGGTTATTAATATTTTTTAGAACTAAATTTAAGCATTTAATGCATGAAAATTCTTTATTTTTACATAATCACCTTCTATTTTTCATTATTATTTGCACATTTAACTTAAATGAAAATTTCAAACAAAATGGTCAAAAAACCAATTCAAACATAAAATTTTAAATAAATTTAGGATGGTTTAAATATGTGGATTTTTTAAAAATAATAATAACGAGGTGATATAAATTAAATTCCTCACATAATGCCCCCCAAACAATACCACCTTTGATGCCCATAATGGGAAAAATATCACATATTGATCATTTTTAAAATGTTATTTTTTGGCAACAAAAATGCCCTATTATAATTAAAGTAGGTGGGTCTATTTTCATGATAAATAGTCCTAAAAAATAAAAGAAGAATCAAGTCAATGTATGGTCAATTTTGGTAAATAGAAAAAAAATTATAATCCGAGCTCAAATGATTGAATGACTTTTGGGTATTTTTTTTATTTTTGGAAAAACAATTATGTTTTATTATAGGGGGGCATGTTGATGTGGCCAAGATTACCAGTTTCCATCACAAAGAGAACTTATAATCATGGCATATATGGAATCTAATCTCCAATATTCATTTTCTTATTACTAAATTACTTTTACAATATCTCCACCCTCTGTTTACTTATTACTAAACTATGTTTTATTTTATTTCCAACATCATGAAATATATAGCTACTTGCTAAAATAATATTCACAAATGACTAAATATTATTAGCCATTAGAAATTCAATCAGAGCTCCTCATGTTCTGTATCCAATATTGTTTTTAGTTATGTTCATCATTGTCCACATGTGTGCATATTCTCAATAATTAATCTTTTAATATACTAATGTTATGTTGTGTGTCTTCTACAATAGTGAATTTATTCCTAGATACCCACTATGGGTCCTACTAAAACGCAAATATAAGTTGGTGAACAGGAATAGGCCCACCCACCCTACATGTTATCCAAGTGTGTGAACCTTTTGTTGGCTTTGCTTCAAAGGAAAAGACTTTACATCCCTACCAAACTTGGAGTACAATTTTAATGACATCTTTTGTTCAAGTGCGTCAAACCTTTGCTGGCTTTGCCAAGAGAGGAGGTTTTGTTCATCCATGCAAAATTTGGGGAACAATTTTGGCTTGAAATAAACATTAATGTATGAATTGTAATTTGAAGAATTAGTTATATTCATAAAGTTACTTTTTTGTAAATTGGATTCAATTTGCATTCAAATTTCATGTAACCCACTTCATATAATTCCAAATGATGTTTTTTCAATTTTGAGATGAAGGCCTAATGGCAATTACCCAACAACATAAATGAATGATTAAATGTTTGTATTTTCACATTCTGTTTCTAACCAAATTTGGTTCAATTGTCTTATGATCAACTTGATCATCTCTTGTTAATTTATTATGAATTACATGGGAAATGGTTAACTGTTAATGGGATTTTTTTATAATTCCCACCTAAATTCTTGTAATTTTTTACTCTTGGAAATAGATTTTGATCCCAACAACAAGTATATTCACAAGAAAATTTCAGAATTTTATGTATAAATCAAAACTCCAAATGAAAAATGTACTCATAAAAGTAAAAAAATCTAAAAGTAAAAAATTTTAATTCCATTGTTCTTCTCCTTGTCCTTCCTCCTCTATATACGTTATTTCAAATTTGAATGGTTTAAATTAAACCATTCAAACAATAACTAGTTGATATAGACATAACTAATAAAGAAAATTCAAAATTAATTACCTATTATGTTGACTACATGTTTTATTTACTACCTATTGACCTATCAAGTTCTATCACCTATTATAAACAAAATTTGGGCAAGTTTATCCCCTCTTAAATTTATATTTTGTCCCTCAAATACTAGCTCCAAATTTAATCAACAAATTTAATTTATTTAACATGTTTTTTTAATATCAATTCCTTCCATATGTTCAATAATGTTCACAAGTTCAGTGTTGGTTTATTAAATGAAATATATTAAGCTTGTACATAATCTTGAAATCATATTCTAAAAACAACAATAACCATCTAACTAACATGTTATAAACATGTGGTTGTTAATTAAATATAGTAAGGTCATATGGTCAACATAAAATACAAACTTGTTACCTAAAAAATAATGTCTCAACTTAAAACATAAACCATAGCTAAGGCCTTTTCATAGTAACAGTATAATTTTTTTCAACATAATTCAATAGTTTAGAAAAATACATAACTATTTAATCAAACTTATTAGTTGGATTATGGGCAAGTATTGTGCATATTACTACCTGAGACGCATCAATACGAACATGAAATTCTAATTCCCATTTAGGGTGTATAATAATGGGAACTTAAATGTGTTAATTATTAATTTCTTCCCAAGCAATTTGACATTCAACTATCCATTCAAATACTTTAGTCTTCCTAAGTAACTTTGTGATAGGAGCCCTAATAGAATCAAAATTTCTATTGAAGCACTGGTAGAACTAGGTCATTCCATGAACACTTGGATTTCTTGGGGTGTTGTGGGTATTGGCATGTTGATTATAGCCTCTATTTTCTTGGGATCTAAAAATTTTCCTTCTTTAAAAACTATAAGTCCCCAAATATTTTGAGAATAGACCAAAAATGTGCACATTATTTATCTAAATTAAAACTAATGTCAAACTTTCTGCACTTCATGAAACAGATCTTTATATGGGTAGACATGTCATTGAAATTAATAAAGTTATTTAAAAATATCTTCACGAATACATCAATGTATTCATTGAAATCTTTTGTAACTACACCTTTGATAAGTAGATGGTCCATTTTTTACCCCAAAAGGCATTACAACCCTTATGAAAGGCCCTAGTATTTAACAAAAATAATTTTGTATTGATCCTCATGTGTTATTAAAATTTGATAGTATCTAGAAAAAACATATAAAAAGTATAAAGTTCATGTCCAACCACAATATTTATAACTTCATTAGTAAAAACAAGAGGATATGGATCTTTGTTTGTGGTAGCATTTAGCTTTTTAAAATCCATAGAAATTTTTAATTTTCCATTTTTTTAGGTTTACAACTATTAGTGATAACCAAATAACCTTTTCAACAAATTTAATGAAACTTGCAACACGTATTTTGTTAGTGTCTTATTTGATAATGGCTACATACTTGGGGTTTAACCAATACCTTCACTAGTAGGAAATGCCCCTTTTTAACCAAAAAGATTTCAATTGCACATGTCATTTAATTTGTAACTATGTTGTAACTAATAATTTTTAAAAATTTTAATCAAAATTATGTCAATTACTAATTAAGTCACCTCATTTACTATATTGATATTTAGTTGAAAGCATTTTCAACTAAATGGTCATTTGTCAAATATTTTCAACATCAACAATGTCTCCAAGTTGAATCCCCAACTATGTTTATATACATTGTGACACATGTTTCAATTAAGTTGCCATTTTTGGACTATTTATGGCATCTAAATTTCTCTAGTTGGCACATAGTCAAAGCATTTACTATTGTTCAACTATTTTGGTCACACCATCTACACACATATATGGATGATAAAATGTCTTAGAGAATGGATGAAATGCAATCTTGTTTGTAACTTTGTTGTAAATATCTTTCTCAACTAAGTTAGACAACTAATTGGTGACTTTAATTTTATACATATAATATATTAATATTTATTTTAAATTATGATAACATTAAATTACATTTTAGTTTTATTTATGCATATAATAGTGAATTGTAATTTTAAAATAAATTTGAATGAAATTCTTATATATAAGTTAGTAATAATGTGTATGTTCAAAACATATAATTTATTATTTATATGTAGATTAAACTTTAAATTACAACATATCATTTAATGATACATAATTAATGATTTTTTGGAACTTTATTGTTTATTCATTTATATACACATGATGTTTTAATTTTTTTTAATTGTAATAAAATTTCATTAAAAATTAAACTATATGTAAATTATATTTGTGTAAATGAATAGTTTTGTATGATGCAACTTTTTTGTGTGGATATAAATATTAAAAATTTAATTTCACAATAAATTTTAAAGAAAATTTGAAATATCATTTTCTAATAATTTATGTTCAATATACATAATTTATTATTTCTATATAAATCAAATGTTAGTTTACAACAAATCAAGCAATGTTGCATAATTAACTTTTTTGTGAAACTTTAATGTTTTTTTTAAAAATACATATGATGTCTTATTATATATTTAAATTTATGATAATAGTTCATTAATTATTAAGCTACATGTATATGTTTTTTATATAAATGAATGGTCATCTTTGATGAATATTTTTTGTGCATATAAATGGTAAACTTTACTTTTAACATAAAATTTATGGAAATTATTAAATATAAGTTTTTAGTAATGTCCATGTTTAGTACATATAATTTATTATTTTTTTGTGGATCATATTCCAATTTACAAAATATCATGGTACATAAATAATGATTTTGTGGAACTTTAATGTATATTCATTTCTATACACATGATATCTTTATTTTTTAATTTTAATAAAATGTATTAAACATTAGATTACATGTAAATTTTATTTGTGTTAATGAATAGTTATGTATGATGCAAATATATATATTTTGCATATAAATATTAAAATGTTAATTTAAAATGAAGTGTCATAAAATTTTGAGAATAAGTTTGTAATAACTTCTATTCAATATGTGTAATTTATTATTTCTATGTAAATCAAATGTTAGTTTCCAACAAATAAAGTAATGATACATAATTAATATTTATTTGGAATTCTCATGTTTATTCTAATTTTTGCTATTAAACTCAATAATTTTTTTAAAATTTTAATTTATTGGCCAGATCTTATTATTATTTATTTATTTATTTACTTAGTTTAATGATTAGAATAATTAGCAAGGATATTTAATATATTATTATGTATTTGCAGAAATTATTATTCTTTGAAATATTTTTAAAATTTTACAATTTATTTCATATTTGTTATATTTGTTCATAACAATTATAACAAGTTAGGTAACAATATGAATAATAATAACTATACACCTAACCTAGCCTAACTATTAATTATAATAATATTATTAATGTTGTTGTTGTAATCTAGCAAATTATTAATTATCACTACATTACAAAAATTAGTATAATGAAAATATCATTAAAAATTTTAATGAGTTTGTATATATTTTTTAATGAAATTTTAATTCAAAAAATTATTTAAAATTAATAATTTAAAAATATTTATTAATAATTAATAATTAATAATATTTAATTGTTCAAATTCTTAAAAATTAAACTAATTTTCATATTATAGTAATTGATGATAATATATTTATTTTTAAATGATATAAATATAATTAAAAATGGATGATGAATAATTATTACAAATAATTAATGTAACTAACTAGACCTAAGGTAGGTAGATTATTAGTTGAAGTGTAGGCCCAACTAAGTTTGTAATTTGCTTGTAACTAAATTACAACTATAAAAGTTGCATGAGGTTGCAACTAGGTTACAACTAAATTAAAACTAAAATGTTTATCCCATATTGTTTGGGTTCCAATCTAAGAATCCAAACTATATAGAGGAATGCACTAGGATTGTTGGAAAAACATAATAATCATGAAAATGCAAAATCCATTTGGGATGAGCCAATAAAAAAGGTTCAACCTTAAAGGCTAAACCAAATCAAAAGATTTCATTTGTTAAGTGCCATGTGGTTTAAGTGTAGACCTAATGTAGGTGCTTAGGTTGGGCCCTAATTTAAGCCTAAGTTCAGTGGCCTATATTTAAGCTTAGCCTAAGTTTTTAGGTTTAGATGTAGCTTAAATTAAGTGGCTTATATTTAAGTTTAGCCTAGGTTTTTAGGTTTAGATGTAACCGATGTTTAGGCTAGGTGGCCAATGTTCAAGCACCACATGGCCTAGCCTATGGATGTGGGTCTGCCACATGTCAATTAATTATTTATTGACCTCAAACTTTGTGAGCATGCCATGTGTCATTTAATTATTCATTGACCCTAAACTTTGTGACTATGCCACGTGTCAACATTGTGAGTGTGTTGCACGTCACCAAACCATTGGCCAAATGCTAAACTTACATAGTTATAACCTAGTCAAAATTACAATTAAAATTTTGGATGACATCATGCCCAATTAATGGATGAGGTTCATCCACTAGTTGAGAGTAATTGAAAATAATTCTTGACTATAATGGTAAGCAATTTGCAATTAAAATGGTAAGTAGTGGCTATTGTTGTGATGTTTAAGTAAAATGTCATTTTCAATTTGTACTTGTCTATTTTGTTGGTTTTTAGTTGAAAAAAACATTTTCTAGTTGCAAAAAGCACTTTGTAACTACACTTGTTCCTTTCAACTATGTTTTGTAGTTGAAATGTAATTGGAGACATAGTTGCAAATGGGGGGCTTTACTACTAATGCTTACTTGATGAACAAGTAATATCAATTTATCGAACTTGATTTGGTGTATAGTTTTTTTTGGGTGGTATCCCTTTCAAATTTTTATAGGTCCAAACAAAAATACCCTTGAACTCCTTGAGCAATTTGTCCAACTTCATAGAAATAAATGGTTCAAATGAAGAATTCACCTTCACATATTATAGTTTTTTTTAAATGCCCATATTGACTTTTAACAATTATCCTTTTTTTTTTATAATCTAACCTCTAATGCATAAATTTTGAATTTTTTCATGAGCTGGTGTATCATCAATTACCATTTCTCCCCCCTTTAGGTTGGAAAAATGTCTTTAGTAAATGCTCCTTAAAAGTATAATGAAGTATAATTATTTGAATAAGTAGTAAAGAAATTTTCTTAAACATGTACATCAAATATTTGTTCAACTAACCTAATGTTTGTTGATGGAATAGAAATAATTGCATATTCTAACCTAGTTGGTTTCGGTAAAATTATTGTTCCTATTGAAAACAATTCTAGTTTTGGTTTTGTAACAAACATTAAATCCTATTCTTCATAAAATATTCCATAATGGAAATCATAACAAACTAACACTTTAAGTCACTTAATATATATTCCTATTTTTTTGGTAATAGGTATAGTTTTAATTGTATTGATTCCCTTGATAATAATGGTATTACTACCCCAATCATGAGATATTTTAACATCTTTGAACCAAGGATGACTTAACAACATAGAATAATTTGAATCTAATACATTACTTTGTATGACAATGACGGTAACCATACAAATTCCATGAACAAGAATTTTAAGATCTTTGATCAAACCTTTAGGTTAATAATGGTTTGATTTGCCATGTGTTGATTATATGGTGTTGGTTTGGTTTTGATAACCTTAAGTACATATGTAGTTTTTAAATAATGATATTGATTTTAAAACCGCCATTTAAAGAATACCCTTAATGAAGTTCTTTCCTACTTGAACTTGTATAACTACCATCTAACGATCAATTACCACTAAAGCGACTATAGGTTTAAGTGAAATAGGTTTTGATGGTACTAGGTTGAAAATGTAACATTTAATGTCAAATATTACCCATAACATTTGTCCTAAGTTGATAATATAATTGGTCTTATTGCTAATATCTTTCAATATTTCTTCCAAAGACTTTTTTGGTCACTAGTTTTGAGGAAATCTCATTGGTTTGATTGCTTCCAACCAATTGATTAGCCTCAGTAGTTCCAAGTAATCTTGCCAAATTGGATTGTAATGTTTCATTTGAAATCATAGTTGGTTGTACATGTTATTTTCATCATGTTGTAGTTGTCTTATGGTTTCAATAAATGAATCATGTAGACGTTTTTCTGTTTGTTAATCATCTACTCTTTTGGCTTTGACTAGTTATTGATCTTTCAACACCTATTTTTATGGTAATTGATTGTGGGTAGTTATAATAGTTATTACATTAATTGGAACATTAACAACTTTAGCAAGCTTAGGTAATGGCAAGCTTTAATAACTTTAATAGGCTATTATAATAGGGTAAATTAGTTTGGTTTTAAACATGTCCCATATTTCAACCTTCCTTAGACAATCTTCATATCGATGATAAACAATAAAACACATGATATAAGGATAACACAAGGGTATCCTAACATGTTTAGGAGGTTGCATAATGACTCCTACTACTGAATTTAGAAATTTAATTGTGGTAATTGGTAGTACTAATACCTTTTTCTTTCAACTATGATAAGTATAAAAAATAAAACTTGTTTTACCACAATTAGTATAAGTTGAAATGGATTTAACTATAACAACAATTACTACTAATTTTATTGCTACATTAATTTTTGGTGGGCATAAGCATGGTAAAGTATGTTAGTCATAAACACTTGCTATTTTTTGGTCAAATATCCATAAAATATACTTTGATATATTGAATTGATGAGTATTATTTAAGTCAACAATCAATAATTTATAAAGTTATTTGACTTCATTACATAATATTGAAAAACCACATGTTTTAATATGCATTCAAATACATTTTTTGAAATGCAAGTATAAGAAAATATGTGTCACAGTTCTACAAAATAAAGTTGTAGCAAGTACATGTTCAAGTAAAACATTGATTAAAATTATTATACTTTCAAGTTGATAAAAGCCTAATGTGTATGGATATACTTTCAACTTTTCATATTATAATCATAATCTATCAAAGTTTTAATGTAAAAGTATTTTGGAAAATTTGAATAACTAACCAATTTAATTAGAAGATGGTTTTCAACCACTTTCTTGTATAGAAATTCCTCAAATTTTATGTTCAACTTATAATAAATTCAATGAAGTGCTCTATGATCTCAAAGTGCAATTTAAATAGGTTTTTAATATCCTTTTGAATGTTAATGTTGAAAAGAGATTGTTTTTGAAATTAATTTTTTTAAGGATTATTTTTCTACCATATTTTGTCATGCTTAAACCCTAGTGTGGTTAACATTGTAATCCACACTCACAAGCCCACTTTCTTCAAAACTAATGTAATTTCTTTATGTTAAATCAAGGTATCTCCCTTCACATTGGTTGTTGTTAATTGTAAATAAGGTAATGTAAGCCTACTTTGAAAACAATGGTAAAGAAACATATGGCACCCTAACATGTAAACAATTTTTAAACTTCAACAAACATAATTTGTAATAAACCTTCACTCATTCAATAGTTTGTTGTGGAATATTTTGTAGTTGCATATAGACCTTTTCATCATTTTCACAATTCAAAACCATTTGCAAAAGGCTTGATCCAATTCCTCAAATGTGTAACTTGGATGATCTTGGAAAAAGTTTATTCCATTCAAAAATACTATTTTTGAAAGTGAAACTGAACATGTTAATGATGTCAACTTCCATGGTTTCACCATAATCTTTAATGGCCTTCTTTCATACTTTAATGTGAGCAGTTGAATCAATGTCTTTCACATAGGTTAGATATTGTAACTTCTTGTATGGGTAGTTTGGTTGTTTGCTCTCATACATGTTGTGCAATAATTGATGGAAACCATGGTGGCATAAACATGCGTGGATTAGGTGTTGGTTGGATTTGTTTGATCCAACATGTGGACTAAATGGTGGTCCTCTAAATGGATCTCTTCTAGGTGAATTTCATCTAGGTGAATTTCCAAGTTGCCTTCCATTCAGTGGATGATGAACAAAGATTCTTCTTGGTACACATGTTGACAATTTGTCATTGATTTGATGCATCTCAATATTAATTAGTGTAGTGGTTGTCACTAAGGCCATGACCTATTGTTGAACATGTCTTCTATCTTTGTTCATGAATGGTTGAACCATTATAATATGTTGGTCACCAACAATATGTGGTGTTGGTATTGGGGACACATATCTAAGTACATAACCTATGTGATTCCTAGAGACCAAAAAGATCAAATCCTTTAGTTCTAATAGGATATGTTGGATAGAGACTAGGATCTAGAAGTATGTAAGGGGGTATGACATTATACTACATTGGGCATGTAGATGTAGGAAAAACATTGGTCCAACTTGGTACAAATGGTGTAAAGATGGTTGCCAAACTAGTTGATAGTAAATTGGTACTATCATGTGACCAAAAATTAAATACATGATTTGAGTTCCTTACATACGTACATTGGGTAATTTGGTTATAGTACTTGGGATAGTAGGTTGACGAGCATTCATCACTTCATCCTTCAAAAGTTGTTTAAATTTATCATCAACAAAGGGGCAATGTTTCAATTAATGTCCCACATGTTGACAATATGAACAAGTTATAATTTCAACACCAAGATCTATTCATGAAACCAATGTGTTTTCAAGAACTTGTAACCTTTCTCCTTGACCAATAATTAATATGGTTGGCTAGGTCACATTTTGGTGTATTGGCTCTTGTTGAAATGTAGTTGGCATTGCTCAAAACACAACCAATTCCAAACATGGCATGGAAGTTGATTGATTAGGTCTTCAATCAATGCAACAAATATGCCAAACCGGTTTGTAAGTTATATTTGTTCCATCTTTGAATTTGTCGTCACCAAATTGATGTTGGGATTTAGTTTAGTATTTTGTAACCCAATAAAAATTGTTATTATGTTGGTGCACCTATTTTGGGTATGAAATAATTAAGGGTTGCAAATTGCCATCATAATCATGTTGAAACAACTTTGTCAATATTTTGGTCATGTTTATTGTTGCCACCATTGTGAGTATTCGATGCCCATTGTTGGGATGAAATTTGTGGTGTCATTTGGTGAGTGTTTGAGGTTATGGCTAATTCCCTGTACATAACATGTTTAGCTAAAATTTGATGTTGAAAGTCAGTTTTTATTCATTGTGCTACCTCCATAATTGGTGCATTCACTAATTCATTTCCCATTGCACTAGAAGGAAAAACCCTTTTTTCCAACTACATTTCCAACTCCTTTTCAATTATAGTTTATAATTGAAAACAACAAACTTAATTGGAACCTTTTATTTGCAATTGAAATCTATTAATTGTAATTGGAAACCATGGCAATTGACAAGTACAAGTTGAAAATGATTTTCTGGTTAACAATGTCACCCATGTGTTAACACTACATTAGTTATTATAGTTGAAAATTGTTTTCAACTTGAGCAAATAGGGTGGATGAACTTCATCTAGTGACATTTCATGATGCCATCAATTTTGTATTTCAATATTCAATATTAAAATTTTTAAATGAATTTATATGAGTTGTCCAATTTAAAGAGGGAGGATATTTTGACACATGGATTAAAAGGACAATGACATTTGGCAATGATGGACTATTTTAGTATTAATTATTCTAAATAAATGGCATTAGTCTAGATCATCAATCTTGCATCCAATATGATTTTGACACATGGACATTTTTCTAGTTTGGTTTATAGGCTCAAACCATTTTAATTGGCTCATACCAAGTGTACCACTTGTTTTTGAAATATGATTAGTGCATCTACTTACATAGTTTGCAAACTTGAAACATATGACAAAGAATATGGGATAAATATTTTAATTGCATCTTAATTGTAATTTAATTGCAATTATTTGAATAAACATGTTGATAACTTAAGGAAAAATATTTATAAATCTTTGTACATTATTTTGTTGTCTTTGGAGTTCAAAAAAAATTTGTAACCTTCACCTAGCACATTCATAGCAACAAAAACATCTCAAATCAATGAAGGAATGAACAAACACTGCTACAAAATGTGGGTGCAATTTATTAGTCCCTGTTCACTAGACCAGTGAATTCACTGCTTCTTCAGTAATCCCTATTCACTAGAACCGGTGAATTCATTCAAAATCTAGTGAAATCATTTAGTGTACAAGGACACCTTTTGTTGTAGTGAAATTATGCCTTTTGCAAGTGAAGGGTGTCATGGGCATGTGGATTGACACATGAAGAATTTGCATTTTGGAGTTTAAAATCTTTGAATGTCACTCTATTGGCTTTGCATTTCAAAAGGTGTTGTAAAACTTTAGATGGCATTTTCACAACTTTTTAAATTGTTCAAAACAAGCAAGAAATGAGGAAGACATGAGATTTGAAAGTAAGAAAGTCAAGATGTTTTTTTCTTTTCCTTGAACAAGTTCATTATCTTCTTCCTTCTTATTGTTGTTTTTTTTTTTTTGGAGGTATAAAAAAATATTATAAATCTTCATTTGGCTCACCCATGGTCATGAACTTTTTTTTCCAAAAATATAAAAAAATTCAAAAATATGATAGATGTTTGGTGATAGGTGTGTTTATCCTATTTATTAGTTATGTTATACTAACCTAATCCAACTATTAGTTATATTCATTATTAAAAATAGAAATGTCTAACAAATAAAAAGTGATCATTATTAATAAATATTTATAATAATAATTACTAAAAAATATGTAATAATATAAATTAATATCTAATAATAGCAAAAATATTCTATATTTTTTGGCTGGATATTATTTTTAATTAGATTAATTAATAATTTCAAATAATATTAATAATATTGATAATTAAATTTTACTAATACATAATAATAATAATCTTATATATTATTATTTTTTATAACTGATCATATAATTGATGGTAGTTAGTATTTATATATTAATACATCAAAATATAATAGATATAATCCATTATAATATTAATATACATTAATATGAATAATATTTATAAATGAATAATGGTTTATAATATTATTAATATTGATAATAACTTATGATTTATACATAATAGTAGTATAGACCTATGTTATACTAATTTAGGTGAGATAATAACATATATATAAATTTAAACTAGGTATGTTATTTAACCTAGGTTATTATAGTCTTTTAAAGGTTTTGAAATATTATAATATCTTTTCAAATTTGGCATTTGGGTGCCTAGTCATTTTTTTCCCCCAAAATCCAAGTTGGTAAGGTGTGATGTTCTTAAAATCTCCAACTTTGAATGAATTGTAAACTACTTAAGAAAACAAATCGCCCCACTGTGAAACTGAGAGTTGACTATAATGAAATAACAAAATGCCCAAATTTTGCAAATGTACCTTGCATATCATCCATCCATTAATGTAAATTATCATTTAACCAAAAACTAGATTACCAAAATAATTGAAGGTTCGACTTGTGATGGTAGAGTGACATCTAATGACATCATAATTATAGTCAACCTTTCAACTAAAAGTCAACTAGGAAAGTTGTCAATGTAAAACACTTGCAGAAAGTGGCCCCCCAATTGATGACCATCTTCAACTATTGACTAATTCTGTTAGTAATTCAATTTATTTAGTTTTTTTATTTAAAAAATTAAAAAATTATAGTTGGAATGTAATTGGAAACAACATATAGTTGAAAGTTCTCTAGTTTAAAAGACGATTTTTTTTCTGGTGTTGGTTGCACTTGTTGTTCATCTTACATTTGTGCATGTTTTGATATAGATTGATGTTTAACATGTTGTAATTGTTTCTTAAGACCTATTGTAATTATTTTTGACATGTCTTGAAATCAATAAGTTCTAGGATAATTTTTGCATCATTTATAAACACAAAACCAAATCAACTTCACCCAACAATTAGAAATTAGAGACAACCTCTTTTATAGATAGGATGTCCAATTTTTGTCAAAAAATTTACAAAAATTTATATTTATTCCTTAATAGTTTTCAAAAAAAAAAAAAAAAAAAAAAACAACAACATTATCCTTTAAGAAATTTAGATTTGAAATTGCACATTAAAAAAGTAATTAATTTAAAAGGAATGTTATTCAAACAAGAGATTGCAAGCATTAGTGCTTACAATTATGATCCGTTACATGGTTGCCAAATTATAATGGGATTTTTGCTAACTCCCACTTAAGTTTTTGTAATTTTTTATTCCCATAAATAGATTTTCATCCCAACATGTACATTCAAAGGAAAATTTCAAAATTTCATGTATGAATCAAAACTCCAAATGAGAATTATTCACAAGTTGCAAAATTACAAAACAAATCTAAAAGTAAAAAATTTAATTCCATTATTCTTTTCATCGACCCAAATGTGAATTGGCTACCCAACTAATTTATCCTTCCAAAACCAAATTTAAAAATTCAATTGAATTTTTAATGACAAAAACTACTCAAATTTCAATATCTCCACCACCTTAAGTCTAAAATTTTCTAGTTTTCCTTCGTTAAATCCTATTGATTAAAGGCCTTTCATTAATACCAAAAGCACACCCAAATTCTATTATAATTTATAGTTTTGATTTAAAATGAATTTCAATGAAAAAATTGTTCAATATTCAATAATTTCACCACCACATGTAAAAACATTAAGAAAACAACTCAATGCATTCTATTCAATGAAGGATTTGAAACAATACCAAAAGTGTACCAAGAAGTGCTAAGGTTTTGGATATTTCAACATGACAAACAAACAAGATTCATAGATGGATGTAAAAACAATGGTGAATATCTTGGACAATGCCTTCAAATTAGGTAAGTCCAATTGGTTTTTCAATTATGATGATCATTTGCACTTAAGAAGACATAAGCATGTCCTACCAAACTTATATTATTACGCACACCCATCTTTGTTAAGTCTACAAAAGGAAGGAACCTTGCCATTGAGAGAAATTAGTCTACTAACATTTCTATTACCACATGCATAAAATTTTGTTACCATTTAAATCGTGGAATTGTATTTCTTAACAAAATAAAAAAAATGCAATTTAAACAAAATAAAAAGCTCCAATTATGCAAATTGATTTGTACCAATCAAGGCCATCAATTTTCATAAGCTCCCATTATTTTCATTTAAGCTTACAAATGAATGCTTATCAACAAGTTCTAAGACTTTGTAACATTGAGTGTGCTTAGCATTTATTATTTTCATTGTTTTCATGTTCAATTTTTTGACTTATTAATATGTGCATTATTAATACATGACATGACCATATTCCATTCTTTCTAAATGTTTGAAACAAGATTAAAGTACAAATGTTTTAAAAGTTAAGAAAGCTTTTGCTTTTCATGAAGTTGCGAATCTTTTATTTTTATTTTCCAAAAATTTGTGAAGGCTTAGGGCAATTTTGTGAGTTTTTACCTTCCAAAATTTGTGCCATATTCTTGTAACATATTGGCATTTTTACAACATTTTGTCTTTTGTTTCCAATTGATTCTCAACATGGCACTCCAAAAATTCACACAAAGTGCAATATTTCATATAACATATTTTCAAATACTATAACATTAATGAGATTACAATTTTCTATACAACTTTGCCCATTGAACACATTCACTCCTTAGAGGTTCCATTTCGTTGTAACTACAAGGGTGGAGTAGCAAATGACATGACATATGTGCAAGAATATATATTGGCCACCATCACTTGACCATTGACAATTGACAATCAACTCTAAAAATATATGCTTTGAAAAAATATTAAAACTAATAGCCCCAAACATTAATCAAAGGATTTATAACAAAATCCAAACCAAATGGTTCACCAAAACTTGTTCAAAAATATGTAGCATGTTAATTTCAAATCTAAGATGAAGTTCAATTAAAACTTTCAATCATCTTTGAAATTGTCAAAGGTTTCTCACTTCTAAATGTACCCTCCTTTCCTTGATGTTTTATTTTTATTAACATAACTACCATAGTTCCTCAATGGCTTTGGCACAAAACACACTTTTTTTGAAATGCCAAAATTTTCAAAAATTACTTCTCAAAAAAAAATGTTGAGGAAAACGAATACCTTGCTGAAACTTTTCTTTTTGAAATTGAATTTTTAAAATTAATTAATTGATTGGAAAATATGTGTTGAAGCCGCCCTTATATTACAGTATTATTAACTTATAATAATGAATGCATGACTAACAAGTGACATAAGTAAATGTGAAAAGGATCAAATCCACCAAACAATTTACAAAAGTTGAAAATTGATCTTTTAATATTTTAACAACTTTGAACTCAATAAAGCTAAATGTTTTTGAGGCCAACATGGTAATATATTAGTTTCAAAATGCTCATGACCCCCAAACAATCCTAATTTGATTATTAAGCTTTGCCTTTAACTAAAGATAACAAGTCCACTTGGGTTTACAACATTTTAACATTATAAGCATTTTGGACCTGAAGTTGGGAAATAGGATATCTTCAAGGACATATACATTTAAAATACCTAGTAATTTAATACTAATTTATATAAAATATATTATAACTTGAAATTATCTTATTTAAAATTAAATATTTTGAACTTTTAAAAACTTTATGAATTTAAATAAGGGAAACAAACTATTTGATATTCCACTTATTTCAATGATGTATATGAGTATGATGTATATCAATTATATTCTTAAATTTTTCTTGATCATGAACATTTTTGGAATCAAAATATTTTGTGGTTTCTTGGCTATTGAAGCCCAAAACTATAATTGGGCATTGCTATGACAACTTGTAAACCTCCTAATTGTCAACCTTTTTATGAGATTGACACCAACAATTTTTTTAGAGTTGTCCTTAAAATTTTCACACCAAATATTTCAAAACTCTTCCTTTTTTTCGTAAATGTGATCTACATTATGCCTAAGAAATACTTCATGTTTAATTGCAAACAAAGTAACAAATGAACCATTGCAAGGGTAATCGCTTGGTATTTGCCTGCTTGGAAGTGGTAAACTCAATTGATGTTGAAAATATATTTGTAGATTTAAAAAATATATATATAATCATGTAAAACTTAAATAAAATTTGAATAGATTGAATGAATATAAACTTTCCAAAGGCATCTTTTAGGACATGTGACAATGTTATGAACAAGACACAAGGCAAAATTTTAAATAGAATATCCAAGCAAAACTAATGCACATGGGATGCATGGCATCATGGGTCTATGATGGTAAGACCATATATTAAGCAAATGGTAATAACATTGTGAGATGGCAATCATGGAAACATTGTTGTGCTGGAGACATTGAAACACTACCCATTGGAATTACAAAAAGGTTTGATTGACAATTTTATTTTCACACTCGCCAGGTGACCAATAGGGGAGAGTCTCAAGCATTAGTGCAAAGACCAATATTCAGTAATTGTTTGTTTTTTAAGCAAACCCATGTTGAGGGTTTGACCTGGCATATAGACATGTAATTGGCGAAGGTTAGAATATGATAAACCATCACCACCTTCACCTTAACAAAAACAAAATCCATGGTACCCGACTACCAACTTTGCCCCTACAATAATAATAAAATTGGTATCCACACTTGCTTTCACCCTAAAAAATAAAATGTGCAAGGTTATCTTTACTAAACCTAGTTTGTCACTTCCATGAAAACTAACAATTTTCCAATTAGGATTTGAAACTTTTGGGGAGGAACTTTTGTTTCTTTTCAAGTTGAATGGAAAATGCAAGAGCCTGGTGTTTGTACTGATGGCCTTTCCCCCCTTGAAAGAATTATGGATTTCCTTTTTGGGTGTGACATTTGGAAAGGATTTGTGGGACATGAATGTGTTTTCAAATCAATCCTTCATAGACCTATGGATTTTGCAAATGACAACAATTTGGTTGCTGATGAAAATGAAAATGAAATTTTACACACCCCTAGGTTTATAAAATGGTACTGAGGGTAAAAAAATCTTGGCAATGAACTTGGTTTTCTAATGGAATGCTCTTGAAGCTTCATTTTGCAGTGCTAATTTTCAATATCACATGTTTTAAAAATCTTTTGTGGATATTGATTTTTATTTTTAGCGATTGATCTCATGTGGTTCCTTGGGTTTCTAGCTTTTATTTTCCTATTGACATAATTGTGAGTGAATATGGCCATGTGATCTACACATTGGGTGTTAGAAGCTTTGAGACCTTGCAAATGCACATGACATAGAATCAGAGCTTGATGTTGAATTTGAAGATGAAACATCAAAATGTGAAGAATTTCCAAATGTTTGTGATGTTCAATAGTGAAGGAAGTGGAATAAGTATCTTATTGAAGGTTATATGTAGTTAGACCATTGAGCAATTTGACAAAGTTACATGTCTATCTTAGTGATTGAAATAATGTAGCCGGACAATTGAGCAATTTGGGCAAGTTATGTGGCTACTTGAAGATTCTTTGCTGTGAAGTCTTGTGTATTGTGTCTTGCATGTGTCAATTCAAGGAAAGGCATGCTTCTGGGAGTTCCTATTGTGAGGTCTTGCAAGTATATAGTTATATTTTCTAATAACCACCTATGTGTACACCCAACAGGGCTTTTGTGAAGAAAAAGAGAATTACTATAAGTTATTTGGCAAAGAAATGCCCCATGTACCCATCTAGTTTCTTTTATAGAAGAAGAAGCATATATACCCATCTCCACAAATGACCAAGGCCCGGTACCTAGTCAATTGTTTATTTTTTAAAGAAAAAAACCTGGACCCAAATGTTTCTTTCCCAAAAAAAAATCAAAGCCTGGACCTAGCTGATTGTTTAAAAACCCGAATTTTTTATATAGCAAACCCACATTATTTTTATTTTAAAAATCCATGCAACACTGGTAAAGACTTGGTGCACATATTGCACTTTTTGAAATATTCTTCCTGAGAGAATAAAATCATAAATTACATATATTCAAACATACTTTGTGCGAATAAGGTCATGATTTGCCTGATCTCCCTCCATTTGGCGTTGTGGGCCTAAGAGGTTTCAAGTCTCAACTTTCAAGTGCTTTTTGACCACGGCACTAGTCCCTGCCTCTGTTTTCTCATGGCCCGGCCTGCCCGCTGTGTTGAATAACAAAGGCTTGTGGAAAGACCAGTGGAGAATCTAATGAGAAACTCCGGCTTTTACGAGATTCCTTCAAAAGGAGCTGTGGCCCTTCAAGAACTGATGGGACTAACTTATTGCCCTTGCCCTTTGGGTTGGAAGGAGTCCAAATCTTCTGGGATTGAGTTAGAAAGGAATTTTTGGAAGGAGGACAACACTTTGTGCCGTGAATTAGAAGGATTCCTCCCTTTTAGGAGGAGAATAAAGCTTCAACTCAAACACTGGTCCAGAGCCCACACCGGAAGCTTGACCTAGCATCATGTAAGCTTTTGAATTTGCAATCTCACTACCTGGAGAGTCATGGTCCAGAATCCACACTGAAAGCTTGACTTGACCTAAGCAACATGTAAGCTTTTGACTTTGCAATCTCACTACCTGGAGAGTCATGACATGATGCACCCAAAAACAAGCCCAGAAAGGGTAATCAATCAATTATCGGACCTTGTTTCCACTAGTCTTGGGCAGGTGCTTTGGCAAGCAAGAACTGCCAGTTCTGGTCATTAAGAAGCAGATCAGAACTGGGTCTCATTTTCAAAACCAGAACCAGAATTTATGTTTGTAAAGAACTGAACCCCAAACTGAAACTGGGTTTGTGATTCTATTTATGTGTGGAACCAAAACTAGATACATTTTTTGAAACTCAAAAAATGACTTAAACTAAGAGTTTATTTGAGTTCCAAATTGGTCCACTTTTTCACTTGTTTGAAGAATCCAACCCAGAACTGAGACAATTCTAATCTATTTTGCAGAACCTGAAGGGGATGTTCTTCATAAAAGTAAAGAACTGCCCAACACTGGTTTCCACTCTCCCGCACAGTTAACATTCAGTTTTTGTACATAATGGGCTGCCAGCCTTTGAGACAATGCCACATGCCATTCCTGCCAAGAATTCATGCTGTTAACAAAGTCATACATGCTATATCTTCCCCCATTGAATGTTGAATGGAAATTGAAAAAGTTGAATATTTAGATAACCTCTTTACCAACTCTCCTAAACCCATGATCCACCCATAGATTTTATGCTGCAATGACGGAGTACTGTAACAATTTCAGCATAAATTAGATTATTTTTCTTTTTGCTGAATGTTTGAAAAACTATTTGTTACCTGTGCACAAACTTTTATAAAATTAAAGATCTACAGATTTCAACTATCAGGTTTGAACAGCATACATATTCAAAACAGCATGAACTCAAAGAGCAGACCAAGCTCTTTTACACTGCCAACAATCTCCACACTTTTCCGAAAGTCCTTAAATTGGTACCATTCAGTGTCAAATAACTTGCTCAAACAATTGTCCCTCATTTCCTCCTGAATGAATTTGTTGTTGAAACCCAAACCATGAGAGATGCACCAAGTATGAATCTCACCACCAATGGACGTGCTGCAGGCAGAGATCACCATGGTCAGCATCATCATTATCCACTTACTGTAAAGGACTTGTCAAATTTATCTATTTAGGCAGCATTTCTGTTATTGGCAAAATTTCACCAAATTTTTATTTCAATCTATACAAAGTTTTTCATGAAAAAAAGTCCCAAATTCGTCAGATTTTCTGATAGGTGTAAATAGCCAAAAAAGGTTTTTTTTTCCTACTTTCATATCTAGTATGTAACCAAATTTGGCTAAATTATTTTTTGGATGATCACCACTTAGACTAGATGACAAAATCCTTAATAGAAGCCCTCATTTGTAGGGTAACACCCACAGAGCAGGGTGTTCTCGAAATATGTGCCTGCCAAAGTTGGACTCAAAGGGATCCTTATTTTGAGAACGCCTCATTCTAAGGGTGTTATCCTGCATAAAGGACCAGCAATTTATTTATTTATTTATAATGTGATACTCAGTGGGTATCATGGGGAAAAAAAAGAGGCAATGCATTTCAAAAACCATTTTTGGAACAGACTCACCTTTTGCAGAGGGCAAATTTCGCTTAATAATGTGCCATCCAAATAGACTTAAAAAATTCTGCCAGTGCTTTAAGGAGTATGTGAAGGATGCACTACACTTTGTAGAAATTCTTCCTTCAAGAGAGTATAACACCTTCCATGCAAGGTTCTAAAGAATTACCCATAAGGTGCCTTCTCTCCTTCTCAAATAAATCACAGCCATTCAAGATTCTACCAGATCTTTAAGCTGGGTAAGGATCTTGATTGGGCCGGTTGGAAGAACTTGGGTCAACCCACTGGACCCACATTACCAGAATGGTCTCATTCTGGGTCCTTACCCTACACATTTTGGTTCGGGCACAACAAAGAAGCTTCTGCCCCTCCTCAAACCCAAAAAAACAAAAAAAAACAAAACAAAAGACAAAAAAAACCTCCACAGTCTAGCAAAGTCTAGATTGTCCTTAGTAGCGTCCCCACATCTTTTACACAAACCATTGGTCTTTTGGGCCCAGAATCCCCGATCATCACTTTCTGGCATGAGAATACGCCACGTCGCGTCCACTTTTTGTATTTGTGATAGTGGGCACAGTGTGTCGCAGCAAAGTGGCCACGTCTCATACGGTCTGAATTTTGAAAAGCGAGTCCGGAACTCCGGTGTTTCTTTTTGGTCAAAATTGTATTTTAAAAACAAGGGTCGACTTTTCATGCTGTCTTTTTCTGACCACGTGTTTGGGGGGTGGGAACAAGGGAACAACACCTACACTTTAACAGCCTGTTAAAAAAAGGCCGCATATTTAACCCGTAGAGTTATCCTTTTACTGCATGCCCAATTGTCATTGCTCCGTACCTTACCCTGAGGCATCATCCATTTTTAATTCTTTAGATAATTCAATCCCATTTTTGTAAAATATGGCGTTGTTGACGGTTGACCAATGTCGTCATTATTATGGCATGAATAATTCCATTATTCGTGTGAAATTCTTGTGGAAAGTCGTCATGATTATGGCATGAATAATTCCATTATTACTATGATATTCTTGTGGAAAATCATCATAATTATGGCATGAATAATTCCATTATTCATATGGAATTCTTGTGGAAAATCACTGAGCACTCTAGATGGAAGAAAAATTATGATAATAGCAAATCTGAAAAAATGAATTGATTTTTGAAATGTATTTAATCCATTTTGTCAATGTGGAAGCTTACCCTAGGCTGCAATAGTCTTTCTCTTTTCTGGCACTAAGTTTGTATGCTTTAAACTTCCCTTATTTCTCTTAATTCAGCAATCCATGTCCCATTAGCGAATCCAATTTAAACTAGTGTGAATAGGATTATGTAACTGCTGCTGGCTCAAGTTTGAACATCACTATGTAACTGCTCCAACTGTGAAGAGGACGTTTCCACAATAGAGCTCAACTGTGAAAAATATATTTTAAATTTAAATTTAAATATTCAGTGACAAAAATTACTCAAATTTCGATATCTCTCCCATCTTAGGTCCAAAAGTCATGAAATCACCTCCAAGAAATCTCACTCACTAAAGGCTTAAGTTTCCAACATGATCAAGAGTTTATACCAATTTCCCTACAAATTTAGTTTTGATTTTTAAATTTTTTCTTTGAAACAATTATTCAATATTCAATAACTCTTACCTAAACATTACAAAACATCACTTGATTAAGTAGAGGTGCACCCCTATTCATTGAAGGCTTTCTAACGGTACCAAAAGCATGGAAAGAGGCACTGTGGTTGGGAGATCTCAACATAACAAAGAAAACTACAAACTACCTTCCTTAACAGAGAAATTTCAATCTAGGAAAAACAACAAATTCAATGAAAAAACACAAGTTTCCAAGTTTTTCTCAAAAATGTTTTTGGTGCAAACTAGCAAAGATTTGCCATCGAAAAATCACTAATCCAAACAACAATTTCAAAAGGGTTCTTGACAATGGAAACAACTTGTCAAATGCATAAGAAAAAAATATTAACAATCCACTTCTCCTTTATATGTAAAACCCATTTATTTGGGTTGAATTAACCATGTGATGCAAAGAGAATGATCTTGCTTTGCAAAGAAACACTTTTACTTTTTATGTTGAAGAATAGTTAAAGTTTAATCATGATTTAGAAAGCAATTTCCCCTTCGAATCACACCCCAAAATTTACAATTCAATTACAAATTTCACTTTGATCACGCAAATGTCTTTTTTGTTTTCCAAAATGAAAGTGACAAGTTCACATTGCCACCTTTGTGCATTCATGTGAACTTTTCCCATTTTCTCATTACCAATTTTCAAAATTTGTAAGATATGAAGTTTTACATGCTTCGAATTTGTGTGCCTTTTGCATTGGAGACTTCATAACATTTCATAATTTGGTGCACATGTTCAATTCTTGCCCTTTAATATTGATATTCTCCATGCAAAATATCTCTTGATGGAAAGAATAACACCAATGTGTTCACACACAATGTCAAGATACATGTGTGTTGATTCTAGTGTTGGGTAAGCATGTACTTTCAAAAGTACTTTCCGAGCATGCATGTTTAGTTTGTGCATTATCATTGCAACCCCATTCATTTAAATATTAGATGTCATGTGGACAAGGACCCCGACATGTGCATGAAAATCATAATAAGATTTGAAATCATTTTTCATGGGAAAATACATTCAAAGACAATGTGCATGTGAAACTATCATTACAAAGATTGTGCCCAAATATAACAAGAAAGAGTGTAAAATTGTTTCACCTAACATAGATTTAAATTTAAATTTGGCATCAATTATTATAAAAGGGTTACAATCTATAATGCATAATGACTAAATAATCACAATTATAATCCTTGGAGCCCACCCTTGGATGATGAAGACACATCTTGAAAATTAGAAATTGAAATTATTCATGTTGAATGCAACCACCATTATTTTCTTGAAAAAGTGTTGGTGGATTCACACAAAAGTTTAATGCAAAGTGCATTGTCAAAATTGGGGCTACTTTTTCCCCCCAACCTCCCAAACATAAACAAACACAATCTTCAACTTTGCAACTATTTCAACTCACCAGTTCACAAAATTTTCAATCCTTCTAACTATCTTATGTTTTAAACATTCAAGACTAGAAAAGACAAAACACAAACAAAACAAGACACTTCAAACTTTGACTTTTTAATTCTTTCAACTTACAACCCCATCATTTTATAGTTCTTAAACATCATAAATAAACACCATACCTCTATTTTTTTTAGACAATGTTCAAACTTCAAAACCAAACTAGAAGACAAAAGACAAATCAAAAAACCATAGCCCCCAACTAGCTCTATAGTTTTTAAAACACAATTTATTAAATACCAAACCAGACATTGATTCACAAAGCTTTCAATCTAGCTTTAACTCTAAGTTATTTTTTAAACACTCAAAAATTTAAGACCAAAAAATAAATAAAAACAAAAGTTGATGAAATCAAGGTGCCATGGAAAGTTGAAAACCAACAAAAACATGCAAAGCAAAAATTGCTCCAATATTGGTTGCAAAATCACACCTCAATGATGAAGTTGCATCACATGAACAAAATACAAAAAATAACACATCAATCATTTACATGAAATTATAAAAACATTCAAATCATTTCATTTTTTGTTTTCATTTATTTAATCATTGAGGCATTATGTCCCTTGTCATGGGTTTCTTAAAAACCCCACCTATACATAAAACATACATTTTCAACATCAAAATTGGTTAGTGGTTAGCAAATTTAAAAGTTAAAAAATGCATGATGGGTAGTAAAAAAGCAAACCACCACTTGAAATAAAAAATTAATGCAACAAAAGACCAAAATAAATCCATAATTATCTCCCTATTTTAACTTTATAGTTGTTTGCATCAAAGGTGTTATACTTTTTACAACTTTCAACAATAAAATCAATCTTCCTTAAATAAACCAAAATTTGTAATCAGTTTTTCATTTTTTTCAAATAAAGAATTATAAACATCTAAATATTCCTCCAATCATTCAACCATTGAACTAGTCACACACCCTAATTTAAGGTCATTTGGCCAATTTTTCATGATAATAACTAGCTTGTCCAAATTTTCAATGCCAAGATAACAATGTTTCAATCTTGTGATAATCATAACCATATTGACAACCCTAAACCCTAAAGGATTAAAATCTTCACTTGGTGTTTTAGTTTGTTTATAAAATGATAATTCAACTTTAAATAGGCCATGGCAACTTCTTTCATTGAAATTAAAGAACTAAAGACACTTAGTTCAAGGAAAACAACATCTAGAGGTTCAACATTGTAGGGGGTTGGGGTGAATCTATTGTAAATAATTACCAATAGGGGGATCAAAATCTCACGATCATATTTTGTTGTAATTTGCAGTGCCATTTCAAAGCCCACATTATTTTGAATGAATTACAATTTTTTAAAACAAAGGTCCAATGTAAGGATTAACATGTTATGTGCACAATGGGGTTGCAATGAAAATGCAAAAACTAAAAATGGCTTCAACGCACTTATCACCTCAAATGTCATAAGATGGCCAATATGATGCAACTCATAATCAAAGTCCCCAACCTTCAAGCAAAAACAATTAGCAAATTGTTGGACAATTGAAAAACTCAATCATAGAAACTCAATCATAAAAGCTCAATTCAATTAATGAAAACATCAACATAAAATTCACAAAATAGTAAATGCATATTTGCATAGGAATAATTATTATAAAATTCCATCATACAACACCTAGCGATGGTGGTGGCAATTGCATTAGACAACAACTAGTACCCTTGGGATTGGTTCAACACACATTATATGACCTTTGGAATAAGCATTTCATTAACTTTCTTTACCATAGCCCAAGTTTGTAGGTTGGGAATTTTGTTCTACAAGGAAAATGTCTACCTCAAACAACATAAATTCATTGCATATTTAAACTCCAAGGTCTTTTTGAAAAGAATGACTATGGAAGGAAATCTAGTTTTCATAGGTCTCTTTAACTTCCAAGGGTGAAAAGATGCATTTCTACAAACTTTTGCCCATTTTTCCTTCCTTTTCCACTTTTTTTTTCCATGTAATAATTTTCTATAGTGGCATTTGTGCATCTTTTATTGACACCTTCATAGAACCACAAATTTTTAAATCATTAGTAGCATATTGACAACATTAAAATGTAACATGCCCATAACAATTGTCAACATATGGTTGGGGCAACATTAGTGGAACACATGACATAATGTTTATTAAAGCATTTGTGAGAGTTCAAGTTGGTGTTTTCATCTATGACCTTTTCACTCAAATCAAAACAAGTAGATCTTTCAATTACAAAGCCATGATAGTTCTTAATGTCCCACAAACTTCAAAAATCCTTATAGTAATGTGACAATGAATTGACTTTTTATTAATATAATTGACCACCAAAACAAATTTGTCAAATCCTCCTTCAGACATCCAAAGATCAAACATGGAAGTAATTGTGGTGGTTTTAGTAAGTGTTTGAAAGACATGGTTAGCAAGATGGTTAGCCAGGGTACATGCTACCTATCTTAAGTATTATTTCATTGTAGATATGTCGTATGTTTAAAAACATAACCCTCCCACATTGTTCAAATACTAGTTTCTTAAACCAAATGTTTTTGGTGAAGTTCAACAAATAATACCCTTTGGTGATATACAAACATAAATCATCTAATAATTATTTTAAAATAAGGTTAATTTTCTTGTAAATGACTTTAAAGTGAAAAAACCAACAATGGAATATTCTATAAGGTTTTTTCACTTCTTGAAAAATTGATAGGCATTAATTGAAACAATAACAATATCAATAAGTCTTTGGGTATTATGTAGATTTAAGATAACAAAAGGTTCATTAGAAACATGCATATTCATTGCAGTTGTCTCATATTCTGGACACAACACATCCATTAAGACTTTCAAAAATCAACCATGGCAAAAGAAACGTTGAATTTATAAAAAGCCCATGTCATTGTAATTTTGTGCCAAGGAATTTAAAACTTTTGATTCACCTCAAATTAAAGGAGTTATTTTCATGTGTCTACTTCAACTTGTAAGATCTCTTCCTTGCTAACATCCCTTTCAACATTTAACTTATTGAAAAAGTCATATCAAAATGCATCACCATCACCATTCCTAGTTCCCATTTCGTAAATATGAATATCAACAAATGCATGTGAGCATTTAGTCATATATGCAAATGAATTTTACAACTTTAATCCCCTCAAACCACCAAGCAAATCCACCATCACATCAACATTATAAAACCTTGGTGTTTAAAACCTTAAATTGCAAGAGCAACACAGTAATTGTAGTTTAATCAACAAAATAATAGGTAGTGGAAAACATAACACAAAGTTTCGCTTTTAAAACCTTAAACTACTATAGTAACATGTAACAAAATATTGTAATTTAGTTAGTAAAATAATAGATAATGAAGAACAAAACATAAAGTTTCAAGATTAAAACTTAAAATCCTAAATCAACAAAGTAACATTTAATGAAAAATTAAACACAAATTTTAATAAATAGCGTAGCACATTAAAAAAAAACTAAACACAAAACCTAACATATAAATTAACACAAAAAAAAAAAAAAAAAAAAAATCACAATGCAAATAACTTAATTGAGACAAGAGCTTCACACCAACAAAATGTATGGAATGTAAAGTAAAAATGCACAAAACACAAAAGATTTCGTACCTAAGCTTGAATTTGAAAAGCTTGTCTCCTCAATCTAGGTACACAAACACATCAATGCAAAGTGAAAAATTATGACTATGTTCAATGATTAAATCACAAAACAATAATCCTTCAAATTTTATTATACATTGTCAACTATTCTGCACTTTCCATGATGTTTTAATAAAAGACACAAGGCACAATGAAACCTAAAACTCTAGAAGTTCTATCCTAATCTTCATGCGTTGTCCATGTAAAAATCAATAAAATCCCCTAAGCATGTGCATTCGTTGGGCTTCAAAAAATTGAAGCCCATTTGTGCAAGGGCCTTGCTTATGTATGAGCAAGAACATACCCACCCACGTAGGTCTATTTCAATTTTTTTCTCTATGGCTACCCACTGATCAAGGCTTCACATACCTTGGTATATGTTCTTGTACATAGCCACCCATATTCCACATACTTGGCCAACACTAGTTGATTCCTAGTGGATGTTAATTTTTTCATCCTTCACATGAGTTCAAATGTTTCAAGTGATATAATGAATGTTTCAACTGCTCAAAATTCTTAATGTTGCAAAATGATGTAGAACTTAATGGGTGAGTGGAGTTGAGAATAGAACACCAAACAAACCTAGTGGGGATAATGAGTTACATGTTGAATGGAAGTGTGCAAGATATGTTTTGCACATTGTTTTTTGTGGTCAAAACCAAATGCCTTCTTGTTCTATGTCCCATGAGTAGAGTTATTCATATATTCAACTTGTTTTTGGGCCCAAGTTTGACCCCATAATTCATGTTTCATCCTTAATTTGAGCATATCCAAAAAGTGAGAGAAATTGAGTACTATCAATTTTACGAAACTGGGTAATGTCCAGATGATTTACAAGATCTAAATCTGGCAAGGTGCACAAAGGTAAATCCAAAACTGGGGATGAAACTCCCATTAGGACAGAACGAGGTGAGAAAATTAGTTTGGTCCCATTTTTTTGTCCTTTGAATTGTTTCCATCTTGATTTTTCAATTCATCTTAGTTTTAGTGGTACTAGGAGCCCAGTAGGCAAGTTTGGCATGGTACTTTACGGTTGGAGTGACCTAGCCCCCATGATTGCACTAGTTTCATTTGGGATGAACTCAAGTTCATCCTAATTATTGGATCTGCTATAAGCATTGAGGTTGGGTCAATTCATTTTTTTTCCCCTCACTTACTTCAAGGTTACCCATAAAAAAATCTATTCTATTGCCCAAGCATTTCAAACCCCAACTACCTACCTCCACCCCCACCAAAAACCCTAAACCATGCTGTCACTCAAGAGCAAACGCAATGTTGTAGAAAATGGTATTACAGAAGCAATGTTGAAATGTTGCTGCTGAAAACAATGTTGCAAAGGCGGTGTTGAAGCAATGTTGTATAAATGGTGTTGAAACGGTGTTGCAGAAGACTTGTTGGAGTGGTGTTGCAGAAAACACTCCTCCAGAAAATAACTAGTGCATTTGTGGCAAGTAAGTGTACATCAACCTTTTTTTTTTCTTTGTTTTTTTTTCATTTTTTTTTTTTTTTTTTTATTGAATTTTACGAAATCTAAAGAAAAAGAAAAGAAAACTGTTTCTTACAGATCTAAGGGATAAGAAAGAAAAAAAATAAGTGTTTATATTAATGGATAAAATTTATAATTGGGTTATACCAATAGCAGCAATAAACGATAATATAAATATAGCAACACTAATCTTTTC